>OFFC01000031.1_pt1 | contig 124127 bp, 119 predicted proteins | sample 1521271 | NCBI WGS metagenome assembly OFFC01 (sample SAMEA3504123, study PRJEB24116) | mouse gut metagenome | biome: mouse gut; feature: mouse-associated habitat; material: faeces | place: Denmark | collected 2011 | reverse complement strand
ATATTTTATATCAGTTACCATCTTCTATATTTGGCATTTATTCAATTCAGACTTATGGTATATAACATCTTTACGACAATATATTATGAGCATATTGGGAATAGCCTGCGTATTTCCACCTGCTCCAGGGACAGTATGGTTCATAGATATGATGTTTCTGTTTTGGGGAATAACACCAATAATTATTGTTAGAAATAATTATTTCAGTAAACTTTTTTTTAGTGTGTTTATATATATTGGATTTTTACTGCTTGTTTTTGCTGGCGGAGATGACAGGCTATTGCTATATTTACCCGCGTATGTGACAGGCTTGCTTTTAACGGAATGTAAAAAAGATAAGGATAAAAAATGGAATCAACGAATTTGGCTGATAGGCGTTAGTATAGGTTTTGTACTATTATGTGTGATTTACACTAAGGCTGTCAGCAAGGTCGGAATTTATTTTGCAGAATTATTTGGAAGTGGAACAGTGATCTTTATTATGATTATGATTGGAAAAGGGATAGAAAAAATTTCAAACAGTTGGTTCAGTAAGTTGTTGATTTGGATGAGTTATATAAGTATGAGTGCTTATTTATTTCATAGCCAAATCTATGAATTTCTGTCAAATATTTTAGGGAGATTTTCATTGACAGAGGCTTATTTGGTCGCACTGCCGATTACGTTGATTGTATCCTGGATAATACAAACAGTGTATGATAAAGTATTTTTTTGCTTCGACAGAAGGAATCATATAGCTGGAAATTGAAGATATAAAGATTAATAACAAACAGGCAGACTGGATATAGTCTGTCTGTTTGTTATCGGTAAAAATGGAGCAGTATGAAAATAATTAGCAGGAGGATTCTGTATGAGCAGCTTCAATAATGCGACTCTTTTAATTACTGGCGGAACTGGCAGCTTCGGGCACACTGTCCTGAAGCATTTTTTATGTTCAGATATCGGGGAGATTCGCATCTTCTCCCGAGATGAAAAAAAGCAGGATGACATGCGCCATGAAATACAGGCAAGACACCCGGACGTGGCAAAGAAAGTCAAATTTTATATTGGGAATGTCAGAAATTCTCAATCTGTGCATGATGCCATGTCAGGAGTAGATTTTATTTTTCATGCGGCGGCATTAAAGCAGGTGCCTTCCTGTGAGTTTTTCCCAATGGAGGCAGTTTATACCAATGTAGAGGGAACCAATAATGTGCTCCATGCCGCTATTGAGGCAGGCGTAAAAAAGGTGGTGTGTCTTTCTACTGACAAGGCGGCCTATCCCATCAACGCCATGGGAACCAGCAAGGCCATGATGGAACATGTGGTCAGAGCAAATGCCAGGGTGGCGGCGGAGCGGGGAAAGACAGTGATCTGCTGTACAAGATATGGAAATGTGATGTGCTCCAGGGGATCGGTGATTCCTCTTTTTATTGACCAGATAAGAAACGGCCAGCCGGTTACCATCACCAATCCGGAAATGACACGTTTTCTGATGAACCTGGACGAAGCGGTAGATCTTGTTAAATTTGCTTTTGAACATGCGAATCCTGGAGACCTGTTTATCCAGAAGGCGGATGCTTCCACAATCGGTGTACTGGCGGAGGCAGTGCAGAAGCTGTTTGGAGATAGTGGCACGCATATTATCGGCACTCGTCATGGGGAGAAGCTGTATGAGACGTTGATGACGAGGGAAGAAAGATTGCGTTCCGAGGACATGGGAAGGTATTACCGGGTATCTGCGGACAACAGGGACTTAAACTATGACAAGTACTTTGTAGAGGGGCAGAACCAGACAGAGGCGGAGGAAGCATATACGAGTCACAACACGAATCTGTTAGATGTGGAAGGGACGGTGGAGAAGCTCCTGACCACGGATTATGTGCGGGGGATTCTGAAGACGGCACAAGGATGAAAAAATATTTTTAAAGAGTGTCTTCAGGGCAGACGGAGGAGAATAAGAATGAGGATACTGGTAACAGGAAGCAACGGCTTTGTAGGAAGGAATCTTGTATGGAATTTAAAGGAATTGCGAGATGGGAAGAATGGGACAAGGCCAAATCTGACTATTACAGAAATTTATGGATATGATACAGGCAGCACGAAAGAGGAGTTGGAGGCCGCCTGCAAAAGGTGCGATTTTGTGTTTAATCTGGCCGGGGTGAACCGCCCAAAAGAGTCATCGGAATTTATGGAGGGAAACTATGGTTTTGCATCGGAACTGTTAGATACGCTGAAAATGCAGGGTAATCGCTGCCCGGTTATGCTGGCCAGTTCTATCCAGGCTTCCCTTTCAGGACGGTTTGTGGGATCAGAGTATGGAAAGAGCAAGCTGGCGGGTGAGGAACTATTCTTTCAATATGGCGAAGAGACAGGGGTGAAAGTACTGGTTTATCGGTTTCCCAATCTGTTCGGAAAATGGTGCAGGCCAAATTATAATTCTGCGGTGGCTACCTTTTGTCATGCAGTGGCAAATGATCTGGACTATACAGTGAATGATCCTGCTACGGAGCTGGAGTTATTGTATATCGATGACTTGATTGAGGAGATGTTAGATGCTCTGGAGGGAAAGGAACATCGTATAAATTATCTGTGCCCGGAAGGCGGGGAAACAGTGAAAAATTTGCAGAATGGTACTTACCACAGACAGGAAGCGACGGAGATGACATCTGCTGTATATGGCGGTGCGGTGGCAGTATCAGATCCTGCTGGCAAATACTGCTATGTACCGACAACTTATCATGTGACACTGGGAGAGATCGTTGAGCTTCTTTACAGGTTTAAGGAAATGCCTGTGACATTGCGGATTCCTGAGATTCCAGAAAATTCTTTTGCAAAAAAACTCTACAGCACCTATCTGACCTATCTGCCACCGTCGAAGATCGCATACAGTTTTCGGTCAAATGTGGATAGTCGGGGAAACTTCACGGAACTGGTCAGGACTTTGAATTGTGGGCAGGTATCAGTGAATGTGGCAAAACCCGGGATTACAAGAGGCGAACACTGGCATAACAGCAAGTGGGAGATATTCATTGTTGTTTCCGGGCACGGCCTGATCAGGATGAGACGCATCGGTATTGATCCGGAAACTGTGGAGGAGTACCCTGTGATCGAGTTTGAAGTAACAGGGGAACAGATGAAGGCAGTGCAGATGCTGCCTGGTTATACACATAGTATTATAAACTTAAGTCAAACGGAAAATCTTGTGACTGTAATGTGGGCTAACGAGATCTTTGATGCGGGACATCCGGACACCTTCCATGAACCGGTTCTGTTGGGGAAGTTAGATAAGATCGTCAATCCGGAGAAAGGGAATATATGATGAAAGAAACAATTTATCCGCAGTGGAAAAACAATGGAAAAATAAAACTCCTGATTATCGTGGGAACGAGACCGGAGATTATCAGACTTTCAGCAGTAATACATAAGTGCAGAATTTATTTTGACACGATCCTTGCCCATACAGGGCAGAATTATGATTATAATCTGAATGGTATATTTTTCAGGGATCTGGGTCTTGCAGATCCGGAAGTGTATTTGGAAGCTGTAGGGGATGACCTGGGGAGCACGATGGGGAACATAATAGATAAGTCCTATAAACTGATGGCAAAGATCAGACCTGATGCAGTGCTGGTGCTGGGAGATACCAATTCCTGTCTGTCTGTGATTGGAGCAAAGCGCCTGCATATTCCGATCTTTCACATGGAGGCAGGAAACCGGTGTAAGGATGAGTGCCTGCCGGAGGAGACAAACAGGCGGATCGTGGATATCATATCGGATGTGAACCTGGCCTATTCGGAACATGCGAGACGTTATCTGGCTGAGTGTGGAGTGCCCAGAGAGAGGACTTATGTGACGGGGAGTCCAATGGCGGAGGTGTTGCATAATAATCTGCAGGCAATTCTGTCTTCTGATGTGCATGACAGGATTTCAGAGGAGACCGGACAGGAAATCAGATCGGGGAAGTATATCCTGCTATCGGCACACAGAGAGGAAAATATTGATGAGGAGAACAACTTTCTGTCGCTGTTCGACGGAATAAATACTATGGCGGATAAATACTGTATGCCTGTGCTATATTCCTGTCATCCAAGAAGCAGAAAGAGGCTTGCGCAAATGGAAGAGGAGGGGAGATTCCGGCTGCATCCACGGGTGATAGCTCATGAACCGCTGGGATTCCATGATTATAACTGCCTGCAGATGAATGCATTCTGTGTAGTATCAGACAGTGGGACACTGCCGGAGGAGAGCAGCTTTTTTGCGTCCATGGGGAAGTCGTTTCCGGCGGTATGCATCAGGACTAGCACAGAGAGACCGGAGGCGTTAGATAAAGGATGTTTTGTCCTTTCGGGGATTGATGCGGAAGGACTGCTGCAGTCAGTGGAGTTGGCGGTAAAGCTGAACAGGAACGGAGAATATGGGATACAGGTACCAGATTATTCGGATACAAATGTGAGTACAAAGGTAGTGAAGATCATCCAGTCTTATACGGGAATAGTTGACAGGATGGTCTGGCGGAAAACATTTCAGGGTTTCTGTTGAAACACATCTTCTTTCCCATCAAAATAGTAATCTTCAAAGTAATGTACCAGTTCGGTTTCATATCTCAGGAAACCGTTTGTCAATAGGCAATAATAAAACTGTCATATCTGTGAGTGTCCGGATATCATGCCGGAGCAGTTCCTTATTGACCACATCAATATTGAAAGTATTATTTTCCCACTTATTTTATAAACAATAGAATTCCCGGCATAAGATAAATAATTACGCCGGGAATCTTGTCTGAAATGAATCTGAGTGATTGAAACAGCTCTGCAGAACAGAGGAAAAGAGTGCACTGATTGTTCCGATAGAGTTTGCGGTATCAATAAATGCGATAGACAGAAAAAAGCTATGCTGGATATTCAGACTTATCTGTTTTTTCTTTTATATATTTATCCCTCCAAAAACAGATATTGTAACATTAAAATTAAATTTTTTTATATATTTTCACCCATTGCCTTTTCTTTCTATTACGTTTAAAATAATGGATATGGCTTTGGAACAGATATATGTTGAAAATGTGATCCGAAATGTGAGGCACAATAAGGGGTGAATGTATTATGAAAAAAGAATATCTTATCACGGAAAAGCCCTGGAAAGCACTGCTTCTGTTTGCACTGCCAATGATCATTGGCAATTTATTTCAGCAGTTCTATACGATGGTGGATTCTATCGTGGTGGGCAGATTTGTCAGCGAGAATGCACTGGCGGCAGTAGGGGCATCTTATGCATTAACCACAGTATTTATTTCTGTCGCCATTGGTGGTGGTGTGGGAGCGTCTGTGATCACAAGCCGTTATTTTGGCGCCCGGGGTTATGAAAAGATGAAGCTGTCTATCCGTACGGCATTGACAGTCTTTCTGGTGCTCAGCCTGGTGTTGGGTGGCGGTGGCCTGCTGTTTGGAAAGCAGATCATGATAGCACTTCGTACGCCCGCCGATGTGCTGGGGGATGCCACGGTCTATCTGAAAATTTATTTTCTTGGCCTGCCGTTTCTTTTTATGTATAATATTTTATCAGCCATGTTTAATGCGTTGGGACGGTCTGAAATTCCACTGTATCTGTTGATATTTTCGTCCTTATTTAATATCGTGCTGGATATATTTTTTGTGAAACAGCTGGCGATGGGGGTGGCCGGTGTGGCCTGGGCAACGCTGATTGCCCAGGGAATATCGGCGGTGTTTTCCTTCCTGATCCTTTTGAGAGAGATGAAAGGCTATGAGGTGGAAGGAAAGCTTGCCCTGTTTGATAAAGAGGAGTTTTTTTCGATGGCGAGAGTAGCACTGCCTTCTATCCTGCAGCAGTCTACGATCTCCATCGGGATGATGTTGGTGCAGTCAGTGGTAAACAGTTTCGGCGCTCAAGTGTTAGCGGGGTTTTCAGCGGGGATGCGGGTGGAGAGTATCTGCATTGTGCCGATGGCGGCGATGGGGAATGTGATGAGCGCCTATGCTGCACAGAATATCGGTGCGGGAAGGCTTGACAGAGTGAAACGGGGCTATCACACGGGATACGGAATCGTGGCAGCTTTTGCAGTACTGCTTTGCTTGATCCTGGAGCTTATTTACAGACCGTTGATCTTGCTGTTTCTGGGGGAGGAGGCCTCTGCGGCTGCTTATCACACAGGGGCGGGATACCTGCAGTTTATTGGGTGGTTTTTTGTGCTGATTGGTATGAAAATGATCACTGACGGACTGCTTCGCGGTGCGGGAGATATGGCGATGTTTACCGTGGCGAATATGGTAAATTTGGGAATCAGAGTGTTTGCATCCATGATCTTTGCACCGAAATTTGGCGTAGAGGTAGTCTGGATCGTGGTGCCCATCGGATGGGCAGCAAACTATGTGATTTCCCTTCTGGAATACCGTACCGGGAAATGGATGGGAATACACAGGAACAGGGAAGAGGAATCCTGAATTGCATAAGGAAATACAAAAGGGAAACGGATATTGGTATAAAAAGGGGCTACGGGATGGAATTCCCATTGCCATGGGTTATTTTGCCGTTGCTTTTACTCTTGGGATCACAGCAAAAAATATCGGTATGACACCAGTACAGGCGGCGGTTTCTTCCATGTTGCTGCACGCTTCGGCAGGTCAGTATGCGGCGATGACAGTGATTGCTTCCGGTACAGGTTATCTGGAGATGGTGATGACTACGCTGATCGTTAATCTGCGGTATCTGCTGATGTCCTGCGCGCTGTCACAGAAGGCTGGAAGCAGTATGAAAACGGGACATCGGATGGTGGTTTCTTACTATATCACGGATGAGATTTTCGGGATCGCTTCGGCGGTGGAGGGAAAACTGAATCCTTTTTACAATTATGGCGCGGCCACAGTGGCAGGGCCGGGATGGACAGTTGGTACTTTTCTGGGAGCGTTACTTGGCGCAGCATTGCCGGAAAGGCTCGGAAGGGCGTTTGGCGTAGCACTTTACGGGATGTTTATCGCCATTATCATTCCGCCGGCAAAAAAAAGCAGGATCATATGTGGAATCGTGATTTTTTCCATGCTGGCAAGTTTTCTGTTTTCTCTTATACCCGGGATAAGGGAGATTTCAGAAGGCTTTAAGATCATTATACTTACTGTTGTGATCGCGGGTTTTGCGGCATGGAAATTTCCGGTGCGGGAAAACGACACGGAACAGGAAGGGAGGGCGGACAATTGACACAGAATGTTTATTTTTATCTGATTGTGGCGGCACTCACGCTGTATGCGATCCGGGCACTGCCAATGACATTGATCCGAAAGGACATAAAAAGTCCCTTCCTTCGCTCTTTTCTGTATTACGTGCCCTATGTGACGCTGGCAGTCATGACATTTCCGGCCATTTTGCATGCGACGGGATCTCCATATTCAGCCTGGGCAGGATTTATCGCGGCGCTTGGGATAGCCTATGTAGACGGAAATCTGTTCCGGGTGGCGATAGGGGCATGTGCTATGGTGTATGTTGCGGAGTTGTTTTTATGATCATAGTTGGGAGGCTGAGGTCTTTACGTTGACTGAGGAAAGAACGGGCAGATCAAAATAAGGCGCATGGAATAAGAGAAAGCGGGAAAGAGGGAAAAGTATTATTTTGAAAAAAGAGGACATACTGATAATAACGCTCATTATGTACAAGCCGCCGTGTGGCCGTTTTATGAAAAAACGGAATTTTCTGTAATTGATATAATAATCTGAGAACACACATATTAAAATAAGAGTAAAAGAAGCAGACAGAAAGGAAATATTATGAAAAACAAAGTACATTATGTGGACAGTAGGAAAGTGGCAGTCATCGGCTGCGGATTTGTGGGATCAACAATCGCCTTTGCGTTGATGCAGAGCGGTTTGTTTTCCGACATGGTTCTGATCGATGTGGATATGAAAAAGGCGGAGGGCGAGGCGTTAGATATCGGCCATGGCATTTCCTTTGCACGTCCGATGAAGATATGGGCCGGGGTTTATGAGGACATTGCGGATGCCGGGATCGTGATCATCACGGCCGGGGCAAACCAGAAGCCGGGAGAGACAAGGCTGGACCTGGTGCATAAAAATATCGGCATTCTGAAAAACATCATGCCGGAAGTGACAAAGTACAATAAGACAGGCATTATCCTGATGGTGGCAAATCCGGTGGATATCCTGACTTATGCGGCCTTAAAGATCAGCGGTCTTCCCGAGAACCGGGTGATCGGTTCCGGGACGGTGCTTGATACCGCCAGACTGAAATATGAGGTGGGAGAATTGCTGGAGGTGGACAGCAGAGGGGTACATGCATTCATCGTGGGCGAGCACGGCGACAGCGAGATCGCGGCCTGGAGCAGCGCTAACGTTTCCGGTGTGCCGTTAAAAGATTTTTGCAGGATACGAAGCGATATTGACAGCAATATGCTGAGAGAGGCCACAAGGGAAATTGCAGACAGAGTGAAAAACAGCGCTTACGAAATTATTGAGCGCAAGCAGGCCACCTATTACGGTATTGCCATGGCAGTAAAGAGGATCTGTGAGGCGATTGTCAGGGATGAGAAGTCCGTGCTGCCGATCTCCAGTATGATGCATGGGGAGTATGGTCTGACGGATGTGGTGCTTTCCATGCCCGCCATTGTCGGTGAAAATGGCGTGGAGCATGTGGTGCCAGTGTCGCTTGACGAGGAAGAGCAGAAGCAGCTGTGGAATTCGGCGCAGGTGCTGAAGGAGATTCAGAAGCAGGAAGGCCTGTAAAATAGAAGAACTGAAAGAGGAAAAAAGCCGGTGCACTCACCGGCTTTTTTCAAATGATGAAATGCGGTTTGTGAGAGCGTGTCTGAATCAGATAGGTTCACTCTTCCACGGAAACAGAATTGATAATTGTTTTCCATAGGGCATCGCACTGACTGAGAGAGTCAACGGTTTTGCCGGAAGCAAAGTATCTTCTGCCGAGGCTTAAGCCGGAGAGAAATTCCTGGCTGTCCCCTGTGATATTATTCTCACCGAGGGGGATCGTGTAGGAGCCCAACGGCATGTCTGCGAGGGTGCGGCTGTCGGCCCAGAGAATCACTTTATCCGCGGTGGAAACATCCGCTTCATCAGGGGCGCTGCCGTCCGGAGCGGCGAAAAGCTGAAAACTCTGCTGCAGTGCCTCCGGATCGTCTGTCAGGAAAAAGTAACTCTGGCAGGCGGAGATATCGCCCATCAGACGTACCTCGGAAGTATAATTTGTGGAGGCTGTCTGCGGATCGGAAGACCGGAGATCCAGGGTATACTGGTTGAGTTTCACAATGGCTTCTCCGTCACCGTTAAAATCTCCGGTAAGTTCGGCAAAGGCCTGTTCCAGAGCGGAGACGGTATCATCGGGAAGAGACATTTTTCCGATATAGGCGATCTGAAGATCCGGCTCTTTCGTCCAGAAACCCAGCATGTTCCCTGCGATATTCCAGAGCATCAAAATCAGTAAAATGCCGCAGATCACATACCATTTGTGATAGTACCACCAGTTTTTCAGGCGGTAGGGTAATGGCCTGGTACTCAGGTCCAGGGGATCGGTATCTGTCTGTTTGTCCGTCTCTTCCTGAGGCAGCAGTGATGGATCGTAAAGTTTCATAGAATTTCCTCCCTTCCGGCATATTCATTGTATGTGGCTGTGTCGGAATCATAAAGATTCATGGAATCTCCATTGTTTCGGCATCTTCTTTCAGCGATGCGGTATGCTCTCTGGTTGTCCCGCCGCAGGCGTAGGTGACCGGAAGGCAGACCAGGGGCGGCTTTGTGGAGAGGCTTTCTCTGGTCAGAAGTTCCACACACATTTCCGCAATCTCCTGCACCGGCTGCACGATGGTGGAACAGATATAATCTTCGTCGCCGAAATAGCGGATGCCGTCAAAACCGATCACCTGCACATCCTCCGGCACATGGATGCCCAGTTTTCCAAGCGCTTTGATAATCAGCCAAGCGAGTCTGTCCGTGACGCAGAAGATGCCGTCAAAAGTGAACTTTCCCCCCCTGATATGCTCCCTCAGAAATTCCTTAAACAGAGAGAACGGTTCCCCGTCGTTTAAGATTTTCATTTCACAGGATAACCCTCTGGAGAGACAGCCGTTCTCAAAACCGGAGCGGCGTTTGTTGGTCTCGCTGTTTAAGGAAGAACCGATCCGCAGAAAGGCAACGTTTTTGCAGCCCAGGTCGGCCAGCTTTTCGGCAGCCAGCTGTCCGCCGGCAAAGTTGTCGCTGGCGACACAGGGGAAGCGGGGGCTCATGGAGCGGTCGATGGCCACGAAGGGAGTGCCTTCCTCTATGACAAGGTTTGGGTTGTAGGTCAGGCCGATGATACCGTCTACCTTGCCGCGCTGTGCCATGTTGATATACTCCTGCTCAGAGGCCGGATCGAAATCGGTGCAGCACAAAAGCATCCGGTATTTCTGGCGGGAAAGCGTCATATTGATATGATGGGCGAGGGAAGCGAAATAGGGATTCTGCGTATTGGGAAGCAGCAGCGCAACGGTGTAGGTCTTGTCCGCCTTCAGGCTCTGGGCGTAGGTGTTAACCTGATAATTCAGCTTTCTGATGGCCTCTTCCACCCGGATTCTGTAAGATTCGCCCACCGGCAGATCGTTGACGACTTTGGACACGGTGCCGAGGGCTACGCCGGCCTCCCTGGCTACATCTTTCATGGTTGGCGCCTGATTTTCTTTCTTCATCATAATAAAAAGGTCCTTTCTGTATTTGCAGTCATGCTCTCTGTTTTATGATAGGGCAGAGAATAGGCGGATGTCATATCTGTGATTCCATTGTATCATGTATTTCATGAAATTCAAGAGATAATTTCATGGATTAGATGAAATGAGTAGCAGTACAGTGTACGGGAAGAAATGATATCCGACACAAAAAGGGAAACAGGAAAGGAGAGAAAATATGAAAGGAAATACCTTAACTGTGGGGAAACCTGCAGGAACGGATAAGGGCAGACTTTTAAAAAAGCGCATAAAGGACAACTGGCAGCTTTACGCAATGCTGCTGGTGCCGGTGGTGCTGACGATCATCTATAAGTACATACCCATGTACGGCATCCAGATCGCGTTCCGTGATTATAAGGCGAGTAAGGGGTTCATGGGGAGTGAATGGGTAGGATTTGAATGGTTTACGCGGTTCTTCACGGCGCCTACCTTCTGGCGGATGATGAAGAACACGATCCTGTTAAGTTTATTCAGCTTGTTGTGGAGTTTTCCTATTCCTATCATACTGGCGTTGATGCTGAATCAGATGAGGTTTCAGAAATTTAAGAGGATGACGCAGACAGTGCTGTACGCCCCGCACTTTATTTCCACCATGGTCATCTGCGGTATGATCCGCATTTTCTTAAGCCCATCGGGGGGTTGATCAATCTGATCGCGGGAACTTCCGTTGACTTCCTGACGGAATCCTCCGCCTTCCGTACGATCTATATCGCATCGGGGATCTGGCAGGATGCAGGCTGGGGCATCATCATCTATATGGCCACATTGTCCAATATAGATACTTCCCTCTACGAGGCGGCAAAGGTGGACGGCGCTTCCTTATTCCAGAGGATCCTCCACATCGATATACCGGGACTGCGTTCCATCATGGTACTCAATCTGATTATGAGCATGGGCGGTCTGATGAATGTGGCTTTTGAAAAGGTATGGCTGCTGCAGACGGACTTAAACAAGGCGGCAAGCGATGTGATCTCTGTCTATGTATACCAGATGGGTATCGAAAATGCCAAGTACAGTTATTCCACGGCGGTAGGGCTGTTCAATACGGCGATCAATATTATACTGCTTGTGCTTGTCAATAAGGCAGCGGGAAAGATATCTGATGAGACGAGCTTTATTTAGAGAAAGGGAAGGGTTATGGAAATGATAGCAAGCAAAAAAGAAGGAAAGCTGACAGGACTTTCCGAGAGAAGCAGCGATGTTATACTGATCGTCATCTGCGCCATTATCCTGTTGATCGTGGCATATCCTTTATATTATGTACTGATTGCGTCCCTGTCGAATCCGTACGACGTATATGCGGGCAAGACATTCCTTCTGCCCAGCGGATTTACGTTTGACGGCTATAAGGCGATCTTTGCTGATGACAGCATGTTGACCGGATTGATCAACAGCTTCAAATATACGATCATCGGCACGGTGTTCTCGGTGGTGATGCTCTACATGACGGCCTATCCGTTGAGCGTGAAGGATCTGCCGGGCAGAAAATTTCTGAGCATTTTCTTCATTATCACTATGTACTTCGGCGGCGGGATGGTTCCCACCTACCTGATCGTCAAGCAGACCGGCCTGATCAATAATATGTGGTCATTGTTTCTGCCGGGCGGCGTGGCTGTGGGAAATATGATCATCGTCAGGAATTTCTTTGAGAACAGTATTCCGAAGGAGATGATCGAGGCGGCGGAGATAGACGGCGCTTCCAAGTGGACCACATTTATTAAGATCGTAGTGCCTCTTTCCCGTTCCATTATGGCGGTTATGGTGGTGTTCAGCATGGTGGCTTACTGGAACGACTGGTTCACGGCGATGATCTACCTGCCCTCGCCGGCAAAAGCGCCCCTGCCTCTGGTGCTGCGGAATATCCTGATCAAGAGTTCCGCCAGCGCGGCTCAGGCCAGCACCATATCCGGCGGTTTTGCGGAACTGAACAAGATGACGGAGATGATCAAATTTTCATCCATTATCGTGGCGGCGCTGCCGATGTTAGTGATCTATCCGTTTGTGCAGAAATACTTTGAAAAGGGATTTATGGCGGGCGCGGTGAAAGGGTAGAGGGAGTAACAGTGAAGCTGGACGCCCGGATAGAGATATCCCTTCTGCAACGCGCTCTCGCTCCGGGCTAAACGCAGCGGATGCTAAGCTCGAAAATACCTCGCTAAGCACCGGCGTTTAGCAGGGTTGCGTCAGGGATATCTCTATCCGGGCTGGTAATGGGTTTGACGAAATGATATGATGGTTGAACTGTTATGAAAAGATTTGTGCCTGAGAGAATAGCATATGGTGAAATGAAACTTGGAGGCGGAAAGATGAACAATAAAAAGAAACAATATATCTTGTGTAAAAAGATCATATCCTGTATCCTGATAACAGGGCTTGCGGTATCGCTTACGGCCTGCGGGAAGAAGGAATTTGGAAATCATGAAAAAGGGGTGGCGAATTCGGATATGAGCCAGACGGAGTTTTCCATTATGGGCGGACAGAGCGCCTTAAGCCCCGGCTATACGGACAATGTGGTGATGAACGGACTGCAGGAGGAGGCGGGGATCCATATCGACTGGACCACCATGAGCGAGTCTCTGGCAGAGCAGGTGAATATCCGGATCGCCGGGGAGGAGCTGCCGGATGCCTTTCTGGGCGTGGGTTTCAATAACTACGATATTTCCAGATACGGCGACGACGGGACTTTCATCGATCTCACGCCTTATCTGACGGAAGAATATATGCCGAACCTGGCGAAGATCCTTGAGGAGAACCCGGATATTAAGAGTGCCATCACCATGGATGACGGCTATATCTACGGGCTGCCTGCCGGGGAGCGGATGGGAACGGCCGGCATCGGCGCGCCGGAAGACTACAGCATCTATACGATCCCGCAGTTTTCCATGATCAACAAGGCCTGGTTAGACGAACTGGGGCTGCCTGTGCCGACGACGCTTGAGGAACTGCACACTGCCCTAAAGGCATTTAAGGACAACGATATGAGCGCGACTTACTACGGGAACGCGCCGGGGAGTACGATCCCGATGAGTACCGGATTTGATCAGTGGTGCTGGGGGCAGAATATCTTCTATGCGGGCTTCGGTTTTACCAACTGGCCCAACGATGTCTGCAACGATCTGGTGCTGCGGGACGACGGTACGGTGGAGTTTGTCTGTGTGAGCGATGAATACCGGGATGCGGTGACCTACTTCCATGACTGGTACGCGGAAGGATTGGTGGATGTGGAGATGTTCAGCCAGTCCGATACGCAGCTGATCTCCAAATGTTCTCAGGGCTATGTGGGCGTCTCCACCTGGTGGTATATTGAGGAACTGATGGGAGATTATGCAAAGGACTATGTATTTCTGCCGATCCTGGACGGCCCGGACGGCACCCACAATGTGACTGTCAGGACCGGCGGCGGAATTAACAGCGGGCAGCTCAATATTACAAAGGCCTGCAAGAGTCCGGCAAACCTGCTGAAATTCTTTGATCTGTGGTATGCGCCGGAAAATGTGATGCAGCTCCAGTACGGTTCCATCGGCGTGTACTTTACGGGACAGGATGAGAACGGCGTGTGGCAGAGCATCTCCAATGAGGAGAGCCTTGAGAAATATGGAAAGGGTGCAGGCGAATTGAAGGGCGAGCAGGAAGTGGCAGGGCCCAAGCTGATCCTCAGCGATTATTATCTGACGACTTTCAGGATGGAGGACCGGGCTATCGAGAGACTGACGGACCTGTACGACTTCTGGATGCCCTATGTGGACAGTACGGCGGTTTACCCTGTGGACTGTGTCTATACCGGCAGGGAGTTAGATGACATCGACTGGTACAAGACCAGCTTTGAGAGCGCCGTTTCGGAACAGGAAGGGCTGTGGATCAAGAACGGCGGGCCCACCGATGAGGAGTGGGAAGCCTATAAGGAACATCTGAGCAAGAAGTGCGGGATGGGTAAACTGCTTGCCACTTATCAGGCGGCCTATGACCGGTATGCGGGGAAGGAGTAAACCGGGGAATTTCCATCCGGGCCGGTATCGGCAGAATACATTAACAAAGCGGAGCAGATGATAGGAGGAGCTATGACAAGTCAGGCGTTAAGAGAGGCGAGAAAATATGAGGAGGCTTCGGAGAAGCTGATTAAAGAGGAAGAGCGGCCATTGTTTCATCTGGCGGCCAGAACGGGATGGATGAACGATCCCAACGGATTTTCTTACTATAAAGGGCAGTATCATATGTTTTATCAGTATCATCCCTACGATGCCCACTGGGGTCCCATGCACTGGGGCCATGCGGTGAGCAGGGATCTGCTGCACTGGGACTATCTGCCCGCGGCCCTGGCGCCGGATGAATTTTACGATATGGACGGATGCTTTTCCGGCAGTGCGTTAGAATTGCCGGACGGCAGACAGCTTCTGATGTACACGGGTGTAGTCAGAGAGCGGCAGAGAAACGGCGGCGCCTGCGAAGTGCAGACGCAGTGTCTGGCGGTGGGCGACGGCGTGGATTATGAGAAATATGAACAGAATCCGGTGCTCAGTGAGAAAGATCTGCCGGAGGGAGCGAGCAGGTTTGATTTCAGGGATCCGAAGATGTGGAGAAAAGCAGACGGCACTTACTGCGCGGTTATCGGAAACAGACCGGTGGACGGCAGCGGACAGATTCTGCTCTGCACCAGTGAGGATGGTTTTCACTGGCAGTACCGAAAAGTGTTTGCGGCCAACAACAATCGTTTCGGAAAGATGTGGGAATGTCCGGATTTCTTTGAACTGGACGGGAAGGGCGTGCTGATCGTCAGCCCTCAGGATATGTTGCCTCAGGGGTTTGAGTACCATAACGGTAACGGGACACTGTGCCTGATCGGAGAGTACGATGAGGAGACGGACAGCTTTGCGGAACAGCATAACCAGTCGATAGATTACGGCATCGATTTCTATGCGCCTCAGACGATCCTGACACAGGACGGGCGCAGGATCATGATCGGCTGGATGCAGAACTGGGATACCTGTGCGATCCGCATTCCGGAGGATAAGTGGTTCGGGCAGATGAGCCTGCCGAGAGAGCTGTCGATCAAAAACGGAAGGCTGTACCAGAAGCCGATCAGGGAACTGGAAGAAATGAGACGGGACAGAGTGGAGTACCGGGAAGTCTTTGTGACGGATACCATCAATCTGGAGGGGATCCGGGGGAGAAAGGCGGATATTGAGTTAACCATAAGGCCTGCGGATGAACAGAAACTTTATAGGAAGTTTGCGGTCCGCTTTGCCCAGAATGCCCAGTATCAGACCTCGGTCAGCTTTAGACCGCAGGAGAATATTCTGAAAATTGACAGAAAGTTTTCCGGTTCCAGAAGGGCGGTGATCCATCAGAGGAGAAGCAGGGTGAAGAGTGAAAACGGCCATCTGAAACTGCGGATGATCTTAGACCGGTTCAGCGTGGAAATTTTTGTGAATGACGGCGAACAGGTCATGAGCGCGACGATACAGACCGCGCCGGAGGCGGATGGCATTTCGTTCTTCGCGGACGGTGAAGTGAAGATGGATATTGTGAAGTATGCGTTGGAGTAATAAGGGTGCGGCCCTGCGGCAGCTATGTGAGCTGCCCCGGGGCCGCAGGTATGTCTGCCTTGAGAAAAGTCAGGGGATATGTTTCAGAATATGATCCAGCAGTCTGTCAGCGACCTCCTCCTTACTCATCATCGGAAGCTTCACAGTATCCGTTTCCGACAGCAGTGTCACAACGTTGGTGTCCGTGCCGAAGCCGGCTCCTTCCTGCTTTAAGTTATTGGCGATGATCAGATCCAGATTTTTCTTTTTCAGTTTCTCTCTGGAATTTTCTTCCATGTTCTCGGTCTCCATGGAGAAGCCGCACAGAAACTGGCCTTCTTTTTTATGCGCGCCCAAAAAGCCCAGAATATCCTCCGTGCGCTCCAGGGCGATGCACATGTCGTCGCCGTCTTTTTTCTTGATCTTTTCGGCCGCGGTATAACGGGGACGGTAGTCCGCCACAGCGGCAGCTTTTATGATAATATCCTGCGCATCTGCCCGCTTTTTAACGGCTTCCGCCATCTCCGCGGCGGAGGTGATGCCGACCACCTCCACTTCGATCGGCGGGGTAAGGCCCGTCTTCCCGGTGACCAGAGTGACTTCCGCTCCTCTGCGCATGGCTGCTTTCGCGATGGCATAACCCATCTTTCCGGTGGAGTGGTTGCTGATATAGCGCACCGGATCGATGGATTCCTGTGTGGGGCCTGCCGTGACAAGCACTTTCAAACCGACCATGTCCTTCGGCGTCAGCGCCTTCACAAGATATTCAAACAGCACCTCGGGCTCGGGCATTTTCCCTTCCCCCACGTCGCCGCAGGCAAGGTATCCCAATGCCGGGGTGATCACTTCGATCTGATAGTGCCGTAACAGTTCCAGATTATCTTGAGTGACCGGATTGTGGAACATTCTCGTATTCATGGCGGGAGACACGATCTTCGGGCAATCGCAGGCTAAAAAGGTGGTGGTCAGCATATCGTCGGCGATGCCGTGGGCCGTCTTTGCAATCACGTTGGCGCTGGCCGGGGCGATCAGGAAGACGTCGGTCTGTCTCGCCAGAGAAATATGCTCCACGCTGTGTGCAAAATTCCGGTCAAAGGTATCCACAAGACATTTATTTCCGGTCAGTTCCTCGAAGGTAATGGGATTAATAATATTTGTGGCGTTTTTTGTCATAATGACGGTGACGTCCGCATGCTGTTTTTTTAACATGCTGGCAAGCGAAGCGGTTTTGTAGGCGGCGATGCTGCCCGTCACGCCCAACACGATATGTTTTCCCTCTAACATGTCGTTTCCCTTTCCGGCTTTTCAGCCATATGGCTCTCTGTATTTTTGCGGTAAATGATATCAAGCCCCTTCAACGTAAGCTCATTATCGCAGATGATCCTGTTGCGGCAGTGAGGAATAATGGAGCCGGCAAGTCCGCCGGTGGCCACCACATTTGTCTCATACCCTAACTCGTCCCAGATCCGCTCGATCATGCCGTCCAGACAGGAAGCCTGGCCGATAATGACGCCGCTTTTCATACAGTCTATGGTATTTTTGCCGATGATCTTTTTCGGCGCGTCCAGACTGATCCGGGGCAGCTGGGAAGTGCGGTTGACCAGGGAGTCCAGGGATACCCGTACGCCCGGCAGGATCATGCCTCCGATATAATTTTTGTTTTTATCCACCACGCTGATGGTGGTGGCGGTGCCCAGGTCGATCATAATGATGGGAGCGCCGTAATAGTGCAGTCCTGCCACAGCGTCCACGATCAGATCCGCCCCCACCTGTCCGGGATTGTCCATCAGGATGTTTAAGCCTGTCTTCACGCCGGGACCAACTAAAAGCGGTGTGACGTGCAGGAGCTTATGCAGGGCGGAGAGCACGATATTGTTGAGAGGAGGCACCACGGATGCCACAATGCATCCGGTGATGTCCTCGATTCGAATCTGGTATAATTCCAACAGCGTTTTAAAATCCACGACATATTCCAGTTCCGTCTTGAAGCTGTTGGTGGATACCCGCTCCACGAAGCGGCATGTTTCCTGTTCCATGCAGCCGATGACGATATTTGTATTTCCGATATCCAATGCCAGAATCATAATGTATCTCCTGTCTGAGTTTTATATTTTAGAAAATTCTTCCGGAGCTTTCGAGTTCGCCGCAACCGCTGCTTTGGGCCGGCGGCTATTCCGGAATGCGAACTTTGTTCGCCGCTTTAATATACCGCTTTTTGGGGCAGCGGTCCGTTCTTCAATTCTTTGACGGACTTCTCCTGTCCCGGCTCCTTTACGGGTTTTACCTGCAGCAGAGCAAGGCCTACGCCTGCAATCAGAACAGCGGCAACTGTGGCTTCCACAATACCGTTAAAGCTGACAATGCCCATGATGACGTTGATCACCGTATCTCCGGCGATTCCCAGAGCCTGCGCGTAGGCGTCTTTGTACAGAATGTAAATACCGCTCATGACAAACAGGGTATTGGTAAAAGCGCCAGCCATGCCCGCGTAGGCTAGGGCTGTGCCTGCGGAAGCTTTCTTTCTGGAAGCTATCGTCAGCACCACAAATAAAAGAATGCCGGTGAGCACGCCTGCCACAGTGCCGGGGATGCTGCTTTCGCCGCCCTGCATCAGATTATTCACAAAAGCTCTGACGGAAAACAGGAAAATGACGGATAAGACCACGTTGATCACAATGCGCCACACTTTCTGATTTCCCTTTAAGAGATTGCGGATCAGAATGAAAACAAAATAGGGAATGACACCCACCAGGATTCTCGGCACAAAGCAGATGTAGAGGCTCTTAAAGATGCCGGAAACACCTGCCACATTCGCCGCCAGAACCGGCGAAAAAACAAAGGCTGAGGCGGTGGCCGCCTTGAATGTGTTGTTGATAAAACTTGTGAAACCAAATACAAATCCTAAAAATGCACCTTTTTTCGGTCCTAAAAATAGCGCTCCAAGGATTACCGGGATATGGATGATCGTTGCGTTGATCACAACAAGCGGGATATATCCCAGGGGTGTGAATGCCATTATGACAATAATGGCGGTGAACAGTGCTGTGAGCACCAGTTCATAGGTTTTTTCATTTTTCATGGTACGTTCCTCCTGTTATTATTCTCTTTCCGAGATACAATACGCTGACATCATACCACATCGGGGGCGTAGAGGCAATAAAAAAATGAGGGGGCTGCAGAAACCATCAGGAGTGGGGCTGCGGGCCCCATGGTCTGACTGACGCAAAACAGGCGGCTGCAGCCGCCTGTTTTTGAAAAACGGAATCGTTATGACATACCGCAGCCGCAGAAGAGGCTCTTTACGTGTTTTACTTCTTCTGCATCTGCCTTTGCGGCGGGAACGTAGTAGGAACGTTCGCGGGCCAGCTGATACAGCTCTTCCTGTGACTGCTCACAGGCGTTTCTGAACTGTTTCAGAGTCTGCTTCAGTTCCTTGTTCTCTGTCTGGGGAATCATTTCGCCGAATCTTACAAGTTCGCCGTTGATGCCGGCGAGGGTATCGTTAACCATTGTTTTGTCCTGCATAGGGCACCTCCTTATTTGTTTTTTGTTTTGTCTGTGTTTCGGATAACTTGCGTTGGCATCCGATCTTTAATTTAAGAACTGCATGAGCTGTTCCTTGTTCTGGGCGGCGCCTTTTGCACCCTGCTCAAAAAACTGTTTCAGCTGCGGATCCTGTGTGGTGGAAGCATAGTCCTGCATTTTGCACTTGGTGGTATCGTAACCGCCGATCAAATGTCTCAGGTTCTGAAGTTCCAGTTCTGATAAATTAGCCATTTTGTAACCTCCTTTTCTGTTCAAACGTTCAAGCGACGCAGATGTTTTCCGTTTTTGCGCGCAGAGGCGCATGAGAAAATCGGTTGCTTCGCAACATGCGTCCTGTGTGGCGGGCAGGTGTTAATAAATTTTCCCTGCTCGATTCTGTCGGGAAATATCTGCTGATTTCAGTATTTGAATTTTGAAAGAAATTATGCCTGTGAAAAATTGCTAGAAAACTTGAGGCATACCATAAATTGTGCTATGATAGAAAAGATAAAAAACAGTTTTATGAATGCCCTGTAAAGGAAACGCTACAGGAAGACAGTATGATTATCAAAAAGAAAGCGGAAAAGAGGATGAAAATATGGCGGCGCAGAATGTTTTGACACAGGAACAGAAAGAAAGGATGGAGAAAAACGGTTTTAATGTGGCGGAAGCGATGCAGCGCTTTATGAACAATGAACAGCTCTGGATAAAATTTTTGAAAAAATTTAAACTGGATACCAGTTTTGGGGAACTGGTGAAGGCGATGGAAGAAAAGGATGCCACAAAAGCTTTTGAGGCTTCCCATACGTTAAAGGGGATCACCGGAAATCTTGCATTGTCTGAGTTTAATAAGTTAGTCAGTGAGCAGACGGAGTATCTGCGGGGAACGGAGAGCAATTTTGAGGCGGCAGTCTCGATGATGCCGCAGATCACGGAAGTGTACGAAAATACGACAAAGATCATTGATGAGGTTTGTGGGGAATGACATATCAGGAAGCCTGTAAAAAACTGGAGGAGGCAGGGCAGTTCCATGTTTTAAAACACTATGACTCTCTGACGGAGAAGCAGAAGAAGAATCTGCTGGCAGATATTGAACTGACGGATTTTACGGTACTTTCCTATCTGGAGAAGAGGGAAGAACTGATGAAAAAAGGGGTGATCACGCCTCTTGCTGCCATGGAGATCTCCGAGATAGAAAAAAGCAGGGACTGGTTTGAGGAGCTGGGTTACCGCGCCATCAGGCAGGGAAAGGTAGGGACGGTTCTGCTGGCGGGCGGTATGGGGACAAGGCTTGGCTCCGAGGAACCGAAAGGCATGTATGACATCGGTCTGACAAAGCCGGTCTATATATTCGAGCGGATCCTCTCGAACCTGCTGGATGTGGTGCGGAAGGCTTCCGCATGGATCCATCTGTTTATCATGACCAGCGATAAAAATCATGACGCCACCGTGGCGTTTCTGGCGGCCCATGACTATTTTGGTTATAAGCCCGGCTATATCCATTTTTTCAGACAGGAGATGGCGCCAGCTTCTGACTACAGCGGAAGGGTTTATATGGAAGGACCGGACAAGATCGCCAATTCGCCGAATGGAAACGGCGGCTGGTATTCATCCATGGCCAACGGAAAGATACTGGAGATCGTAAAAAACAGAGGAATTGAGTGGCTCAATGTGTTCGCGGTGGACAACGTACTGCAGAGAATGGCGGATCCCTGCTTTGTGGGAGCTACCATCGCAAGGGGATGCAGCTGTGGGGCAAAGGTGGTAAAGAAAAATGCGCCGGATGAGAAGGTGGGGGTGATGTGTTTAGAGGACGGCAGGCCATCCATTGTGGAGTACTATGATCTGACCGACGAGCTGATGAACGCTAAAAACGAAAAGGGGGAGCCCGCATACTATTTCGGGGCGATCCTCAATTATCTGTTTGAGGTGAGAGCATTGGAGGAGACCATTTCCAGAAAGCTGCCGTTACACATCGTGGAAAAGAAGATCCCCTATATGGACGATAACGGGAATTTCGTAAAGCCGGATAAACCCAACGGTTATAAATATGAAACGCTGGTGCTTGATATGGTGCATATGATGGACAGCTGCCTGCCCTTTGAGGTGGATCGCCATTATGAGTTTGCGCCGATCAAGAATATGACGGGGATCGATTCTGTGGAGACGGCGAGAGTGTTGTGTCAGGAAAATGGAATTGAGTTGTAACAGGAATAAAAATAATACAGGAGGAGCAGGTTATGGCAATTTTAGTGACAGGCGGCGCTGGTTATATCGGCAGCCATACGGTGGTGGAACTGCAAAATGCAGGGTATGATGTGGTGGTGGTGGACAATCTGTCCAATTCCAGTGAGAAGTCACTGAAGAGAGTGGAAGCGATCACAGGAAAGCCGGTGAAATTCTATAAAGCGGATATTCTGGACAGGGAAGCGCTGGAAGAGATTTTTGCGAAGGAAAATCTGGACAGCTGTATCCATTTTGCGGGACTGAAGGCGGTGGGAGAATCCGTGCAGAAGCCATGGGAGTACTATCAGAATAATATTGCGGGGACATTGACGTTAGTGGATGTGATGAGAAAGCATAACTGCAAGAATATTATTTTCTCCTCCTCCGCGACGGTCTACGGCGATCCGGCCTTTATCCCGATCACTGAGGAGTGCCCAAAGGGACAGTGCACCAATCCTTACGGCTGGACTAAATCCATGCTGGAACAGATCCTGACGGATATGCAGAAGGCGGATCCGGAGTGGAACGTGATATTACTCCGCTACTTTAATCCGATCGGCGCTCATAAGAGCGGCACCATCGGTGAGAATCCCAACGGCATCCCCAACAACCTGATGCCCTATGTGACGCAGGTGGCGGTAGGGAAGTTAAAAGAGCTTGGGGTGTTCGGCGATGACTATGATACGCCGGACGGTACGGGTGTGAGAGATTATATCCATGTGGTGGATCTGGCCATCGGCCATGTGAAGGCCTTGAAAAAGATCGAGGAAAGGGCCGGACTTTGTATTTATAATCTGGGAACCGGACAGGGGTATTCGGTGCTCGACATCGTGAAAAATTTCGAGGCGGCTAATGGTGTGAAGATCCCCTATCAGATCAAACCCAGACGTGCCGGCGATATCGCGACCTGCTATTCTGACGCCACAAAGGCGAAGGAAGAACTGGGCTGGGTGGCCGAGAGAGGCATTAAGGAAATGTGCGAGGATTCCTGGAGATGGCAGAGCAGTAATCCTAACGGGTATGAGGAGTAAAAGTAATACACACGAAAAAATTGAGGAGCAGGACCGGTATTTCCGGTTCTGCCCGCTTTCCCAAATATTGTACGCCTCTCGAGGCTGCACTTTCCTTGCAGCCTCGATCAGCTCACGTGTACCGCAGTATATCACAAGGGTGATCACCAGGATAAATTTCTCATCCTTTGTCATACCTGGGAGAAACGGATTCGTCCCTGTCACGAGATCTATAAAATGCTCCAAAGCTGTATTTATTTCTATTAATCTTCCTCAATCACATGAATTTCCAGGTAATCAAACTCCACGGTTTCCACAAAATTATCCTGTGAAAACCTTGTCTTTTTATGCCGTCTGAATTCCGTCACATTGGCGTCTAACCAGATCGGTTTTCCAAGATCAAACTGATAGCAGATCTCCTCCAGCGCAGAGAATATTTTGTGCGTTCTTGTATCCGGGAGATCGTTTTCCACAACGGTGTCCCGGAGCATATGATTGTCTTTAAAAATTTTTCCCCAGAGTCTGAACATGGTATGACCTCCTGTATAGAGAATACTATACAGGAAACAGGAAAACGGTGCAAGCGCAAAAAAGCAAATAAAAGTTGTTCTGTTAAAGGAAACTGCTGCATATATATAATGGTGTGCGCAAAACGGCTTTTGTAAAAACCGACGAAAACTATTAAATAAAACGAAAATTTCTATAAATTATGCACACGAACTGAAATAATATGCTATAATAAAACTGGAATTTTTTCCGGAGGAGTAAAACAGCAAGGCGGGGAGCAGTATGGATATAGAACTTGACAGACCGGATGATGTGGACAATTGGACGGAGCTAATGCTGATTTATACATCAGCGCTCAAGCAGATCGAGACAAAACTGGAAATTTTAAACGAAGAATTTCAGCATGTACATTGCTATAATCCGATAGAGCACATAAAATCAAGGGTAAAGACATCAGAGAGCATTGTAAAAAAACTAAAGAAGCACGGCTACGAATCAACACTGGACAATATGGTAAAATATGTAAATGATATAGCGGGTATCCGGATCATCTGTTCCTTTACATCGGATATTTACCGGCTGGCAGATATTATAAGAAACCAGCAGGATATCAGAGTGATCTCAGTGAAAGATTACATAACAAAACCGAAGAAGAGCGGTTATAAGAGTTATCATATGATCGTGACGGTGCCGGTATATCTGTCCGACCGGATCCTGGATACGAAGGTGGAGATCCAGATCCGGACTGTTGCTATGGACTTCTGGGCCAGTTTGGAGCATAAGATGAACTATAAGTTCGAGGGGAACGCGCCGGAGCATCTGAAAAATGATCTGGTGGAGTGCTCCAAGATCGTTTCCATGCTGGATACACAGATGATGATGCTGAATGAGGAGATGCAGAAATACAGCAGTGACAGGTAATGCAGATACTTCAGAAAAACCGAGAATAGCAGGCTGCCGTTTGAAGAGAGAAAGACAAAGCGGCAGTCTGTTTTTGTGTGCAGGCTCGTGCGCAATGCGTTTAAAGCACACAAGGAAGTATGCTGTTAATGCGGTGCGTGAGCCGCACACGGACAGAAGGAAAATCTTCTCTGCCCGAGTATTGCTGTGTCTGTAAAAATGAGGAGTGCCCGAATACCTCTCGGCATCCGGGCTATTATGAAAAAATTATCTATGTGTTATCCACCCTTCTCTAACTGATTTTCAGTATACAACTTAAATATGGATAAAGTATGAACAAAGTGTGAATAATGGGTAAATATTTCCAACTGCAAGGAAGAATGAAAATAGAAAATATACAAAATGCACAATTCGAAGAGACTGTACTGGAATATGCTGTGGTCATACTGGATAGTTGTGGTGTTATTTGGGAGAAAAAGTGGTTTCAGGTGACAGGTATCCGGCATGTATACTCCGGAACGGAAAGTACGGAATCTATTGATTGTCAAAAGAAAAAAAGAATGCTATACTGATAGCCAGATGAAATGGAAGAAATTGCTGATGAACAGGAGATGAAACAGGGGGTACACATGGACAACTTTATTGATAAATTTGCACAACGGAGAAATGCGCAGGATATGATCCGAGCCAATGCAATGGCGGAAGCGGAAGAGAGGGAGAGGATTGCGGCAAAACTTTCCGAATATGAACTGGCCATGCAGGAACTGCGGCGGTGTAACCTGCAGAATCTTGAAAATGCTGAGAAAGTGAAAGAGCTGCTGGCGGCGAGCCTTTATAAAATAGAGGAAGTACAGAAAAAGGATGCCGGGGTCAGCGAAAGGCCGGAGAAAACGGTTGAAGAAGTGAGGGCTTTGCTGGAAGGGCTGAAAAACCAGGTAGCACAGACTGTGCAGGATCAGCAGAGCAGGACAGCAGAGTTGTTTGAAAGGCAGCAGAGCCGGATGTCTGCACTTCTGGAGGAACAGGGAAACCAAACTTCGAAGATGCTTGAGAGACAGCAGAGTCTGATATCAGCGCTTCTGGCAAAGCAGAAGGATCAGCTTGCAGAACTGCTAAAAGAACAGGGCAGCCTGCTGGAAGGCCGGGAAGGGTTGACAAAGGAGCTTCTGGAGGAGCAGAATACACAGACGAAGGAGCTTTTGGAGGCACAGCAGAAGGGGATCGAAGAGCTGCTGCATGGCAGTGATGAGTTCAGTCACAGGGAGGCGGTAAAAGTATATCGGAATGTGCAGGCGGTCATTGAAGGAGCTTTGCCCAGGCAGACGAAGGAGATTACGGAAGCGTTGAAAAGTACAGAGGGAAAAAGGGGGGCTTTTGCAGGAATAACTGTGCTTGTGGTATTGACTTTTTTTGCAGCCGCCGCGAATATCGTCATTGAAGTGCTGAAAATATTGGGATATCTGTAAGTTTGTTAGCTGTGATTACATTGCATACTTTTGTAATGAAATACGGGGAGAGAAATGATGGCAAAAGTGACATGGAAGCCGGGAAATATGCTTTATCCGCTGCCGGTGGTGTTAGTCAGCTGTGCGGATAAAAGCGGAAGAGATAATATTCTGACGGTGGCCTGGGCAGGAACGACCTGCTCTGATCCGCCCATGCTCTCCATTTCTGTCAGACCGGAACGTTATTCTTACCATATGATAGAGGAAACAGGTCAATTTGTCATAAATCTGACCACAGAAAAACTGGCTTATGCCACAGACTATTGTGGCGTGAGAAGCGGAAAAGATGTGGATAAGTGGAGAGAAATGCATCTGACAAGGGAAAATGCGGATGTGGTGGAAGTGCCGCTTATCAGGGAGAGTCCTGTCAACATCGAATGCAGGGTAGTGGAGAAACGGGAGTTGGGCTCCCATGTGATGTTTCAGGCGGAAGTGGTGGCAGTACACGCAGAGGATGCCTACTTGGATAAAAATAACAGGTTTCATCTGGAAGAGGCAAAGCCGATCGTGTATTCCCACGGAATCTATTATTCTCTGGGAGAGAAGTTGGGAACTTTTGGCTACAGTGTGAAAAAGGATAAATGAAGCAGATTATTTTAACAGTGTCCCACGCACGATGGCATCTTTTCCATATTTGGCGCGGATCTTATCAAGGGCCTCATTGAGGCTCTTTTGCTTTTCAGAGAGAGGATTTTTGGCAGTCAGATCAGACAGAGAAAGCTGGGTAGGTGCATCTTCATTCTCCAGTTTGGAGGTACGGACGCCGAGAAGCCGCACAGGAGTACCATTCCAAAGCTCAAGAGCAAGCTTACGGGCTGTATCGTAAATGGCACCGCTGTCATTGGTGGCTGTCAGCAGTGTGGTTTGATGGGAGGTGGTCTGAAAAGAACTGTATTTTATTTCTACGCTGACCATGGATGCCTTCAGATGGGCTTTCCGCAGTCTGGAAGCGACCGATTCCGACAGCCCCAGCAGGCATTTGCTGATATCAGCGGGAGTCAGAGCATCCTGGGAGAGCGTAGTGGAGTTGCCAACGCCTTTTGCTTCTGTGGGGATAGTTGTAACGCGGGAATCGTCTATGCCGTTGGCGAATTCCCAGAGCATTTTACCGTGGCTCTTCAAGTGGGAGACAATGATCTGCGGATCACTTGTCGCCAGATCGCCTATGGTGAGGAGCCCAAGATTGTGCAGGGCTTCCACGCTGGATCTTCCGCACATGAAAAGGGAAGAGAGGGGAAGGGGCCACATTTTTTTGGCGATCTCGGACTGGTACAGCGTGTGAACGAGATCAGGTTTTTTAAAATCAGAAGCCATTTTGGCTAACACTTTTTTATCGGAGATGCCGATATTGACAGTGAAACCGAAGGTATCACGGATGCCGTCCTTGATCGTGTGGGCAGCAGCAGCGGGGCTTTGATACCGGGCGGCGATAGGGGTGAAATCCATATAACATTCATCGACGCTGACCTGTTCGAGATCCGGACAGATATCTGCAAGGTATTCCATCAAAAGTCTGCTTTTTTCGGAATACAGTTTGTGATCAGGCGGGCAGGATACTAAAAAAGGGCATTTTTTCAGAGCGTCTGTAACAGGCTCGCCGGTGCGGATACCGTAAGCCTTTGCGGGGATAGATTTGGCCAGGACTACACCGTGGCGTGTCTTTGTATCGCCGCCGATAATGGATGGAATGGTGCGCAGATCTGTACAGTCCCCCTGTTTTAATTTTTCGAGAGCGCTCCAGCTTAAAAAAGCGGAGTTGACATCAATGTGAAATATAATCTGATTCATGAGAATAGTGTAACACAGTTTTCGGAAAAATGTATAGTATCTTTACAATCAGAGAAAATACTGTTAAAATGGAAACTGTTACAAAATTGTTACAAATGAGATAGAGTATAAAGTTTGAAAGTCCTTTTCAAACTTATATGGAAACAGTACCGCAGTTTGGACTGATGGTGCACAAAGGTACGGATATGAGAGAGAATTTCAGTAAAAAAATAAAATATATTTATTTTAAGACTTCGGTTGTAATGTTATTTTTCGGGGCTTTGTTTCTGCCCAGTCTTACTTTTTTTGAACATACCGGTGATAATATGTTTGATGTCTATCTGAACGGTACGTTAGTGGGACAGGTGACGGATGAGGAGACTGCAAAACGGCTGGTCACAAAAGCGAGATACGAAGTGGCCGGTGAGAGCGAAGACCTGGTATTTATGAAAACAGAACTTTCCATGGTGGGAAAGGAGGTTCTGTTTGGAGAGGTCAGCAGAGAAAAAGATGTGATCGGGCTGATGAAAGGTGTCATGGATCACAGCAGAGAGGATACCATGGAGCATGCCTACACGGTAAAGATCAATAATTTCACGGTAAATCTTTCAGACATGGAACAGGTGCAGCAGCTTTTGCAGGCAGCTGTGAACAAATATGATTCCACTGACAGTTATGGTGTGGAGATGGTACAGGATACCGGGAGAGAATTGAATGTTCTGACGACAAATGTGTACAGTGAGATAGAGGCACAGGAAGAAGAATCACAGGAGAAGAAGGCGGATGCGGATGCGTCCAACCTGCCAAGCTTCGGTGTTTTTGCGTTTTTTAAGGATGCGGCGGAGGCCGCCCGGGTGGAGGAAGAGAAGGATCTGTCAGAATATAATCGGGGATTGATCCATATGAATTTCGGAGATACGGTGGAAATTGTGGAGTCCTATATGCCAAAGAGTCATCTTTCCAGTCTGGAAACTGCTATTGAAGAAGTAACAAAAGATCAGGAAACGAATAAAATATATGAAGTGGTAGCCGGCGATACACTGGGAGAAATTGCGGAAGCACACAATATGAGCATCGCGGATGTGGTGGCGATGAACGGAACGCTGGAGAACGAAAATTCCACGATACGGGTGGGGGATGAGCTGATCATTTCTGTGCCGGAGCCGGAGCTTTCGGTGGAACGCGAAGAGGAACTGTACTATGAGGAAGATTATGACGCAGATATCGTTTATATCGACAACGATGACTGGTATACGACGGATCAGGTGACAAGACAGCAGCCTTCTGCCGGTCACAGGCGGGTTGTGGCGATCGTTTCCTACCGGAATGACAGCGTGGTAAATACCGAGATCATCAAAGAAGAAGTGGATATGGAAGCGGTGGCCAAAGTGGTGGAACGGGGTACAAAGATTCCGCCTACGTATATCAGGCCTATTTCCGGTGGCCGTCTGTCCTCCGGTTTCGGCGGCAGAAAAGCGCCAAAGAGAGGAGCCAGCACAAATCATAAAGGCATCGATTTAGCGACACCTACGGGTACGGCGGTGATGGCTTCCTGCGGCGGCACTGTGACAAGGGCCGGGTGGGCAGGAAGCTATGGGTACGCGGTCTATATTCAACATCCTGATGGACGGGAGACAAGGTATGGCCATCTGAGCAAAGTGTTAGTGTCCGCCGGCCAGCAGGTTTCCCAGGGACAGAAGATCGCTCTTTCAGGTAATACCGGAAACAGTACAGGGCCGCACCTGCATTTTGAGATCCGCATTAACGGAGCGCCTGTGAATCCATTAAACTATCTTAATTAAACAGACCGATGAAACAGATTTTTTATAAAAGTTTACAAAACGGGATAAAAGTGGTAAACTAGTCAAAGATGCAAAACTAAATCAGAGGTCAATATATGGAACAGTATGTGATTAAAGGTGGAAATCCTCTGGTTGGCGAGGTGGAGATCGGTGGGGCGAAAAATGCTGCGCTGGCGATTCTTGCTGCGGCGACCATGACGGATGAGACTGTTTTGATAGAGAATATGCCTGATGTGCGGGACACAAATATTCTGCTGCAGGCAATTAAAAGTATTGGAGCCATTGTAGAAAGAATTGACAGGCATACCGTTAAAATAAATGGTTCTCAGATCAGTCATCTGATCATAGCGGATGACTATGTTAAAAAGATCAGAGCATCCTATTATCTGATCGGTGCATTGCTTGGAAAATATAAAAGTGCCAAAGTAGCGCTGCCGGGAGGATGCAATATTGGCAGCAGGCCGATTGACCAGCATATCAAAGGCTGGAAGGCGCTTGGCGCAACCGTAAAAATTGAACATGGACTGATTATTACAGAGGCGGAAAAGCTGTCGGGAAGTCATATCTATATGGATGTGGTTTCTGTGGGCGCAACGATCAACGTGATGATGTCAGCGGTGATGGCGGAAGGCCGTACGATTATTGAGAATGCAGCAAAAGAGCCCCATGTGGTGGATGTAGCCAATTTTTTAAACAGCATGGGGGCTAATATCAAAGGTGCCGGGACAGATGTGATCCGCATTAAGGGTACTGCCAGACTTCACGGTACGGAATATACGATCATACCTGATCAGATCGAAGCGGGGACATTTATGTTTGCCGCTGCCGCTACTAAAGGGGATGTGATGGTGAAAAATGTGATTCCCAAGCATCTGGAATCCATCAGTGCAAAGCTGGCAGAGATCGGCTGTGAGATTGAGGAGTCCGATGACGCGGTGCGGGTGGTGGCCAGCAAGCCCCTGAATCATACTCAGGTAAAAACCCTTCCCTATCCGGGATTTCCTACCGATATGCAGCCGCAGATGGTGGTGGCACTGGCGTTGGCGAGAGGTGCCAGCATAGTGACGGAGAGTATTTTTGAGAACCGCTTTAAGTATGTAGATGAAATGACACGCATGGGCGCCGATATCAAGGTGGAGGGGAATACCGCTTTTATTAACGGCGTTGAGAAGTATACCGGAGCCGGGATTGTAGCGCCGGATCTGCGGGCGGGAGCAGCCCTTGTGCTGGCGGGACTGGCGGCGGAAGGTATTACCACGGTGGACGATATCAAGTATATTGAGCGCGGCTATGAAGATTTTCATATCAAGTTGCAGAGTCTGGGTGCCGTGATGGAACGTGTGGATTCTGAGCGGGAGCTGCAGAAATTTAAATTGAAAATCGGGTAAAGAGGCCCTCGCCGGATGGCGGGGGTTTTTATGCAGTCCGTAACAGAGTATCGCGGCGGCCGGGATACTCTGCTACTACGTTTTGACATTATTTATGCGGGCGATGAGCCAGGTAGCCATGCCTGCACGGATAGTTCACTTCCAGATCAGTTCAAGCCATTCCGTGCACAGTGAAAACCATCCTGCGATGTGAGGATCTACGGAGGCCGGATCTTCCCAGGCGGTTTCTTTGATGGCTAACGACAGGCCGTGCCGGTTTTCGGGATAAATATGCAGTTCTAACGGCACATTTTCGCGGATACAGGCCTGAGCGAAAAGGAGGCTTCCCATGACCGGCACAAACTCATCTTCCTGTGTATGCCAGAGAAAGACAGGGGGCACATGTGTGGTGACCTGTTCTTCCAGGGAATAGAGATGAAGCTCTTCCTCGGTGGCGTCAGAGCCGAGAAGATGATCGATGGAACCTCTGTGGGCGAAGGGGCCCGTTGTCGTGACCGGGTAAGCCAGGATGAGGGCGTCGGGCCGTATGCGCTCGGGAGAAAGGGCGGTGCGCTCCTTCAGCCACTCCCTGTGCCAGTGGACGGCAAGGCTTCCGGCCAGATGCCCGCCTGCGGAAAAACCGGCCAGGGCCAGACGACCGGGATCCAGATGCCACTCCCGGGCATGACCGCGGATAAACGCCATGGCTCTCGCAAGCTGTTCCAGGGGAAGGGAGTGGAGCGGTCTGCTTCCATCTTCATTCACCGTATAATTCAATATAAAAACATGGTATCCTTTCGCCAGAAACTGCACGGCGATACATTCCTGCTCGTGGTCCACGACACAGTGATAACCGCCCCCCGGCACCAAAACCACCCCCGGCCGCGGCGACTGGTCAGGGTTGCGGGATGGTCTGTCATTTAAAAGACAGCACGTAATATCCGCCCCATCTGTGTAGGAAATTGAAAAATGCTGCATGATAATTCCTCCTTTTCGATATCGTATCAGGTCTCAATGTCATTTACTGTAAAAGTCTTGAATCCGGCTTGCAGAAATCCCTGAACCTTCCGTTATGGTATGCAGTTGCCTCATGGCCTCCGGTACCACTGTGTAAAAATAACCCCTCAATCCGGCTTACTCTTCGGGATCCGGTTGAGTTCAAGCCGCTGGGTATTGTTATCAAAATTCCGGTTCAGATAGGCTGTATACAGAATATCTATTATATTGAGCTGAGAGATGCGGGAGGACATGGCACCGCTTCTGAACAGGTTCTCTGCATTTGCCACATAGAGGCACCAGGTGGCAAGCCTTGCTAACGGAGAGGTATAAAAACGCGTGATTACGATGATGGGCGTATTCTGTTCCCGCAGTAACTGCGCGCAGTGTATCATCTCTTCCGTACATCCGGAGTAACTTAAGATAATGGCAACGTCTGTAGGTTTGGCATTCTGCGCATAGAGATACTGGGAATGGATATCCTCGCTGCAGTAACAGGGCTTGGCCAGACGTAAAAATTTCAGATAGGCGTCCTGGGCCACCAGATAGGAAGCGCCAATTCCAAAGAGCAGGATCATATCGCTGTTACAGATAGAATTTACGCTCTCTTTCAAGGCGTTCGCATCCACCAGATGCATGGAATTTTCCAGAGAAGAAATATTTCTGGATGTAATTTTGTTCACAATTTCCGTAAGCTGGTCATGAGGATCCATGTACTGAGAGCGCTGCTGCCTGTCCTGCTTCTGCAAAACCAGCTCGCTGAGCAGGGAATTCTGCAGATCTCTGTATCCCTCAAAACCCAGCTTGCGGCACAGTCTTACAATGGTGGAAGCGGAACTGTAGGAGTGTTCCGAGAGCTGATGAATGTTATGCCGCACGGCCTTGTCCGGGTTGGAGAGGATATAATGTAAAACCCCCTGCTCCGCGACGCTGGCATTTGGCAGATATTGCTTGATTCTAACTAAAACACTTTTCATAAGGCCTTCTTTCCTATGGATAATCCACAAAAATGTATTTAGGATTATAACGAATCTTGTCAGAGTTGTCAAATAATTCAAAAAATCTCTCTGTGCAAAAAGCACAAAAACAATTCCAAAGAATGAAATTTTGTTCCAAGAGATTGCGAAACTATTGAAAAAAAGTTTAAAATAGATACAATGTGTTTATCAACTTTAAAAGGAGGATTCATATGAAAAGGATGAAAAAAGTAACAACGATGTTAATTGCCGTTTCCATGCTTTTAGGCCTGTGCGCCTGCGGAAGCAATGAGGCGGATAATACGGCACCGGCGGAAACCGGAACTCCGGCTCAGGAGGCGGAAGCTCCTGAAGAGAGTACGTCCCAGGAGACGACGACCGGAGGGGCGAAGGATACAATCGTGCTTGCAACATCCGGTGAACCTTATCGGTTTTATGCACAGGGTTCCCAGAGTTGTGCGGGAGATGACAACCTGGCGCTCTCCAATATCTACGACTGTCTGCTCTTTCTGGAGCCTGATGGAAGTCTGACGCCGGCGCTGGCGGAAAGCTATGACGTTTCGGAAGACGGACTCACCTATACCTTCCATCTTCGTCAGGGCGTAAAGTTCCATAACGGCGAGGAGATGACGGCGGAAGATGTCAAGATGACTTTCGACACAGGCGCGGCAGGCCCCATCGGTTCCGCACTGTTCGTAAACTATGAGAGCTGTGACATCGTGGACGACTATACGGTAGATATCCACCTGACAAGCCCCTATGCGGCGTTCCCCTACGGCGTAGCGTCCCGTATCGGCGGCATCATCTGCAAATCCTATTTTGATGAAGTGGGTGAGGACGGGTACTATGCGGCTCCGATCGGAACAGGCCCCTACAAGTTTGTGGAATATGTCAAGGGAGATCACACCACACTGACAGCAAACGAAGAGTACTGGCGCGGCGTACCGGCGATCAAAAATGTGGTGATCCAGACTGTGGCGGATACCAATACGCAGATCCTCGGCTTACAGAACGGTGACTATGACGTGGTTCGTGATCCCGCTATCGACGTCTGCCTGCGCCTGGACGATCCGAATGTCACCTGGGCAAAGGAGAATTCCGTGGGACGTGTGACAATGTACATGAATTCCTGGGGAGCAGGCCCCGGCAAGGATATCAATTTCAGAAAAGCGATCCAGGCTGCAGTGAACAAGGATGATGTGAACCAGGCAATGTACAGCGGCGAAGCGGATATTCTGGACATCGATGTCTGCGCAAGCTACGGCGGATGCCCGGATCCCGGCACATACCAGGTAGTAGAATATGATCCTGAGGCGGCGGCGGGATATCTGGCAGATTCCGGCTACGACGGCAACACCGAGTGGAAGATTCTGGTACAGTCCGGCTCCCGGTATGAGAGCGGCGCGAAAGTGATCCAGGCACAGCTTATGTCCATTGGCATCAACTGTGTTGTGGACGCAAAGGATAATGCTTCCTATATGGAAGAGTACAAGGCGAGAGAGTGGGATGCGATCATTGCGGATAATCTGTCCTCTCTGGTGGATGCAGACAGTCTTATGACATACCACAGTATGGACAGCTGGTGGGATCCCGCAGTGCAGGGAAGCCCCAGAGATCCGGAGATCTGGGATCTGATTCAGGAAGGACGTGCGACACAGGGCGACGCGAGAAAACCGATCTATGCATCCATCGCCGATATCGTGACGGAAGAAGCGTATGATGTTCCGCTGGTTAACAGTATTGTGACGGTTGCTTACAATACGAAACTGGACGGGATGAAAGCGCACTGTCTCGGTAACTACAACTTCTATTACTGCTCCTGGAATGAGTAGAACGATACACAGACAGCAAATCGGTTATCGGCCACAGAGTGGACGGTAATGACATAACAGGGAAGCCGGGAGGATGAACTGTTATGTGATGACAGGGGGACATGAGAAAATGAGACAAAAAGTGGCCGGCCGCAACTGGTTCGGCCACTTTTTAAAATGATAGAGAAATTCAGACCGGCTTTCGGGCATCCCTTAGAGTGATAAAGGAGGAGATTAGATTGAGTTGGTTAAAATATACACTGAAACGATTGCTGATGTTGATACCGGTAATCATATGCGTGACATTTATTCTGTACGTGATTCTGTCCTTCGCCCCCGGCAATGTGGCGTGGCAGATTCTGGGGGAAGATGCCACGGCGGAACAGATCGCGCAGCTGGAAGCGGAGATGGGACTTGACAAGCCGCTTTTAGTGAGATACGGAAATTATATGCTGGGGGTGTGCCATCTGGATTTCGGCACTTCCTGGTTTGGCGGTGAGGACATTGCGAAGCTCTTTCTGGGAAGACTTCCATACACCCTTTTAGTGGCAGTGCTCTCGATTTTATTTGCGGTGGGGATCGGCTGTCCCCTGGGAATCGGCTCGGCCATAAAACAGTACAGCCTGATGGACTACGGCGTCTCCTTTGTGGCCATGTTGTTGACTTCCATGCCGGCTTTCTGGCTGGGAACCATGTGCCAGATCTTTTTCTGCCTGACTTTAAAATGGCTGCCGGTGTCCGGTGTGGGTACCTGGAAGCACTATGTGCTGCCATCGGTTATCCTGGGTGCAAACACGCTCGCTTCCATGATCCGCATGAGCCGTACCAGCCTGCTCGACGTGATCCGTCAGGACTACATACGCACGGCCAGAGCAAAAGGAGCTTCTGAGCGGAAGGTGATCATGCACCACGCCATGAGAAACAGTCTGATTCCCATAGTGACGCAGATCGGTATTACCTTTGCGGGCGTTATCGCCGGGGCGGTGGTGACGGAAAACATTTTTGCGATACCGGGCGTGGGCGTGCTGCTGATCAACGCGGTGAAAGCCCGCGACGTGCCGATCGTGATGGGGACGGTTATCTTTGTGACAATTATTGTTGGGATCATCAACCTGGCGGTTGACATCATCTGCGCGCTGATCGACCCACGTATTGATTTTGCGTCATAGAAGGGGGGAATGGGAATGTCTCTGGGAAAAGCAAAGAAATCTTTATCGGAATACAGCACAGGCGAACTGGTCATGTTCCGCTTTCGCAAGAATAAACTTGCCATGTTTGGCGTGGTACTTCTAGCGGTCATCGTGGTGACGATCCTGATCGCGCCGCTCATCTCTTCCTACGATGCAGTGGTACAGATGAATATGGCCGACAGATTCCAGTCGCCGAATGCGAAGTATCTTTTCGGCACGGATGAATTTGGACGGGATCTGTTTGCCCGCATTCTCTACGGCGGACGTATCTCCATGTTTGCCTCCCTGGCCGTGATCGGCATCGCTTTTGTAATTGGGGCAATCATGGGCGGCGCAGCTGGGTATCTGGGTGGCAAGGTGGACACTGTCCTGATGCGTGCGGTGGATGTGCTGATGGCGGTGCCGTCGGTGTTACTTGCAATGGCAATCATCACTGCTCTCGGAAACGGCGTCTGGAAACTGATCATTGCGCTTGCGGTGTCACAGGTGGCGCGTTTTGCGCGTACCGTGCGGGCCTCCGTACTGACACTGCGGAATGTGGAGTATGTGGAGGCGGCCAGATGTTTCGGGGCCAGCTCCTTAAAGATCATATTGAAGCATATTCTGCCCAACGGGATTGGCCCGATTATCGTCTCCGCCACCATCACACTGGGACAGACGATCTTAAGTATTTCCTCCATGGGTTATCTGGGGCTCGGCGTTGCCTCCCCTACGCCGGAGTGGGGAACCATTATTTCGGAGAACAAGATGAACATCGGCACGTACCCGTATCTGGGCCTGATCCCCGGCATCTGTATCTGTCTGGCGGTTATGGCAGTGAACTTTATCGGAGACGGTCTGCGTGACGCCTTCGATCCGAAGACAAAAAATTAGGGAGGAGACTGAAATTCCATGAGTGAAAAGAATAGGGAGAGAGCACAGGAATCAGAGAATTTGCTGGAAATTTCTGATCTTCATGTACAGTATAATACGGATGATGCCGTGGTGCATGCGTTGAACGGTCTGAGTTTAAAGGTGAAGAAAGGCGCCAAGCTGGGACTTGTGGGCGAGACCGGTGCGGGGAAGACAACCCTCGCTCTGTCGATCCTTCGGCTTCTCCCGGCGAGAGTGGGGGAGATTACACAGGGCTCCATCGTGTACGACAAAGACAATCTGCTCAAGCAGCCGGAGAGCTTTATGTTGGGGCTTCGGGGGGAGAAGATCTCCATGATCTTTCAGGATCCCATGACCAGCTTAAATCCTACCCACACGGTGGGGGATCAGATTTTAGAGGTGTTGGATCTGCATTTTAAGGAGATGCCGAAGGAAGAAAAGAACAGGAAGGTGGACGAGATTCTGACACTGGTAGGGATTCCGCCCGCCAGAAAAAATGAATTTCCCCATCAGTTTTCGGGCGGTATGAAACAGAGGATCGTGATCGCCATGGCGCTTGTGGCGGAGCCCGAGTTGCTGCTTGCGGATGAGCCGACAACGGCCCTTGACGTGACGATCCAGGCGCAGATTCTGGAACTGATGCGGGATCTGAAAGAGAAGTATAATTCCGCGGTGATTTTGATTACCCACGATCTGGGCGTGGTGGCGCAGTTCTGTGACAGTGTGGCGGTGGTTTACGGCGGGAGAGTGGTGGAGTACGGCAGTGTGGAGCAGATCTATGCGAGAGAAAAGAATCACCCGTACACAGCGGGGCTTTTCAGCTGCATCCCCGATCTGACCATAAAAGCGAAGCGGCTTACTCCCATAGAGGGAAGGATGGCCGATCCGAGAATCGTACCCGCCGGGTGTTGTTTTGCAGATCGTTGCGAGCACTGTATGGAGTTCTGTAAGAACAAAGCGCCGTCGGTATATGAGGAGGATGGACATGGAATCCTGTGCCATCTGTTTACGGAAAAGGAGGGTGAATAAATGTCGGTACCTCTGATAGAGACAGTGAATCTGAAAAAATATTTTAAGACCGGAAAAGGTATGCTTCACGCCGTGGAGGAAGTAAATTTAAAGATCGAGGAGGGAAAGACTCTCGGCGTGGTGGGGGAGTCTGGCTGCGGCAAATCGACGCTTGGGCGGACGATCCTGCGTCTGCATCCGGCAACTTCCGGCCAGGTTCTGTACAAGGGAGAAGATATACTGAAATACAGCAAAAAGGAAATGAGGAAAGTCAACGTCAACATGCAGATGGTGTTCCAGGATCCCTACAGTTCCCTGGATCCCAGAATGTCCGTGCGGGGACTGATCTCGGAACCCCTTGAGACCTGCGGAACCATAAAAGACAAGAAAGAGATTGGCAGGCATGTGGAGGAAATCATGGAGTTATGCGGTCTGCCGGCGAACCATGCAAACCTCTACCCCCATGAGCTGGACGGCGGGCTGCGGCAGCGTGTAGGCCTTGCCCGGGCGATGACGCTTGATCCGAAGTTTATCGTCTGCGACGAACCGGTTTCGGCACTGGATGTGTCAATCCAGGCGCAGATCCTGAATCTGCTCATGGATCTGCAGGAACAGAAGAAGTTGTCCTACATGTTTATCACCCACGATCTGTGTGTGGTAAAGCATATCAGCGACGAGATCATGGTCATGTACATGGGACAGGTGGTGGAGCGCGCGGAGACCGATGAGCTGTTTGCACATCCCGCGCATCCTTATACAAAAGCGCTGCTTGCGGCGATCCCGACAATCGATCTGTCGAGCAGGAAAAAAGAACGATTTGTACTGACAGGGGAAGTGTCCAATCCTATCAACCCGGAGCCCGGATGCCGCTTTGCACACAGGTGTCCCTATGCGACGGCAAAGTGCAGGGAGGACAACGCGCCGAGAGAAATATCCCCAGGGCACTTTGTGGCGTGTAATCTGTGCTGAAACTGCAGGAATGAGGGTGAACTGATTTGGACGGCAATGAGGGCTGTATCGGCGTTCCAAAGCTTATGGGCAGGGAGAAAGGGTAGTTATTAAAATGAAGAGAGACATGACGGTCGGGCCGCCCTGGAAGACCATACTGGCATTTTCCCTGCCGATCATGGCGGGGAATCTGTTACAGCAGCTGTATCATACGGCGGACACGCTGATCGTGGGAAATATGGAGGGAGAGACGGCGTTGTCAGCAGTGGGAGCCTGCGCCAGTCTGACGGAGCTTTTCACAGCCCTTGCCATCGGTTTTTCCGTAGGCGCAGGGGTGTTGTGCGCCCAATACTATGGCGCCCGCAGGGAGGAGATACTCAGAAGATATGCTTCCACCGCCATCCTGTTTATCCTGGGACTGGGGGCGGCGGTATCGCTTTTTGGTGTGGCAGCGAGCGGGTTTATCCTGAAGAATCTGCTGAATGTACCGGCTTTCATGCAGGAGATGACGATCCTTTATTTCCGGATCTATGCTTTGGGACTGATTTTTCAATTCGGTTACAATATTTTTGCGGCCATCTTGCAGGCGGTGGGGGACAGCAGGGCTACCTTATATTTTCTGGTGATCTCCTCATCGGTCAATATTTTACTGGATCTGTGGTTTGTGAAGCTGTGGGGCGTTGCCGGGGCGGCGACAGCTACGGTGATTTCCCAGCTGTGCGCCTGTCTCGCCGGCGGGATCTATATGGGCAGGAAGTACGAATTTCTGCGGTTTCGTGTGGCTGAGCTTACGTTTGAGGGCGGGAAGGTCCGGGATGTGCTGCGGGTGGGGATGCCCATGGCTCTTCAGTACACGGTGACACATCTGGGCATCCTGATCCTGCAGAGGCTGGTGAATTCTTACGGGCAGGCAATGATCGCTTCCTTTACAGTGGTGGTGCGCCTGCAGGGATGGATCACGATCCCGACCAAGGGGCTGCAGACCACGATGACGACCTATGCGGGACAGAATATTGGAGCCGGTGAAAGGGAGCGGCTTTCCCCCGGGCTGTGGCAGGCCATCGGTATGTCCCTTGGAATTACAGTGGTTTTAGCGGCGGTGGTCTATGGCTTTATGGAAGGCATTGTGGGCAGCTTCGGTATAGACCGGGAGGCGGCGCAGATCTGCGCCAGACATCTGCGGGTGATGGTGCCGTCGGTGCTGATGTATGCGGCATATTTTCCCATGAACGGCATGTTTCAGGGGGTGGGAGACGGCGTTCATGCCAGCGCTTATGCATTGCTTGCGCTGACACTCCGGATCCTTTTTTCCTACACGCTCTCCGGGGTGGGGGACTGGGGGTATACTGCGATCTGGTGGAGCGAGACCTATGCCTGGATCATTGTCATTACGGTATATTATGTTTACTATTTCAGCGGCAGATGGAAAAATAAGGCGCTGATATCCTGAGAATATGGATACGAAAGAACATCTATGGCAACAGCTTTGCGCATAATACCTGCACCGTACTTTTCACAGAATGTTTGTGTCCGGAAAGACATAAGGGACAAGTTTGGAAATGTTATATGGGACAGATGAGGCAGGCAAAACAGATAATCAGAAAAAACAGCTGTATTTGCCCATAAATGATACAGGCAGATAAAGCGGAATCAGGATGGTCTGCCGCATTTATCTGTATGATATGGGTGGGTAAAACGGAGAATCAAGGAGAATGGAAAGGACGAATGGCTATGGAAAACTGGAGACAGATAGCTACAGAGGAGAAGAACAGCAATACGGAAAAGATCGATACGCTAACTACGCTGGAGATGGTTCGACTGATCAATGAGGAGGACAAGAAAGTGGCAGTTGCCGTGGAGGCGGAACTGGAGCATATCGCGGCGGCCATTGATATCATTGCGGCGCAGCTCAGGATGGGTGGAAGACTGATCTACAGCGGGTGCGGCACTTCCGGAAGGCTCGGGGTGCTGGATGCGGCGGAATGTCCGCCCACTTACTCTACAGATCCGAACCGTGTGGTGGGGCTTATCGCCGGCGGAAAAGAAGCGATGTTTTCAGCAGTGGAAGGCGCGGAGGACAGCGAGCAGCTGGGAGCGGAGGACTTAAAAAAGATCGGCTTTGGGAGCAGGGATGTTTTAGTGGGGATTGCGGCATCCGGCCGGACGCCCTATGTGATCGGCGCCATGAAGTATGCCAGATCCTGCGGGGCTCATGTGTTTGGGGTGACCTGTTCCCCCGGCTCGGAGATCGAGAGGGAGGCGGAAATTGCCATCACGCCGACGCCGGGGCCGGAGGTGGTGACGGGTTCCACCAGAATGAAAAGCGGAACCGCCCAGAAGATGGTGCTCAACATGCTTTCCACCGGCGCCATGATCAAGCTCGGCAAAGTGTACGGCAATCTGATGGTGGATGTAAAACCGTCCAATGAGAAGCTGATCCACCGCTGTCAGAGGATCGTCAGTGAGGCGGCTCATGTCAGTGAGGAGGAGGCTACGGCTGTTCTGGAAAAATGCGATTATCGTCCCAAGACAGCCATTGTCATGCTGCTTCGCAAAGTGGGTGCGGAAGAGGCAAAGGAGCTGCTCGAGCGAAACGAAGGAAAAGTATCGGCAGCCATCGGGGAGGTGTAGGCATGGCACATTTAACCTGTACGTTCAGCTCGGAATGTCTGAAGATGAATACGTCCCTGACCATCGTACTGCCGGAGGATCGGGAGATGTGCAGAACCAGAGTGGTTTATCTGCTGCACGGACTGATGGACAACTGTACCGGATGGACGCGCTATACCGCCGTGGAGCGGTACGCGAGAGAATATAACGCAGCGCTTATCATTCCGGAGGTGCAGAGAAGTTTCTATACGGATATGGAGATGGGCCTTAACTATTTCAGCTATGTGCTGGAGGAGGTGCCCGCGTTATGCCGGAGATTTTTCGGTTTTTCGGAGAAACGGGAATACAACTATATCATGGGACTGTCCATGGGGGGATACGGCGCCCTGAAATGCCTGCTGACAAAACCGGAGAGATATGCAGGCTGCGCCACGTTCTCCGCGGTGACGGATATGCCGGGAAGAGTAGCGGCTGCGGGAGAGGAAGACAGGCGGGAATTTCAGGCGATCTTCGGCACGGCATGCAGGGTGCCTGAGAAGAGCGATCTGTTTGCGCTGGCAAAAAAGGCGGATGCCGCGGCGCTTCCGAAGATCTATACGGCCTGCGGAGAGGGAGATGATCTGTACCCGGAGAATGTGCGGTTTGCAAAACTATTGCAGGAGTCGGGGGCCGGGAATCTGTTTGAGCACTGGGAGGGGATCCATGACTGGATCTTCTGGGACAGGGCGGTGAAGCGCGGGATGGATGTGATATTGGGGGAGCAGTAGAAAGGACAGAGACAGATATGGAATTTGTGGCCGGGATAGATGGCGGGGGAACGAAAACAATTGTTGTATGCAGTGATCTGGATGGGAAGATACTGCGGGAAGAAAGGTTTGGGGCGTTTAATGTAAACAGTATCGGGAGAGAAGGGCTTACGGCGCTGATGGAGGAGATCACAACGTTTCTGCGGGGGATGGGACGGTGCGCTTCCCTGTGCATCGGCGCGGCAGGGTGCAGCAGTCCGAGTATGCAGGAAGTAGTTGCAGAGGCCATGAAGCGGGCGGATATCGGCAACTGGAAACTGGTGGGGGATCATGAGATTGCGCTCTGGGGAGCGCTGGAAGGAAAGCCCGGGATCTGTCTCGGAGTGGGAACCGGTACTTTCTGTTTCGGAAGGAATGAGAGAGGCGAGAGCGTGCGTGTGGGCGGCTGGGGCCATCTGATCGGTGATGAGGGCAGCGGCTATGCGCTGGGAAGAGATGCGCTGCGGGCGGTGACGCGCCAGTGGGACGGTTACGGGGAGACTACGACACTGACGGAAGCGGCGGCGAAGGAGCTGGGAATCGACACAGGCCAGAAGATGGTGGCATATGTGTATGGAAAGGACAAGAGCGCTGTAGCGGCTTTCTCCCGGGCTGTGGAGAGAGAGGCGGCAGCAGGGGATACTGTGGCAAAGGCAGTACTGCGGGAAAATGCGAAGCTGCTGATCGGACAGGCGGCAGTGGCGGCAAAGCGTCTGGGCATGGAAAACGGGGAGCTGGCGCTGATCGGCGGTTTGGCGGAGAGCGATACGGTTTATCGGGAATGCCTGCTGAGAGAAGCGGCGGAATGTATGCCTGGATTTACCTGCGTTTCCCCGAGACAGACTGCGGCCGTGGGAGCGGTGATGATGGGAAGAGCGCAGCTTTGAAATATGGATAATAAATGGTGGAAGATATGAGTAAGATTACATTTACAAAGACACGCATGCCAGCTGCCCACATGGGGAAGGCATCGGATTATCCGGTTTTATATACTGGGAAGCGATTTTATAAGGGGAGTGTTCTGGGCGAGGAGGAGGGATTGTATCTTAACTTCGGCGGTGTGCAGTGCGGGCTTCCCTACACGGCGCAGGACAGCTATGACCATACGGAACAGATGCGGGAGTTCGATGCGGCCATTCTGGAGAATGACTGCCTGCGGGCGACCTTTCTGCCGGGGGTGGGGGGAAAGCTCTGGTCTCTCTATGATAAACGGAGGGAGAGGGAGCTGCTTGCCAGCAATCCCGTGTTCAAACCCTGCAATCTTGCAATCCGCAACGCCTGGACGGCGGGAGGCGTGGAGTTCAACTGCGGCGTCAGAGGGCATAATCCGCTGACCTGTGATAAAATCTTTGCGGCGGAGGGAGTCGGGGAGGACGGGGAGCCTTTTCTGCGCCTCTATGCTTTTGAGAGAATCCGGGCTATTACTTATCAGATGGATTTTTATCTGCCGGAGGGTTCGGCTTTTCTGCTTGCCAGGATGCGGTTAGTGAACGGCGCTGATCTGCCTGTTCCCATCTACTGGTGGAGCAATATCGCGGTTCCTCAGGAGGAGGGTGCCAGAATTTTAGTACCGGCGGATAAGACTTATGTAAATCATAAGACGGATCCGGTTTACATAATTGATATTCCTATGGTGAATGGTGTGGATCAGTCTTATCCGACAAATCATGTGGAGACCATTGACCATTTCTACAGGATTCCGGAGAATTCGAGAAAATTTGAGGCTCATATCCGTCAGGACGGCACCGGGATCATCCATGCCTCCACGAGACGGTTAAAAGGCAGAAAGATGTTTGTATGGGGGATGTCTGTGGGCGGACAGAACTGGCAGAGGTTCCTGACAAATAAAGATGGGCAGCCCTATGTGGAGATCCAGGCGGGTCTGGCGTACACCCAGAATGAGAGCCTGCTGTTTCCGGCCCACACGGCCTGGGAGTGGGTGGAAGCCTACGGCGCTGTGGAAATGGATCCGGGAAAAGTTCATGGGGCGTATCGGGAAAGCCGTGTAAATGTTGAAAAGTGGCTGGATGAACATCTGCCGGAGAGAGATCTGGACGACTTTCTGATGCGGACGAAAAAGGATGCGGTGAAGGGGACGACGACGGCATTTTACGGGGAACCCTGGGGGACTCTGGATGATGAGATCAAAGTAAGCCTCGGTGGAAAAAGGACAGCGTCGTATCTGGACTTTGGACCTGTGGGGAAGGAACAGGAACTCTGGCAGAGACTGCTTCAGACAGGAAAGTTTGATGAGCCTGCCCCGGAGGAGGCGCCGGCCTCTTTTATGGTACAGGACGAGTGGTTTGAACTGCTGAAAAAGTGTGTGAAAGAAAGAGATCAGGAAAACTGGTACGCCTGGTATCATCTGGGGCTTTCCTGGTTTGCAAGGGAAGATTACGAGCGGGCGGAAAATTGTTTTCGGAAGTCACTTGAGTTACAGGAGAGCACCTGGGCTTTCCACGGGCTGGCAAATGTGGCCGAGGCGCAGGGAGAAAGAGAAGAGGCGTCCCGGTATATGCGGGAGGCGCTTTTGCGAAACAGTGAGAATGTCACGATCACAAAACAGGCGATCCGAGCCGCTTTTCTGGCGGAAGATTATGGGCTTGTGGAAGAGATTTTTGACAGGGGAAAAAAACTCTGGCCGGAAGACGGTCTATTGTGGTGTTATCACGCCATGGCGTTAGCCCATACGGGAGAGCTTGAGGAAGCTAAGGAGATTTTTGAGACCTGGGGCGGGGAGAAAGTGGTGGACCGCAGGGAGGCGGCGGATGCCATCACGGATGAGTATATCTATACGCTGAGAGAGCTTGCAAAAAAGGAAGGACATCCTTGTGGGGAGGATGAGGAGCCAGAGGTTCCCTGCTATATTGATTACAGGATGTATTATACGAGAATGAGAGAATAAATTAGGCGGGAGTACAGAGAAAATGTAGCTCCCGCATAATTTATGCACACGGATACAGAGGCAAAAATGGAAATATGGGAAGTGTTGGGCATTGCGCCCACAGCGGATAAAAAAGGCATACGCTGCGCGGGCAAAAATGGTGCACCCGGAGGAGAAGCCGGAAGAACCGAAATGGCAGTGATTGGAATTGATCTGGGGACGACTAACAGCCTGGCATGTGTCTGCCGGTATTGGTGAAGGAGGGTGTTTTTTCGGAAGATGTTTATGGGATGTACGCCCTGTCCCATCCGGATATTGTGTTTGAGGCTGTGATCAAGTACGATATCATAGACGATACGATCTGTGGTATGAGAGAAGAGTACGGACTGCGGCTGACAGAGTATTATGCGACAGAGTATGGGCTTCACTCCCTTTTTCTGGCCGGAGGAAACGATGAATGGCCGGAGTCCATGGCGGAGTATGACATGATCAATGTTCTGTGTTATGAGGATCCGGATGAACTGGATGAATTTTGTGATACGGTGATCCGGATGTTCAGGGAGCAGGAGGAACTGGGGAAGATAGAGGAATTTATTCCGCGGTAAAAAGTGGAAAGATAATAAAAAAACGGATTGTGATGTTTTTGTTGACAATCCGTTCCGTTAGTGATATCGTAGCTTTATGGCAAACAAGTCAATCATGTTGACTTTATACAGAATCTCTCTTATTCAGAGTGGTGGAGGTACATAGGACCTGTGAAGCCACGGCAACCCCGGAGACGGAAGGTGCCAACCTGAGCGAATGAATGATCGAACAATAAGAGGATTTGAGGGTACACTTTAAATCCGCTTCATTGTCGAAGTGGTTTTTTTATGCGCAGGGGTGCATAAGGAGATTTGCTGCCAGGGCAGCGTGCCGTCTGTGCAGCGGGCAGGAAAAAGGTTTCCTGCTCCATCATCATATTTCAACAGGAGGAAAAAGAAAATGGAAAAAAGATTATTTACATCGGAATCTGTAACGGAAGGGCATCCCGACAAAGTATGCGACGCGATCTCCGATGCGATTCTGGACGCCTGCATGGAGCAGGATCCGATGAGCCGTGTGGCCTGCGAGACGGCGGCCTGCACCGGCTTTGTGCTGGTGACCGGTGAAATCACCACAAAAGCTTACGTGGATATGCAGAAAGTAGTCCGCGATACGGTAAAGGAGATCGGTTACGACAAGTCTGACTATGGTTTCGATGCCAACACCTGTGCGGTTTTGGTCGCTATCGACGAGCAGTCTTCCGATATCGCCATGGGTGTGGATAAGGCTTTTGAAGCAAAGAAGGCGGAAGCGGAGAACAGGATGAGCGACGAGGAGTTGGAAGCTATCGGCGCAGGCGATCAGGGTATGATGTTTGGCTATGCTACCAACGAGACGGAAGACTATATGCCCTACCCTGTCGATCTTGCCCATAAACTGGTAAAACAGTTGACAAAGGTCCGCAAGGACGGTACGTTAAAGTATCTGCGGCCGGACGGCAAGAGCCAGGTTTCGGTGGAGTACGACGAGGCCGGGAAACCAGTGAGGTTGGAAGCGGTGGTGCTCTCTACCCAGCATGATGAGGATGTGACACAGGAACAGATTCACGAGGATATTAAAAAATATGTATTTGATCCGGTGCTGCCTGAAGAGATGATCGATGGGGAGACAAAGTTCTTTATCAATCCCACAGGTCGTTTCGTAATCGGCGGACCGCACGGGGACGCAGGACTGACAGGCCGCAAGATTATTGTGGATACTTACGGCGGCTATGCCCGTCATGGCGGCGGCGCGTTCTCCGGCAAGGACTGCACGAAGGTGGACCGCAGCGCGGCTTACGCGGCAAGATATGTGGCAAAGAATATTGTGGCGGCAGGCCTGGCCGACAGGTGTGAGATCCAGCTCTCCTATGCCATCGGCGTGGCACAGCCCACATCGGTCATGGTGGATACGGACGGGACCGGAAAAGTTTCCGATGAGAAGTTAGTGAGTATCATCAGAGAAAACTTTGACCTGCGTCCGGCGGGCATTATCAGGATGTTGGACCTGCGGCGTCCGATCTACAAACAGACGGCGGCTTACGGACATTTCGGCAGAAATGATCTGGATCTGCCCTGGGAGAAACTGGATAAGGTGGATGCGCTGAAGAAGTATCTGTAAGGGGACGCCCGGTGAACTGACGCAGGGCTGATTTGACGCAGAGATTGTTCAGCGTGGGGTGAAATAAATTTACATTGAAATAATTTCTGGTATAATATAAGGGAGCGGAAACGCTCTCTTATATTATGCGCCGGGGAAGAAAATCTTCCTTGCCTGACTGCACACATTTCATATACGGAGGAAAAAATCATGGCATTTACCCATCTGCATGTCCACACGGAGTACAGCCTGCTGGACGGTTCCAATAAGATAAAAGAATATGTAAAACGGGTGAAAGAGCTGGGGATGGATTCTGCGGCTATCACGGACCACGGCGTGATGTACGGTGTCATTGATTTTTACCGCGCCTGCAGGGAGGAGGGGATCAATCCGATCCTGGGCTGCGAGGTTTATGTGGCGCCGAATTCCCGGTTTGACAGGGAAATAACCGGTGGCGAGGACAGATATTATCACCTGGTGCTGCTGGCGGAAAATAATAAAGGCTATGAGAACCTGATGAAGATCGTGAGCAGGGGACATACGGAGGGGTATTATTACAGGCCCCGTGTGGATATGGAAGTGCTGCGGGAATTCCATGAGGGGATCATTGCGCTCTCAGCCTGCCTGGCCGGGGAGGTGCCCCGCAATATTATAAAGGGCCTGACAGAGGAAGCGGAGAAGGCGGCGTTAAAATACGAGGAATGTTTCGGGAAGGGCAACTATTTTTTGGAACTGCAGGACCACGGTATTCCGGCCCAGTCCACGGTCAACGCGGCGCTTATTAACATGTCCAGAAAGCTTAATATTCCGCTTGTCTGTACCAACGACGTGCATTACACCTATGCGGATGATGTGGAGCCCCATGATATCCTGCTGTGTATTCAGACCGGCAAGAAGCTGTCCGATGAAAACAGGATGCGCTACGAGGGCGGACAGTATTACGTGAAGAGCGAGGAGGAGATGAAGGGGCTGTTCCCCTACGCCTGGGAGGCGGTGGAGAACACGCAGCGGATCGCGGACAGATGTCATGTGGAGATCGAGTTCGGCGTGACGAAACTGCCGAAATACGAGGTGCCGGAGGGATTTGACTCCTGGACTTATTTACAGTATCTGTGCGAGGAAGGGAAAAAGAAACGGTATCCGGAGGGCGGGAAGGAAGTGAAGGAGCGGCTTTCCTATGAGCTGGGTGTGATCCGGGAAATGGGGTATGTGGACTATTTCCTGATCGTGTGGGACTATATCAACTACGCCAGAGAGCATGGTATCGCGGTGGGGCCGGGAAGAGGTTCCGCGGCGGGCAGTATTGTTTCCTATTGTCTGAGGATTACGGATATTGATCCGCTCAAATATAATCTGCTGTTTGAGCGTTTTTTAAATCCGGAGCGCGTCTCCATGCCGGATATCGACGTGGACTTTGAGGATGAGGGAAGACAGGAAGTCATCGACTATGTGCGGGAAAAGTACGGGGAAGACAGGGTGGTTCAGATCGTGACCTTCGGTACCATGGCGGCCAGAGGCGTGATCCGGGATGTGGGCAGGGTGACGGAACTGCCTTACGCCTTTGTGGATTCCATCGCCAAGATGATACCCAGGGGACAGAACGGAAAGAATATCACCATAGACGAGGCGCTAAAAATCAACAGCGAACTGCGGCAGCTGTACGAGAATGACGAACAGGTGAAGATTCTGATCGAGATGTGCAAGAGATTGGAAGGACTGCCCAGAAATACATCCATGCACGCGGCCGGGGTGGTAATCTGCAGGGAACCGGCGGAGGATTTTATCCCTCTGGCGAGGGCCCAAGACGGTTCTATTGTCACCGAGTTCACGATGACCACCATCGAGGAACTGGGACTGCTCAAGATGGACTTTCTGGGGCTCAGGAACCTGGGCGTGATCCAGAACGCCTGCCGGATGATTGCTAAAAAGACGGGCAGTGAGCCGGATATGGATCATATGACCTATGATGACGAAAAGGTATTTAACGCTATCGGAACAGGAAAGACGGAAGGTGTATTCCAGTTGGAGAGCGGCGGCATGAAAAACTTCATGAAGGAGTTGAAGCCCCAGAGTTTTGAGGATATCATAGCGGGTATCTCCCTGTACCGTCCGGGGCCTATGGACTTTATTCCCAAATATGTGCGCGGGAAAAACAGCGGGGCGGCAGTCACCTACGCCTGCCCGGAACTGGAGCCGATTTTAGCTCCCACCTACGGCTGTATCGTCTATCAGGAGCAGGTCATGCAGATCGTGCGGGATCTGGGCGGCTATACCCTTGGCAGGAGCGATCTGGTGCGCCGTGCCATGAGCAAGAAAAAGCAGTATGTGATGGAGCAGGAGCGGAAGAATTTTATCTACGGCAACGAGGAGGAACATGTGCCGGGCTGCGTGTCCAGAGGAATTTCCGAGCAGGTGGCAAAGCAGATCTATGAGGATATGACGGATTTCGCCAAATATGCTTTCAATAAATCTCATGCGGCCTGCTATGCGGTGGTGGCCTATCAGACGGCGTGGTTAAAATATTATTATCCGGTGGAGTTTATGGCAGCACTTCTCACTTCGGTGATCAACAACGCGGGGAAGGTGGCGGAGTATATTCTGGTGTGCAGAAATATGGGGATAAAGATCCTGTCTCCGGATATCAATGAGGGGGAGGCCGGGTTTTCCGTGTCGGAGGGCGGTATCCGCTATGCTCTGACGGCGATCCGTGCGGTTGGCAGGCCGGTGATCGACGCCATCGTGTCGGAGCGGGAGGCAAGAGGTCCCTTTACGAACATCAAGGATTTTGTTACAAGAATGGCTGGGGAGGTCAATAAAAAAGCCATGGAAAACTTTATCAAGGCCGGCGCCTTTGACTCCCTAGGCGGAACAAGAAAGCAGTTTATGTGCGTCTATGTGCAGATCATGGACCATATCCAGCAGGATAAAAAGAACAATATGGCGGGGCAGATGTCCCTGTTCGATCTGCTGGAAGGGGTCCAGAAGGAGGCCTTTGATGTGAAGCTGCCGGATGTGGGAGAGTATCCGAAGGAGTTGTTTTTATCTTTTGAGAAGGAAGTGCTGGGCGTCTATATCAGCGGTCATCCGTTGGAGGAATACCAGGAGATCTGGGAGAAACATATCACGGCAAAAACCGCGGAATTTATGCTCCAGGACGAGGGTGAGGAAGCAGCCGTGGAGGATAACAGCAGAGCCACCATCGGCGGCATGATTGCCGATAAAACGATCAAGTACACGAAGGATAACAAGGTGATGGCTTTTCTGCGCCTGGAGGATCTGGTGGGTTCTGTGGAAGTTATTGTCTTTCCGAAGAGTTACGAAAAGTATTCCTCGCTCCTCACAGAGGACAACAGGATCTTCGTCCAGGGCAGGGTTTCCGTGGAGGAGGATAAGGACGCCAAGCTGATCTGCGAGAAGATAGAAGCCTTTGACGCGATACCGAAAAAGCTGTGGTTAAAGTTTGCGGATATGGAGGCCTACCGGAAGTTTGCACCTCAGGTGGAGGAGATTTTAAATGCTTCGGAAGGGGCGGATCAGGTCATCTATTATATAGAAGAAACAAAGCAGATAAAGAAGCTTCCGCCGAATAGAAATGTGCGGGCGAACGCGGAACTGCTGGCGGCGCTTGAAGGGCTGCTCTCGAAGGAGGCGGTGAAGGTGCGGTAGCTTTTACAGCAGGTTATTTGAAAAGGAGTTTACTTTTTATAAGAAGTCATGACATAAAGGTAAAATCCTGTCTGGGACAGCGCTTTATACTTGAAAAATCCGCCAAAATGGATTATCATAAAAATGCGTCAGCAAGGCGGGCTGATGGATGAAAGGACGCTTAAAAGACAGGAGGATACCCGTATGTCAAAGGAAATAAAAACAATAGGTGTGCTCACAAGCGGTGGGGATGCGCCGGGGATGAACGCGGCGATCCGGGCGGTTGTGAGAAAAGCGATCAGTAACGGTGTCAAAGTAAAGGGAATCAAGAAAGGATATCAGGGACTTTTAAACGAGGAGATCATAGATCTGGACAGGACCAGCGTATCGGATACGATCCAGCGCGGCGGTACGATCCTGGGAACGGCCCGCTGCTCGGAATTCAAGTATGAGGAAGGGCAGGCACAGGGGGCGGAGATGTGCAAAAAGCACGGGATCGACGGCGTGGTGGTGATCGGCGGTGACGGTTCCTACCGCGGGGCGCAGGCACTGGCGCGCCATGGAATCAATACAATCGGAGTTCCGGGAACGATCGATCTGGATATCGCCTGCACAGATTATACGATCGGTTTTGATACGGCTATCAATACGGCGATGCAGGCCATTGATAAGGTGAGAGATACCTCTTCCTCCCATGAACGCTGCAGCATCATCGAAGTAATGGGCAGAAATGCCGGTTATATCGCGCTCTGGTGCGGTATCGCCAACGGCGCCGAGGATATCCTGATCCCTGAGAAATACGATTATAACGAGCAGCGCATTATCAACAATATTATCAACAACAGGAAGCACGGCAAGAGGCATCATATCATTATCAACGCGGAAGGTATCGGTCATTCCACATCTATGGCAAGGCGTATCGAGGCCGCCACAGGGATGGAGACGAGGGCTACGATCTTAGGCTACATGCAAAGAGGCGGTTCTCCCACCTGTAAAGACAGAGTGTACGCTTCCGTGATGGGCGCTTATGCGGCGGACCTTCTCTGTACCGGGAAGTCCAACAGGGTAGTGGCTTACCGGAACGGAGAGTATGTGGATTTCGATATCGAGGAAGCATTGCAGATGCAAAAGGAAATACCGCAGTATATATATGACATAAGTGGCAGATTATGATTACAAGCAATTCAAACGAAAAAATCAAACATGTGGCAGCCCTGCAGCAGAAGGCGGGACTGCGCAGGGAAGAGAGCCTGTTCGTCGCAGAGGGGAGCAGGCTCTTTCTGGAAGCACCGGTTTCCCTGGTCAGAGAAGTTTATGTGACGGAACGTTTCCTGAAGAACGCAGATACTTTGCTGAAACAGCGCTTATCCGAGACCGGATACGAGGAAGTATCAGAACCGGTCTTTGCAAAGATGTCAGATACGAAATCGCCCCAGGGAATCCTGGCGGTAGCCTCACAGCAAAGCTACAGCCGGGAAGAACTGTTAGCTGGTATTCCTCTGCTGTTGCTTTTAGAAAACATTCAGGATCCCGGCAATCTCGGAACGATCTTTCGCACGGCGGAGGGGGCGGGTGTAACCGGCGTCATCCTAAGCCCGGGCTGTGCCGATATCTGGCAGCCCAAAGTGGTGCGCTCCACTATGGGAAGTCTTTTCCGCGTGCCTTTTTACCGGAGTGAGGATCTGCAGCGGGAGATTGCGTTTTTACAGAATAGAGGGGTAAAGGTCTGTGCAGCCTGGCTGGAAGGATCGGAGTGTTACGATGCGGTATCCTACCTGGGCGGCAGCGCCTTTCTGATCGGAAACGAGGGGAATGGCCTGACGAAGGAGACAGCGATGGCAGCAGACACCCGCGTTCGCATTCCGATGGCAGGGAAACTGGAAAGCCTGAATGCAGGGGTATCGGCGGCGCTTCTCGTGTATGAGGCGGCGAGACAGAGAAGAGGAGAGCGGAGGTGTCCGGTATCATGAGGAAACGGAAGTTGAAAAGAAGTATGCTTATAAAAGCGTGTCTGATCCTTTTGGCAGGTTTTCTGGCGGGAAGTTTTTTGAGTCAGGGGAGTCTGTTCAGAGAGAGTCAGGATGGGCTGATGTCGGGGATGGTGAGGGCACAGGAAAGGTCCGGCTGTCTGACGACGAATGTGGTAAAAGCTCAGGAAAATGTGGAAAATCCGGGAAATGCAGAAAATCTCGATGCGGCGGCCGAAAATGACACTGCTGTCAGGCTGGCGCAGGAGATCCTGGACGGCATGACGTTAGAGGAAAAGGTGGGACAGATGTTTGTGGCCCGTTGCCCGGAGGAAAACGCGGCAGAGAAAGCGGCGGCCTATCATCTGGGCGGTTACATCCTGTTTGGACGGGATCTCTCAGGCAAAACACAGGAGGAAGTGGTTCAGAATATCAGAAGTTATCAGGAGGCGGCGAAGATCCCGCTGTTTATCGGCGTGGATGAGGAGGGCGGCACGGTAAACCGCGTCAGCACAAACCCCAATCTTCGGGCGGCGCCTTTCTGGTCTCCGCAGAAGCTTTACAAAAAGGGCGGTTTTGAGCTTGTACGAAGCGATACCAAAGAAAAGTGCGATCTGCTGCGCAGTCTGGGGATCAATCTCAATATGGCGCCGGTTTGCGACGTCTCTCAGAATCCGAAGGATTTTATTTATAAAAGGAGTTTTGGTCAGGACGCCGAACAGACGGCCCGCTATGTGCAGACTGTGGTGGAGGTCATGGATCAGGAAAATATGGGGAGCGTTCTCAAACATTTTCCGGGGTATGGAAACAATGCGGATACTCACACCGGCATGGCTTATGACGGGCGCTCTTACGAGACTTTTCAGACCGCCGACTTTCTTCCTTTTCAGAGTGGGATCGACAGCGGCGCGGACATGGTGCTTGTCTCCCACAATATTGTGAAATGTATGGATGAGCAGTACCCGGCGTCATTGTCACCGAAAGTCCATGAAATTCTGCGCACGGAACTTGGTTTTTCTGACGTCATCATGACCGATGATCTGGCTATGGGAGCCGTGGGAGATTTTGTCCCCGCCGGACAGGCGGCTGTGTTTGCGGTGCAGGCGGGAAACGATATTCTGTGCTGTACGGATTTTGAGGTACAGATGCAGGCGGTACTGGAGGCGGTGCAAAGCGGTGAGATCTCCGAGGAGAGGATCGACGAGTCGGTTTTGCGTATTTTAAGGTGTAAGATTTCGCGGGGAATTGTACAGTAAAGAACTGTGCGGAAATTTTTTCTGTAAAACCGCACAGTTCCTGCTATACTATTTTTAAAAGCATATATTCTATTGGAATTTCTGCGGCAGATGCTGTATTCTTTGGGAACTTTCCCAATGAAAAGGCCAGAAAATCTGTCTTGCGTAGCAAATTTAAGGTGCTATCGCATCCAGTACCTCTTGGATCTCCTCTTCCGCCATCCCCGTAAACTGCAGGACCACATCATAACTGTCTGCCGTGAACATCGTAGTAGTCCGCATTCTCCCGGTTTCCGTGTCATCGCTCAGTTTAAAGGAAATACCCGCAGCATTCAGATATTCGCGCTCATTGCCTGCCTCACCGGTAGTGGTGATGACCATGGAAGCGGTCTCGGCGCTCTCTCCGGTTTCGGTCTTCCGGTATTTCTGCTGGTCTATCGTAAAGCTTCCGCTGCCGCAGAGAAATTCACCTGTGATGCTGTAATCTGTCTCAGAACCGATGCCGGCTGCTTTGTCGGTCTCATCGGGGAGATGCTCATTTTCATAATAGAAAACATCTCCGGTATAATTTTTCTGGAACAATTTTTCAAAGCCGGCCTGTTCGGCTGCAGTAAAATAATCTGCGTATTTGTATTCCGTCACTCGGGTGGTCTGATATCCCTTTGTCCAGCTTACGGCGTCATCGGAATCCCAGATTTCATCGGTCTCATCCCAGACTTTTCTGGAAATCCAGGGAGTGGCGGTGGAGCCTTCTTCCTCCGAGATGGGGGTGACGATATTTTCTCCTGTCATTTCCGGCAGACGGGCGTTGATGGCTTCTCCGTCTTCTGGAATGTAAGACATTTGGATATCTTCACCGGCCACAAAACCTTTGGTGGTAAAATGGATGCTGCCGTTATAGACCGCGGCGGCACTGACGGTTCCGCCGACCAGTAAAACTGCGGCTGCCGCAGCAGCGGCGATGCCGGAAAAACGTTTAGATGTTTTAGTGATATGCATAGTTTCATGCTCCTTTCGTCTCAACTTTTCGGGGAAATCTTCGGGCATATGGTCTGCGGGCATCAGCCCCTGCATACGGACAAGCTCTCTGCAGGCCTGATCTGCCCTGTTGTATTCCTCGCGTTCCAGATAGTACTCTATTTTTTGATTCAGTTTTTTGATCAATGCATTGTTGTTCTCCATAGGAGTCTCCTTTTTATATGAGCGGGAGTTCAGCTCAATAGTCTGGCAGATCTGCATGCGCGTCTGAAGCTGCTGTTAAGAGGCTGCGCTTACCTCTTACTTATATATTGCTGCATTCGGCGTATGTAACAGTTTTTATTCGGTAGTGGGTTCAGAATTCGTCCAGCTTCAGCCCGGCAGCAATTCTTTGCACTTTTCTGCGGAGGCGCACGTATTTCATGCGCATCGCTGTCTCGCTCATATGAAATTCCTGGGCAATGGTTTTCATCAGTTTTTTATCAAGATAATATTTCTGATAGAGATCCCGCTCTTTCGGCTTCAGTTTCCGAAGGATCTGTATCCGGTAGTCCTCTTCGTTTACAGCGGCGGAGTGCAGCCGGCAGAGTTCTTCAAAGGCATCTTTTCCAAAAGCGCTTTTTTCATATGAAAGCCTGCCTGCTTCCACCAGAAGTTCTGCTTTCATTGGCGTTTCTTTTGTTTTTTTGTAATATTCCAGAATCAGATTTCTGGCTGTCACATACAAAAAGGCCACAGGCTTTTCATGGTGAAGAAAAGCGTCACCTTTCCGGAGGGCGATCAGAAATACGTCCTGCGCGATATCCTCCGCTGCTTCTTTTTTTCCGGTTTTTGCCAGTATGTAGTTGTAGATCCGGGCGTAATTTTCCCGGCAGATCTCTTCAAATTCCATGATTTTCCTGTCTGGACGCGGTGCAAAATGATCTAGCGCTTTGACGCCGGTCTTTCCCTCCGTATCTATATGGAGGTTTTGAGAGAATGTAACGATCTTTATTGTTTGAATCAGATTTTTATTTTATCATGTCTGCGAGCGGACATGGCAGACTTCGCCGGATGCTGGCGCGATATCTGCCGACATTATAGCATATAAAATAAAGAAAAGAGGCGGAAAATATCATATCGAATATGGAACGTATGTTGTGTATAATCTGATTCAGAGGTCGTGCAGGCACAGCGAGTAGCAGGAAACTAGCAGCACTTTTGGGGGAAGCGGGGCAAATTGCAGTATTTCGGAACGTGGGTTACTACGAGTGCGGAAACGCTTGGTTGATTTGGTTACCACAGCTGGCATTGAGGATAACTTTAGAAAAGAAATAGCCGGAACGGAGATTTAATTGCATGAAGAGTAAGGATGTAATTATTAGTAAAAAGAACTGCCCGTGGGGAAGCTAATGCCGGGTGTGAGGAAAGCCATGCCCGGACTTACCACAAGGGGGCATGGGCGGTTCTGAACGACAGAGGGGCTGCAATAATAAAATATCGGAGGATTGAAGGAAATGGGTATTAACGGAATAGGAACAGCGGGATATCCGCTGACAGGATACACGGCAAGGAAGATGGAAAGAAGCGCGGAGCCCGGAACTGTGGGATTCATGAAAACGGTGGAAGAAAAGGCGGCGCAGAAAAAGGCAGCCGATCAGGATGAGAAAGCCTTTGAGATGGTTGGCCCGAACGCTCCGCAGGAAGTGAAAGATGCGTGGATGGAGGCGGCAAAAGAAGTAAATGCGAATGGCATGGGAATCCGGGGCAACGGAATGATGAGCCACATATCGCAGATGATGGTGCAGCGGCTTAATAAACAGCTTAAGGGTGAAACGGAGAATTTTGACATCTTTGGAAATACAGTGGAATCTGCGATCCAGGCAACGAAAGAAGCACTGTACGATTTGGAGCATCCCGTAGTATATACGCCCAGGAGCATAGAGGTTCAGCAGGCTCGTATCAAAGAAGGGGAATTTTTCAGAGCGTTTTTGGAGAAGCTGGAACAGTTATAAGAAGGCATACCCAATAAGCTACAGCAGAACAGGGCAGGCATCATATGCGGCAACAGCAGGCGAAAGATCGTCAAAGTCTCATGTTGGTGGCAGGACTGAGAGCGACGCGAAGTCTGGCGTAAACAGGGATAACGGATCAATTTCTGCAGCAGGACAGCAGTTTTACGCTGAAAGAATGGAAACAGATACGGATATGGATTTGATACATATCGGTTCTGATTTAGATGAATTCAGAAACGCCGTATGCTCTATGAATGAAAAACTGCCCGTTAGCTGGAAGGCAATGGTTGACCCATACAATACGATTACAAACCTGGCTAAAGCAGAGTTCCGCCTGAAACAGCTGGCAGACCCGGCGGCTTCTCGTAAAGATGAGGATATAGAGAAGGGCGCAGAGGCTTACGCAAAGGAAAAGATTGATGCATTGATAGAAAAGAAAAAAGCTATATGGAAAGAGGAAACTGATATCCCAAATAAGAAAAAGAACGAGAGCAGGCATCCCCGGTGTTCCGGCAGATAGGGGAATCGGGGGAGCAGGAGGAACAAATGGATATAAAAAGAGTATGGGAAGAATGCGAAAGGAACTGGAAAAGAACAAAGAAGAAAAGCCCGTTTCACAGAAGATGTTCCGGGGGATCTGAATAAAGAGAGTTTGTGCGCCCGGCTTCGGCAGGGCATTTTTTGCTTGAAATGAAAAGAGAGTATGATATACTACTGTATATATAAATTTTGTAAAATTGCAAGGGAAGAAAACTGTGGTAATAGAAGAAAAAATGGAAAAAAGCCAGAAGATTGGGTTAGTCTGCGGGAATTGGCTTAATGAGTCCGACTAAAGGAATATTGATTATGCAGATACGTAATTTCATTTTAAAGTCACAACATAATTATAATGAAGATTATAGAGGAGAGTTATGAGAAAGGAGATCAGGGCGTTATATACGGGAGATACGATCAGAGTCTATCAGGCATACAACCAGGCAATCGCGCAGGAGGCTGTACAGAACGGCACGTTTGGCAGCCGCTTCTGCCTGGAGCGAATGACCTGGATCAAGCCTTCGTTTTTGTGGATGATGTATCGCTGCGGATGGGGGATGAAAGAGAATCAGGAGTATATCCTTGGCATCGATATCAGACGGGAGGCTTTTGATGATATTGTGCAAAATGCCGTAGCATCTTCCTGGAATGCTGAAACGGGCATTGATCATGAGCAGTGGAAAGAACAGGTGAAAAGGTCGGACATCAGATGCCAGTGGGATCCGGAAAGAGATGTATTCGGAAATCCTCTGGAATATCGTTCCATACAGCTTGGGCTGCGCGGAGAGGCTGTGAGAAAATATGTTACAGAGTGGATCGTAAATATTACAGATATTACAGAGTATGTAAAGGGATTGCGACAGAAGAAAGAGGCGGGGATGGATATCACCCCGCTGCTGCCGGAAGAGAAGGTTTATATCTGTGGGAGATGAGCGGGAAGCAGCAGAGAAAATGGGAGACAGGAACAGGAGGAAAGGATTATGAAACTTGGGTTTATCGGCCTGGGCAACATGGCGTCGGCCATGATCGGCGGCATTGTAAAGGAAGGTATCGCGAAAACGTCGGAGATCACCGGCTCTGCGAAGACAGAAAAGACGGCGAAGGAAAAAGCGGCACAGTTCGGGATAAAGACCTGTACGGACAACAGAAAGGTGGCGGAATGGGCGGATGTGCTGGTGCTTGCGGTGAAGCCCCAGTTTTTCCCGGAGGTGATTGCGCAGATCCGGGATACGGTAACAGAAAATACGCTGGTGATCAGTGTGGCGGCCGGAAAGACCATATCGTTTATCGAAGAACAGTTTGGCGGTTCAAAAAAGGAAAAGAAGATAAAGCTGGTGCGCTGTATGCCGAATACGCCGGCGCTTGTATCGGCGGGCTGTACCGGTTTTTGTGTCAATGAATATGTGAGCGGAGAAGAAAGGGAACTGGCGGAAAAACTGTTCTCCAGTTTCGGGAAAGCGATAGAGGTGCCGGAGCGCCTGATGGATACGGTGGGCAGCGTCAGCGGTGCATCCCCTGCTTTTGTTTTTCTGTTTATCGAGGCGTTAGCGGACGGCGCGGTGGCGGAGGGGATGCCGAGGGCGCAGGCGCTGGAATTTGCGGCCCAGGCAGTTTACGGCAGCGCGAAATTAGTGCTGGAGAGCGGCCTGCATCCGGGGACATTAAAAGATATGGTCTGTTCTCCGGGAGGGACCACGATACAGGGCGTCAGGACGTTAGAGAAAGGCGGTATGCGCAGCGCGGTGATGGAGGCGGTCATTGCCTGTGTGGAGAAGTCGGGAAAGCTGTAGATTGCAGGAATAAAACAGCTGTTATGCGGGATTCCTTAAGGGTTTTTGAAAAATTTATTTAAAATGTTTGACAATATGTTTATAATTTGTTAATATAAGGCTGTAACAAATGTAACATATTTGTAACAAGTTGATAAAAAAAGACTAAATTCAAAAGGAAGGTTATTGAGATGCGTAACAGTAAAAAATGGCTGGCAGGCTTTTTAGGCGCAGTGATGTGTCTGGCCCTGACGGTTGTAGTAAAACAGGATGTAAAGGCCGAGGGAGAAAATGCAGGTGCCGCTTACATTACCTGTACAGAAGATACGAAGCTGTATGTGACCCCAGACTGGACCGGAGAAATAGCCGCTTCATTGCCGAAGGACAGTGTAATGGTAATGATAGGGGTGGAAGGATTCTATACAAAAGCAAATTATAATGGAATAGAGGGATACTTGGATTCAAATTTTGTGGGTTACAATGAAGAAGCGATCGCGGCCTACGAGGCGGAACTTGCGGCAAAGAGTGAGGAAGTCCGCATGATGGCGGCCATGATTCAGTGTGAAGCCGGCAATCAGCCGATGGAAGGGCAGCTCGCAGTGGGAGCGGTGATTATGAACCGTGTTAAGGCGGGCAATTATCCGAATACGATCGTGGAAGTGCTGTATCAGCCCAGTCAGTTCGGTCCTGCCGACAGCCAGATGTTTGCAAACCTGCTGGCAAGCGATACGATAAAGGAAAGCTGCAGGGAAGCCGCAAGGCAGGCTTTTGCGGGAACCGATAACGTAGGCGGCGCGCTGCATTTCCAGAGAGTGGGCGTTAGAGAGGGCCTTGTGATCGGAGATCATGTATTTTATTAAGAAAAAAGGAATTTGGATATCCCGGAACATTTTCCGGGATATCTTTTTTTAATACGCAGGGGCGCGTAAGGAAAGCAACAGCTTTGCTGCACGCACCCCGCGCAGCGAGCAGAGGAAGAAAATCTTCCCTGCTCGATTTTGAGTTTTTTGTTGTATATTTTATGAAAAAGATGTAAAATAACAAGTGTATAGGCGCAGACAGCTGATGCCTGGCGTCTGACTGGCAGAAAGGAGAAAATAGAATGGAGTGGGTAACAAATCCTGTTATCGTGTGGCTCGCTATTCTGATCATACTGGTTGTGATTGAAATTTTCACACTGGGACTTACGACGATCTGGTTTGCGGGCGGCGCTCTGGTGGCGATCCTTGTGGCTGCTCTGGGTGGTCCGGTCTGGCTGCAGATCATCATTGCCGCTGTGGTTTCGGCAGTATTACTGTTTTTCACGAGGCCGATCGCAATGAAGTATTTCAACCGGGACAGGGAGAGGACCAATGCGGAATCGCTGGTCGGCAGACAGGCTATTGTGATCAGTGAGATCAATAACCTGCAGGGGATCGGCCAGGTGACGATTAACGGCATGGAGTGGACGGCGAGAAGCATTATGGACGATCATATCATTGAGCCCGGGGAAGTTGTGATCGTCAGAGGGATCAATGGTGTGAAACTGTTGGTTGAGGACAGGAAGGATTTCGAAAAGAAGGAAGAACAGTTATTGGAAAATAATATGAATTAGAAGGTAAAGGAGAGAAAAAAATGGTAGGATTGATAATATTTGGAATACTTGTGGTTTTGTTGGTATGTTTATTCGCTTCCTGTGTGAAGATTGTGCCTCAGGCGCATGCGTATGTTGTGGAGCGACTGGGGGCTTATCAGGGCACGTGGTCTGTGGGCATGCATATAAAGATGCCGATCTTTGACAAGGTGGCAAGACGGGTTGTCCTGAAGGAACAGGTGGTGGACTTCGCGCCGCAGCCGGTTATCACAAAAGATAATGTAACGATGCGGATCGATACGGTGGTATTTTTCCAGATCACAGATCCGAAGCTGTTTACTTACGGCGTGGAAAATCCGATCATGGCGATTGAAAATCTGACAGCTACCACGCTTCGTAATATCATCGGTGAGCTGGAACTGGACCAGACGCTGACTTCCAGAGAGACGATCAACACAAAGATGCGCGCATCCCTGGATGAAGCCACAGATCCCTGGGGCATCAAGGTAAACCGTGTGGAATTAAAGAATATTATCCCGCCTGCTGAGATCCAGAACTCCATGGAACGTCAGATGAAAGCGGAGCGTGAGCGCCGTGAAGCTGTTACAAGGGCGGAAGGTGAAAAGAAAGCGAGCGTAACAGTTGCCGAAGGTAAGAAAGCGGCGGCTATTCTGGAGGCGGAGGCTGAGAAACAGTCCGCGATCCTGCGTGCGGAAGCACAGAAGGAAAAGATGATCCGGGAGGCGGAAGGTCAGGCGGAAGCCATCATGAAAGTGCAGCAGGCAACAGCAGACGGTATCAGGATGCTCAGAGAAGCGGGTGCGGACGAAGCCGTGTTAAGGTTAAAGAGTCTGGAAGCTTTTGCGAAAGCGGCGGACGGTCATGCGACAAAGATCATTATCCCTTCCGAGATACAGGGGATTGCAGGTCTGGCAGGTTCTGTAAAAGAGATCATGGCAAAATAAACAGAGAAACTGATATTGAATGGCCCCCGCAGGACAGCATATGACCCTGCGGGGGAATTTGTGTCATAGAAAGGGATGGAAAACGGAAAATGGATCTGAAGGGAAGACATTTTTTAAAGTTATTGGATTATACGCCGGAGGAGATTACATATCTGCTTGATCTGGCGGCGGATTTTAAGGAGAAAAAGAAAAAAGGGGAGCTGACGGAGTATTTTCGGGGAAAGAATATCGCGCTGATCTTTGAAAAGACTTCCACACGGACGAGATGTTCTTTTGAGGTAGCTGCCCATGATCTGGGCATGGGAACGACCTATCTTGATCCGTCCGGCTCTCAGATCGGAAAAAAGGAGAGTATTGCGGATACGGCACGGGTGCTGGGCCGGATATATGATGGCATCGAGTACCGGGGCTTCGGACAGGAGATCGTGGAAGAACTGGCGGAGTATGCAGGCGTGCCGGTGTGGAACGGGCTGACCAATGAGTTTCATCCCACCCAGATGTTAGCGGATCTTCTGACGATCAGGGAGCATTTTGGTTACCTCAAAGGAATCAGACTGACTTATATGGGAGATGCCCGGTTTAATATGGGCAATTCTCTGATGGTGGCCTGCGCGAAGATGGGGATGCATTTTACGGCCTGCACGACGGCAGAATTTTTCCCGGCGAAGGAGCTGGTGGAGGAGTGCAGAAGGATCGCGGAGAAGACTGGCGGCAGCGTAGTGCTGGAAGAGGACGCGATGATAGGCACAAAGGGAGCGGACGTGGTCTATACAGATGTATGGGTGTCCATGGGTGAACCGGACGAGGCCTGGAGTATCAGGATAAAAGCGCTTTCTCCTTATCAGGTAAACCGCGCCGTCATGGAGAATGCGGGGGAGAAAGCGGTATTCATGCATTGCCTGCCCGCGTTTCATGATCTGAAGACAAAAGTCGGAAAAGAACAGGGAGAGAAGTTTGGTTTTACGGAGCTGGAAGTGACGGATGAGGTGTTTGAGTCTCCCGCTTCCATTGTGTTTGATGAGGCGGAAAACCGGATGCATACGATCAAGGCTGTTATGGCAGCGACATTGAGGATGAATACAATATGAAATCAGAAATGATAAGACTTCTGCGGGAGAGCAGTGAATATCTGTCGGGGCAGGAGCTGTGCGACCGCTTTCAGGTATCCCGTACTGCTGTTTGGAAGGTCATCAATCAGCTCAAAGAAGAGGGCTATGTCATTGAGGCGAAGCAGAACAGAGGCTACAGGCTTCTCGAGAGCCCTGATACCATGGAAGCTTATGAGCTTATGAGCCGCATGGGTACAGAGTGGGCGGGACGGAAAGTCTTCTACAAAAAGGAGACCGGTTCCACCAACATAGACTGCAAGCAGCTTGCTGTGCAGGGAGAGCCTCACGGGACGTTGGCGGTAGCGGAGAGACAGGTGAGCGGAAGAGGCAGGCGTGGCAGAGGCTGGGAGTCGCCGGCGGGAGAGTCCATCTATATGTCTCTTCTGTGCAGACCTGATTTTTCACCAAAGAAGGCGCCGATGCTGACGCTTGTGATGGGCATTTCCGTGGCGGAGGCGGTGGAGAGATACACCGGACTTGCGGCGAAGATCAAATGGCCCAACGATATCGTGGTGAACGGCAGAAAGATCTGCGGGATACTGACAGAGATGGAGATGGGGTTAGAAACAAAGGAAATACAGTATCTGGTGATCGGCGTGGGTATCAATGTCAACAATGGTTTCACCGGAATGCAGGAGACAGGAGACTGGAAACAGGCGCGCAGGGCGGCGTTTCCGGAGGAACTGCAGGGTAAGGCGACCAGTCTGTTTCTGGAGATGGAAAAGAGAGAGACAAAGATTCTCCGCGCCCCCCTTGTGCAGTATGTGATGGAAGCCTTTGAGAAAAATTACGGGCTGTTTTTGCGGTCGCTTGATTTGTCTTTATTGAGGGAAAGCTATAATGGATATCTGGTCAACCGGAATGCGGTGGTAAAAGTGCTGGATCCCCAGGGAGAGTATACGGGGATCGCCAGAGAGATCGACGACGCGGGCGATCTGTTAGTGGAGACGGAGGATGGAACATTAAAGAAAGTATACTCGGGGGAGGTTTCCGTGCGGGGGATTTACGGGTATGCGCTGTGACAGGGGGAGAGGAATGATTAAGCAGCAGGAAGGGCGCATTGTGCTGTGCGGCGCCAGCAGCTATGAGCAGAAATATTATTTCAATAAATTATTTGAAAAGATTCCGCAGTCTGTTCAGGATGAGCTGCACATCATGTGTGTGCTGTTCACGGAGGAAGTGGGGGGCGTAATTACCTTTGTGTTTGAAGAGGATGGTAGCCTTTCTATTGAAACGGAGGCGGCAGAAGATGATTATATGTATGATGAGATATCAAGCGGGCTGCTTGTGAGCAAGATCCGCAATACAAGACAGGAACTGCTGGAATCACTGGATCTGTACTACAGGGTGTTTGTGAGGCATGAGGATATTTCGGCGCTGTTGACGGAAGAGGGATGACTTCTTTGCTTGGGTGACGGACGCCGGGAGAAAAACAAAATTCTCCGTCGCCACGCTTGCGCTCCGTAAAAAGCGTAGCGGACACTAAGCTCGTGAACTACCTCGCTAAGTGCCGACGCTTTTTAAGGGGCTCCTTGAGAATTTTGTTTTTCTCCCGGCTGGGAGTCGGCTAAGCAAAGAAAAGAAAGGAATGGACGCATGAGCAGTCTTACAATTGGAAATGTGACGTTAAGTAATAATGTGATTCTGGCTCCCATGGCAGGTGTGACGGACCTGCCTTTTCGTTTGCTGTGCAAAGAGCAGGGGGCGGGACTGGTGTGTATGGAGATGATCAGCGCGAAGGCCGTTTTGTATCATAACAGGAATACGGAGGAACTGATGCGGATCCTGCCGGAGGAGAGGCCGGTCAGTTTACAGCTGTTCGGCTCGGATCCGGAGATCATGGGGGAGATCGCGGCGCAGATACGGGAGAGGCCTTTTGATATACTGGATATCAATATGGGATGCCCTGTGCCGAAGGTGGTGAATAACGGCGAGGGATCGGCGCTGATGAAGAATCCGAAACTGGCGGAGGCGATTATCCGAGCTGTCGTGGGTGCGTCCGAAAAGCCTGTTACGGTGAAGATACGAAAAGGTTTTGATGCAGAGCATGTGAATGCGGTGGAAATCGCGAAACGCGCTGAGGATGCAGGCGCCGCGGCTGTTGCTGTCCATGGCAGAACAAGGGAACAGTTTTATGCCGGAGAAGCCGACTGGGAGATTATTGCAAGGGTAAAAGAGGGGGTATCCATACCGGTGATCGGGAATGGGGACGTGAAGGACGCAGGGAGCGCGGTACGGCTGCTTGCGGAAACCGGCTGCGATGGTGTGATGGTGGGGAGAGCGGCAAGGGGAAACCCCTGGATATTCCGGGAAATCACCGCTTATCTGGAGAACGGTGAGAAACAGACGCCGCCCACAGCCCGGGAAAAGTGCGACTGTATTTTGAAGCATGCCGGGCTGATGCGTGAGGTTAAGGGGGAGTATACGGCAGTCAGAGAGATGCGCAAGCATGTTTCCTGGTATACTTTCGGGTATCCGAACTCGGCGAAACTGCGGGGAAAGATCAATACGGCGGAGAGCATGGAGGAGCTGGAGCGTCTCGTGCGGGAGATATTCGGAGAGGAGTGAGGGGAAGCGGCAGACGGGAGATATTCGGCGGGAAGTAAGGCAGGCAGCAGGCAGGAAATAATCGGAATAACAGGAAAATTTTCCCATGCTGCGGCATATATTATGTTGACAAGCCGTAAAACCGGAGTGATATTTGTGGGATATCGAGTACTGTATCTTTATAAGAAAGAAAACACATTTTACAGAGAAAAAGATGGGGGGAATATTTCGTTTGCGGAGAAGGAACTGGGCGGAGAAGAGGATCCTGTTCTGAGAGCATTTTATTGCGGTGTGCCGGAATACTACGGCAAACAGAGGCGGTATTTCGGGCATAAAAAGAGCGGAAACATTTTTCGGGGATGGGGAAAGCAAAGAAAATCAAAGGATCAGGTGGCGCCGGATCATCGGGTGTCCCGGAAGGATTTTATGATTCCCTGGAATTTCGGACAGCTCCTGCGGCTTTTACAGAACTGTTGCGAGTATGTCTCGGCAGACGCCTGTTATCTGGAAGCGCAGTTTGAAAAGGAGCTTGTGGAGGGCGGATTTGGCTTTATGCCGGGCAGACAGCGGATGTGCGGCGAGTTGATCAAAAGAACATCCGGGCAGTTTCGCGGCATCGACGGCATCCTGTATCTGGGCGAGGCGTCTGAGAACAGGGAGGAGGAGCTGCCGCTTCCGGAAGAGCTGCTTCGAAAGCTGCGTTATTTTTTTTATCTGGGAGAGAAATCGGAACAGTATGATATACTGGAAGGAAATCTTTGGCAGGAGTACGGTATGCCGGTGCTTTCGATCAGAAAGGCAGAGGAACTTGTGACCTGCCAGATCAGGCGTCTGCTTGTGCTCGACGACAGACAGGAAGGCAGTGCGGACTTGGGGATGCTGCCGGGAGGGTGCGTATATCTGGATCTGTGGTCCGATGAAGATAGACGGGAGCAGATCACGAAAAACCGGGCGGATATCAAATATATATCGGAGTATCAGTATTTGCGCCGGAATCTTGACACACGATAAGAAAATCGGTATAATGTGCGCGAAGGCAATGAGCAGTGCCAAAAAAGACGAATATAAATTTTCGTCATGCTTGCATGTAAGAAAATTTATATTTGGCTTTTTTGATAGGGCTGCGTTTTACAGCAGGCCTTGCGAAGCCCGCGAATGAGGAAAATCGAAGATTTTCCGAATTTGCACTGCGGGAGAGAGGCAAAAAAATGAATATAAATTTTCGTCATGCTTGCATGTAAGAAAATTTGTGTTTGGCTTTTTTGATAGGGCTGCGTTTTACAGCAGGCCTTGCGAAGCCCGCAAATTTTGTACTACGGATGTCAGAGGAATCGGAAAGGGAGAAGTGGACAATGGAAGGAAAGAAATACATTCTTACTGCGGAAGGGTTAAAGAAATACGAAGACGAACTGTATTATCTGAAAAATGAGAGATACAAAGAGATTACACAGGCGATCAAGGAGGCCCGCGCCCAGGGTGACCTGTCGGAGAACGCCGAGTATCAGGCGGCGAAGGAGGAGCAGAGACAGGTGGACGCCCGCATTGAGGAGCTGGAGGAAATGCTGACCAATGTGGAAGTTGTGGACGAGAGCGAGGACAATTCCGTTGTCCGCATCGGCAGCATGGTTCGCATTAAGGATCTGGAATTTGATGAGGAGTTGAATTATCAGATCGTCGGCGGCAGCGAGGCGAACACAGATGAAAATATGATTTCCAACGAGAGCCCTCTCGGTCAGGCCCTGATCGGTTCCGTGGAGGGGGATATTGTCAATGTACAGGCGCCCATAGGGGAGATCCGGTATCAGGTTTTGGAGATCGGTAAGAGAGAGAGGAACTAACGTGGCAGACACACAGAATCAGAGCAAAGAACAGCAGGATTTAGGCCAGCTGTTAAAAATAAGAAGAGAAAAGCTGTCCGCGCTGCAGGAGGCAGGCAAAGATCCCTTCCGGATCACAAAGTACGATGTGACGCATCACAGCGAGGAGATCAGGGAACAGTTTGCGACACTGGAAAACGCTCATGTGTCCGTTGCAGGGCGGCTGATGAGCAAGCGTATCATGGGAAAGGCATCCTTTTGCCATGTACAGGATTTAGAAGGCATGATACAGTGCTATGTGGCCAGAGACAGCATTGGCGAGGAAGCTTACGCTGACTTTAAAAAGTATGATATCGGCGATCTGGTGGGGATAGAAGGCTTTGTTTTTCGGACAAAGACCGGCGAGATATCCATTCATGCCGAGAAAGTGACACTGCTGTCAAAATCATTGCAGATCCTGCCGGAAAAATGGCATGGACTGACCAACACGGACATCAGATACCGCCAGAGATATACGGATCTGATTATGAACGAAGATGTGAGAAAGATTTTTGTGGCGCGTTCCAGGATTATCAGCTCTATTCGCCGTTATCTGGATGGCCAGGGCTTTCTGGAGGTGGAGACGCCGATGCTTGTGAGCAATGCCGGCGGCGCCGCTGCAAGACCTTTTGAGACACATTATAACGCCTTAAACGAGGACGTAAAGCTGCGTATCTCGCTGGAATTATATTTGAAGAGACTGATTGTAGGCGGCATGGAGCGCGTGTACGAGATCGGGCGGGTGTTCCGCAACGAAGGTCTGGATACAAGACACAATCCCGAGTTTACGCTGATGGAGCTCTATCAGGCATATACGGATTACAACGGGATGATGGATCTGACGGAAAATATGTTCCGCCATGTGGCAAAAGAAGTGTGCGGGACGACGACTGTACCCTATGGTGAGGAGATGATCGATCTCGGAAAGCCTTTCGAGCGGATTACCATGGTGGAAGCGGTGAAGAAATACACTGGCATAGACTTTGATGAGGTGCCGGATACGGAGGCTGCAAAGAAGCTGGCGGATGAAAAAGAGGTGCACTACGAAGACCGTCATGTGAAGGGCGATATTCTGAATCTGTTTTTCGAGGAGTTTGTAGAGGAACATCTGATCCAGCCTGTCTTTGTGATGGATCATCCGGTGGAGGTTTCTCCGTTAACCAAGAGAAAACCGGACAAGCCGGACTATGTGGAACGTTTTGAGCTGTTTATCTACGGCAGAGAGATGTGTAACGCCTATTCGGAGCTTAACGATCCCATCGATCAGCGGGAGCGTTTCAAGGCGCAGGAGGCGGCCCTTGCGGCAGGCGATGAGGAAGCCAACACGACAGACGAGGACTTCATGAATGCCCTGGAAATCGGCATGCCGCCCACGGGAGGGATCGGATACGGCATTGACAGGCTGGTGATGCTTTTGACGAATCAGCCGGCAATCAGGGATGTTTTACTGTTCCCGACCATGAAGAGCCTGAAGAAGTCTTCCGGCAGCCGGGAGAGAAACGGGAAGGAGCCTGCCGGAACGACAGCGAAAAGCGGCAGCCGGGAGAACAGCGAAGCGGCCACAGAAAGCGGCAGCTGGGATAGCGGCGAAGCGGCAGCGGAAAGCAGCAGGAAGGATCCCGCCGGAAATGTAACGGGAAGCGGAGACCGGAAGAAGAGCAGTATCTCCCGCGGGCAGGCGTTAGAGCTGTTAAAGAAATACAATAAGGAACCGTTCCATATCCAGCACGCGCTGACTGTGGAGGGTGTGATGCGATGGTTTGCGAAGGAGTTTGGTTACGGGGAGGAAGAAGAATTCTGGGGAATCACCGGGCTGCTCCACGACATCGATTTTGAGCTCTACCCGGAGGAACACTGCAAAAAAGCGCCGGAACTTCTGCGTGAGGCAGGCGTGGGCGAGGACATGATTTATGCGGTCTGCTCCCACGGGTACGGACTGTGCAGTGAGGAGGAGCCGAAGCTTGAGATGGAGAAAGTGCTGTTTGCAACAGATGAGCTGACCGGTTTAATCTGGTCCTGCGCGCTGATGCGTCCGTCGAAGAGCACCTCTGATCTGGAAGTGAAGAGCCTGAAAAAGAAATTTAAGGATAAGAAATTTGCGGCGGGCTGTTCCAGAGAAGTGATTGCCAAAGGAGCTGAACGGCTGGGCTGGGAACTGGACGAACTTTTTGAGAAGACGATTCTGGCGATGCGCAGCTGTGAGATGGCTGTGGCGGAAGCAATGAAGGGGAACTGACTGGCAGAATATATACTCATGAGCGAAAACATTGCCATTCTGAATAAAGTAACTGTTATTTTTATCCATTCTGAAATAATGCCCTTTTTCGGGAAGCGCATAGGCCTCCATGTGTAATTTTCCGGATTGCAATTGACAAAAACTGACAATGCCATTATAATTAGAATAATTCTAAAATAAGGGCGGTGAGAAGGTGACCAGATATGCAAGACAGATATTGGATCTGATCAATCAGTCGAAAGAGCATATGACGGCGGAACAGCTTTTTTTAGAACTGAAAAAAACAGAGCCCGGAGTTGTTCAGGCGACCGTATACAATAATCTGAACACACTGTGTCAGGGGGGACTGATACGAAAAATTTCGATCGAGGGGGCCACTGACCGCTATGATAAGATCGTGAGGCATGACCATCTTGTGTGTAAAAGGTGCGGCGTGCTATCGGATATCAGTTTCAGGGATCTGACAAAGGATCTGGAAAAGCAGTTCGGCGGGGAGATCGTATCTTATGATCTGAAAGTATTTTATCTCTGTCCGAAGTGCAGAGAAGAAAAATAGGAGGAAAAGAACATGGGAATAACAAAATATGCGGGAACGCAGACGGAGAAAAATCTGGAGGCGGCGTTTGCCGGGGAATCACAGGCGAGAAATAAGTATACTTATTTCGCATCGGTGGCGAAGAAGGAGGGGTATGAGCAGATCTCCGCGCTGTTTTTAAAGACGGCGGACAACGAGAAAGAACATGCAAAGATGTGGTTCAAGGAGTTAAGCGGGATCGGTGATACGAAGGCAAATCTTGGGGCGGCTGCGGACGGAGAGAACTACGAGTGGACAGATATGTACGAGAATTTTGCGAAGACTGCGGAGGAGGAAGGCTTCCCGGAGCTGGCGGCAAAATTCAGGCTTGTGGGAGAAATTGAAAAGCACCATGAAGAAAGATATCGGGCTCTGCTTAAAAATGTGGAGACAGCAGCAGTGTTTGAGAAGAGTGAAGTGAAGGTGTGGGAGTGCCGCAACTGCGGACATATTGTCGTGGGAACAAAGGCGCCTGAAGTATGTCCTGCCTGCAATCATCCTCAGAGTTACTTTGAGGTGCACGCGGAGAACTATTGATTCCCGTAAGAACCCATAAAATGAAAACTGCTGCAATTTCCGATTCGGGAATTGCAGCAGTTTTAGCTTAAGAACAGACCAGCGCAAGGCGAGGAGCGTTGGTCTGTATTTGTGTATTTTTATTTTACAGTCACAGAAGTAATATGCGGATTCACACCCTCATACCAGTATAAAAACCCTTCCGCGTCGATTTTGTCGCCGATATTCAGGCCTTTTACTGCGTTGTAAACGTCAGTGGTATTGTCGCACAGATAGGATTCTACCGTGAAGGTATAGGTTTCACCGTCCAGGGATACATTGAAGTACAGATCGTCGCCGTCCTGGCCGGAACCGTCCCAGTTGTACAGGAAGGGAACATCCGCGCCGCTCTCATCCTGACCGGCTGCTTCCACGGTCAGACCTTTGAAGGAGACGAATTTATTCTGGTGATCGATCAGTTCATCTTTTCCGAGAAGAGAGGTCACATCTTCGGCTTCAGCCACATAATTTCCCTCTTCTATCTCAAATGTAGCGTCGATGATCTCCACCTCGCCGGACCACTCAGCCTTGTAACCGGTAACTTTGATCTTGGTGCCTTTCTCTAACTTTGCATAATCTTCTTCAGAGCATGCCATATTGTAGATGAAATAAGCGCCGTCCTTATCCTGCGTGTATACGGTAGCTTTGTCTTCCCACCAGGACTGTTTTGCCTGCACGAAGGTCTCTACGACTACTTCTGTGTCGAGTGCTGCAGCGGCGTATTCCTCATAGGTCATAACGCCCTCGGATTTTGCATCTGCATCGCCGTCTGATCCTGAACCGCATCCCACACAGGCGAAGGCCAGAGCCAGAACAAGAAACAGTGACATCAATTTTTTCATTTTCTTTTCCTCCTCATGTCAGATATCTTTCCGATATCGTAAACAGATTGATAACTATCGACATAATTATACATGAATTTCGCGGAAAGTCAATCAATTCGCTGTTTCCTGCATCTTTTATCGAAAAGTCCCGTGGCATTTCATAGCGCAGGAATGCAGCAGACAGCGCATTTTGAGAGAACATGATGCAAAGTCCTCCTGTTGATTGCCGTTGAATTGAGATCCCTCTAACTGCGCTTTTTTTCTCTGCGTCTGTTAAAAATCACATAAAGCGCAATCAGACCCCACGCTGCAGCAAGCGTACACAGCAGAGCCACCGCCGTTTTCGGCAGCGGTCCCAGGTCATTTTTTCCTGAAGCCCCTGCGGCCTGCCTGCTTAACTGATCAAGGTGGTACAGAGAGGCGGTATCCCTGTAGAGGGTTTCTACATACGCCTCATCCATGGTCTCTCCTCTTCTTGCCGATTTTACACTGCTTTCAATCAGCTGTCCCGCCGCATCCCGGAGAGAAGTGGATCCGTTAAAGACCGGTGTGGTGAACGTATCATCGATATGAGCAAGCAGCATTTCCACCGCTTTGATCTTTACCGCATAATGTACATTGTTATCCTCACCGCAGGCGGCCAGATAATTCTGATATGTCTCTGACTCCTGCGCTCCCAAAGTCACCGGAATATAACCTTCCGTCTCGGCATAGGCGATCTGCACCTCATCGGTTAGAAGATACTGGGCAAACAGCCAGGCGGCCAGCACCTCACCGGAATCTTCCTTATTAAAGATGCAGACGGAAGGACCCTGGGAGATCATCTGCGGATGCTCGGGATCAAACTGGGGAACAGGCATCACCGCAGTCTCAAATTCCACTATCTTATCCGCACTGATATCACAGAGTGGAGCGTCCGTTCCCATCCAGGTGGCGCCTGCCGTGGAATCCACCGCGAAAATACACTGGCCGGCGTTTAAAAAGTTGGCCGGATAGCTGGAAATCTTGAAGGTGGAGAAGGCACCGGTCTCCCCATGTTTCGCCGCAGTTCTTAAAAGTTCTTCCGTGATGTCATTGAACAGCAGAACCTCTCCCTCCGCCGTGGAGTATCCGGCTTCTTTCTGGCGAAGCTGCTGGATCATCATATTATCGGTGGACTTATAAATAAACGGAATTAACACCTTCTGCCCGTTTACCCTGAAATTTCCGTCTGCATCCTGCGCCATGGCAGCTTCAGAGACTTCCCAGACAAAATCCCAGGTGAGCATATCGGGCAGCGTATAGCCCAGGGCTTCCACATAAGTTTTATTGATATAACAGGCCTCCGTGGACCGCATGTAGGGAATGGCATAACAGTGATCCCCGATAATACACTCTTTTAAAAACTGCGGAACGATCTCCTCTGTGGCGGGGGAATCAAACCGCACTTCGCTTCCGCCCAGACCATATTTCTCATCCTCAAATACTTCCTCTAACGGCACCACAAGATTCACACCTGACAGATAAGTGGCAATGTGGTCCGGGTAGGTAATGCAGACATTGGGGGTTGTGCCGGTGGCGATATTTGTGATCACATCGTTGTAGATCTTGCCGTAATCCGTGTAGAGCCGCAGATTTACTTTGATATTGGGATACAATTTCTCGAAATCATCGATGGCCTTCTCGTAGATCGCAGTCTGCGTCTTGTTGGTATCGTTTTTGGCCCAGAATGTGATCTCATAATTGACGGAAGTATCAAATTCTTCCGGCATGGCAAAAGGGGGGAGGCCCTTTTTTCCGTGGCAGCCTGTCAGAAAAAATATCACACAAAGGATAAGAACAATTGCAGGCACACACTTTCCTGACATCTTTTTCCGATTATTTTTACGCTTCATCCCTTTGTCCCTCCTCTCGACACACCGTCCATGATCTTTCTGCGGAATGCCAGAAACAGAATGATCAACGGGACGGAGATCACCACCACCGCCGCCATCATCGCCGGAACATTTTCCCGCCCGAACCCGTTTTCCCGGATCTCTTGGATGCCGTTGGACACAAGAAAACAGGCCTGATCGTCGGTGATCAGTCTGGGCCATACATAGGAATTCCAGCATTCGATCACTTTCAGGATCGTTATTGTGACGAGCGTCGGCTTCGATATGGGGATCATGACCTTTATGAGATACTTAAAATCCGATGTGCCATCCACCTTTGCCGCCCGGTACAGGCTATCCGGGATCTGTTCAAAGTTTTCCTTTAACAGATAGATATAGAAGACAGACATGACAGAAGGCAGGATCAGTCCCTGAAAAGTATTGCGCATGTCAAGATTGGTGATTGTCACAAAGTTGGTGATGATCACCAGCTCATTCGGGATCATCATCAAAGACAGAAACCCCACAAAAGCGATCTGTTTTCCCATAAACTGAAGCCTTGCAAAGGCGAAGGCCGCCAGGGTTACCACCACTAACATCAACGCAGTGGTACAGAGCGTGAAAAGGGTGGTGTTGAGCAGATACTTCCCAAGGGGCACTGCGGTAAAAGCTTCTTTGTAATTCTCTAGAGTGGGAGACAGTGTAAAAAATCTGGGAATATACTCCGAGTTATAAGCTCCATAACTTTTCACGGAAGTTAAAACCATCCAGTAAAAGGGAAACAGGACGATGAGCGCCCAGAGCCCCAGAAAGAAATAGGTGACGCTGCGCAGCACCTGGTTTTTCATCAGGGTACCCTTTTCAATTTGAGCGTAGGAACGCGCGGTTTGTTTACTTTGAAGATTCATTTTTATTTCCTCACCGGTTCAAAGTGGTATTTGTTTTATCTGTCCTTCCCCTGCTCAGTAGTGGACATGTTTTCTGGAGCTGAGCAGATTGATGCAGGTGATAGTCAGCACGATGATAAACAGTAAAATAGCGGCAGCCGAAGCGTAGGATGGATAGCCGCCGCTGTCCCCATAGAGCATGTCATACACATAGCCCACGATCGTGTTCATCCCGGCTGCATTCAGGTTGGTGCCAAAGAGGGCGACCACATCGCTGTATGCCTTAAAAGCGCCGATAAAACCGGTGATGACCAGATAAGAAATCATGGGGGAGATCATCGGCAGGGTGATTTTTATAAAGATGCGCCATCTGGAAGTGCCGTCCACTCTGGCCGCTTTATAATAATCCCGATTGACTGAGGCCAGGGCGCTGGTCAGAATCAGAATCTTGAAGGGCATGACCACCCAGATCGTGTAAAAACAGAGCACAAACATTTTCGCCCAGTAGGGTCCCTCGATAAAATCCACACTTGTCCCGCCGAAAAAGCGGATCATCAGGTTGATGAACCCGTCGCTGTAGGGGGTTTTCTGAAACAGGATCATAAAAACCAGTCCTACGGCCAGCGTGTTGGTCACATAGGGCAGAAAATATACGGTCTGAAAGAGATCACGCAGTGCCCGGATGGAGTTTAATCCCACGGAGATGGCAATGGCGATCACAGTGGATAAAGGCACCGTGATCATGACAAGCAGAAACGTATTTTTTAATGCCTGCAGAAAATAGGGATCGTGCAGTACATAGGAATAGTTGTAGAGTCCCGTGCCAAAGTAAGTCTGTGATGCCGAATGATACCCCTCCTCAAAAGAATAGACAAAGACGTCGATCAGGGGATATACCATAAAAACACCCAGAAAGAGAAGCGCCGGCAGAAGATAGAGCCAGCCGTTCATATTGTTGTTTAACTGTTTTTTACGTTTCATATTGATACCCATCTGTCTGCCGAAGCAGACGCTGACTTCCGGCTGATATAAAGCCAACGACAAAAGTTTTCCTTCTCCTGTTAACGATAGCTGGAAGTATCTTTCTTTTAGATTTATTTGATTCGAGTCTCCGTATCTTTTGCAAAAAGGAGTACCTTGCGGGGATTAAGCGCAAAGCGGACGGCTCCGCTTCCTGCATCCACATGATACTGTGCACCGATGATGGAGCGGACCGTAGGATTCAGGGAAGCATTATTATAGGAAAGAACACTGATATCCCGTCCCATCACCTCCACGCCCTTTAACGTACAGCTAAAAGGGCCATCCTCCTGTACAATAAAGCCTTCCGGCCGAATGCCTACATAGACATCCTGGCGGGCCGCATCGGAGAGGACTTCGGAATTTCCGGCCCCGGAAGCATTGCCCGCAGATGAAGAGACATCGCCGAAAGACGGCGCCTGCAGTTCCCTCACAGACAGCACTGCCTCTTCCCCGATACAAAGCTGACCGTCCAGCAGCCTGCCGTGAAAAACATTGATGGGCGGCGTACCCAGAAATTTTGCCACGAACAGGTTGGCCGGATTGTCATAAACATCCTGGGGCCTGCCGATCTGCTGTACCACACCATCCTTCATGACAATGATCAGATCGGAGATGCTCATGGCTTCCTCCTGGTCATGGGTGACGAAGATCGTAGTGATCTTTGTCTCCCGCTGGATGCGTCTGATCTCCTCTCTGGTCTGAAGCCGCAGGCGGGCGTCCAGATTGGAGAGGGGCTCGTCCAGCAGAAGAACCGACGGATTTTTCACGAGAGCTCTGGCGATCGCCACCCGCTGCTGCTGGCCGCCGGAGAGTTCCCCTGGCTTTCGCTCCATCAGGTCTTCGATCTGTACGAGACGGGCTGCTTCGTATGCTCTTTCATTCATCTGCGCCTTCGTGAGCTTATCGTTTCCCTTTAAATTCTCCAGCGGAAAAGTAATATTCTGTTTCACATTCAGATGAGGATAGAGAGCGTAATTCTGGAAGACAAGACCGATTCCTCTGTGCTCCGCCGGAAGATCCGTGACATCATCCTCCCCGAAAAAAATTTTCCCTTCCGTGGGCTGTTCCAGCCCGCTGATCAGGTTTAAGACAGTGCTCTTTCCGCAGCCGGAAGGCCCCAGAAGTCCCACCAGCGTCCCGTCGGGAATTTCAAAAGTAAAATCCTTTACCGCGACCACCTCTTCCCGCTTTTTCCTGCCCCGTCCGGGAAACTTTTTCGTCAGATTCTGCAATACAATTTTCATATCCCTGTCCCGCCTTTCCTTACTATTCCCATTATAGACACATTTCGCGCGATATTTCAATTATTCTTTTATACTTCCTGCTTTCTTGCTGCCAGAGTTGTTCGTTAGCTTGTGTAGTCCGCCATTGCAGGCAGATTCATTCCTGTAAACTGCATAATCAGAAGATATTTTTCGACAACCCTGACCTGGCGGCGGGCGTCCGCTAAAAAAATCTGAAAATCAAATCATTTAAACCCCGCAGATTCGTTATATACTGATAAGGGGACGCCCTCAGGAGGAATCAACTTGACGCGCGAAGACAGATTGATAAAGAAAATTGAACAGGGGGATATCCGGGCGGCGGACGAGCTGATCGGGATATACTACCCTGAGATCCTGCGCTACTGCCTGTGGCATGCGCCGAACCGCGCCTTTGCGGAGGACGCGGCGCAGGAGACATTTTTGAAGGCGCTGCGCTATTTTGACCGCTACACGCACCGGGGAAAATTTCGGGCGTTTCTCTATCAGATCGCCGCGAATACCTGTATCGATATGAGGAGGAAGATCCGTACTGCGGAGACGTCCTTGGAGGAGATGCAGGTGGATCCGGCGAAAGAGGAGACGGGGTACGAGGATGTACAGTCCGATCTGGCACTGCGGCAGATGGTGAAGGGCCTGCCGCCAGACCAGCAGGAGATCGTTCTTTTGCGGTTCGGGCAGGATCTGACCATGCGGGAGATCGCGGAGGCGGTAAACATACCGCTTCGGACCGTACAGACCAGACTGCGCTCTGCGTTAAAAAAACTGAAAAAAGAGGTTGAGAGAGGAGGAGTACAGTGAGAAACGAAGAACTTGAAAGACAATTGAGAAAGTCATTTCAACAAAGTTACATTACGGCGGATGAAAACAGGCTGAAAAACATACAGATGCTTGCCGGAAGGGAAATACTTCGAAGGAAAGAGCGGGAGCGTATCTCATTTTCCCGGTTTCTGCTGATGCAGGTAAAATTCATCGGCTGGAAAGTCTGGACGCTGCAACTGTTCTTTTTACTCATGATAAGCAGGGCGTTTGTCTCATTATACGGGAGGGAAAATCCACGGTATCTGATCAAACTGTTGGCCTGCCTGTCGATTCTGGTGCTGATGATGGCGCTGCCCTTTCTCTATCGCTCCGTGCGTTACCGGATGCAGGAAGTGGAGACGGCGAGCCGATTTTCCGCGGTAAAACTGCTGACGGCAAGACTTGTCATGATCGGAATTGGAGATCTGTTTCTGCTTGGCGGTATTTTTTCGGCTGCTATATGGAAGACCTCTCTGGGGGCGGACAGTGTATTTCTGTCTCTGAGTTTCCCCTTTCTCTTTGCGGGCAGCGGATGCCTGTATTTGCTGGGACATTGTAAGGCAAAACAGTTTTTGGCGGGCAGTATGGGATTGTGCCTGTTTTTTATCCTGTCCACTGCATTCGGGCCGGGATATGATGAAACGCCGGCCGGACAGTTTCTGACGCAGAGCCTGCCCGTGATCTGTGGGATGCTTGCGATTTTCTGTATCTGCCAGTTTCGCTATATTCTGTACCGCTCTACCTATGCGGAGATGCAGATAGCATAGAAGAGAAAGCGAAGTCCTGGAAAGCAAAACCCGGAAAACAGGTGATGCAGGGCCTGATATTTATAGAAAGGAAAAACAATGGAACTGACGATCGAACATGTATCAAAACAATTTAAGGACATAAAAGCGGTGAACAATGTTTCGCTGCAGATCACTCCCGGCGTGTGGGGGTTGCTTGGAGCAAACGGCGCGGGAAAGACGACGCTTATGCGGATGATTGCGGGCATTATGAAACCGAGCGCCGGTGAGATCCTGTACGACGGGATCCCTATATCCAGATTGAAGGAAAGCTACCGGGATATCTTCGGCTATCTCCCCCAGGAGTTCGGCTTTTATCCGGAGTTTACAGTGAAAGATTACCTGGAATACGTGGCCGTGTTAAAGGGACTGACAAAAAAAGGGGGCAGACAGAAGATCGATGAACTGTTGGAGCGGCTGACGCTGACAAAAGTGAGAAATAAAAAGATCGCAAAATTGTCCGGCGGCATGAAAAGACGTGTGGGCATTGCCCAGGCGCTGCTCAATGAGCCGGAAGTACTGATTCTGGACGAACCCACCAGCGGACTGGATCCCGGGGAACGGGTGCGCTTTAGAAAACTCCTCTCAGAATTTGCCCATGACCGGATCGTTCTGATCTCCACCCATATCGTTCCCGATGTGGAATACATCGCGACGGAGAACGCGGTGATGAAGGGCGGGGAACTTCTGGCTGTGGGTACCACGGAGGAACTGGTGAGACTGGTTGAGAATAAAGTGTGGAGCGCGGAAATTCCGATGAAGAGATTGCCGGAATATGAGCGAAAACTGCAGATCGCGAATATCAGGAACGAGGAGGATGGGTGGATCTCTATCCGCTATCTGGCAAAAGAACCTGTGGTGGACGGTTCTGTGCCGGCTACGCCCCATCTGGAAGATCTGTATCTGTGGCTGTTTCCACAGGAATCTATGGAAAGAAGGTGATCCTATGCGTTTATTAAAACTGGAATGTAAAAGAGTGTTAAAGACAAGAGTGACGGTCGTGCTGTTACTGCTATCTTTTGGACTGGCCTTTCTGATGGCTTATCTGCCGGCCACGTTTCCTTATATCAAATATACGGATGATGCGGGGAATCAGGTGGAGTTAAAGGGGCCTGCGGCGATTCGGTATCAGAAGGAGCTGCAGGCGGGAACCGCGGGCGATGTCACGCCGGAGAAGATACAGGAGGCGCTCAGACAGTATCAGGCCTGTCTGACAAAATATGGCGCAGAGACGATCTATGACCTGCCGGAGGGGGTGTATGTGGAGGAGATACTTCCCTATGAGCCACTGCTGCACGGCCTGCGGGAGGCCTATGCCGATCCGAATTCAGGTTTTGCCCCGTCTTTACTGGAGATTGATCCGGAGGAGGTGGATCAGTTCTACGAAAAATGTGTGGAGCGCAATGGAACCTTGATGAAACAGGAACAGAAAGATCACGAGGCGGCCCAGAAGAAGGCGGCGGCCATGTACGCGGCGGTTAAAAAACCCTTTCAGTTTTTCCCGGGATATGGCAGCGATCCGATGGATTACGAGATCTTTCTGGCGTTTCTGATCCTGCTTTTTTCTGTGGTGATCGCCGCGCCGGTGTTTACTTCCGATTACCAGACGGGAGCCGATGACATCCTGCGCTGTACAAAATACGGGAACGCAAAATTTGCCCTGACAAAGGTGGTATCGGCGCTTTTGATCTGCGGTGTGACCTATGCCCTGTGCGGCTGCATCTACCTTCTGGTGTCAAACAGCCTGTTCGGCCGGGAGTGCACGAAGACTTCCATGCAGATGATCTTCTCGGCCATGAATCTGCCGGATATGAGCATCGGGCAGTTACAGTGGTTTATCGCCCTGGCGGAGTTTCTCTGTATCCTGGCGGCGGTCAGCCTGACGCTGTTTCTCTCTTCAAAATTTAAGAACATGGTGGTCTCTCTGTCCGTCTCGCTGTTATTTGGCATTCTGCCGATCATCGTCTATATGGCGCTGCCGACGGGGATCGCAAACTGGATCTATCCCGTTTTGCCGGCGGGAGGCGCAAGTCTGCAGACAGCAATTTTATATGCGGTCATCGACTTTGAGTTCTGGAACATCGGAGACTTTGCCGTATGGCTTCCCCATGTCATGCTGGGGGCGTATATCATAGAGATTCCGCTGTTTATCCTGCTGACGGTCCGCTCCTATGCCGGACATGAAACGTAAGCATAAGGTGAATATGATGCCCGAGATGGAAGAGGTGAAGTCGGGCATCATGGCTTCCATGCCGCTTTTGTGGTGAACAGGTAAGAGCTTTTGCTGTTTCGACTGTTATACTGTTTTTTGTTGAAAACAGAGGTAGAAATGGATTGCATTACAGATAGGCTGTATGATATAATTCTGGCAGAAGAAAAACAGGTGTCTTGCGAAATAAAGGTGTATCGCAGGGCGCAGTATATTTGTCAGATCTGACAGGATCAGAATGTTCAGAGATGGGGGATTTCAGACATGGCGAACAGATTTGAGTGGCGGGACTCATACAGCATTGGAGTGGATATCATCGATAAGGAGCACCAGCAGCTTTTTAAGATCATCAATAAACTTTATGCTTTTCAGGAGGAGGAAAAGGATGGGCAGTGGTTGTGTCAGGAGGGCATCAAGTTTTTTAAAGGGCATGCCTTAAAGCACTTCGGCAGTGAAGAGCGGTATATGGATTCGATCCATTACCCGGGATTGGAACAGCACAGACAGGTACATAAAAGTTTTCGGGAGTATACCCTTCCGGCGTTGGAAGAGGAACTGGAGAGGACGGAGTACGCCCCGGATTCGGTGGAGCATTTTCTGGGAGTGTGCACCGGCTGGCTGATCGGACATACCCTGACGGAGGATCTTGCAATTACCGGAAAAGGTGAGAGAAAGTGGGATAATCTTCTGCAGGAAGATGATATCGTGGTGGTGAGAAAAGTGATCGTCGAGCTGGTATTCAATATGTTCCGGCTGGAATCTCAGCTGGTCAGCGATGTATACGGCGGAGAGAAGTTTGGGGACGGCATGTACTTCCGCCTGATCTACGGAAACAAAAAGGATAAGAAAAGACTGCAGGTATTCCTTGTTCTGGAAGAAAAGATACTGATCAATACGATCGGGAAGATGCTGGGGATCCAGACCAATAAAGTAGATACGACGCTGCTGCATGCAGCCAGATATACAACGAGACAGCTTGTAAAACGCATTTTGGAGTATTTCCCCAAAATGGCGGACTATGAACTGAAGGAAGAAAATCTCCTGTCCTATGAACAGTTTCAGAAAGTATTCGAGCGGGAAAACATGCAGATCAGCCTGTTGTTTAATACCGGAGGTTCAGGGTACTTTGCCTACTGTATGGTTGCCCCCCATCTGCTTGGAGAAAGCGGCGTTGTGACGCCGATCGGGGCGGAAAATGCCGTGAGCGAAGTGGATAAGTACCTGAAAAAGAAGGAAGAAGAGAAAGAGGAAGATAAGGCACATCACAAATCTAAAGTACTTGTGGTGGACGATTCCAAAACCATCCGATATTACATCAGCGATCTGCTGAAAACAGATTACGATGTTGCGCAGGCGGAATCCGGAATAGCCGCCATCAGGACAATTACGCTAAACAAACCGGATCTGGTGCTTTTGGATTACGAAATGCCTGTGTGTGATGGCAGGCAGACACTTGAGATGCTGCGTTCCGATCCGAACTTTGCAGATCTGCCGGTTATTTTCCTGACAGGCAGAGGCGATCCGGACAGTGTCAGGAAAGTGCTTGCCTTAAAGCCGGCGGGGTATCTGCTGAAAAATTTAAAGCCGGATGCAATCAAAAAAGAGGTCGATAATTTCTTCGCCAGAAAAAAGGCCTGAAATAACAGACAGAGAGTTTTCGGGAGTGCGGTTATGGAAGTTCAGGCGCTGATCATATTTTGCATGGAGATGGCGGGGACAGTGGCTTTTGCAGCATCCGGAGCGATGACGGGGATCAGCCGGCGCATGGACGTTTTTGGGGTATGCGTACTTGGGGTGGTAACTGCCGTGGGCGGCGGCATGATGCGGGATGTGATCCTCGGAAATGTGCCGGGAGCGTTGACCAAACCGGTCTATGTAGTCGCGGCGGTAATTACGGCGCTGCTCATTTTTGCGGTACTGTATTTTAAGCGGGATATGCTGCAGGGGCGATTCGGGCTTTTGTATGACCGCATGATGTTAGTGATGGATTCTGTCGGACTGGGTATTTTTACGGTGGTGGGCGTGATTACCGGAATTCGGAATGGTTATCTGGAGAACACCTTTCTGTTAACTTTTCTCGGCACGCTGACCGGCGTCGGAGGCGGACTGCTGCGGGATATGATGGCCGGTGTTCCGCCTTATATTTTTGTGAAACACATTTACGCCTGTGCATCGGTGGCCGGAGCATTGGTCTGTGTTTCCATTTACAGGGGATTCGGACAGATACCGGCGGTCGTTATCTCGTCGCTTCTTGTTGTGGCAGTCCGGTTTCTGGCGGCACACTATCGCTGGAATCTGCCCCATGTGGAGAGGAAGGAAGAGTAGGGAAGATGGATACATGGTTTTATGAAGTGGTAAATATTGACGGGGACTATGTGAACTTACGGCGGACGGATCAGGCGTCCGATGAACTGAAGCTTGTGGCAAGGGCGCTTCTGCCGCCGGAGATCACCGAAGGAACGCAGTTAAAGTATGAGTTTATGCAGTACGAAATAGTATAGGGAATCCGTGAGCAGTATGGAGAATCATTGCGTATTGACTGTGTACGAAGGACCGGATACTGCGTATATACAGAAAACAGACGGGCCGCCTGATGGGGCGGCCATCTTGTTGGAAAAAAAGAGGGACAAAAAATGAGAGATGATATCAGGATCATCCGCAGCAGGCGGAAGACGGTCTCCATCCGGATCGATGAAAATCTCCGCATTACCGTGCGTGCGCCGTTGCGGATGCCGGACGGCGCCATCCGTGCCTTTATAGAAGAGCGCTCCGCATGGATCGAAAAGAATCTGGAAAAAATGAGAGAAAGAAAAGAAGAGATGCAGCCGGAGCCTGAGGAAGTGCTCACAGTGGAAGAAATTCGCGCCCTGGCGAAGGAAGCGGCAGATTACATCCCGAAGAGAGTTTCCTTTTATGCGGAAAAGATCGGCGTAAATTACGGAAGAATCACGATCCGGAACCAGAAGTCCCGCTGGGGAAGCTGCAGTGGCAGAGGCAACCTGAATTTTAACTGTCTGCTGATGCTCACACCGCCGGAAATCATAGATTATGTGGTCGTCCACGAGCTTTGCCACAGATTGGAAATGAACCACTCCCCCTACTTCTGGGCGAAAGTGGAATGCATACTTCCCGACTACAAAAACCGCCGAAAATGGCTGAAGACTAACGGAGAAAAAATCATGCATCGAATGACTACAGACTGAAAATTTTATCAAAGACCCTAAAGTCTTTCAGGAAATAACCGATACTATTAGTATAAAACGTGTTATCAGGTAAAAAATTACAGGTTGAGCACGGAAGCGAGTCCAGAGAAGGGGGAACCTGTTATGAGAATTAATCCTTATATTCAAGTACAGCAGATGTATAACACCAAAAAGCCGGGAAACGTGAAAAAAGCGGAAAGTGCAGCCCGTGCAGACGGTGTGATGATATCCAATATCGGTAAGGAGATCCAGACGGCAAAGCAGGCGGTGGCGGCCACGCCGGATATCAGAACGGATATCACGGAGCCGATCCGTGCAGCGGTGAAAAACGGAACTTATGAAGTGAGCAGTGAGGCGTTTGCCGACAAACTGCTGAAAGCGGCAGGAGAAATTTAAGAAATGAGGGAGTAACCAGTGGCGAGCCTGATTGAAAATCTGATGGATACCTTAAACCGGGAAAGCGCCGAATATGAGGCATTGGTGGAGCTATCCAAAAAGAAGACTCCCGTGGTTATCAGGGGAGATCTGGAGGCACTGCAGGCGATCACGGAGGAAGAACAGCTTGCGGCAGGCCGTATCAGTCACATTGAGAGCGAACGGCGAAATGTGATGAAAGAAATTGCAGGCGTACTTAACACGGATGTTGAGGCACTGAAACTGGCGGATATGATTCGGGTTCTCGAACGGAGACCGGTGGAAAAGCGGAAGATGGAAGAATGCCAGAACCGCCTGAAATCAGCGGTTTACCAGATGAAGCAGATCAATGAACACAATCTGGAGCTGATCGAGAAAGCGCTTGAGATGGCACAGTTTGAGCTGAATCTTTATCAGTCAATGAAATCCGCACCCGAGACAGCAAACTATAACAGGGCTGCCTATAATGACGGCTCTGTGATGGGGAGTTCCAGGGGAAGATTTGATGCAAAGCAATAACATTTGAGGTGAGAGTATGTCTTTATTCAGTGGATTATATGTGGGAACGACTGCTTTGAAAGTCGCTTCCGATGCATTAAATACAACATCGCATAATATATCTAACGCGGATACCCCGGGCTATACAAGGCAGCAGGTATCGCAGTCTACACGTCATTATAATATTCTGAGCAACGCCACCACAAAGGTAGCGGCGAAAGAGATCGGAATGGGCGTCTCCTATGCGGAGACCAGACAGGTCAGAGATTTTTTCCTGGATCAGGTATATCGAAGAGAATCGGGCAGAAGCGCCTATTACGAGGTGTCTTATGAAGCGCTGATCCATGTGCAGGATCTGCTTGGGGAAAGCGGCGACAGAAATTTCGGGGAAGCCATCGAAGAGTACTGGAAGACGATCCAGGAACTGGCCGGTGATCCCAGCAGTGCTGTAACCCAGGGACTATTTGTTTCCAAAGCGCAGACACTGATCGAGCGTGCCACCAATGTCTATAAGAGTCTGATTGATTATCAGAACAACCTCAACACAGAGGTGAAAAAGCACGTCGACAAACTGAATGTTTACGGGAAACGTCTGGCGGAGTTAAACAGGCAGATTGTGAATATCGAGGTGGGCGGCATTGAGAAAGCCAACGACCTAAAAGACGAGAGAAACTATATTCTGGATCAGATGGCGGATCTTTGCAGCATTTCCTATTCGGAAGATGTGGACGGCTATGTTTCGGTTCAGATAGAAGGCGTTGATTTTGTGAAGCGTAATGTCTTCTATGAGATGGGTTTACATATGGACGACAAAACCGGCTATTATACGCCCTTCTGGCCTCATATTTCGGAGAGCAGCATCAACGAAAAGGGCGAGGTCGTTTACACACCGGAAGAGGTGCGCAAGGGCCGGGTATTCAATCTGGAAAGAGAGATCTCTACTGCGGCGAATACGGATGTGGGCAGACTGAAGGCCGTGCTGTTGGCGAGAGGCGATCACGCGGCGGACTGCAGTGAGATGGAAGATGCAGGGGAATACGATAAGAAAATAGCGCCTTCCATTCTGATGAATATTGAGGCGGAGTTTGATAAACTGATCAGCAATATCGTACAGACCGTCAACGGGATCCTGATCGATACCGGATATACGGACGGTACGGTGGGGCCTGACGGGAAACCGACTGCGGACAGCGCGCTGTTTGTGCGGATCAACACCCAGGGGATGGCGGATGACGAAGGCTGGCATATCGGCAATATCGCTGTCAACGACGCCTTTTTGAAGGAGCCGGCGTTGTTAAACTTTGTGAAGGGCGACGAAGAGGTGGATCACAGTGCGGCGGACAGATTGAAGGCAGCTTTTGAGGAAGAAAAGTATACGTTAAATCCGAATACGGAAAAGCGTTCCGCATTCAAGGATTTTTACGGTGATCTGGTGAATCAGGTGTCGAACACCGGCTCCGTGAACAAACTGCTTTACGAATATCAGCTGGATACCCAGGAGGAGACGAATTTTGCGAGAGAGCAGGTTCTTGGCGTATCTACGGATGAGGAACTGCAGTTTATGATAAAATTCCAGAACGCCTACAACATGGCGAGCCGGTATATTACCACATTGAATAATATGTTGGAGAGCATGCTCAACCAGTTCGGCGCATAGAGCGGCAGCTTTTCAAAAATTTGAAAAAATCAGGATGACAGTGAAAGGGCACGGTACTTGTTATGGCTTCTACCTTTTTTGGACTTAATATAGCAGCTTCGGGACTCAGGGCGGCGAATGCCTCCCTCAATACCGCAGCAAACAACATATCAAACGCAGACACAAAGGGCTACAGCAGGCAGAGGGTTTTGCAGCAGGCGGCGGATCCGCTCCGCGCATTTGCGGCTTACGGCTGTGCGGGCGCAGGTGTAAAGACGTTAGCCATCGAGAGAGTTCGGAACGAATTTTACGATGTAAAATACCGCGAGAACGAGACTAATTACGGGGAATACAGTTCAAAGAATTATTATATGCAGCTGATTCAGGACTATTTCGACGATGACGGAAAGACAGGCTTTTCCGCCATATTTACGAATATGAAGACAGTGGGGACGCAGGAAGTGCTGAAAAATCCCGGGGATGCCACCTCCAAAAAGGATTTTATGGGAACCGTGGAAAAACTGGTGGAGTATTTCAATACTTCGGCCAAAAACCTGGAGAGACTGCAAAAAGACGTAAATGATGAGATCAAAGTGAAGGTGGACGCGATCAATTCCATTGCCACGGAGATCCAGACATTAAATAAGCAGATCAACGTGATTGAGCTCTCCGGCAGCAAGGCAAACGAACTGCGGGATAAGAGAGATCTGCTGGTGGATCAGCTGTCGAAGATCGTGGACGTGGAGGTGATTGAGCACCCCATCTATGACACCAACGATCCGGACAGGGAGACCGGCGCAACCCGCTATATGGTGAGGATCGCAGGGGGCCAGACCCTGGTGGACAACAATAAAAGATATGAGCTGGAGTGCAGAGCCAGAGAGACAAACAACAAGGTAAATCAGAGCGATATCACAGGCCTGTACGATATTTACTGGGTGGGAGGCGACATGTTCAATACCGCTAACTCCCGAATGGGCGGCGAGCTGGCAGGCCTTTTGAAACTCAGAGACGGAAATAACGGGGAAAGCTTTTACGGCGAGGTAGGCCAGACACAGCTGGTAGACGGAAAATGGCAGGTGAAGATCGATGTGACGGCGGAGCATCTGAAGGATCTGAATAAGTGTACCCTTGCCGGCGCCGGCACCATCAATATCGGCAATACCCTTTACAAATACGACGGCTGGACCTTCAACAGGGACGCGGACGGAAACTGCAGCTATACGATTACACTGGCGCAGGGGCAGGTTAACGGGATCCCCAATATGCTGGGCAAGAACGCGTCGGTGGGAAGCAGTATCGACTATCAGGGAATTCCCTATTACCAGGAACAGATGAACGAATGGCTGCGGCTCTTTGCCCAGTCCATGAATTCCATCTTAAAATCCGGCTATACGGACGACGGAAAACCGGGCTGTCAGATGTTTACTTACGATTATAACGATGAGACCGGAACCCATGAGGGTTTATTTGACCATAAAGGACAGGACGCTGACAGCGGCAACAGTGAGGATCTGTTTTCCGGGAAATATGAGGACGGCAAAACCTATGAGGTATCCAATCTGTCCGACAGCTATTACCGCCTCACAGCAGGAAATGTTACGGTGTTTGATGCATTAAAGGCAAATCCTGAGTTACTTGGCGTCAAGGGGGTTGATGAGGAAGACAAGACGGAGGGTGAATCCCAGTACGGCAATATGAAGCTTCTGTTGGAGACCATGACAGATGATAAGAAACTCAGCTTCAGAGGCGCCAATGCGGGAGAATTCCTGACCTGCGTGCTGGGGGATATCACACTGGCAGCAGGCAGTGCCCAGACCTTTGAAGAGAGTTATCTGATTCTGCAGAAATCCCTGGATAACCAGAGACTTTCCATCTCCGGCGTAGATGAAGATGAAGAAGCGCTGAGCGTGGTGCATCTGCAGGACAGCTATACATTGGCGTGTAAAATGATATCCACGTTTTCCGAGATCTATGACAGACTGATTCTGGAAACCGGAGTATAAATTGTGCAGGAGAGGTTATGATATGAGAATCACAAATAAAATTATGCAGAACAATTCACTTTCCAATATCAATCTGGCGAAGATCGCGGAAGATGCGAAGAGCAGTCAGGTTTCATCAGGAAAAAAGATCGTGCGCCCTTCTGACGATCCCATTGTGGCGATCCGCTCGTTAAGGCTGCGCAGCAGTGTGGTGGAGATCACGCAGTATTATTCCCGGAACGCAAAGGATGCCGACGCCTGGTTAAAGACGACGGAAGACGCGATGAAGCAGGTGACGGATGTGATCACGGATATGATCACACAGTATAACAAAGGGGCAAACGAATACCTGACCAGCGAGGAGCGGAATATTGTTCTGGAACAGTTAAAGGCGCTGAAAGGCGAAGTGTATGCCACCGGGGATGCGGATTACGCAGGACGCTATATCTTCACCGGATACCGCACGGAGAGTTCCCTGATGTTCAGAGGGGACACCAATAAGACCTATCAGATCACGGAACAGTTTACGGCTTCGGATCTGAGAACAAATACTTTTGTAAATACCGGCTTTCAGGATGCGGCAGGCAACGACCTTGATCTGACGAACCTGAAAGAGGGAAATCAGAGCGATTATGTGGATGTAGACGAGGATCAGATCGATAAAGTGGACTATCATCGGCTCAGACTTGCCTACAATAAGTGTGACGAGGGTGCGATGCCGGTCATTCAATATGATCTTAAAGTGGATCCTGCTACCGGAAAGGTCGTTGCGGGCAAGACAATTGATCCTGCGGATATGACTGTCAAAAAATCCACAGAAGTGCCGAGCCCCTATACTACGGTGGGGGATGATGAGGTGATCTATCTTTATGATACCGGAGAACTGCTTTTAGGGAACAATGTCTATAAGGAACTGTCAAATCTGGTGGATGATCCTCTTACCAGCGGAGTTAATGAGGGGGAGATCCGGGTAAGCTATCAGAAGACAGAGTTTAAAGAGGGCGATCTGAAACCGGAACATTATTTCTACTGTGTGGCGGCCGGGGAGGATGGAACACTGGATACTACACTGGGCGATCTGGATGCTCCAAGCGATAAGGATATCGTATACAATCCGAAATACTTAAACCACGGGCAGGAGCGCCAGGTCATTGAGTATGATGTGGGCTACAACCAGCGCCTTCAGGTGAATACCATAGCAGAGGAAGCCTTTAATCCCGATGTCAACAGGGAAGTGGACGATATGATCCAGGCGCTGGAGCGGGTACAGAAGGTTGAGGATGTGGTGAACACCATAAAGGGGTTAATGGAGAAAGAGACCAACGAAGGTAAGAAGAAAGAGCTGCAGAAACAGCTGGATGCGGCGAATAAGGCTTACACCTACGAGAGAAAGGTACTGCAGGATAAGTTCTCGGGCGGACTCGGCGCGATGAAAGGATTTTTGCAGGAAGTAAATGTGGCGGTGACGGCGTGCGGCGCAAGGGGCAGCAGGCTGGATCTCGTGTCAAGCAGGCTCTGCTCTCAGAAAACTACGTTTGAGACATTAAAGTCTGAGAACGAGGATGTGGATCTTTCGGAGGCGGTGGTGCAGCTCACCAGCGCGGAGATGACCTATGAGGCGGCGTTAAAGGCAACCGGTAAGATCATGCAGGTCAATCTGATGGACTTTATCTGAGCTTGTTTTTGGAAGGGAGAAGGTTATGGTCATTACAACCAGGATATTTGGAGAGATCGAGATTGATGATGCCAAGATTATTACGTTTGAAAGCGGTATTATCGGGTTCCCGGATTTAAAAAAATTCACATTGCTGTATGATGCTGAGAAAACCGGAGGAATCAAATGGCTGCAGTCTCTGGAAGAGCCTGCTTTTGCGATGCCGGTTATGGATCCGCTTTCCGTGAAGGAAACTTATAACCCGGTGGTGGAGGATGAACTGCTTAAGCCTCTTGGAAAACTGGATCCGGAGGAGATCCTTGTGCTTGTAACGGTGACAGTGCCCAAAGACCTGACACAGATGAGTGTCAACCTGCAGGCGCCGATTATCCTCAATGCGGAAAATAAGACGGGCTGCCAGATTATCATCGATAATGTGGCGGATGAATTCCCTGTGAAGTTCATGGTCTATGATATTTTGCAGAAAAAAAAGGAAAGGGCGGGTGAATAATATGCTGGCATTATCCAGAAAGAAAAATGAAGCCCTTGTCATCAATAACGATATCGAGATCACGATTCTTGACATCAGGGGTGATCAAGTAAAGATCGGGATATCTGCACCGAAGGAAGTGCCGATCTACAGAAAGGAAGTATATCTTCAGATACAGGAGGCAAATAAGGAAGCGATGAGTGCCGCGAATCTGGAAGCATTGAAAGATTTGTTCTGAAAAAATTTATATTAAGAGTAGAGGGAGCTGCTTTTGATAAAAAGGCAGCTTTTTCTATAATTTTTTGGGGCGGGACTAAAGATTTTTGGCGATTATCCGATATACAGGATAAGAAGTCTAAAAATTTCTCACATGGAGGTGATTAAAATGGCAGCGATAGAACCATTAGGAAGTATTATGACAATGCAGGCACAGCCCATGCAGCAAAGACCGGTACAGAGGGCAGAGCAGGTTAGCACGGAGGCGAACCCGGCAGAAACTCAGGTAAACAATATTGATCCCACCACAGTATCAGTGGCGGCGGCTACGGATGCGTCTGAAAATAATTCAGAACATACCGGCAGTGACCAGCGGGAAGAACACAATTATAATTATGCTGAAAACGCCAGACAACAGAACGACAAAATTAAAAAAGCAGTAGAGCAGTTAAACAAGAATCTGAGCCATTCCTCAGCGATATTCGGCATTCATGAAGCGACAAATCGGTTGACGATCAAGATTGTGGATAAGGACACAAAGGAAGTAATTAAGGAACTTCCTCCGGAGAAGACGCTTGACATGATAGCCAAAGTCTGGGAGATCGCAGGTATTCTTGTGGATGAAAAGCGGTAATAGAGGCGGCAATACAGCATGCAATGCAGGCATGAGTGGAGTGGTTGTGAGTTTGCATCAGAACCGCCATATTTCAGGTGTGAACGAAACGGTTGCGAGTTTATTCTTTGCAGCAACAGATAGCAGGAGGTAGAAGATGACAATTAGAATTACCGGCATGAATTCCGGCCTGGATACAGAAGCCATAATTACAGAGTTGGCCAGTGCCCGTTCTATGAAAGTGGAAAATATTAAAAAAGATCAGACGAAATTAAGCTGGAAAATTGATGCATGGAAAGAGCTGAACAAGAAAATTTATGACTTTTATTCTGATGTGCTCAGTGATATGCGTTTTGATTATGCATACAGCAAAAAGACGACCAAAGTTTCTGATCCGGATGTGGTGAGTGTAGTTACGGGCGGAAACGTGGTAAATGGCACACAGACCCTGAAGGTGAATAAGATTGCCAAAACAGCGTATCTCACGGGCGGAAAGATCGAGGCACAGACCGATGAAAAGCTGTTGGCAAATTTTGGCCTAGGCGAAAACGGAGAACCTATTAAATTTAAAGTAAAAGTCGGCGATGAGGAGAAGGAGCTCAGTTTCACCGGTAATCAGACACTGAAGGATGTAGCGGATGCTTTTAAAGAGGTCGGTTTGGATGCAAACTTTGATCTGACATCAGGGCGTTTCTTTATCAGTTCAAAGAAGAGCGGCGCAGAGAATAGTTTTACGCTCAGTGCAGTGGAGGGAGACGGCAAAGAGGCTTCCGAAAAGGCGTTGAAAGCGTTGGGTTTGTATTATGATCCGGATGATCCGATGATGGAGAATGGCGACAAGAAAGAAGGCCAGGCGACCATGATTTTTGGTTCGGATGCGGAGATAGAACTAAACGGTGCACTCTTTACATCCTCCAGCAATACGTTTGAGATCAATGGTCTCACATTGACAGTCAACAAGGAGACGAAGGACGGAGAGATCGTAACGCTGAATACACAGCAGGATACGGATGCCATCTATGATACGATCAAAAATTTCTTTGTGAAGTACAATGAACTGATCAATGAGATGGATAAACTCTACAATGCAGAGAGCGCATCCAAGTATGAGCCGTTGACCAAAGAAGAGAAGGAAGCGCTGTCCGATGACGAAGTGGAAGAGTGGGAGAAAAAGATTAAGGAATCTCTTCTCAGACGTGACGGTACACTCTCCAGCGTATCTTCTGTGATGAAAGAAGTGATGTTAAGCACCTTTGTGACAGATATCAACGGAAAGAATGAAGGAAATAATAAATATCTCAGCTATTTCGGCATTGAGACACTGGGATATTTCAAGGCCAAAGACAATGAGAAGTCCGCTTATCATATTGATGGCGACTCGGATGATTCCAATGTTAAGAATAATCCGGATAAACTGAAAAAAGCCATTGCAAACGAACCGGAGACTGTGATAGAATTTTTTAAGAAGCTCAGCAACAATCTGTACGATAAGCTGACGGAAAAGATGGCACGTACAGATTACAGCAGCGCCTTTACCATATATAATGATAAGCAGATGGATATCGAGCTGAAATCCTATGACAGCAAGATCGCCAAGGAGCAGGATAAGCTGAACGACTACATAGACAGATGGTATAAGAAGTTCTCCCAGATGGAAGTGGCGTTATCCAAGCTGAATTCCCAGGAGAGTTCCATCTCCAGTCTGTTTGGTTAAGAGGTGCTGTTTCGGAACTTAAGACATTGGGTTAAAGCGGAGGAAAAAGAATTGAGATCTATGAATCAGTACGCACAGTACAATAACAGTAAGGTCTTGACAGCTTCACCAGCTGAACTGACACTGATGCTTTACGATGGAGCCATTAAATTCAATAATATTGCCATTATGGCAATTGAGAAAAAGGATATCGAAAAAGCCCATAACAATATTGTTAAAGTAGAAAAGATCATAAATGAGTTCCGGGCAACCCTGGATTCAAAATATGAAGTATCGAAGGATTTTGACAGAGTATATGTGTATCTTCTGCAGAGGTTACTGGAGGGAAATGTAAAGAAGGATCCGGAAATTCTGGAAGAGGTGAATACACATCTCAGGAGTATGCGGGATACCTGGAAACAGGTAATGGAAGCGAACAGAACAACAAAACAGTCATAAGACAGTTTAGTGAAAGATGGTCATGTAAAAGGCATGACCATTTTTCAAAATAAGTGAATTGCACTGAAAGAAAGGAACAGACCGGATGGAAACCTATTTGGATATGCTGCAGGACAGTTTGAGAAAAAAGCTGGAAATATTGGATAAGATCATGACCTGCCAGAAAGAAGAGTCTGATATGTTAAAAGGTGGGAGCATGGACAGGGATGTTTTTGACAGGAGCATGACTGAAAAGGTGGAACTTGCAGAGAGCATTGACTCGCTGGACGATGGATTTGAGAAAGTTTATGACCGGATCCGGGAGGAGATGATTGCTCATAAGGAGGGTTATGTAAACCAAATAAGAGCATTGCAGAATATGATCAGTGAAATCAGCGAAAAAAATGTGCTGATCCAGGCCGAAGAAAACAGAATACGGCTGGAAGTGGAAAATTATGCGAAAAGAGAGAGCGCCGCTTTGCGCCAGCGAAGGGACAATGGAAAGGCGGCACGCAGCTACTACAATAATATGAAGAAATTGAATTATGTAGGATCGCAGTTTATGGACAAAAAAAACTGAGTTGGATAAGAAAAGAGAGGCTGTATCAGCCCCTCTTCCATAATTTTAATGTTTTAAGAATTTTCTTCTGCTCTTCAGGGCCATAACTCTGGAAAATACGAAGAAGTTCCGTATTCATTGCCTTGTTTGCTTCCTGAGGAGTGCGGTCTGTAAAGCCCGGTTCAAGAATTTCGTCAATTGTTACATTGCAGAGTTTAGAATAATAGAGAAGAACCCGAAGATTCAGTTTGGCACGATTGTTTTCCAGATTGCTGACAAAAGCAACTGTACAATCCAAATCCTCTGCCACCATCTCCTGCGTATAGCCTTGCTCTACGCGGAGTTGTTTCATTTTTAATCCCACTTTTGAAAAGTCCAGTTCACTCATTTGAAAAACTCCTTTTGTTTTTTAGTTATGTTCATTTTATTATATTTTTTATAAACAGGCAAGACATAACTTGTCAAATGTGGCAAAAATTATATATAGTTATGAAAAATGTGTTTTTGTTTTGGGAAAAATGTGAAAAGAGAGGGAAGATTAAAAAATGCATTATGATTATCTGATCGTAGGGGCGGGCCTGTTTGGCAGTGTATTCGCCTGTGAAATGACAAGGAGAGGAAAAAAATGTTATGTGATAGATAAGCGGGATCATATTGCCGGAAATATCTATACGGAAAAGCGGCTTGGCATTTCTGTGCATCGCTATGGGGCGCATATATTTCACACTTCGGACAGGGAGATATGGGACTATGTGGGACAGTTCGCCGAATTTAATCATTATGTAAACTCCCCGGTGGCGATTTATAAGGACGAGCTTTATAACCTGCCCTTTAATATGAATACTTTCAGTAAACTTTGGGATATTAAGACGCCTGCACAGGCGAAGAGAAAAATTGCGGAACAGCTTGCGGAATTTTCCGTGGAGAAACCGGAGAATCTGGAAGAGCAGGCGTTGTCCCTGGTGGGAAAAGATGTATATGAGAAGCTGGTAAAAGGATATACGGAAAAGCAGTGGGGCCGAAAATGCAGTGAACTCCCCGCATTTCTGATAAAAAGGCTGCCGCTTCGTTTTACCTATGATAACAATTATTTCAATGACCGTTATCAGGGAATTCCTGTGGACGGATATACAGAGATCGTGGAAAAGCTGTTAAAAGGGATTGATGTGAGGACCGGGATCTCCTGGCAAAAGTTCCGGGAGAAATCGGGGGGTATTACCTGGGATAAACTGCTCTATACAGGTATGATAGATGAATATTACGGATACAGTCTGGGGGCTTTGGAGTACCGTTCCCTGCGATTTGAGACAGAAGAACTGCCGGATGAGGAAAACTATCAGGGTAATGCGGTGGTGAACTATACGGAGAGGGATATTCCATACACGAGGATCATAGAGCACAAACATTTTACATTTGGTACACAGCCCGGTACTGTGATCACAAAAGAATATCCCACGGAATGGAAAAAGGGGGATGAGCCTTACTATCCGGTCAATGATGATAGAAATAACGGACTTTATGAAGCCTATCTGGAACTTGCTGAAAAAGAAAAAAATGTGCTGTTTGGCGGGAGGCTTGGACAATATCGGTATTATGATATGGATAAGACAATCGGGGAAGCTTTAAAGATGGTAAAACAGGAGAGTGACAGAGAATAGAAAACTGTGCATAAAAAACAGCCATGGCAAAGTTGCTTTTGGCTGTTTTCAGCAGTAGTAGTTAAATAACATTCCGATATAATTGCTGGAGAGATATGGATTTGCAAAATTGTGCCCCGGATTTTTGTAGGCAACCACCATCTTATCCACATATTTCATGGGATTTAAGGAGATCTGGTTTGTTTTGCGGAATATCTGTTGGGCAAAGTTTTTGATGACCTGGAACCTGTCGTCTGCATCGTCGGACTGAATGGCTTTGGAAAGAGCGGCCTTATCTACATGTATATTGCCATCTTCCCCTAAGTTTAAGCCGATGTCTGTGAGACCGTTTTTATATAATGAAGCGATGCCTGCCATTTCTCCCTTGAGTTTGCCGGAACTGTTCTGGGAAATTTTAAACTCGTCAACGGCTTTCAAAAAGCTGTTATAGCTTCTGGCCAGCTGGGCCACGTTGTCCGCAAGGGACTCATAATCCGCTTTCAGTCCGATCCCGACAGGACCCTTTTCCTCCGGGGTAATGCCCCTCAGTTCTATTTCGTAAAATCGGTCTACAATAAATTTATTAGAGTGAGCCTCCTGGGGGATTCCGTTTAAAGTGAACTGTGCATTGGAAGCAGCCCGGGAAATATAGTCCAACCCCAGATAGGAAACCATACCGGACGTTTTACTTGTTTTTTCATCGGAAACGGAAAACATACCGTTTTTTCCTGGTTTCAGACCGGTTGTCTGAGATTCGATGCGCAGGGAAGAAGTTTCTTCTTCTCCTTCGATAATTTCCGCATTCAGTCCGATGCGGGAGTTATTGATCAGGCGTTCAAGACGGTTCAGGATATTGCGGTTTGTTTCGCCGGCCCGTATACTGAACTGGAATTCATAGTTCATATCATTGATGCCGATATCAAAGGAGTAGGTATCGGGCGGTAAAGCCACAGGCGAATCGTTTTTCAGGAAGCTGCCGAGATTCACCTGAGAAACTGCCAGGGACTGGACCTCAATATCCAGAGGTGAAACTTTGTCACTATCGGAAGAACTGCCGATAAATCTGGCCACGATCAGATCTTCATCACTGGAATATGCTACCTTGCGGTCTAATAATTCCCTGCTGTCCATGCTTCCACTGAGAGAGGCAATTTCCATATGCAGCTCCCTGGCGTTTTCCTTTAACCCCACAGCAAACTGAGCCGATTCCTTTTTGTTGGGAAGCAGGTACAGGGGAGATTCTTTATTGAGTTTTATGATGGAATTATAAATGCTGCGAAGCTCACTGCGTTTATGGGCATCATATTTGCCGGCATTTTTAGGAGTGTAAGCAGTCAGATAATAATTATAGATATTGTCCTGAATAGCATTATAAGCCATCTCATCCCCTCCTTTCTTCCTTGAAATTATTCCGAACGCCTTCGCTGCAGATCCGTTGCAGTAGTTCGAGTGAAAATACTTTACTTTGTGCTGGAATCAGGGTATTATTTACTAGGGATAAAAAGCCCCGTCAGATATAAATAAATCATAGCACTTTTTAAGGTCTGTTACAAGAGAATTTAGTTGTTTTCAGCGGATTTTTTCGCATTTTTCACAAAAAGGATTGACGTGTATGCATTCTTATGTTATAGTGATCAGACGAGATGAGATTCAGGTCTTTTTTTTATGCTCGAAATGACGCTTGGAGGTGGAAAGATGCGTACGAGAATAACACTGGCATGTACGGAATGTAAGCAGCGTAACTACAATACAACAAAGGATAAAAAGACACATCCTGACAGAATGGAGATCAGGAAGTATTGTAGATTTTGCAGAAAGCATACGTTGCACAAAGAGACAAAGTAAAGATAACTTTGCCGTAACAGAATGGGCATCCGGGCGGGATGCAAAAGTGAACTGACCGCGGACATTTGTTTGTCCGGGAAGGAGTTAAAAATGGGAGATTCCTCAAAGAAAGGAAACAAAAAAGGATTCTTTGACGGTGTAAAAGCTGAATTCAGGAAGGTTTCATGGCCCGATAAGACATCTATCATCAGGCAGACAGTTGCCGTTGTTGCCATTTCTCTTGTGCTGGGAGTCATTATTACCATATTAGATTTTATCGTACAGTATGGTGTTAGTTTCCTGACGATGTAACACACAAAAGGAAAAAGTGGAATAAATTTCATTTATGATTTGTGCGCAGATAGCAGCAGGGGTGGAGTGTATATGGCAGAAGCAAACTGGTATGTGGTGCATACCTATTCCGGGTATGAAAACAAGGTAAAGGCCAATATAGAGAAAACCATTGAGAACAGAAATCTGCAGGAAGAGATTCTGGAAGTGCGCGTACCGATGCAGGACGTGATGGAAATGAAAAACGGCGCCCGCAAGACAGTGCAGAAAAAGATGTTTCCGGGCTATGTTCTGATCAATATGGTGATGAATGATGATACATGGTATGTTGTCCGTAATACAAGGGGTGTTACCGGTTTTGTAGGGCCGGGAAGCAAGCCTGTACCTCTTACGGAGGCGGAAATGAAGCCTCTTGGTATTAAGGTGGATAATATTACGATCGACTTTGGCGAGGGCGACACGATCGTTGTGGTGGCCGGCGCCTGGAAAAATACGGTGGGAGTTGTCCAGAAAATTGATTTTAACAAACAGACGGCGACGATCAATGTAGACATGTTCGGTAGAGATACGCCTGTTGAAATCAGCTTTGCAGAAGTTCGGAAGTTCAGTTGAGGCCGCAGGGGATTCTGCGGGAGTGCGCGCAGTGGCAGTTGAGCCTGTGCGAATACAGGTACGTGGACGTATGCCGGAAATAAACTGGTATATAGTGCAGGTGTATAGCGCGCAGTAAATATGGTTGGGACAGTGGGAGTCATAAAACGACGCTGACCACAATTTATTATAGGAGGTGCCATTATGGCAAAGAAAGTAGTAGGATATATTAAATTACAGATCCCTGCTGGTAAAGCTACACCAGCACCGCCGGTTGGTCCTGCGCTGGGACAGCACGGTGTGAACATCGTTGAATTCACAAAACAGTTCAACGCAAGAACAGCGGATAAGGGCGACCTGATCATCCCCGTTGTTATTACAGTTTATGCGGACAGAACATTCAGTTTCATCACAAAGACTCCGCCTGCGGCTGTACTTCTTAAGAAGGCATGCAACATCAAGTCCGGTTCCGCAGTGCCAAACAAGACGAAGGTTGCAACGATTTCCAAAGCGAAAGTGCAGGAGATTGCGGAAATGAAAATGCCTGACTTAAATGCGGCGAGTCTGGAAGCTGCTATGAGCATGATCGCCGGTACAGCCAGAAGCATGGGCATCACAGTAGAAGATTAATGGGGAGGAACGACAATGAAGCATGGTAAGAAATACAGAGAAGCAGCAAAGCTTATTGACCGTACCGTTCAGTATGATCCGACTGATGCAATGGCTCTGGTTAAGAAAGCGGCAACAGCAAAATTTGATGAGACAGTAGAAGTGCATATCAGAACAGGCTGTGACGGACGTCATGCGGAACAGCAGGTTCGTGGTGCGGTGGTACTGCCCAACGGAACAGGTAAGACGGTAAGAGTGCTTGTATTTGCGAAGGGTGATAAAGTAAATGAAGCGGAAGCGGCAGGCGCTGATTATGTAGGCGGCGATGAACTGATTCCCAGGATCCAGAACGAAGGATGGCTTGACTTTGATGTGGTAGTGGCAACTCCCGATATGATGGGCGTTGTGGGACGTCTCGGTAAGGTGCTCGGCCCGAAAGGCCTGATGCCGAACCCGAAGGCTGGCACGGTGACAATGGACGTGACAAAGGCGATCAAGGATATCAAAGCGGGTAAGATCGAGTACAGGCTGGATAAGTCCAATATTATTCACTGCCCGGTTGGCAAGGCTTCCTTTACGGAAGAACAGCTGATGGAAAACTTTGATGCACTGATGGGAGCAGTATTGAAGGCAAGGCCCAGCGCATTGAAAGGACAGTACCTCAGAAGCGTGACACTGGCATCCACAATGGGACCTGGCGTGAAAGTTTCAACAGCGAAATTAGTATAAAAATGATCAGAGCGCTTCGCGAACTGGTCTTAAGTAAAAGGGCGCGGCATCTGCTGCGCCCTTTTTGGAAAGATCGAACCAATTTGAAAGCAGATGGCGATCAACAGACTGCAGGCGGGGAATGGCTGTATTGGATATCAGCAGAAATAATTGAGATATGAGCAGAAAAAAACGGAAAAGAAAAATAAATAGACGGGGAAGTCTCTGGAGTACATTCTGGATGACCCTGATCGTTACACTGGCCGCAGGCGGTTGCGCCATGGGGATCTTTTTGTTTTTAAACAGGAACAACGGCATGGAACAGGGGGAAGGTATTTCGGAGATCGCACGGATCGAGGAGGAAGATATACCGGCGAGATGGACGGATACGGAGCAGGCAGAAGAGGGACTGCAGGGAGAAGCGGCAAAAGAAGCTCTGAAAGAGCAGGAAGAGGATGAAGGATTTGATGAAGACGGCTGTATCCGGGATGAAAACGGCAGGATCCTGGAACGGAAAGTGGAGACCGCAGGGGAGGAAACGACACTGCTTTTTGCCGGGGATATTCTGTTTGACGACGGCTATGCGATGATGGGGGCTCTGCGGAAGCGCGGTGATATCAAAGCCTGTTTTTCGGCGGAGACGCTGCAGGAGATGCGGGATGCCGATATTTTCATGTTGAACAATGAGTTTACCTATACAGACAGAGGGGAACCGACGCCGGAAAAGCAGTTTACGTTCCGGGCGAAGCCTGAGAATGCGGCACTGCTTCATGAACTGGGAGTAGATATTGTTTCTCTTGCCAACAACCATGTGTATGATTACGGGGAGATCTCTCTGCTTGATTCCCTGGCCACACTGGAGGGGATCGGTATGCCCTATGTGGGGGCGGGCAGGAATCTGGCGGAGGCCTCCCGGACCGTTTATTTTTCTGCCGGAAACCAGAAGATCGCTTATATATCCGGCACGATGATCGAAAGACTGAATACACCGGATACGAGAGGCGCTACGGAAAGTGCGGCCGGCGTATTCCGATGTTTTACAGAGACGGAGATTTTTGACCGGATAGCGCAGGCGAAAGAAAACAGTGATTTTGTGGTAGTCTATATTCACTGGGGAACAGAGAAGACGGAGGAGCCGGACTGGTCCCAGCCGGATATGGCGAAGAAGTTAGCGGAGGCGGGCGCAGATCTGATCATCGGAGACCATCCCCATGTGCTGCAGCCGATTACCGGTGCAAACGGTGTGCCGACGATTTATTCCGTGGGCAACTACTGGTTTAATTCCAGTACCCTAGATACCTGTCTTGTCAAGGTGAAGGTGAGAGGCGGCGAAATGCAGAGTTTTCAGTTTCTGCCCGCCAGACAGTCGGACTGTTATACGGAACTGTTAAATGGCGCGGAGAAGGAGACGGTGCTGAGCTATATGCGCAGTATTTCCGGCTCGGTGACGATCGATGGGGAAGGGTATGTCAGCTTTTGGTGAGGGGCGGTTTCCAATGGGATTTAGTTAGTGACTTTGGACTGGTTACAGGTTTAACTAAATGACATGATGCTGGGGCAAGAGGTATCCAGGTAGAAAATTGACATTGGTTCAGTCTCTGCCCGCTGGGGTTCTTCAGATTGGAAATGTTTTAAAACAATATACCTAAAAGTTAAACGCTTTTTTGGTGTAAAATATACAAAAAACGAAAAGTGGCGAAAAAGAGTTGACAAAGTTGTTGTCTAATGTTATAGTTTCTAAAAAGAAGGGGGCGCACCCGCAAACAAAAATGAACAATATTGTAACAATTAATGATGTTGCTGAGGCAGCCGGCGTAGGCAAGGGAACCGTTGACAGAGTATTACATAATCGGGGCCGCGTTTCGGAAGAAACAAGAAAAAGGGTTTTAAAATGTATTGAGGAACTGGGGTATAAGCCGAATACGGCGGCGCGTATGCTGGCGAAGCGCCGTATTTATAAAATTGCGGTGATCTACCATAATAAAGAGATAGAATTCTGGCGTCAGGTGGAGGAAGGAGTGATCGAGGCGGCCGAAGAGTATAAGCAGATGGGTATTGTGGTCGATCAGTTTATTCTTCCGCAGATCGATATAGATGGTCAGCTTGCCTTGATCGATCAGGTGATCGAACGAAAATATGACGGACTGGCGATCGTGCCTTATTGTTCTCCCAAAATTTCCGAGGCGTTAAGCAGAGCGGCGGCTAAAAAAATACAGGTGATCACATTTAACAACGATGAGGAGTGCGGGAGGGCCTGCTATGTGGGACAGGATCTGCTGCAAAGCGGGAGAACAGCCGGAAAGCTTATGGGGATGATCGCAGAACCTGACAGCAGATATGCGGTTTTTCTGCCCATTGTCGAAGGGATGAGCGCTCTGTACAACAGGTATATCGGTTTTCGGGAAGTATTGGATGCCAACCGGAAGGATATGAAGCTGATCGGGGTTTTCAGCTGTGCCCAGGAAGGGGAACAGGCCTATGAGAAAGCAAAGGCGCTGATTCAGAGGGAGAAGGTAGACGCCATTTACGCGTCCAACGGCATTGTCGCCAATATAGCGCAGGCAGTGGAAGACCTGGGGTACTCTCAGAAAATAAAGCTGGTGGGACATGACCTGACGGATTTTGTCGTAAAGTACATAGAGAGCGGTACGATCAATGTTTCTATCGGGCAGGAGGCGAAGAAGCAGGGGTATATTGCGGTGGAGAAGCTGTGCAGAAACCTTCTGATGGATGAAGAGATCACCGGGGATGTCTACACAAAAATTGTGGTTACAGTGAAAGAAAATTTGGCGTATGTATGACGCTGAATTTTATCTCCTTTGCGGGAACGCCCCCGCAAATAGATTTTATGAAAACGGAAGCAATGAAATTAAACATACAAACAATGAAGGAGGTTTCAACATGAAAAAGAAATTATGGGCGGTATTATTAACCGGTGCGATGGCGGCAGCTTTGCTGTCGGGCTGCGGCCAGGCGGCGGAGCCGGCAGCGGAAACAGCGCCGGAGACGCAGGCGGCGCAGGAGGAAGGAGAAGCGGCAGCTGAGGAGAAAGAAACGGAGGAAGCTTCGGGCGGAGGGTATGATTTTGTTTTTGTGTGCCCGATCGTAGGCATGGAATACTGGAATCTTTGTTCGGACGGTATTGAGAAGGCGGATGCGGAACTGGGAACCCATACACAGATCATCGGCCCCACAGATTCCTCTACGTTCACCACAGAAATTGCGAATTACATGGAATCTGCTATCGCGACGCAGCCGGATGCCATCATGGCATATTCCGGGCTGGAAGTGATGGCGCCCCTGATTGAAAAGGCAAAAGAACAGGGCATTCCGTTTATCTCCATCGACAGCGATGCGCCGGATACTTCCAGAATTGCCTATATCGGAACAGATCCCTATAATGCGGGATTTAAAACCGGCGAGGCCATGGTTGAATTCACAGGGGGAACAGGAAAGGTTGCGATTTTGTGCAGCTCCCTTTCTTCCGAAAAGGAGATGAAGGAAGTGGATGCTTTCAAGGATGCGTTAGAGGGACATGACATTGAGATCCTGACAATGGAAGAGACGGACGCGGACCTTGCTACCGCCGTGGTAAAAATGGAAGCGTTAGTATCCACTTATCCGGAGATGACAGCGGTGCTCGGTACATCCGCCTATGATGTGCAGGGAGCGGCAAAAGTGAAAAAAGAGAGGGGACTGGATGATCTGGTGCTGATCGGCTACGATGATCTGGATGAGACGTTAAATTATATCAGGGACGGCATCATCAACGGCGTTGTCGTACAGGATCCCTACAACATGGGATACCAGGGCGTATACCTGATGCATGAATATGTGGAGAAAGGGAGCCTGGAAGAAGAAAACTATGACACCGGTACGATTCTGGTGACAAAAGAGAACGTGGATAACTACCGAGACTGAGCACAGCCGACGGTACAGGCTATGCGGATGAAAGGAAGAGTAAGGTAACAGGGAAGGTTTCAGGTTTCCCTGTTACAGATAGAGCAAAAGGCTGCATACTGCGGAAAGGGATGCAGCCTTTTCTGAAAGGAGCATGAAAATGAATGCAATAAAGAAGATGATGAAAGTCAGGGAAATAGGGGTACTCATTCCGCTCCTGATATTGTGGTTGGTTACTTATTTTATCAATCATGCATTTTTTTCTGCCACTAGTATGATTGCGCTGTTTCGGTCGATCTCCGTTTCGGCCCTGGGCGCCATAGGAGCATCTTTTGTCTTTTGCTGCGGCATGATGGATGTGTCGGGGGGCTCCATTTACGGACTGGCGGGCATGATGACGGCGATCGCGATGAAAGAATGGGGGATGCCGGTGCCGGTTGCCATTCTGGTCGGTTTGCTTGTGGGCATGATCTTCGGCATGGTCAACAGTCTGATCATCAACGGGCTGGATATCCCGGCATTTATTGCGACGCTGGGATCCCAATATATTGCAAGAGGGATCGTGAACGTCGTGTCGGAGGGGCGGTCCTATACAGGGTTTCCGGCCAGTTTTAACAGGATCGGCGAAGTCGGCCCTCTGGGAATTCCCTGGAGTATTTATATCAGTCTGATCGTCGCGGCAATTGCGGCCTGGATGTTAAAGTATTCCGTCTTCGGCAGGGAACTGATGGCCGTGGGCGGCAATGCGGAGACAGCCCGTGTCTGCGGCATCAATATCAAAAGAGTCAGAAATATGGCTTTTGTGAGCAACGCGGTGCTCTGTGCGTTAGCCGGCATTTTATCTTCGGCCAGGCTGCAGACGGCCCAGGCAGCGGCAGGCACAGGCTGGGAGATGACGGTCATCGCGGCGGCGATCATCGGCGGCGTCAGCATGTACGGCGGTTCCGCCACGATTATCGGCGCCCTGCTTGGGGTGGGCATCATGGAAACGCTGACGGTATCCATGACGATGATCAAAGTCAATGCCTACTGGCAGAGAGTGGTGATCGGCGTTGTCATTGTTCTGGCTGTGGGAATGGACACCTATAAGCGGAAGCATCTGTCCGGAGGAAAGTGATATGGAGAAGAAGATTATTTTGGAGATGAAACATATTACAAAACGCTTTCAGGGCGTTATGGCGCTTGACGATGTCACGTTTCATGCGTATAAGGGAGAAATTCTGGCATTATGCGGGGAGAACGGTGCGGGGAAGTCCACGTTAATGAAAATTCTCAGCGGTTCCTATCCGGAAACCAGTTATGAGGGCGAGATCTATATTAACGGGGAAGCATGTCACTTTATGGATCCGGCACAGTCGGAGAACATGGGGATTGGTATGATCTATCAGGAGATCAGCATGCATCTGGATATGACAGTGGCGGAAAATCTGTTTATCGGCCGGTGGCCCATGAAGGGCAGACAGGTAGACTGGAAAAAGATGAATGCCAAAGCAAAAGAATATCTGGACCTGGTCGGTCTGGATATTGAGCCGGATGATGTTTTACGGCAGTTGGGTGCCAGCAAACAGCAGCTCGTGTCCATTGCCAGAGCCCTCAGCAAGGATCTGAAAATTCTGGTGTTGGACGAACCCACGTCGCCGTTAACCCAAAAGGAATCTGAAATTCTGTTTCGGATTTTACAGTCCTTAAAAGAGCGGGGCATCGCCTGCATCCTGATCACGCACAAGATGGATGAGGTATTTCAGAATGCGGATAGAGTGACGGTTCTTCGGGATGGGAAAAGTGTGGCTTCTTATTTGCTGGAAGAGACTGATGAAAAGAGGATTGTTGCGGATATGGTGGGACGGGAGATCACCAATTTCTACCCGAAAGAAAAAGTGCCGATCGGCGGACCGATCATGGAAGTAAAGGATTTTTCTGTTCCCCATCCGTCCATCCCGGGAAGAAAGATCATTGACAATGTGTCTTTTTGTCTGCATCAGGGAGAGATCCTGGGCATTGCGGGACTTGTGGGAGCGGGCAGAAGCGAACTGGTGAATGCGGTCTTTGGGAAAGATAAAAAACTTTCCGGAAAAGTTTTGGTCAACGGCCTGGAAGTGCGGATCAAATCCCCTGCCGACGCCATGAAGCAGGGGATCGCACTGTTAACCGAAGAACGGAAAAAAGACGGCATTATAGGCGGAATGTCGATTAGAGAAAATATCACGCTGCCCTCCTTAAAAAAGGTGTCCGGAAAGGGAATCTTAAACTTCAGGAAAGAGCGGGAACTGTCTCAGAAGTATTTTGAAGGCCTGAATGTCAAAGCGCCCGGGAGCGATACGCTGCTCGGACAGTTGTCCGGCGGAAACCAGCAGAAAGTCGTCTTAGGGAAGTGGATCGCGAGAGAACCGCAGATCCTGATACTGGATGAGCCCACCAGAGGAATCGACGTGGGGGCAAAATATGAGATCTACAAGATCATCGTGGATCTGGCAAGGCAGGGAAAGGGCATTATTATGATCTCATCCGAACTGCCCGAACTGTTATCCATGGCAGACCGGATCATGGTAATTTCCGATCAGAAGATCAGAGGAACGTTAAGTGCGGAGGAGGCCACACAGCAGAAGGTAATGGAATTGTCGGCATTATCGGAAAGCAGTATGGCACAGTGAATTAAAGAACGCAGTATCACAGGCTGTGCCTGCGATATGCAGGAGGTGTAAAAAATGAAGCAGACGATCTCAGTGAAAATGGATCATGAAGTTTTGGTCTACATGAACGGACTTTCTTATGCCTGCAGACAACATTGGTTTCATCATACCATGCAGGATTTAAAGATGGATCTTATCGTGCCGAAAATGCGGGAGGGACATAAACCCTGTCCTGCCATCGTATGGATCTGCGGCGGCGCATACCGGGTGGTGGATCGTTCCATATGGATGCCGGAGATGATCTGGTTTGCCAGAAAAGGATATGTGGTGGCAAGTGTGGAATACCGTACAAGCAATGAAGCGCAGTTTCCGGCGGCGCTTATCGATGTAAAAGCGGCGATCCGCTATCTGAAGGCACATGCGGAAACCTTTGCGATCGATCCGGACAGGATCTGCGTGATGGGAGAATCAGCAGGCGGCACACTGGCCTGTCTGGCGGGCCTTACGGCGGGCGCAGAAGAATTTGAGCAGGGCGATAATCTCCGGGTAGACAGTTCCGTAAAAGCGGTGGTGGACTTTTACGGTCTGGTGGATTTTACGATCCCTGCCTTACATGTAAGCGAGGAAATTCCCGCCTGGACCATACAGGACTTTCTGGGAGAGGATTACTCGGAGGAGGTGGCCAGGAAGGCAAGCGCCGTCGCCTATGTGAATGAAAATACTCCGCCTTTTCTGATCCTGCACGGAACAAAGGACCAGGTGGTTCCGATTCGTCAGAGCGAAGTGCTGGAAGAGGCGTTAAAGAGGCATCATGTTTATTATGAAGCCTATCTGCTGGAGGGCGCCGAACATGGAACGGACGAATTTTATCAGGAGGAGGTACTGCAGAGGGTGGCGGCGTTTTTGGATAAGGTGGTATAAATTTTATTTCACCTCTTGACAGCATCCGGCGCGTATGCTATCTTAAAAAAGGTCGTAAGACCTGCCGAAGACAGCAGGCGCCGGAGAACCGGCATAAGGACAGCCGCCTGCCGAGGAAAAAGTGGAATTTACAGAACTTTTTACCTTCCTGTCTTTTGGAAGGTTTTTTTATTCCCGGCCGATGGGAAGCTTCGGTGTAAAATCTAAAAGGAGGTAAAAAAATGGCAAAGGTTGAACTGAAAAAGCCTATCGTAGAAGAAATATCCGCTGCAATTAAGGATGCCCAGACAGTTGTACTTGTCGATTACCGTGGACTTACGGTAGAACAGGATACGAATCTCAGAAGGCAGCTTCGTGAAGCTGGCGTAGGATACAAAGTTTACAAGAATACGTTCATGAATTTTGCGTTCAAGGGAACAGACTGTGAAGGCCTGTCAGATCTGCTGGAAGGACCAAGCGCTATGGCAACCTGTGATACGGATGCTACCGCAGCAGCCAGGGTTCTGTGCAAGTTTGCGAAGACAGCACCGGCATTGGAGATCAAAGGCGGTGTGGTGGAAGGCACTGTGTATGACGCAAAGGGAATTGAGCAGATTTCCAATATTCCTTCCAGAGAGGAACTGTTGTCAAGGCTGCTTGGCAGCATGCAGTCACCTGTTACAAATCTTGCCCGCGTACTGAAACAGATCGCAGAGAAAGATGGAGACACAGCTTCTGCAGAGGCTGAAACAGCGGAAGCGCCTGCAGAGGCATAAACTGAACCTGAAAGAAGCGTAGAAAAACATAAATAAAATGGAGGAAAAAATCATGGCAAAATTATCCACACAGGAATTTATTGATGCTATCAAAGAGTTATCCGTAATGGAATTAAATGATCTTGTAAAAGCATGTGAAGAGGAATTCGGCGTATCCGCAGCAGCAGGCGTCGTTGTTGCAGCAGCAGCAGGCCCGGCAGAGGCAGCGGAAGAGAAGACAGAATTTGACGTTGAGCTGACAGAGATCGGCGCAGAGAAGATCAAAGTAATCAAAGTTGTTCGTGAGGCAACAGGTCTTGGTCTGAAGGAAGCGAAAGAAGCAGTTGAGTCCGCTCCGAAGGTATTGAAAGAGGCGGTTTCCAAGGAAGAAGCAGAAGAGCTGAAGAAGAAATTGGAAGAAGTAGGAGCAAAGGTTACTCTGAAATAAATTCTGTGAGATATCTACGTAAGATAACGCCATCTGCCCGGTTTTGGGCGGATGGCTTTCGCTATTTTTATCCTATTTAATAAAAAATTCTTAATTTTTTTCTTGACGGGCAAAAATGATCTGTAGTATACTGGATAATGCACTATTGTGGTGAGGTATGCTTATTCGTGCCCAAAATACCGGAAAATAGGCAATAAATACAGAGAACGGGGTGAATGTTGATGGAAAAAAACAGAATACGTCCAATGGCTTCCGGGAAGCAGATACGTATGAGTTATCAAAGGCACAAAGAGGTTCTGGAAATGCCGAATCTGATCGAAGTCCAGAAAGATTCCTACGGATGGTTTCTTGGTGAAGGACTGAGAGAAGTCTTTGATGATATTTCTCCGATTACAGATTACAGCGGGCAGCTCAGTCTGGAATTTGTAGACTTTGAATTATGTAAAGACGACGTGAAGTATTCTATTGAAAAATGTAAAGAGCGGGATGCGACCTATGCGGCTCCGCTGAAAGTGAGAGTGCGTCTTTATAATAAGGAGAAGGAAGAGATCAGCGAACATGAGATCTTCATGGGCGACCTTCCGCTTATGACGGAGACAGGCACCTTTGTGATCAATGGCGCAGAGCGTGTTATCGTCAGCCAGCTTGTTCGTTCCCCCGGCATTTATTATGATATCACAAAGGCAAAATTTGGTAAAGAACTGTATGCCTGCACGGTGATCCCCAACAGGGGTGCATGGTTGGAGTATGAGACCGATGCAAACGACGTGTTTTATGTGCGTGTAGACAGGACAAGAAAAGTGCCGATCACGGCATTGATCCGTGCACTCGGCGTGGGCACAAACGAAGAGATCATTGAACTGTTCGGTGAGGAACCGAAGATCCAGGCAAGTATTGCAAAGGACCCTTCTACGAATTATCAGGAGGGTATGTTAGAGTTATATAAAAAGATACGTCCCGGTGAGCCGCTCAGTGTAGACAGCGCCTCCAGTTTGATCAATGGTATGTTTTTTGATCCGAGACGTTATGATCTGGCGAAGGTGGGCAGATATAAGTTTAATAAGAAACTGATGTTAAAGAACAGAATTCGCGGTTTTGCGCTGGCGGAGGATGCTGTGGATCTGCAGACAGGTGAAATTATAGCGGCGGCAGGGACAAAACTGACGGCGGAACTGGCGGACGCGATTCAGAACGCGGCGATTCCGGCTGTCATGGTGGAAACACCGGAGAAAAATGTGAAAATTCTGTCCAATATGATGGTGGATTTGGGGAATTATGTAAACTGTGACCCGAAAGAACTGGGTATAAAAGAACTGGTATATTATCCTGTTCTGGCGCAGATTTTGGAGGAGTATGCGGGGGATGAGGACGCCATTAGAGAAGCAGTTCGGAAAAATGTGCATGAACTTGTGCCGAAGCATATTACAAAGGAAGATATTCTGGCATCCATCAACTATAATATTCATCTGGAATACGGTATCGGCAACTCCGATGATATCGACCATCTTGGCAACAGACGGATCAGGGCGGTGGGCGAACTGCTGCAGAACCAGTACCGGATCGGTCTTTCCAGACTGGAGAGAGTTGTCAGGGAGAGAATGACAACTCACGATGCGGAGAATCTGTCTCCTCAGGCGCTGATCAATATCAAGCCGGTGCAGGCGGCGGTGAAGGAATTCTTTGGTTCCTCCCAGCTGTCCCAGTTTATGGACCAGACCAACCCGCTGGGCGAATTAACTCATAAAAGACGTTTATCGGCCCTTGGCCCGGGTGGTCTTTCCAGAGACCGTGCCGGATTCGAGGTGCGTGACGTACATTATACACACTATGGGCGTATGTGTCCGATTGAGACGCCGGAGGGTCCTAACATCGGTCTGATCAACTCGTTGGCATGCTATGCGCGGATCAATGAGTACGGCTTTGTGGAGGCGCCTTACCGTAAGATTGATAAGAGCGATCCGGAAAATCCAAGGGTTACGGATGAAATTATTTATATGACGGCGGACGAAGAGGACGCTTATTATGTGGCGCAGGCTTCCGCCGCGTTAGATGAGAATGGTTACTTTATCGGAAAGAGCGTGTCCGGCCGTTATATGGAGGAGACGAAGGACTATCCGATCAAACGCATGGACTACATGGATGTATCGCCGAAGATGGTGTTCTCGGTGGCGACGGCGCTCATTCCATTTTTGCAGAACGACGATGCCCACCGTGCGCTGATGGGTTCCAATATGCAGCGTCAGGCTGTGCCGCTTCTGTTTCCGGAGGCGCCTGCGGTAGGGACCGGTATGGAGCAGAAGGCTGCTGTGGATTCCGGTGTCTGCGTGATTGCGGGAAAGAGCGGTACGGTTACTTATGTATCTTCCCGGATCATCAAGATAGTATGCGATGACGGGGAGCAGGATGAGTATCATCTGACCAAGTTTGTGAGAAGCAACCAGTCCAACTGTTACAACCAGAAACCCATCGTGAAGAAGGGGGATCATGTGAAAGCCGGGGAGGTGATCGCAGACGGTCCTTCCACGGCCCAGGGTGAACTGGCGCTGGGGGAAAACCCGTTGATCGGTTTTATGACATGGGAAGGCTATAACTACGAGGATGCCGTTCTGATCAGCGAGAGGCTTGTGCGGGAGGACGTCTATACTTCCATTCACATTGAGGAGTACGAGGCGGAAGCCCGGGATACAAAGCTAGGTGCGGAGTGCATTACGAAGGATGTGCCGGGCGTGGGCGACGATGCGCTGAAAGATCTGGACAGCAACGGTATCATCCGTATCGGCGCAGAAGTCCGGGCCGGAGATATTCTGGTGGGCAAGGTGACGCCAAAGGGTGAGACGGAGCTGACAGCGGAGGAAAGACTGCTTCGGGCAATCTTCGGCGAGAAGGCCAGAGAGGTACGTGATACCTCCCTGAAAGTGCCCCACGGTGAATACGGTATCGTTATTGATGCAAAGGTATTTACGAGAGAAAACGGCGATGAACTGTCTCCCGGCGTGAATATGGCTGTCCGCATTTACATCGCACAGAAGAGAAAGATTTCTGTGGGGGATAAGATGGCAGGCCGCCATGGCAACAAGGGCGTTGTGTCCCGGGTGCTGCCGGTGGAAGATATGCCTTACCTGCCCAACGGACGACCGCTTGATATTGTGTTAAATCCTCTGGGCGTTCCCTCCCGTATGAACGTAGGACAGGTACTGGAGATCCATCTGTCCCTGGCGGCCAAGGTGTTAGGGTTTAATGTGGCGACGCCGGTGTTTGACGGGGCAAAGGAAATTGATATAGAAGACACGTTGGAGATGGCAAACGATTATGCCAATACAGAGTGGGAAGAGTTCGAAGAGAAATATAAAGATATTGTGTTGCCGGAAGTGATGCAGTATCTGTATGATCACAGAGACCATCGCGCGGTGTGGAAAGGCGTTCCCATCTCTAAAGACGGTAAAGTGAGGCTGCGGGACGGCAGAAGCGGAGAATACTTCGATGCGCCTGTTACCATCGGCCATATGCACTATCTGAAACTGCATCACCTGGTGGATGATAAGATCCATGCCCGTGCGACGGGCCCGTATTCCCTCGTAACGCAGCAGCCTCTTGGCGGTAAAGCGCAGTTCGGCGGCCAGCGTTTCGGTGAGATGGAGGTGTGGGCGTTAGAGGCTTATGGCGCGTCCTATACACTGCAGGAGATCCTGACTGTGAAGTCGGACGATGTGGTGGGACGTGTGAAGACCTACGAGGCCATCATCAAAGGCGAGAATATACCGGAGCCCGGTATTCCGGAATCCTTCAAGGTGCTGTTAAAGGAGCTGCAGTCCCTGGGACTGGACATCCGTGTGCTGCGTGATGATAATACCGAGGTTGAGGTGATGGAATCCGTAGACTATGGCGAGAATGATTACCGCTATGAGATGGAGGGCGACAAGAACTATAACCGGGACGAGGAATCTTTTGACGGCTATCAGACGCAGGAGTTTTCATCGGAGGGTGAACTGGAGAATGTGGAAGAGGAACCCGACGGAGAAGAGGAAGACTACTATGAGGGCGAGGAGCTCGAGGCAGAGATCTATGGGGAACCGGAGTATGAGAATTCATAACAGTTCAGCTGCATAAGCAGAAGCGGATACAAAGCAGCGGCTTTGATCAATGGAAGGACTGAACTGTCAGTGGATTTGGTCGATAAAGGCATCATAAAAAATGGAGGGAATCATGGCAGAAGTAAAGAATGAGAGTTATCAGCCTATGACATTTGACGCAATCAGAATCGGTCTTGCGTCTCCTGAAAAGATCAGGGAATGGTCCCGCGGCGAGGTAATGAAACCGGAGACGATCAACTACAGAACTCTGAAACCGGAACCAAATGGCTTGTTCTGCGAAAGAATTTTCGGACCTAGCAAGGATTGGGAGTGCCATTGCGGAAAATATAAAAAGATCAGATACAAAGGCGTGGTCTGCGACAGATGCGGTGTGGAAGTGACTAAATCCGCAGTCCGCAGAGAGCGTATGGGACATATTGAGCTGGCGGCGCCGGTGTCCCATATCTGGTATTTCAAGGGGATTCCCAGCAGAATGGGACTGATCCTGGATCTGTCCCCGAGAGTGCTGGAGAAAGTGTTATATTTTGCGTCCTACATTGTGTTGGACGCAGCAGAGACGGATCTGGAGTACAAACAGATTCTGACGGAAAAAGAGTATCAGGATGCCAGAGAAAAATGGGGCAGCAGATTCCGCGCCGGTATGGGGGCGGAGTCTATTAAGGAACTGCTGCAGGCCATTGATCTGGATACGGAAGCGGAAGAATTAAAGGCAGGTTTGAAGGAATCCACCGGCCAGAAGAGAGCAAGGATCATCAAGCGTCTCGAAGTGGTGGAAGCGTTCAGAGAGTCCGGCAATATGCCGGAATGGATGATCATGGATGCGATCCCTGTGATCCCGCCTGATCTGCGCCCAATGGTACAGCTTGACGGCGGCCGTTTTGCAACTTCCGATCTGAACGATCTGTACAGAAGGATCATCAACAGAAACAACAGATTGAAAAGGCTGCTGGAACTGGGGGCGCCGGATATTATCGTGAGAAACGAGAAAAGAATGCTGCAGGAGGCGGTGGATGCGCTGATCGACAACGGCAGGAGAGGACGTCCCGTGACGGGACCGGGCAACAGAGCCCTCAAATCCCTCTCTGATATGTTAAAAGGTAAGTCCGGCCGTTTCCGTCAGAACCTTCTGGGAAAACGTGTGGACTATTCCGGCCGTTCTGTTATCGTGATCGGACCGGAATTGAAGATCTACCAGTGCGGTCTGCCCAAAGAGATGGCAATCGAACTGTTCAAGCCTTTTGTGATGAAGGAGCTGTGCTCCAAACAGATCGCGCAGAATATTAAGAGTGCAAAGAAGATGGTGGAACGCCTGGATGTACGGGTTTGGGATGTGCTGGAGGAGGTCATCAAAGATCATCCTGTTATGTTAAACCGTGCACCGACGCTGCACAGACTGGGTATTCAGGCTTTTGAGCCGGTGTTAGTCGAGGGTAAGGCGATCAAGCTGCATCCCCTTGTATGTACCGCGTTCAATGCAGACTTTGACGGCGACCAGATGGCGGTGCATCTGCCTCTGTCCCAGGAAGCGCAGTCGGAATGCCGTTTCCTGTTGCTGTCGCCCAACAACCTGTTAAAACCTTCCGACGGAGGTCTGGTTGCTGTACCTTCTCAGGATATGGTGCTTGGAATCTATTATCTGACACAGGAGAGGCCGGGTTCCATCGGGGAGGGAAACGCTTACCGGAATGTCAACGAGGCAATCCTCGCTTATGAAAACGGAGAATGCACACTACACTCCCGCATCAAAGTGAGAGTGACAAAGGAAAATGCGGAAGGCGAAAAAGTGACAGGTACAGTGGAATCCACACTGGGACGGTTTTTGTTTAATGAGATCATACCCCAGGATCTGGGGTTTGTGGACAGAAGCAAACCTGAGAACCTGCTGAAGCTGGAAGTGGATAAATTAGTCGGCAAGAAGCAGTTAAAGCCGATTCTGGAGAAGGTCATCAACATCCATGGCGCGTCGAGGACCGCAGAGGTGTTGGATGATGTCAAGAACCTTGGCTATCATTATTCCACAAAGGCGGCGATCACGGTTTCCATTTCTGATATTATTGTGCCGAAGGAAAAGAAACAGATGTTAGATGAGGCACAGGCGAAGGTGGATAAGATCGCCATGGAATACAACCGTGGTAAATATACGGATGAGGAGCGTTACAGAAGAGTTCTGGAGACCTGGGATAAGACTGACGACGCGTTGAAAGAGCTGTCCATGGACTGCATGGATGACTACAACAACATCAAGATGATGGCGGATTCCGGAGCCCGTGGTTCCAAGGAGCAGATCAAACAGCTGGCCGGAATGCGTGGACTGATGGCGGATACCACAAGTAAAACGATTGAGCTGCCGGTCAAGTCAAATTTCCGGGAAGGCATGGATGTGCTGGAGTACTTCATCTCCGCCCACGGCGGCAGAAAAGGTCTGGCGGATACGGCGCTTCGTACCGCTGACTCCGGTTATCTGACACGTCGAATGGTGGATGTCTGTCAGGAACTGATCATCCGGGAGATCGACTGTGCGGAGGGTGCGGAGGTGCTGCCCGGCATGGTAGTCAAAGCGTTCCAGGAGGAAGGCAAGAAGGACGGCGAAAAGAAAGAGGACGTACTGGAGAGCCTGAAAGAGAGAATCACAGGTCGTGTATCCTGTGACGAGATCCGGGACAGAGACGGCAATATTATTGTAAAGAGAAACCATATGATCACACCCAGCCGTGCGGAGAAGATCATGGGCACAGGGGTGGACAAAGACGGAAAGCCTATCGAAGAGGTGCGGATCCGTACGATCTTAACCTGTAAATCCCATGTGGGGATCTGTGCAAAGTGTTACGGCGCGAATATGGCTACGGGTGAGACGGTTCAGGTCGGCGAGGCGGTCGGCATCATTGCGGCACAGTCCATCGGTGAGCCCGGTACACAGCTGACCATGAGAACCTTCCATACCGGCGGCGTGGCAGGTGAGGATATCACCTCCGGTCTGCCCCGTGTAGAGGAGCTGTTTGAGGCGAGAAAGCCGAAGAGGACCGCTATCCTGACGGAGATTGCCGGTGTGGTGAGCATCAATGATAATAAGAAGAAACGGGAAGTGACGGTGACCAATCCGGAGACCGGAGAAGCGAAGACATACCCGATTCCCTATAAGTACCAGATCAGAGTGGAGGACGGCGATGTACTGGAAGCCGGCGATGAGTTGACAAAGGGAGGTTCCATCAATCCCCACGACCTGTTAAAGATCAAGGGCGTCCGGGCGGTACAGGACTATATGATCAGGGAAGTACAGAAGGTGTACCGTCAGCAGGGTGTTGATATCAGCGACAAGCATATTGAGATCATCGTGCATCAGATGCTTAAAAAGATCCGGATCGAGAATAACGGCGACGCACCGTTTTTACCGGGAACACTGGTAGATGTTCTGGATTACGAGGAGATGAACACGAAACTTGTGGAGGAAGGCAGGGAACCGGCCGACGGTAAGCAGGTAATGTTAGGTATCACGAAAGCGGCTCTTGCAACAGACTCCTTCCTGTCTGCGGCCTCCTTCCAGGAGACCACAAAGGTGCTGACGGAGGCGGCGATTCGCGGAAAGGTGGATACGCTGATCGGTCTGAAGGAGAACGTGATCATCGGTAAGCTGATCCCCGCAGGTACAGGCATGAAGAGATACCGCAGTACCAGGCTGGATACGGATATGAATCTGATGATGAATCCGGTGGACGCCGAGGAAGAATTAAACTTTGAGGACGAGGCGGAAGATATGACGGATGAGACCGGTGAACTCATCCTGGATCTTGAAGGTGCTTTGGAGATCGAGGAGGAAACAGAAGAGACGGCAGAAGATCCTGAGGAGATACCGGTTGAATAATCTCTGCATTTTACAAAATTTTTCTTGACAGAAAAATAGGAAGTTATTATACTGTAAGTTGCTGTGTAAAAGTTACTGTTTTGGGCACGTATGGTCTGAGCAGGCGGCGAGTAACCGGCGGCTTACAGTTTTAAGCTTATTACAATTATTAAGGAGGTGAAACAGAATGCCAACATTTAACCAGTTAGTAAGAAAGGGACGTCAGACAGTTTCCAAAAAGTCTACAGCACCTGCACTGCAGAAAGGCTATAACTCTCTGCACAAAAAAGTGACGGATGTGTCCGCTCCTCAGAAGAGAGGCGTGTGTACGGCTGTGAAAACTGCTACCCCGAAGAAACCTAACTCAGCTCTCAGGAAAATTGCCAGAGTTCGTCTTTCCAACGGTATGGAGGTTACATCCTACATTCCGGGTGAAGGCCACAATCTGCAGGAGCACAGTGTTGTACTGATCCGTGGCGGCAGGGTAAAAGACTTACCCGGTACGAGATACCACATCATCAGAGGAACACTGGATACAGCAGGTGTTGCCAACAGAAGACAGGCACGTTCCAAGTATGGCGCGAAGAGGCCGAAAGCTGCAAAGTAATGTGAGTTATGTTTTGCAGGGAGAGCGGATCCGTCCGGAGTAAGGTTGTCCGGAGAACGGATCTGTTCAGGGGTGGATCAGTTCACCCTTGTATGGGACCACGAAGAAACTAAGTATAGTGTTGGAATTCTGTGTTAAGGTACCGGAGGGGCGGCTTATTTGGCGAACTCTGATGATACCGGAATAGATAGACTGCACAACACATTAGTCAGCAGTATGACTGCGCATTGTGAGTACCTGTGATTTAATCAGTGACGCTTCTATGACAGAGTATAAGCGGGGATGGAAAATCTGCGGAGGATTCCGCAGTAAGATTTACCGGGAAGCTGTGAGGGAAGCGGCCACAAATAATTAAGGAGGGAAGAGACGTGCCACGTAAAGGACATATCCAAAAAAGAGATGTACTGGCAGATCCTTTGTACGACAACAAGGTAGTAACAAAGCTGATCAATAACATTATGTTGGACGGTAAGCGCGGAGTTGCTCAGAAGATCGTATACGGCGCATTTGCCAGGGTAGAAGAAAAGACCGGTAAGCCGGCAGTAGAAGTATTCGAGGAGGCAATGAACAATATCATGCCCCTTCTGGAAGTAAAGGCAAGACGTATCGGCGGCGCTACCTATCAGGTGCCTATCGAGGTGAGACCTGACAGACGTCAGGCGCTTGGCCTTCGCTGGCTGACAGCTTTCTCCCGCAAGAGAGGCGAGAAGACCATGCAGGAGAGACTTGCAAATGAGATTATGGATGCCGCAAACAATACCGGTGCATCCGTAAAGAGAAAAGAAGAAATGCACAAGATGGCAGAGGCAAACAAGGCGTTTGCACATTATCGTTTCTAGGACTGTCATTTGGATTTAGGAGGAAGAAACTTTGGCTGGAAGAGAATATCCGTTAGAGAGAACCAGGAATATTGGTATTATGGCTCATATCGACGCAGGTAAGACTACTTTGACAGAGCGTATCTTATACTATACTGGTGTAAACTATAAGATCGGTGATACTCACGAAGGTACTGCGACGATGGACTGGATGGAGCAGGAACAGGAGAGAGGTATCACAATCACATCAGCCGCTACAACATGTCACTGGACTTTGGAAGAGTTTACAAAGACCAAACCAGGTGCATTAGAGCATCGTATCAATATTATTGATACGCCGGGCCACGTCGATTTTACAGTCGAGGTTGAGCGTTCTCTGCGTGTACTGGATGGCGCTGTTGGCGTATTCTGTGCAAAAGGTGGCGTGGAACCTCAGTCTGAAAACGTCTGGCGCCAGGCTGATACCTACAATGTACCCAGAATGGCATTCATCAATAAGATGGATATTCTGGGAGCCGACTTCTATGGCGCCGTAGAGCAGATCCGGAACAGACTTGGCAAAAATGCCATCTGTCTGCAGCTGCCAATCGGAAAAGAAGATGAATTTAAGGGCATCATAGATCTGTTTGAGATGAAGGCATATATCTACAATGATGACAAGGGCGACGATATCACCGTAACAGATGATCTCGGTGATATGGCGGAAGACGCGGAACTGTACCGCTCCGAACTCATTGAAAAGATATCCGAGTTGGACGACGATCTGATGGAGATGTACCTGGAAGGGGAAGAGCCTTCCGTAGAACAGATGAAAGCGGCACTCAGGAAAGCGACCTGCGACTGCAGAGCGGTTCCGGTATGCTGCGGTTCCGCCTACAGAAACAAGGGCGTACAGAAGCTGATCGATGCGGTGATCGAGTACATGCCTGCACCTACCGACATCCCGGCAATCAAGGGTGTCGATCTGGACGGCAACGAGATCGAGAGACATGCATCCGACGATGAGCCTTTCTCCGCGCTTGCATTTAAGATCATGGCGGATCCTTTCGTAGGAAAACTGGCATTCTTCAGAGTATATTCCGGTACGCTGAATTCCGGTTCTTATGTGCTGAATGCCACAAAAGATAAAAAAGAGCGTGTGGGACGTATTTTACAGATGCATGCCAATAAGAGAGCGGAGCTGGATAAAGTGTATTCCGGAGATATTGCTGCGGCAGTCGGGTTTAAACTGACGACAACGGGCGATACTATCTGTGATGACCAGCATCCCGTTATTCTGGAATCCATGGAATTCCCGGAGCCTGTTATTGAGCTGGCTATTGAGCCAAAGACCAAGGCAGGTCAGGGCAAGATGGGCGAGGCGCTTGCAAAACTGGCGGAGGAAGATCCCACATTCCGCGCACACACAGACACCGAGACAGGCCAGACGATTATCGCCGGCATGGGCGAACTGCATCTGGAGATTATTGTGGACCGTCTGCTGCGTGAATTTAAGGTGGAGGCAAACGTGGGGGCACCTCAGGTTGCCTATAAGGAAACCTTCACCAAACCGGTGGATCAGGAATACAAGTATGCAAAACAGTCCGGCGGCCGTGGGCAGTATGGTCACTGTAAGGTGAAATTTGAGCCGATGGATCCCAACGGCGATGAGACATTCAAGTTTGAATCCAGCGTTGTGGGCGGCGCGATCCCGAAAGAGTATATCCCTGCCGTAGGCGAGGGTATCGAGGAAGCTGCGAAAGCAGGTATTCTGGGCGGATTCCCTGTACTGGGTGTGAGTGCCAATGTATACGACGGTTCCTACCATGAGGTCGATTCTTCAGAGATGGCATTCCATATTGCCGGTTCCATGGCATTCAAGGAAGCGATGAAGAAGGGTAATCCGGTACTGCTTGAGCCTATTATGAAGGTGGAAGTGACGATGCCGGAAGAGTATATGGGAGATGTGATCGGCGATATCAACTCCCGCCGGGGCCGTATCGAAGGTATGGATGATCTGGGCGGCGGCAAGATCGTGCACGGCTATGTGCCTCTTGCTGAGATGTTCGGTTATTCCACAGACCTGAGAAGCAAGACGCAGGGTCGAGGCAATTACTCCATGTTCTTTGAAAAGTACGAGCAGGTACCGAAGAGCGTTCAGGAGAAAGTGCTGGCGGCAAAAACAAAATAATAATTTACAGAAAAGAACAGAAACTTGTGGCGGGGCGGTGAAAGGTCGGCCTGTCACAAAATAAATAAGAAAAACTCTTGAAAATATCAATAGTTTTGATATAATCAGAAATAGCTGATTGTATAGTTTTGGAAACATTCATTTTGGAACAAGGTAACAAAAATAAGGAGGACTTTAGAAAATGGCTAAAGCTAAATTTGACAGAACCAAACCGCATTGTAACATTGGTACCATCGGCCACGTTGACCATGGTAAAACAACTCTGACAGCTGCAATCACAAAAGTGCTGGCTGAGAGAGTATCCGGTAATGAGAAGGTAGATTTCGAGAACATCGATAAGGCACCTGAAGAGAGAGAACGTGGTATCACTATTTCTACCGCTCACGTAGAGTACCAGACAGAAAAGAGACATTACGCACACGTTGACTGCCCGGGCCATGCTGACTATGTAAAGAACATGATTACCGGTGCTGCGCAGATGGACGGCGCTATTCTTGTAGTAGCTGCTACGGACGGTGTTATGGCTCAGACAAAGGAGCACATCCTTCTGTCCCGTCAGGTAGGCGTACCTTATATCGTTGTATTCCTGAACAAGTGTGATATGGTAGACGACGAAGAGCTGATCGAGTTGGTTGAGATGGAAGTAACGGAGCAGCTCGAAGAGTACGGCTTCAATGACTGCCCGATTATCAAGGGTTCCGCTCTGAAAGCTCTGGAAGATCCTAACAGCGAGTGGGGCGACAAGATCATGGAACTGATGGAGACAGTTGACTCCTATATTCCTGATCCTCAGCGTGACACAGATAAGCCTTTCCTGATGCCTGTCGAGGACGTATTCACAATCACAGGCCGTGGTACGGTTGCTACAGGCAGAGTAGAAAGAGGTACTCTGCACCTGAACGAGGATGTTGAGATCGTTGGTATCAAGGAAGAGACAAAGAAGACCGTTGTGACCGGTATCGAGATGTTCCGTAAGATGCTTGACGAGGCTCAGGCTGGTGATAACATCGGTGCTCTGCTCCGTGGTATCAACAGAACAGAAATTGAAAGAGGACAGGTTCTGGCTAAACCCGGTTCCGTGACATGCCACAAGAAATTTACGGCTCAGGTTTACGTTCTGACCAAAGACGAGGGTGGCCGTCACACGCCTTTCTTCAACAATTACAGACCTCAGTTCTATTTCAGAACAACTGACGTAACAGGCGTTATCAATCTGCCTGCAGGCGTTGAGATGTGTATGCCTGGCGATAACATCGAGATGACGATCGAGTTGATTCATCCGATCGCTATGGAGCAGGGTCTTACGTTTGCTATTCGTGAGGGTGGTCGTACAGTAGGTTCTGGACGTGTGGCTACTATCATCGAGTAATTAGTAAAAAGCTATATTTTATGGGGCTTTCCGAGAAATCGGGAAGCCCTTTTTGAAACTTTGCAACAGTGAAAATGTGCAAAGCGGTGCCAAAACGGTGCCATAAAAAGAACTCCGATGAAATTTGGCACCGTTTTCATCGGAGTTTGTCTTTTTACCAACCTTTTATTTGCTTATTTGGACAGAGCCTATTTCATAGAATTCCAAAGTTTAGTGACCTTTTTATAGGTTACTGGTTTTCTAAGATGATGAGGTAATTCAATTCTATCTTCATCTTTAAGATAATAATATATAACAGACTTAATTTTCGGATTAGTGTTGATTAGTAAAAATAGGTGTTCATCATTTGCTGGTGCCAAACCTACGATTTCTAATTGACCACTAATAGATTTAAAAAGAATTTCTTTATTCTTTGTATCAGGTTCAATCATTTCGCCGTACTTTTCTAGCCAAGACCAACTCATAATTGCGTCGCTATATATATGTTCCATATTGGGAACTTTCTTAGATATTAGTACATCACATTCTGTTTTATGTGTTGCATAGTATAGGCTTGTAACATTGTATTCAGAGGATAGTTTTCCAAATTCACCATGAAGGTGACACACTTTGTCTGTACTTCCTAATGAATTTTCTAAGTTATAATCGTAGTTTGTTGTAAATATATTTTTAAATTTGTTGAGATATGTATTTAGCCCCGGATAAAAGTTTTTGTATACATCATTAATCAAACCATCATTATATATTCCATCAACAAACATCTGTTGTAATAATGTGAATACAGTCTTTCTATATAATTCACTTTGGATTTCTCCGTCTTTAGATTTAAAACCATTATTGAATATCTCAAATGCCAAAAAGTAATCTTCTAAAAATACAGAAGTAATACTACTATTATTTGGGTACGTTCTTGTAATTCTGTCTAATTCCATAGCCATAAATGCATTATCAACCTTGTTTCTGCATTTGCCGGCTTTTATATGATTAATTACTATAACCATTTTCTCTAATAACTCTATTTGCTCGTTTGTTGATAAGCTATTTTCGGTTAAAGCAGTATATTTACCTGCATTGATATTGTTAATAATTCGATTCATTATGGCAGCACCAGAGTATACATCAAGTCCACCAAATTGAATATTAATACCATTTCCTATTAATAAATTATGCTCCATATTTTTCCACCTTTAAATTGGGTTTTATTTTTGTATTTATTTTGATTTTTTACCAACCCTTTATTTGCTTTACCTGTTCTGCCCGCTCTTTGTCTTTATGGTACTGCAACTTGAACTGTATCGTTTCCACTACTTCCTTTCTTGCTTCATCGTCTAGCTGATAAAATGAAGTCAACAGGTTATCCACATCGGGCATACTGTTTTTCCCAAACAGGTACATAAGCGGATATAGGGAATTTTTCAGATATACTTTTACCCTGTTTCCGTCAAGAGCGCCATTTAGTCCATCGGGGAGCGTGGGATATATTTCTTCTTCGGTAATAGCGCCGGAGAATGGACTAGCAGCGCATATCTCATTCACATCAATTTCTAATTCGTTTGCCAACCGCAAGGCAAAGTCAAATCGGATATTGGAATCCTTTTGAATAATAGAATATAGTGTTGTAGCACTAATTCCAGTAGCCCTTGCAATCTGACGGACATTTGTGTTCTTACTGTCAAGTATTTCTTTCAGTTTCTTTCCATCGCCCATAGTAACCTCCTATTTTCATATGTTGAATAATTACGAAAAGCATAAATCCTATTTATCATCATACCACATATACGAAAAACATAAAAGAGTAAAATAGAAAAAATGTAAATACGAAGTTCGTAAAAATATTTTTACGAAGTGTTGACATTGTTTGGATAAGGTGCTAATATGTATATACGAAATTCGTACAGTAACGAAATACAAATAGTGTAATGAATTTCTAAAAGGGGAAAGGAGGACAAACGTGTGGCAAACTACCGTTATATGTTGAGTGCGGAAGATATAGCCAAAGAGTTAAATTGTTCAAAATCTCATGCCTACAAGATTGTAAAAGAACTGAACAAGGAACTTGCAGGACAGGGGTATATTACAATGGCAGGACGTATTCCGAGGGCATTTTGGGCAAAGAAAATGTACGGATATGAGTTATCAATAAGCTAAGGAAAGGAGCGTGGCAGTATGGCTTATAAGGAGAAAGACACGAAAAAGTGGTCGGCGCAATGGTTTGAAACAACGGCAAAGGGAGAGAAGAAAAAGCGGAGAAAGAGAGGATTTGAAACAAAAAGAGAAGCGTTAGAGTACGAGCGGCAAAAGAAATTGAGCAGTAGCCGAAGCATGGATATGAAGTTGAGTGAATTTATGGAGGTCTATTTTGAGGATAAGCAGAATGAATTGAAAGACCGCACCATGAAGAATAAGCGGTATATGATGGAGCAACACATTATTCCGTACTTTGGCGAACAAATGTTGAGTGAGATTACCGCTTCACAAATCATACAGTGGCAGAACGAAATGCAGACAAAGGGATTTTCTGAAAGTTATTTGAGAATGATACAAAATCAGTTGACCTGTATATTTACTCATGCGTCACGCATTTATGATTTGCACACAAATCCATGTAAGAAAGTGAAGCGCATGGGAAATTCCGATTCAAGAAGTTTGGACTTTTGGACAACAGAGGAATATCAGAGATTTATTCGGACGATAGAGCCGGGGACACGCTACTATTTAATCTTTGAAATCCTCTTTTGGACGGGCTGTAGGATTGGCGAATTATTAGCCTTGACAAAGGGCGATATAAGTTTTGAAAATAACCAAATCAGCATTACCAAAACTTATTATCGTACTGGAAGGCAGGACGTTATTACAGAACCGAAAACAAAGCAGTCGGTAAGGATGGTTGAAATCCCGGAGTTTTTGAAAAAGGAAATTAAAGATTTTGTTGACGGTCACTATGGTATGCCGGACGATGAAAGACTTTTCCCAATCGTGCAGGAAGCGGTTCAGCATAAAATGAAACGCCAAATTGCGAAAGCCGGAGTGAAGAATATCCGGGTACATGACCTTAGACATTCTCATGTGGCGTACTTAATCAATAAGGGTATAGAACCACTTTTGATAAAAGAGAGGGTAGGGCATAAGGATATTCGCATTACGCTGAATACCTACGGACACTTATATCCTAATCAGCAACGGAGAGTGGCAGATTTACTTGACAATGAAAAAGGAAATAGCCCCGACAGCGGCAACTGTTAGGGCTGTGATAACTGGAAAACCTCTGTTATCA
>OFFC01000028.1_pt1 | contig 126454 bp, 118 predicted proteins | sample 1521271 | NCBI WGS metagenome assembly OFFC01 (sample SAMEA3504123, study PRJEB24116) | mouse gut metagenome | biome: mouse gut; feature: mouse-associated habitat; material: faeces | place: Denmark | collected 2011 | reverse complement strand
AATACTGCAACGAAAATATCAAAGACGTATACCACGAATTATTTGATGAAGCACTTGCCCGGTACAATGAGAAGCAGACCAGAAGTGACCGCCGAATTGATGATTACTATGAGAAAATCTGTTCCGGTAAACAGGAAAAGCCGTTCCATGAGATTATTTTACAAATCGGGAATAAAGACGATATGGGAGCAAAGACAGAGGAAGGACAGCTTGCGGCAAAGATACTTGATAAATATATGCAGGACTTCCAACAGCGCAATCCTACATTGAGGGTGTTCTCTGCCTATCTCCATATGGACGAAGCAACGCCACATCTGCATATAGATTTTATACCCTATACGACTGGAAGCAAGCGGGGGCTTGAAACAAGGGTATCATTAAAAAAGGCACTGGCAGAACTTGGCTTTAAGGGCGGCACAAGGAGCGAAACGGAGCGTAACCAGTGGGTAGCGGCGGAAAAGGAACGGCTTGCGGAGATTATGTTGCAGCATGGTATAGAATGGGAGAAAAAGGGAACACATGAGAAGCATTTATCCGTTTTGGATTTTGAGAAAAAGGAGCGTGCAAAAGAAGTTACTGAACTTGAGCAGACAATCTCCGGCAGTAAAGAAGAATTATCCGATATTCTTCATCAGCAGATAGCGGCAGGACAGGAAACGGAACAGATACGGAAAGAGGGCGAAGCAATCCGGCAGGAAGTGTCGGAACTTACCGCAACAAATCATCTGCTGAAAGAGCAGACGGAAGAATTGACAGAGGATAAGGAAAAGTTGCTGTCTGAAAATGAAAAATTGGAGAAACAGCAGAAAAAGTTACAGCAGGAAATCAATAAAATGGTGCAGTCAAAAGAGGTTATGGAGCGCAATATTTACGCCTATGATGAAGATGTGAAATGGCAGTTGGCAGAGCCGGGAGCATTGATGAGCGCAAAGGCATACCGGGATAAAAAGGCTTTACCACTTGTGGAGAAATTGAAAGAAGTGGTAAAAAATCTGACTATCAAATGCGTACAGCTTGCAGAACAAAGCAAGAAGCTGACCGTCAAAGTGGACGGACAACAGAAACAGATTAGCCGCTTGACGGATAAGGTCATGGAGCAGAGCGACACCATAGACCGATTGCAGGAAAAAGCGACTGATTTAGGACGTTTGGAGCGTCATTTAGGCAGAGAACAGGTGCAGTTGATAGTGGAACGGTCAAAGGCAATAGAACAGGCAGACAAGGCAAATAAACGCCCGAAGCGTGCCTTTGAATTGAGCCGATAGGAAAGGGGAATTGATAGATATGACCGATATGGAAAAAAAAGTTATGATACGGCTGTGCGCTAAAATCGTGGCAGATACAGACCTTTACGAAACAGATAAGGAAGTGCAAAATCTGATAGATTGGGTATGCCTTTCGGAGCAGATAAAGGAGAACAACAATACAATCCGCAATCTGACCGGGGAATATAAAAAGATAGAGCCGGATTGCCGGGAGGGAGTGCGGGCGCAGTTGGAGCGAATGAAAGAGTTATGCAAGGAGCGTAATAATCTGTATGAGAAGCAGAATGATTTGAAAGGACAAAAGTGGAAGATTGAAAAAGCGTTAGAGCGATAGCGATTTAACAGTAAAACGTGATTTGTATTGCTTAAATTGTGGTAGATATTTAAGGGTAGAAATGGTATAATTAAAAACAAAGTATGCTATTAAAAAAATAGTTTACAGTTCGGTAGTGTGTGATAAAATGAATAACGAACATTTGTTCTGAAAAATCTTGACTTAGCCAAGTATATAGGATAAAATAGGTATACGATATAGGCGGCATTGCTTTCAGTAAGGCACAGTATCGATAATACATGTATTGTGGCAGCAAGTATGAAAGGAAGAGGTTGGACAGATGGAAAAAGGAAAAGAAAAACCTAAAATGGTTTCATTATTTTCAGGCTGTGGAGGACTTGATTTAGGATTTGAGACTGCTGGATTTGATATTGTGTGGGCAAATGATTTCGATAGTGATGCACAAGCAGTTTATAGATTAAATATAGGGGAAATTGATGGTAGGGATATTATGTCTGTTGGAGAGGAGGATATTCCTGATTGTGACATTTTGACAGCGGGCTTTCCTTGCCAACCATTTTCAAATGCAGGCAATCGGAAAGGGGTTCATGATTCACGAGGTATGCTTTATAAAGAATGTTTGCGTATTATAGAAAAGAAGATGCCTAAAGTCATTGTCTTTGAAAATGTAAAAGGATTACTTTCTACCAAATATATAGATGGAAGAAAATTAGTTGATGTTATTGTTGAAGATTTGGCTAATATGAATGGTATTGGATACAATGTTGACTATAAATTGATTAATGCTTCTGATTATGGTGTTCCACAAAATAGACAGAGAGTACTATTTATTGGTATAAGAAAAGATTTAAATATTGATTTTGTGTTTCCTAAGAAAATTGATAAAAAGGGTCTTACAGTTGGAGATATTCTTGGGATACCTAATGATGTACCCAATCAAGTAGATTGGCCATTGTCGCCGCAAGCTATGGAAATGATAGCGTATATACCAGAAGGGGGATCTTGGAAAGACGTGCCATATGAGCATTTGGCACCGAGATTTAGAAAAATAAGAGATAATATGAAAAAATATCATTCTCCCAATTTTTATAGAAGATTTGCAAGGAATGAAATTTGTGGTACTATGACCGCATCTGCACAACCGGAAAATTGCGGCATTGTACATCCGGTAGAAAATAGGCGTTTTACAATTCGGGAAGTTGCTCGTATTCAGACATTCCCAGATGATTTTATATTTATTGATGATAACATGAAAAATATCACGGCAATGTATAAAGTTATTGGTAATGCGGTTCCAGTTAAAATGGCAAATGCGATTGCAACAGCGATTAAAGAGCAGATTTTTGAAGGGGAGTCGAATTAATGAATACAGATAAAGCATATATATTGGGCTTAGTTATTGGTGGAGGAATTTGGGGGAATGCTGAAGATATTTTTAGAATTAGGTTACCATTTAAACAATGGGGGTCATACGAAGTAAATCCTAAAAGGGCAGGAGAAATATCAAGAGACGTAATGAAAATGGTTAGTCCTTTGTTTAAAGCGATTTATAATATCTCTGTTTCATATGATACATCAGCAAGTGGGGTATGGAATATTCTGTGTGAAGGAGATTTAGATTCACTAAAGAGTGAATTGGAAAGTTATGGAATCAGTTGCGAAGGCGAGGTAAGGAAAACAGCAAATATTAATAAAATTGTTTCGGATTTAGTTGATGATAATCTGAAAAGGCGGTTTATTGCAGGACTAGCAGACACTATTGGTAGTACAAGAAGTACACATAGAAGATTTTGTGATGATAAACAAATGGTTTCTTTTGAAATTTCGGGTTTCGAGTATCATTTTGTTTGTTCTCTGTGCAAACTGTTACATAGCATAGGATGCTATCCAGATCAAATTCTTTGGAATCATCCCAATTTTCATTGTGGAAATAATTCGTATGATAAAAAGTGGAAAAAGGGATTCAAACTTAGAGTTTACTTAGATCAGTATGAGAAATTTGGTGCGTTTGCCTTTGTGTCTAAAGCAGTGTCTGCCAAAGAAAATCAAGCTTTAGAATCAGTTAGAAATGTTGGAATACCTTGTGTAGATAGAGAGATTAAAATGCCATCTATGGCTTGTGTGCATTGTGACGAAAATAGTGCATTACTCCCTGATGAAATTCGTGGGGGACATTATTTGCATAATAGGCATGTTTGTGCAGTGTTAGGGTGTGAACATGCACCCTACGAAGAAATCAAAAAAATGCTTGCAAATGCAGAGTACTGCATTAATCCATTCCCTATATTAGTTAAGGGAAAATTAAATGAGATTGAGGACATTCTGAATACAAATTCACTTACGAAGAATCGGGTATATAAAGATTTAAATGTAAAAATTTCTGAAATATACAACCAGTCAGATCAAGACCTAATATATGGGAAGGAAAGTGGAAGTGGTTATCCAATAAATAAAATTGTCCTTGCAATAGCATATTTGATTGCGGCGCAAACAAATCAACTAAATGGATTGCGCCCTAAAGGGAGCAAAGATAAAATAATAAGAGAATATTTGGTTAAGCATCCAGATGGTGTTGTTTCAATATCAATACCAGAAATCATGACACCTTTAGTTGTTCGAATGAACGCTTATGCAGCACTTGTTGGACCTAATAATCCAAAAGTTTATAAAAAATTAATTCAAAAGTGTCCAGAAAATGAATTTAAAATTAAAATACGAGAGATTTCAGAGGAAGATTTAAATGAAAAAGAATGAAGTTGCACATTATCCGGAGATAATGAAGTTTATTGAGTCACAGCTTCAGAGTAATTTTTTGGCGGAAGGGATTAGCGATATTAGTATTTATTGGAAAAGCGGTGAACTAACAGCTAAAATAAAGGAGTTGATTCGTGAGTATCCTAATGAATGTTTATGTATGGATGAGTATAGTAAAAAAACACCACCATTAAATTTGGATATATTTTGTGTTGTAACTAATGGCGAAAAATTTGAAATAGTAATTTTGGAGATTAAACTCAGAGAATCAGTAGGATTAAACCAATGGTCTCAATTAGTTGGATATAACTTGGTTTCTAATGCTAAATATGGTCTACTGATAAATATAGATGCAGGAGCAAGTGATAGGTTAAGACGAATATTGTCTTTTGATATAGATTCATCTAAAATAGTTCGTAAAAAGGAAAATGGAAGTGAAATTGAACATCTATTAGGGTTTATGCAATGGAACACTATAACACAGAATTTTGAATATAGTAATTTAGGACAAATATCTTCTCTTTCCGCTTTAAGCTCGTTCTTGATTTCTCAGTTTCAACAATGACTATATTGTAAATGGGTTTATATTATCGTTGAATAAAGAATGCAAACTATTCTTTAGATAATATCAAGGACATGGTGCTAGCACCATGTAATAAGGGTGGATAAGGAGAAAATCATTATTTTGCCACTGGCTCTATTTTGGCTCTAAAATTTTTCAAAATAGTAAATATGTAGTGCTAAATCAGATAATACGATGAATAATAAGCAGGAAAACGCAGTAAAAACATTCAGATTTCATTTCCGAAAGCTCGTGAGGGTGGTAGAACAGTTGGTTCTGGCCGTGTGGCTACAATCATTGAGTAATTACAATTTATTCAGTAAAATCAAGGCTTTCGGGGATTTCTCCGAAAGCCTTTTTATGTTGTGAAACTGCTAAAAATTCTCTTGTGGTTCTAATATGGTTCTAAAAGATTTGCTCATCAGGAAAATATATCAAAATATTTGTTAATAGTTCTCTACCGGAATATTAAATGAGTTCATCAGACTGTCTATCCATATGTTGTATTCGTCGCTGTCAATTTTTTCACTTTCCAGTTCCTTGTTCAATTCATTCCAACGAGACACAAGAGAGGCAACCTGTGGACTTTCTATGTTGATAGATGCCACTAAGCGCCTTGTAGCTGTATTGACGGATGTGGAACATTCTACAGGAATACCAGCTCTTATCAATTCCATTATTACCTTTAAAATATCTGAATATGTGTTAATGCTCAATTCTTCGTTGGGTTTAATCGTATATCCAAAAAATAATTCTTCTTTAATACCAATAATAGAACAAAATTTTTGTATTACTTCCATAGGCGGTTCACTATAACCGTTTTCATAATTAGAATAAGTCGGAACAGACAATTCCAACTTCGCAGCCATTTCTTTTTGGGACATATCAGCTCCCATACGAAAAGACTTCAAACGTTTGTCTACATGTAAATAATGCGCTATTCGCATATTCTCACCTCACATCGGATTTTTAATTATTATACCACAATTTCAACAAAAACAAATAGAAATATTTAAATTTTAATATTTTTGATTGACATATCTAAAAATAGATATTATGATAAAAATACAAGAATTTAAATATTTCTATTAAAATTCAAATTGCAAGGAGGACTATATGAAATCAAATTACATGATGGATGCGGAAGATGTGGCTAATGAGTTGGGAATTTCTAAAGGACACGCTTATAAGGTTATTCGCCAGCTTAATGAGGAATTGGAGAAATCCGGCTTTATTATTGTGGCAGGAAAAGTTCCCAGAGCATTTTGGGAAAAGAAGTTCTATGGTTATCAAACAGTGCAGACAGCATAAGGAGGGAAAACAGATGCCAGCATATAAGGATGAAAAAAGGAATACTTGGTTAAGCCTGTTTTACTATGAGGATTGGCAGGGGAACAAGAAGAAAAAGCAGAAACGTGGGTTTAAAACAAAGAAAGAAGCATTGGAGTGGGAAAATAATTTCAAATTATCCGCTAATGCCAATATGGATATGGCTTTGGGAGCATTTGTTGAGATTTATTTTCGTGATAAAGAAGGCGAGTTGAAGGAGCGTTCAATCAAGAATAAAAGGTACATGATAGAAGCGCATATTCTTCCTTACTTTGAAAATAAGAAAATGAACGAAATTACTCCGTCAGATATTATCCAGTGGCAGAACGCTATGAGGGAAAAAGGGTATGCGCAGACCTATCTTCGCATGGTGCAAAATCAGATTACTGCATTATTCACTCATGCAAGCAGTATTTACAATTTGTCGAACAATCCATGCAAGAGAGTGAAAAAGATGGGAAAGCCAGATGCGGATAAGTTGGACTTTTGGACAAAAGAGGAATACGACAAGTTTATCAGTACGATTGAGGTTGGAAGCCGCTATTACGTGATTTTTGAAATTCTGTTCTGGACGGGAATTAGGGAAGGAGAACTACTTGCCTTAACAAAATCGGACGTAGATTTTCAGAACAACCGTATGAGCATCACAAAGACCTATTATCGGACGGAAAGGCGTGATGTAATTACAGCACCCAAAACGGAACAGTCTGTGCGAGTGATTGAATTGCCGGAGTTTTTGACACAGGAAATAAAAGAATATGTAGATAAGCTATATGAATTGCCGGATGATGAACGCATCTTCCCTATTGTGGCAGAAGCATTGCAGCATAAATTGAAGCGGCAAGCAGAAAAGGCAGGAGTGAAAAAGATACGTGTCCATGATATTCGTCACAGCAGCGGTATGGATATGAACAGAGCAAATGAAGCAAGGGATATGACAAAGAAATTGGGTGCGTTAGCAGAGAAATATCAGTGTGCAATCATTCTTATCGGTCACATGAATAAAGCGGCAGGAAATAAGGCTGCGTATCGGGGTATGGGTTCGATTGATTTCTTTGCAGTAGCAAGAAGCGTATTATTGGTCGGCAGGGTTGAAGGAGAACCAAATATTAGAGCAGTAGTGCAAATTAAAAATAACCTTGCTGCATTCGGACACCCGAAAGCATTTGCATTGTCGGAGGACGGTTTTCAATGGCTTGGAGATTATGAGATTACGGCTGATGAAGTCTTAGGCGGCATTGCCCCAAAAGCAAATAAAATGGAACAGGCGAAGCGATTGCTTAGGGAACTGGCTTTGACTACTGATGCAATTCAGAGCAATGAGATTTTTGATATGGCGGACGAGAAGGGAATTTCAAAGAGGACATTGGAAAATGCAAAAAGGGAGCTTGGCATTCGGGCGAGGAAGATAAACAATTCTTGGTATTGGGAATTGGATAAGGTCAAGCCGGAATAAAAGGAAGAACGCAACAATGCAGACTATAAAGATTTTGCGGAGATGAATATTGCAAGGTTGCAAAATATATAGACTTTGCATTGTTGCGGACTTGATTGAGATGCGCTTTCGCATGGATGAAATGAGTAGACGAAAAGGCGAAGCTATTTGCCAGCGTAAGCGTGGCAATGCCCCCGGCAGGGCGCAAAGGCACTTTTGATAAAGCGGAGCGTGTCGAAAGTGCTTTTGCGTTACTTTCGCAGAAAGTAACAAAGGCTGTGCCTATCGGCACAAAAATAGCAGATAAGAATAGAGAAGATAGGAAGGTGTGAGGTCATTGGAGAGGAGAATTAGCGGTATGATGGGAAAAGGTTCTGTCAGCCATAATACGAGAGCTTTCAGCGCAAAGAATGTGGATAAGGAACGAAGCAAATATAATGTGGAGTTCTGTCATTTGGATATTAAAAAGGTATATCACGAATTATTTGATGAAGCCTTGGAACGTTACAATGGAAAGCAGAAACGGAGTGACCGAAAAATTGACGATTATTATGAGAAGATAAGGCAGAGCAAGCAGGAGAAGTTGTTTCATGAAGTTATTCTTCAGATTGGAAATAAAGATGATATGAATGCGAAAAGCGAAGAAGGACAGCTTGGAACGTAACATACATGCCTATGATGAAGATGCAAAATGGCAGTTGCCGGAGCCGGCTGCTTTAATGGGCGCAAAGGCTTATCGGGAAAAGAACGCTATGCCACTTGTGAAAAGGCTGAAAGAAATTGTAAAAAGTCTTACAATAAAATGTGTCAACCTCATGGATCAGATAAAGCAGTTAAAAGCAAAGGTCACGAAACAGGCAGAGGATATTGACTTCTATAAAAGTAAGGTACATCAGCAGTATGTAAAATTAGAACAGTTGCAGAAAAAAGCGGATGATTTTGAGCGTGTGAAACAATATGTCGGGGTAGACAAAATTGATATTATTGTGACAAATGCAAGGGAATTGGAACGAATCGCACAGAGTGAAAAACAGCAGAACAGAGTGTATGGAATGGGCAGATAAGAAAGGACGGATTGATATGATGGATAATGGAAATTGGAGCGAACAGTATTCTATGGAAAATATTATAGGTTGTGAATACAACATGGATAACGGTTATGTGGAAGTTTATTATTCTGACGGCAATATTTTGCAGTTGAAATGTGAAGAAATAGAAGCTAATCTGCACACTACAGAACAATCGCTTGCGAAGCTGCATAAGTTGTTGGATGATAAGCCGATTGAGTATGTTGCAATGGCGCTGTCGGGAGAACTGCAAGCCTATTGTGATATAGAGGCGGATATGGTAAAAGGGATGTTTGGCAAAATTGTTCAAGGATATTTGAAGCAGGGATACAGTAAAACTATGGCAGAAGCGTTGGCAAGAGAATTTTTTAGATATGAAAGTTGAGGGAAATATGACAGATACAGAGAAAAAAGTAATGGTGCGGTTATGCACGAAGATTTTGATGGAAACAGAACTTTATGAAACAGATATGGAAGTGCAGAATTTGGTGGATTGGATATGCGTTTCGGAGCAGATGAAGGAAAATAACAATAAAATCCGCAGTCTGACAGGGGAATACAAACAGATAGAGCCGGAGTGTAGGGAGGGTGTCAGAGAAAAGTTAGAGCGTATGAAAAAGCTGTGTGAGGAACGTAATAGTTTGTATGAAAAGCAGAATGAGTTAAGGGGGCAGAGGGAGAAGTTGGAACGGAGTTTGGCAATATAATAGCAGTTAAAAGAGGAAAAGGCGGGTAAGAAAGACCTGCCTTTTCCTTAGAGACATTTTATGACATGGTGCTAGCACCATGTTTAGGATGACTATTAAGCAGTATTATATATTCTGCTAAATATATAATGAAAGTTGGGGAGATTTCAGCAAATATTTGTTTAGGAAAATGTTTTTTAGAATAATTTTATGGAAAAAATTTGGATAATGTGATAGTATTAACTTGAGTTTTTGTATGATAATTCAGAAAAAAAGAACTTGTGTTCGATAATAAAATGTGCTATTATAGATAAAATTGACGTATAAAATTAAGGAGTAATTATGAAAAAAATAGATACATCGGTTATAGATATGGATAAGGTAATCAATCAGCTTTTTGAGGGTGATTGTCTTGAATATATGAATGAAATACCAGATGGAAGTGTAGATATGGTTCTTTGTGACTTGCCATATGGAATGACGCAAAATGAATGGGATTGTTATATTTCATTAGATGAGTTATGGAAACAGTATAATCGGATTATTAAACCAAATGGGGCAATTGTTTTGACTTCAAATGGAGTATTTACAGCGAAGCTTATTTTAAGTCAACCTAATATTTATAAATATAAGTGGGTTTGGGAAAAATCAAAACCAACTAACTTTCTGAATGCTAAGAAGCAACCACTCCGAAAACATGAAGATGTGTGTGTGTTTTATAAGAAACAACCAACATATCATCCGCAGATGACACAAGGTGAGCCGTATGATAAAGGAACAAGAAAAAACCAATTGTGTGGAAATTATGGTGATTTTGAACCGGTTCACGTGGCAAGCGATGGAGAACGTTATCCGACGGATATCATATATGTTAAAACTGCTGAATGTGAGGGGGCTGTATTGCATCCAACGCAAAAACCAATAGAATTGGGAAGATACATGATACGGACATATACAAATCCAGGGGATGTTGTCTTGGATAACACTTTTGGAAGCGGTTCATTTTTGGTTGCTGCATTAATGGAAGGAAGAAATTTTATTGGTATTGAAAAGAATGAGAATGTAGCATTGTTTAAAAGAGAAGAAATTGATTATATAGATGTTGCAAAGAGAAGATTATTTTTGGCATGGGAGCAGCTAGATAAAAAGACACGCAAATATATAAAGGAGCAAAATCTTATTTCTGAATTTAAAGAGAGGTAGATGTGTATGGGTACAATTGTTAGACGTAATGAGAGAAGTTGGGCTATTGTTATTATTTCAGAAATAAGAGCAATGCTTAAAGGAATGAATTTAAAGATTAAAAGTGCAGGCGGGGAAAGTACTCTTTCTGTAAATAAGAAAAGTATGTTTCCTGATGTTTTACTATATGAAGATGAAGCACAAAACAGGATTTTACAGGGGTGGGAACTCAAGATGCCGGATGTCTTAATTACGGATGAAGCATTGATAAAGGACGCCGCCAGAAAAGCAATTGCTTTAGATTTAAACAGTTTTGTTATTTGGAATTTTACATATGGGAAATTATACATAAAAAGTGTGAATGGCGATTTTGAGGAAACTAAAGTATGGAGTGGGACGAATCATATAAAGAATCGAGAAGATGTAACTACATACAAAGCAGAGTGGCTGCCAATTATAAAAGACATTGTTTTAACAGTAAATGAATTTTTGGTGAATGGCACAATATCGGCATCGCCTATTGCAACAACGATATCTGATGGACTTATGACAGAAATAATCCAAAGGAATAAGGATTTGGTTGCTGAAAACCTTATTTTAGAAGTTGGCAGCAATATGACAATGGAGAGCCGATTGAAAGTATGGTGGAATGCTTTTCATGAAGAATATGATAAAGATGAGAATGATATGTATTCTGCGTATGCAAAGTCTATTTTGCTTAATTGGACAAACAGAATTATGTTTGCTAATACGATAAAGAAGTATCATAACTGTGCTTATGAGATAGAGAGAATTGATAGTACATCTACACCGTCAGATGGAAATGCAATCATAGATGAAATTGTAGAACAAGGGGATTTTTATAATGTGTTTAAGAGATTGGAATACAATGAGATTGTGCCAGAGGACACATGGATAGATATTGTGGATTACAATCAGTTTTTGGTGGAAAATAGGATAGAAAAAATTGATCAGGCAGTTTTACAGGAAATACTGGAAAAAACAGTAAATACAGCAAAAAGAGAAATAAGAGGACAATATGCGACACCATATTGTTTGGCAGATTTACTTTGCCAAATAACGATTCATAATTGGAATGATGAATGCGCAGATTTGTGTGCGGGAACTGGTACGATTGCGAGAGCAATCATTAAGAATAAAACGGAAAGACTGCACAATTCGGAAGCTGCATTTACAACTATGTGGATAGCTGATAAATATGCATATCCATTACAGATTGCCAATATTGCAGTAACGAATATGGAAGCATTGAATATTCCATTAAATATATTTCAGTCAGATGTTTTTACTGTAAAGAGTGGAGATAAAATAGAAATAAAAAGCCCCATTGATGGTAGTGGAATTGAAAAAGAAATTCCGAATTTTGGAGCTATTGTTTCCAATTTGCCATTTGTTGAGTACAACAAAATAGCTGATGATGAGATAGACTATATTAGTAAATATAGACAGCAGATAAAAGATAATACAGGTATAGAATTTACATTGGGAAAGACGGATTTATATAATTACCTTCCATTTAAATTGTATGAATTATTAGAAGATGGAGGAAGGTTAGGAATCATCTTATCGAATTCGTGGCTTGGTACGGATATTGGTAAGAAGTTTTTCGATGCATTGCAGTACTTTTATGCTATCCATACAGTGGTAATAAGTAATTGCAGACGTTGGTTTAAGAATGCGGATGTTGTAGCAACTTTGTTGATATTGCAGAAAAAGGAAATTGCAAAACCGAATCTGAGTTCAAAAATAAACTTTTGGATGCTGAATAAAGAGATAGAACAACTTAATAGCTATGAAAAGGAAACAATCGTAAATAGTATTGTGTTGGGAGAAGAAATTGACAGAACGGCGGTTTCTGTAAAAAAATATTCTATTGATATGATTAAGAAAATTACAGATAAGGGTATAACATTAAATGCCTTATTTCACGATGTATCATGGGTTGAAAAGCTGGCAGAATGTTTAATTCCGATTGAAAAACTTCTTACTGTAAAAAGAGGCGAACGTAGAGGATGGAACGATTTGTTTTATCCGTCTGACAATAGTGGGATTGAGAGCGAATATATTAAGCCGGTGCTAAAAAATCCGGCATTATTAAAATCATACACAGCGCAAACAGATATTGTTGCATTTTGCTGTCATAAATCGAAAGATGAATTGCGACAATTAGGGCATGTAGGGGCATTAAGTTGGATAGAAAAGTTTGAGAACATTAGAAATGGAACAGGCAAATTATTACCGGAAGCATTAAAACGTTCAGGAAGTTTTTGGTATGAAATGGATGATGCAACAAAAGCAGACTTTGTGACTGCACTTAACCCTGATAAACGTTTATTTGTATCAAAGTTTAATGAGAGCACATTCGTAGACCAGCGTTTTACGAGAATGCTAATGAAGAATACAAATATATCGAAAGATTTATTACATGCATTATTGAATTCTTTATTTGGTATGTTTGCAATTGAAGCGATTGGTTTTGGTCGGGGGTTAGGCGTGTTGGATGCGAGTAGTACAAAACTGAAAAACATGTATATGATAAATCCGCAAATTATATCGGAGACAGATGCTTTGGAGATAGTGGAATTATTTAACAAAATCAAAAATCGTAATGTTATGGATACAGAAGATGAGTTAAAGGATTCAGACAGGGAAATATTTGATCGTAAGGTTTTGAATGCAATAGGGCATGAGGAATTATATGATGCAATAAAGGAATCTTTGTTGTCAATGCAATATACTCGACATACAGTTAAATAAGAACGGAGGAGATATAATGAAAAAGTGTTTTGTAGTTTCACCAATAGGTCAAGAAGGAAGCGAGGTAAGAAAAAGAGCAGATCAAGTGTTCAAATATATTATTTCTCCAGTATGTGAGGAAGCTGGATTTGAAGCCATAAGAGTGGATAAGGTGAATCAGGCAGATTCAATTACTCAAACGATTATAGACTATTTGATTAACTCGGAATTGGTAATTGCAGATATTACTGGACATAATCCAAATGCTTTTTATGAAATGGGCTATAGAGCCTCGACGGGAAGACCGATGATTCATTTAAAGGAAAAAAGTGAGAATATACCATTTGATATTGCTGGAATACGAGCATTTGACTATGATTTGAGTGATTTGGATTCGGTGGAAGAGATAAAATCTAGGCTGATAAAAACAATAGGGGCGTTATCTTTTGATGAGCAATCTTATCAAAATGAGGATGGGAAGGTGGCATTTAAAGAAAACCAAAATGATATATCACAGTTAATTCCTATTTTGTATGAAATTCAAGACGAAATTTCTCAATTAAAAAATGAAATACATAATAAGGACACAGAAACTATACAAGCTGTTGTAAAAGCTTCTGTTCCAACGGCCCCTATTGAAGATCCTAATATGGCAATAATGAAAGCTGTTTTACCAGAATTATTAAAAAATCCTAATTCTGTGAAAGCTCTTATGGAATTAAGTGAGGAGGCAGGAAAAAGGAAAAAGTAGGAGTAACATATGGCATGTGGATTAGTAAGCTATAGAAAATTATATGAAGATGAGATTAAAAAATAGAAAATTTAAGAATGAATATTGTGTTGTGGTTCTATTTTGGTTCTAAAAAATTTGAAAACCTCAAATAATATAGCTGAAATAGGAGAATATGAACACAAGATCCAGTAAAATATATGAAAAAGAATTATAATTATGTTCCCTACGAACCGTGAGGGTGGTAGAACTGTTGGTTCTGGTCGTGTGGCTACTATCATTGAGTAATTATAATATATTCAGTAAAATCAAGGCTTTCGGGGATTTCTCCGAAAGCCTTTTTATGTGAAAAGCCACTTTAGAGAACTAAAGTGGCCACAAAATGGCTACAATATTTTATTCTTGCGTTATTTTCCTACTTTATATCCTTCAAGTCAGCGGCTCTTTCGGGGGAGGTATGATTTTTCTTCAGCATTTTTGCATATTCAAACAAATCCCGTCTGGTTATATCGTCCAGTACATATAAATCCGCAATCAATTCATCTACCATGGGCAGCTCTGTGTAATCAAATTTTTTCAATATGCGGGCAGTGCGATCTGATATATAGGCGTTCTTATGACTGTTAATATTCCATTTTTCACTGTCAGACGGAAGCGTCGGTAAGGTTTTAATATCGTCATAGGGATTATCCTTGCAGATAGAACTGATAGGGATATCCAATATATTAGAAATTCTGAGTGCAGTGTCAAAGCGGATAGCAGTATCCCGCTGGATAATTGAATAAAGCGGTAGGCGCAATTTTTGCCTTACCTAAAATAACACATAGCCTCATGACATGTTAAATATGTAGGAGGTGTTTGAAAGAGGTGATAACTGAATATTGTGGTTTAGGTAGGACTAAATTAGCTGACGGAGTGATTTTGCTATGCGCTGATAAGGCTGATATAGTCCTGTTTTGTTTCAAAAGATTTTAATTTGATATAAAGAAGGGAGATTGTATGCAGAAAAATAGTACAGCGTCAGGGATGTATAAAAACAGAGTGCCTACAGGAAGGCTGGCAGACCAGCGGGAGCATGAAAGTAGTCCGGATGGCGTTTAATCTTTATTGTAATGGGACACCGAGCGTTCTCAATTATGATGATGCGAAGGAACAGTTAGACGAGGCAGACAGTATACAGTGGAAGAATTGTTCTGCTGTGTCTATGCCCCATATTTTTGGCAGGCAGTGCAGATACGATATCCGGAATATGCAAGGTATGACCATGATCTGTACGCTATGCTTGGAGGACGGGATTGATGTTAAGAGTCAGGCTTGTGGGAACAAAGAATGATATTAAGTGGTTCGGAAAGATTTGGCGCTTACAAAAAAACGGTTTTACCAGTATCCGGCATTTTATTGATGATGACGTGGTTGAGGTGGGGCTTTTGAAGCGCACCTTTGATGAATACCATGTGCGTTTTATCGCCGCAAATGACAACCTTGACACCGCAAACGGCTTTGATATTATGTCTATCTTCCGTGACGTGATAAACGAGTGGTACGTTGCCGACACCAGCCGCAAAATCAAAGCTGTTTTCAAGTCGAGAATGGAAAAGGGCTTGCGCTGTTCTGGTAGTGTCTGCTATAGCTACCGCGCTTCCAAAGAAGAAAAAGGCGAGTGATCGATTGACAAGGAAGAGCAGCTTTTATAATATGTTTTTTCGGAACAGTAGAAATGAGGAGAGAGAGCTGTTGTCTGTGGCCAATACACTGATGATCACAGACGACAGCTTTTTCCTGAGTTCAACCGTTCGGAATCCGCAGTACCTGCCCGATACTCAGATTATCGCTGCTTAATCCGTTCAGCCTTTTGATGGCATCCACCGTAGTGCCAAATCTTTGCGCCAGCAGCCAGAGGGAATCCCCGGAACGGACGGTATACTCAAAATACGGAGCAGGCGTCTCTCCGGCGGATGGAATTTTCAGGATCTGCCCGATGCTCAGATTGTCGTCTGGCAAACCGTTTAAGCGGATGATGGCGTCAACTGTCGTACCATATCTCCGGGCCAGAAGCCAGAGCGTATCCCCCGGGCGGACAACATATTCAAAGTAAGATCCATCCGAAGATTCTGCTGTGGGAATCCGCAGCACCTGCCCGATCTGCAGATCGTCACCGGTCAGGCCGTTCAGCTTTTTGATTGCATCGACAGTAGTGTCAAACCTTTGCGCTAACAGCCAGAGCGTATCCCCCGGGCGGACAACATATTCTGTAACGCCTGTGCCAGAGTCCGGCGGAATCACATCCTCTGCGCCCAGATAAATTTCATACAGTGCCTGCCATGTGAGAGGTCCCACGATACCATCGGGGAAAAGCCCCGCCGTACTTTGGAAGGCGGCGACCGCCTGCCCGGTTTCTATTCCGAAGTTTCCGTCCTGAACCGGAGCAGGAATGGCAGAATTAAATTCGGCAGCCACATTCAGAAGATACTGCAGCGTAATGACATCCTGGCCGGAGGAACCGAGGCGGAGTATCGAGGAGGGCGGAAGAGTTCCGATGCCTAGGGAAGTCCCTTCACTGTTGAGCTCGGCAAGCCTGGTCACGGAGGTATACAGGTAAGAAAGTTTATTCCAGGTGGCTTTCCCGACGATGCCGTCCGCCGCTAGGCTGAAAATGCTCTGGAATTTGGCAACTGCGGCTTTTGTGCTCTCTCCGAATACGCCTGCTTCGTCCGTGATCGCGGGGATAGCGGGGTAATTGCGTCTGATTCTGCCCAGATAAGTCTGGATTGTCTGTACGTCAAGTCCTGTGCTCCCTGTTCTGAGGGCGGTGCCGGGATAGGAAGACAGAACCCCGGTAATAATATTTGTTTCTGCGATCTCCACATCCTTCGGGTAATAGGAACGCAGGATCTGCAGAGGAGTTAAGCCCTGATTTGCCAATGTGACCGTCCCCCACTGGGATAAGCCAGGACAGGTTGCGGTGGTTCCATTGCAGAAAGATGTAAAGTAAGGAGCATTTTGTCCCTGCCTGCGCACATATTCATTAAAGATCTGATCCACGATAAGGCTGATGGATTCGTAGATGTTCCGCCCGTTAATAAAATATTGGTCGTAGGCGGTATTGTTTGTTATGTCAAAGCTGTAGCCCCGGCTTCTGTACCACTCGGTGTAGATCCGATTCAGCGCAAAAGTGATAATGGCATAGATATTTGCCCGCATGGCCGCACCCGGCCATGTGGGGTAAATTTCGCTGCTGGCCACATTCTTTACATAATCGGGGAAGGATACCCGGACATTGGATGCAGCGCTGCCGGGAGCTCCAAGATGCACCGTGATGGGATTTGGGATGACCACCTGGCGGAGTACCTGCGGATCCGTATCGGGCATCTCCTGATAACGCCTGCCGGACATGGAGACGGCTGGCGGACCGATCTGGATCTCCGTCACCTCCGGAACGCGCTGCGACTGCCGCATCGGAACGAATTCAATGGGCTGAATGGCGGTCTCGCCCTCCAGGATCGGAATGCCGTCAATGTGGACCGTATTAAAACCGTTTGCAAAGGCAAGTACGTGATAGCTGATATAGGGCGTCCCCTGATAGTTCGGATCCAGGGAGAGAGACCGATCCAGCGTTTCCAGAGAAACTTTCTTCGTCTCTCCGCTTTCATCCGTTATCAGATGATAAATACTTTTCTCCTGACCATCCAGTACCCAGATCTGCGCTCCGCTAAGCGGAAGCGCGTCGTGAGCTGTCCGTGCCTGTATCAACAAATAACCGATAGCCATAAATAATAAATTCCTCCTTCAAAGCACTTTGGGAACTGTTCTTTGAGCAAATTTTTGCATCTTATCATTTTACTGTCGCAGAATTCAGTGTACAGTTCCTTTAAAATATAGATATGAAAGACAGACAATTATGGTTCCTTTATTTCCGCAATAATGAAAAGTTCCGAAACCCACAGAGACCGTGAAAAAGTACCAGTGTTTTTTGTTATGGGACGCGGAACAATCTTCTTAGAGTATAATTTTAACTGGCAACAATAACGTGGAAGAAACATAACAAAAACACTGGTATTTTGAAAAAAACTATGCTATAATTGCAAAATAGCTGTGCGCATGGGCAAACTCGGCACGGCAGTGAGAATGAGGTGACAGGATAGGCCAATGGCTGAACTGTTACAGAATGAGAGGAAAATAGGAGAACAGGAGAATGAGCGTACAGGTAGAAAAGCTGGAAAAAGGTATGGCAAAGCTGACCATCGAGGTGTCGGCGGAAGAGTTTGAGAAGGCTGTGAATACAGTTTACCAGAAACAGAGAAACAGAATTCAGATCCCGGGCTTCAGAAAAGGGAAAGCTCCCCGGAAGATGATTGAAAATATGTATGGTGCAGGGATATTCTACGAAGATGCGGCGAATGAGATCATTCCGGATGCCTATGAGAAGGCATACGATGAATGCGGGGAGGAGATCACCTCAAGCCCCGAGATAGATGTGGAACAGATCGAGAGTGGAAAGCCCTTTATTTTTACGGCAGTTGTGGCGTTAAAGCCGGAAGTAAAGCTTGGTGAATATAAAGGTGTTGCGATCGACAACTTTTCTGCGGAAGTGACAGAGGAAGAAGTAAACGCGGAGATCGACAGAGAGAGAGACAACAGCGCAAGAATGGTGTCCGTGGAAGACAGACCGGTGCAGGACGGCGATATGACGGAACTGGATTTCGAGGGCTTTGTGGACGGCGAGGCCTTCGAGGGCGGCAAAGGCGAGAATTATCCTCTGACCATTGGTTCCGGCGCATTTATCCCAGGCTTTGAGGAACAGCTGATCGGTGCGGAACTGAATAAGGAAGTGGAAGTAAACGTAACCTTCCCGGAAGATTACAACGCAGAACATCTGGCAGGGAAGGACGCGGTCTTTAAATGTACCGTAAAAGAGATCAAGGTAAAGGAACTGCCGGAACTTGACGACGAGTTTGCATCGGAAGTTTCCGAGTACGATACGCTGGAAGAATACAGAGCCAACGTCAGAAAAGGCCTGGAAGAGAGAAAAGCAAAACAGATGAAGGACGAGAAGGAAGATGCAGCCATCGCGGCTGTGGTGGAGCATGCCGAGATGGAGATTCCCGATGCAATGCTCGCCACGGAACAGCGTCAGATGCTGGATCAGTTTGCTCAGAGAATTACAATGCAGGGGATGCAGATGGAGCAGTATATGCAGATGACCGGTAACACCAGGGAGATGATGCTTGAACAGTTAAAGCCCCAGGCAGAAAGAAAGATCAAGTCCAGACTGTGTATGGAAGCCGTTGCGAAGGCGGAGAACATTACCGTCTCTGAGGAAGACTATGAAGAAGAGATGAAAGTGATGGCGGACGCCTACCAGATCGAGGTGGACAAGGTCAAAGAGATGCTGGGCGAGAAGGAAAAGAAATCCGTTATGGAGGACATTGCAGTGCGCAAGGCCATTGAATTTGTGGCAGAAAACGCTGTAGTAAAAGAAAAAGAAGAGAAAACAGAAGAATAAAACATAACACAATGCTATAAAATTTGAAGAGTCGGATTTTATAGCATTGGTTTTGTCAGGACAAGTATAAAAAAAAGTTGAAATTTTTCTAAAAAAATGGAAAAGAAGGGAAGTATATCATGATAAAAAATTATTTGACGCCGTATGTTATTGAACAGACAAATCAGGGTGAGCGTTCTTATGATATTTATTCGAGACTACTGGCAGAGAGAATTATCTTTCTGGTAGGAGAGGTGGACGACTCCATGGCGGCGTCCATCACGGCACAGCTTTTATACCTGGAGGCGATGGATACGGAGAAGGATATCCAGATCTACATCAACAGCCCGGGCGGTTCCGTATCTGCGGGGCTTGCGATCTATGATACGATGCAGTACATTAAATGTGATGTATCCACAAACTGTATCGGTCTGGCGGCGAGCATGGGATCCTTCCTTCTGGCTGGCGGCACAAAGGGAAAACGGTTTGCACTGCCAAACGCCGAAGTGATGATCCATCAGGTGCTGGGCGGAGCCCAGGGGCAGGCGACGGATGTGGAGATCACCACAAAGCATCTGCTTCGTACCAAGGAAAAATTAAACCGGATGCTTGCGGAAAATACCGGCAGGGATTACGAGGTGATCTGCGCTGCCACAGAGCGTGACAACTGGATGAGCGCGGAGGAAGCGTTGAAATTCGGAATTATTGATAAAGTAATGACAAACCGCGAAAAAGAGACTGAAGATTCTGAGAAGGACTGAGCAGAGTTTCAGACAGGCGGGAAAGGAATCATTGGTAAATGACGGGAAAAAATAACGAGAACAAAGTAAGGTGCTCTTTCTGCGGTAAGCCCCAGGATCAGGTGCGGAAGCTGATTGCCGGACCAAACGGTATCTATATCTGTGATGAGTGCGTGGATATCTGTACGGATATTATCGAGGAGGAGTACGAGGATGAGCCGGCACAGGAGACCATGGAGATCAACCTCTTAAAGCCGGTGGAGATCAAGGAATTTCTGGATGAGTATGTGATCGGACAGGAAGAGGCAAAAAAGGTACTGGCAGTGTCGGTATATAATCACTATAAGCGGGTGCTGGCGGAACAGGGACCGGATGATGTGGAGCTGCAGAAGAGCAACATTATCATTGTGGGTCCCACCGGTTCCGGTAAAACCTATCTGGCTCAGACGCTGGCAAAGATCATCAATGTGCCTTTTGCCATTGCAGATGCGACAACGCTGACGGAAGCCGGGTATGTGGGCGAGGATGTGGAAAATATCCTGCTCAAGCTGATCCAGGCCGCTGATTATGATGTGGAGCGGGCACAGTACGGCATCATCTATATCGACGAGATCGATAAGATCACGAAGAAAGGTGAGAATGTTTCGATCACCAGGGATGTATCCGGAGAGGGTGTGCAGCAGGCGCTTCTTAAGATCATCGAGGGAACGGAGGCCAGCGTACCGCCCCAGGGCGGCAGAAAGCATCCCCATCAGGAGCTGATTCAGATTGATACAACAAATATTCTGTTTATCTGCGGCGGCGCATTTGACGGGCTGGAGAAGATCATAGAGACAAGACTGGACAGAAAGTCCATCGGTTTCGGTGCGGAAGTGGCCGGTAAGAAAAGTATTTACGGCAAGGATTCGCTGCTTAAGGAATCCTCGCCTCAGGATCTTGTAAAATTCGGGCTGATCCCGGAGTTTGTGGGTCGTATGCCCATCAATGTGGCGTTGGAAGGGCTGGATGAGGCGGCTCTTGTCAGAATTCTGAAAGAACCGAAAAACGCGCTGATCAGGCAGTATCAGAGATTATTTGACCTGGACAGTGTGAAGCTGACCTTTGAGGAGGAGGCGGTGGAGACCATCGCAAAGATGGCGATGGAGAGAAAGACCGGCGCCAGAGGCCTGCGCTCTATTATGGAGCAGGCGATGATGGATGTGATGTACCGGATCCCTTCGGATGATACCATTGGGGAGTGCGTGATCACAAAAGCCGCGGTGGAAGGAAAGAGCGGTCCGTTGGTGATTCATAGAGGAGGCCTGAGAGAGGCGAACTGAGAAAATGCAGGGGCATAGTAACAGATCCCGCCAGATGGCCGGGCAGTTACAGCGCACGATAAATGTCCGAGGGAGAGCAGCTGTGTCGGGGGATATGGCGCAGATGCGGATCAGAATAAGAGGGGGCGGTCAGGAATGAGGGCGGTCCCTTTTTGCGTTATTGGGGGAGGACGACAGATCATCCGGCGAAATAAGAAACGTAAGGAAAGAGGGCGCAAAATGGTTATTAAAACGGTAGAGCTGGAGACCGTGTGTGGGATTACCAGCACGTTTCCAAAAAATACGAAGATGGAGGTCGCTTTCGCCGGGAAGAGCAACGTGGGAAAATCTTCTCTGATCAATGCGATCATGAACAGGAAGTCTCTGGCGCGGACAAGTTCCCAGCCGGGGAAGACGCAGACCATCAATTATTACAATGTGAACGATGATTTTTATCTGGTGGATCTGCCGGGGTACGGTTATGCCAATGCTAATGTTTCAGTAAAGGAAAAATGGGGAAAGATGATAGAGAGATATCTCCACACGTCCGAGATGCTGTACGCGGTGTTTCTGCTGATCGATATCCGGCATGAGCCTGGAAAAAATGACAGGCAGATGTATGAGTGGATGACGGCTCAGGGATATTTTCCGATTATTATCGCGACAAAGATGGATAAGTTAAAACGCAGCCAGATCGAAAAGCATGTAAAGATGATACGGGAAGGACTGGACGCGCCGCAGGAGACCATTGTCATCCCTTTTTCCGCCATGACAAAGCAGGGGCGGGAAGAGATCTATGCGCTGTTAGATGATATGCTTAAATCCTTTGCGGAGGACGAGCCGTTGGAAACGCAGCCGGCTTCGGGGGAGGTATGGCCGGATGTACCGTCGATCTCCGCAGAAAACAGAGCGGATCTGTCAGACCGATAAACGGCATCAGGGGAGAACGAAACTGCTGTAGTACGAGGAAATGACACGGAGTAGGAGAGGATATTATGAAACAGGAAACAAAAGCTTACTGGAAAGCGTTGACAAATATTGTACTGGCGCTTATCGGCATGGTCTTACTGATCACGGTACTGCCCAGAATGCTTTCATTTTTTATGCCCTTTGTGGTGGCCTGGATTATCGCTCTGATTGCAAGCCCGATGGTGAAATTCCTGGAGGAAAAGTTAAAGATCAAAAGAAAGGCGGGAACAGCCTGTGTGATCATTGCGGTTATCGCACTGATTGTACTGATCGGCTACGGGATAGCAGCGTTTCTGATCGATCAGATCCAGGGGCTGATGCATGATCTGCCGGAAATGTGGGAGGCGCTGCAGCTTCAGACCCGGGAGATCGGACACAGCTTTTCAAAATTATTTGCATCCCTGCCGAAGGATGTCCAGGAGGGATGGAGCTATTTCTTTGAAAACGTGGAAGAATTTCTGGGCGAAACGATAGCCGGTTTTGGCAGTCCTTCCATGTCCTGGCTGGGAAATGTGGCAAAGCAGCTGCCGAATCTGTTTGTGGCCATTATTATGTGCATGGTGGCTGCTTTTGCTTTCACGGCGGAACGCACCAACATGCGGAATTTTGTGCAGGATTATATGCCGGAGGGCATAAAAAAATACTGGGAAATGATCCAGATCAGTCTTTCCAGCGCAGTGGGCGGCTATCTGAAAGCACAGCTTAAGATAGAGTTCTGGATCTATCTGATCCTGACGGCAGGACTGTTTATTCTGCGGATAGACTATGCGCCGGTGCTGGCGATCTTTATTGCCGTGCTGGATTTCCTGCCGGTGTTCGGGACAGGGACGATCCTGTGGCCCTGGATCGTGTTTGAGGTGTTAAACGGCGATTATAAGCTGGCAGTGGGGCTGGGCGTTATCTGGGGTATCTCCCAGATCGTGCGGCAGGTGATCCAGCCAAAGATCATGGGGGATTCCATGGGACTGCACACGCTGCCCACCGTGTTTTTGCTGTATATCGGATATAAAGTATCGGGGATCTTTGGCATGATCGTGGCAGTGCCCATTGGGATCATTTTTATGAATATGTACCAGGCCGGGGTATTCGATACGATCGTCAACAGTTTTCGGATCCTGGCAGCAGGGCTTACCAGGTTCAGGCACCTGACAAAGGAGGATATCCGGCTGGCGTATCATGATAAAGAGGAAGAAGATACGGTTCATGACTCAGAAGTGCGTTAAACTGTGCATTTTGTGAGAATATGGTGCAGTAACGTACCATTATAGGAGTTTTACAAAGTGAAAAATGTGCTCTTGAAAGAAGAACCGTAACGTGATATTATCAAGTACAATCAAGTAGAGAAAGAAGGAACTGTATCAATGAAACGAACTGCTGGCATTTTACTTCCAATATTCAGCCTGCCGTCTCCCTACGGTATTGGCTGTTTTTCGCAGAGCGCATACGACTTTGTTGACTGGCTGAAGGCTGCGGGACAGACCTACTGGCAGATCCTGCCCCTGGGACCCACAAGTTATGGAGATTCTCCCTATCAGTCTTTTTCCACTTTTGCCGGAAATCCTTATTTTATCAGTTTAGAGGCGCTGATCGAGGAGGGTGTGCTGACAAAGAAAGAGTGTGAAGCGGCCGATATGGGAAATAAAAAACAGGATATCGCCTACAAAAAGCTTTATGAAAACCGCTACCCGCTGCTGCGCAGGGCTTATGAGCGGAGCAATATTACAGAAAATCAAGACTATCTGCGTTTTGTGGAGGAAAACCGGTGGTGGCTTTCCGATTATGCGCTGTTTATGGCGGTGAAGGGCCGTTTTGACGGTGTGGCCTGGACGCAGTGGGCGGAGGATATCAGGCTCCGCTATGGCTATGCGATGGATTATTACAGGCGGGAACTGTATTTTGAGATCGAATTTCATCAGTATCTGCAGTTTAAGTTTTTTGAACAGTGGTACGCGCTGAAAGATTATGCAAATAAACAGGGGATCCGTATTGTCGGGGATATTCCGATCTATGTGGCCATGGACAGCGCGGACGTCTGGGCGAAACCGGAACTGTTCCAGCTGAATGAACAGAATATTCCCTGTGCCGTAGCTGGCTGCCCCCCGGACGGCTTTTCCGCAGACGGCCAGCTCTGGGGAAATCCGCTTTACCGTTGGGACTATCACCGGAATACCGGTTACGACTGGTGGATCTCCAGACTTTCTTACTGCTTCCGCCTGTATGATGTGGTACGGATCGATCATTTCAGAGGGTTCGATGAATATTTTTCCATTCCTTACGGCGCGGAGACCGCAAAAGAAGGACATTGGGAAAAGGGCCCGGGCATCGATCTGTTCCGCCATGTGGAATGGCGTCTCGGGAGGCGGGAAGTCATTGCGGAGGATCTGGGTTATGTAACGGATTCTGTCAGAAGGCTTGTGTGGGAAAGCGGTTTTCCGGGCATGAAAGTGCTGGAATTTGCTTTTGATTCAAGAGATTCCGGTGCAGCCAACGATTATCTGCCCCATAACTACATAGAAAACAGCGTGGCTTATACGGGAACCCACGATAATGAGACGATTACCGGGTGGTTTCAGTCCATCACAGAGAAGGAGCGGCAGAAGGCCAGAGAGTATCTGTGCGATTATCTGACGTCGGATGATGCCCTTTATCATGCCTTTATTGCGTTAATCATGCGCAGCAGCGCGAAAACCTGCATTATTCCGCTGCAGGATTATCTGGGTCTTGACAACGGGAGCCGGATCAACAAACCTTCCACAGTGGGAACCAACTGGCGGTGGCGGATCACGGAAAAACAGCTTTCCGATAAACTTCGGGAGGAGATCCGGGAGACGGCCCTGCGGTATGGAAGGATGAACTGGGACTGATCCCTGAATTATGGACGCCCGGCTGGATCAGTTATTTCCAGCCGGGCTTATTTTGTATAAACGAAAAATCATTGTGCAAAGTTACTAAAAATAGCACCCCGGTTTTAAACACATTTCCGAATTTGATATATCTGGAAATTTCCTCTTGCAAATTTTCTTTGACCGGGTTATCATATATATACGTTGGAAACGTTACCAGAAACGATTCCGGTAGCGTTTTCAATAACAATCTATTTATTAGAAAAACAGGAGGATACCAAGAAATGAAAAAGAACAAAAAGTTTTTAGCACTGGCTCTTGGCACAGTTCTTTCCCTGTCCATGCTGGCAGGCTGTGGCAACAGTGGCGAAGAGGCAGCAGAAGCTCCGGCTACAGAAGAAAGCACGGAAGCAACTGAAGCTCCGGCTGCAGAAGAGAGCAATGAAGAAGCAGAAGCTCCGGCAGCTGAGGCAACTGGCTCAGGTTCCGTTTACTGGCTGAACTTTAAGCCTGAATCTGATGAAGTGCTTCAGGACATCGCAGCAACTTACAAGGAGCAGACCGGTGTGGAAGTAAAGGTAGTTACCGCTGCTTCCGGTACATATTCCCAGACTCTGATTTCTGAGATGGATAAATCTGCCCCCCCGACACTGTTTGTCATCGGTAACCAGGCAGGTGTGAAAGACTGGGCAGACTACGCTCTGGATTTGACAGGAACACCTATCGCTAATGAATTAAACACAGATGCTTACAATCTCTATGATGAGAACGGCAAGTTGGTTTCCATCGGATACTGCTATGAGTGCTACGGCATCATCGTAAATCCTGACCTGATCGAAAAAGCAGGCCACACCATGGATGAGATCAAGAACTTTGAAGGCCTGAAGACAGTGGCAGAGGATATTCACGCACGTGCAGAAGAGCTTGGCTTCGATGCATTCTCTTCCTCTGATATGGATGATTCTTCTTCCTGGCGTTTCACAGGCCATATGGCTAACCTGGAGTACTACTACGAGCAGGAAGGCACACCCTGGACAGAGTGCCCTGCAACGATCTCCGGCAAGTACATGGATAACTTCAAAAACCTCTATGACCTTTGCATCAACAACAGCCTGACAGATCCGAAAGAACTGGCAACAGGCGGACATGACGCAGAGAACGAGTTCAAGACAGGTCAGGCAGCATTCTTCGTAAACGGTTCCTGGGAATACGAAGCAGTGAAGAACGATGTTCCGAACGCAACGATGATCCCTTACTACTGCGGCGTAGAAGGTGAAGAAAAAGCAGGTCTTAACTGCGGTACAGAGAACTGCTGGGCAATCAACAGCAAGGCTTCCGCAGAAGATCAGCAGGCTACCATGGACTTCATGGTTTGGTGTGTGACAGATCCTGATGCATCCCGTAAGTTAGTAGATACCTTCGGTGTTATGCCTTATAAGCAGGCAGCAGAGTCCACCAACGGTTTCCTTGCAGCAGCTGATGCATACACATCTGAAGGATGCTATGTAATGAACTGGGCAACCAACTTCCAGCCTAACGTAGACGACTATCGTGCAGCTCTGGTAAGTGCTCTGAACCAGTACAACGCAGACCAGTCCGATGCAAACTGGGAAACAGTGACCAACGCTTTTGTAGGCGGCTGGGCAACACAGTACAACGCAATCAACCAGTAAGAAAAAGCAAATAATCAAACGTGGGGCGGGACGGACATTTATCCGCCCCGCCTTTTCAATCTGAAATCGGGGGTTGATACCATGAAGAACAAGAAAATAACCAATAGTAATTCTGTTACGAAAGCAACCAGGCGCTGGGGATTTCTGTTTTTGGGCCCTGTGCTGATCGCTTTTACCATTGGCTTTGTCTGGCCATTTATCCAGGGCATCTGGCTCTCCATGTGCCAGTTCCGCCTGATCTCCGATGCAAAATTCATCGGCTTTGGCAACTATGTGAAGGTTTTCCAGGACGCTTCCTTCCGCCATGCCTTCTGGTATACGGCGATGTTTGCCATTGTGTCGTTAGTCATTATCAACATTCTGGCGTTTATGGTGGCATATTTTCTGACGTTGGAAATTAAAGGCAGCAATCTGTTCCGTACCGTATTTTTTATGCCAAACCTGATCGGCGGCATTGTGCTTGGTTACATCTGGTCGATGATCTTCGACGGTATCCTCGGCCGTTATCAGACCTCTATCCTGTTGGAGAGTAAGTACGGCTTCTGGGGCCTGATCATCTTAATGTGCTGGCAGCAGATCGGATACATGATGATCATTTACATTGCGGGACTGCAGAATGTGCCCGGGGATATTCTGGAGGCGGCCCGCATCGACGGTGCGACTTCCCTGCAAACTCTGTTTAAGGTGACGATTCCCAATGTGATGAGCTCCTTTACGATCTGCATCTTCCTCTCTCTGACGAACGGTTTCAAGCTGTTTGACCAGAACCTGGCGCTCACCGGCGGTCAGCCTTTTACCATCCAGCCGGATGGTACGACCGTCAAGCAGACGGAAATGCTGGCACTCAACATTTACAATACATTTTACGGGTCCAATAGCTCTGCACAGGGCGTGGCACAGGCGAAGGCAGTGGTCTTCTTCGTTCTGGTGGCAGGACTCGGACTGCTTCAATTAGCCTATACACGTAAAAAGGAGGTGCAGCAGTAATGAATAAGAAAACAGTTTCTGCAGCAAACAGAAATAAAACGATCCTTTCCGTGATATTAGCGATAGTCAGCATCGTCTATGTGCTGCCTGTGTTAGCGGTGGTGCTGAACTCTTTTAAACAGAACACTTATGTAAAGACCGATACCTTTGCGCTTCCCACCGGAGAGATGAGCGCCGGTTTTGACAACTTTATCAAGGGAATGACTTTCGGTAACTATCCGTTTTACAAGAGTGTGATGTACAGTGTTGTGATTACGCTGCTTTCCACACTTTTGATTCTGCTTTGTACGTCCATGGCGGCCTGGTATATCGCGAGAGTGGATTCGATTTTCTGCCGGGCGATCTACTTCCTGTGTGTGTTCTCCATGGTGGTGCCCTTCCAGATGGTGATGTTTACGCTGTCCAAGACAGCGGATAAACTGCGTCTGAATACGCCTCTGACGATTCCCATCGTCTATCTGGGCTTCGGCGCAGGGCTTGCGATCTTCATGTTTGTGGGTTTCGTGAAAGCGATTCCGTTAGAGATCGAGGAAGCGGCGTCAATAGACGGCTGCGGACCGGTACGGACGTTCTTCACGGTGGTGGTGCCGATGTTAAAGCCGACCATGATTTCCGTGGGTATTCTGGAGATCATGTGGGTGTGGAATGACTATCTGCTGCCGGTATTGGTACTTGACATCAATGAGTACCGTACAATACCCATTCACATCCAGTACCTGAAGGGAAGCTACGGCACAGTGGACCTGGGCGCGACGATGGCGTTAATCCTGATGAGCATTATCCCGGTTATTATCTTCTATCTTGCCTGCCAGAAGCATATCATCAAAGGCGTGGCAGCAGGCGCGGTGAAAGGTTAATAAATCAGTAAAGTATATTCCCATCTCCAGGGGCTCTGGAGATGGGAAACAAAGGGGGCAGAAATGACCATCAAGGATATTGCGAAACTTTCCGGGTGCGGCGTGACCACAGTGTCCAGAGTGCTCAACAATCGTCCGGACGTCAGCGAAGAGACGCGCAGGAAAGTAATGACTGTCGTGGAGCAGTATGGGTTTATGCCCAATACAAACGCAAAACATTTAAAACAGCAGGCAGGCAGCAGTATTGCGATCATTGTCAAGGGAACACAGAATCTCCTGTTTGCCGAGCTGGTGGAAAATATTCAGACGCTGTTGCGGGAGGCAGATCAGGATGTTGCAGTTTATTATCTGGATGAGGATGCCAATGAGGTGACCTATGCACTGAGGCTTAGCAGAGAGCGCAGGCCCCGGGGTTTTTTATTTTTAGGCGGCGATCTGGATCAGTTTAAAGAGAGCTTTGCGCCGATCACTGTTCCAAGTGTATTGCTGACAAACAGCGCAGAGGGGTTGGAATTTGAAAATCTCTCGTCCTTCACCACCGATGATGAGCAGGCGGCGGAGCAGGTGATAGAATTGTTAGTGAAACTGGGGCATCACAATATCGGCGTGCTGGGCGGAAATTTGTCCAGTACTCAGATCAGTTATCGTCGTCTGGAAGGCTGCAAGAAGGCCTGTGAACGGCTGCATATTCCGTTTGATGCGGAACAGCAGTGTGAACAGTGCCGCTATTCCATGCCGGACGCCTATGCCGCTGCGGAAAGACTGTTACTGCGCAGGCCGGATCTGACTGCGGTTTTTGCGCTGAGTGATGTGACAGCGCTGGGAGCGATCCGTGCTTTCAGCGATATGGGCAAACGGGTGCCGGAGGATATTTCCGTGGTGGGATATGACGGTGTTGTCACCGGGCAGTATTCTCTGCCGCGTCTGACGACGATCAGGCAGGATACAAAACGGTTGGCGGAACAGGGAGTGGATTCGTTACTTCGGGGATTTATGCGAAACGGACATCCGATCCATGAAATGGTACCCTTTCAGCTGGTGTCCGGGGAAAGCGTGGCAAAAATCGGTTAGATGTGCATGGGAGAGCTGCGATGCCGTCTGACCGGGAAGAAACGTCGATAGAGAAAACAGATAAGATGTAACAGTGAAGCCGGAAGGCTGAACTGTTATGAAAATGCTGTAATGTAGAGGGGAAAGACATTGCCGGATGTTTTTCCCTGTATTTATACGCAGGTTCGCGAAAGGAAAGGAAAATCAGTATATAGATCAAATCAATCCTGTAACAGGATTGAACATAAGAAAAATTTAAGGAAAACTGCAACAATTTCTAAGAAAAGTGACACAACTATGATGCAAGTATGGTTTAACATGATTTCATAATAGGCGAGTTTTGGAATCAGACGGAAAGAGCGGGACATGGTTTGAATAAAATACTGATTGTGGAAGACGAGGAAGCGATTGCCAATTTAATAAAAATGAATTTACAGCATGCGGGATATCACTGTGAGGTGGCCAATGACGGGAATACCGGGGCGGATATGATGGCGGAAAACAGTTATGATCTGTGCCTGTTTGACATCATGCTGCCGGGAATCAATGGATATGAGCTGTTGGAGTATGCAAAAAGCTTGCATATGCCGGTTATCTTCCTGACGGCCAAGGGAGAGACGATCGACAAGGTAAAGGGGCTGAAGATGGGGGCGGACGATTACATCACGAAGCCCTTTGAGATCATAGAACTGCTTGCCAGGGTGGAGAATGTGCTGCGCCGGTTCCACAAGGTGGAGCAGGTGATTCAGATTGGTAATCTGGAGATCAATGTGGTGGCCAGAACCGTAAAGAAAAATGGCCGGGATATCAATCTGACGATCAAGGAGTTTGATCTGCTGCTGTTGTTTATGAGAAACCCGGACAGGGCGCTCTATCGGGAGATGATCTATGAACAGGTCTGGGACAGCCCTTATATGGGAGATTCCCGGACGGTGGATCTGCATGTGCAGAGGCTTCGGAGGAAGGCGGGGTTAGAACAGCAGATCGAATCGGTATATAAGGTGGGATACCGCTTCAGGAGCAGTGTAACATGAAATTATTTTGGAAACAGTTTACCGCCACGGTGTGCCTGATGGTCACGATGTTTGCGGTATTCGGGAGTATTTTTTTACAGACGTCTTTTCAGATTATGCTGGAGAGAGAAAAAGAGCGGGGACTGGAAGAGTGGAAAATGTTTCAGTTCGCGCTTTTAGCGTCTATGGAGGCGCTGCCGGAAGGATATTCCATCGAGAACGATACGATGACGGAGATGGTGGAGACCATTGAGGACAGTATCGGGAGTCAGGAGAACGGGATCGCCCTCTATAATGAGAACAGGCAGCTGATCTACAAAAACGGCATGTATTACGGCGCGCTGATGGCGGAAAATATCGGTACTGACAGGGCCATGTGGCGGCTTAGCGATACTGAGGAGGGCCATTACCTTGAGGCGCTTTCCCAGGTGAAGAAGAGCGGATCCACTTATTATTTTGCCTTTGGCAAAAATATCCAGTATGTGTATGATGTCAGGGACAGGCTTTACGGTCAGTATCGGAATATGGTGCTGGTCGTGATTGCTTTGTCCGTTCCTGTTTCCTGGCTGTTGGCGTATCATTTCACAAAGCCTGTGAGACAGCTTGTGAAGGCCACGAGGGATCTGGCCAGAGGAAATTATCAGAGCAGAGTGGAAGTAAAAGGGGAGGATGAGCTGTCCAGCCTGATGATGGAGTTTAACAGGATGGCAAGACGTCTGGAGCGGAGTATCTGGGAGCTGGAGGATGCGGCGAGAAGGCAGGAGGAATTTACCGGAGCCTTCGCCCACGAACTGAAGACGCCGCTCACTTCCATTATCGGTTATGGGGATATGTTACGCAGCATGAATCTGACAGAGGAGGAAAAAAGGAGTTCTTCCGATTATATTTATAAACAGGGGAAGCGTCTGGAGCGGCTTTCTCTGAAGATGATGGAGTTAGTGCGGGTAAACAAGCAAGGGATCACGTTGAAGCCTTTAAAGACCAGAGAGCTGGCCTATGAGGTAGAACTGTTTACGAAAAGGCTTTTGTGGGAGCGAAAAGTGGCGTTTGAAAAAAGCATTGCGCCAGGCATTCTGTTCGGGGATCTGGATCTGCTTTGTTCCCTGTTCGGAAATCTGATCGATAATGCGGCGAAGGCCTGTGTCCGGAAAACGTATCCGGGGGAGGAACAGGCGAAGATCCTGTTGATCGGAAAGCAGGAGAGAACGGGTTACAGTTTTACGGTGATGGACAACGGCTGCGGCATTCCCGCCGATGAGGTGGGAAAGATCACGGAGGCCTTTTACATGGTGGATAAGTCCAGAGCGAGAAAGGAGGGCGGCGCCGGCATCGGCATGACGCTTTGCAGCAGGATCGTGAAACTGCACCACGCGCGCTGGGAAATATCCAGCAGGGAGAACGAGGGGACAACGGTGTATGTTTTCTTCCCGGAAGAGGAGGAAGAAGATGATTGAGAAAGACAGGAGAAGTATAAAATATATACGAAAGAAAAATATGGCCAGAGGTATGACGGGACAGAGAGGGAGAGACGGTCTGGGAACGGAAAAAAAGAAAATTTCCATGGCCTGGCTTTCTCCGGACAGCTTTATGGGAAAAGCGCTCTGTATTCTGCTTGTGATCATTCTGACAGTGGGTGCTTTTTTAGCACCAAAGGTGATCAATAATCTATACGATGCCGGGACGTTAATGCAGATCACCTATATGGATATGGATTTAAGTCCCTATGCGGTGAGCTATGTGAAGATGGAAGATAAGCTGCAGGCCATCGCGAGAGTGAAGACGGCGGGCGGTTTTTTGTCGGTACTGCCGGTGGGGGAGGAAGCGGAGGGCGGCGTGAGCGGCGCCGAACTGGCGGAGGCGGTGAACAGGGAAGTCGGGGAGCTTCGCTGGGGCCTCGGTACGTTTTTCAGCGAGGCCTGGTGGAGTACGCTCACCGAAGGGAGCCTTGTGTCCAGAACAAAATATACGCTCTATGGCAGGCCGGACGGGGAGGGGAACGATACTTCCAAAGAGATGGCGCCGTTTCAGTTCTGGGTGCTGCAGTTTGTGCGGGTGGAAAGTTCCGATGAAGAAGGAAAAGAGAATAAGTATCTGACAGATTCTGACGACATAACAGACCGGATCATGGTCTGCATGGACGCGGATTTTGATAAGATCTACGCTTTTGCCGTTGCAGGGAACGTGGATAGGATAGAAGAGGTGTATGGATTGGAGTTAATGGAGATCTTTGATAAAGATGGGGAGGTGCGTGGTTATGCGGAGGCGTCCCTGCTGCCGGAGGAAAGGCAACGGCTGCGGATCGATCTGACTGCGGATATCATGGCAGGCTGGGCGGAATATTGGGATACGGTACCGGAGGAGCGTGCTTATTACATGGATGTACAGAATGAACTGGTGGGGGTTTATGTCTACCGGGATGAGGAATCGGCCGCGAAGGCGGACGGCGGGGGGAAAGAGGGCAGCGTGGGAGTGGACAGTGAAGAGGAAACAACGGAGATAGTGGTGGATGCAAAAACGGGAATGACCAGCCAGACAGAGCTTTCGGAAGCGGAGCGGAGGGCGCTTGTGCTGGAAAAGGCTGTTATGGGATATGGCCAGGAGGGAGAAAGGCTCATCTATAATTATGAAGCGGGCGAGGCGTTCCTCTTTTCCGCGGAAGAAATTGAAACATCAGGTTTTAAAGAGGAGGGTGATATGCTGCTTACTGTAGGCGCACAGGGGCAGGCGGTCCGGGGGGAGGAGAGTACTGCCGTCTGGATTCAGAAAACGGGCTGCAGAGATTTTTTTGATATGATGCAATTCTGATGCAGGTTTGCGGAAAGTCTGATGCATGGGGCAGATATTCTTATCATAAGGAATTCTTCAGATTATTTTTGAACAATTCCTGATGGAAGACGGAGGATAAGGGTATGGGAAGAACGATGCGGGCGGACATGTATGAGAACGTTTCCGTACGGAAACGGGCATCAGGAGAATATGAAGAGACAGTTTACGACAGGAGAGTGCAGGCGACAGGAAAAAGAGGCGTGGCGGTGCGGAGAGAACCATTGTATCAGGAATGCAGAGGAAGCGGGAAGAGGAACGTCGCGCAGATGGAGTCGGGGAAAGTATCCGGAGGCAGCAGAGCCGTCTGGAAAGAACCCATGTACGAAGCTGACAGACGGAACAGGGAGGCAGGGGCTTACCGGACTACAGGACAGGAAAAGACGAAAAGAGGAAGGAAAAAATTCGGAAGGCGGAAAAGAAAGAGCGCGGCGCGCAAAGTGCTGACCGGATTGCTTTTTTATTTTCTGTTTGCGGGTATGATCGCCACCTGCATTGCAGTAGTCAGCGTGTTCTCTGAGTGGAAGGAGAAGAGGCAGTCACAGGATGCTGCAAAAACTGACGGGATCATGGCGGACGGGACGGAAGCATGGACAGAGGAAGAGACGGGAAGCAGAGCCCTGATGGAGATCACACCGGAAATACGACATGAGTGTCAGGAATTGTATGAAGAGCAGGAAGAACTTCTGCTGATCGTTAATAAAGACCATGAACTTGAGACTTCCTATCAGCCCATGCTTCGCAATATTTGCAAAGGAAGACTGAAAGCGGCAGATATTCTGTATGAGGATCTCTGCGCCATGCTGGAGGACGGCGGGCAGGCCGGGTATGAGTACTGGATCGCCTCGGCCCACCGCGACAGAGCTTACCAGCAGGGGCTGGTGGACGAGGATGTGGAAAAATATATGGCGAAGGGTTATACCTATGAGGCGGCGCTTCAGAAAACCTATGAATATACGATGCCCGCAGGACAGTCCGAGCATGAGACGGGGTTAGCATTGGACATTCTCTGCTCCACCAATATGATGATGGATGAAAGCCAGGCTTATGAGCCGGGCAATCAGTGGCTTGCAGCGCACTGCCATGAGTATGGCTTTATTCTGCGGTATCCGGCGGACAAGGAGGACGTCACCGGTATCAAATACGAGCCCTGGCATTTCCGGTATGTGGGAAAGGAAGCGGCGGCTTATCTGAGGAATAAGGGGTGGACGTTGGAGGAGTTTTATAGAGTGATACATGACAGTATTCGGTGACAGTCCGCCGGACTGTCACCGGGCAGAACTGCCACACAGTGCATAAAAATTTTCCTTCACCTATTGACAAGCAGACAGCGGCAGGTTACACTTATTGAAACGGTTAACCTGCCAAAAATACTGAACCTTTCTCCGGGTATATGAGAAGGGGCAGGAATGAGAGATGACTATGAGAGAGCGTTATACGATAAGGGATGTCGCGGCCCTGGCGGGGGTATCCAATGCGACGGTATCCTATGTGCTGAGCGGCAAGAAAAAAATTTCCGAGGAGACGAGGCAGAGGGTGCTGCGGGTGATCGAGGAAGTGGGCTTTGTGCCGGATCTGAATGCCAGGGGCCTGTCGGGGAAGGACACGAAACTGATCGGCATTGTGATTCCGCAGACGGAGCCCGGCAGCAGGCTGATGTTCCACAATACGTTTTACAGCGAGCTTTTAGGCAGCATAGAGTTTGCCACAAGGCGAAAAGGCTATCATGTGCTGATATCGGCGACGGATATGACCCAGGATTACCTGAACCTGATCAAAGAGAGAAATCTGGCGGGCGTTATCATCGTCGGAACCTATGAGAGCAGATTCTGGGCGCAGCTCAAGAAGCTGGAGGTGCCGGTGGTGTTGGTGGACAGCTACTGTAAGAACGACTGGTTCCACGCCATCCGCATCGACGACGAGTACGCCTGCTTCTGCGAGACGGAATATGTGATCGGGAAGGGACACAGGAACATCGCCTTCGCTGCGGGCAGCCTGAAGGAAGACGGCGTTATGCAGAAGCGTTTTATGGGCTACAGGCGGGCTCTTAAGAAAAACGGCATTCCCTATTCAGACCGGTTTTTATTTGAAAATCTGGTGTCCTACGAGAGCGGTGCGGAGACCGCAAGACGGATCGCCGGAAGCGACCTGGGGATAACGGCGGTGGTAGCCACGGCGGATATTCTGGCTATCGGCCTGCTCAGCGGATTTTACCGGCTCGGCATCTCCGTGCCGGAGGAGATCTCGGTGATCGGTTTCGACGGGCTGGAGGAGACGGAATATACCACGCCGGGACTTACGACGATGAAACAGCCCATCTCCAGAAAAGGGGAGCTGGCGGTGGATCTTTTAATTGAGAATATTGAAAATCCCGGGATGGAGAGAGTGGATGAGATCCTGAATGTGCGGCTGATCGAGCGGGGCAGCGTGAGAGAGACAGCGTGTGAGTAAACAGAGGAAAGAAGTCCGGTGGATAGCCGCAGGGCTGAACAGTTATGAATCAGGAAGGAAGCGGGAGCAGAGGAAAAGAGTATAGATGATCGCAGAAATTATCAGGGGAAAAGTGTACGCAGGAGACGGGTTTGGATCCCGGGGAAAGTCTGTGGCGATAGAGAGAAAAGACGGCAGTCAGTTGACGATCAGGGCGCAGTATGAGATAGCCTGCGGCATGGGGGAAAAATTTGATTTTTTGAATCAGAAGGGACAGAGGACGGTCAATCAGGTAGTGGAAAAATTCTGCAACCAGGGGAAGGACAGCTATTTTGTCACACCCTTTTTCATGACGGAAGCGGGATTCGGCATCTATGTGGAGACGAGAGAGAGAACAGTGTTTTCCTTTCAGGAAATCATACGTTGCACCATACCGGAGGAGGCGGCGGTCTATGTGCTTACCGGGAGTATGCAGGAGATACTGCACGACTACTTAGGTCTCACCGGCAGGCCCGCCCCGCTGCCGGAGTACGCCTTCGGCATCTGGATCTCGGCAAACCGCTGGAACTGTCAGAGGGATGTGGAGGAACAGACTGCTCTGTTAAAAAAGTATGGCTTCCCGGCCAGCGTGCTTGTGCTGGAAGCCTGGAGCGACGAAGCCACCTTCTATATCTGGAACGGAGCGGGTTATGAGGCGAAACCGGGCGGAGCGAGGTATGAGGATTTTGACTTTGGGGAGAGCGCTTACTGGCCGGATCCGAAAGGGATGATCGAGAGACTCCACGGGGAGGGACTTAAGTTAGTGCTCTGGCAGATCCCGGTCTGGAAAAAGCAGGAGCCGGAGGAGCAGATATCGCCGCAGCTTGCCCTGGATAAAGCGTATGCGGTGAAAGAGCGCCTGTGCGTAATGAAGGAGGACGGGACGCCCTACGAGATACCGGAAGGAAACTGGTTTGCCGGTTCTCTCATTCCCGATTTTACAGGAGAGGAGACGAAAAAATTCTGGTTTGAGAAAAGGAAATACCTGCTGGATATGGGCGTGGACGGCTTTAAGACGGACGGCGGGGAGTTTATCTACCGGGAAGATATTCGTTTTGCAAACGGGGAGAGTGGTAAACAGGGGAAGAACGGATACTGCCAGGATTACATAGACGCCTACAGGGATTTTGTGGGCGAAGAAAAGGTATTGTTCAGCCGCGCCGGGTACATCGGCGCAGGAAGGACGCCGATCCTCTGGGCGGGGGATCATCAGTCCACCAACGAGGAACTGAAAAACGTGCTGACCGCGGGCTTAAGCGCGGCGATGTCCGGGATACTGTTCTGGAGTTTTGACATCGGCGGCTTTGCCGGGAGACTGCCCGATCCGGATCTGTATCTGCGCTCCACCCAGATGGCATGTTTTTTACCGGTCATGCAGTGGCATTCGGAGCCGGAGGGCGGGCAGTTTCAGGAACTGATGCCCGGTATTTCGGGGAACAACGAGAGAAGCCCTTGGAATATCGCCCGGGTTTACGGTCAGCCGGAGCTGATCGATGAGATCAGATACTGGCATCTGCTGCGCATGGAACTGCAACTCTATCTATATGAGGCTGCGGAAGAGGCGGTGCGGGAGGATAAGCCGATGATGCGCCCCCTGTTCTATGCGTTTCAGGAGGATGAGAACTGTTTTGGGGTTTCGGATGAATATATGTTTGGAAGCAGGATGCTTGTGGCGCCGCTTCTGGAGGTCTGTCAGAAAACCAGGGACGTGTATCTGCCGGAGGGAAACTGGTACGGGTTTTTTACCGGGAAGAAATATGCGGGAAACAGTGTGCATCACTCGGACAGGGAGGAGAAATTCCCGGTGTATGTCAGAGAGGGAAGCGTCATCCTGCGGGAGAAGGAGGGAAAACGGAGGGGGTATCTGTACGGAGAGAAGGGATGCAGCACTGTTCGGATGGGACAGGGCAATCAGGAGATCGCATGGGAGTGCGGCGAGGTGGTGAAGAAAGGGGGAATGGACAGGGAGACAGAGTGGATTTTTGTGTTTTAATTTAGTAGGTTAACCGTTTCAATTCAACTGACAAATATAAAGAAAAAAGAAAGGATGAAAAAGTTATGAAAAAGAAAATGTTATCGTTTCTGCTGACAGGGGCTATGTTTGCCTGTATGCTCACAGGATGCGGCAAGGCGGAAGAACAGGCGGAGCAGGGCACGGCGGCGCAGGAGCCCGCCCAGGAGGCGCAGGAGTCTGACAGCGTGGATATCTCTGCGGAAGAAGAGGGGGAGGAAGAAGTGACGATCACCTACGCGAACTTTAACGCTTCCGGCGGCAACGAAGAGACGCTGCAGAAGATGTATGAGGCCTTCCACGAGGAGTATCCGCAGATCACGGTGGATATCGAGACCATCGGATACGACGATTATTTCACGCAGATGCAGACGAGAGTGGCAGGCGGCACGGCGCCCGACTGTTACGAGTTAAATATTGAAAACTTTGCGGCCTACGCCAACAAAGGAGTTCTGGCGGAACTGACAGGCATCGATGTGAGCGGCTACAATGAGACCGCGCTGTCGGCCTTTGGGATAGACGGAAAACAGTACGGCGTGCCCGGCAATTTCTCCAACGTGGTGTTGATTTACAATAAGGATCTGTTCGACCAGGCCGAGATAGAGTATCCGACGAATGACTGGACCTGGGACGACGCGATGGAGGCCTGCGAGAAGATAAGTGCTCTGGGCGATGATATCTACGGGATCTATCAGCCCATTACCTTCAACGAATTTTTCAAGGTGGCGGCGCAGTACGGCGGTGGTGTATTGAATGAGGATAAGACAGCCTTCACGATCAATTCGGAAGAAAATCTGGCGGCTGCGGAGATGATGATAGAAAAGATCACAGAGACAAACGTACAGCCCACCGATGCGCAGATGGGCGGAATGGGCGACTGGGATCTGTTTGAGAGCGGCAGGCTCGGGATGATCCCAACCGGTATATGGGCTTTCGGCGCTTTCACGGATGCCTGTGATTTCAACTGGGATATCTGTGTGGAGCCGGGCGGCACCCGGAAAGCAACCCACTTTTTCAGCAATGCGCTGGTGGTGAATGCGGAGAGCGGGAAAAAGGAAGCGGCTGCCACCTGGATTAACTGGTTAGCGTCCAGCGATGCGGCGGCGAAGATGCGGATAGAGGCGGGCTGGGATCTGCCGGCAATCAGCGATGAGGCGGTGTTAGCGGGCTATCTGGAGATCACGCCCCCGGAAAACAGGCAGGCAGTGTTTGATTCCTTAAATGACCTGGTGGTGGCGCCGATCATCGAGGACTATTCCCTGATGGCGGATATCATTACGGACAAACTCTCCAGGGCGGCCTCCGGCGAACTGACTGTGAAGGAGGCGCTGGATCAGGCGCAGGAAGAGTGCGGCGCGCAGATCACGATGCAGTGATGTAAAAAAGAGGGAGAACCATGAAAAGATGGAAGACACTCATGCAGGCAGCGCCGTTTATGCTGCCGAGCATCGTGGGAATGATCGTGTTCAGCTTGCTGCCGATCGTCATTTCCATAGTGGTCAGCCTGACCGACTGGAACGGGCTGGACAAATTAAATGCACAGACGCTGGGAGAGCGTCTGTGCGGTCTTGAGAACTATGGGGCAATTTTGCGAAGCGTCGAGTTCTGGAATGTACTGGGGCACACCGTCTACTATATTGTGCTGTACATTCCGTTAGTGCTTGTCATGTCCTTATTTATCGCTTCGATCCTGAACCGGAATATGAGGGGGATCGGCGTCTTCCGGGTGTTGTACTATATCCCGGTTCTGACCTCCTGGGTGGCGGCGAGCCTGATCTGGAAATGGGTGCTGAGCCCGCAGTACGGGGTGATCAACCAGCTCTTGGGGTATCTCGGCGTCAGAGGGCCGGAGTGGCTGACGGACAAATTCTGGGCGATGCCGGCCATTGTGTTAGCCTCCGTGTGGAAGGATATGGGATTTTACGGGCTGTTTCTTCTGTCCGGGTTGAAGGCTATCGACACAGGCTACTATGAGGCGGCGCAGATGGACGGCGCGGGGAAGGTCAGACAGTTTTTTTCGATCACGCTGCCCCTGCTCACCCCGTCCATGTTCTTCTGCGTTATTATGGCGCTTATCAATGCCTTCCAGCTGTTTCCGCAGGTGCAGATCATGACGGAGGGCGGCCCCAACGGCGCAACCCAGGTGATGGTGGAGAGAATTTATACTTATGGATTTAAATATTTCAGGATGGGATATGCGGCGGCGTACTCGTGGCTTTTGTTTGTCATCATATTTGTCCTGACACTGGTGCAGATGAAGCTGCAGAAGAGGTGGGTGTACTATGAATCATAGCAGAAAAAAAGCCATGCAGGAAGCGTTTTCGTATCTGACAGCCATACTCGTGGGAGTTGTGGTGATCATTCCGTTTTTGTGGATGCTCTCCACCTCTCTGAAAAACAAGGGGGCGCTGATGCAGATCCCCATTGAGTGGATTCCGGAGGAGCCCTCCCTTGACGCCTACCGGACGGTGTTCTCGAGATTTCCGCTTTTCCGGGCCATCTGCAACAGCTTTTTTATCACGGTGAGCTATACGGTGGTCACGATACTGTCCTCCTCCATGGCGGCCTTTGCCATTACAAAGCTCCGCTTTCCCGGCGCGGACGGGATTTTCAAACTGTATCTGGCCTCCATGATGATACCGACGCAGGTGACGTTAATACCGTTATTTGTGATCATGAACAGGCTGGGACTGATCAATACTTATCCAAGCGTGATACTGCCGGCTATGTTCCGTGCCTTTGCGGTGTTTATGCTGGTGCAGCAGATGCGGGCGATCCCAAATGACTATATGGAGGCGGCGAGGATCGACGGGGCGGGAATCTTCCGGATCTACTGGAAGGTAATTATGCCGCTTACAAAGTCCGCCATCGCGACTTTGACGGTGACTACTTTTATGGAGAGTTGGAACGATTATCTGTGGCCCCTTCTGATGTTGTCGGACAAAAACAAGATGACACTGACTTTGGCCTTAAACAGTTTAAATGGACAGTACGGGACAGAGTACAATCTGCTGATGGCAGGCAGTCTGATCTCCATGCTTCCGATCGTGGTCATCTATGCCTGCGCACAGAAATATTTTAAGGCGGGCCTCATGTCCGGCGGAGTGAAAGGATAGAGGAGCAAAAAGATGGGAAAGGAATGAAAAACGGAGGACGGGTATGATAAAACGATATGTATTCGGTGATCCTGTGGAGACGGAGTCCGTGTTATGGAAACCGGAGGCGGCGGACTGGCAGGACGACAGGCTGTTTTGCAGGGACAATGCATTTTACGGCGATCTGTCCGGGGAGGAGATCGTGTACGGCCTCGGGCAGAACGTGCGGGGCATCAACAAGAGAGGATGGCTCTATGAGAGTTACTGTACGGATGATCCTCGTCACACAGAGGAAAAACACACGCTCTACGGCGCCCACAATTTTCTGGTGCTCGACGGAGCGGGGGTGCTTGGGATCTTTGTTGATACGCCAGGGAACGTGGTGTACGATATCGGCTATACGGATAGCCGGAAACTGAGCATTGCGCCGCAGTCGGCGGATTTTGAGCTGTATCTGATCGAGGGGGAGAGCCCGGATGCGGTGGTGGAGGTGTTTCGGCGCCTCATCGGGAGAAGCTATATTCCGCCCCGCTGGGCCTTCGGTTATGGGCAGAGCAGGTGGGGCTATGACTCGATGAATCAGGTGCGGGAGGTAGCGGCGGGTTACCGTGATAACCATATTCCGCTTGATATGATCTTTTTGGACATAGACTATATGGAGCGCTATAAGGATTTTACGGTGGACAAAGAGCGCTTCCCCGATTTTCGGGGACTTGTGGCGGAGATGAAAGAGCAGGACATCCGGCTGGTGCCGATCATCGACGGCGGTGTAAAAAAAGAGGACGGCTACGATATCTATGAGGAGGGGAAGGAGAAGGGATATTTCTGCAAGGATGAAGAGGGGGAGGATTTTTTGCTGGGAGTGTGGCCGGGCAGATGCTGTCTGCCGGACATGCTGCAGGAGGAGGCCGGCAGATGGTTTGGATCAAAGTATAAGATTCTGCTTGATATGGGGATCGAAGGCTTCTGGAACGACATGAACGAACCGGCGGTCTTTTACTCGGAAAAGGGGCTGGCGGAGGCCTTTGAGAAGATAGACGCTTTCCGCACACAGAATCTGGACATCCAAAGCTTTTTTGAATTTCAGGGACTGGCCGCAGGGCTGTCAAACAGCCCGCAGGATTACGCTTCCTTCTATCATGAATACAGAGGGGAGCGATACCGCCATGACAGAGTGCACAATTTGTTCGGCTATTATATGACCAGGCGGGCGGCGGAGGCTTTCGAGGAGCTTGAACCGGAAAAGAGGATTCTGCTTTTTTCCAGAGCTTCCTGTATCGGGATGCACCGCTTTGGCGGCATCTGGCAGGGGGATAATCACTCCTGGTGGTCCCATCTGCTGTTAAATATCAAGATGATGCCTTCCTTAAACATGTGCGGCTTTCTGTACACGGGAGCGGATATCGGCGGATTTGGAGGAGATGTGACCGAGGATCTGTTGATCAGGTGGCTGTCCTTCGGCGTTTTTACGCCGTTGATGCGCAACCACTCGGCGGCGGGGACGAGAAGACAGGAGGTCTATCGCTTCGGGACGGCGGAACTGATGCGGGATGTCATTTCGGTCCGCTATAAGCTGCTGCCCTATCTCTACAGCGAATATATGAAAGCGGCGCTTGGTGGTACGATGTTGTTCAGGCCTCTCGGGTTTGCCTACAGAAAGGACGGCATCGCGGGACAGGTGGAAGACCAGCTTCTGGTGGGAGAGAGCATCATGATCGCGCCGGTACATGAGCAGAATGCGGCGGGCAGGACGGTCTATTTCCCGGAGCCCATGAAGCTGCTGCGGTTTCATGGGGGGAATGTGCTGGAGGAGGCGGTATATCCGAAAGGACACGCCTATATCGGGATGCCCCTGGGGGACGTCTGCGTCTTTCTGAGAGAAAATCATATCCTGCCCCTGAGCCGGGGCGGAGAGTGCGTCGGGGATGTGGACTTTGCGCATCTGGAACGGTATGTCTGGGGGACAGACGTAAAGCCCTACGCATATTACAGGGACGACGGAGAGACGAAGGAGTTTGATCTGGAAAAGCATGTGGAGATGCTGACGGTGTAAGGAGAATGCTGTATAGTCTGACGAGTAGAGAGATACGGAAAATGCAGAGAGCCGCCCGGTTTGAGGGCGGCTTTTTGGCGGAAAGTCAACGGCACAGCTCATTCCACTGGCAGCCGCCGCAGATCTCCTCCCGCTTACCGGGGGAGAGGATATTTTGCTGCACGGAGGCAGCGAAATCTTTCCATCTGATCTTTGTCCCCTCGGGCAGTCCGCAGCAGTAAAGAACCTGGCGGTCGTATGCTTCAGCTTTATCTGAGGGCAGTCCGGTGTCCTCGTCTGTGCATCTGCCGGCCTGGTTATTCGGGCAGCAGGCACATACGTCGTCTGCCCCGCAAAGCAGGGTGACTTCCGGGTTTTCTTCCAGTCTTTCTTTCATGGCCGCCATATTTTCCGTGAATGCGCCGCTGTAGCCCTTCCCCTGGAAGAAGGAGAAGCACATGCCGTGGTGCGGTCTGATTTTGCAGGTCATGTCAGTTCTGCTCCTTTTCTGTTTTCTATTTGGCTGCTTCCCGTGGCTGAATGTCTACGCCTGATCCTGCGCCTCAGGATCTGTCCATAATTTTCCCAAGCGGTCCTCGGAGGGTGTTTCCCAGCATGAGCGCTAAGGCGATCTTGACCGCGTCGGGAATGATAAACGGGATCACGCACCAGCCAAGCACTGTCAGAAGGCTGACAGAACCGGTGTCTCTCAGATAGACAAACATGAACCATGCGGTGCCTGCGGCGTAACACGCGAGCAGCCCCAGCACCATGGAGAGTGCCTGTATGGCAAGCACATATTTTACATGGAGCTTTTTGATAAAGACAGCCTCCATCAGCCACATAATCAGGGCTGAGAAGATAAAACCAATGATATATCCCCCGGTGTTTCTAAAAAGAATGCCCAGGCCTCCGGTAAATTCCGCGAACACCGGTACCCCGATAGCGCCCAACAGGACGTAGAGAGTTACGGCGATGGTCCCCCGCTTTCCGCCCAGTATGGATACCGCCAGGAATACGGCGAAGGTCTGAAGGGTAAAGGGAACTACCGTGGGGATGGAGATCCAGGAGCAGATGGCGATCAGTACCGTGAAGACGGCAATATATGCCATGTCGTAGGTTTTTCCCCTTCCTGCGGATTTTTGTTTTGTATGCTGCAGCTGCGCGGTTGTGTTTGTGTCCATGGTCTGTTTCCTCCGTTATCTGGCTTCTTTCGTTTTAACTCTGCTTCGTTGGCATAAGTGAGATACCCCTCAGCAAACTACGGAGTAATCATAGCACAGAGAAAAAAGGATGTCAACCCATTATTGAAATGAGTTGACAATTCTAAAGAGGTCTTTCAATACTCAAAAATAGATGCTTTACAAAATATACTAAAGCATGTTATCATTGTTCCAAACATATCTGGGAGTCTTAAGTTCTGATATCACATCTGTGACGAGTCACCTGTTTCTTGCAAGAATCCCTTATATGAGAAAAATTGAATAAGGGAGGAATGTAAATGGGAAAATCAGAGCTATGTGGGTTAGCATATGGTGTTGCGGAATATGCTGACAGAGAGCCTCAGTTATCAGAAGCAGTGGAAGCGAAAGAAAAGAGCGCATGAAAAAGACGAGGTTAAGGCAGTTATTCGAAGTGGTGCGCTACAGTGGAGAAAAAGAGGAGCTGGAAGAGGAACTTTCAGCGGTTGAAAAGGTGATAAAGATTCAGCGCAGCGTGAAAAATTATGATGTAAAACAGATTTATGAAGCCATGCAGAAAGAGAATGCGGAATGAGGAAAAACCATGGATATGGATAAAAAGAGAAGACTGGAAAAAATACTGCTTCTGGCGGTGAAAATTGCCGTGGGCAGTGCTGCCGCCGTCTATGTGGCCGAGGCACTGCATCTGGAAAATGCAGTTTCGGCAGGTACGGTCACTTTGCTGTCACTGCTTGGAACCAAGCGGGAGACTGTGAGAGTGTCCATTGCGCGTATCGGCGCTTTTCTGTTCACAGTGCTGCTGGCTTATCTGGCCATCCCCAATATAGAGAGCGACTGGATCACCTACTGTGTTATTCTGTTTATCCTTGTTTTTGTGTTGGCGGTTGTGGGCTGGATGCCGACGCTCTCCGTAAACTTCGTTATTATTGCACACTATGTGACGAAGAAGGAGTTCAGCAGAGAATTTTTTTTAAATGAATTTCTTCTGGTGCTGATCGGCGCTGTCATCGCCTGTATTTTGAATCTGTTTCATCTGAACAGGAAGCGAAAAGTGGATATTATGGCAGATATGCGCTATACCGAGGAGAAACTGCAGTATATCCTGCGGGAACTTGCGGGGTATCTTCGGGATGAGCGAATGAGCAGTGAGATCAGTGTCTGGGATGATATCTGTATGCTGGAGAAGAAGTTAAAGGTATTTATGGAGGAGGCCAGAGAATTTCAGAATAATAACTTTGCGGATCATCACAGTTACTATCTGGATTATTTTGAGATGCGGCTGGAGCAGTGCCGTGTATTGGACAATCTGCATTATGAGATGAAAAAGATCCGGACCGTGCCGAAGGAGGCTGAGGTGATTGCGGATTATATGTACCATCTGGCGGATCATGTGACGGAAAAGAATATTCCGAAGGCGCAGAATGACAGGCTGCAGGAGATTTTTGCGGAGATGAAAGAGGAAAATCTGCCTAAAGACCGGGAGGAATTTGAGAATCAGGCGATGTTATACCATATCATGATGGATATAGAGGAATTCCTGAAATACAAGCTGGAATTTATAGAAAATCTGGACGAGCGGCAGCGGAAGGCGTACTGGGATTGAGCGCTGTGGGCCGGATGTCTGGCAGAGATATTATGAATAAGCGGCTGCGAGGCCTGTGGGCAGAAAAAGACTTTTATGGCAGGGAAACCGTGAAAGTGCTTCCGCCCCCGGGGGTATCTGATACCGAAATTTTTCCGTGGTGCGCATGGACGATCTCGCAGGCGATACAGAGTCCCAGACCGAAATGTCCTTTCTCGGTGCGGGACTTTTCTGCGCGGTAAAACCGCTCAAAGATCTGTTCTTTTTCTGCGTCAGGGATACCGGGGCCGTTGTCTTCCACGGAAATCTGTGTACTTTTTCCATTACAGGTAAGAAGCAGGCGCACGCGTCCGCCCACGGGAGTATAACTGACAGCGTTATGCAGCAAAATAGCAAGTACCTGGGTGATGCGCTCCTTGTCGCAGGGGACGGCGGGCAGCGAGGCTTCCGGCAACGAGACGGAGAGGGTGATATTCTTTTTTGCCGCAACGGGTTCAAAGGCCTCGAAGAGGTTGAGCACCAGCGTATCCAGTTCCACCGGTGTTTGCTCTATACTCCAGCTTCCGCTTGCGGCGGTGCTTAAAAGGAGCATATCATCGATCAGTCTGGACATACGCATTCCCTCTGAATGGATGGCTTCCAGAAAGCGGATCCGCTCTTCACCGTCCGCTTTTTCGCTGGCACTGGCGCAGGACAGGATCACTGCCAGAGGGGTGCGCAGTTCATGGGAGGCGGAGGCCACGAACCGGGCCTGTCTTTCCTGATTTTCCTTAAGCGGTTTCAGGATCCGCCTGGTAAAATGCCAGGAAAAAAAAGACAGCAGTACGATGGCAGCGACATCCAGCAAAAGAAAGAGGAAACGCTGTCTGTCGATCTGCGCCTGCAGGGGATCAAGGGGAGACAGGATGATGATCTGCAGGGTGCCGCCGTTTCTTTCGGACACAGCAATGCAGGCGCAGTAGCTTTTTGTTTTGTGCAGTAAAGAAAAGCCGCGAAGAGACATTAGAACAGGGTCCTCGCTGTCCGTGGAAGAGCCTGCCTTCTGGCGGCGGGGCGGCGTATAAAAAAATTCCATATGCGAGGTGTCGGAGTATTCGCTTCCCACGAGGGGGCCGGGGCTGTTCTCGTAAATGCGCCACACATCTTCAAAGAGCTGTTTCTGCTCTTCCGTTTCCCGTTCGTTATATAAAAAGGGTATGCCATTGTCGGTGATATGGATCAGATATCTTCCGTTTTCCTCCATTTTGGTCAGCCATTCGTGAGTGATCACATTTTGGTGCTCCATACCTGCAAGCAACGTACTCATATTGTTCTGAAAGGCGGCAAAGGTGCTGTTTTTCAGGCTCTGTTCCGAGATATAGAGATAGCCGAATGACATGGCAAGAAGAATAACGGCTGTTATGCTTCCGCAGAGGATCGTCAGACGGAGATGTACTTTTTTAAACATGGCAGGGAGTCTCCTCGGTTTATCAGGCATCCGTTTGTGGTATACAGGAAATTGCGGTATGGCAGCGGCAGTAGTGTAACAGCAAAAGTGCGGTAAGGCATCGCCATGCGGAGGTGCTGCTTTCAGGTTTCTATCTGGTAACCGACGCCCCGGATCGTGCGGATCGCTACTTTGCTGCCCACGGCTTTCAGGCGTCTTCGAAGAAAATGGATGTAATTGTCCAGATTCCCCTCCTCCACGTCACTGTCGAGGCCCCACACTTTTGTCAACAGCAGTGTGCGGGATAAGGACTGACCAGGGTTTCGCAGGAATGCTTCTAACAGATCGCCCTCCCGTTTGGAGATGCTGCAGGTGCCGGCCGTACCGGAAAGCGTGTTTTCCTCCGGCCGGTATGTGATATCCCCGAAGGAAATTTTATCCGCTTCTTCCATCTTCCTGGGACGGCGGGCGACACAGCGGATCCTGGCCATCAGCTCTTTGAAGGCAAAGGGTTTTACGAGGTAGTCGTCGGCTCCCAGATCAAGTCCGGTGACCTTGTCATCCAGGGTGCCCAGAGCAGTAATTAAAATAACGGGTGTCTGATTATGTGCCTTTCGCATTTTTTGTAAGAGTTCGGTGCCGCTGATATAGGGCATCATGCGGTCCAACAGGATCAGGTCGTGTATATTCTGTTCGATATAATAGAGCGCTTCCTCTCCATCGGCGCAGGTGTCGATTAAAAAGCCCTCCTGTTCTAACTGGAAAGCCAGGGAAGTTCTCAGTTTTTCGTCGTCTTCAGCCAGTAAGATTCTCATGGGAATTCTCCTTATTACCTTATGTATGGCACTGTGGTATGCGAATGAGCAGATCATGAGGCACGCAGGAAAGCGGCTTGCGGCCTGTTACTCTGTATCATTATTCCTGGGAACAAATTTTACAGAGTATATTATAACAGAAAAATCTCGAAAGATTCTCTAAATTTTCAGCTTGTCGGGAAAAGTTGATGAAATGGACAGGATAAGTCTTCCCTGTCCGGTTTGCCGGGAAATGGGGTTAAGATAAATCATTTAGAGAAAATTTAGAGAAACATTTGTTATGCTATCGTAGACCGGTTGAAGTGGGGGATTTGAAAGAAACGATTTTGAACTAACAGGAGGACGAAAGAAAAATGCGAAACATAACAAAAAAATGGATCATCATAACGGTGGCGGCGGTGACAGCCTTTGGGGTGCTTACTGCCTGCACAAAGACGACAGAGAAAAAGGATGACACGGAGGAAGCGGAGGATGTAGCGCAATCGGAAGATACGGACAGTGAAGGGGCGCAGACAGCGGAGGATACCGACATGCAGGAGGCTGGACCGGAGAGCGGCAGTGAGAACGCAGATTCTGGGGAAGCGACAGAACTGAATGGCCTGATTGCGGAAGTTCCTGAGGACAGTGACGACAGTTTCATCATAGAGAAGCTTGTTGTAGAACAGGAAAACGGCGTCGATATCATGGGAACGGATCCTGACGGGACGAAAATCACGATAGTCTACAGTGATGAGACGAACTTTGTGAAACGGACAGTTCAGGATGGCGGTGACAGTACGGAAGAAAAGGAAGGTTCGGCGGCAGATCTGCAGGAAGGATTTACAGTGGAGGCAAGGGGCAGTTACGGCGGCGATAACGTATTTTTTGCCACGGACGTGAAGATTGTGGAAGTAATTCTGTAAAAAAATGTGTGAAAAACCGAGGTGGTTCTGATAAGAGCACTATTATGGCAGGCCAGACCGGCACTGAAATATTGACAGGGAAACAGGAACCACTGAGAGAATGGAGAAAGTTATGTACAGCAAGAAAAAATGGATATTCATAACGACCGTTATGATAACGATGCTATTGGGGATAACCGGCTGTGGGAAAAGTACAGAAGAAGCAGACCAGGCAGGAAATTCTGCGGTGACGGCGGAAGATCTGCCGACGTCTGAAGAGAGGGACAATGGAGCGGTACCGGAAGCGGAGGATATGCAGGGGAAAAATCCAGAAGGAGGCGATGGTGAACAGGCAGCCTCGCAGGATACGGAACTGTTCTCGGACTTAACAGGGGATGGAGAAAACGTACCGGGTTCAGCGCAGGGAGAAAGTACGTTTCATTATATCAATGAGGACAAGGATCTGTATGGTGATATATGGGAAGTCGGAGAAGGGAAGTTTACGGTGACGGAAATTTATAATGAGAAAATGGAGGACGGTTCCCAGATTATGACGTCACTGGCCGAAGGAGCAGCAGGTGAGGCACCGAAAATCACGGTCACATATGACGAAAATACGAAATTCATCAGGCAGACGATCCGGGACGGCGGTGCAAGCCACGAGGAGAAGGAAGCGTCTGCGGCGGATCTAGAGAAAGGCCTTACAGCCGAGATGAACGGCAGCTACGAGGGCGATGTGTTTCATGCTACGGAAATCCTGATCGTGGAGGTTATTCTGGATTAAAGAGTATCCGTATGCCATTGTGAGAGGAAGCGGATTAAAACAGGTTATGGCAGTTCGCAGTATCACAGGCAGGCGTAAATTTCATAAGCTGACGAGCAGTTGTACAGCAAGCAGTATATATTAATCAGCGCAAAATCAGCGAAAAAACAGAGAGGTGACTATGAACAAATTAAAAAAATGGGCGGCATTACTTTGCTCGGTAATCATAACGGCATCCTTTCTGACGGGCTGCGGCGGCGGGGGAGGTGAAGAAAACGCCCCCGGACCGCAGCCGGAGAAGGAGGAAAAGAATACTGCGGCCGCGCAGGAGGAGGATACGGAGAAAAGCATGGGGCGTTATCTGGAAAAGGAGATGACGCTGCCGGAGGAGATCAGTGAGATGGTGCCGTACCCGATTCCCTATATCAGGAAACTGGAAAACGGCGATCTGATGTTGACGGAAAAAACGGCGGGCAATTATATTTCTTCGGATGACGGCGAAACCTGGAAGTCTGCCGGGAATCCCTGGAAAGAGGTCGGGGATAAGCTCTATGTGACAGATATGGCGGTCTCTCCTGCCGGAGCCGTAGCGATGATCGGTATGCTTTCTGGCGGTGCTGGGGCATCAGAGACCGGCGGGACAACGGAACTGGACTGGCAGTATTACTATTATGACGCGGAAGGCAATGAAATAAAACTGGAACTGCCGGACATCAGTCTCAGAAGCTTTGCCTTCGACAACCAGAACCGGCTGTACGGTTTTGCGGGCGGCGGAGAAGTTTACCGGATCGATCCGGAGGCGGGGACAAAAAAGGAACTGTTCACGGCGGACGGTACAGTGGATTTTGCCTGCTTTACGGACAAATATGTGGTCGGCGTCACAACGAGAAGCGCCGCCGTGGTGTACGATATTGAACAGGATATCATGCTGGACACGGACGAAGTGCTGCAGAGTTTTATCGAAGAGAATCTGGGGCTTTCCATCGGCGGCACTGATGTGGGGCACAGCGTCGTTCTGACGGCGGGAGAGAAAGAAGATATCATTTATTTTGCCTTTGACGGCGGTCTGTACCGGCATGTGGTCGGCGGCACGGCCATCGAGCAGATCATCGACGGGACGACTTCCAGCTTCGGGGATCCCAGTGTGATGCTGATGGATATGGTGATGCTGCCGGACAATGAGTTTGCGGTGCTTTACACCGGTATGAAGCTGTATCGGTATACCTATGATCCCAATGTGCCTACGGTGCCGGATGAACAGATTAAGATATACAGCCTTCTGGAGAATACGACGATCAGGCAGGCTGTCAGCATGTTCCAGAAAGCCCATCAGGACGTGTATATCCGCTATGAGATCGGTATGTCCGGGGACGACAGCGTGACGAGGGAGGATGCGATACGTAACCTCAACACAAAACTGATGTCCGGGGAAGGGCCGGATGTCCTGCTGCTTGACGGGCTGCCCCAGGCATCCTATGAGGAAAAAGGAATTCTGGCGGACTTAAGCGGCATAGCGGAAGGCATGACAGGGGAAGCGGCGCTGTTTCCGAATATTGTGGAAGCCTGCAGAAAAGACGGAAAGCTCTACGCGCTGCCCATCAATATACAGCTTCCGTTGATAGCGGGGCGGCCGGAAGATGTGGAGAGGGTGAAGGATCTGGATTCCCTGGCGGCGACGCTGGAAGAGATCAGAGAGAAAAACCCAGAGGGCAGCCTATTGTATGTACGGACGCCGGAACAGCTCTTATATATCCTGAGCCTGAGCAGTTCGGCGGCATGGACGGATGAAAAAGGAAATATCGACGAAAAAGCGCTGGAGGAGTTCCTGACAGCGGCAAAGCGGATCTGGCAGGCGGAAGTTTCCGGTGTGACGGAGGAAGATCTGGGGGTGAGCGAGAGCGGCTACGGTACGTTGAATGATGAATATAAGCAATATTATGGGAATATTTCCGGCGGCGCGGAACTCGTTATAATGGATATGCAGAAGTTTGCGATGGGAAGAGTCCGCGGTGTGGATTGGGAGTACGATATGCTGACCACCCTGGACGAACAGGAGGAAGATTTTGATTTTGATGTCTGGAACGGACAGGTGGACAACGGTTTTATCACGAATACGCTTGTTGGAATTTCGGCGAATTCCACAGACAATGAACTGGCAGTAGAATTTTACAGATACCTGTTCGGGAAGGAGCTGCAGGATATTGATATGCTCGACGGGATGACAGTGAACATGGCATCCTTTGAGGGATTGAAGAAAAACCCCAGAGAGGGACTGGTGGAAGGGGCAGACGAGAGAGCTGCAGGCTCCATAGGCTCTGGTACGCCGGATGGAAAGTCCTTCAGCATCGAACTGCTGTGGCCCACGGAGGAGGAATTTGAGAGGCTGAAAGAAATCGTGAGTTCCGTCTCCGGCATCAGCACCGGGGATACGGTGATCGAGGATACGGTCTTTGAGGTCGGCGCGAGAGTTCTGGAGGGCGGAACAACGCCCCAGGAAGCGGTGCAGGAGATCGTGAAGAAGTCGGCTATTTATCTGGCAGAGTGACGAGAAGGCACTGGTTCCATGCAGTGACATTCTTTTGCATAGGAAGTTGCTCCGGATTTTTTGAGTTCGCGGAGCGAACTCGCAATGCGAGCGTAGCTCGCTATTTTACAGATAAGAAAGAGCAGCCTGCTGCGAGTGCAGAGGGGCTGCTCTTTCCTGCCATATCGGGAAAAGTTTTCACTAGATGACATGGGGGAATTGCTGCAAAGTATCCGTCTGATTCAGTGTCTGTCGAGGATGGAAGTATCATCGGTATACTGTCCTGTCTGATAATCAAACAGAAGAATTTGATAAGGTTCTTCTAAGGAGATCCATATCTCGAAATCTCTGCTTTCCAAATCTCCGTCGGTGATGATCTGATCGTTAAAGGTCCAGAAAGTTGCATTCTCACCGATGACGGAATGCACACAAAAGCGGATACCTTCCGTGCCGTCTGCCGTTTCGATTCCGCCGGTATAGGACAATGCATCTCTGTTTCTGTCCAGTTCCGGAAAACGGTCATATATTTCGTTTTCCAGTTCTATCATTTTTTCATTATGGTAGTGTTTCCAGTTATACAGCTCTCTTCTGTCATATTCCGGACAGGCAAGATAGGCGGTTTTGCCTTTCATATCGGGAACAGTCAGGTTGAATTCCCCTTTTTCCGCCTGGAAGGGAAGCGTCTCAGCAGCGTATACAAGAATATTTACCTCGTTTTTATCTTCTTCGCTTTGCTGCCATTCCACGCGGGTGACACGGCAGGAAGCTAGATTGACCGTGCCGCTTATCGTGAGGCGGTCCGTTTCCTCGTCGTAGGAAAGTTTTTCTGCGCTTATCTCTATCTCGTGTGTGGACAGGGGTTTGCCGATTACAAAAACTTTCACAAAAATGGACAGTGTAAATAATAAAAGAAGGCTCAGAGCAGCCCCAAGGGCAATTTTCAGCGTCCGGGTACGGCGTCTTATTTTTTTAAATCCGTCGAGGACAATCCGTTCTTTCACTTCCGTTTCGGAGGTCCAATCTTCTTTCATCTCAAGATAAGTTTTATGACATGCCTCGCATTCCGCTAAATGTTCCTGTACCGTATTTGTTCCCGTTTCGCTTAATATTTCGTCGATATAGCCGGGAAGCAGATCTCTGATGATGTCGCAGGGAAAATTGTTATTCATAGGTGTTAAGCTCCTTTCTGAGTTTTTGTTTTGCACGATAGAAAACAGTTCGGCTCCAGTTTTCGCTCTTTCCGTAGATTTCACCTATTTCACGGAAAGAAAGTTCGCCTGTGATCCGGTATAAGACAACGCCTCTTTCCGGCTCGTTCAGGTGGTGGACTGCCCGGTAAAGTTCCAGCCTGCTTTCTTTTTTGAGAACACTGGTTTCTCCGTCCGGCGCGGAACTATCAGGAAAGCAGTCATTCAGTTCCACCGCTTCCATGTGCTTCTTCCTGCGAAGTTCCTGGTATAAAATGTGTTTTGCAATCTGACAGAGCCACACGGATAACTTGCAGGAGCCGTCATAACGCGAAATGGAAGCAGTTGCCCGCAGGAATGTCTCCTGCATGAGCTCCTCGGACCATTCCGCATCGCGTGTGTGGGAATACAGGAAGCGATAAACCAGATTCGCATACTCCTGATAGATGAAACCTATGTCAGTGTCTTTGCAGCGTTTATGCACTTTACCACCTCCTTTCGATCGGGTAGTATTTTTATCAGTACCTGTGCTTTTTTATATTTTTTTGTGGGAAAAACGACAGGTAATCATAACACACTTTGCTGCCACCTATCTCTTATATCACAAAAACGGAGGGTTTGTTACAGGAGAGAGCAAAGTTTTTTGGTAAATGGAACTTTATGCTTGCAGGAACTATCATTCCGTGTTATAGTCATGAAAAGCAGAAATATTTTCATAACTATAGTCGTTCTATCAGACTTCGATTAACGGTGTTTTGCCGTATCATGCCGAAAGGCGTTCTTGAGAATCCTGCTTTGAAATTCACAATCTATCAAATGAAAAAGCAGGAGAAAAGACGCTATGAAAAGCCGTGCAGGATCAGTGAAAGGAAACAGCCCGGCAGGTCAGGTAGTATCGGTGAAAGAAAGCAATTTCGGACCGACAGCATCTGTAAAGCGAAGAGACAGAACTTTGACACTTTCTCCTGCTGGAAAGGAGAAAGAAACATGTCGAATGTAACGAGAAACCACAAGGACAATGTATTTTGTTTGCTGTACAGGGACAGAAAGAATTTACTTTCACTGTACAACGCGATGAATGGTACGTCTTATGAGAAGGAGGAAGAACTGGAAGTCGTAACACTGGATGAGGCGATCTGTATGAAGATAAGGAATGATGCAGCTTTTGTGATCGATTCCAGACTGAATCTGTATGAACAGCAGGCGAGTGTTAATCTGAACATGCCGCTGCGAGACCTGTATTATGTCACGGAAGAACTGAAAAAGATTGCGCCGCCTGGGAGGCTGCATCAACGGACGAGAGTAAGGGTTCCTGCACCGCATTTTGTAACCTTTTATAATGGAACAGAGAAGCAGCCGGAGAGGCAGGTCTATAAGCTTTCTGATGCGTTTAACAGGGAGGAAACAGATCCGGAACTGGAATTGAGGGTGACAGTTATCAATATCAATCCGGGATGTAACAGGGAATTGCTTGATAAATGCGAGAGTCTGAAAGGATATATGGTATTTGTGGAGAAAGTTCGTGCAGGGAGAGATGCAGCTTTGTCTCTGGAGGAGGCGGTGCATCAGGCGGTGGAGGAATGCATTTCCGAAGGCATTCTTGCGGGATTTTTCAGGGAGCACAGAGAGGAGATTTTGGAAATGGGAGTTTATGAGTTTGACCAGGAACTGTATGATAGGGTTCTGCGGGAGGACGGAGAGGCAATCGGTAAAGAGATCGGAAGAGAAGAAAAAGCCCTGGAAGATATAAAAAGCTTGATGGAGACGCTTAAATTGCCGGAAGAACAGGCAATGGATGCATTGAAAGTGCCGGAAGCAGAACGGATAAAATACAGGGAGCGGTTAACAGAGAATTGATTCCCACGGACAATGGGAAAATAGCCATATTTTCAATGGATATTTGAGGAATGCTGCGGGGTATTTCATTGCTCAATCAATATAAGATGCAGACGAAAAAAGGGGCTGGCGTAAAAGCAGAGGAACACTCTGTAGAGCGGCAGTTCTTTTTTATTGTATAGCTTTAGAGATTTTTTAGAGATTCGTCTGCTATGCTATAAGGTAAAGCAGGAGGATAGCGGGAAATGGTTTTTAAGAGGAGAGACGAAAAAAGGGAAACGGTAAGAAATAGAGAAAGAATCATGAGCGGAAAGATAAACGGACATGGAAACATAAACAAAAAAATAACAGCTGCTTTGCTCTGTGTAAGTCTTTTTTTCCTGACAGGCTGTGGAAACGGGCAGGCAGAAGAAGTGCAGAAAGGGACGGAAAGCACAGAAAATTCGGGCGGTATGGGCAGGTATGTGGAAGAGATTCTGGAGCTGCCTGAGGAGATCAACCGCAACGGCGGCTTAAATATGCTTTCCGACGGCTCCATGACGATCATCAGTTTTAACAGCGGGCTGTGGCGTTCTATAAATGGCGGAGTAAGCTGGCAGAAAGAAGAGACGGAGTTTTTTCCGATGATGCAGAATGTTTATGCGCTGTCGGCGGTGATGGCGCCTGATGGAACTGTGGCGGTGACCTGTTCCGGGGAGATGCCGGAGGCGGCAAAACAGGCGCTTGCGGATCCTCTGCCGGAAGACTGGGCAGGAAATTACTGTATTTTCGTGTCACCAGAAGGGGGCGTGAAGGTGGTGGATTTTGGCTTTACGCAGGAGGACGGGAGCTGTCTTGCCACACTGCAGTTTCAGGAGGACGGCAGGCTGTTTGGCGGTGATATGAATGGGAAAATCTATGAGATCGATATAGAACATGAGAGTCTGAAAGAGTTGTTTATGATGGAACGGAAGGTCGGCTCCATCGGTTTTAACGGCAATACGCTGATGGCGGTGGGGATGGACGGCCTGTATCTGTATGATCTGGAAAAAGGAGAACTCCTGCCCCGGGATACGGTGGCGGATCAGTTCATCAAAAACGCACTGACGGAGGAGAGCGTGAGCTATACCGGCGGCGGGTATCCCCTGGTGGTGTTCGGCGGGGAGGATGCGGTGATCTATATTGCCTGCGTGGATGGGCTGTACCGGCATGCTCCAGGAGGAAGCACGGTGGAGCAGGTGATTGACGGTGCATTAAGCAGTCTGGGAGATCATAACACAATCTATCTGGGAAGGGAACTGAGCCGGGATATGGCGGAAGGTTCTGAAAAGGACGGCAGCGGAGAAAAAGACAGCGCAGGAGCGTCAGAGGATGCCGCAGGCAGAGAGTTTCTTGTGCAGTTTGGGAGGATGCTTGCGCGTTATCGATTTGATGCGTCGATGCCTGCCATGCCGGATAAGGAGCTGCGGATCTATTCACTGGAGGATCAGAGCAGTGTTCGCAAAGCGGCGACCATCTGGAAAAAAGAACATACCGACATGTATGTCAGGTATGAGGTCGGCATGGACGGCGAGGACGGTGTGACGAAGGAGGATGCTATCAGAAAGTTAAACACCCGTATTCTGGCGGGTGATGGGCCGGATGTGATCATTCTGGACGGGCTGCCTGTGGATTCCTATATTGAGAAAGGGATGTTAGCGGATATCAGCGGATTACTGGAGAGTACGGACGGGGAGGAGGCGTTGTTTGCGAATCTGGTGGAGAGTTTCAGGGAAGAAAATGGGGCTGTCTACGGGATGCCCCTGTGCATTCAGGTGCCGTTGCTTGCAGGTGACACGAATGTCATAAATAGAATAGAAGATCTGGAGAGCTTTGCGGATGAGATGGAGGCGCTCAGACAGGAGTATCCGGAGGGCTGTCTGCTGGGAATTTGTGATGAGGAGACGATGCTCCGGCTGTTCGGTATGGTGTCATCTCCGGCCTGGACGGATGAGTCCGGAGAGATCGATGGCGCTGCGGTGACGGAATTTTTGACGCAGGTAAAGCGGATCTATGATGCGGAACGAGCCGGGGCATCTGCTGCGGATCTGGAAGTGCTGCAGAGAGAGGATGAGGAGCTGCGGGAGTACGGTATGGACGTCGTGGAAAATAATATACAGATCTGCAACAATGTGTTAAATATCAGGCGGGGCTATGCCAGACTTGCCTGCGGCTATGTGAACGGGATTCAGCTCTGTCTCGATAATGTGACGAGCGTGATCAGGCTGGAGGAGGCTATGCATTATAAGAGTTTTCCGGGACAGGAGAAAAATGTTTTTGTGCCGAAAACCATGGTGGGGCTGAATGTGAGATCCGAACAGAGAGCGGATGCGGAGGCGTTTATTCGCATGATGTTTTCCGGGGAAGCGCAGGAAAATATGTATGACGGATTTCCGGTGAACAGGGAGGCTTTCGCCGGATGGTTCGCCATGCTCCAGGGCGGCGACTCTAACGGGAGCATGCTGTTGCCGAAAAAGGACGGCACGGAGGAGGAACTGGAACTTTTGTGGCCGGATGCAGGGGAAGAACGCGTCTTTACGGAGCTGGTGCAAAACCTTGATACACCCGTGGAAGAGAAAGCGTGGTTGGACAGTCTGGTCTGTGAGCTGGGGACAGAGGTGCTGGAGGAGCAGAGAAGTGTGGAGGATGCCGTGGCGGAGATCGAGAAGAGGGCGGCGATCTATCTGGCGGAGTAAGACTGCGAAGGATGTCAGAACATCGGTGAAGACAGGCGGAATTAAGAATTTGGAAATTCAGACAGACGGGAAGAAAAATGGATAGAGGCAGCGAAGACAGATTTCAAACAGGAAAAGAATTTTTTGAAAGCAGGCAGCAGGATCGGCAGCAGCGGGGAAGGACAGCGGCCCGGCGAAAGCATGCGTGGTTTTTCTTCCTGCTGCCCAGTCTGCTGGGGGTGACGGTATTTGTGCTCATCCCTTTTCTGGATGTGGTGAGGCGTTCCTTTGTGACGGCAGTAACGCAGGAATGGGCGGGCCTGGGCAATTATCGGAATATATTTGGCAATCAGGCTTTTCGTCTCGCCGTACATAATACGCTGCGGTTTACGGTGGTCTGTCTGCCGTTATTGATCGGACTTGGGCTTTTGGCGGCAGTGTGGCTTGCCAGGTTTAAAAAGATTCAGCTCATCAAGTCCTTATTTCTGTTTCCGCTTGCCATGCCGGCGGCTACGGTGGTGTTGATATGGAAGATGCTCTTTTCCAGGCAGGGTTTTTTAAACGGGCTTTTAATTTCGGCAGGGCTTTTGCAGGAGGGAATGCTTTATGATTATATGGGCACAGGAGCGGCCTTCTGGGTGTTAGTGTTCAGTTATGTGTGGAAGAATCTGGGGTACACGATGGTGCTGTGGTTAGCCGGGATCTTTGCGGTGCCTGACAGTATGTGTGAGGCGGCGAGAGTGGACGGGGCGAGCGAAGGGCAGGTGTTCTGGAGGGTGATCTTTCCCAATCTGAAGAGTTCCCTCTATACGATCACAGTGCTTTCTTTTCTGAATTCCTTTAAGGTGTTTCGAGAGGCTTATCTGGTGGCGGGCTCTTATCCCCATGAGGATATGTATCTGCTGCAGCATCTGTTTAACAACTGGTTTGTCAATCTGGAGCTTGACAAGATGGCGGCAGCGGCGGTCTGCGTCGGGGCGGTGCTGTTCTTTATCATCCTGCTGCTGCAGAGGCTCTGGAGGCAGGAGGACGCGTGAGGGGAAATAACCATAAATATACATTTTGCAGGATGGAGGAAGACGGTTATGAAAAAATTTAGGAAAAGGACAGCGTTATTTTGTGCGGGAGTGATGGCGGTAACTTCACTGGCCGGATGCGGCGGAGGTTCTGGGGAAGAAAACAGTATGGAGAAGAATGAGGAAAATGGTGATGTGGAGCTGACGGCTGCGGAAAAGAGCATGGGACGTTATCTGGAAGAGGAAGTCTTGGTGCCGGAGGTGAGCGATCAGCCGGAATATTATGCTGCCCCATGGCTGGGAAAACGGGATGACGGGAAAGTTGTGCTGGCGGATAAAAATCTGGGTATCTATACTTCGGAGGATCATGGGGAAAGCTGGGAGGCGGCGGGCTGTCCCTGGAGTGAATTGTGGGAAAATACTTATATCAGCGATATCGCACTGTCGCCTGACGGAGCGGCGGCTATTGTCGGCGTTCTTTTTGAGGAGGAGAGCGAGGGGGGAGATGAGACGGAAGGATCTTCCGGAAGCGAGGCAGCGCCGGAAAGCGCAGGTGAGAAAGCGGATGGAATAAAGGGTGAAATGGAAGATGTGGAAGGAGAGCCGGAGGAGAGTGCCGGGGCAGAGGAGGGTTCAGGTGGAGAAGCGGATGACGGGGCAGAAGGTTACGGCGTTGAGGTAGAGGAGAGCAGATATTATTATGTGGATCCGGAGGGGACGATCACGGAAATTCCGTTTGAGGGCGGAGCGGATGAGGAGATTACAAAGTTTGCTTTTGACAGGCAGGGCAGACTGTATGGATTTGGATTTGAGAGCAGGGGGTATCTGTTTGATCTGGAAGCGGGGACGGCAAAGAAACTTTTTGAGGGAGAGGGGCTTATCGATTCCGTCTGTTTTACAGAGCAGTATATGGTTGCCTTCACAAGCAGAAATGAGGTCATACTCTTCGACCTGGAGAAAGGGATGCCTGTGGAAGATGACAGGACGTTACAGGATTTTGTGACCGAAAATGTGGGAAGTTCAGGCGGAAGTGTTGAATGGGGGTATGATATCATAGCGACGTCCGGGGAGGAGGGGGATATTCTCTATCTGGCCTTTCAGGGAGGATTGTACCGGCATGTGATCGGCGGGACGGTGATGGAACAGATCATTGACGGCAGTATCACTGCCTTTGGAGATCCCAGCGCAGAGCTTCTTGCCATGGAGATGCTGCCGGATAATGAATTTATCGTACTGTATACCGGCAGGAAGCTGTATAAATATACCTATGATCCGGATGTGCCGTCGGTGCCGGAGCATGAGTTAAAGGTGTACAGTCTTGTGGAAAATGATTCTCTGCGGCAGGCAGTCAGCCTGTTTCAGAAGGAGCATCAGGATGTGTATGTCCGCTATGAGATCGGGATGACCGGAAATGACAGTATCACAAAAGAGGATGCCATACGGAATCTGAACACGAAGATCCTGGCGGGAGAGGGACCGGATATCATGCTGCTTGACGGGCTGTCTCAGGATTCCTATGTGGAAAAAGGGGTGCTTGCGGACGTGAGCGGACTGGTGGAGGAGATGAGCGGGGAAGAGGCGCTGTTTCCGAATATTGTGGAGACCTGCAGAAAGGATGGAAAGCTGTACGCGCTTCCCATCAGGGTACAGGTGCCCATGATGGCAGGCAGAGCGGACTATGTGGAGAAGATAGAGGATCTGGAATCGCTGGCGGATGTGGTGGAAGAAATACGGGAAGAAAAGCCGGAGGGGGCTGTTCTTGGGCTGACCCCTGCGGAGGGGCTTTTGCGCGTGTTGAGCCTGACGTCTAAAGGCGCGTGGGCAGATGAGACAGGAGCGGTGGATGAGAAGGCGCTGACGGAGTTTCTGACGGCGGCGAAGCGTATCTGGCAGGCGGAGATTTCCGGTGTGGATGAAAGACTTCTGGAGCACAGTGCAAACTATGGCGGCGGAATCGCCTGGGAAAAGGGGATGGAGTATGCTGCGGTTTCCGAGCGTGCGGTGAGTATCGGCATGAAGCAACAGCTTCTGGCTGTCGGAAAAGTGTGCCGGGTGGATTTTGATTATGATGTGCTGACAAGCGTGGCCGGACAGGAAGAAGATTTTGGTTTCGATTTCTGGAACGGTCAGGCGGAAAACTGCCTGATTCCGGACGGCATGGCGGGGCTTTTATCAAATTCCGCTGAGGATGAGCTGGCGCTTGCGTTTTACAGATTTCTGTTTGGCAGGAAATTGCAGGACATGGATCTGACAGGAGGGCTGCCTGTCAATATGGCTTCCTTTGATACCTTTGCGGTAAATCCCTATATGGATCCGGATGGGTTTATGGAGGATAATGTGGCGGGCGCCCTAGTGGTGTCTGACGATATGGGAGATACCTACAGTGTGGATCTGATATGGCCCGATGAGGAGGATTTTGGGAAGTTGAAGGATACGGTGAGCGGGCTTCGTGTTGTAAACGCGGGGGATGCAGCCATAGAGGAAGCGGTTTATGAAGTCGGACGGGAAGTGCTTGAGAGCGATAGGACGGTGGAGGAGGCTGTGCGGGAGATCGTGAAGCGGTCGGCTATTTATCTGGCGGAGTAAATGCCATGCCGGATATATTCTGGCTATACGCCCATGCAATGCGAAACTGCACTGCCATAAGTGAAAGATTGACGTTTTTTCACCATCATGGAGGTGATTTGAGAGAAAAATCGCGATTTATGTAAAAACAGGAATAATAAAAATTGCGATTTATGTGAAAATACGAATAATAAAAATCATGATTGGTGTAAAAATGAGTGTATCAAAAACCTTGATTTGTGTTATAATAGTGACAGAAGAAAACAGGAACACATAGAAAGGAACACTCATGCGCAGAAAAGCTTATGATCAGCTCTGTCAATGGAAAGAAAAAAGCAGGGGAGAGAGTGCTCTCTTAATACAGGGAGCCAGACGTGTAGGAAAAAGTTATCTGGCAGAAGAATTTGCAAGGGCAGAATACCGCTCCTATATTTTGATCGATTTTAATAAAGCGGAACAGGAAGTGAGGGATCTGTTCCTCTATGATCTGGGCGATCTGAATACATTCTTTTTAAAACTTACGACGCTGTTTAATACAAAGCTTTACGAGCGGCAGTCTCTGATTATATTTGATGAGGTACAGCTGTTCCCCAGAGCGAGGAGTGCTGTCAAGTATCTTGTGGCTGACGGGCGTTATGATTACATGGAAACAGGTTCTCTTATTTCGATCCGGGAAAATGTAAAGGATATCCTCATTCCCTCGGAGGAAGATCAACTTGATATGCATCCCATGGATTTTGAAGAATTCCTCTGGGCGGTGGGAAATGAAACGCTGATGGATCTGATTCGAACCTGTTTTGAAAGAAGAAAACCTTTGGGGCAGGCGCTGCACCGGAAGGCAATGGATCTGTTTCGCCAGTATCTCATTATAGGAGGCATGCCGCAGGCGGTCAGCGCTTTTGCAGAGAGTCCGGACTTTGAGAGGGTGGACAGGATAAAGCGGCGTATCCTGAAACTGTACCGCGAAGATATTCGTAAACATGCGGGCGGCTATGCGATGAAAGTGGAGGCCATCTATGATGAGATCCCCTCACAGCTGAAAAATCAGAACAGGCATTTTAAGCTTTCTTCCCTGAAGGAGGGCGCTCGGTTCGATGAATATAAGGATGCGCTGTTCTGGCTGTCCGATGCAATGATCGTAAATAATTGTTATAATTCGACAGAACCGAATATCGGTCTCAATCTGAACAGAGACAGAACGCTCTTAAAATGTTATATGGGAGATACGGGATTGCTGGTCAGCCATACTTTTGATGAAAATGGTATTGTCAGTGAGGAGATTTACAAAAAGCTCCTTCTCGGTAAACTGGAAGTAAATATGGGGATGATAATGGAAAATGTGGTGGCGCAGATGCTGACGGCAGCGGGGCACAGATTGTATTTCTATGCCAATTCTTCGAGAGAGGATGCGGCGGCTCGCATGGAAATTGATTTTCTGACTGCTAAAAGCAAAGTCAGTAATCGTCATAATATTTCTCCAATTGAGGTAAAATCCGGCAAAAATTATACATTGACGTCCCTGCGGAAGTTCAGGACCAGATATGCGGAGCAGACCGGCACCTGTTATGTGCTCCATACGGGAGATGTGAAAGAGGAGGAGGGAATTGTTTATCTGCCGCTTTATATGACTTCTTTGCTGTAAAAAAGGTTGTGTTTATCATAGAAACAGTGATGGATAGATCCCCCGGAGACGGGGGATTTTACTTTAGAGAAAATTTAGAGATTAGTCTGTTAAACTAAAAGCATGAAATATGCGGCGATTGTGAGAAAAAATTGGAAAAAGTTTGTGATAAAGCTGATGCTTTACGCGGTGGGAGCGTTGTTCTGTGCACCGGTCCTGTTTTTACTGAGCGGCTCCATCATGAGCCGGTATGAGCTGACGCAGAGTCTGCTGCCATTGATGGCGGATAATGAGGAGCTGATCAGCTGGACACTGTTTCCGGATTACCCGACCTTTGAGCACTACTTCCGGATCCTGTTTCAGACGCCGCAGTTTTTTGTGGTGTTCTGGAATTCCATGAAGATCGTATGCCTGGTTCTGGCGGGACAGCTTTTTGTGGCGGTGCCGGCGGCCTGGGCTTTTGCGGTGCATCCGTTTAAAGGGCGGAAACTTCTGTTTACGCTGTATATTGTGCTGATGTTGATGCCCTTTCAGGTGACGATGCTGTCAAGCTATCTGGTTTTAAATAAGTTAGAGCTGTTAAATACCCATGGCGCGATTATTCTGCCCGCTGTTTTCTCGGCGTTCCCGGTGTTTCTGATCTACAGAGACTTCTGCAATCTGCCGAAGGGCCTGATCGAGGCGGCGCGGATAGACGGGGCCGGGGAGTGGATGATCTTTCGAAAAGTGGGGCTGCCTCTTGCTTCCGGCGGGATATTGTCCGCGGGGGTGCTGGGGTTTCTGGAATACTGGAGCCTGATCGAACAGCCCATGGCTTTTCTGGAAGATCAGATGTTATGGCCGCTGTCGCTTTATCTGCCGGAGATCGGGCCGGAGCAGGCGGGGTATTCCTTTGTGGCGGCGGTGATCACGCTGGTGCCGGCGGTGTTTGTATTTCTGGCGGGACGGGAATATCTGGAGCAGGGGATCACGGCGTCGGCGGTGAAGGGATAGGCAGCAAATGTTATGTATCTGTGGCGGTAAAGGGTGCGTGTTGCGGGGAACAGGATGTACACTGCAGAGGAAAGCAGCAGGCAGGTGCTCCGCATGAGGTGTGATCGATGGAATTTTTAAAAAAACAGAAAAAAATACTGGCGGGTTTTTGTATCTTTCTTGTGTTGATGTATGCCTGCACGCTGATCTCGAAAGCAGTCTACGCCTCGAAGCTCCCCCAGGTGAGTGTGGCGAGACCGGGGCGAATGGCCATCGGTCATCAGGTGGAAGCGGAAGGCATCGTGCATCAGGGCAGAGAGTATGCTGTGAATGCGCTTTCGGGGCTCAGAGTACGGACCGTATATGCCCATGTGGGTGATCGGGTGACGGCGGAGTCTGTTTTATTTGATGTGGATCTGGAAGATCTGGAACAGCAGATAAGGGAAAAGGAGATCGCCATAGAGAAACTGCGTCTTCAGATATCCGATCAGGAGAAAAACCGCGCCCTGCAGCAGGAGAAAGAGGAGATCGACAGGATCAGGGCCGAAGAGGATTATGAGAGGGCTTTGGAGGATGCCCAGGGCGGCGTGGATAAGGCGGAGCGGGAGAGGCAGATCGCGGAGCGGAATCTGAAAGAGCTGAAAAATGATCCTGTGGAGACGACATCGGAGGCGGACCGGAAGGCCGCTCAGGCGAAATATGACGTCTGGATAAAAGAGGCGGAGCGCCTGAAAGCCGCTATGGATCAGGCGAAGGCGGAGTGGGATGCTGCGGCGGCCGGTACTACGGTGTCCCAGAATGAGCCGGGGGCGGCGGCCGCAAAGGAGAAGTATGAGAAGGCGAAGACAGCCTACGAAAACCATATGGAGACGCCTGTTGCGAAACCGGATTACAGTGCGGAGGACGCGTCAAAAGAGGCCTGGGAGAAGGAAAAACGGGCCCTGGAGGATACGGCGAACGCGGCGGCCTGGAATAAGAGCGATGCCGGGGCGGCCAAAGAACAGGAAATCGAGGAGGCGGCCCGCAGGCTGGATGACACGCAGAGAGAGGGAATGGCTGACAGTTCCCTGGAAATAAATCGCCTGGAACTGTCTTTTCTGCAGGCGGAGCTTGCCGCCTGTAAAAGGGTGCTGGAAACCGGGGGGCAGATCTGTCCTGAGGCGGAGGGCATTGTCACCAGAATTCAGGTCAGTCCCGGGGAGAGGGTGCCGGACGGGGCGGCCATCGTCTATGCGGATCTGACCAGTCCCATGCAGTTTACGGTATCTCTGACAAAGGAGCAGAAAAAGTATGTGAATCAGGGGGATATCGCGGAGCTGTCGCTGGGAAACAGAAAGGGAGAGGAGTACGCGGTGGATTACATCGCGGAGAATGAGGCCAACCCGGATGTCTACGAGGCCCGCATTCTGCTGGAGGAGGGCCTGGGTACCATCGGCCAGAGCGGCACCTTCCGGGTGGACGCCCAGTCGGACACCTACCAGTGCTGTATTCCGCTTGCGGCGCTGCATGAGGACGCCAACCACAGGAAGTTTGTCTATATCGTCAGTGAGCGGTCCGGGATCCTGGGGAAGGAGCTGGCGGCGGAGGTGGTGTATGTGAAGGTGCTTGATCAGAATGATTCCTACGCGGCCATCGAGGAAGGCATGATCGACAGCGAGACGGAATTGATCACGGATGCAACGGAGACCATTGAGGACAGGACGGTGGTGCGGTATAAGGAGTGAGATACCCTCGCGGTGGTCGCCAATAGATATCCAAGGCGAACAAGTTCGCCTGCAAATACGGCTGCCTTGGCTAATGCCAGGCTTGCCTGGCATTTTGCCCGCGGAAATAAATGACAAACGGCTATATGTTTCGGGTGTCAGAGGAAGTCCATGTTGAGAAAGCGGTCTCTCAGAATCGTCTCAACAATGCCTGTAGCAGAGATATCCGCCGCTGTCAGGAAAGTTCTGTCAGTGTATTGCGACAGGGTCTTTGCGGTGACGTCGCCGATACAGACAATGCGGATTCCCTCCGGGATCCGGCCATAGCGTTCGAGAAACAGCGCCACGCCGCTTGAGCTGGAAAAGGTGAGATAATCCATATTCGGCAGCGGTTGTGCAAAAGATTCGCAGGTTATGTCGTAGATCGGGACGTCCTCTACCATAAGGCCCGCTTTCCGAAGCAGGTCGGGCAGGGTGGAGGAAGCGATGGCGGAGCGGAGTAAGAGGATCCGCTCATCCGGTTTTGCGGCTGCCGTCAGTTCTGCAGCCAGCGCTTCACTGGTAAAGCGCTTTGGGCATAGAGAGGCCCGAAAGCCGCGTCTGGCCAGCGCCTCACCGGTTGCCTGACCGATGACTGCAAATTTATGTTTTGACAGGGAAAGCCTGTCTGTTTCTTTTTGTGCTGCCTGCCGGAAGAAGGTGTCGACACCGTTTGCGCTGGTAAATACGATCCATTGCGGATCTTTCTCCAGAGCCCTGAGCGCAGGTTCCGGGGGAAGTGCTTTGATATCGGAACGCAGTATCCAAAGCCCTCGGGCGCCAAGGGTCTGCAGAGCTTTTAACTGCTTTGCGGCGACGGCCTCTGTGCCGGTGATACCGATGCAGAGCCCTTCCAGCTTTCCTGAGGCGGTTGAAAGATCGCCGGTGGTTTCGTAATATGTATGCTCCATATGACTGCCTGAACCCTCTGAAGTGGCGTGCGGATCATAGAGGCCATCCTGATGTATGTGGTCTGTACGGTCATTCAGTTCTTCTGTGGCGGCAAAGAGGTCGTCAGAGCTGGTCTGATGCATATGGCCTGTATGGCCATTCAGCTCTTCCGTGGCATCAAACGGGTCACCAGAGCCGGTTTGACCTATGTGCGGATGATCCCTCAATCTTTCCATGTGGACGGATAAGTCCAGTCCGGCCACATCGCCCACAAGAATCACAGCCGGTGCGGTGACGCCGGCATTTTCTGCCGCTTCCGCCAGCCCGGCGAGGGGCGCGCGGACAAAGGCGGAATGAGGGGCATTGCCGCCGGAAATCACAGCCCCGGGCGTATTGCGGTCCTTTCCGGCGGCCATCAGCCGGGCGGTGATCAATGGTAACTGTTTTAACCCCATCAGGAAGACCAGGGTGCCGGACAGCTTTGCGAGGGTGTCAAAGTCTTCGGGCAGGCCGTCCGGTGTGTCGGCCGTGTGGGCTGTGACGATATGAAGGCTCCTGCTGATCCCCCGATGGGTGACAGGAATACCGGCCTCCGCCGGGATCCCGATGGCGGAAGGGATGCCCGGCACTTCCATACAGGGAATACCGGCCGCCTTTAGCGAGAGCATTTCCTCGCCGCCCCGGCCAAAGAGATAGGGATCGCCGCCTTTTAAGCGCACCACCTGCAGACCGGCCTGTGCCAGCTCGATCAGTTTCTGTTCGATTTCGGACTGGGAAGCGGCGTGGGAGCCGCTTCGCTTGCCCATATAGATCCGCAGGGCGGATTCCGGCGCGGCGTGAAGCAGGGCATCGTCGATCAGATCGTCGTATACCACAGCCTGACAGCGCTTAAGTAGCCGCAGTCCCCGCAGGGTGATCAGATCCGCCCTGCCGCAGCCGGCCCCCACTAAGGCTACGCTGCCCACAGGTGGGGAGATGATTTTTTCCAGTGTTTCATCGGTTGGCGGAGAATCGCTCTTTACCGCACGGGAAAGTTCGTCGTTGATCCGGGACTGCGTGGCAGAGTTCGCCGCAAACGGATCGGTTTGCCCTATGCAGGCATCGAAAAGCCTGCGAAGGAACGCGGCGCGTCTTTCAGGTTCCGGGATGGAAGCTTTTATGGCCTGGCGTTTGGATCGTAGCCAGACGAGAAGTTCCTCCAGATTCTCCGGGAGGAGTTCCGTCAGCCGTTCTTTGAAATAGACCGCCGCAGTGGGGCTTGCCCCGCCGGTGGATATGCCCGCGGAAAATTCTCCCCTCTGAACCAGAGCGGGAAACACAAAACTGCAGAGCGCCGGATCATCCGCCACATTCACCGGGATGTGGCGTTTTTTACAGAGCATGGAAATAGAACGGTTTACTTTCCTGTCGTTTGTGGCAGCGATGACAAGGACGGGACGGGGACGCAGATCGGAAGGCCGAAAGGTGCGTCTGTGCAGTTTTACACCGGGAAAGGCGGCAAGCTCCGGCAGAATATCCGGCGCCACAACTGTGGGCGATACGCCGTAAGGCGTCAGTTTTTGCAGCTTACGCAGGGCCACGCTTCCGCCACCTGCGATCAGGACGGTTTTATCTTTCAGATCAACGAACATGGGAAAAAGGGGCATCGTTATCTCTCCTTTGGGGTGCAGTAGTACTGGGGGCCATGGGGGGTGTCCGCGCGGTGTAAACCGACGTCAAAGACCTGTTCCAGAATACCGCTTCGGTAAACGGCGTCCGGCGTATCAAAGCTTAACAGGCGGCCTTCTTTTAACACTGCGATGCGGTCCGCCTCCCGCAGCGCCAGGGGGATATCATGCAGCACCAGCACCACAGCCTTTCCACTTTCGGCCAGAGCGTGGGCGGTCTGCATCATGCGAAGCTGGTGGTTGATATCCAGCCAGGCGGCAGGCTCATCCATGAAAAGGGTGAGGGTATCCTGGGCTAACGCCATTGCCAGATAGACGCCCTGCCGTTCACCGCCGCTCAAGTGGCTGACATTGGCTGTCTCGTGCCGCAGGGTGTCCGTGGCTTCCATGGCATGTCTGGCCATGGCATAGTCTTTTCTGTCGTAGTGTCTGGGATAAGTGAGCCAGGGAAAGCGCCCATGCAGCACCATGGGCAGCGCCTGGATCGATGGCGTATTTCGGCTCTGGGTTAAAAATGCTGCTTTCCGGGCGATCTGCCTGCGCTTCAGATGTCTGATGTCCACATCGTCGTACAGTACTTCCCCGCTCAGGAGGGGGAGAAGTCCCAACGCCGCCTTTAACAGGGTGGATTTCCCGCTGCCGTTGGGACCTGACAGAACTGTCACTTTTCCCGGCGCAAATTCCAGAGTAACGCCCTGTATCACAGGCCTTTTTCCGTACCCGGCAGTGAGATCTTTCAGTCGGACCATGTGCGGCCTCCTCTCTGTCTGAAGAGCAGCCACAGGAAAAAGGGCGCTCCCGCAAACGCTAAAACAATGCCCACAGGCAGTTCAAAAGGGGCAAACAGTACTCTGGACAACAGATCGCACAGCGTGACGAAGCAGGCGCCCCCCAACGCACAGGAGAGCAGTAACGGAAGGCTTTCTTCGCCGAACAGGCGGCGCATGGTGTGGGGGACGATCAGCCCCACGAAGCCGATCAGCCCACAAAAGCTGACCGCGGCCCCGGCCAGTGCCGCAGATAAAACTAACAGGATCAGGCGAACGGCGCCCACAGAGAGCCCGAGACTGCGGGCCGTATCTTTGCCAAGCCTTAAGATATCCATCTGTCCGGAGAGGGACAGCACAAGCAGAAGGCAGGGCAGGATAAGCAGGACGGCGGGGGCAAGCCCTGTCATGGTAACCCCGGAAAAGCCGCCGATGCGAAAGTCCGAGATACCGTTTAAAGCCTCGGGTACCAGGGTGATGACCGCATCGATGCCGGCGCTGAACAGAGCCGAGACAGCGATCCCCGCCAGCACTACGGTCATGCGGGAGGCGCCGGTACGCCTTGACAGACCGTTTATCAGTAATACCCCGGTCAGAGCGCCGCCAAAGGCCGCCACCGGGGCATAAGACTGTGCTGTGGGCGCAATGGCGCAGAGAAGCGCTACAGCAAAGCCCGCACCGGAGTTGACGCCGATCACATTGGGGGAGGCGAGAGGGTTTTCCAGAACAGTCTGGATCACCGCGCCGGCCACCGCCAGAGCCAGTCCCGCCGACATGGCCGCGCAGGTGCGGGGCAGTCTGCTGTAGAGCACGATATGGGAGGCGGTGGAGACGGTGTCCTTTCCGGTCAATGTGTCAAGAACCTGGGAGAAAGACAGCTGCACCGAGCCGTTCCAGAGGCTGAGCACCGCCGCCGCCAGAGTCAGGGCGACAAGGAATGCCCAGAGTATGCCCTTACGGGGCCGGATAGAGAATATCTGCAAGCTGTTCATAGGCTTCTCCCCATCGGTCATTTGGAATCAGGTTATAGAGGTTTGGATCCATCACATAATAGCGCCCCTCCTGTACGGCTGTCAGAGTGGACCAGGCCGGATTGGAAAGGAGCGTGCTCGCTAAAACTTCTTCGGCATCCGCCGGATCCGCGCTCTGCAGCACGACGAAAATATAGTCCGGATCATGGAGCAGGATCGCCTCCAGACTGAGCTGTTCTATAAGGTCATTCTGATCTGCGATGTTGTCGCAGTCCAGGGCGGCCAGCATCTCGCCCAGTACAGTTTTATTACTGTTTTTCACCTTGCAGCTGCTGCCGGTTGCCCGGATATACAAAACCTCCGGGCGGGAACCGTCCGCCCGGGCAAGAGCTTTATCGATCTTAGACTGGACGGCAGTGCCGTAAGCTTCATAGGATTCAGGATGTCCCGTGATCTCCGTGCAGATTTTTAGCATCCGCAGATAATCTTCAAAGGTCTCCACGGAGAAGTAGGCGGCGGTGATGCCCGCCTCTTCAAAAGTGGACTGGAAGGAGGTATTCCGGTCTGTGTTGCAGCTGGCCAGAACGAGATCCGGCTCACAGGCAATCAGCTGTTCTAAACTGATTTCCTTTGTGGCGCCGAGATTTACGACGTCATCCCGCAGCGGAAGATCAAAGTAGGTCCAGGTGGCGTTGGTTGTGGCAACGATTTCGTCCGCGCCGCCGGCAAGACACCAGATGTCCGCAAAGCTTGCGATCAGGCAGGCCACTCGTTCCGGGCGTTCTACAGTGACCTGACGGCCAAGGTCGTCGGTGAAGGTGACGGGTTTCGGCTCCACTGATTCCGGTAAAATGCCGGAGGTTCCGGAGCCGCCGCCTTCCGTCACAGTACTGTCAGGTTCTGAACCTGCGGCTCCTGTCACAGCTTGTGCGGTCTTAGAATCGACGGGTTCTGCTGACACCCCGGTATCAGCGGCTTCGATTCCGCTCTCCGAAGATCTGGAATCAGCAGTTTCCAGCGCAGGAACATCGCTGCCGCAACCGCTCAGAGATAAAAGGCAGCAGGCTGATATCAGACAAAATATTTTTCTCACAGGGTTCTCCTTTCAAACATGTATTTCCAGGTGATTGCGAAACGTCATCTACTGTGTATATTCTGCACAATCGGATTGTTTGTCGTATCGTTTCGCAATTACCCGTTCCACTTCACAAAAAAACCGGCCGCCACGGACAAAAGGGCATACGATTCCCTTTTCTGTAACAGAAAAGAAATCGTTTTAAAGCCTTTCATCGTCTGGTGCGATCCGGCAGATTTCGTTTTCAGGTATTATATCAATAGGAATTTTCTCTGTCAAGGCTGGCAGCAGTTTGAGTTTCCCCATTTTTCCCGCATAAATAAAAATGCAAAAACACTGAATCTTTGTTATAATTGAATCACCACAAAACAACAAACAAAGGAGTGTTTTTGCATGATTAATTATAACAGATTAGGGTATGAAATTAAAAGGGATTTGACAAACTTTTGTGTAAAAATTTCACAAGGGTTAAAACGCCCACAGCAGAAATTCATCCACCAGATGCTCTATGGCATCCTTGCGGGGAACAAACTGCATCTAAGTGAGATATCCCGTTCCCGGGAGTTTGACACTTCCTTTTAACACCTTATCACAAAAATCCTCTATTTAAGCCAGTTACGGCTTATTTTTTTGTCAAATTTTTGAAAATAATGCGTGCGCTTTTGTAAGCTTTATGGTATAATAAGGTTATATGGCAAAAGGAGGCACTACGCATGTATATCTCACTTACCGGAAATTCAGACAACAAAGACGTCTATATCAAACGCTCCTACCGTAAGAGCAATGGAAAGACCGCTACCCAGATCCATAGAAAACTCGGAAAACTGAATGAGCTCCTGGAACAGTTTTCCGGAGACTATGATGCTATGATGGCCTGGGCAAAAGCAGAGGCTCAAAAAGACACCATGGAATATAACGCCAAAACAGGCAGTGTTACCGTTTCTTTATCAAAAAGTGCTCATATTCCCAAAAATGAAGAGCGCTGTTTTCAGGCCGGATACCTGTTCCTTCAGAAACTGTGTACGGAATTAAAAATGGATTCCATTTCCCAAAAGATTTCCAGACGCCATAAATATACTTATGATCTCAGTGCGGTCCTTACTGGCCAGATCTTTTCAAGGATCCTGGCACCCTCCAGTAAACTGGGCAGCTACTCTTACTGCCAGACGCTCCTTGAACCGCCTAAGTATGAACTGCACGATATCTACCGCGCACTTTCCGTTATGGCTGAAGAATCTGACTTTATCCAGGAAGAATTATACCGTAATTCAAACTTCGTACATCCCAGAAACAAAAAGATCCTTTACTACGACTGCACGAACTATTACTTTGAGATCGAACAGGATGATGATCTCAGAAAGTATGGCAAAGGCAAGGAAAACAGGCCAAACCCCATCGTCACAATGGGATTGTTTATGGATGCTGACGGGATCCCCCTCGCTTTTGATGTGTTCCCTGGAAACCAGAATGAACAGACGAGCTTAAAACCTTTGGAAACAAAGGTCATACGTGACTTTGCATGCAGCGGGTTCATCTTCTGTTCGGATGCCGGACTCGGCAGTAAGGCAAACCGGAGGTTTAACAGTTTTGGAAACCGTTCCTATGTCATCACACAATCCCTGAAGAAGATGCGGGTGGAAGACAGACAGACTGCCTTAAATCCAAAACAGTTCCGCCGCCCTGGTTCCAATAAGTTCATCGATCTGTCCACCCTCGATGAATCTGATCCGGATGTTTATGAAACGATCTTTTACAAGGAAGTGCCTGTCGTAAATGGAAACATGGATGAGACCGTCATTGTGACCTATTCCCCAAAATACAAGGCATACCAGAAAAGGATCCGCGGACAACAGATATCCCGTGCCGTAAAAATGATGGAACAGCCGGGCAGGAAAAGACGCGGCAAAAACCAGAATGACCCGGCACGTTTTATCAAATCTACTGCCATAACAGAAGATGGTGAAGTTGCAAACAGGAACGTATATGGCCTGGATCCGGACCGCATATCGGAAGAAGAAAAGTATGACGGGTTTTATGCGGTCATAACAAACCTCGAAGGAGATGTCAGGGAGATCTTGAAGATCAACAGGCAGCGCTGGGAGATTGAGGAAAACTTCCGCATCATGAAAACGGATCTTGAGGCACGCCCTGTCTATGTCAGGCGGGAGGACCGCATCAGGGCACATTTCCTTACCTGCTACATCAGCCTGCTCGTGTACCGTCTGCTTGAGAAAAAAATGGGAAACAGATATACCTGCAACGAGATCTTGAGCACCCTTCGTTCCATGCAGGTAACACTTTTGTCAAAGGAGAGCGGCTATGTCCCTTCTTACAAGAGGACAGACCTGACAGATGATCTGCACAAGGCATTTGGCTTTCATACGGATTATGAATTTATCTCAAGATCAGCCATGAGGAGCATCATAAAAAGTACCAAAATGGAAGAAGTAAAAAAATAGCACAAACCGTTTCTAAAGAGAAAATGGCTGCAGCCCGCATTATTACTGGGTTTGCAGCCATTTTTTGCTTTCACAAGTGTCAAACTTGGGATTATAACAAACCTTCCGGTGTTTTACAAGGGAATTTTCAGGTATATATTATTTCCCAATTCTGTTTTTTAAAATAACCGAACGTGCATGAAAATACATAATTTTGATATTGTAAGGCTGGGGACTTTCCACCCCAACGGATATTTCAGGGAAAACTGCATGAGAGCAATGGCAGATGAGGAAAAGTCTCTTCCCTGCATCGTGCTGCGCTTAAATGACTGGGGAAAACCGGTCAGGGATACCGCATATGATATTTTGTCCCGCCGGCTGAAGGATGCAAAAATCGATACTGCCATAGAAATGCTCCCATATCTGAGCAGGACAAAAAAAGGGGGAACGTTATACAAACGTTCAGTTTGAGATAATTGAAAACATGCTGACCACATTGTCCAGATCATGAACATGCAGGCCGGCATTCCCGATGATTTAAAAAAGAATATTTTATTTGATCTGGCGCATATCACAATCGTTTAATACGCCTGTTAGTTCACCCGTATTTTAAATACTATTTTCTCCGTTTTTTCCGGACCGTCTCCGCCCCATATACCGGGCGCATGCGCATCCTGCGGTTCATAGTAGCCAAACATGCCTGCCGTCAGAAGTATTCCTCCTTTATCAGGCCGTTGTTCATAAAAAATAACATCCTTTTCAGGGGTTCCATCTTCCTCTACGGTAAGCTCCTCTGTCAGATCATAGTAGATCCTCTCTCTTCCGCTTAAAATATACTGCAGATCCGCATATTTTTTGTGAGACTCCATACGCCCCTGTTCTTTCGGCTTTGTCTCATAACACTGTGCCGCAGCAAAGAGTTCCTGGTCCGGAAGCAGATCAAAACGTCCCTCCGGCAGAGGTTCCCTGCGGCATTTTTCAATAAACTCCAATATTGGCGCCGCATATTTTTCAAGCTGCGGATATCTTTCCAAATTTTTTATATGATCAACTATCATTTCTTTTTCCTTTCCCGGCGCTTTTTCTGTTCATCAGCGCACCGTTTGCATTCTGCTTTCAGTCTCCGCGTAATAGATCATTACCTCTTATGCACAGCCCATATACGGACAGCGCCACATAGTAATCCGCCGGAGCACCTCACGCCCCGCACCTGTTTTTCAGCTCTTCCCACCTTCTGTCCACTTCCGCCTGAAACTGTGCGATCAGCTCTTCACAGCCCGGTGTAAAGAGATGCTTAAAGCGCTTCTGGGGGCGGAGAAAATCTTCCACGGGCAGCTTGTTTTTCGGCTCATAGGAAAGGATCCACTTTCCGTCGATTACCTCATATAACGGCCAGTAACAGCTTTCCACCGCCAGCTTACAGATATTCATCAGCTCGGAAGGCTCATAGCCCCAGCCTCTGGGGCAGGGGGACATCACATTGAGGAAAGCCGCTCCCTTCGTATAGATCGCCCGCTCTGCCTTCGTGTGCAGATCCTTGAAATTCTGCGTGAAAGTAGTCTGCGCCGCATAGGGGATATGATGTTCCGCCATGATCGCGGTCAGATCCTTTCTGACCTGTACCTTCCCCTTCGACACGGTCCCCGCAGGCGTCGTGGTGGTATCCGCAAACTGCGGGGTGGCGGAAGAACGCTGGGTGCCGGTATTCATGTAGGCCCCGTTGTCATAGCAGACATAGACCATATCATGCCCTCTCTCCATGGCGCCGGAGAGCGACTGAAAGCCGATATCGTAGGTGCCGCCGTCGCCGCCGAAGGTGATAAACTTATAGTCCTCGCCGATCTTTCCCTTTTTGCGCAGCACCCGGTAGGCGGTCTCCACGCCGGACAGCGTCGCCCCCGCATTCTCAAAGGCATTGTGAATATAGCTGTCCTGATAGGCGGTAAAAGGGTACATAAAGGTGGATACCTCCAGACACCCTGTGGCATTGCCTACCACCGCCTTATCTTCCGGGTGAAGCGCCCGCAACACCGCTCTAACCGCCACAGTCCCGCCGCAGCCCGCACACATTCTGTGCCCGGGCGACAGCCGCTCGGGCCTGCTCATCACTTCTTTATAATTATATGCTGTCTCCATCTCGTTTCCTCTCATCTTATCAAATGCCTGTAATAACCCTATTCGTAACAATTCAGTCACCTATGTCATTTCATCAGCACCTTGATTCAGCCCCAACCTTATCTCTCACGCAGACCTATATAGGCGTACATATCTTCCGCCACATGCGTCCTGGCCAGCTTTTCAAGCTTTCCATAGACCTCCTCGAAATCCTCCACAGTGATGTCCCTGCCACCCAGGCCATAGAAGTAATTCACAACTTCAGCCTGAGATTTCACACCAAACAACGCCGAACGCACTTCCGCCCCCAAAGGACCGCCTGTGGCGGAAAACATCTCGGAGCGGTCAAGTACCGCCACCGCTTTTTTATCCTTCAGTGCCTCCGCCAGCTCCTTCTCGGGGAAGGGCCGGAACACTCTGATCTTCAAAAGCCCCACTTTCTTCCCGGTTTTTTCTCTGATCCGGTCTACCGCCGCCTTGCAGGTGCCCGCCGCGGAACCGATCAGGACGATTGCATACTCCGCATCCTCCATCCGGTACTCCTCGAAAAAGCCATATTTTCTGCCGGTCATCCGCTCAAACTTTTCCGCCACTTCCAGAATCACCCGCCTGGCGTTTATCATGGCTTCCCGCTGGCCGCGCTTGGTCTCCATATAGTAATTGGAAACCGCATAAGGCCCCAATGCCATGGGCTCCTTTTCGTTCAGCAGATAGTGGGCCGGGGCGTATTCCCCCACAAACTCTTTCACCTTCTCATCCTCCACAAGCAGAATATTTTCCACGCCGTGGCTGGTGATAAAGCCGTCCTGACAGATCATCACAGGCAGATGCACCGCCTCATGCTCCGCGATGGGGTAGGCCTGCAAAAAATTATCGTACACTTCCTGGTTGGATTCCGCATAGATCTGAATCCACCCGGTATCTCTCGCCCCCATGCTGTCCGAATGGTCCGCGTTGATATTGATGGGGCCGCTGAGCGCTCTGTTCACAAGGGCCAGCACAACCGGAAGACGGTCGGAAGCCGCCACATACAGTTCCTCCCACATTAACGCCATCCCGCAGGAAGAGGTGGCCGTCACCACTCTCGCCCCCGCCGCCGAAGCGCCGATGGCTGCGCTCATGGCGCTGTGTTCGCTCTCCACATGAATAAACTCCGTATCCACTTTTCCGTTTGCTATGTAGTTCGCCACATACTGCGGGATCTCCGTAGAAGGAGTAATCGGAAAGGCCGGCATCACATCAGGCGCTGTCTGTCTGATGGCATAAGCCACAGCCTCATTGCCGGATAAACGTTCTCTGATCGCCATTTATTTGCCCTCCTTCATCCCGATCGCACCGAAAGGGCATACCTTCGCACAGATACCGCAGCCCTTGCAGTGATCATAGTCAAATTCCTGCCGCTTTCCTTCCAGAACCGGAATCGAAGAATCCGGACAGACCGGCACGCACAGAAGGCACTGTCTGCATTTTTCCTTTTTATAAACCGGCGTGGCAACCCTCCATTCGCCCGTATGAAAATGTCTGGAAGTGGCAGGCTCATAGATCTGGTTGCCCTCTGTGATGTCCTGCCAGGGACTCCGTTCATTGATATCCTTGCTTTTCATCTGACCACAGTTTCCTTTCGTTTTTCGCACTCTTCCCATGCTCTTTTCATGTATTCTTTCCGCTCGCTCTGCGCGCTCCTCTTATGCATTCTCTCTGCCGCCCGCTCTACGCGCTCTTCCTGGCAGCTCCGGTTCGTTCCTTCGCAAGCGCCTCAAAAGTCATCTCGAGAGCCTTCATATTCCCTTCGATCACTTCCGGCTTCTTTGCAAATTTATGGGCAAAGGAATCCCTCATCTCTTTCAGAAATTCAGCCGTCGTTACCACACCGGACACAGCCACGACCGCCGCAAGCATGGGAGAATTGGGATAATATCTGCCAAGCGCTTCGACGGATATCTTTCTGGCATCCACGGTACAGACGCTGCCCTTCCATCCGTGTCTGCGGAGTTTTGCCGCGATTTCCTCTCTGCCCCGCTCTGTATTGACGATCACCGCGCCGTCTCTCTTTAACCCGCCTGTCACATCAATGCCATCAAGCAGTCCGTCGTCCACGACCACCACATAATCCGGCGTATAGATATTGGAATGGATCGTGATCGGCTCTTCGCTGATCCTGTTGTATGCCGTGATCGGCGCGCCCATGCGCTCCGGGCCGTACTCCGGAAATCCCTGCACATACTTTCCTGTCTTGAAAGCCACATCCGCCAAAAGCAGAGCCGCCGTCTTTGCACCCTGCCCGCCTCTGCCATGCCATCTGATCTCAACCGTGTTTTTCATAATATCTGTTCTCCTTTTTAATAATACTGCTCGCTGCGCGGGCATGCGCATAGAAAAAAGCCGGCCTGCACACTCGCATAGTCGGCTTTTAAAGTCTCGTTACCTTCCCTCGTCCTATCCACGACATACCAACATATGCGTCCTCTGTCACGGGAGGATCCCGTCTGCATCTACTTACTCGCGCTTTGGTGCAGCAACTCAGGAGTGATCTTCCAGCCATTTTACTCGTACCGCTTCTCAGCTTATGCGGCTCTCTGTGAACTTTCCAGATGGATGTACTGTCTCCGTCATCGTTTTTCAGGTTTATTCAACTCAGTTTATTATAGTTGTACGATGAAGTATTGTCAAGTTTTTATTTTGGCTGCATCAGCTCCCGATCCCGGACGCAGAGACTCCTGCCCCTTTATGATATCCTTTATTCCGACCATGCATCTTCCTCCCTTTTTTACTGATATTTACTAAATCCAGCGGTTTTTACAAAAGGAAATCCACCCCGGCATGCCGGTTCTGCCTGCGGTTTCTTTGTAATCTGCACCATAAAAACTGCAAAAAAACCGTTGACAAACTTACAGTTTCCTATATAATAATCGCAGTAGAAAAACAAACGTCTCCGACAGGGACATTTGTTTTTCTTATGCCGTCAACCAAATTATGCCGGCTACGGTGTATGCGGTCCTGTAAAACGGCGAACGATATTAAATTCAGGAGGAAATAAAATGAAACGTACTTTCGCACTACTCGCGGCAGGCATTTTCACTTTGGGATGCGCCTGTACACTTTCCGGCTGCGGTGCAGACGGCAACGCTTCATCAGACGATAAAGACGGAAACGGCTACGCTGATGAGATCTATCTTTACAATTGGTCAGAATATATGACCCAGGATATTCTCGATCAGTTTGAGGAAGAATACGGGATCAAGGTCATCGAAACCACCTATGAATCCAACGACGAACTGCTGGCAAAACTGATTGCCGGAAAAGAGGGCGAATATGACATAGCGGTCCCCACCAACACCTACATTCAGGCTTTCAAGGACAACGACCTGCTTGAGCCCTTCGACGAGGGCGCCATCACCAACTTAAGCAACATCGATGACGCCTATCTCGGTCTTGATTACGATCCTGAAAATAAGTATACCATTCCCTATTTCGGCACCATCAACGTGGCCCTGGCCAATAAGCCGATGATGGATGAACTGGGAATCACCGTCAATACCGCGGAGGATCTCTTAAATCCTGCGCTGGAAAATAACCTGCTGATTTTTGACGATATCGAGAGCAATATCACGTTAGCGCTGCAGGGCAGCGGCATTGATCCCGTGACCACGGATCTGGCCGCTCTGGATACCGCAAAGGAATACCTGTTGCAGCTTAATTCCAATCTGAAGTCCTACTCCCAGATCGCCGACGAGCGGATCGCTGTCACCAGAGGGGAAGTGGCTTTAGCCTACATCTACAGCGGCGACGCGATCCAGGCCATGCGGGAAAACAAGGACCTGGTGGTGGTGATGAAGGAAGAGCAGTTCCCGCTTACCATCGACAACATGGTGCTACTAAAGGGGACAAAGCACAAAAAAGAGGCGCAGCTTTTTATTGATTTTATTCTCCGTCCGGAGATCTCCGCCGAACTTTTGACCAATTTCTCCTATGTCTGCTTCAATGAGGCGGCTGTGGAATACCTGCCGGAGGATCTTGTGGACATGGAAGTCTGTGTGCTGTCCGATGAGATCAAGAATAACCTGGTGATCATCAACGAGAAGGACGGAGAGATGCTTGACAAGATGGTGACCGTGATGACGGAAGTGAAGTCCGCCAAGTGAAATACCCCGCGGAAATAAATAACGGGCGAGGCTCCATTGCGAGGTTCGCTTCACGAACCCGTAAGTAAGATTCAAAATAATTGCCTATACCATAAAATAGCGGACGCCGCCTGGCGGATAGATGATTACCAGCTCCTTGCGGCGTCCGTTTCCATAAACGCCTTTAAAATATCCATAAACTCTTCCTTGGCTGGCATATCTTCCTGCAGAGACTCCCGGGCATACCCAAGACCTGCCACATCTTTCGCCATCAGCTGATCCAGCAGATTTTTATGGATCGAATAATAGTCCGCGTATATAAACACGCAGCTGACTTTCTTTTTCTCCTGCACATTATTTTCAAAACAGGCGTCGATATGGGCGGCCAGCATTCGTATCCCGACGGCCTTTCCAACATCCCCTCCAGTTCAGGCTGGCTGTACCCTGTAAGCCAGCGGATCATCTCGTCAACCTCTTTCCTTGTCCGCCCCTTCCTCTCCGCCTTATTGACAAGCAGATGATAAACCTTTGAAAAATCCATCTGATATATCTTCTCATTTCCCATAAAAACCCTCCATGCTTCCAATAACCCGCAAATTTGGGCGTCAAGCACAAATCTGTCAGATATAAAAATTTATTTTTCACAGTATGCCCCCCTGCTGCCTCAAATGCCTTCCCATCTTACGGATGGTTCCCCGTCTCATAACACCACCTGGCAAGATCGGAGATCAGTTCCGCCGGAACCGGTCCGCTGTAAGGAAGCTGTATGGTCCCCTTGCTGGTCTTATATCCTTCCAGACGTTCCGAAAACTCCCTGACAGCCTCCGGCCCCGGGTACAGGCCCACATGGTTTTTAAAACCGGCAAACTGGATGATATTATGCCCCTTCCAGAAAGTCGGCATACTCCATGAGATCCTCTCCTCCGCCTCCGGCAGCGCCGCACAGATTGCTTTCCTGATTTCCTTCAGAAATTCCCGCACCTCTTCCGGCTGTGCCGCAATGTATTCATCCACCGTTTCCGGCGCTTTCCCGCAGTAATGGCTCTGCTCCTGCCTCTTAAAAGTACGCCCGCACTTCGGACACGTCCACATCTTTATCCCTCCTGCCTCATTCCCGTTCCCTGACCGTCACCAGTACCCTGTCCCCCGGCTGCTTCCCTATCCGGGATCGGATATCCTTACGCACGCCGATAATATAACACACACTCCCGTCAGCGTTCTTTACCCCCATATTTACAACACTGCCATCATAGGGCTCTCCGTCAAACGTGGCATGTACCTTCACTCTTCCCCGCCCAAATTCTTTCCTGATATCATAGGGAAAAATGACATACGCGCCCCCTGTCTCCCCCGCATCATAAAGCAGGGAGTCATACTCATACACTCTGTCGTTCAACGCCTGCACCTCTTCCCATGTCTGTCATCCATTATCACAACTATCTTTACCAGGTTCCTTCTCATTAAATCAATCAGCAGTCTCAAAAGCTTTTGCCGCCGAATTTCATTTCACTATTTTTACACTATTTTTCACTATTTGTAAAGTTCCCTCAGCTCAATCAAAATCATATCGTCCGCCCGCTTCTCATCAAGCCCTCCTCTTGAGATAAACCCATATTTATAACAGGGCAAATTCGCCATTTTTACCTGTTCGATCTCTGTCTCCAACATTTTCGTCGTCAGAGTGGCATTTGTGATCTTCGAGATCTCCGAATTCAGGTACATGGCAACCACGTTTTCAAGCCTGGCTCCCGGAGATGCAATCAAATTGATTATATTTTCCCTGACTGTAGCGGATCTATCGATCAGTCTGTTATAGTATGGTACTCCGCCAAACACGCTGTAAAGGCGGACTTTATCTCATCGGAAAAACTGCTGTAAAAAAGCGCCGACTCATAATAATCCATGGGCTTTAGCTCTATCGTCACATCCACTGTTCCATAGAGCGGATTCTGCCTGTCCAGAAGTCCCCGCAGCCTTCTGCCTTAGACAGGCGAAACCATCTGGCTATCTGAATATAACATCGCGTGAAGCTGTTTTTTTGTTTTTCTCTCCCATAAAACATAATTCGATTTCCTCCGACTCGGTTTTTACCGAATTAAAATTTTTATAGGACAGGAATGATAAAAAGACAACTGACGATATCGTTAAAAGTTCTTGCTTGAAACCTCGTTTTTTCAAATCTTTACCGATCCTCCCGGACAGACCGTTGCTCACCGGAATCTTTCCGCCGGGCTTACTGTGGCCGTTGTACAGAGTCTTGAGCATCAGATCCCATGGAAGACCGCACTGCATACACTCTAACGTCAAATGCTCAAACATCTTCCGGTCATCATGTACAGGAATTCCCTATTCCGTGTCGTGATATACCTTATTTCGTTCGTATATGTCAGCCCATTCGCAGTATCCTATTTATCTTATCAACTCCTCAAAATCGTTTTGCAATACCTCCGTAAGCCTCCTCACCGCCTCCAAAGAAACCCCGTCGTAGCACCGCTCATGAGGCGCAGGCAGATAAGCGTAGGAGACATCCTCTCCCACCGTGGTTTTATCCTCATAATACGCCTTGCAGGAGGAGTGCACCTGCCAAATGCCGGTATAGGCCATCAGTTCCGCAGCATTATCCGCATTCACTCCGCTGCCCGCCAGAAGTTCTATTCCGGAACCGTAAGTCTCCTGCAGCTCTTTTAACAGTTCCTTCCCCTCCATCGCTTTCTCCCGCTGCCCGGAAGTCAGAACTCTGTCCGCCCCCAGGGAGATTAAAAGTTCCATCGCAGCATGGGCATCCCTGCACACGTCAAAAGCCCGGTGAAAAACCGCTTCCTTTTTCCCTTCATGAATCAGGTCGATCATCCGCTTCGTGCTTTCCTCCTCGATACTGCCGTCCTCATGCAGAAAGCCGAAGGCCAGCCCGTCCGCGCCGTTCCCCAAAAGCAGCTCTGCCTCCTCGAACATCACCTTCTTTTCTTTTTCCGTATAACAGAATCCCGCCGCTCTGGGACGTACCATACAGATCACTTTCAGATCCGTGTCCTGCTTTACCCGTCTGAGCGTAGCAATTCCGGGCGTCAGCCCGCCCACGCTGAGCGCGGAATTCAGTTCCACCCTGTCCGCTCCTCCGAAAGACGCATTTAAACAGTCCTCGTAGCTCCCGGCGCACACTTCAACCAATCTCTTCATCTTTCCCTCCCGCCGTTTCACCATAACTCCTTCCTGAAACAGTCCAATATGCTTTTCTCCAGAACAATCCCTCTGAAAATGCTGTTTTTTCCATCATAGACTGTACCTTTTCCGACGGGTTATATACCGACAGATTTAAACTGTCCCAGTCAAAAACCAGAAGGGCATCTTCCGCCACAAACAGTACGTTCAGCGTACCCGAATGATTTTCCATAATTTCGCATACAGCTTCTTCTATCATTTCCGGCGAGGGCCGGTCAACCCACCCGTTCCACAGGATTGTCACATGATAATAACACATCAGTTTCAGAATAACGGCGACAAACCTGTCCTTCAGCCCGATGTGCTTATCGCTGTTCAGCAGATAATACTCCACATCAAAAAACTGCCCGCCGCTGTCCGGAGCTACCCGTTCCGGAAGAAAATCCATGATGTAACATGGCTTTTTCAGTAACGCATCAATCTTTTCCATTCTCTTATCCACAGTTCACCCCGTATTTTCCAACATTGCGCCTGCTGATATCCTACCATATTTAAGCTCTGAAAAAAAGTCAAAACTTTGCCGCCAGCGGATCGGCTTCCTCCCCATCGACAGTCACCGCAAAGGACAGGTTGGGACCTGCCGCCATTCCGGTCTGTCCCAGTGTTGCGATAACCTCCCTCTGCTCCACTTCATCGCCTGCCGACACCTTTATCTCCTCTAAATGTCCATATTTTACCACAATGCCGTCTCCCAGATCCAGGACGACCGTATTCCCGTAAGCGCTGTCAAACGCCGTCTCCACAACCGTCCCGTCCGCAACGGCGTACACTTCCTCCCCGGCGCTCCCCGCAATATTGATGTGATCCGAATGAGTTCCGTTTTCCTGCTCTCCATAGAAGGCAGACACCTCTGTACTGACTGTGGGCCAATTCCAGTCACCATAGATCAGACTGCCTGTATCATATTCCTGCTCGGCCGCATCCTGCTTTTGTCCCTGCGCGCTCTGCTCCATCGCCCCGGCAAGCCTGTGTTTTACATCCGCTGCCGCTTCCTTTTCAAAATCAAAGGAACACATCCAGTCCTGTCCGAAAACAAAATCATTGTTTGTCAGAAGAAAATAATACCAGTCTCCGTCCTGCAGGTTTTCCTTCATCGCTTCCACATCATACCCCTCCGCTATGTCGATGGAAACGATGCCCTCAGAGTGAGGCTCTATGGCCAGGCCTGACATCCTGATCTTTTCGCTGTCCCCCTCCACCTCCCCACCGGTGGACCACTGCATGACTCTCACTTTATCCTGCAGCTTAAGCTCCCTGTCCGAATCGTTCACCACAACAATTTCAAACCTGCCGCCGCCCTGGTAGGCCGATGCAAATCCCGCTTCATCCCCGTTCAGATCCGAGAACTTCGCATATCCGAAAGCGCAAAGCAGCGCAAAGCACATAAGACATCCGGCCAAAAGTGCCGCCTGTCTTGTCTTATGTCCGGTCAGCTGCCCGTCTACCGCAAAATCCACTCCTGTTTTACTCTGAATCATTGACTGTATATTTCCAAGACTTCTCCTGCTGTATTTTTCCATACTACCGCTTCCTTTCTTCATATTTTCCTGCCGCAGCATATTTGCAGTGAATCACCCCTACAATCGGCAAAAGGTTATCCATCCTGTTTCTCCATCATTTTTTTCAACTTCTGCCGCACATAGTATAATTTGTTTTCCACTTTTTTCTTCGGCAAATCTAACGCTGCCGCAATCTCCGCCGGCTTCTGTTCATAGTAATACCGCCTGATGATCAGCTCCCTTTCCTGTCCGCCGAGTCCATCGATACAGGACAGCAGTTTTTCCCTTTCCACATCATTTTCCGCAATCTCAGCATGTTCCAGGCTCTCCGCCATCATTCTTTCCACGGGCAGTTCCCGCTCTCTGACGATCCGACGATATCTGTCGATCGCCCTTGACCTTGCGATCATGGAAAGCCAGGAAGACAGGCCGCCTCTGTCAGGATCATACTTTTCCGGGTGCTGCCACAGATAGATAAACACATCCGCCACGCATTCCTCCACATCCTGGGCGGACGCGGCGTTTATGATGACAGACGCTGCGATCCTCCAGAGAAGTTTTGAATATTTCCGCACAACACAGGCAAATACCTGCTCATCCCGGTCAGCGATCGCTGTAATTATCCTTTTGTCCTGCAATGTAAACACCTCTTTCTCCAGCCGTATAATGGATTGATCCGATGTCGCCTGATTGGCTACCCGGTCTGATGATACGCTTAACCAGGCGGCATTGCTGACTAATCAGTCATATATAGTACGCACAAAAGATAAAAAACACTTACTTGTTCTCTCTGATTCTGATCCTATTGTAAGTCAAATTTTCCCACAGTGCAGCCGCAAATTTAAATTCAAAACGACCATCCGCCCCCGAAAACCGACCGTCCGTCAAAAAACAGCAGACAGCGCAGGCGCTTTGCTATATAATGTCCCCTAAAGAAAAGCAGGCACGAATTCGCAGGTTTACATGATATCACACAACAGGAAAGAAAGGTGAAATTCAAATGCAGGTAGAGATCAAAATCGACGCCGCCTGTAAAGAGCCAAAGATCATCATCCTCACAGACAAAATGACCGATGAACTGAGCGCCCTTGTGGGCAGAATTTCAGAGAAGTCGCCACAGATCCTCTCAGGCTTTAAGGGCGATACGCTGGAAATACTGGAACAGCCCGATATCTTCCGCCTCTATGCGGCCGCCGGCAAAGTGTACGCTCAGGCGGCAGGCGGCGAATACACACTCAGGCTGCGGCTGTATGAACTGGAAGAACGGCTGGACAAGAACATGTTTGTGCGCATCTCCAACTCAGAGATCATCAATCTCAAAAAAGTGAAAAGTTTCGATCTGAGTTTTACGGGCACCATTTGCGTCACCTTCTCAGACGGCACGACCACCTATGTTTCGAGAAGATATGTCAAAAAGATAAAACAGGTGCTGGGTATCTAAGCAGATGAAGGATACCTTTCGCAGACTTTCTGACAACAGAACTCAGACTGCCCGGAAATTTCCGGGAGAAAGGAAAATCCGTTCCGGCAAAACAGGATCGGTGGAAAGGAAAACAATGAATATGAAAAAGAAAATTTTTATGCGCGCCCTGGTCGGCGCCCCCATCGGACTCACGATCAGCACTATCATAACGATCATCTTCTCCCTGCTCTTCGGGGAGGGAGCTTACTTTGCGGTTCCCCACGATCTGGCCGCCGCATGCGGCAGTGAGATAAACGCCGTTTTGTTACAGACGGTTTTCGCCCTGCTCTACGGCGCGATGTGGGGCAGCGCATCGGTCATCTGGGAGATGGAAAACTGGAGCCTTTTAAAGATGACCTTGACTCATCTTGCAGTGTGCTCTGTGGTATCCTTTCCCATCGCCTACTTTATGCAGTGGATGCCCCACAGCATCCCTGGCGCCCTGGCTTTCTTCGGCATGTTCTTCGCCATCTACACAGTGATCTGGCTCTCCCAGTACTGCGCCATCAAAAGACAGGTGGCGCAGATGAACAGCAGGCTGTCCGGACGCAATTTGTAGCAGCCTTATGCAACCAACGGCCACTTGCTTCATGAGCGGCTTTATACTAATTTTTCCGGCGGGCAGGGCAGTGTACGCTGCTCCTGCCGCCGTATATACTTTGAGATATCATATTCAGTACTCTATATTCCAAACTGCTTTTTTACATTTTCCACTTCTTCCATGCTGCAGCCAATCGATTCCCCAATTATCTTAGTATCTGCTTTTCTTTCTGTTACTTTTTTGAAAATTTGAGTTCCTATTTCTATCCCCTGACTCCGTCCGATCTCCAGCCCTTTTTCATTCCAATGGCCTTGCCGTCCTCCAAAAGAACCTGATCATGAAGTTCCTGATCGTACTCATAAACTCCCATCTCTATTACCTCCTTTTTATGCTCCTTGAAAAACTCTGCAAGAATGCCTTCCGGCATGATACGGCGATACGCCGTCAAACGAAGTCTGATATAAAGACTTATATTTCATACAAACCCCTTTCACCCGATTTTAAAATCACATATCAAATATTTCGCAATCAATCCATAACTGTTTTATAACTATCCAACTAACATTTACGTCATCTCATCCCGCAGCGCATCGATAATATTCTCCTTCCTGATCTTCCCCGTGGCGTAAGCCATAGTGATAAACACAATGCCGAACACCTCAAAGATACTGAATCCCAGCGCCCCCCAGGGCAGAGTAAACGCCATATCCCGCTCCTCCACGGAGATAATCACCGTATGGATCAGCCACGAGAGAAATAGAGAGATCGGTATCCCGACAAATAATGTCCGCATTCCATAGAAGGCGCACTCAAAACGCATCATCCTGTTAAATCCTTTGTCGGACATTCCCACCGAACGAAGCATGGCGAGTTCCCGCCTCCGCAGCCTGATACCTGTGGAGATCGTATTAAACACATTTGCCACGGCAATCAACGATATCATAAAGACAAACACCCAGGTAAAGATATCAATGATAAAATCTATGTTGCGGTACAGCTCAAAAGCTCTCGCTGCGTTGAACAGATTATAGTTTGCCATGATTTCCTCCTCAAGCAGCAGCCCCTGTATTTGCCTTAACGCCTCCGTAGGGTTCTCACTCCAGAAAAACGCTCCCAGATGCACCTTATTATCTACAGTCTCCAGTCCCGCAAACCGTTCCTTCATGGACAGCGGTGCCGTGACATGAAACACATAGGCAGGATCTCCCTCCAGAATGTACACACCGTCCAGAGGATAACTGTTTTCAAAAGTGGCGCAGACCGTCTTTTCCGTCCCATCCGCAGCGGACCTGAATACAAAATTCATGGACTGCCCCTCAAAAAAAGTGGTATGTTCCACCGAATTCATAACGCAGATCAGGATCTTCCCGTCAGGCCCCCTATACTCCTCCACCGGAAGCCCGATGCTTTCTATAAATTCCTGATAAACATCGTCATCGATAAACTGGGTGTACAGCCTGATCTCCTGCTTTGCCCCCGTTCCTCCGTCCCCCATGGCTGCCCGGTAGGACGCAAGGAAGTCCTCCGGCAGTTCATCGGTTCTCGCGAGGTAAAAATAATCCGCCTGCCACATACTTCTTGAGATGCCTTCTGTCCCCTCCATCTTCCGATAGAGGGCGTCGAATTCCTCCTGCGTCATATCATCCGTTATAAATTGGATATCTCCGTCCGCCGCCTGGCCCGTGTAGGCACTGGCCAGTTTTTTTACCGCTGTTCCGAAAGTGCTTCCCGCCACCGTTAGAACAACGCTGAGCGTCAGGGAAAGGACAATACTGCGATACTTTTTCCTGTTGCGCTTAAAGTTTTTTAGCGCCAGCGTCCCCTCCAGACCATATCGTTTCCACGCTCTTTTCGAGATCCGGATCTTCTTCGCCTCCAGTCTGAACTCGCCGCTTCCGCGGATGCAGTCCATAATAGGCCTCTCCACCGCTTTTTTCGCCGGAAGCCAGGCTGAGATCAGAATCGTGATGAGAGCGAATAATGCAGCCAGCGCCAACGCCCGAAAGGATACCACCAGCCCGAATCCCTCCTCGGAGCCGAGAATGTTCGCAAAATTTTTTTCCACCACCGGCAGCAACAGACTGATACAGCCGATCCCGGCCGCTATTCCCGCAGGGATCCCCATGCATCCGATACAGACGCCCTCGAACAGCACCGCTCCCCGCAGTTGCTTTGCGGTTGCCCCCACCGACATCAGGATCCCGTACTGATGGACGCGCTCATTCAACGAAATGTTAAAGGAATTGTAGATCAAAAAGATCGAACTGATCATAATGATCAGAGCCAGCACACCGCCGACAGTATACATAAATGTATTGAGTATCCTGTTTTCCGTGATACCCATAAACCGCAGCAGGTCCTCGTTGACGCCGAAAGCACTCTCCTCGCCTTTACTCTCCCCGTAATCCCGCACAGACCGGGGATCTTTCAGAGCGGCATAAAAACTGTAACTGTATACTTCCTCCGCGCCGTCGGCCCTTGTGATCACGGTATACCCCGGAGATCCGTGCAGCTCAAAACCGGGCCGCTCAAACGTTCCCACCACCGTGTAGGCGCGTTCCCTGTCCGTCCTGAAGGATTCATCCACTCTGCGGGGATCGCACTGCGTCAGAATTTTTCCGCCGCTTTCCCGCTCCCCCAATTCCAGTGTCAGCGTATCTTTCAGCGAGATCCGTATGCCGGCCTTCGCCGCGATGCTCTCCGCCGGCACTATGATTTCACTGCTGTTTTCAGGCATTCGTCCCGCGATCAGGCTGACCGGCAGCTTCTCAAAAGTCTCATCGGTAAATCCCGCCACAAAGAGATAGGGTTTGTCCGCGCTCTGCTCATCCGCTCCGGAGAGCAGGGCGTAACCGATATTCGCGAAGGATACGGATTCCAGTACCTCCTCATCCTCCCTCCACTCCTGCAGGCGGGCTGCGGAAACGCCGGAAAAGAGGATATGCCAGTTGCCGCCCTTTGCGATCTCCGCATCGATCATGTAGCCGACAAGCGACGTCCCGAATGTGACGATCGTCGTAAACAGCGCCGTGGACAGCATGGCGCCGACGACTGTGACGAAAGTCCTCGTCCGATTTTTTCTCATCCCCTGCAGTGACACTTTCCAAAAAATATTCATACCCGCGTCACCTGCCTTTCATCCCGCACGACTCTCCCGTCCGCAATCGTGATGATGCGGTCCGCCTGCAGCGCGATATTCTCATCGTGGGTGACGAGCAGAAGCGTCTGCCCGTACAGTCTGTTGCTCTTTTTGAGCAGATAGATGATCTCCTTTCCGTTTTTGCTGTCAAGGCTCCCGGTGGGCTCGTCCGCCAGCATCACCTGAGGCGCATTCATCAGCGCCCGCCCAATGGCCACCCTCTGCTGCTGCCCGCCAGAGAGCTGATTCGGCAGATGGTTCCTTCTGTCTGTGAGGCCCAAGAGCTCCAACAGTTCCTTTAATCGCTCCCTATTGACTTTTCTTTTATCCATCAGGATCGGCAGCGTGATATTTTCCACCACGTTTAACGTCGGGATCAGATTGTGAAACTGATAAATTAACCCCACCTGACGTCTGCGAAAGATGGCCAGCTGTTCGTTGTTCTGGGCATAGATATCCTGTCCGTCCAGATAGATCTTTCCACTGGTTGGCATATCCACCCCGGCAATGCTGTGAAGCAGGGTTGATTTTCCGGAACCGGATGTACCGATGATCGCCACAAATTCGCCTTTTTCCACGGTGAGGGATACATGGTCTAAAGCCGTCACCTGATTCTCTCCTTCACCGTAGAATTTGTACAGATTTTCTACTGTTAAAAATTCCATTTTGCCTCCTGTTCCGCATCCGCCGGATTGACGCTGCAGGGATATGCCAGTATCCCAGGCTGGTTGTGTATATACAGGACAGATGCTGTTTTAATTCACATAGAGTAGACTATAGGGGACTAAGCTATGTTTTTTACAGTATATCTTCCATGCCTTACATTTCGGTGACTTTCAGGTGACTGATTCGTCACTTTGGCGACTGCTTTACACCGCCTTGATGACTGATTTATATCACTTTGGCGTCCGATTTACATCATTTTCATGCCGCATGCAAAGCGGCCCCGGAATTCGCATCCCAGAGCCATTTTTTTAAGTATTATTTCCCGTATACCTTTTGTCACTTCGAAAACCGTATCGTAAACAGGGCCCCGCCCGCCGGATGGTTTTTCGCGGTAACGGTTCCGTTTTGTCTGGTGATGATCGTTTTGGAGAGGGCAAGACCGATCCCGTAGCCGGAGGCGTTTTCCTTTTTGCCGCGGTAGAAGCGGTCAAAGATGTGGTGAAGCTGTTCCGGCTCAAAACCTGCGCCGTTGTCCTTCACCGTGAGCTCCGTATAGAGCAGGGTATCCTCGCAGGCAATCTCAATTTTCCCACCGTCGCCCGCGCTCTCCATACAGTTTTTCAGAATATTTTTTATGGCCTCAGAGAGCCATCCCGCGTCGCCTGTGATACGGATATCCGCCGGCACGTCTTTTTGTAACGTGATATCGTGCAGTTCCATCGGGATCAGGAGAGGGCTGACTGCCTCCTCCACCAACCCCGCCACATCCACATCCTCCGTGTTAAACTCCACAATACCTGCATCCAGTCTGGACAGTTTCAATAACGAGGTCAGCAGCCAGTCCATCTGCGAGAAGAGTTCTTCGCACTCCCGCAAAAGTTTTTTGCGCTCCCCTTTGTCCGGATCGTTTTCCATCAAAGTCAGCACCAGATTCGCCGAAGTGAGCGGCGTCCGCAGCTGATGCGCAATATCCGCCAGGGAATCCGCCAGATGCTTCTTCTCCCGCTTCAGGGCATCATTCTGCTCTCTGATGCGCACCGTCATCTTCGTGATTTCGCTCCGCAAAATAGAAAGTTCCCCCTCTTCCTCCTCCCCGATATCCACACGCTCCCCATAATGCAGCACAAGATCAATCAGCTCCGAGAGCTCCGCGATCTTTCGATATCTGAATCTCATGAATACAAAAAACAGGCCGCCAAAACCACCGGTTACTCCCAAAACAAGCATCCCTGCCGCCCGGTCAATCAAAAATCCTGCCGCCGCGCCCAGAATCGCTACAATCAAACAGCCGTAACCTAACCACCTGATCTCCTTATTTCGAAACATATTTTCCTCCCGGCGTCCGTTCCCTCAACCTGCTGGCATTCCCCGCCTCCCGAGCCGATACCCCGTCCCCCGGACCGTCAAAATGATCCTCGGCTCCGTCGGATCATCCTCCACCTTCTCCCGCAGACGCTTGATATAAACTGTCAGCGTGTTATCATTGACAAACTCTCCCGCCGCATCCCACAGTTCATCAAGCAGTCTCTGCCTTGTGATGATGCTGTCAGGATTGTTGATAAATACTAACAGGAGCCTGTATTCCAGCGCGGAGAGAAAAACCTCCGCGCCGTTCTTTTTCACAATCCCTGTCCCCGTATCCACCGAAAGCCCGCCTGTCTCAAATACGCAGGATCCATGTCCGCTTTTTCGCAGCGCCGCCCTGACTCTTGCCACCAGCTCCCTCGGGCGAAAGGGCTTTGTGATATAATCGTCCGCTCCCATGTTGAGCCCCGTCACAACGCTGGCCTCGTCCCCCGACGCCGTCAGAAAGATGACCGGGATATCCTGCGCCTCTTTGATCCGGGTGCAGACCGCGTACCCGTTTCCGTCGGGCAGAGAGATATCTACAAGCGCCAGATCAAATCTCTGTCCGCCTATCTTTTCCTCGGCCTCGCCTTTCGTCTTTGCATGGATCACCGAAAACCCCTCCGCTCTCAATAAAAGCGCCAGGTTTTTCGCGATCTCCCTATCGTCCTCCACCAGAAATACCTGTTTCATATCCTCTCCAAATTCTTATCGATCCTAATCAAATACGGCACGATCACATCGAAAAACCCTTTGCTCCACTCCGCCTGAAATCTGGCCATCTGAATCCAGTCCGTCTCGTTTGCGATGCTCACGTTATCCAACTGACAGTACACCTTTGACGCCTTATTATCATCATTTCTGCTCCAGCAAAGGGGTATCCCCAGCTTTTCCTCTATGTCCTCCCTGTGCTTCCACAGGACGTCAAAAGCGGCTTTATTCTTTTCCTTCCGGGCTTTGCTCATCACGATCTCCACCCTTGCGGAATCATACCGGGCAACACAGCAGATATAAAAACCGCCCACACCGAAAAAGCCGTTGATCCATTGATATTTCGTCGGATTTACATTTTGGAACGGCCCCTCTTCTCCGCAGGCATTTCTGATCTGTTCCAGAGCATAGCCCCAGTACTTTCTGCGGATCTCGTACCTTTCCTCTCCGTCCTCCGACTCCTCCGCCTCATTCTCCTCCCGCAGCCAGAAGATCAGATCCGCGGGATCGGCGCCGTACAGCTTAAAGAAACGTCGAAGCAGCGAGATCTTGAGTCCCGTTCCCGTGTTCCGCTCCACATAAATATTGTCATCAATTTCCAACGCCGCCCGAAGATCGGAAGGCCTGCTGCTGACATGCAGCGAGATATCACTGCCCTCCGTCCGGGTATGGGCCAATTTGGAGAGAACGGATTTGTCCTCCGCATGCAGTATTTTCAGCACACTCTCATACATGCTGATCCAGCTGTCCACAGGCTGTTCCATATTTTTGTAGCTGAATTTTGAAATCACCCTTCCGGTAAGCGTCACATCATCCTCCAGACTGTACGCGTCCAGCTGCCTTTTCGCCGGCCTGTAGGATGTGCCGGGCGCTTCCCATATCTGAACCGCTTTCCCGGCAAGGTAACTGCTGCGCTCCTCCAACTCCCGCAGCGTCCAGTTCTTCTTCCCCGCTATATATGTGTTCATACGGATCCCGCTTTCCAGAAAACCGTTTTTCATTGTCTTTTTATCTGCAAAACTGTTGTTGCTGTACTTTGCGTTATAGGCTGTCAGCGTCAGATTCGCGATCCGGTGCAGCCAGACCTCATGGATCTGTTCATAGTCCTCTCCCAGCTCCTTCATCCAGGCTGGCGTCAGATGCTGCGGCATAATATGTTCGATGGAGTAATCTCCCTCATCACAGTGGCGATAGATGTCCTTGTCCTCCATTGTCCCTTCATTTTCCAGCCGCTCCATGATATAGATCTTGTTTTTGCTGTTCATCAGATAGACCTGCTTTTCGGCAAAGGCCTGCTCGAACTCCGTATCGTCCGGAAATCTGGCCCGCTCTCTCTTGGAGAGAATCGCATATTTAAATTTTTCCAGATACTCCTCCTCCGTGCCGTCATACCGCATGATCTCCCGGTGCAGCAGCAAAAATATCTTATTCAACGCGTTGGTGGGCAGATCGCAGATCGTGCGCCGGAACAGATAATTTTCCGTCAGAAGAAATATCTGCGCCGTCTCCTGTGCGGACACTTTTCCCTCCGAATGCAGGCGGAGAACTTCCAGAAAATATGGTCTGGTTATCGTCGTCTCCAATCGGTTCAGGCGGTAGATACAGGCGTCCAGCACTTTATTTTCTGTGTCTCCCCGCAGCAGGTGCCGGTACCACTGTGCATAGTGCAGCAGATCCTTCAAAAGCGGTTCCGTCTCCAGTCTATGATCCCCCACATAATTTTTAAACGTAAAATAAATCTTGCTCTGGGACGGAATGATCTGCTGCTTCACACTCAGATAATCTCTGACAAAAGAACTGACGTCATAACCCGTGCACTGCTCTATCTTATTCCAGTACTTATCATAGTAATCGTTCTGCTGTTTTGCCGGAAGGCCCATCAGAATAAAATTGCGGATCTTGTCTCCCTCGCTAAGCGCCACGCCGGTGGAATTCAGACTCTCAAAGATCAGCTGCGGATTGTCGTCCTGGTTTAATACAATATTGATGATCTCCAGACGGCACAGCGCGTCAAACAGCTCATCCACCGTTATCTCCTCTTTCTGGATCCTCTCATAAAAATAGCGGTAATTGATGGTGAGATTCGACTCCTGCACATACTCCGACGCATCGTCGAACAGTTTCTCAAAGGCCAGACGGTCGTTTTTCACAGGTTTTAACTTGATGCGGGTATCCTCGTCCTGCCACTTGTCCACCAGATACTCCTCATAGATGCGTTCGCTCAGCATGGCCTTTGCGGGCACTACGATCTTCTGCTCCATCAGATTATACATAGCAAGAAACAGCAAGGACACCGTCGTCAGCCGCTGCTGTCCGTCTATCACAAGAAATTCCTCATTGCCGCCGTCCGGATTATACACAGAGACGATACTGCCGAAAAAATGGCTTTTTCTCCGGTTTCTAATCACCTTCACCAGATCATCATACAGTTGCTTGCAGTTTTCGATCTTCCAGTCGTAATTGCGCTGGTATACAGGAATCACAAAACGTTTGCTTGTTCCCTGCATATAGGCCGCCAGTTTCTGCTCCGAACCTTTCATAGTGCGCGTCCTCCTTACCCCTTTTCCTCATCATACCACAACAGCCCGGCTATTAGAATACTAAATTGTCATTGCCCATATATTGCTCTTATGGTACAATGGCATTACAGATCTCATGGATGTGCAATATGGCGACATTACAGATTTGTATTGACGATATGCCCAAGAAACAGGCTGATCCGTGTTCTTTCTCTGCTTGCTGAGGGCAATTCTCTGCCTGCCCAATATAAGGCCCATTCTCTGACCGGCAATTTGCAGGATTTCAGAGAATGCCGCATAGAACCGGACTGGCGGCTCATGTACCAGCTCCATGAGGATACTCTCATCCTCTCAGCTACCGCAACAAGCACCCATTCAGACCTGTCTGGAAAGTAAATCTCAAAGGAGGCTTCCCCATGATCGCAGAATTTCTGATCGGCTTTTTTATCTCACTGCTCGTCGCCCTCATTATGATCGGCATCGGCATATCACAGCTCAAAAGCAAAACCCCGGCTGCTTTTTACACCGGGGAAAAACCGTTCAGTCCGAATGAATTATCTGATGTGAGCGCATGGAACAGAAAGCATGGCCGCATGTGGATCATCTACGGAATTGTTATCCTCTTCTCCTATATTCTGGCAGCCTTTATCGGCTTGGGTACCCCAATGGGCCTGATCGTTTACCACAGCGGGATCGTTCTGCCCATTGTCGTCATGATCGGATACCACAATAAACTGACAAAAACCTGCAGACTGCCGAAGGAAAGGCAGTCGCAGCAAAATACAGCTGCACCGAAACACACGAAAGAAACGGAAAAATCATGATCACCTCCGCCACCGTCACAGATTTACCGGAAATACTGAATATCTACAAACACGCCAGAACTTTTATGGCACAAAACGGCAACAATACCCAGTGGGCGGACGGTTATCCTCATAGAGAACTGCTCCTTAAAGATATACAGAAAAGACAGCTCTATCTCTGCTGCGATGCCCATGCAGTCTACGGTGTGTTCGCCTTTATCATCGGGGAAGATACTACCTATGCCCATATCGAAGACGGCTCCTGGCTGTCCGACGCCCCCTACGGCACGATCCACAGGATCGCCGCAAACGGCGTGAAAAAGGGCGTCTTCGCGGAAGTCCTCGCTTACTGTGAACGCAAGATCCCTCATCTGCGCATCGATACCCACCGTAACAACCACATCATGCAGCATCTAATCGAAAAGCACGGTTTCCGCCGATGCGGCACCATCTATATCTCCGACGGATCTCCCAGAATCGCCTATGAAAAGATTCCGGAAGGGCTTCTGCCGGTTTATTAAAAAATTTTTAATATATTCTGTAACAAATCATCCTCTGCTCCGTCTAACTGTTGTAAAACAAATGCATTTGCCGTTTACGATATCTGACCAAAAGCTGCGGGAAAGGAGGTGCACAGGTCCATGGATTTCGAAAAGCTCTACAATGCTTTCTATATGCAGGTCTATTCCTATCTGATGACGCTGTCCGGGAATCCCCACACAGCGGAAGAAATCACCCAGGAAGTGTTTTTCAAAGCCATGAAAACGAAGCACCCCTACCGCAGTTCATCCGGCGAACTGACCTGGCTGTGCGCCATTGCCAAAAACACCTATATCGACGAATGCAGAAAGCAGGCCAGGTTTCAGAACGCTGACCGCGAGCTGACCGATGATCGCAATATGGAAAAACTTCTGGAAGATGAGGGTGCCACACTCCAGATCCACCGGATCCTGCACAAACTGGAAGAACCATATAAAGAAGTTTTCCAGCTGCGCGTCTTTGGAGAACTCTCTTTTCGAAAGATCGGCCAGATCTTTGATAAAACCGAAGCCTGGGCACGGGTAACCTACCACCGGGCCAGACTGAAAATAAAAGAAAGGATGGAAGAACATGGAACAGAAATATAATTGCGAACTCATACAGGATCTGCTGCCTTTATACCGGGACGGCATCTGCAGCACTTTCAGCCGCACCGTTGTGGAAGAACATCTGCCGGAATGTAAAGACTGTTCACAGATCCTGGAACAGCTGAAAAATGATGATCTGGAAACGGAACTGATAGAGGAAAAAAATCATATCCTCAAAGCGTATTTTAAGAGGGAACGAAAGCGGACCTTTTTCATCGGCATCGGCGCCGCGGGCATTCTGATGATTCCGGTCATCGTCTGTCTTATCTGCAATCTGGCCATCGGCCACGGATTAGACTGGTTTTTTATTGTCCTGACTGCTCTGCTTGTAACAGCCTCCATTATTGTCGTCCCTCTTATCGTGCCGGATCATACCGCACTGTGGACATTGGGATCTTTTACCGTCTCCCTGCTTCTTCTGCTGCTCAGCACCTGCCTTTATACCGATGGAGACTGGTTTTTCCTGGCCTCCATTCCCACCCTGCTTGGGCTGTCGGTGGTCTTTATGCCCTATGTCATAAGAAAGCTTCCGCTTCCCGCCCTCTTAGCCGGACATAAGGCGCTTCTCGTCATGATCTGGGATACCCTTTTACTGTATGCCGTCATCACAGTATGCGGCTTTCATACGACTTCCCCAGATTACTGGCGCCCTGCCTTGCAGATCACTACCTACTGTGTGCTGCTGCCCTGGGCGACGCTTCTGATCATCCGCTATACAAAGCTGCAGATCCTGATCAAAATCGGTCTCTGTGCCGTCCTCGCCGGTATTTTCACGACCTGCACCAACTATGTCATCTCGGTGATCTTATGGGATACGGAGCGCCTGCTCCACTTCAGTCCGGAGCGCATCTTCGTGGGAAATGAGGTTTACAATATAGTCATCGGCATTTTGGCGATCCTGACAGGCCTTGTCCTGACTGCGGCAGGTTTCATCAGACAGCATAAAAAAGCCTGAAAACAACGGTTCACCGGGCAGAGAATATTTTCCCTCTGCCCGGTGAATTGCCCATACGCCATCCACAGCATTTTTCACTGCCCCGGCCTGCATATACGCCGTTCGCAGCATTTTCTGCCGTACCAGTCTGCCCATACGGCGTCCTGAAACATATTCCACTGTCCCAACCTGCACATAAATGACGGTTAAGCGATCATCTCTCTGTTCTCAGTCCTCACAGTTCCCCGAGCATCTGCTCCGGATTCTGTTCCGCTTTCACCTTATCAAACGCCCTCTCAATCATCCCATTTTCATCGATCAGATAGGTTGTCCGCACAACGCCCATGCTCTTTTTTCCATAGTTTACCTTTTCCTTCCACACATCATAAGCCTGGATACAGGTAAGTTCCGGATCGGACAGCAGCGTAAAGGGCAGACCGTATTTCTCCTCAAACTTCTTGTGGGAAGCCACAGAATCTTTGCTGACGCCGATCACCACCGCCCCTTTCTCCGTAAACTGCGGATACAGTTGTCCAAAATTGCAGGCCTGCTTCGTGCAGCCCGGGGTATTATCCTTCGGGTAAAAATAGAGAATAACTTTCTTCCCCCTGTACTCTTCCAATGTGTGCATTTCTCCGTTCTGATCCGGCAGTGTAAACCCCGGCGCTTTTGTTCCAACTTCCAGCATTTTGATATCTCCTTTCTCATCCCGTTCATTCTACAGCGTTTTTTCCGCTTTCTCCTATTTTACCATTTTTTGTTCCATTTGATACTACCTTTCGAAAGAATACCTGTCGTATTGGCTCAGCCCTGCGGGATTCAACTAAACGGAAAGCCATCATATCCTGCCTGATGGGATCCCGCAAAACCGGACTACTACTCTTTATCCCTTACGAATACAAATCTTTGTGTATCAGACAACGCTTCCCTGAACCGATACTCCATCGCGTCAAATCTCTTTATTTCTTCCGGCTCTCTCACCCTGTTCTCCGCAAGAAACCTGACCATCTCTCCCCGGGCCATCTTTGCATGGGTGCCCTTCTGTTTCAGTTTCCCCTCCACTTCCTCCGCAAAAACAACCGTGATAAACAGACAGGAATGCTCTGCATAAGGCTCCACAGCACAGGAATACTCCTTCGACGCCAGATTCAGAATGATTCCATCCTCATTCCCCTCCATTAGATTCCGATAAAGTCTGTCCCCCCAGAAAGCGTACAGATCTTCCTTTCCATTCACCGGGAGCCTCGCCTGCATCTCCAGCCGATAAGGCACCACGCCGTCAAAAGGCCTTAACACTCCATAAAAGCCTGATAAAATCCGCAGATGCTCCTCCACATAGGCAAGAGCGCTCTCCGTAAATACCCCCGGCGCCATATACTGATACTGCAGCCCTTCATAGGAGACCAGCGCAGGCGTAAGACATTTCTCCGGATCCATCGCTGCAAAACGTCTGAAATTCAGCTCCGTCAGTTTATCATTACAATTCCACAAGGCCTTCGCCCCGGTCAGGAAAGCTTCTTTATCTCCTCCATCAAAGCCTTTGTATCCTGCAGAAAACAGGGTAATGTTTTTACCTCAAAAGAATCCCTGTTCACATTCATCTTCTTTGCCGGCGAAATAATGATTCGCATATCCGTTTTCTCCTTCTCACAGTTCTATGCCATTTTATTTGGAACATAAGGACTGCTCGCAAAGCGTGCTGTCCGTTGTTTCCTCACGGCGTCCGGCATCGTTACCTAAATGACATTGCCTCACAATTTCTTCCACACTACCGCCATCATCGTAAAGTAGCAGGCCAGCCCGCCCACCACATTGGTCACGGGCTCCGCCGCCAGAACCCCTGTGATTCCCAGATCCCACAGGTGCGGCAAAATCAGGATCAGCGGCACCCCCAGGATCGCCTTGCGGAACAGCGAGAAAAACACCGCCTGCTTCGCCTTTCCCAGACTCACAAATACAGTCTGCCCCACATACTGGAAAGCCATGAAGAAAAACAGCGCAAAATGCCATCGCATGGAAACCACGGCCACCTCTAAAAGCGCTGCCTCGCCGTTGAAAAATCCGACGATAAGTCCGGGAAACAGCATCAGGACCGCCCACATGCCGATCCCATAACCAACCGTCACCCGCCTGATAAAACGGATCCCTATCTTCACCCTTTCCTTTTGCCCTGCGCCGTAATTATAACCCAGCACCGGCTGCGCCCCCTGGGTAAATCCCTGTATGGGCATCTGCACCACTTCCCGCACGGAATAGATGATGGTCATCGCCCCCACATAGAGATCGCCCCCGTAAAACTGCAGAGAAGCATTGCAGAAAATCTGCACGAGACTGTTTGTCACAGACATTGTAAAGCCCGACAGCCCCAGCGCAAGGATCTGCCTCACCAGACCGCCTTCCAACCGCATCAAAGAAATTTTCAACCGCAGGATCGCCTTTTTACCGCTCAAAAACCACAGCACCCACACCGCAGATACTAACTGGGAGAGGATCGTGGCCGCCGCTGCACCCTGTACTCCCATTTCCAGTACGAAAATAAAGACCGGATCCAGTATCAGGTTTAAAAAAGCGCCGATCACCACCGTAAGCATACCTGTTTTTGCAAACCCCTGAGATTCAATAAAGGGATTCATCCCAAGCCCCAGCATCACAAAAACATTGCCCGCCAGATAGACGTCCATATAGGCGTTGGCATAGGGGATCGTCTCGTCACTTGCGCCGAAAAGATACAAAAGAGGCGTCTTGCACAGATACCCGGCAGCCGTCAGAACGATTCCGAACACAAGAAGCAATGTCAGGGAATTTCCCATGATCTGTCCCGCCTTCTCCTCATCCCCTCTGCCCCTTTCGATGGAACAGAGGGGTGCGCCGCCGCTGCCGCAGAGATTGGCAAAGGCGTTGATGATCGTGATGATCGGAAAAGCTACGCCCACGCCGGTAAGCGCAAGCCTCCCGTCTCCTGGCATATGCCCCAGATACATCCTGTCCACGATGTTGTATAATACATTGACAAGCTGCGCCAGAATCATCGGCAGAGAGAGTCTGACAATACTGCCGGACACTGTTCCTATTGTAAAATCATGCTTTTTTGTTGTACTTTCTGTTACCGTCCTGTCTGTCGCATTTTCTGTCATAATTCACTCCGTTAACTGCCCCTTCTTCCTCCTCCGATCTTTTTTCACTGCCGCCCTGCCTCCATCCGATCCAGGCTCCGCGCACCTGTCATCGTAATGTACGACCCCTCTCCGGACCGCACTGCTGCCACAACGAGCGCTCTAATTCTCCCGCTCTATCCATATTTTATCGATCTGCATCCCGCTCTCGGCAAAATACAGCTTCAGGTAGTTGTTGGAATTCATAAATTCGCCCAGAGACTGTTCCAGCTCCACATACTTCCCGTCCGTCCCGTTCAGGGTAAAGGTCTTTTTCAGCGTGCCGTTCACAAAGATGGACAAAGGCACCTGAGCAAGCTCAGAAGCATCCACTTTCGCCCGGATGCAGATTTTATAAGAATGCAAGCCCTCCGTCTGCAGACCGCATACAAAGGAACTTCCTTTCTTCGTATCGATATCCCCGCTGTCCAGTTTCAGTTTTTCTCCCACAGTGTACCACCTGATGTCAAACTCCACCTGATCTTCCTGCGCCATTTTCTGTACAGCTTCCAGCTCCTCTTTTTCCATCCGCCCAAGGCTTCTGCCCATCACCGGGGAGCGCATCAGCACCTTCAGAATATTAGCGGCGCACCTTTGCAGATCGGCCCGCTTTAAGGTCCCATCTTTCAGGCTCTGTTCCAAATCATCGCCGTTAGTATTTTTCTCCGCATCCTGCGTCACCATATAGACGTCATTCTGGCTGCGCACCATGGCCGCCGTATTTTTGGTCGAGGCAGGTCCGCCTTCCTCGTTGATATCCGCCCACCAGTCCGTCATCACAAGACCGTCGAATCCCCACTCCTGCCGCAGTATAACCGTCAGCAGATCGTAATTTCCGGCAGTCCACAGACCATTGATAGCGCCGTAAGTCGTCATCACGGCATACGCTCCCGCTTCCTTCACCGCGATCTCATAGCCCCGCAGGTAGATCTCCCTGAGCGCCCGCTCCGAAACCACGGAATTGCACAGCCTGCGGTGATATTCCTGATTATTGGCCGCAAAATGCTTGATCGCTCCGGTAACCTGATAGCCCGAAAGTCCCCGCAGTTCGGCCGCCGCCATCTTTCCGGTAAGCAGAGGATCCTCCGAAAAGTATTCAAAATTCCTGCCGTTTAACGGATGCCTGTGAATATTCATGCCCGGTCCCAACAGGATATCGATGCGGTTTTTCCTAAGTTCCGCCCCCTCGAAAGCATAAAGCCGTTCTAACAGTTCCTCGTTAAAGGTACAGGCCAGGCAGGTGCCGTTTGGCAGGCAGAAGGCATAGGTGCCGCAGTCCATCCGGATGCCCGAGGGACCGTCCGAACAGCAGCCGCAGGGGATTCCGAAACCTTCCAGCGATTTTGTAACGCCGCCGAAGGCCGCTGCCGTCCCCGGCGTCACCTTCGGAGAACACATCCCTTCCCCACGGACGATACAGCACAGATCCTGATCGCTTAACTGTCCGATAAAGTCCGTTAGCGACACTGCTCCGTCATATACATCTCCCAGTTTATATCCTTTATCTCCTGTATATGGAATCTCCTGTTTTTTCTCCTCTCCGCTTCTCTGCGCCATGCTGTATGTACGGAGCGGAACACGTTCTCTGGAAACCGCATATTTTTCCGTCTCTGATCCAATATTCGCTGCCATTTCCGATTGATCCTGCGTCGATACAGTCGGCCTCATCCGCTCAAAAGCCTCCACCGGCGCTAACGCCGACATGCAGCGCTCCACCACTTCTGTGGTTTTAATTTCCATCCCGCAGACAAACGCCGCGCTCCTCACATCCGTTCCCACATAAAACCGATAGCAACCCGCTTCCAGCACATAGCAGAACGGATATCCGGTAGCGCCGCTGTCATCATAGGAAGAGAGATCCCTTTTTGTCACCGCAAGCTTCATCTCCTGCACTTCCCCCGGCGCAAGGCATTTCGTCTTGCCGAAGGCCGCCAGCGCCCGGGCCGGTTTTCCAAGCTTCCCCTGGGGCGCCGCCGCATAGATCTGCACGACCTCTTTCCCGGCCACGGCTCCCGTATTTTTCACACGGACATAAAATATACAGCTGTCCTGCTTCTCTTCCATCCTGCTTTGCAGCGCAAAGGAAGTATAGGAGAGGCCGAACCCAAAGGGATAGAGCACCTTGTTCTTCGCCGCTTCAAAGGTCTCAAAATAACGGTATCCGACATAAATATCCTCTTCATACCGGTCTCCCGTCACCGAGCCGAAGTTGGCGGCGGAAGGATAATCCTCCACCGAAAGCGCAATGGTATCCGCCAGCTTACCGCAGGGACTCATCCGCCCCATCAGCACCTCGGCGGCGCCGTGGCCGCCTTCCATGCCGCCCTGCCATACGTACAGCACCGCCTGAGGATCATAAGTCTTCACCCACTGCATATCGATAACATTTCCCACATTGAGCACCACGATAACGCGCTCAAAAATGCCGCAGACTTTCTCAAGCATCTCCTCTTCCTCCCGGGAGAGGAAATAGCTGCCCGCCTTATTCTCCGCATCCCGGTCCTCTCCGGCCGTACGCCCGATAACGACCAGGGCCGCATCACTGACTGCGGACGCCCGCTTTACCGTCTCCCTGTCAAGAGGCATCTCCTGCTGGCTCCAGGGCTCTTTTGCCCAGCCCTTTCCCAGATCAAAAGGATGATCGGCTATCCACGCCCGGTAGATCTCTTCCAGTTCTTTATTCAGTACCAGATCTTCCTCCTTCAGAGCATCCAGGATCCCCACCACATATCTGGTGTTGATCATCCCTCCAGAACCGGTGCCGCTTTTATAATAGTCAAACTGGATCCTTCCAAACACCGACAGCTTCTCACCTTTTTTCAGTGGCAGCGCATTCCTGTCATTTTTTAATAAAACTGCGCCCTCCGCCGCTGCCTGCGCCGCTGTCTTTGCGTAGAGATCCCAGTCTATCTCATAACGGTTCCCCATATTACTTCTGCTCCTTTCTTCTGGATTCGCACCATTTTAAAATATCCCGGTACACCACATCCCGGTCCGTCTCGTTCAAAATCTCATGCCGGTCGCTATCGTACAGTCTGCAGGAAATATCTTTGATTCCCGCCTGCTTAAGCTTCTTCTCCACAAGAAGCACGCCCCTGCTCATATTCCCTACCGGATCATCCGCTCCGGACAGAAGTATGAGCGGCAGGTCCTTTGGTATTTTATCCATATTTTCAGGCTGATTATCATAGCGGACCACCTTCATCAACACAGCATAACCATTCAGCGTAAAGCGGAAAGTACATCTGGGTTCTTTATAATATTTCGCCGCAATTTCCAGATCCTTTGTCAGCCAGTTGTTTTCCAGATCCTTCCCATTCGTGCTGAATCTGCGGTACGAACCGGAAAAGGCAAGCTTTTCCACCAGTCTGCTGCGATAACGCCAGCCTTTGATCTTTGCCATACACTTTGTGAGCGCTATACCGGCGCCTGTGACGATATCCGCCACACACCCTGTCCCCACGATCAGAGCGCCGGACAGCCCCTCGCCGTACTGTGTGATATATTTCCGCAGCAGATAGGAGCCCATGCTGTGCCCCAGCATAAAATACGGTAAGCCGGGATTTTCTTTCTCCGTCATTGTCCGCAGTTTATGCATATCTTCCACCATAAGCTGATCACCGTTTTTTGCCGCGATATAACCCCAGTCCTCCCTGCTCTTCACAGATTCGCCATGCCCCAGATGATCGTGTCCCACCACCAGATAACCGCGCTCTGTCATGTAGGATGCAAATTCCTCATACCGTTCCACATACTCGACCATACCGTGGGTGATCTGCAGGATAGCCCCGTATTCCCCTGATTCCGGCAGCCATTTTACCCCGTGTATATGAGTTATTTTGTCGCTGGATAAGAAGGTAAAAATCTCTTTTTTTGCCATATATCTGTTTCCTCTTTTCTTTCTTAAGATATTCCCTGCATTTTTCAGGACAACGCTCTCTCCAGTTCGCGGATCACGATCTTTAACGCCTTGATTCTGGCATATTTTTTATCTACCGATTCTAAAATATGCCAGGGAGCCCAGAGAGTGCTTGTCTTTTCGATCATTTCATCCACTGCGCCTTCATACTCCTCCCACTTTTCTCTGTTGCGCCAGTCCTCATCCGTGATCTTCCACTGCTTGCCCGGGGTGTTCTGTCTTTCCGTAAAGCGGGCAAGCTGGGTATCCTTGTCGATCTGCACCCAGAACTTGAGGATCACCGCCCCCCAGTCATGGAGTTCTTTCTCAAACTCGTTGATCTCATGGTAGGCCCTCTTCCAGTCATTTTCACCGCAGAATCCTTCCAGTCTCTCCACCATCACGCGGCCATACCAGCTCCTGTCAAAGATAGCGATGTGCCCTGTCTTTGGCAGTCTGGTCCAGAAACGCCACAGATAGTGCCTCGCCTTTTCATGGGGTTCCGGACTGGCGATAGGGTGTACTTCATACCCTCTGGGATCCAGCGCCCCGGTGATCCTCTTGATATTGCCTCCCTTTCCCGCCGCATCCCAGCCTTCATAGACGATGACCACCGGCACCCGTTTCCTGTAGAGACGGTTGTGCAGCTCTCCCAGATGCTTCTGCAGACGGTCCAGTTCTTCCCGATACTCTTTTTCCTCCATGGACTTATCTAACGGGATTTCCGACAGTTTCGGCATTTTCTGCAACGGGAATATATTCTGTAAAAGCGGCACTGCCATGGCTCTGTTCTGCATGGCGATCTCAATGCCCTGGGTCAGCGTCTCAAGCACCTGCAGTTCCGCCCACTTCTTTGATTTGGAATCGATGACATACCAGGGCGCCGAGGGCGTGTTCGTATCTTCCATATACCGTCCGAACACTTCCTCACACTTTTCATAGTTCCTGTTCTGCCATCTGTCGGCATCACTTACACGCCAGGCGGTATCCATATCCTTCCGCAGTTCTTTTATGCGTCTTCTCTGCTCCTTCTCGCTGATGTGAAAGAAAAATTTCATGACTAGATATCCGTTATCCGTCAGCTGTCTCTCAAATCTGCGGATGCTCGCCACCCGCTTTTCGTAGATCTTTTTATCCATCTCACCGCGCAGACACTTCCCCGTTACCTCATCCATCCACCCGGAGTCTAAAAACATGAACTTCCCTTCCTCCGGCAGCCTTGTAAAATACCGGCACAGAAAAGGTTTACGCCGCTCCTCCTCCGTGGGCAGATCCATTGTGGACACCTTGAAAAAACGCGGATCAATATTCTGGATGATCCGGCCGATCACACTGCCTTTCCCGGCAGTCCCCCACCCTTCCACCAGCACAAGCACCGGCACCTTGTGAGCTTTTAACTTCATCTGCTGGTTGTACAGTTTATCTCTGGCACCCTTTAAACGTTCCTTCAGTTCGGCTTCCTCCGGTTTTTCGGCAAAGACCATGTTCTTCAGCATAATACCCTCCTGATCACTAAAATTATCAACATTATACTCATTCTGGCGCAAATATTCAATACAGGGCATGCCGGATCTGTCACATTTATGACTTGCAGCAGACCTATCCCATTGAAATTTCCCGTCATAAATGTTAGAATATTCATAAATCACAGAAAAAGTATGGTCCTTATTATGAAAACAAAACCGAAAATCCGGAAAAAAATGATTGCCATCATATGCACTGCCGTCCTGTTCCTGTCTGTGGGAAAATCAGCAGATATCGCCGTAGCCGCCAGAGAGGCGGAACCTGCAGCCGCGTCGGAGGAGACAGCAGAACCTGCAGCCTCCCCCGACTGTGTCACGATCTCCCTTGCAGGCGACTGTTCTCTCGGAAAGCTTTCCATCCATGGCTATTCCGGAACTTTCTATGAAATGTACGATCTACACGGAGCGTCCTGTTTTTTCAAAAACGTAAAAGAGATTTTTGCGGAGGACGACATGACTCTCATAAACTTCGAGGGCGTTCTCACAGACGCCTCCACCGCTACGCCGAAGCAGTTCAATATCAGGGGAAAGCCGGAGTTTAATCAGATCCTGGTGGAAGGCGCTATCGACGCCGTCAGTTTCGGCAACAACCACAACATGGACTATGGTCTGCAGAGCATGCAGGACACCATCGCCGCCTTTGCACAGGTGGGGATCCCTTACGCCTGCAACGACACCCCGGGAATTTATGAGACTGAAAACGGCATACGGATCGGTTTTGTCTCCGTAAATGAGGTATATGATGGCACGGCTGTGGAAACTTACCTGCAAAACGGAATCGCCGCACTGCAGGCGCAGGACGTGAACCTGATACTGGCCTGCTGCCACTGGGGCGAGGAGATGGAGCACTACCCGGAAGACTATCAGACTGAACTCGGACACAAATGCATCGACTGGGGCGCAGATCTTGTGGTGGGCTGCCACCCCCATGTGCTGCAGGGAATCGAACTGTATAACGGAAAGTATATTATTTATAGCCTTGGAAATTTCTGTTTTGGCGGCAATAAAAACCCGAAAAATAAGGATACTATGATTCTGCAGGCAACATTTCCCGTGACAGACGGCACAGTTTCCAAAGAGGCTCAGTTAAAAATCATTCCCTGCACGATCAGCTCCGTTTCAGACCGCAACGACTACTGTCCCACCGTGGCAGATCCCGAAAGAGCGGCTTCCATTATACAGAAGATGAACGCCTACAGCGAGCCCTTCGGTATCACCATAGACCAGGCAGGGGGGGTCGCAAAAACACCCCCTGCAAAAACACAGAACACGATCTCATGATTTTATACCAGATCATATTTCACCACATCCATATTGACCAGACCGTTGCAGAAAAAGGAAATTCCCTCTGCCTTCTGATCTGTATAGATCACCGCAGACAGCACCTGCTCTCCATCATTCACAAACAACTCGGCGCTGAAACGGTCTAAGATCAGCCGAAGCTTTATTCTGCCTTTCTGATGTCTCACAAGGCTTCGGCGCTGATGGATCACCGCCCGCCTGGAACCGGAAAATTTGCGGTCGATCTTTAAGATCGATTCGTGGGGACGGAAGCTGACCGCCGTGTGGTACTCCGCATCCTGTGCAAACCGCACCGCAAATTTCTGATAGACATTGTTGTCATCGACAGGGCGGATCTGTAACTCCATATCGATCCGCCTGCCGCTTATACCTCCGAGCCTCAGGGTATCCGTAAAGGTAACCCCCATATAGCGCATCTCGTTTCTGCGCAGAGTCTCCAGCTCTCTGACCGGATTTTCATAGAGACGCCCGTTTTTTATGGACAGTTCTCTCGGCAGACTCATCTGTCCGGCCCAGGGCACATGGACCGTGGACGGATTGCAGGTATCCCAGTTCTGCAGCCAGCCGATCATAATCCGCCTGCCGTCCGGTGCAAGCACTGTCTGGGGCGCGTAAAAGTCAATGCCGTAATCGATGGCCTGGCTGTGTTCCTCCACAAAATCCCTGTTTTTTCCGTCTCCTGAACCGATCAGACAGACCGTTCCGTTGCCGTTGTGATACTCAAACCCCTGGGGCAGCATATCCTGCGGGCTGACAAGCAGAACCTGCCTGCCGTCCAGCTCAAAGAAATCCGGGCACTCCCACATTTTCCCGTAGCGCCCCCTGTTGGCGCACAATACCCTGACATACTTCCATCTGAATCCATCCGGGCTTTCAAACAACAGGATCTGTCCACTCCCGTCGGCCGGTCTGCTCCCGGCAACCGCATAGTAATTGTCGTCTTCCCCCCGCCATATTTTCGGATCTCTGAAATCGCAGGGACTGCTTCCCTCCGGCAGATCTTTCTCCGTCAGCACCGGATTTTCCGCATATTTCTCATAGTTCACGCCGTCCCCGGTGGCGATGCACTGTCTCTGCCGCTCCCGGACGCTGCCGTCCTCCAGCGTTTCCCTGACGACTCCGGTGTACATCAAAAGCTGTCTTCCATCGGGAAGCGCCATCGCACTCCCGGAAAAACACCCGTCTTTGTCATAGACTTCATCCGGCGCCATAGCCGCCGGAAGATACTGCCAGTGCAGCAGATCTTCACTCACCACATGGCCCCAGTGCATCGGTCCCCAGTGGGAATCATAGGGGTAATACTGGTAGAACAGATGGTATTTCCCACCGTAGAAGGAAAAGCCATTGGGATCATTCAGCCAGCCCACCCGGGGTGTCAGATGAAATGCCGGACGCTCTTCCTTTTTGATATTTTTCTCAAACGCTTCCTCATATTTTCTCGCCTTCTGTAAAAACTGACTCTCCATGGCCATAACCTCCTGCACTGTCTTTCTCTCTTTATCTGTCTATGTAACTTCTGCGCATTACCGGTTTATACAGGTAATGCGCAGACTCAATCCTTACAATTCAAAAGGATACTGTTTCCTCTTTACTCCGCGTAGAACGCATCCAGATATTTCTGGAAGATTGCCAGATATTCCTCCAGCCCGTAAGCATTCAGCTTATCAATATAATCGTTCCAGTCGCTGTCTGTACATCCATTCATGATCCATCTGGAACGGCACTCGTTGATATATTGTGTGATATCAGGCGTCAGGACCGCAAGTCTGTCCGTGTCCTCTCTGCTCATAAACACATTGGGATACACATACTCCGTGTTCATATCCTGTGTATAGATATCCTTGATCCAGTCCAGACGATACTGGGCGTCATCCGGACAGGTCACATACACACCGTAGTACTCATCCAGAACCGCCAACGGTCCATTGACAGATTCCGCCTCCCTCACTTCCACCGGGGATGCATCTCCTAAAGCGGCATGTTTTAACATGGGCTCTCCGGCATCGTTGGTGCTCATCTCAAAGATATCGAAATCGTCGTCCTCCCCGTAGGTTCCCCAGTTGTTCTGCGGAGACTGGATCGGCGCGTACATCTGGTCTAACCATGCACACACAAGGGCGGGCTCTTTGGCCACCGCCGTCACCACGCAGCGCCCTCTGTCGTATCCGCTTGTGAAGGAACCGTTCTCCGGCGTAATGTTCCGCACATCCGCCGTCAGAGCCGGAAGAGGCACCCAGTCCACAATGTTATCGATATTTCCCACATCCCAGCTGAAGCAGACGCCGTATCTGCCGGATTTTCCCTTCGCCACATAGGTGGACCACTCCTGCGTAAACGCCTCGGGATCGATCAGGTCCTCCTCGTACAGTTTGTGCAGCCATTCGATGCCGTCCCTGAAGCCGGACTGCGTCCCCGTACAGATCACTTCCTTATCGTCGGTAACCGCTATATGCCTGCCCTGATCGCAGTCGCCGTAGCCTTCGCCGAAGCCATTCAACAAAAGAGCCGGGTCCTGATTTCCGTCATTGACAATACAGGACATGGGAATAATACTTCCATCAATACCAAACTCTTTCTGCAGTTCCGGCGCATGATCTCTGAACGCAATCAGCACCTGTTCAAACTCATCCACCGTCTCCGGAATTTCAAGTCCCAGAAAATCTAACCACTTCTTATTGATAAAGGGCATGTCACCCACCGCCTGGATCGCCGTCTTTTCGGAGCCCAGCTGTTCGATCCACGGGAGCGCCCAGATGTGGCCGTTTACATCGGTGCTCATCTTCCTGTACTCCGGGTATTTCTCAAAAACGGCGCTCAGATTCGGCATATAAGCGTCAATATATTCTTCCAGCGGAATGATCGCCCCGTAATTCGCATACCGCAGCAGGTCGCTGTCGCTGAAATTCGCCGTGAACACAAAGTCTGTCAGCAGATTCGGGTTCGACATATTGAGCGCGATTTTGTCGCCCCACTGATCGGACTGGATCGCCATCCAGTCGATCTCCACATTGGTCTGCTCCTGCATCCTCATAAAGATCGTCCGCTTGTTGGGATCGGACTCCGTGTTGGCGGGATAACTGATCATGCCGGTTAACGTCTTTTTCTCGGCAAGAGGGAACTGCAGTTCCGCAGGGTCCACCACCTGCATCTCCTCCCCCGTATTGATCGTGACGTTACTTCCGCAGGCCGCCAGAGGCATCGCCATGCCCGCCGCCAGTATCATGGCGAGAGTGCGCTTTATCCATTTACTTTTCATTTTCATCATTCATGCTCCTTTCGCACCCGAACTTGTTCGGGTTATCCATATCAGCCCTTCACGGCGCCCGCCATGATGCCGCTGTCAAAGTATTTCTGGAAGAACGGATACATCACCAAAAGCGGAATGCTGGAAATAATGATCGTTGCATATTTCAAAAGCTCCGCAAGCTGTGCGCGCTGTGCCGTGCTCTGCATGTCTGCGATCATCCCCGCCTCCGGTTTGCTCTGGATCAGAATGGCGCGCAGAACAAGCTGCAGCGGCTGTTTCGCCGAATCATTCAGATAGATCATCGCATCAAAGTAGCTGTTCCACATGGCTACAAACTGCCATAACGCAAGCACCGCGATGATCGGCGTACATACGGGCAGCAAAATCTTAAAGAAGAAAACGATCTCGTTTGCCCCGTCCACATCCGCAGCCTCATGAAGTTCTGTGGGAATACCACGGTAGTAGGTTCTCGCTATGGTCATATTCCACACGCTGAACGCGCCGGGAAGGATAATTGCCCACATGCTGTCCAACAGTCCCAGATTGCCGATCAACAGGTAGGTGGGGATCAGCCCGCCGCCGAAGAACATGGTGATCATGAAAATAACGTTAAAGAACTTTCTGCCCCTGAATTCCGCCTTCGACATGGGATATGCCGCCAGAAGCGTAACGCCCACAGAGACCACAGTAAATACGACAGAATAGACTATCGCGTTCTTAAAGCCGATCCAGATCTGCGCATTGGAGATGACGCGCTCGTAGGCCGTCAGCGTCCATTTGCTGAAATCAAATGTCAGTCCTTTGTTCTGGAGCGTGATCGGATCCATGAAGGACGCGGCGATAATATAGATAACAGGGACAATGATCGCAAGCACGAACAGACCGATCAAAGTGTATCCTGTGATTAAGAGCGCCTTATCCTCTAAACCGTAACTGGAAAATTTTTTCTTTCTCAAATCGCTCATCTCAAAAACCTCGCCCTTTCTATAATCCCTGTCCTTCGTTCATCTTCGCAACGATCTTATTCACGCTGACAAGCAAAATCACGTTGATGATCGTATTGAACAGACCGACTGCTGTGGAAAAACTGAAGTTACCACTGATAAGCCCCTGCTTATAAACATAGGTAGAGATGATCTCCGAGCTGGCAAGGTTTAAGTCTGTCTGCAGCGCGTAAGCTTTCTCAAATCCGACGCTCATGATATTTCCCGCCTGTAAAATAAACTGAATGATGACAATATCCTTGATCGCAGGCCACTCAACGACTTTGATCTGCTGGAAAATATTCGCGCCGTCAAGCACCGCCGCCTCCGTCAGATCCTGGCTCGCGCTGGCAAGCGCCGCCGTATACATGATAGACGCCCAGCCCGCTCCCTGCCAGATGCCGCTGGCGATGTAGATAGTTCTCCAGGCTCCCGGCATGGTCATGAAATTGATCTGGGTACCCAACAGCAGATTGACCGGACCGGTGACGGAGAGAAAGATCCTCACAATACCGCAGAGTACGATGACGGAGATAAAGTTCGGCAGATACAGCGCAAGCTGAACTTTCTTCTTGATCCCCTTGCTCTGGATACGGTTTAACAGAAACGCCAGAATGATCGGCGCCGGGAACCCCCACAAAAGACCGAAGACGCTGAGTTTCAGGGTGTTTGCCAGATAGGACATAAAGTCCGGAGAGGAAAGAAATCTCTCAAAGTACTGAAGCCCCACCCACTCACTGGCCAGAATACCTTTGAACGGGTTATACTCCTGAAACGCAATGAGAATGCCGCCCATCGGGATGTACTTAAAGATCAAAGTAAGCGCCAATGCCGGCAGAAGGAAGACCACATACAGCTGCCAGTGCTGCTTTATGTACACAAGCGAGTTGTGAAATTCCCTCGAGCTGCTACCCCCCCGTTTCCCGCCGAAAACAGTTTTAGAATTGGATGCCATTTTTTCTCCTTTCCCGCATGATCCTGTATTTTGTTTTATCAGGCACGTTCATTTTACTTTGATTGCGCAAATGTAAAACAATTATCATGCATTTATATTTTAAATCTATCATGCTATTTTACAATTGTCAACTATTTATTTTTATAATTGCACAATAAATTTTACATTTTTTTCATTTTCACCGTCATTTTTTTATAATTCTAAATCCATTTTACATTTGACATATTTTTATTTGTGCGTTATGATACATTTATGTGAAAAATGAACACCTCCTTTGCGGAATTTGCTTTGCAGCCTCCAAAACCGCAGGGTTTTTCCATATAAAACGGTATGTGTCGCTGTATGCACATTTTGAGAATGCTCCGCATTCTCCTGAAGGGAGAAAATCATGGCTTCAAAAGTCACCATCCAGGATATCGCCGACGCTCTGGGCGTCTCACGCAATACTGTTTCCAAAGCCATCAATAATACAGGCGTGTTGGCTGACACAACCAGGGATAAGGTTTTGAAAAAAGCCCAGGAGATGGGCTACAAGCAGTTTTCCTATCTGAATATTTCGGACACCGGCAGACTTTCCCCTGTCTCCGACACATCCAGGAAAGGGGAGATCGCTCTTTTTTTAGGCAATTTTGTAGGAAATTCCCATTTTGCCTCCACTATGCTCGACAAATTCCAGAGAGAACTGGCACAGTCAGGCTACAGTCTCGCCATATACCGGGTGATCACCGAAGAAATAGCGGGGCTGCTGCTTCCGGACGCCTTTGATCCGGACAAAACCGCCGGCATCGCCTGCATCGAGATCTTTGACCACGCCTACTGTCGAATGCTCTGTAACCTGAACATCCCGCTGCTGCTCATCGATTCCCCCGCCAACGGTTTCGGCAGGCCCTTCGAGGCGGACAGGCTGTACATGGACAATCACACGGAGATCTACCGCTTTATCAGCGATATGGTCAGACAGGGGAAAAAACGGATCGGCTTCATCGGTAAATATACGCACTGCCAGTCTTTCTATGAGCGGTATATGAGTTACCGCGATGCCATGTATACACTGGGACTTCCCTGTCCCGAAGAATACTGTCTCGTGGACCGCGAACCCGGCTCTTTCAACCCGGAACCCTTTCAGGAATACCTCAACGAACAGTTTCGCAGCATGAAACGTCTGCCGGATGTATTTCTCTGCGCCAACGACGCCATTGCCCTGATCGTTCTGCAGTGCCTGAAAAGTCTGGGATATTCCGTCCCGGAGGATGTCTGTCTGTGTGGTTTTGACGATTCGCCCGAATCAAAGATCGTAACGCCGTCCCTCACTACGATACACATCCACAGCCAGGATATGGGGCTTTGCGCCGTGCAGCTTCTCCTCTCGCGGATCAACGAGCCCTCGTTAGCCTACCGGACCATGCATGTGGAGACCAATCTGGTCTACAGAGAATCGACGGGAAAAATAGTATAATACGGAGGATGATATCATGAAAGCCCTTTTTGACATCGACGGACCTGCCCTGCGGTTTGTGACAAAGATCGCCTATTCCTTTTACCTGAACATCCTGTGGTTTCTCTGCTGCCTGCCCATTTTCACGGTGGGCGCCTCCACCACAGCGCTCTTCTATGTCACCCTGAAAGTCGCCAAAAACGAAGAGGGCAGCCTCACAAAATCCTTTTTCCGCGCCTTTCGTAAAAATTTCCGCCAGGCCACCGTGATCTGGCTGATCCTGCTCGGGGTTGGCATCCTGCTGGGGGTGGACGGATATGTCTTTTACCATATGCGCTTTGACAGCGTGCTGTGGGCTCTGGGCTGCGCCGTATTTCTTGTAGCTTTGGCAGCCTACGCAATCATCCTGATGTACATATTCCCGCTCCTTGCACGGTTTGACAACACGGTGCGGACCATGTTCAAAAACGCTCTGATGATCGGTATGCGGTTTCTGTTCTGCACAGTGTTAATGGCCTGTATCTATTTCGGCATGGCGCTGGTTGTGGTCCGCTTTTTTACTCCCGCCATTGTCTTCGGAGAGGGGCTCTGCGCGCTCCTGTGTTCTTATCTGCTCGCAGGCGTCCTTCATCTCTGTGAGGAAAAATCTGCTGAAAACGGGGAAGATTCGCTTCCCTTACCGGAAGTTTCCGGAGCGGAAGAAAAAAACTGGAGTGTGCGTGATGTACACGGCGTAAAGAAGATCGGCTATATCTGGGAATACTATAAACTGCCCATCGTGGTCGGCTGTATCTTCCTCTACATCGCCGGCTATATGCTGCACGGATATCTGACGCACAAAGAAACAGTCCTGTACACGGGCCTCGTCAATGTTTCCGACGCCATTCCCGCCGACGCGCTGACCGAAGATTTTCTGGACTATCTCGGCGCGGACGCCGGGAAAAATGAGGTGGTTCTCTACGAAGGGTTATATCTCACGCAGGATGAATCGAGTCCCGACTTTGACTATGTCTACGCCTCCAACACCAAGATCACCGCCGCCATCGCCGGCAGTCAGCTGGACGTTGTTCTGATGGATCAGGAAGCCTTTGATCTGCTCTCCGGGAGAGGTTATCTGTGCGATATGGAGCAGTTTCTGGAAAAAGAGGCCCCCGATCTGCTGGAAGATCTCCGGCCGCAGCTTATATCCAACACGGTTATTCTAAAGGACAACGCACTGGACGCCCAGCTGGACGATTCCGTGACGTACAACGCTGTGACCGACGAATATCCCATGGGGATCGACCTCACCCGGTCCCCCCTGATCCCGGAGAGGGGCATAACCGGTACCCTGTATCTGGGCATTATCTCCAATACCCCCCGCAGGGATACCGCCGCCATCTGCCTGCGGTATCTGACGGAACCTATCCCCTGAAAAAAACGAGTGTCCCCCATTTCTCCGGGAGATCCCGGCCACAGGAAAAGCCGCCCATTCAGGCGGCTTACTGTTTGTCAAGATTAAACTTTTTTACGCGGCGATCCCTCAACCGCTAAAGCCAAAAAGCGTTGTCATAGTTGAGATGCCGTTACAGTCCGCATCTCACTCTCTATAGGTAAACTTCCTTAAAACTCCCCTGAAATACAGGCATATTCCAACACCGACAACGCCGAGAATAAACATCATCATAGCTGCCCCGGCACCCTTTCCACTGCCAAACAGAGCCTGTAGAATGCCATCCGCAGGCGCCGCCGCCATCACCGGTTCGCACAGTTCATCCACAAACAGGCCGCCGAAGAAGAACCCCACGGGAATCGTAAAAAACTGCAGCGTATTTCTACAGGAATATACCCTTCCCTGCATATCCACCGGGATCGTTGTCCGTAAGATCACATCCAGATTGGCGCTCATCACCGGGACAAGCAGCCAGCCGATGATCTGCGCCGCACACCACACAAGGGGCGTTTTGCTGAACGCCAGCACAAAATTTTCCGTGCCCAGCGAGATCAGCATCGTGATATAGATCACCCGGATCCGGTTTTTCGGCGCCGGCAGCAGGGTAGTGATCAGGCTCCCGACCAACATCGCGATCCCCGCACAGGACGTCACAGCGCCAAGCACCTTCTCTCCCCCGTTTGCTCTGGGCAGTACATAGGCCGGAAGCACCGCGTCAAAAGCGGATGCCACCAGATTCACGCCCGCTAAAAACAGAATCAGCCACAGGATCAGTCTGTTTTTCTCCAGATAAGCAAGGCCGGTCTTCACTGCCTGCCAGAAGGATTCCTTTTCGGATGTTTCCCCGGAAATATCCGGTATCTTCACCAGGAAAAGCAGGCTGCAGAAGGCCACCCCAAAGGTCGCAAGATCCGTATAGATCACAGCTTCCAGTCCCGCAAAAGCAAACACCGCCGTGGCAAGCACGGGGTTTAAGATTGTAATCACCGAATTGGAAAGCGACCGCAGGCCGCTGGTCTTCTGGTAGTATTCTTTGGGCGTGATCAATGTCATCGCCACATCCCCCGCCGGCTGCTGCACCGTATTCATCAGGCCGTTTACCGCATTTAGCAGATACAGATGCACCGGCGCTAAACTGTCCGTTTTTAACAGAACAAACACCGCCACGCTGCAGCATGCCGCCAGCGTATCGCACACTAACATGGTCTTTTTCTTATCCCATCTGTCGCTGAGCGCCCCGGCAAAAATACTGAGCACAACGTAGGGCGCATAAGAGCAGATCGACAAAAGCGCCGTCTGCAGCGCAGAACCCGTCTTCTGGTACAGCCACAGCGTCAGGGCAAAATTTGTCATCGTGCTCCCGAGCTGGGAAAGCGACTGCGTACTCCAGAGAATCATAAATGTCTTCAGTTCTTTTATGGTATCTTTCATCTTTTACTTTGCTCCTTTGATTTTATGTTATTGATATATTCCAGGAAACAAAAAACGTTTCCTGTCATTAGATCTGCGGCGCTATGCGCGCGCCTTTTCCCTTTTACAGTAAAATCAGGTCGCAAAGTCTGAGGACTATGACCGTTTCCGGTTCACCCCTCCATGCATCGTCCTCAAACCCTGCATGGAGGTTTTGCAATTTCAAGTTCCATCGGCATATCCTTTTCTCCTTCCGTTCTTTTCCGGAATATCAAAATAATAACACAAAACACAGCAGACAGCAATCAGTACCGGATAATGCAGAATATACTGCCCGGCACGCATTGAAAAAAGACTATAACCGTCAATCATTAAAAATGATTTTGTCATAGCCTTTTAAGAATTGGGGAAGTCCCTGCTTATTATTTATTTGTGGAAATCGGCTCAATGACCGAAGCAAAAATATTTGTCAGCTTCGCCATGCCCTCCGCCGGAGGCTGCTGAACTGCCCGGGCATAAATATCATATTTGGCCGATTGATCTGATGTACGGGTATTCTGGGAAGACGTGGTAACTTTTCCCTTGATACTGGCATGGAATCCCCATTTGGAAAATCCGGCGTCCGTCGACGCTTCCGATGAAGATTTGCTTGTATCTGTCTGTACCTCCTTTATTTCCATCGTAAACCGTACGGTAGCTTCCTCCATCGTCAGTGCCGGTACAGGTACCAGAGACAAAAGCGGCGCCTCCACCTCAAACTGCTGCGGCGCTGTTTCCCCGTTTTCTCCCAGGACCATGCGGTTCAGTGTAAATTTAACGGAATTGATCTCCCCGCTGCCCTTTCCGGCATTGTCCTTCTTATACGCAAGCGTAAACAGATTATCCAGATAGACTCTGCATAACTCTGCCTGCCCCTGGGCCACAGCCAGAATCGGCGCACAGATCAGCTGGTCGATGGGAAGGGTTGCGAAATTTTTTCCTAAGTCTGCCATACTCACACCTCCATTCATGTTTTGCCGCTGTTTAGTGTATACGCAGCATAAACAGCCCGTTTCTAAAGCACTCTCTGTATATTTTGCACTACTCTCGATTCTCCCTCAGACATCCCGGCAACGTTGAATACCATTTCTATCATGCCGGATTCCCCGCCGTCCTCAGAATCCTCAGAGGAGCTCATGCCATTTGAGACCGGTGCGTTAATATTCATTCTGACGCTCCCGGTACTGTCCGTTAACAGTCTGGCCTTCACTTTCACTGTCACTTTATCCAGATGGATCTGCATATGATTTGCCAGCGTGACAAGCGGAATCTCCACCACCCGTTTCTCACTCAGATCATCCTCGCAGGGCATCAGTATTTTTACGGCGGCAGGCTCTATCACCTGCGTCTCCCGTTCTTTGCTCAGTATATTTTTTACACCCCACCGACAGGGCTCATTCCCGGGAGAAGGATTTCTGCAGGAGGCAGCCTCAAAATAATGTAAAAAACGCTGCAACGCATGATTTTCCAGCCCCTGTTGCGCTTCTGATACGGATATTCCGATGGACTCTATCAATTTACCAACCTCAAACTCCATATTTTTTCTCCTATTCCAGTTCCGCGTATCTGCTGTTTAACTGATCGCCAGATGACATACCCGCTCTTCCGGGATATGATATTTTTTTCTGAGATACTCCAGATTTTCCCCCACCTCAATGACCTGGTGGTTTTTGCTGTTGGTAAGCGGCGACCACACCGCATACCGCCCTATTGTCATTTCCTGCTCTTTAACAACAGCATTCTGACTTTTTCCCAGATCCGTTATAAATGCTCTGTTTTCCATCAATTCTTCCCATTTTATCATATCAGTCATCCACTCCCTTCCTTCTCCTCTGACAGCAATCAACAAAATATGCTTTTTCCCTCAGGTATATGATCTGCCAGTGTAATATTCATACATATAAACGCCTCCTCTGTGAGGATGTCTCCTGTGAAAGCCGGATTCCACCAGATACATGTTACATTTCCACCTGCTTCCCACTCTCTCGATATCTTCTTTATGGTGCCAGGTATATCCGTCATGAAACGGCGCAGTTTCCTGTTTCAGCTTTTGCGCCAGTTCTCTGTCCGCCTCCTCCGCATCAGCTCTTCTGCTTCCCTGCATGATGATCGCAACCGGCGTGCCATCAAAAACAGGAGCCAGATCCAGATTCAGGTATATATTGTCAACATAGTTTCTCCGTATCCAGCCATCCAGCTCTTCCGCATTATCAAAAACGAAATGATCTTCGCTCTCAATGACAAGGTCCAGTAATCCGGCAAGATTTTCCCCCTGTTCATAGCTTACACCAAATACCGGCGTCAGCCTTGCATCATCAAGACACACCGGTATTCTCTCTCCATCCCGTGGATCGCGAAAATAGAGCATACTTCCCCTCCTTCCCAATATCAGAACCTGTCAGTTTTGTCTCCTGATACTTCATGTCTATGTGAGAATGGAGCAAAATATAACCTGTATCCTTTTCCTTCCTCAGTACCCGTACCGCTTCCTGTACAGGAAAAACATGACTGCGGACAGCGCAAGCGCCATCAGTTCCGCCGCAGGCGTGGCAAGCCAGATTCCGTTCACCCCCAGGATGAGCGGAAGCACGATCATCGTGATCAGCATGAACACAAAGGATCTCGAAAACGCCAGCACCGCGGAAACCACGCCATTGGACAGTGCGGTAAACATACCGCTGGCAAAAATATTAAACCCGATGAAAAGAAGCGCCACCGTACAGATCCTGTTTCCGGTCACGGCCAGATCATACACCGGATTATCCGGCCTTGCAAAAACCGACACAAGCGGCCTTATAAACACAAAGGAAAATGCCACGGTAATCACGGAAATACAGGCGATCACCTTTCCGCTGAGAGCCACCAGTTTTTTCAGTTTTGCATGGTTGTGTTCGCCATAGTAAAAGCTTAACATCGGGGCAACACCATAGGAATATCCGGTGTAAAGGGAACTTGCAAACATCAGCACATACATGATGATCGTCACGGCAACCACACCGTTCTCGCCCACATAATGCAACATCGTCCAGTTAAACATCATCGTGATAATGCCGGTGACCAACGCTGTGGCCATCTCGGAACAGCCGTTTGTGGCCGCATTCCACAGTACTCTGAACCGAAAGACAGGTTTCGTAAAGTGCAGCAGGCTCTTTTTCCTGCTAAAGGCAAACAGTCCCACTACTGCCGTCACGGAATATCCCAGGCCCGTTGCAATCGCCGCGCCCCTATCCCCATGTCAGATAACGCAAGAAACACATAGTCGAGCACCATATTCAGAACGCCTCCTGCCACCGAACAGATTAAGGAAAGCGTTGCTTTCTCACTGGCGATCATATAGAGGGTAAAATTATTCATCAGGAGGATCGGCACGGTAAACAACAGATATCTGCTCAGATACGCCACACAATATCCTTCCACATCCGGCGAAAGATTCATACCCGCAAATATACAGTTCATCAGCAGATATCCCAGCGCGCACATGACAATTCCTACAAGCACATTTACCAGAATCAGAAAGCTAAAGTCCTCCTTTGCCTCCTTACTTTTCTGTTCTCCCATCTTTTTCATAATAACCGCGCTGCCTCCGGTGGCTAACATAGTAGAGACCGCCGTAACGATCTGGATCACCTGTTCCTTTCTTTGTCCGCTTGCATTTTCTCCGTGTATCTGATATCATAAACCGTACAGTAACTGTACGGTCAATAGATATCTTTAAAAATTTTTCGAAGAGGAAAATCACCATGAACAAAACCGACAAACTTCTCACCATCGGCCAGTTCGCCGCGCTCCACGGGATCAACAAAAAGACGTTAATGTGGTACGACGAGACAGGCCTGTTTAAGCCCGCCGCCATCAACCCCGAAAACGGCTATCGCTATTATACCTATCACCAGAGCCCTGTTCTGGAAACCATTCTGCTGTTGCGGGAACTGGATGTCTCCATCGATGAGATACAGGAGTTTATGAAAGACCGCAGCGCTGAAAAGATGAAAGTTCTGCTGGAAGAAAAGACCGCGCAACTGGACCTGCAGATCATGCATCTGCAGGCTGTCCGTAAAACCTTATCCGGTCATACCCGAAACATGGAAACCTTACTGACCATGGATTTACCAGAGATCCGTATCGTAGAAAAAGAAGAAGCGCTGCTTGTGACAGTGGATATCGACGAGCACACCACCTTTGAAAAAGAAGTGGAACTGATCACTGCCGAAACTGCCAGATACAGACTGGGCCGCCTGCACGATGCCTCCTACGGTTCCATGATCCCCGTAACAAGCCTGCAAAGCGGCCGCTTTGATCACTACACAAAACTGTTCATTGAAATTCCCTTTCTGAAGCAGAAAAAGGGGCTGCATATCCAGCCGAAAGGAACCTATATCCGCGCCTTCCACAGGGGAACCTGGGACGGTATCCCGAAACGCTATGAGGAGATCCTTGCCTTTGCACGCAGCCGGGGGCTTACGCCCTCAGGCTATTCCTATGAGAAGGGCATCAATGAGGCCGTCATCGACCGGATCGAAGATTATATTGTGCAGATTGAGATCCCGGTTTTCTGAGGGAAGATACCGTCTCTTTGATTGCAGAAAATAATATCAATCAAACCGCACATGATGTCTGATCAGATACCGTCCTTCCTGCAGTGGTTCCACTTCAAATCTTATCTCGCAGGAATAAGCCCCGATCTGTTCCATGGCGTCATCCATATAGGCCTCCCTGTAGCGCCTGTTCTGACAGGCTTCGTACCACGCATCAAGCATTTCTTCTCCTTCTATCACACTATAGAAAGTATAGTTTCCCTTTCCGCTTTGCAAAATCTGCGCATGGCAGTCCGCGTAATACCCCTGCATATCCGCAAACACTTTATCCAGCGCCACGCCGGTCTCCTCCAGGCTTCTCAGGCTATCCGCCGATGTCTGCTCGAGCCCCCGGTACGTCTCTCCGTCGCAGGAAGGCAGGTACACTGACATATCCTGTCTCACATGACTGTCCGCATAATCCGCATCCGTCCGGTTAAAATAGTCGTATGTCCCCTCCCCGGCATCGTCCCAGGTGGTATCCACATTGTACCAGCCGTCCTCCAGTCCGATGATATTCCAGGCATGGCTCTCCCCGGCATAACCGGTACAGTAATAGCAGGGAATGTCAAGCTGCTGCATCAGATACTGAAACGCCCGGGCGTACCCGGCGCATACCGTCTCTCCGTTCACCAGGGCGCTGTAGGCGCTCTGGTTCATGGCCGCCCCCAGCTGATAATCTATCCTTTCCAACAGCACATCATGGACAAATTTTTCTTTTTCATAGTCATCTGACAGCTTCTGTGCAGCTGCAAGAATCTCCTCCGCATGTTCATCGAATCGCGCCTGCGCGCTCTCCAAATCCTGCGCCGTCCGATTAAATTTCAGATCGATCTCCACGCATCCGCTGCCTCTTACAAATTTCCCCGCATAGGCCGTCTCCATCCAGAAAAGCTCCGGATGGTCGTTATATACCGCGGAAAAAATATTCTTAAGCTCCTCAGCCGTCACCGCCTCCACCGGCGCAAACTCCGGATACAGTTCATTTGCATTCGCATAGATCTGACAGTATACCCGTCTCCCCTTTTCATTTAGCATCACATAATAGGGATAATACAGCGCATCAAATTCCAGCCCTTCCCCTGTATATCCCGTATCCAGGCGGCTCTGAATCTCTCTCGCCGCAGACTCGTCAACCTGTTCCTGCTGTCCCTCGATCTGCTGATAACCAGCTCTGCCGGATACCTTTTCCGGTGTGACGATCTCAGAGAGATCCGGCGCCCTGTAGTCCGACGCGATCTCCTCTTCCATGCCCGCCTTTTTTGTTAAGGAGCTCTCTTCTGCATCCGCTTCTTCACCGGACTCTGCCGCTTCCGGCCTCTCGCCTTCCTCCGGATCGTCCGTGGCTTCCTCCGCCTTATCTTCCTGATAGCCGACAGCCGCAGCATCCCACACCGGCGGAGTGCCGCCTGTCTCCAGCGCCGCACTCTCCTTTTTTTCAGGAAACAGAAAATCGGCTATCTCTCTGGAAAAGTCCGGCCTGAAAGCACATGCTGTAATCAAAATACATAGCAACACCGCCAAACCCGTTATAAATCCAAATAATCTCCCGAAGATTTTCATACTGTCTTTCCTTTATTACCTTTTTTGAAAGTCTTTGCCGAAACTCTCCAAATTATACCCTGTATTTACCTTCTGTGCACCCCTGTGCATATAAAAAGCACCAACCGGAAACGGCTGATGCCTTTTATCTCAGACCATATTCCTCTGTCCGAACCACAATGATCCATTTATAAAAACAGCTCATTCTCTTTATAACCGCTGCATGCCTTTTTTAATTTCATACTGCCTGCGGCGAGCAATGTCTTACTCACACTGCGGGCCCTTTGAGGGCAGACCGCAATACAGCGCATACAGGAAATACATGTTTTGCTGTCCATCGCAGACCGAATGCGGACCGCAAAATCACCCAGTTCCTTTTCATCACGTTCATTGGGACACCCTGCCGCAAACTGCCTCATAATGGAGTGTTCGGCTATTGCCGCCACTCCCGCCGCGAGGATAAACCCTGCCCCTTCCATCACATCCTGCAACTCTGCATAGGACGGAACCGATACGATACAGACGTCTTCCGGAAAAAGAACAAGATATTTCACTCCACCACTGCAACTTCAGAATTTCCCTCTCTTGCCTGTTCCACCGCCGCATTCACCAGCTTATAAAAATTCCCTCCGGAACTCGTTGCTCCGCTGACAACATCCACTTCTTCAATATCCTGGGATTCCAGCAGACGGCTTCCGTAAAGACGTGTATATTCATTTGGATACGTCCCCGAGACCGGTTTCATATTCTCCATATAGGCATTATCCCAGGCTTTGATAAAACCACTCGCATTTTTTGCATTAAATTCAATAGAAACGATCGTATTATTTTTGACGAATATACATACATATTCTTTCCATCCATAATCATATTCTTTCATTTCTGCCGTATAATAACCGTTTTTCATACCCTTTTCACTGCCGCATCCTGTCAGACATAAACAGAGCGCTATCGTTGCAAGCCATACTATCCGATTCTTTTTCCACATTTTTTGCCAACCTCCTTACGCATTTCTGATCTTCACATGAGATACCAGTTCCGTCAGCATCTGCGCCTGCTTTGTAAAGTCCTCGCAGGCATCGTTTGTCTGTCTGGCTGTTTCCGCATTGCTCTCCGCAATCCGGTCCACCGACTCCAGATCCGATTTTACATTCTCGGCAGCCGCTTTCTGTTCCACGATAACCTGCTCCAGATTATCGGTAATCTCCGAAAACCGGGAAGAATTCTCAGCGATCTCCATCAGAGAAGTTTCCATTGATCTTGCCGCTTCCACACCCTTTTGAATCGTATGAGAAGTATTCCTGATGATCTCTGTGGTCTGCGCCGAAGCAGTTGCTGACTGTACCGCCAGTTCTCTCACCTGCTCCGCCACCACGGCAAACCCTTTTCCATGCTCCCCGGCTCTTGCCGCTTCAATGGACGCATTCAGAGACAGCAGGTTCGTCTGCGCAGCAATTCCCTCTATCATACCGCTGATTTGTTTGATCTGTTCCATATTAGCGTTGATCTCATCCATATTGGCAATCAGTCCGGCCATCTCCTGATTCCCCTGCGTCACCTTGGCGCTGGTGGCATCAGAACATTCTTTCACCCGGTTGGCGCTGTCAACGATAGTTCCGATATTAGAGACGATCCTGTTTGTACTCTCGTTCAGCCGGGTTACAGCTTCCATCTGTTCACCGGAATCCTCCTGCATCTGCCTGGTATGCCCGGAAATAATATCCGTATTCGCCGCCACTTCCCTGGCTGAATCTCTCATTGCCTCCATGTTATGATTCAGAGAATCCGTGATGACTTCCAGCGCCTCCTTTAACGCCGCAAAATCTCCGTTGTATTCCCCTGTGGCCTCTACTGTATAATTGCCGCCGGAAAGTTCTCCAAGCACATAACGGATATTGGAAATATAGCTGTTGAGCTGTTCCACTGTTCTGGCCAGAGCCGTTGTCAGCACTTCTATCTCATCTCCGGTCCCCGAATTATTCACAGCAGACGCCAGATCGCCTTCCGAGAGGGCCTCTATTCTTCCGGTTGCCACCCTCAGATGGTCTGTCAGGCCCGATACCATGCGCGCTATCATTCCAAGCCCGATTATCAGCACGGCCACGGCCAAAACAGTACCAAGCACCGCTGCCGTAACGCTTCTGGTCTTGAATTCCCTGACCGGAACATCGATCACAAGAGACCAGAGTGTTCCGGGAACAGGAGAATATGCCACATAGTGAGGCGTGTTATGTAAAGATATCTTCTGAGAGCCGGTCTCACCGCCTATCACCTTTTCATACATATCCCTGCTTTTTGAATCCGGATACATTTCATATACACTGGCTCTCTTTACAATATTCTCCATGTCCTTATCGCCAACGATCTGTCCTTCTTCATTCACAATATAGGCAGCACCTTCCTCTCCCAGGTTCATATTGCTGAGCACATCATTCAGAATATCGTATTTATAGCTTCCCACCAGATAATATACTGTATCTTCCTCCGCTTTCAGCGGGATACCCACCGCAAGCTGAACAATATCATCCTGCAATGCCGGTTCTCCTATCACGATATTTCCGGTCTCCTCCAGAAACTTAAAATACTTCCTGTCCGAAACATCCGCAGGAGCATTTCCGTACCCTGTATATTTACTGCCATCCGTATGGTAAATGCCGATCCACACAAATTCTTTAGGTTAGAATCGATGATGGGGTAAACGAAAAAGCAGTTTTGGCATTC
>OFFC01000021.1_pt1 | contig 144072 bp, 139 predicted proteins | sample 1521271 | NCBI WGS metagenome assembly OFFC01 (sample SAMEA3504123, study PRJEB24116) | mouse gut metagenome | biome: mouse gut; feature: mouse-associated habitat; material: faeces | place: Denmark | collected 2011 | reverse complement strand
ACAGATTTTAGTTCATAATGAAAAATCCGTGTTCGTCCGTTTATTCCGCGTCGTCCGCGTATCCTTTATTGATTCACCTTCACATTATCCCATTCAAACGATGAGATCACCGACTTATCGCAATCTCCATTCTTCGCTTTGATATTCAGATTCTCGAACTTGAAATTCGATAATTTGTATTGTTCGGATGCACTTACGTTGAAGAATACATCACAATCAAAATCAATATTGCGCATCGTCACGTGGTCTGAGTAGGACATCGGAACATCCTTCCGGTCTTTGAGGTCAAAGAACTGTGTCCACGGCTTGACGTAGAGGAAGCTCTTGGCATTTCCTTTGATGTCTTCAACAAGAATATACTCGTAATTCTGAGGAGTGTCGGCACGCATTTTCAACCATAGCAAGCGGCTTGCCTGATTGATTGTGCAACGGCGGAGGATAATATTACGGTTATGAATAGACTCGCTACCACAAGTCAATGCACTATGGCAGAAACCGTACGTACAATCTTCTATAATAATATTAGTGTTGCTTCCGTTATTGGAATCCTTATCAGCCCACGGGCCTTTTCCACCTTTCAGGGCAATGGCATCATCGTTAACCGAGAGATAGCAATTCTTAACCAATACATTGCTACATACATCAATATCAATAGCGTCCGTGCTGGGAGCCTTGACCGGAGCCGCCGGAGAGAAGATGTATAAATTCAGCAATTTCACATTATTACATTTATAAATATGCGTTGTCCAGAACGGAGAATTGATGAGACGTACTCCTGAAATCTGTACATCATCGCTATTGGAAACGTGCACCAGTCGTGGACGCAACTCATCCATATTGGTACATTTAGGAATGACGGAACGGCGCAACCAGAAAGATTTCCAGTAGCGCAGACCGTTACCGTTGATTGTGCCTTTACCGGAGATGGTGAAACCATTGACTCTGTCAGCATTCACCAGTGCGGCGAAATACTTCAGTGATTGCCCCTCTATGCGGGTGTTGATGATGGGGAAATTATTGATGTCATCGCTACCTTTCAGTACGGCCCCTTCTTCCAGATAAAGATGGGTTTTCGGTTTGAAGAAAAGCGCACCGCTCAGGTAAGTACCTTTCGGAATGATGACTACGCCACCGCCTTTGGATGAAGCCTGGTCGATGACGGCCTGAATCTTTTCTGTTTGAATCAGGGTGCTGTCATTCACCACGCTATAATCTGTAATCTTGTACTTGTCACCCAGTGTTTCAATATTTACGATTTCGTTTTGTCTGAACCAGTCCGGAATAGGAGTTCCGTCAGGAAAATTCTCTTGTGCGAAAGAGGACAGGCAGAATAGTAAACTACATGCTAAAGTTACGAATTTCATGGTTTTAATCATTAGTTGGTTAATAGTGTTTGATTGGATAGGTTTATCCGTTTGCAAAAATAATCAATATAATCCGGATATGATGGGAATGAAAAGGTTCAATTCCTAAGCTATTTGTCAGTTTATATAGGCTTTTTGACCCTCTCTTGTGGAAGGAAGAATAAGAGAAGAAGCAATCATCAGAAGTCAGCCTTTTCCGTGATACGGATGATCCGTCCGTCGGCGGGATGGGTAAATTCGATGGACTCGGCATGCAGGTAGAGGCGTTTATCCTTTCTCCCGTAAAGCTCGTCGCCTATGATGGGACAATGCAGACCTGACGGATGTGCGGCATGCACACGGAGCTGATGAGTGCGCCCTGTATGCGGATGAAAAGCTATGCGTGTGCATTTGTCCCTCCGCTCAAGAACCTGATAATGAGTGATGGCGGGTTTACCATACTCCATGTTCACCACCTGACGGGGACGGTCCAGCGGATCCGGGCAAATAGGAAGTTCGATGGTTCCCTCGTCTTGGGGAATGATGCCGTCGAGTAGGGCTATATATTTCTTTCGGATGGTGTGATTCTTGAACTGGGCTTGTAGGTGTTGATGCACCTTTTTATTCTTGGCAATGATTAAAAGTCCCGATGTAGCCATATCCAGCCGGTGCACAATCATCGGTCCGTCGGCTTCCGGATAGAGTTGCCTTGCCAGACTATATACGGACTCCTTTTCACCCTTACCGGGCACGGAGAGCATTCCGGAAGGCTTGTTGACTACCAATAACCATTCGTCCTCATAGACTATTTTTAATTTCCCGTAGCCTTGTTCCGGAAGTTGTAGCATGGGATTTTCTTCTACTTCCAACCCTTGAAGCATATGTTGCAAGATAGGCTCGCACTTACCTTTACAAGCGGGATAATAATAACCATGATGGCGGATTTCGGTTTTGGGAGAGTTGCCCCACCAGAACTCTGCCATAGCAATGGGTTTCCAGCCGTGCAGATAGGCTTGTTGCAATAATTTGGGGGCGGCACATTCTCCGGCACCGGCGGGAGGAGTTTTGTGTACGGTTTGGCTGAATATATCACACAAGGTTTTCACCTCCTTCCGGTAGTTCAACATTCTGAATTGCCCGAATAATTGTTGTTGCAGGGCGGCGGAACGGCTTTTGCGTTCCACCTTCAACTCTTGAATTTGTTCTTCCCGGTTATTGATTTCCACTTGCAAAGCGGCTATCTTTTCTTTCCAGGAACGTTCCAGCCGTTTGTATTCCGCTTTTTGAAACTGGCTTTCGCGTATCAGGGCGGCTTCTTCTTCGGTAGTAAGCTTGGTTTCCTTTCTACGCAATTCTCTTTTCTCTTTCGCTTCTTTTAGTTGTTGTTTGGCTATGTCCAGTGCTTCCCGGGCCTGTTGGTGGGTCCGGGTGAGTTCGGACAACAAAGAAGTGTATTCCTTGTCCTCTTCCAATTGCTTGATGCGCCGGTTGATGGCGGATATATTTTCCTCTTCGACTTTGAAGAAGCCTTGCGGTTGCAACAAGTCATATACGGGCGGAACGAAGTAGGAGTGTTGGTTCTTCCCCGCCAAAATGCCCGAAAACGCCGCCAGGTAACCAATTTCCCCATTTCCGGTCTGCACCACCAGCACTCCGAACATCTTCCCCCGATTTAGCTCTTCTTTCCATTCATGTTGCCGGTTGAGATAGTGTTGCACCTCTTCCGCCGCCATCACGCATAATGGATGGGGAGTGTAGCAGAAAGGATAAGTAAACTTTTCCGGAAGTGGAATATTTGCTATGGAAGTCTTGAAATGGTGCAACATAATGGCGCAAAAGATACTCATTTTCGATGTTCCGGATTTGTCAGATAGTAACATTGATGGTCATATACATGTCCGTCATAAGTCACTTCGGCCTGATGAAGCGTACCCTCATGCACAAAGCCCTGGCGTTTCAATACTTGTTGGGAGCGCTCGTTATGGGGGTAACAGTTAGCGGTGATAAGACTTAGTTTTAGCGTGCCGAAACCGTAGTTTAGTACCGCTTTTACCGCCTCCGTCATATAGCCTTTTCCCCATTGAGCCTCGTCGAGCCAATATCCCAGCATACGTACTTGTGGGTTTTCGCGTCTGGGGTCGGCGATGATACCGATGGAGCCAATCAATTGCCCGTTGTCTTTCAGGGTAATGGCCCATACCCCTTTCTGGGATAAGAATACGGAACGAAGTACTTCGCGCGATTCCTCCAGGCTTGCATGAGGTTGCCAACCCGCATTGTTCCCTATGTTGGGGTTCCGGCAACAGGCAAAGAGAGCCTCTGCATCGCTCTCCACGAAGGGGCGTAGTAGCAACCGTTCCGTTTCAATTGGAACGTCAGGTTCTTCCGAAGTTTCTTCTTTCCGATAGACACATTCTATGCGGTTACCGTCAGGATCAAGTATGACGCTTTCGAAATAACCATCGCCTGAAGTGCGCGGTTCTCCGGCTATCACGTAACCGTCTGCCCGGAGTTGTTCCGTAGTCTTGAGTACGTCTTCTTTGCTCTGAAAAGCAAGAGCAAAATGAGTAAGTCCTAATCTGTTTTCTTCTATCAGAGTGTTTTGCACGTCCGTTCGGCTCATTAATTCTAATGATGCACCGTCGTCAAAGTATATGAAGTATGATTCGAAACCTTTCTTGGGGTTGATATATTTTTCGTTGCTCTTTCCGCTAAAATACCGGATATAGAAGTTCCTTAATTCTTCCAGGCGGAAGGTCCAGATGGCGATGTGATGTATTTTCATGATTCCTTTTTCATGCAAATATAGTGATAATTCCCTGTAAAGTCCTACCTTTGTGCCGTAATAAAAAGAAATGATGACATTTAAACAGATGAATATTTCGGAGCCGGTGTGCCGTGCGCTCCTCGAAAAAGACTATTCTACCCCCACACTTATCCAAGAACAAGCTATACCCGAAGCCCTGACCGGCCGTGATTTGTTGGGACTGGCGCAAACCGGAACCGGCAAAACCGCCGCTTTCGCCGTACCCATCATCGAGCAATTGCTTGCCGCCCCTGTGCCCCAACGCAAAGGTGCCCCGCGTAGCATCCGTGCGCTTATCCTGACTCCAACCCGGGAGTTGGCGATTCAGATTGATGAATCGTTGGCGGACTATACACGCTATACGACCTTGCGCCACACGGTTATCTTCGGCGGAGTGAAACAAAAGTCGCAAACCGATGAACTTCGTGCCGGGACGGACATCCTGACGGCTACTCCCGGACGTTTGCTCGACCTGATGTCGCAAGGCTTTATCCGCCTCGACGATGTTCGCCACTTCGTTCTTGATGAGGCCGACCGTATGCTCGACATGGGATTTATCCATGACGTCAAACGCCTCTTGCCTAAGCTCCCGCTCAAGAAGCAAACCCTTTTCTTCTCGGCCACCATGCCCGATAGTATCGACCGTCTTGCCAAGAGTTTGTTGCACAATCCGGCGCGTGTGGAAGTAACTCCGGCATCCAGTGTTGTGGAGATTATCAGTCAGTCCGTCTACCGGGTAGAGAAACCTCAGAAGAAAGAATTGTTGGCTCAATTGTTGCTCGGAGAGGCAGGCCATCAGGTGCTGGTTTTCTCCCGTACCAAGCATGGGGCGGATAACATTGCCCGCTACCTGTCTCGTCGTGGCATTGCTTGCGAAAGTATACATGGAGACAAGTCACAGAATGCCCGCCAACGTGCGTTGAGCAACTTTAAGGAAGGGCGTTCCAATGTGATTATTGCTACGGATATTGCCGCACGAGGCATTGATATAAAAGGTCTGGATCTGGTTCTCAATTTTGATTTGCCCGACGTTCCGGAGACCTACGTGCACCGTATCGGACGTACGGGACGTGCGGGTTGCGAAGGACGTGCCATTGCTTTTTGCTCAAGCGAAGAAGCCCCCATGCTACGTGAGATAGAGAAACTTACGGGTATAAAGCTGGTGCAACAAAAGCACAATTTGCCTTCTTTGGGAGAGCCTGCCGCTTCTCCTACTACTTCTTCTACCCAAAACGTTGCATCGAAATCGCAAGGCCGCACTCAGGGAGGAAAATCTCAGAATAATAGGAGGCGGGAGGACAGAAAGAGACCGGTCGAACCAACCGGAAGCACTCAAAAGGCGGTGGTATCTGCCGAAAAGCCCAAGCGGAATAATAACCGTCCCGAAAGACCTCGACCTGTCCAGCAATCCGGGCAAAAGAAGTCGGGTTCCGGGAAGCCGGAGCCGTCACCCAAAAGTCCGGCAAAGTTGCGTTCGCGTTACGAAAACTATGATTGAAAGTTGTATATGCTTTTGATGTACTTGTAAAATAAAATAGTTTTCCCTTTATCTTGCTTTGTGTGAAAAGGAAAATATTTAATATTTAAAAACTTGATGAAAATTCTCTATTGTCTTTAAAAGTTTGTATATTAGCGGCTTGAATGCTTGGAGGAAAAAACGATAATTCGTTCCGAGTAGTCTAAACTTAAGGAACTAAAGACTATATGACCAAAAGCAAGGAAAGTTTAAGTGTATTTCTACTTCAGTTTTTAGAACGGTTGAATGGCCATGAATCTATTGAAAGGAAAATCACGAATTCGTTGATAGACATTTGTAATTACTATGGATTCAAGAAAGGGTTTGTTTATCAAACGGATGGCTTCCGCTATTTCTTTTTGAAGGAAACCATTGGAAATGAAGACAACATTCTGAGGTCTCGTTTTGAAATGGGAGAGATGACTACACAACATTCTGGTCGTATAGAGGCTAAAAAGAGACCTTTCTATGCCAGTAAGGGTGAGAATATTTCTTTATCTGATATTGATATTTTGGATTTTTATGGAGTGGATTCTTTGTTAATCAGGCAATTTGAAGATTCCGAAGGCAAGATTATCGGATTTATCGGGTTTGCGGATAGGGAAGAAGTCTCGATACCTTTCGCCGAAGACGAGCTCCAGATGATTCATCTGATATTGGGCTCGCTCTCCAAGGAAATAGCGGTCAGGGAATATAAGGAAAGAGAAGTGCGGGCAAGCAACACACTGGGCAGCATTATGAACAATATGGGAGTGGACATTTATGTGAACTCTTTCGATTCTCATGACATGCTATATGCCAATGCATCTATGGCCGCCCCGTATGGCGGCATCAGGCATTTCGAAGGGAAGAAGTGCTGGCAAGCCCTCTACACCGATAAAACGGGCGAGTGTGAGTTCTGTCCTAAAAGACACCTGATTGATGAAAGCGGTCAGCCCACCAGGGTTTACTCCTGGGACTATCAACGCCCGTTTGACAAATGCTGGTTTCGCGTGTTTAGTGCTGCATTCCCCTGGATAGACGGACAGATGGCGCACGTCATCACCAGTGTCGACATCGACCATCAGAAAAAGATAGAAGAAGAATTAAGGATAGCCAAGGAGAAGGCGGAGAATCTGGACCGCCTGAAGTCGGCTTTCCTGGCCAATATGAGTCATGAAATCCGTACTCCGTTGAATGCGATTGTCGGTTTTGCAAGTATGCTCGTTGAGGAGGAGGATAAAGAAGAACGTCAGGGGTATATTGAAATCATGCAGGAGAACACAGAGTTGCTCTTGCAATTGATATCCGATATTCTGGATTTGTCGAAGATAGAGGCGGGGACGCTTGACTTTAATATGGGGTATCTGAACATCAAAGACTTTTGTGAAGACATACTTCGCGGTTATGAAATCAAGGAAGATAAGCCCGTGCCCGTATTGCTGGCTTCTAATTTGCCCGATTATTGTATTTATACAGATAAGAAGCGTTTGATGCAGGTTGTCACCAACTTTATCAATAACGCCCTTAAGTTTACGAGCGAAGGGCAAATCACTCTCGAGTATCACTTTAAGGAGGATACCAATGAGATAGAATTCTCCGTAACAGATACGGGTATCGGCATCGCTCCGGATGCGGTGGGGCAGGTGTTCGACCGCTTTGTGAAACTTAATACTTTTTCCAAAGGCACCGGTCTGGGATTGTCCATCTGCCGGAGTATTATCGAGCATCTTGGCGGCACTATCGGGCTTGAGTCTGAGGTGGGCGTCGGTAGCCGTTTCTGGTTTACGCATCCTTGTGCCGAGTCGGCATAATCAAAACTATTATTCATGAACTAAAAAATTAGTAGGCCAATGAAAAACAAAACATGGAAATATTGGGTTGTTGCATCAGTTGCATTGTTGCTGGTAGGTTGTGGCGGCGGTGCAAAGAAACAAACTAATGAGGAAGCAAGTATGGATAGTATAACTATGACATGTGACGGTTTGAAAACCCTACAACTGGATGGAGTGAAGGTCACTTGGATACAGGATAATGCAAAAGAACGTCTTATGGAGAGGACGCTTTTCGCCGATGCCAGTGATGCACTGATAGATAGCTTGAAGTTGGCGGATGGGATACCTTCGTCCATGAGCACTTTTCTGGTAGAAACGGATGGTGTCCGGATTTTGTTTGATACGGGAATGGGAGCGCCGGATAGCCGCTTATTGCCTGGGCTTGCCTCTTTGGGCATGAATCCGGCTGACATCAAGTACCTGTATCTCACCCACTTTCACGGCGACCACATCGGAGGGATGATGAAGGGAGATAGCATTGTCTTCCCTAATGCCGAGGTGTATGCATCGAAAGCGGAGTATGATGCCTGGCTCAAGATGCCTTCCGATAGGAATGCGCAAGTGGTGAAGACCATGAACGCTTATAAGGACCGTTTGCACCTGTTTGAATTTGGTGAAACCTTGCCGGGGAATGTGGTTACCATGAATGCGGAAGGGCACACTCCCGGCCATACGGTTTATCAGGCGGGCAAGCTATTGGTGATAGCCGATTTGATTCACGGAGCCGCTCTTCAATTGGAACATCCCGAAATCTGTGCCTCCTACGATATGGATAAGGATGCGGCGGTGAAGTCACGTAAACACTTCCTCCGGTATGCCAAGGAAAATGGATTGACAATGGCGGGAATGCATTTGCCGCCTCCGGGATTTAAATAGTACTTTCCGGATGGGATATGATAGGGGGTGTTTCTTCACTCCCTTTTGACTTTTCCTCCGTTTTCGGGCGCTTGGCAGGGGAGGGCTTCTTCCCGTATTTGCGTTCTTTTTCCCAAGCGGCTTTTCTTGCTTCGTATGCTTCGTATTGCTTTTCTAAATAGTTGTCGGCCATGATTTTATTGTTTTAATGAGAGATTGTTCATCGGTTTAGAGATTGTTCATCGTTGGGTGGGCAATGAGAATTCTTGCCAGTCATATTCCTCTCCGTTCTCGTCGGCTACGGCAATGCGGAAGATGACTTCTCCCGTCTTTATCTGTTCTCCGGCGCTGATGTTGGCGGTGTATTTCACGCCTTCGCGGGGAGCGATTTGTTCTATCATGACGGATGGCGAGATATAGACGTGCTTCATGCCCGTGACTTCCGCCACTACCGGCACCACGTTGAAGGCGGTCCTGTTTCCCTCGTTCATAATTTCGAAGACGACTTTGCAATTCTCACCCGCATTGATTACGTGGTCGCGGCTATCGTCGATGAAACGTATATTGCGTATCTTCAGGTTGTTGATGGCGGAGGGGCGCGCTTCCGGTCGGGGATTATAGGTGGGCTGGGTTCTCTCTACCCGGTAGCTGTATTCTTCCGTTTGTTTGGGGGCGGTGGCGGCATTGGCAATGGCGGCTCCGGCAATGGTTCCCACAATGGTGCCGATGGCAGAGCCACGGTAACCTCCTCTCCATCCTCGGTTGTTTTCGCCTATCAGTCCGCCGATGGCGCCTCCTACATTGCCTCCGATGGCGGCTCCCGCCAATACGGCGCCCGGGTCACCCGCCGCCATGCGGTTGGTGCTACATCCGCTACACAATATGGCTAATGCCAATATTCCTATAAAATGCATGCTAACCAGTTTCTTCATATCAAAATCCTATTTAGTATGTATATGCGCATTAGAACTCTGTAAAGGTATGGATAAAATTTTGTTTGCTGAAATGCGGCTTCTGTTTTTATTGTTCACTTTGGCTGGAAAAGGTGGTTTTATTGAACAAAAGTTTTTTAGAATATTGTGGGATTGGAGGATATAGTCTATTTTTACGGGAAATAAAAATGTAAGGACAATGAGTACTTTTCGTTCCATAGAAGAATTAGTGAAGAGTCTTGAACGCGAGAAAGAACTACTGAAAGAAATGTTTGCCAAGCGGAAGTCGCTTTCGTTTCGCTATGATTATGCGCTTGAGATGACAGAGTATAAAGAAGAGCGTATCCGTTATCTGATAGACTACGGTGTAATACGTGACACGGGTGACTTTCTTGAAATGGAAGATCTCTATCTGAAGTTCTTTGAAGACGTGTTGGAAGTGAATGAAGAAATCAACGTGTCTTTTGTACAGGACTATCTTACCCGCCTCAATGAAAATATAGATTATTACCTGAAAGAGAGTAATGAAAAGCGCAAGTATAATTATCAACGCGAAGTGAAACGCTGCCTGAAAAACATTGCCCTTACCACTGTCCGCAATGTAATGGACCTGAAAAGGAACATGGATAATACTTATAAGAATGAACCCAACTACCAAATAAAAAAGGCGAAGTTGATGAGGTTAAGTGAAAAACTTAAGAACATCTCTTTGCTGATAACTAAAAGTGAGGAGCTGATTGATAACCAGCAACCGGTCTTTTTCCGCGTAGCCATGGATGTGCAAATGCGGAATGTGGTGAGCGACGTCAAGCTGCAATTGAACGATTCTTATCATAATCTGCTCGAAATTCACCGGCAGATTGTCCATTACCTGAACCTGATAGACTATCAGAACCGTATCTTTGAAAAGATAAGGAAACTGAAGTATCTGAAAGACCAGTTCCTGTTGGAAGAGAACACGACTATCCGGCAAGTTGTTTCGCAACGTCATCCGTTATGGATGGAACCTCAGACGAACTACCGCATAAAATTGTCGATAGATTATCTGCGAACTTCGGATGAGGCTTTTCAAGCCGTCAGGAAGTTGGCAGCACAGCAAAAGAACAGGAAGTATGGTCCGAAAAATCTGGCTGAAGCTATCCCCGAAGGGTATCTGGATAATCAGTCGCAACGGATTGACGCAGTAAACTTGCGAGAAGTGTACAACGCTTTTACGGCCTCCGGGATGCATCTGTTTGGTTTCGTGATGAACTATCGCTTCCGCAAGGAAGTACCTCGCGGAGATAAACTGATTTATTTTTGTCAATTGGCTTCCCAATATGCTGATGAACTCAATTTTACGGAAAGCTATGAGTGCTCGGGCAATGTGGAATATCCTTTGATTTACGCCAAATAAAACTTTTTGAATATGAAATATACTGAAGAGATTTTCAATATACTTAGTAAAGGAGGGTTTATTTCCTCGAACAGTATTTCCACTCAGGTGAAGCGTTATTATGATGCTATTGAAGAAGACTTACCCGATTATTACGAATACTATCAGGGAATCGGACTTTATCTGGAAGGGGGAGACGGTTACTATCATTTTACGCGCAAAGAGGCGAGAGTGGATTTGGAGCGCAAATTGGAGGCTGCCTTGAAATGGATTGATTATATGAGTTTCTTGAAAACCTATCATTCGGCTTTCGGTCCCGGATTCCTGTTTCGTGCGGCTGATATTGAAATTCAGATCGGTTGCGATATGGAGTTGAAGGAGAAGGCTTCCAAACTGTTCTCCGACAAAAGGAAGCATGAGGAAGTAGTGGCTAAACTGATTAATGAACTGGAAAAGATGGGGTTTATAGAAAAAGAAAATGAAGTGGACGGGACATACAAAGTGCTGACCGCTTTCCATTATATGGAAGAATTAATTGACTGTATCACTATATCGGAGGAGGTGCAAGATGAGATACCTGAATAAGATTGTTTTTCTGAACAGTGCCCATATTCCTTATGCGGAGGTGAAACTGGATGGTAATGTACATTTCATTGGTACGCAGGGAGTGGGGAAGAGTACATTGCTCCGCGCTTTGTTGTTTTTCTACAATGCCGATAAACTTAAGCTCGGCATTCCCAAGGAGAAGAAGAGTTTTGATGCATTCTACTTCCCATACTCCAATTCTTACATCATCTATGAGGTGATGCGTGAGAATGGAGCCTACTGTGTGGTGGCTGCCAAATCGCAGGGGAGAGTAGCTTTCCGTTTTATAGATGCTTCGTTTGAGAGGGATTGGTTCATCAATGAACATAATGAGGTGTATCCGGAGTGGGGGCGTATCCGCGAACGTATCGGTGGGAAACGCCAAATTACCTCGCAAATCACCGTCTACGAGATGTATCGTGACATTATCTTCGGCAACAACCGTAAGCAGGACATGACTCCTTACCGGAAATTCGCCATCGTGGAAAGCGCCAAGTACCAGAATATTCCTCGTACCATACAGAACGTCTTCCTCAACTCTAAGCTGGATGCCGATTTTATAAAAGATACCATTATCCGTTCCATGACCGATGAAGAGGTTTTTGTTGACTTGAGTTTTTATCGAAGCCAGATAAAAGAGTTTGAGCAGGAGTATAATGACGTAATGCTTTGGTTTACCAAAAACAAGAATGGCGAGATTCCCGTGCGGAAGATAGCGGATAAGGTGATAAATTCGTATCGTGACCTGATTTATTCCCACAAACAGATAGATGAGGAACGTGCCGAGTTGAACTATGCTGAGAAACAGGCGTTGCAGGAAATCCCTCATATCAGAGAGAAGATAAATAAAACGGAGGTTGAGCGCGAACGGTCTATCCGGCTGATTGATGAATTGAGAGAGAAGTATAATAAGGAAAGAGATACTCTGGTTAGTGGCAAAGGTGGCATTGAGACGTTGTTGAAGCAGGCGCATGAAAAACGACTCCATTATGAGCAAATCAACATAGAAGAAATCATAAAGCGGGTGGCGCAGGAGGGATTGCAAAACGGAGAATTGGCACGCATCTCGACCATGAAGGAAGAACTGACACGAGCCTATCAGGATGTGTTGTCCAAATACAGTTCGTTGTTTAAGAATCTGGATGCCGATTTGAGTTTGTTCGAAAATAATAAGCAGACTCAGATTCTCGAAAAAAGATCATCTGTTGCTGAACGTCAGGAGAAAGCTATGGCACAATCTCGCGCTGAAGAGGATAAAGTGCGGGCGGCGTCTGAGGAAAAGCTGCAAACGGTGGAGCAACGATTGGCACAACTGCGTAGCGAGGAGATGCAGATGAAATTGAAGCAGCAGAAAACGCTTCATGAAGAACACTATAAGAAAGAAATTTCAGATTGTGAAGCTGGCATTGATGAATTGTGCAGAAGGGATAAGGAGCTGGATTTGCAAATACGCCGACAGCAAATGGACATCAGTCAACGGAGGAATGAATGTGAGCTAAAACGCAAAGAGTTGGAGATGGCGGCTCAGAGAAGCATGGATGCAGTGCGTAGGGAAAAGGCGGATGTTGAAGAACAGTTGCGCGCATTGGATGCATTGATAGAGAAGCGGAAAGGTTCTTTTTGCGATTGGCTGGAACAGTATAATCCCGGTTGGCAAGAAACGATAGGCAAGGTGGCGGATGAGGAGTCGGTGTTGTACAATCATGAATTGAATCCCCGTTTGACGGATGATGCCGGGACTTTATTCGGCGTTTCATTGAACTTGTCGGCCATTGATCGAAGCATCCGTACTCCCGAAGAGATGAAACAAGAGCGGGCAGCGAAGCAGATCGTTTATCAAGAACATTGCAACCGACTGACACGATTGGCCGAGGAATTGAATGAAAATATAAGTTTCCTGGAGAAAAAGTACTCCAAACAAATCAGGGAAATGGCCGAGCAACAACATCTGATGGAAGCTGAGCGAGGGCAAATTCCTTATAAGCTAAAGAATCTGCAAGCGGATCATGCCACTTGGAAAACGAAAGAAGAAGAGTGGAAAAGAGTACGGATGGAAGAATTTCAGACTGGTCTGAATGAGATTGCTCATCGGTTCTATCTGGCGGATGAAGAGAAAAAGAAATATCTGTCTGAGCGTGAGAAACAGTTGAAGGCTTGCCAGAAGAACTATAAAGATGCCAAGACAGAGCTTCAGCTTGAACTGGACCATTATGTTGACGAAGTTCGGCAGGAGATTGAACATCATAAGCAATTGATTGAAGAGCAGAAGAGAGAACTCCGGCAGGCACAGGATGCTGAACTGAATGGCAAGGGAGCTGATGTGGCAACCATTCGTAAATATGATGAGAGGTTGGCAGAGATCAGGGAAGAATTGAGGTATATCAGTGAGCATCGTAATCAGGTGGCTTATTATGAAAAGGATAAGCAAGAACTCTTTGATAAAGAACCGGCCATGCGTAGCTGGAAGAAAGAATATGAGACTAAACTTTCGGCTTTGGACGAGCGGTTTGCATTGCGACGTGAGAAACTGCAAAACGGGCTGAAAGAAATAAATAGTGCTTTGGAAAAACTAAAGCAGGAATTGCATATATTAGAAAGTGGATTAGCGGAAGCAGATGCCTTTTTGAATGACGAAACTTTTTGTCCGGCCGGAGCGATGGAAGTGGGAGAGAAGCCTACCAGGAAAAACTGTGATACTCTTGTGAAGGAACTTAAGTCGCTCATAGTCTCTTTTATCAGAAAGACGGAAGATTTCAAGAAAGCCGTGATGCAATTCAAAGGTTATTTTTCTGCGAAGAATACATTTCATTTCCGTACAGAACTGATTGGCGAACAGGATTACTATGACTTTGCTTCGAACTTGTGCGAGTTTGTAGATAATGATAAAATTTCTGATTACCAGAAGCATATCAGTGGACGATACACTGATATTATCCGACGTATATCGAAGGAGGTGGGAGACTTGACCCGAAATGAGAGTGAGATTCGTAAAACCATTGGTGATATCAACGATGATTTTATAGAGCGGAACTTTGCCGGGGTGATAAAGGAAATATCCCTCCGTCCCTTGGCAAGTAGTGACAAACTGATGCAGTTGTTACTGGAGATAAAGAAATTTAATGATGAGAACCAACATAATATGGGAGAAGCGGATTTATTTTCGCAGGCTTCCCGTGAAGATGTCAATGCGACGGCAGTACGTTATCTGTTATCGTTCATGAAACATTTATTGGACGATCCGGGCAGAAAACAATTGGCTTTGTCGGATACTTTCAAACTGGAGTTCCGGGTCAAGGAAAATGATAATGATACGGGATGGGTGGAAAAGATTGCCAACGTGGGTTCTGATGGAACGGATATTCTGGTGAAGGCTATGGTAAATATTATGCTTATCAATGTGTTCAAAGAAAAGGCATCCCGTAAATTCGGTGACTTCAAGATACACTGCATGATGGATGAGATAGGTAAATTGCATCCCAACAACGTGAAGGGAATTCTGGACTTTGCCAATTGCCGGAATATCCTGTTGGTGAACAGTTCGCCTACTACATATAATGTGGAGGATTATAAATATACTTATTTATTGAATAAAGATGGGCATTCTAATACGCAGGTGGTGCCTTTGTTAAAATATAGTAAGGCATGAGAAATGGGAAAGAATATGTTATGACCGTGGCTGCGGCGCGTAAGGTTGCGCGGATGTTGAACGGTGATTCTGTGGGGTATTCCTCGTTTCCTGCATCACTGGCAGAAGAACTATTGGAAGAAGGTGTTTTGGTGCAAAGTTCTTATGGTAGGCGTGGCAGTTATCGGATATGTGATGTGGAAGGATGTCGTACTTTTCTGGCCCAACGCTATGCCATAAACGGGAGTTTGGAGGAGTGGATTGAGATGATGTCTCGTCGGGAAGCGGTGTCGCGTGCGGAGCTGGTGGCAATGGCAGGCAATTCTAAAGTTCGGAAAACTCGTGGGTTTAAAGGTTTTCTTGTCAACAGCTATGTTCCGATAGAAGCAAGCTTGTGTGAAGAGGTTTTTGTGATTTATCCGGCGGAAGGTACTTCTGTATTTATAGAAGATTATGAGCACTTTCGAATTCCCGATGATGTGGTTGTGATAGGAATGGAAAATGGAGAGAATTTTCAGCGGATTCGTGGGCAGCAATATTTATTTGATGACTTGAAAGTTCTTTTTGTGTCCCGTTACCCTCAATCAGCAGACTTGCGCACTTGGTTGCAGATGATTCCTAATCGTTATATCCATTTTGGTGACTTTGACCTGGCAGGGATTGAAATCTTTCAGAGAGAGTTTTACGCTTTTCTGAGAGAACGTTCTGAGTTTTTTATTCCAGCAGATGTAGAGGAACGGCTGAAGAATGGTAATCGTAAGCTTTATGATGTGCAGTATGCCCGGTATAAATTTATGGATATTATGGATGAACGATTGTTGCCTCTTGTTGAGATGATCCATAGACATAGGAAGGGGTATGAGCAAGAGGGGTATATAATCGGGTAACGAGAGATGGCTAATTTTGATAATAAGAATAAATAGAATCAATATTTTATGATAACAATATCTAATTTAGAAAAGTATGTTCTTCCTAAGATTTTGATGCGTGGCGAAGACTATTATGAATCCGGCGCTGTGTTAGAAATCGAAGAGGAATCTCCGGGTGAATGGATTGCAACAGTTTGCGGTACGGAGAATTATGAGGTAACTGTATCGATGGAAGGGAATGAGATTATTGCTTGGGAGTGTGATTGTCCTTATGATGGAAACATTTGTAAACATGTGGTGGCTACGCTTCTGGCAATTCGTGACAGTCGAGGCAAAGTCGGTCGTTTCTTGTCAGCTAAGGAAGCAAATACACAGTTGGGGTTGTTGGGAAAGAGTATGCCTCAAATAGTGAAGGATAAAGAAGTAGAACAAATCCTTTTGTTTGCGGAATCGGACAAGTTATCCGATTTTATTCTGAAATATGCTGCTTCACATTCTGATTTTAACTCAGCTTTGGTTGAGGCTTTTTTGCCGAAAAGACCGGCGAAAAAGGTGGACTATCGAAATGAAATAGAGAGTTGCTTTAATTCTTCATATAGAAAGTACTCTAAGAAAGGACGATATTATGAACCTGAGCTAGACTGGGATGAGGTATCTGATAAAGTAGATGGATATTTGGCTAAAGCCACTTTGTTGTTTCAACGGGAGGCTTTGGAAGAGGCGGCGACAATTGCTCTTCAAGTACTTCGCTCTATAGGAGGGAATTATATTGATGAAGACTTTCTATATAATGATGGTGATATTGATTTTGGTATCACTTGTGGAGATGCCGGAGATTTATTACTCAAAGTAGTTCAGTATTCGGGTGCATCACAGGCGTTGAAAGAGAATGTATTGAACGAAATTATTCAAATATCCAAACTGGCAACATATCGCGAATATGAAATTTTCGATATGGATGAATTGGTGCAACAGATTATGCTTTCAGTGCAATCTAAAGAGGAGGCGCTGGTGAGTGTGAATCAGTTTATAAAGGAGAGGAAAGAACATGGGGATCTCTATAAGTTAGTGCTTCGGAAAATAGAAATATTGGAAGAATTGGGTAAGACAACTGAGGTTGAAGCTACTATATCTGAATTTCTTTATTTACCTGAAATAAGACGACAGGAAGTTGAAAAGCTACTGGATGAGAAATGTTATGAGAAGGCTATCAGTATGCTGAATGAAGGAATAGTGATAGCTGAAAGAGGAGGAAATCTTGGCACATTAAGGGAATGGCAGGAACAATTGCTTTCCATTTATGAAGAAGTGCATGATGTCGCCAAGGTCATTGAAATGTGCCGGTTATTGTTTATTCATACGAATGGAAGTTTGGATTATTATCATAAGCTTAAGTCGTTGATATCTTCCACGGATTGGAAGGAGTATTTGAGCACATTGATGCAAGAAACGACTTTCTACGATTACTGGGGTTGTGGAAATAATAAAGCCGACATTTATGTAGAAGAAAAAGAGTATGATAAATTATTCAGTTTTCTATCTGGTCTGGAATACAGGCGTTTGGATGCTCTTTTGCAGTATGCTTCCCATTTGAATTCCACTCATTCTCTCCAAATCCTTTCTCTGTTTACGGATGAGCTTCGTGTTTATGCGGAAAAGAATCTGGGGCGGAGTCATTATGAATATATAGCCCGGGTGCTACGGAGTATGCGGAAATTGAATGGTGGGAAGGATGCTGTGAAACAATTGGTGGAAGAATTCAGGGTCTTGTATAAACGTCGTCCGGCGATGATGCAGGAGTTGGGAGAGTTCTAGCCATATCTTAATTTGCCTGTTATCTTTTATTCGAACTTGTCGGAAATGAAAGCAGACTATCTACTAAACGACAGTCTGCTTTATCTTCTTTACAGAGTCTTCATTTGGTATTTGTTCCTGTTCTAGTCGAAAATTATTTTCTTGCATGAAACGATATAGGTCATATTCTTCCAAATCAAGAAACTGATGTTGAAGCCTCCCCCGCTCCATATGGCAATACTGGTTGCAGTGGTAAGGTTAGGAAATTTATTTTATTTTCCGTGATAAATACGTATTTGCAAGCGCAGTTCAGACGTTGGAAATCTGGTAATGGAAGAGATACCTCTGTCCAGCAGGAGCCTGGAGCCAAGGCACTATCCAGAAAACGTATGTGGATTAATGGTTCGGCACATTTCAGTCCATACCGTTTTTCGAATGTTTTTTCGTAGATGCGGGTAATAATTCATCGAGTAATGATTTGGGTAAATCCTTGTTTTCTTCGATGTATTTGAATGTGTACGTCAATTGGCAACTCGCGGATGTAAAGATGAGGGCGGGGATGTTCTGTAAAGTACTTGCATACTTTGATTGTATCTCTCCATGCGTCGTGACTTCGGATTTTCTGTTTTTATCGTTTAGATGATTCTGGCTTTTTCTCTTTCAATAAAACCCCGAAAATTTCAGTATGTTTGGTTGAATCTTCAACGACTTTTAACAATGGAGGTACTGCTTTTGGGGAGAAAACGACCTTCTTTTTTCCTTTCAAATTATCAACCGTTTCAATCCAAATGAAATCAGAAAACTCAGAATTTATATCTTCATCCTTTGGCCTTTCTATATTAAAAACACCATTGTTCACCCATCCTAAATGCTGCATAACAGCTTTAAGTTAAATATTGGATATTTTATATCTACTTTTCTTCCGTACTTCTTCATGTATAGAATTCATAGAAGTAGATTCCTTTGTCTTTTCACTATTCAAAATGATTTCACCCACTAACTTATATATAGGTTTCCCTTCTGTTGTGGAAATTTTCCCTATCTCTCCGGCAGAAATTGCATTTAAGATAACATTAATAGGCCCATCTTCTTTATTATCTATTTCAATATCCGTACTTGCCAATACTTTATTCTTTGAGTTATATCCATACACTTTCCCTTGTTGAGGGTTTAGAATCAGTATCTCTTTAGGATTAATATCAAAAACTTCAGGAAGCAAGCCCGACCAAATCTGCATAAATTCTTTATTTTTTTCGTTTACCTTCGTTTCAATAAAGGTATTAAATTCAGAAGTTTTGTCATTGGCTCGTATATTTCCTCCGGCACCTCTATATATGACATCTCCTTTTTTCAAGTCATAATCAAGAAAATTATTTTTAGGAATCAATATTGTTCCTTGTTTTTCAATTAAAACGTAGTAAAATTTGCGAGTTGCAATATTAAACGGATGGATATCTACATTGATTTGAGTATCATACATTTTTACAAACTGGTCTGACAAGTTTTTCAAGTCAATAGCTCGTAAGACATTAATATTGTCATCTTTCAATCCTACATCAGTTATTTCGCCAGTATCTCTATTCTCATTAAAACCAAGAAACAACATACCGCCTTCTTTATTAGCGAATGCAAGTATATCCTTGGCAAAATTCCGGAGGAATATAGTTACCTCATTCACACTTGTGCTTAAACTCAATTCCAATTTATAATCTATAAGGGTATTTTCTTTCCAGTAAACACCCTTATCCTTGATACTTTCAACTATTTCTTCAGCTTTTGCTTTTAATTCTTCGATGGTCATATCTATCTTATATATAGTATTTTGTAGCAAAAATACGAATTTGAATTGTAAACAGTGCACAAAATGCTTTATTTTGCACTGCTGATAGTGCAGTTTCTCTTTATTTTTGCACTGTTGAAAGTGCAATCTGCTATAGATGCTTGCTAGCAAAAACAAGTAAAACGGGCATATTTTATGTCAACTTCTGTGTTTTTACATTGAAATAAAGCTCTTTTCCTTTTTTCAAGTACTTGGCTATATAATCTTCTTTCAAAATGGGGTATTTGATTTTGTTTAATGGAAAAAGATAGATGTCCTTAGGTTGTTCTCCGGTGCCTCCCACACCCAATGCAAAGAACACAGTGATATTTCGTTCTTCTTGAAATTTTCGATAGTGATTCAGTTGCTGTTCCGTAGCAATACGGGTGTAGCCATTGAAGAAGTTCATTCTCCATTTACATTCGATGGCAAATTGAATGTCCAATTTGTCTAGATTGACTTTTACTGTAATATCAGGATTACAGTTTGCTTCACAGAACCTTCCATCTATAAATTTGTCTCCAGTCCACTCTTGCAAAGTATAATATTGAGGATTAAGCATCTTTACAATGCATTTTTCAAAATCAATGCCATTTTTTCGTTTCCAATTAATTACTTCTGTTTCTGATTGTACACATTCTAATTCAGCTTCAATAGATTGAAATAAATCTTCTGCTTCTTTGTCTGTCAATTGAAAATAGGAACGGAACAGTTCTTTTTCATTTTCAGTTAGAATGCCGTCGGCCATTGCCATTTGCTTTAGTATTTCTAGATCATGATTGTGCTGTATCATATTTACTTTAATAATTTGAAATCAATTTGATAACGATAAAATTCAATGTTATGAGTTACAGCTAAAGCGCGTTTAAGGCGTGCATCAGCTTCGAGGCCTATAATTACTCCTTTGACTACTTGGTTTGCTTCGGCTAATTCTTCTTTCACATACCCCATATACCGTTGGATCTGGCCAACCACTACGTCAGATGCTCGTCCTTTTTTAAGTTCAATTACCAGTAACGTTCTTTTATCTTTGCTGATTGCCAGGATATCAATGGGACCTGTGTCACTTGGATATTGTTTTCCAACTAACTCACCGTCTACTTCATAAATGTTATATTTAGTACCTAGTGGAGTGTTTTTCCAGTTTTTAATCAGAAAATCTTCCAGATGCTTTTCCATTGCAAATTCAATAAGGTCTTCTACTTCCGGGTTTCCACAAACAATATTGTCCGAATGTACATTGATGAGTGCTTCTATTTCTGTTGCATATTTAGTAATATTGCAACATGTACCGACGGAACCGGAAGAATTACGTAACTCAACACTCATATCAGAGCGGGATATTTTTTGTGATTGCCATTTTATTCTTCGGCGGTGTGGTAGTGTAGAATTAGGTACATAGTAATATCCACCTGTAATTTGTCCAACATAATATTGCCCATTACCATCAGGACTGATTACAACATCATCTATTTGCAGCCCTTTGTATATAGTCCATAACATACTACAAGATAATCCAGCAGCCACTTTGCTTTTGTCTGGATTGGCCACCATGAAAACGGGTATGTATTGTTTATTAAACTCTCTCCAATTTTCTGGTAATGCGGCAGATAAATCCTTGTATATATTGAAATCTACGCCTATATATCCGTCCCTTACGCACTCCTCGACATACATTCCACCTCTACCGAGCATTATTCTATTGTATTGCTTCATAATAATTTTTCTATAGTAGTTAAATGAATAAGAGGAGTTGACCTCTTATTTATATACATTGCTAAATCGTATTTATGTAAGTAATAAAATAGACTGTTTTTATTAGCATTACTAATAAACAGTGGCAATTTATAGAAAAAATGTTATGTGACAAAGAAAGAAGACAAAATATTCTTTGTATTTTATATTAGATTAATTTTATATGTTGAAAGTGAATGAATTAGTATATGAATTCTATCTGTAAATAATCTAATAAAACTATCAATCTATTTCTTCTATAAAGACTTTCTATTACTATTTCTTTTATCTGAGTTTAAATCTTTTTGTAGGAATAATTATATAATTTCAACTTTAACCTTAACTTTAAACACATTGGCTATATGTTCTATATCACGTTTCTTAGTTAATGTATTGCTACATGTCATCAAATACCAGCCGTTGCCAACTGCCTTTTGTGAACTTTTGTATTTTTTATCAAGCGTATTGGAAATCAGAGGTACTTTATTTTGTTTCATGCCTAAAGAACGTACACGTTCAGCACCTATTTCCATCACGAATTTGCGAAAGGTTTCAGATGCTTGTGGTTCTTGAATGACATTACCATTAGCAAAAGTAATCCTCAATCGTGTGGCGGCAGATATTTTCCCTTTAGGACCCGTCTTACCAATCTCCTTGTGTTCAACTTGAGGGTCAGGAAGGATTTCTTTGGCATCAGTAATATCGGCTGTGAAATTGCGTTTGCGGGATAGATGTACACTGATAGGAATTCCTGGTACATAATCAACTACAAGTACCAATTCACGTTGTACTTGTTTTAATGCCGGTGCAATTGTTTCTGTTACAATCGGAAGAATTTCTTTCTTAATGATATTTTCTTCCAAATCACTTACTTGCTTTTCAAGGTCTTCATTCAATGAAAGACCTTCTTTACGCAATGTTTCCATTGCTTTGTATAGATCGCTTAATCGGGACATGATTATATAACATTATAATTATTATTTTTTTCGTTGAGTATAAGAGGCTCAAATAATTGGCGTAGTTTACTAAATGACATACATTCTTTTAAAGTTAATGTAGAATTACCCCACCAACCTTCAACATAACGCTTAGTGTATCCTTCGATACTTCTGCGTGGAAATTCTGAAATTAAAGTATCCAGTAATGACCGATGAATATTTAAGTGATAGTTTGTTTCTTGGACAAATGGTTCCCATTTATTTGCTAAAATATCTTTATCTGCAATATCTATTATTTCTATTTGGTCAAGTTTACGGAATGTTTTAGAGAAAGCCTTTAACATCATGTCTTTTGCATCTAAATCACTATCAGGAGCACTATATCCCCAAATGGTTATGATACAAGCATTCTGTAAGAAGTAATCTAATACTCTCCATTGGTCTTGGATAAATATATCTTGTGAATAGTTTTTGTTTTTAGTAGGAAACATGAGTCGAGGCATCTTATATGCTTTGCCACATTCTGGACATATTTTATTATGAAAAGGTGCAAAGCGTTTACAATCCTCACATAAGCCTACTTCTACACAATTATGTAAGAATAGCATTTCTGGTAAATCGGATGTAATTTTATTCACTCGATTGTATGCTTGTATCAACAAAGGATCCCAGTTAAAAGTGGCTATACAATCTTTCTTGCGTAATGAGAGAATAAGATAGTCATAAAGCGCTGGAGAATCAGGAAGCTCCATTTGTTGATAATGCGATACAATACCATTCTCAATCTCAGTAACGACATTGATATACTTAGGATTTTCTACCAATTCGGAATAGATTGCTTCAACGTTATTACTTTGTGTTTCCAGTATCACTTCTTTCAATAAATCGCTCAACCCGATTTCCTGTAGAAAGTTATCCATAACAGGACTTTGCCGGCCATTTTTATCTCCATTGGGAATAGTGGCTTTTGTGGCACCTGCTCCCAATATAAATAAATGCGGTCGCTTTTTCATTGATTCTATTATTTCATGTTTGTTAGAACTTCTCATATTCTTCACTCGTTATAGGTGCATTTAGGAATCTACAATCAAAATTTCATCTTAAATTAAGGTCATAAACTAGTAGATAAATTTTATCTCACGACTCTTTACATAATTCAATGAGTTCTTCTATCCATGCTCTAAATCGGGTACATTTTTCCATTATTTTAGAAAACCCAATTTCTAATGCAATCAGGTTACCTTCCAATACTTTATCATAATCTTCTTTGATAGCTAATATCCGTTTGGAAGGTGCACCTTCCGGAGTTGTATTAATATCTTCCGGATTATCATAAGTATTGATGATTTGTTGGGCTTTCTCTTTTTGTTTTTCATCAAAGAATGAATCAAATCCTTCGTTTGAAGCAAAAAGTAAAGCTTCGAATTCGTGTAATTGTATGTAGGGAATGAAACGTGCATCTTTAATATCATCTTTTATGCATTGCTCCATTTCTTCAACCTGCCCTATATGACTGCTTTTTACACTCCATTTTTCTTTGTGGGGAACTTCCGGACAACGGAAGAAATCAACAAACATGGATACTACGAAATCTTTTTTTTCTGATTTTAATAACCGTTCTGCATCTTTTTTCAGATGTTGATAGTTTACAAAACCACCCCGGCCAGTTTTACTTGTACGTATCAAGATGGGAGTTACTTCGAAAATTTCATGCTTCTGTAAATAGGGAGCAATCAGTGTTCTGACAAATTCTTGTTCAGTTTGTCCTTCAACGATAATATAAAGCCTTTTCATGGTTGCCCTCCTATCACATTTTTTTCCCATATATCGCCGATACTGTACTCGTCAATCCATGCTGCTAAGTCTTCTGCATTAAGTCTATGGAATACAGTTTGTTTATTGTCTCTGTCTACTACAATGATCTCTTGCGGCTCAAAGCAGTTGACAAAATTCACCGACTGAGTTGCCAGGATGATTTGCTTTTTTAGAGAAGCTTTCCGTACCAATGCCGCTAATTTGTTGATAGCTGTGGGGTGTAATCCTAATTCAGGTTCGTCTATGATGACCGTTTCAGGTAACTCCGGTTGTAAAAGTAAGGTCGCTAAGGCTATAAAGCGGAGCGTTCCGTCGGAGAAACTGTTGGCATCCAAGTACATGTCAGATTCGACCTCTTCCCATTCCAAAGTTATAGTATCCGGAGATAAAGGGTTGGGCCTCAGTTTAAAACCTTTAAAATAGGGGGCAATGGAGCGTATTACTCCTTCTATCAGCCTGAATGTTTGTGGCTCATTCTCTTGTAGACGATACAGATAGGCTGCTAAATTAGAGGCATCGTGCCTTAATCTCTCATTGTCTCCAATTTTACACGCTTGTCTCATTGGAGAGTTTATGCTGGTATCATGGAAGTGATAGACGGTGAAGCTTTTTAGAAATGCACGTAAATATCCACCACGCCATTTAGGACTATGAAGGATTTCTGATTCTTCCACAGATTTGTCCCACCATGTTTTATTCCATTGACCTTCATAGTCTTTGGTCTTTTCTCCTTTTGTATTAAAGTAGTCGCCTGAGTATTCAATAAAGGCTTTTTCTCCAACAGTCGGTTTTAACTCAAAAAAGAAAGCATTGGTATTCTTGAAATCAATGAGACTTCGGATGAAACCTGATTGTTTTCTTCCTTGGTATAAGATACGTTCTATTCCTCCTTTACTGAGAATATAGCTACCTAAACGTTGGTTTAACATAGCTTGCACCAGTTCAAAGAAAGAGATGAAATTGCTTTTTCCTACACCATTGGAACCTATCAGCACGTTCAGGTTGTTCAGCTTAATCTTTGCGTTGCGGATAGATTTATAGTTTTCTATGAAGATTTGTTCTATCATACTCAATGTTTTTATTTCACAAAGTTAGAAAAAGAAATTGTATAAGTGGTATGAGTGATGATGTTTTCTGTATCATATAGAAAATACCCTCCTATTTTCTTTCCACCTTCTTCACCCATTGGAAATAACTCTTCAGCAGCGTTTCCTCCGGTATAAGTTCCGTCATCCCGTGCTCTTCCAGATACAGCTCCGTGGCCCTTGTGAACATCATCCCGTTCTTGAACTTATTCCTGCGCAGGAAGCGGTAATAATCCATTCTCATTTCATAGTTGATTTCCTGTTCCAGAATCTTCACGGCCTCCTCTCCCAGATAATTATAAGTCCTTGGGTCTTTCCCCACGCTGGGGCAGGGCAGAGAGAGGGTGACATTCCCCCGGTCCCGCCACGACACACCCTTTGGGCGGGGAGTGGTGAGCTGTAGCAGGCAACTGTAAAGGTTCTGATTTTTGGTGAAACGGATGGCACCTTCCACTGTGCAGTGCGCGTATGCGCTTTGCAGGTAAGCCGCGAGATAGGGCTTCACCTGAATGGTAACTGTAATCATTATGTATATTGTTTTGAAGTGAAAAATATTTCCATACGTTTGTGTCCCTGTGGCGGGGATTGTTCCTCGGAGCAGTGGAAAAAGGCAGATGTGTTACTCCGGCAAACGATGGAAAATCCAATGATTACGGTATGTCGATGTTGCTCTACGACCTGCGGGTCGTTTCTCTACGAGGAAGGGTGTCTTGCCCGTAGAGGAACGGATGGTTCCTCTACGGGTCAAAGTATCCGCCTCTGACCTTTGGTGCAAATATCTGTCAAATTAACATCTCAGGCAAAATAGGAAGGCGGTGTTTAAAGATGGTATTGTAATGAAACATTTGTCTTTACCGCCTGTTTGTGACGTAGTATATTCGCGTGCGACAACGTGCGAAAAAATGAATGAATATGAAAACAGTCTATTTAAACAAATTTATGAGTTCGGTGGTCACTGAACTCGAAATGAACGGGCAGTATGGCACCGCCCATGTATGCGGCAGCGTGCTGCGGTCGGTGATGGCTTTCGACGGCGAGGGGCTGCCCGTGTCCGGCATCACGCCCTTGTGGCTGAAGGCCTATGAGGGTTACCTGCTCCATAAGGGTGGGAAGGGTCTGGCGTGGAATACCGTCTCGACCTATATGCGTATGCTCCAGGCGGTTTATAACCGGGCTGTGGTCCGTAAACTGGCGGCTTTCATCCCCCACCAGTTCCGTGACGTGTTCACCGGGCGTAAGGTGGATCACCGGCGTGTGCTGGAACGGGACGATATGCAGAAGTTACTGTTGGACAGGGAGCCTGACATCACTTCCCCCGGCATGGCATGGGCACGCGCGTGCCTGGAACTGATGTTCCGTTTCCACGGCATGCCCTTTGTGGATCTTGCCCACTTGCGGAAGTCCGATCTGAAGGATGGCTATCTGACCTTGCGCCGCCGGAAGACGGGTATGCCGCTATCCGCCCGTGTGGACGGCCGTGCCATGCAATTGCTGGAACGCTACCGGAACCGGGACGACACTTCGCCCTACCTGCTTTGTTTCCTGGACGGGAACCTGAAGGGTATGGCCGCTTACAGGGATTACCAGCGGATATTGCGCCTGCTTAACAGTAAACTGCGCGCGCTTGCCTTATGGAAGAAGGTACAGGGCAAAGTGACTTCGTACAGTGCAAGGCATACATGGGCTACGGTGGGCAGGTATTGCCACATTCCCATCGAGGTCATTTCCGAAGGGCTTGGACACGCTTCCGTAACCACTACCGAGGGGTATATGAAAGGCTTCGGAAACAGCCGGATGGACCGGGCGAATAAGGTTATAATGAATTACATATATAAGGGGTGACTTAATACGGGTATGAATGGTAATTCGTTGATATGTAGTGTAATGTCAGGAAATTACCTTGTAGGTAACGGAGATGTGATTATGGCGCAAAAGTAGATAATATATTTCTAACTCCCAAGAGAAAGATGTTTTATTTGCCTGTTTACATGGATTAATTAACCGGCGATTTATATTAGGAAACAAATACTACAGGTTCTACAAGTTTCTTTTTCAGCATACGGGATGGAAAGGAGTTTTTTCGACTTGTTCGTTCAAATCCGTATATAAATTCCCTTACCCGTTTCCGAAATTCGGAGACGGGAAAAGGATATTGTACACCGTGAGCCGTATGTACGTATAAATTCTTATATATACCGGGATTTTATGAGCCTTGTTTCTTATCGTATCTGTGCGTATCTGTTACCTACAAGGTAATGTCGGTGTGTGTAATGGATAAAACCCAACAAATATCATGATAACACCCATGACACAAGCTGCCATTGCAGTACTCAACGACATCTATGCGGGAGGCGACACAGCCCGTACGGACGCCTGCCGTCTTATGGAGCAAGACCTGGATATCCTGCTGTCGAAGCTTCTAAGAGCCGGACTTATCAAATTGTCCGACCAGGGAGAACCCCGTAGTATACGGTCGTACAGTCCCGCGCGTGAATCCTCCGATGTCTCCCTTCTCGACATCCTCGAAGCCACTGGCGAGCATCTGAACTGCAACCATCCCACTACTGAAGAGTTCCACATGCGCTACGGTAAAGCCGCGCAGAAACTCGGTATAGTAAACTATATCACGCGTGAATATCTGAAGGAAATCAAGCTGTTTGAGTTGTAGACGTAATCCGAAGAATCCTTTGAAAAGCATCGCTTACATACTGCCCTTGTTCCTGCTGCTGTCCTGCCTTGCAGACCTGCATTCCCAAACCTTTGCCGTGAAGAGCGACCTGCTGACGGGAACGCTTTCCTCGCCCAACCTTTCCGTGGAAGTCAAATTCTCCGAGCGGTTCACGCTGGAAGCGGGTTTTCACTACAACCCTTTTCCGGCAGGTGGGGACAAGCGCTGGAAACACTGGTTCGTACAGCCTGAACTTCGTTACTGGATGTGCCAGCCCTTCGGTGGCCACTTCTTCGGCGCGCACCTGATGTACGGGGTATATAATGTAGGCGGCCTGAAACTCCCGCTTGGACTCTTCAAGGGCATCCGCTCTTCAAGATACGAGGGTGACTTCCTGGGACTGGGCGTATCATACGGCTACCACTTCATCCTCTCACCCCGTTGGAGCATCGAGGCAAGCCTCGGTGTCGGATTCCTGCACTCGGGCTATGAACGCTACCGCTGCCTGCATTGCGGCGAGCAGACCGGCGGCGGTCATAAAAACTTCATGGCTCCGACCCGTGCCTCGGTATCGCTGGTATACCTGATAAATTGAGAGTTGGGAATTGAGAGTTGAGAGCTGGAAGATGAAAATTGAAAGCGGTTTATAATTAGTAATTTGTAATTGAACATAGAGCATGAAAAACTTAATCCGTATTCCTCTTACATTGGCACTTCTGTTCGCCATATGCAGCTTCTGCCCCGGGCAGGAGTTCTACCGGGGAGAACTGTTTGTCACCGGACAGCATTTCTCGCTGACTGACGGACACCTGAACGTGGAACTTTCCGTAGACTTCGAAAGCCTGCAAATGCCTTCTGACGAATCCCTGACCGTGACTCCCGTGCTTAAAAGCGGTGAATCCGAACAGGAACTCCCCTCCGTCCTCATCAACGGTGCGGAGAAACAGAAAGTGTATCAGCGTACACAGGCATTGTCCGCGGGCAAACGTAACGGCAAGGCGCGTACTTCGCCCATTCCGGCAGTCGTAATCCGTGACGACGCTGCGGTCTCCCGCGCGTTTACCTATAAGGTTTCTATCCCTTACGAAGAGTGGATGGAACAGGCCGTCCTCCTGCTTCGCTCTCAGGAATGTGCCTGCCACGGGAAGAAAGGGGATATTTACGAGGATAAGATAGCGGACGGCATCCGCCTTCCCAAAATGAGGACGTCCCCTTTGGATGCGGATACCGACGTCGGTTTCCTTTCATTGGTGAATTTCATCCAGCCCGCACCGGACAAGGACACGCTGCACTGCATCACAGGTTCTATCCCGTACTTTGAACGGGAGGAAGACCGGAAGGACGGCAAGCAACTGGGTGAACTCTCCGAGGAAAAGCAGAACTTCGAGATTTACTACCGTCTTCGTGACGCTCTTCGTGATGTACGTCAGGAGACGGGCACGGAACTGGCTAAAGTCCGCGTAACGGGCTATGGCGCGCCCGTAGGTAACCTGAAGAAGAACGAGACCAACGCCCTGATACGTGCTCTTAAGCTGAAGGAATACCTGCGTGAAAACCGTCTGTCGGGCAAAGCCCTGCTGGAAGTGGACTGGATTCCTGAAGACTGGGACTCGATCACCAGCCTGGTTCGGGGAAGCGATATGATGCTGAAAGATGCCACCCTCGACCTTATTGATAATGTGGAGATCTCCAAAGGCCGCGAACGTATGCTGATGTCTCTTGCTGACGGCAAGCCTTACAGGTATCTCTCGGAGAAGATATTCCCGGCGGTGATGCGCGTGGACTACCGGATAGAATATACGCGTAAGCCTCTGGATGCTACCGAAAGCCTCCAACTGCTGCGCAGCGGAAAGCAGCGCGCCCTGCGCCTGAACGAGTTCTTCGCCGTAGCCGGCAGCTATCCGGCAGGCTCCACCGAATATAATGACGTCCTTGACCTTGCTGCCCGACTTTTCCCGGACAGTCCGGAAGCCAACATCAATGCCGCTGCGGTTGCCTTGAGCAAAAAGGAACTGTCCAGGGCACGCGGGTATCTGGAACGTTTCGCCACCCTCCCGATGGCTTATAACAATATGGGCATCCTCTGCCTGCTCGAAGGTAACCGTGACAAGGCAGAGGTGTACCTTACGATGGCTGCTGCGGCCGGAGTGGAACAGGCGGTTAAGGCATTGGAGAAATTAAAAGCAGAGAATTAAGAGATGGGTAATACAAAATAACCATAAACGGTATAATATATGAAAACGAGTAACTACCTATGGGCGGTGCTGGCAACGGCCACCCTTTCACTGTCCGCATGCGGCAGCGATGAAAACGAGAATGTAATTCAGCCGAAGGAAAAGACTGCGAAACTTGAACTGACCTTGGTGGGTACCCCTGCTGACAGCCGCGCTACGGGGACTTTGCCTACCACGGATGAATCCCAGATCAACCGCCTGACGGTGGCTGTATTCACCGGAGCATCGGGCAACCCTGTCAATGCCCTGCGGGAATTCACGGGCGATGACATCAAGGCTGCAACAGGTGGTACCGGTAAGAAGATTACGATGCTTTGCGAACCCGGTAACGGACAGACCATCTATGTGGTGGCCAATGCCTCTACAGGACTTTTTGCGGGAGTTACCAACCTTGCCGGTTTCAAAGCCAAGCTGATGCTACTTTCGGAAACCACCAAGGCTGCGGGAGCCGGTGCGGCAACGGATACGCAAAAGGCCAACAACCTCCCGATGCTGGGAAGTACCACCGGAAAGGATTTCACGGCGGGAACGGAAACCGAGGCGAACATAGCCCTGTCCCGTCTTGTGGCGAGGGTATCTATCAGCAGCGTCAAGACGGCTTTCGATCCGGTGGGACGGTTCAAGGACGCGACGTTCAAGGTGGATGCGATTTACCTGAAGAATGTCGACAGTTCCGTCAATGCGGACAAGACAGGCGGTGCCCCCATTAACGGGGGACATGAGGGTGCAGTCGTTACCCAATACCTGTACGAGGCGGTGACCGGCCATACAGCCAATGCAGAGCTTACTACCCCGTACTACTTCTACACATTTCCGAATGTTGACTCAAGTAAGCCGACTAAACTTATCATTAAAGGATTGTTTGATGCGGATGGGAGCGGTTCTACCAGTGCTCCCATAGCCCGTTATTATCCTATTACTATTAACAAGAAACAGGCGAACACCACCATTTCAGGAGGAGCGGGTACGGACAAAGGCAGTATAGCTGCTAATACACGTTACGTGCTTACCGCCGTCATCAAGGGTGAAGGCGCAGCCGATGACAAAACGGATATAGACCCCGCCACCCTGCAACTCACGGTTACTGTTGCTGATTGGGCACTCACCATCAGTCAAAATGTAACTTTCGAGTGATAATTTATACGAGACTGACATTATAAACCAATCCGTAGCAGCTATGCGAGTATCCGGAATCTCCCCTGTCTTTCTGTTCCTTCTTTTTCTCCTCTGCTGCACCTCGTGCGTGCGTGAGGATATGGAAGGTTGTGCCCGTTACGAACTGCATGTCCGCGCGGTGGATGCTGACGGGAACGATCTCACCGGAAGCGGAGTCTTGCAGAAATCGGATATCTACCTCTTTAATGAGCGGGGTTTCGTCAGGATGATTCCCTCCGATGGCTTTTCTGACTTTTATTTTGGAGAGGACAAAGGCGAACGTCTCACGCTGGTAGCCTGGGGAAATCTGAAAGAAGATACCCTGATTACTACGGAGATAGCGCCGGGCACCCCTCTGAAAGATGCGAAACTTCAACTCCGGCAATACGCCCACGGCACACATCTCCCGCTTACGGACCTGTTCTATTGCCGCAAGGAAATAGGGGAGACGGAAACCCGTAGCGTGGAAGGTGCGGATATTACGCTCGTAATGGAACGTATGGTGGCGGGCCTCAGCATACGCACGCGTTATCTTTTCGAACGTTATCCTTACAAGGGTGAAGCGTACCGCTTCATTGTGCACTGCATCGGTACGGAAATGGATTTCACGGGCGAGGCTGCCGGGAGCGGGGCCGGATATGAACCGGCTTCCGTTACCGACGCTAAAGGGGATGTCTATGCGCCGCCTTTCCACATCTTCCCTACCGGAGAGGGGAAGCCGTTGGAAATTGATATCTACCGGAAAGGGGAGAAGCTGTTGACTATCACCAAGGATAATGAATTCCGTCCTTTGTATGCTCCTGTGGGTAAACAGACTAACATAGATATTGACTTCCGCTATGCGGAGGTTCAGGTCGTTGTGAGTGTGGTTCCCTGGGGTACGGTCAGTCAGGATGTGGAAATGTAAGCAAGAATACAATGATCAGGTTATTTGAATACAGAGTATACCGTACACAGGAAGAGCCTGTTCCATTCTGCTGGAAAGTGCTTTTCGTGCTGTTCATGCTGGGCACGCTACTGGCGATGGCGGCCGTGTGCAGTTCCTGCCAACCGGAAGAGGATATGGAGGTTATAGGTGTGGAGGAAGACCAGCCTGCTACCATCCGGCTGGAAGTGCAGGGTGAGGAACTGGTGAATATCGCTACCCGTGATATTAATGAGAGTGTGGTCAGTAATCTTCATATTCTGGTGTATAACAGTTCGGGAGAACTGATCGGTCAGAAATATCAGACGGGTAGTTCTACGGTTACCGTGAATACCCGTAGTGCTACCGGATGTACCATCTATGCCGTTGCTAATACGGGTAAGGCTGACTTGTTCAAGGGATATGCCATACATAAGGAGTCATATCTGAAAAGTATAGTATATAGTATTACCAATTGGGACGACCTGGGTAAAGGTACTAATTTGCTAATGACCGGAAGCATGAAGAGTGTGAATATCAGGGCGGGAGCGCAGACTTTATCAACACGACTGGTATTGACCCGCATGGTTGCACGAGTTGAGTTGAAAATCAAGGTGAAAGAAAGCAGTGGGATTACCATTACGGATTATTCCGTAAAGAATACCCCTTCACTTTCCTATTATATTGCCCGCGCATCGGAAGATGCCGTTCAGACTGCTACTGCCGCACATTGGAAAGAAAGCGGTGTTATCACTACGTCCGGAGCAACTTCGGTAAGTAAAACTTTCTATATGTTTGAGAACCGTAGGGGGACTAAATCCATTTCCGCCCAAAAGGATAAAACGACTGCCAATGCACCTGCCAAAGCTACTTACGTAGTCATTCATGGATTGGTGGGTGCTGTAACCGTGACGTGGACCGTGTATCTTGGCGAGAATAATACGAGTGACTTTAATATCAAACGGAATGGTAATTATAGGTATGACATTACTTTGAATGACGTTGCGGCAACAGATACAAGGGTTGTTGTCGATTTTACGGGGACAGAGGATTTGAGTAGTGCAGGTACGGCAAATTGTTATCTTGCTAAAAAGGTAAACACATGGTATAAGTTTAAAGCTACGGTGAGAGGAAATGGAGCTGCCACCGCAGCATTGATATCTCCAACCGGAAGTGCTTTGGCTGCTAATGCTGCAATCAGCCCTGCAAGTGCAGAGCTTGTTTGGGAAACGAATGGCCATGGGAAAATCATTCAAGGAGTGATTTTAAAAGACGGATATGTCTATTTCAAAACCGGTCCGACAACAGAAGGGAATGCGGTGATTGCAGTAAAAGGCAGAAGTGGCAACGTGTTGTGGAGTTGGCATATTTGGAAAACTCATTTTAATTTGGCGGAAATGCCTGCACAAACGTATAAGACGAATCCAAGAAGTGGAATGAATGGTACAATTTATTCAGACGTTTTGCCGGCAAAACGTACACTGGTTATGATGGAATGTGATTTAGGAGCAGCTAGTAATGCTGCTACCAATAATGATGAGGTAGTGAAGACGTTTGGATTGTATTATCAATTTGGGCGTAAAGACCCTTTCCCAACAGCAAAGAACAGAGAAAGAAGAATTGATAATAACTCAGAAACAGTAGATGTTTTTGATCGAGATGGAAGTAAACTGAATGCAGCTACATTGAGAGGGGAGAAGTATCAGGTCATGAATCGTACAGTTTCATCATCCGTACAGTCAATTATCAGTTATTCAATAAAACAGCCGTTGACTTTTATTTTATGTAGTGAGGATAATTCTTATAATTGGATTTATGGAGCCATAAGTCAGTCTGAAGCATGGAAAGCTTCCAATCGGTTGTGGGGTGGTAACCTTAATAATGAAACAAGTAGTAAACGTCTTGATACTAAGTTTGCAGGTAAAACAATCTATGACCCTTGTCCTTCGGGGTGGTGTATGCCCCCTCAAGATACATGGACTAATTTTACAACCACTCTTTTGGATGGAGATAGAAGTAGTAATTATAATATAAATATTGCGAGTTTATATAATTGTCCAATCGAGGATCAGAAAAATTATGTAGATGGTGATAATTCTGGATTTGTGAGTTCCACCGGAGTTTTTGGCCGTCGTTATTATATTAATGGCAATACAGGTGATAAAGCATTTTATCCTGCATCAGGTTATAGAAACGGTATTAATGGGCAAGTCTGTGATGTTGGTGCCAGTTCATGTGTATGGTCATCATCCCCAGTCAGTGCTGATTTGCCGCAAGGTGCTTGCTTGAATACGAACATTACGTGGGTATATCCAGTTAGTAGCCATAGTCGGGCAAATGGATTTTCTGTACGTTGTGTTAAAGAAACATCTTTGTAAGTAAATATATATCAAACAGATGATAGTAAAGATGTGAATGGGAATATAGTTTCTGCATACTTTAACGAACCTTGCTTTACTATAGATAAGTAATTTTGACTTATACATCATCTTTACTAATCAGCGAAAAAAAGTCTCGGCTGATTTGTAATCTGCACTCCCTCCTCAGGGTATCAGGATTGGCAATCCGACTAACATCAGGTGAAAAAATGTTCCTATTCGGACTATAAATCCTAAAACAAAGAACAATTGGATTACAAATCCGACCGAACAATAAATAGAAAACGGACGGCGAAATGTAACTTTTACGACGGCTGACTGTGATTTTGCTTTGATTACGGGAGCTCCTCGAATTGAACCCTATATTTGCTTCTTGTTTTTAATATCAAGTAACTATCTAATTCAAAAGGACTATGCATCACGCACTGTCCTTTTCTTATTAGAACTTTAAACACCCGAATATCTTACTAATTTAGTTTTCGTCATTACCTGTCTAGCCATGCTCCTACCTTCTCTTTAAAGAAGAAAGTATAGAGGAATGCTCCTATCCAGCTTGTAAGGACTACCAGCAGGATTGCCATAAGTTTTTTTTCTTTTGGTATTCTCAGGCAACCTATTTCCCAGGCGCATCTTATAGTCAGAACTATTCCAACGACCCAAATAGCAAGAATATTCATACCTGTATAAATTAAATGAGAGATAGTAGATCGAGATATAAAGGTTTATATGACAGTCTTAATCAAGCTGCTTTTTTACTTCATCTTTAGCTTTGTTATAATCCTTTTTTATTTCTTTTTTTACCTTTTCCGTACCTTGTTGCACGTCTTTCTTGGTTTCTTTCCAGGCATCTTTAACTTTGTCGGCACCATCCTCTATTTTGTTAGAGGCCTTGTCTAATGCGTCATTTACGTTTTCTTTTGCATTTTCAATCTGCTGTTCTGTCCGGTTCTGTTCTTTTTTGTCCCGACAGGATGATGCGGACAGTGCAAATAAAATTGTCAGTGTGATAAACATTATCTTTTTCATATAGTTCTCTATTTTTGCTTGTTATACAATATGCTTTAGGATTTCCGGTGGAGAAACCAGTTCTCCACCGGGATGAAGATTTAGACTTCATACTGTCGGAAGATCAAGTTATTTCTTTTCCGATTTTTTGTTTGAAGCAGCAGGCTTACTTTCTTTAACTTTGCTTTGGGTACACTTTTTGCCACCCTTTGCTTCCATCTGTTTTTTTTCGTTCTTTGTTGTCATAAAATTTAGTTTTTAAGTTAAACAATAGTAGAACTGGAAGTCTTATTTGTTTCCGTTCTTAGCATTTCCATATTCACACCAACGCATTTCTCCTTTAGGGATATGGGAGAGTATCTCGCTACTCCGTTCCTTGGCTAGTTTTTCATCTGTCTGGCGTACTTCCTTTTCCGTACGTTTGGTGCCTTTAGGTTTACGTTGAAGTAGTCCGTCAGTACTTCTGACTTCCTCCAGTGGATTCTCAATATATTGCCATTCTTCTTTGAGCCTCGTACTTTTGCCTTCGTTCCATGGTCCGCGGGCTTCCTTTCCTTTGGAATCATTAAAATAAAGGTTACTGTATCGGGGGGATGTTTGGAATACTCCCGGAGGAAAGTTAGGCTGAATAGTTTCCAGAGCGGCCTCAAACTGTTGAAAATGGGTCACTTCGCGAGTCATAAGGAATGTGAGCGTTTCTTTTACAAGTGGGTCATCCGTAAGTGGGATAAGGTTTTCGTAACCTATCTTGGCACGTGCTTCACCCGCCATGTTGGAACGGAGGTCCACTGTCAGGTCAGCATTGGCCGATACATAGGTGGCACACCATGGGTTCCCGTTGCTATCGGTCAGCACGGGACTACCGGGAGCTGTTACCAGAAACGCAGGATTGGTGAAGGCTTGGTGGATAAGATCCTCTTTGCCTGCTTTTCCTCCCATCATGGTACGCAGAGGAGTATCTTCCAATACATCCTTCATTTCTCCGTTTACTGGTCCGAGGAGCATCTGGATGGTTGCACCTACGATTTCAAGATGGCCGAACTCCTCAGTGGCAATATCCATGAGCATGTCATATTTGTCAGGGTAGGGGTTATGGCAACTGAATGCCTGTACAAAATACTGTAGAGCGGATTTCAACTCACCGTTGGCCCCTCCGAATGCCTCAAGCATCACACGAGCAAAACGAGGATCCGGCTGTGATACACGGGCATTGAACTGAAGATCTTTTACATGGTAAAACATAACAGATTCATTTTTAAGTTAATAATTCAGGTTAATTTTAGATGTACATCTGTATATTAAAGATAGGAATATCCTTGCCGGGCCGTATATACAGACCGGAAGAGGTTTATCCAATCAAGTCAAGAGGGTAAAGTTGTCGGTAGAGATATAAATGAGAAAGGATCGGAGAAAATGAATTTTATTCCTCCAGTTTGTCCAGTTCAGACATATATTTCTTTATATAATGACAATTTCCGTCGCATATCCTTTTCCGCACTCCCACGGAAAGGGAAGAGTCCATACATTTGTTTCCGAACAGACAGCTGCACCTGAGTCTATACGCTTCCAAGCTTTTATTCCTCTCATCCGTACGGCCCTCTGTATAGGCGGACAGGCATAGCGTGTACAATTCTTCATAACTCTTTTCCCGCAGGGATGCGGGAGTATATTGGCATTTATTGTTCCATTTCATATTCATTAATCATTAATTCAAGTGAAATGGATCGGGAAGCATTGAAAATACATCCCGTAATTTTAGTTGTTTGTTATAGTAGCCTATTTTTTGGCTTCTAAAGCAGCTGCATGGACTTTACTTTTCAGAGTGTCAGCCTTTTCGGCAACGTCAAAGGTCGCATCTGCAACCTTGTCGGCGGTTTTGGTACTTGCATCCAGTGCTTTGTCTCTCACGGTTTCTGCAAGGCTTTCAGCACGATCGGCAATCTTTGCCATGGCATTATGAATTTTCTTTTTTAGCATCTTGGCTTTTGCCGTACGTGAAAAACGTTGAGCAAGTGCTCCGATGGCCGAACCTATTGCCAGCCCAATCAAAAAGTTAGATTTACTAGTTTCCATAATCAAAAAGGGTTTAGGTTAATAAAAATTTAAATATCAGTTCTCTTGGGATGACGAAAGAAGGATATGATCCACAATAATAGAACTGCACCGATAACAGAGGTGAAAAGGCTACCCAGAAGGCCTGTGGTAGTAATTCTCAACAAGCCGAATACCCAGCCACCCAATACGCCACCTACAATACCTACGAGTAGGTTAATGAGAAGTCCGAAACCGCCTCCTCTCATAATCTTGCCGGCTATGAGTCCGGCAACGATTCCAATGATAATGTACCAAATAAAATACATAATATTAAGTTTTAGTTAAAATAATACTGTTGGAACAGATGGCTTGAGGAATCATATCAGACGGAAAACCATCGGTCCCGTTTTGAAAAAAAACATGCTGTGTAAGAAAATAGTTTGGGTGTAAAAAAGGATTTAACAACAATTTTCATTTTAATAATAGGCTGGCTGGCTATATTAGTACTGTTTATGTGTTTATCCTATGTAGTGTTTTATTGCCAAGTAACTATGTCATGCAGTCAATATTTCAAACTTGTAATTGATAAAAGTTGTGGCCTAATATTTTGATAATAAATGATATAACTCCATATGTCGTTCTTTCTGATGGCCGTTGGCTGAAGATGTATAACAACCGAAGATGCCTTGATACTATGGTATTGAATTCTCTCAGAGTCGTTTATAAGTAAACATAATCCTTCTTTCATCGTTATAATCTACACATATAAGATTTATGATATGAAAGGATTATTGTTAATTGGAATTTTTATGTTTTGCCCCGTTTCCATCTTATGGGGACAGGATAGGATACAACAATACGCAGGGACAGCCATGCCGTATCCTGTTGTGAAAGACTCGTTTGGCTTTTTTCAGGATAGTATGGTTCCGTTTTATATTAATCATCTGGGAAGACATGGAGCGCGTTTTCCAACTTCAGGAAAGGCTTTGAATAGAGTGAAGGAGATTTTGGAATTGGCTCAGCGAGAAAATAGGCTAACATCAGGAGGGGTAACCTTGCTTTCTACAATACAGAATCTATCGGAAACTTTTGACGGACAATGGGGGAAGTTATCAGTGGTGGGAGAGGAGGAACAACGGGGTATTGCCAGACGTATGATAGAACGCTATCCACAGTTATTCAGTGATTCTGCCAAAGTGCAGGCAATTGCGACATATGTTCCCCGTTGCATACATAGTATGGATGCATTTCTTGCTTGTATGGTGGAGTTTAATTCTTCTTTACACATACAACGCAATGAAGGGAAGCAATATAATGATATTCTTCGTTTCTTCGATTTAAACCAATCTTATGTTGATTATAAAGAAAATGGTGATTGGCGTCCTATATACGAGACTTTTATGCGACGAAAGATTTCTCCTGCTTCTGTTATGAAAAACTTCTTTTTGGAATCAGGGCAGGAAACAGATAAGGAGGCAGAGGAATTTGTCATGGCTTTATTCTCCATTGCTGCCATACTACCAGATACAGGTACTCCGATAAATTTGGATGGTCTTTTCACAATAGGTGAATGGGATAATTACTGGCAGACTCAGAATTTACGACAATATATGAGTAAAAGTTCTTCGCCGGTTGGGCAGATGCTGCCTGTTGCAATTGCATGGCCTCTGCTATCAGAATTTATTCATTCAGCTGATGAAGTGATAAAGGGCAAGTCGGATATTAGGGCGAACTTTCGTTTTGCTCATGCAGAGACGGTTATTCCTTTTGTAGCATTAATAGGTATAGAAGGAACGGATGTTCAAGTTGTTGTTCCTGATTCTGTATCTAAATATTGGAAAGATTATGAGATTGCTCCGATGGCTGCTAATGTACAGTGGATTTTTTATCATGACAAGGCTCGAGAAATATGGGTGAAATTTCTTTTGAATGAAAAAGAAATGACACTTCCTGTTTCAACTTCCCGTTTTCCTTATTATCGATGGGAGACTGTCTGCATGTATTTAAAGAAACGGGTTGAAATGGCGAAAAAGGTACTTGAATCTTTTTCAGATGATTGTAAATAAGGTAGATATGGGTTGAGTATTGGTGTGGTATGATTGTGATAGAATTGAAAAAGTATCTGTATTATCCCGGCGGTATAGAAATCATTATATACCGTCGGGATTTTTTTTGTTACATTGGATTTATATTAGTGGGGTGATTTGAGGATAAAGTGTGCGTACTATTTTTTCTCTTTTGCCAAATCAGCCAATTCATCCTTTTCAACGTAAATCGTTCGTGTTGGGAATGCGAAATCAATGCCTGCTTTATTGAATGAGTCTAGAATCTCCATATTTACATTTGAAGTTACCATTAAAATATCTCCCTGTTTTTCTATAAAATATATGTACATGATGTTCAGTGCAGAGTCTGTGTATTCTGTAAAAACAGCTATGGTATCTGATGGTTTGGAAGATACATTTTCTATTCTTTTAGGAATGGCTTTCAGTATATTTAAAGCTTCTTTCATTTTTTCGGATGTTGTGTTATATGTCAATCCAAGTTTCAAGACGACTCGACGCATCGGTTCGGAAGAGATATTTATGATAGAAGCATCTGTAACTTTATAATTAGGGAAAGTGATGATACGTTTATTGTAGTCCATGATTTTTGTACTTCGAACTCCAACATCAATCACAGTACCTTCGATATTATCCACGCGAATCGTATCACCTATGTTGAAAGGCTTATCTGTCAATATAGTGAAAGCGCCGAACACATTTTTTACAGTGTCTTGGGCTGCTAAGGCAAATGCGATACCTCCAATACCCAGAGTACCTAATAATGCACCAATATTGACTCCAATATTACTTAAGGCCATTACAAGACCGATTATCCACACAATGACCAGTATTGTCCGTCTGATAATGGGCATCATTTTGTTGTTTTGTCCATCCGATTGTCGTCCCCAGTAGATTTGCAATAAACTACTGGATAATCGGGCAAATATCCATGTGATATCCAGAATAATCAGTATCTTGTAAGCATTATCTATTACTTTTACAAAACTATCCGGAGAAACAAGCCTGTGAATAGCTATCCAAATACCTAATAACATAATTGCAAACTTGACGGGCGATTCTAAAGAATAATAAATTATATCATCCAGCCGATTATTGGTACGGGTGATAAATGGATTGAGTACTTTTCTGCTGAAGAATGATATTAACTTCATCAAAACAATTGTTCCTAAAATAATAAGTATGGAAATACCCCAGTCTTCTAAAGTATTTCCCCAGATTTCTCTTTCTAACATAGCTGGAAATTTTTTAATTAAACATTTTATGGAATATCCTTGATTTTGGATGATGTAAAAACAAACGGATAAAGAAAAATTCCTATTCATAATCAAGTAAATTATGTATATGAAAAGAAATATTAAGATAATTTGCATTACTCCATTGGAGATGGTTAAAAACATTGGAGGCGTTTTTATAATGCTTAATGTGATGTTGTGTTATACTTTTTTCTTACTAAACTATAATTTACATTTATAGTGGGAACCATCTTATTATTTATTTTGTTAAGTTACTCATCAATTTTAAATTAAATAGTTATGGAAAATGGAGTAATGATGCAGTATTTTGAGTGGAATCTTCCGAATGACGGAAAGTTGTGGAAACAGTTGAGAGAGGATGCGTCGCATCTACATGAAATAGGTGTGACAGCGATCTGGATACCACCTGCATATAAAGCAGATGAACAGCAGGATGAAGGATATGCTACTTATGATTTGTATGATTTGGGTGAGTTTGAACAAAAAGGAACTGTGAGGACTAAATACGGAACGAAAGATGAATTGAAGGAGATGATTGATGAACTTCACAAAAATAAGATTGCTGTATATCTGGATGTCGTTTTGAATCATAAAGCAGGTGGTGATTTTACGGAAAAGTTTATGGTGGTGGAAGTAGATCCTGATCAAAGAAATAAAGCTTTGGGGAAACCTTATGAAATACAAGGATGGACCGGATATAGCTTTCATGGACGTAAAGATAAATATTCGGATTTTAAGTGGCATTATTATCATTTTTCCGGGACTGGATTTGATGATGCTCGAAAGCGAAGTGGTATATTTCAGATTCAAGGAGAAGGAAAAGCCTGGAGTGATGGTGTAGATGGAGAGAATGGCAATTACGATTTTCTTTTATGTAATGATATTGACCTGGATCACCCTGAGGTTGTCGCCGAACTGAATCGTTGGGGCAAATGGGTTTCAAATATGCTGTGGGAGAATATTGGAACGGTGACTTGGAAACATTGGATAATTATCTGGAAGCAGTAGGGCATAAAGTTAACTTGTTTGATGTTCCGTTACATTATAATATGTTTCAGGCATCACAAGAAGGAAAAGATTATGATTTGCGGAATATTCTGAAGAATACTTTAGTGGAGCACCATTGTGAACTTGCTGTGACTTTTGTTGATAATCATGATTCGCAGCATGGAAGTTCTTTGGAATCACAGGTTGAAGATTGGTTCAAGCCATTGGCGTATGGTCTTATTTTTATGATGAAGGATGGTTATCCCTGTTTGTTCTATGGTGATTATTATGGGGTGAAAGGAGAGAAATCGCCACATACTAAAATTATAGATATTCTATTGAATGCAAGGAAAAAGTATGCGTATGGTGATCAAGTTGATTATTTCGACCATCCATCAACCGTAGGCTTTATTCGTACAGGAGATGGGGAACATGTTAATTCAGGCTTGGTATTTTTAATCTCGAATGATGAAGCGGGAAGTAAAACGATGTGTTTAGGGAAAGAACATGCAGGTGAAGTGTGGTGCGAAATTACCGGAAGTATTCCGGATGAAGTAACTTTGGATAAAGAAGGAAATGGAGAGTTCTCTGTGGATGCGCGTAATCTTGCTGTTTGGGTAAAAAAAGCATGAGATGACGGAACAATTCATAGGAAAGAAAAAGTTAAGCCTATCCTTATTAATCAAGATTGTAAAGGATACCGGACAAGGGTTTATTGATGATAGTGTCACTAGATTAAGCGGATCGTTAGCTTATGCGACACTATTTTCAATTATCCCCTTTCTTTCTCTTTTAGTTACTATTGGGGTAGCTTTGCATATGGATTTGGCTAATCAGTTGTATATTCAGTTGGAACCGATAGTGGGAGCGGAGGTAATTGGGGCACTTCGCTTAATTATAGAAAATGCAGAAAGAACGGACTCTTCCGCATCTGCAGCTATTGTTAGCCTGGGAATTTCTATATTTGGTGCTACTACCATTTTTGCAGAAATACAAAGTTCCTTAAATTCGATTTGGGGAATAAAGGCCGTGCCAAAGAAGAGTTGGCTGAAATATATTCAGAATCGGTTACTTTCATTCTCGATAATTTTAGTATTTGCTTTCGTGCTTCTGATAACATTTAGTATAACCAATATTATTGGAAACTTGAGCAATAAGTTTATGGCCAGCTATCCGGAAGTGGCAGGGTTTATTGTGAAAGTTGTGGGACAAGTATTAAACATAGGTGTTACAGTTATTATTTTTGTATTGATTTTTAAGGTTCTGCCTGATGCAAAAATAAAAAGTAAGGATGTTTTTATTGGAGCTGTAGTGACAACGCTATTATTGTTGGTAGGGCAATGGGGAATATCCTTTTACATCGGAATTGCGAATGTAGGAACTATCTATGGTGCAGCGGCATTCATGGTTGTTTTTATTACATGGATTTATTATTCTGCCATTATAGTCTACGCAGGTGCAGAGTTCACTAAAGCATGGGCTAATGAAATGGGAAGCAAAATTTTCCCGGATGAATATGCGGTAGCAACGAAAGTGGTTGAAGTACGTGAGGCTTGACAACTGGAGGCCCTTATCTTGCATTCCGGTCAATAATAGTAATATTAGTACTGGGGGATATCATAAACGACTTAAAGAATATCATGTCATACAAAGTATACCCCCGTAAAAGTAATCATCTAAATAATACCGTGGTTAAGAATTTCTTTTTGGGGTAAAAGAAAAAGAGCCCAATGCAATATCGGACTCTTTCTCAAATGAGTAAACAATTTACTGTCAAACTTTTTGGGGTAGTTCATTAGAATCTGTACCCATATCCCAGCATGATAGCTACATTGTCATCCTTGGCAAACATAAACCTAGCCTCGGCATTCAGATAACTACGTTCGGAGATAGGTAGTGTAATACCCCCTCCCAGATTAAAGGCGAATTTGGTGGAGTTGCTTCGGTCTATTTCTATTTCTTTACCGTCTACTTCCATACTCTTTTTCCCATAGAAATTATTTTGCATGCCGATGCCTGCAAGAGGGTATACGGAAAATCCCTGACCGTCTTTCTTGAAATTGAATACATAATGGAAATTCACGCTCACATCCAATCCGGTAATCTTGTCTTTAGGAAAATAGAAAGTTACATCCGGAGCAATCCGGAGATTATTCGCTATCGCGTAACGTCCTTGTACTCCCAAACCGAACCTCTCATAGTTCGTTTGATAACCGATGTTGCCCATCAAAGAGCTTTCACCTTTAACTGTCTGGGCATTTATGCCCACAGATGCCAATACAATCATGGCCAGCAAAAATAATTTTTTCATAATTAAGGCATTTAGTTAATAAAATATTTATTTAAAAGAAGAATGATCTCCTTTTAATGGAAATAACAAACGTTTGCTTACATTTGTTTGCTATATATTGTTACATATACAAAGATTTTTGATGTTAAGATACGAGCGCTTTTCTCAATTTTTTATAAAGCAAAAAATGATGTTAATTCCGTTTTTATAACCTGAACCATTTTTTTCAATGCTGTGTTTTTAGTATATGGCAGGGATTAAAGTTGGTTACATTTGAATTGCCAGTTTGTAGAGAAAGGAGCACGTGGTATATTACATTGTCGTAACTGACTGAACCTGCATTGTTACGAAAGGATAAAATATCAGGATTGTTTCATTATTAAAATCTACAGCCATGAAAAGTCTAAGTTTTGATTTGCGGATCAGGCTAATAGCCAGTTCTGTCATCGGGGCAATCGTTTATTTCTTTTCAAGTTCCCGCAGGTAGTAAAGTGATAATAAAATAAAGGATCGCAGGATATGCCTTTATATTGGAAATAAGCGGATGATATATCTATCTATATATTTACATGTAAATTTCAGAACTGAGTGTGTTACTTTAAAAAATAGTTTATGTATTTTTTATGGTACATTATTATCGGGACTTATAACAGAAAGAAAATTAAACTTTAATTATTTTAATCGTTTAAAACCAACTTAATTATGGAAAATAGAAATTCTAGTTTATGGATCGGCCTGGGAATAGGTACGGTCATCGGTACTCTGGCTTATCGTTTCTCACGTACTTCAAAAGCCAAGAAATTGAAGGAAAAAGTATTTAACGCTTTTCATAAGATAACCGGTCAGACGGAAGACCTGTTAGATGAAGCTAAGGAAAAAGTGGCGGATACCGGAAAAGTTGTAGTGGATAAGGCAGTCGATAAAGTTCAAGATGGCGCTGATGCTGTAAAGGACGCATTGAAAGGTGCGAAGAAAGATGTCAAACAAGGAGCTGAAAAGGCCAAGACAGAAATAAAGGAAGGGTATGAAGATGTAAAAAAAAGAAGCAAGTGAAAACTTAATTGATTTTTTTATATATCATTCTGTTAGTAGTAATATCTTATATAAAGAAGAATTATGATTGGATTTGTAATATGGATTATAGGATTGGTCTTAACTATCAAAGCTGCTCTAGAGATATGGCGTATTCATGCGCCGGCGGAAAGAAGGTTAATAGCCATTATCCTGGTAGTTTTGACCAGTTGGGTAGGATTGTTGTTCTATTACTTTTATGGTAAGCCTCGTATGGCACAGTGGCTGGGCACCGGTCTTGAAAGGTATTGATGGTCACATAGCTGTTTATGCTGAATAGATAGGAATATCCCAAAATAAAAATGTGTTGGTTGATAGAAGTGACCGATTTATTTTTGTTTTGGGATGTTTGTATAGGAGTATACAAAGGTAATGTCAAAAGTATATGAGACTTATCATTATAATAATATTTTAGGCACGGATTACGCGGGGTAAATTAAAACCGTGAAATCCGTACCTAAAAGAATGCACAGAGAGAGGTATTTTCTTCTTGTCTGTCTTACCAATATTTTTCGATTCTATCATAGCCGAAAACGTGACTACGTTCATCTTTGATATCTTGCAGCTTATGACAAATTATTTGCGCTCCGATCATGCTGAAAGTGATTCCATTTCCGCCATATCCCAGATCGAAAAATATTCGTTCCTTGCCGGGCCAATTGCCGATGAAAGGTAGCCCGTCTTTGGTGCTACTGAAGGTACCGCACCATGCCATTTCTGTTTTGAAAGGGATATCGGGGAATAGTTTTCTGATTTTTCTCTCCAAGATACGGATTTTCTTTCTGAGTAGTGAGTCACGGTGTTCTGGATCGCTGAACTTTTCATCCTCACCACCTACAATAATACGGTTTCCGTCGGTGGTACGGATATAAAGATATGGATCGGCTGTTTCCCAAATCAGGCAATGTTCCGGCCAGAGATATTCGGGGGCTACCGGATGTGATATGAGTGCATAAGTAGAAGTCAAATCCATAATTTTTTGGGGAAGGAATTGTCCGGCCTCAAATCCGGTGGCTACGATTACATATCCGCACTTAATTTTATTTCCTTTGTCTGTTATCATGATACAGCCATCAGATGTTTCAGTGCACTTTTTTATGTTGGTATGGGTAAAGACCTTCAGACCGTTCTCCTTCATATGATAGGTGAGCAGTCCGGTTGCAGCTCTGTAGGCATCCATCTGTGCGGATGTTTCATTCACCAGGGCATTGCCGGGCACTTTCACCTTATATCGTTTTCTGATTTCTTGTTTCTTGAGCAGATTGACCGGCAATTCATGCTTTTGCCGTATTTCGTATTCTTGTTCCAGAAGTTTGTTGTCTGCCGAGCAGCTGGCATAAAAGACGCTGGACAATTGCTCAAATCCGGCATCGACACCTGTTTCCTTTAGTACTTTCTTTATATCAGAAATGGATTGCAGGCATGCATGATAGGCGGTTGCTGCATTTTCTTCGCTGATGATTTTTGCCATCCGGCAGAGGGGTACGTCTATTTCATATTGTAGTAAAGCGGTACTTGCAGCAGAGCTTCCGGTTGCGATGCTGCGTTTGTCAATCACGCAACATTCTATTCCGGCACGACACAATTCGTGTGCCATCAAAGCGCCTGTTATACCCGAACCTACGATGACGATATCTGTTGACAGATCATCCTCCAAAGGGTGGAAATAGTCCAATAGGGAATTTCTGACGATCCAATAGGGTAAACCTGAATGTAAGTCCATAATATATTTTGTTAATTCCCCCTTACTTTCTTCCTGTTGAGAAACAGGAAGAAAGTAAGGGGGGAGTGAGAAATGGGAAAGCCGTTTTATTGAAATTTGCTTTCCGTTTACGGTAGTAGATTATTTGCCTTCTTCGATAGTACAAATGCTGACACGGTTCCAGTCCGGTTCGGAGAACATATCACCGATTCCTTGTCCTTCGGCGGTAATGCGGGTGTCGTTAATCTTGTATTTTTTTACAAGTATGGACTTCACAGCTTGAGCACGTGCTTTTGCCAGTTTCTCATTGAAAGCGAGGTTACCTTCGGGAGAGGCATATCCTTTGATGACGACTTTAGCTTCGGGATGTTTTTTCATGTAAATGGCTACACGTTCCACATTAGGCAGTTGGGAAGCATCAACCACGGACTTTCCTTGTCTGAAGGTGATGATGGATTCTGGAATGCGGTTGGTTTTTACCACGGTTTCTATGTTGGCAGCTTGGGTTCTGCAATCTGCCAGCTCCTTTTGTAAGTTGTTGGCCTGTTGTACGGCATTGCTCAGTTGCATGTCCTTGTCGCTCAGTTGTGATCGCAGACGGTTGACTGCATCATTTAGCTCGCCTACTTCTACTGGGTCGTAAGGCTTCACTGTTGTGAAATGATGTGAGCCGTTGCTACACATGAAATGGTAGGTCAGTCCGGCAGTCAGTTCAAAAGTGGCATTGTTGGCGTTGAAACGGCTTTTAGTTTTGCTGAAGTCTCCTTGCATATCATATACGATAGCTGGTTTGATACCGAGTGTCCATGCTTTTTCCTCACCTAGGTTGAAGTTCAAGTTTAGACCAAGGCGTGTAGACCAGGAATTTGTATCACCGGGGCCATTCTGATAGTAATGTAGCCAGCCGATACCTGTCAGAGTCTCGATTTCAAAAATGCGTGGTTCGCCCATATAACCTCCAAAGAGATTCATCAGGTTGACTTTACCGAGTAAGCTCACTTCGGAAGCATCAAATGCAGTTTTGCTGGCTGAGGTATTTACATATCCCATACCTTGAATACCTAGACCGAATATAGGAGTAAGTTGTTTTCCGATTCCGAATCCGAAGGCCGGTCGGGCATTTTTTAAGAAGGAGCTGTGAGTCAAAGGGGTTACAGCGCCAGCTTTCAGTTCAATAGACCAGTTATCACCAGGGCGTGTGCCTTCAAGGGCCGTACGGTCATTTTGCGCATGCATGGTAAGAATACTCATGCTTAGTGCTAAAACAAAGATAGATTTTTTCATAATTAAATAAATTAATAGTAATACAATAAATATGTCACACACGTTGTACTGTCTGTTGTGTAGTTATGACTGTGCATAATCTAATGAATTACTTTGTCATAACCTTTGTTTAAAAAACAGCCCGTTAAAAAGGATGGTTCGAAAAATAGAAATGGATTTAACATCTATTTAAGAAGTCGGAGGGTACCAGAAACCTGTATTGGCAGTGAAAGTACATCATAGATATATAAGGTGCAAATTCTTGGATTTATATATAACGGCATCAAATACAACTTTATATATACATGCGTTTTTTAACACAAATGTCTGTTTAAATGACAAATATTTATCAAACAAATATTCTTTCAATACTGTTTTTTTATAGAGATACAAATCATAGTATTAATTAAAAACCTGACAATTATGAAAAAATTAAGTTTCGCAGAACTGAAGGGCAGAGTGTCCTGGGGCAGTGTTTTTGGCGGTGTCATGACTGTATTGGCAATATCCGTGTTGTTGTCTATTCTAAATTCAAGTATCGGATTGTTTATGTTTGATCCTTTGTCTGGACATCCGGCTTCAGGCATAGGTACTGCTGTAGGGATTGGTTCCGCCGTCATTCTGATTACTGGCATGGCTGCAGGTGGTTTTGTTGCTGGAAAACTGGCCGGTATGGATGGAATGATACATGGATTTTTAGTTTGGGCTACCACACTGATTGTTGCCGTCGTATTAGGTGTTTTTTTGGCAGCTGGTGCGGTAAAAATGACTGCAAATGCACTTGGGGCTGTTTCATCAGTTACGGGCAGTGTCTTGTCCGGAACAGGTAACGCTGTCGGAAGTGGTATTTCTGCATTGTCTGAAGAAGCGGAAGAAGTATTTGGAAAGATTGATTTCAATGCAACTCTGAAAGAAGAAAACATACCACAGAATATACGTGCTGCACTTGTCAAGAGCAATGTGAAAGAATTACACCCGGACTATCTCAAGAAGCAATTGGAGGAGGTAAAAGATGACTTAAGCAAATCCGTCAAGACAATTGTTGCTTCTCCTCAGGATACGGACGAGGCGGTTAATGATTTTTTGGAACGTTTGAAACAACGTGCGGAAAATCTTAGCCAAAATATAGATCGGAATGATTTGGCTAAGGCTATAGCTAACAATACTAATATGTCTAAGGCGGAAGCGGATAAGACAGTCGAACAGTATATGAATCTGATAGATAATGCACGTATAGAAGCAGGAAAACAGATGGACAACTTGGAAGTAAATTTGCAGAAAGCCGTACAAGAATGGAAAGAGATCAAACACAAAGCGCTGGTGGCTGCTGATAAAGCAACGGACGCAGCCGCGCGGTCTGCCCTGATTTCATTCTTCGCTATTTTGTTCGGGGCTGTATTGTGTTGCGCCACTGGTGCTTATGGTAGCAGAAAAACACAGGAAAGAGTCGATATCTGATAATTGGAAAGAATTAGGTAGAATATCTCTTATAGTCTTATCTGAATTATCCCTATGTGTCTTGGCTAGACTACTCCTTAAAAAAATCCCGGTATGTCTTGCACATCGTTCCAGCCAGGAAAACCGGAAAGATTAGAACTAAGGAGGAATGAACTGGTCAAGACACTGGGGGTAGGTTAGTGGAATTTTTATTACCCATCAATCTTCTGGCAAATTTATTAAATTTGCTTGGGCTTACATTGTAATATTTCTTAAGTACTTCACGGAAGTATTTTGCACCAATGGTACTTCATGGAGAGTACATGGAATTTCCGGTGTGTTGCGTTAAAGAAACGCCTTGATGAGTAAATACCGTTTTTTGAAATCACCACACTAACATCTTCCGTCTATAATCCATGGACAGTCAATATTGACGTTTTAATATATCCGACAAGAAAGAACGCTCAATCAATACCTTTACCATCTGATTTTCTTTTGCAAATGCATCTAATTCTCGTTTTACAACCCGCTCTGGAAGTCCAATACGGCAACCGAATTCTTCGAAATCGGTTCTACTCACTTGATACTTATCCGAAAGTTTCATGCCTTTGCGGAACGAATCTTTGTCAAGGGCAAAAATGCGGGGCTCTACTAAATGTAAGGAAATGTTTATCAAATCGTAAGCTGGCGAAAGACCATATTCCTCATTTCTATCAATCAGCGAAAAATTCTTTAGATGAGCATCGCCATTGAGAGTGATAAAGTCAAAATGGCGAGTAATGTAAGTTGCTTCATCATTCTTGAAAAAACAAAGCACAAATATAAACTCTCCGTATCTACCACTATAGCAAATTGGGGTTGTACACCCGACAGAGAGATACGTCCCACATTGCGAATTGCCTCTTTTGTCGTCCTCGTCATTTTATACTCCGAATTCTCCGGATATACTACTGTGTTTTCTTCCTTTTTTTGTGGGTAAATTTACGATATGGTGTATATGGGTAAATGATGATTCATTCCTGCAAGGTATGTAGCCTGTTATACGAGAAAAATATAAGTATGAAAATGCCATAGTAAGTGTTCATTTGAGCTTTATAGAAGTTGCCGCATCTTTGCAACGTTAACGTTAGCGAAGAGATTTTGAACATGATTTATTTAATTTAAAAAGTAGAACAACTATGAGTATTTTGTACAAGAAGGTTTGGCGGTTTCTGAATCCGCTGGAAAAGAAGTCGATAAAGAAAGTATATCCGGTAATCACCTATAAATATGGTGTGGCGATGGATCTGAAGCAGATTGCGAAAAAGATCAGCCGACTTTCCGGTGTGAGTGAAGGTGTGGTGAACTCTGTGTTGAAAGATTTCCGCACGGAGTTGAAAGAAGAACTACTCTTTGGAAGGTCGGTAAACATTGACGGACTGGGATATTTTTATCTTGCCGCCCGTAGCAAGGGCACGGAGACGGCAGAAGCGTTTACGGCGAATGATATCACCGGTTTGCGCGTCTGTTTTCGTGCCAATAAGGAAATCCGTATTACGGCTAACGGAAGCACCCGCTCCGAAGGACTTAGCCTCAAGGATGTGGACCGCATCAATGATGAATTTCCGACCGAAGAAGGCGGCTCGTCGTCAGGTGACGGAGGAATAGAAGAAAATCCACTGGGATAGGGTTTAAAGCCGAAGACGTTGAAAATTAACAATTAACAATTAACAATTAAAGAATTAATAATTAAACAATTGTATTTATGAAGAAGTCTGTTTGGAAGAAAATCCTGAAAGTGGTGATGGCTATTGTTTCGGCCGCACTGGGAGCACTGGGAGGCGGTGCGATGAAATGATAGCGAGGATGTAAAGGCCGAGTTAAACTAAGAGAAAGGGAAGTGTCGGAATTCAGGCACTTCCCTTTACTTTTACGGGACTTTCCTTGCTACAGAGAAGCGGTGAGCCTCTTTTCTTTTGTAGATTACTAACTTGTATCTGGAAGCCTTATCTATGTTAAAGTAGCGAAATTGTTACTCTTTTATTTGGCATAAAGTAACAAATATGTTACTTTTGTAGCGTCTAAAAGTTCTTTGAGATATGAAAACATCAGAACTGAAAAGGGTGCTAAGTGCAAACGGCTGTTATTTTGTCAGTCATGGAGGTAGGCACGACCAGTGGTTTTCACCTATAACAGGTAAAACCTTTGTAGTTCCACGACATGATAGCCAAGAAATACCCAAAGGCACAGAAAAAAGTATCAGGAAGAAAGCAGGGGTATAATCCCCCTGCACTTCCTTATATTCTGTATTCTAATATCAATAAGAACTTTTAGTTTTAACCCAAATAAAAAGCAAAGGATATGAAAGTAACGGCTATTGTAGAAAAAGGCAGTGACGGGCTTTATTCCATCTATTCAGAGCAGGAAATAAATAATCATAGCTTTGGTGGGTATGGCGAAAGCGTTGAAGCTGCAAAGGCTGATTTTATGCTAAGTATAGATGAGGCTAAAGAAATGGTAAAAGAAGAAACAGGCACATTACCAAATGAATTTACCGATTTACAGGTAACTTTCAAATTTGATATAGCCTCTTTCTTTAATTACTTTGATTGGATTAATGTTAGTAAGTTTGCCCAGTATGCAGGTATCAATGAAAGCAAAATGAGGCAATATAAAAGCGGTGTAGCCTTTGCGGGAGAAAGAACCACTAACAAAATATTAACAGCTATAAAGAAAATGGGGACTGAATTAAGTTCAGCCTCACTATAATCAAAGACTTTTAGACAAAGCTTTGCCCGTGTAGGATTATTCTTGCACGGGTTTTCTTTTGAAGGAAAATATTTACTACCTACACTCTTTAGATACCTGAGCAATTATACTAAAGTCCCCCTATGTAAATAATAAATAAAAATGCACGAGAAAAACCCCGTCACTTATTGTGTTTTCTCTCGAATAACTTTACCTTTGTTTCATTAACTCAAAAACCGGTAAGTCATGAAATACAAATTATTAGTTCTTGATGTGGACGGAACCCTGCTCAATAGTGAAAAGAAAATCAGTAAGCGCACGCTGGCCGCCTTGTTGAAGGTGCAACAGATGGGCGTGCGTATCGTGTTGGCTTCCGGCAGACCGACGTATGGCCTGATGCCTATTGCCAAAACTCTGGAACTGGGCAATTACGGAGGCTTCATCCTCTCCTACAATGGCGGGCAAATTATCAATGCGCAAAGTGGCGAACTACTCTTTGAGCGTAGGATAAACCCCGAAATGCTGCCCTATCTTGAAAAGAAATCCCGTAAGAACGGGTTTGCTATTTTTACGTATCACGAAGATACCATTATCACCGACTCGCCTGAAAACGAGCACATACGCCGTGAAGCCGAGCTGAATGGCTTGAAGATAATTGCCGAAACCGAATTCTCGATAGCGGTGGACTTTGCCCCTTGCAAGTGCATGCTGGTAAGCGATGACGAAGAAGCCCTCGTGGGACTGGAAGACCACTGGCGCCGGAGGTTGAACGGAGCGCTGGATGTATTTCGTTCAGAACCCTATTTCCTGGAAGTGGTGCCCTGCTCCATTGATAAATCCAATACGCTGGGCGCCTTGCTTGAGAAGTTAGGCATCAACTCTGAAGAAGTCATCGCCATCGGCGACGGAGTTTGCGATGTCTCCATGATACAATCCGCCGGACTGGGTATCGCTATGGGAAACGCCCAAGACTCGGTGAAGGTCTGTGCCGACCGCATCACCGCCTCCAACGATGAAGACGGCGTGGCCGAAGCCGTGGAGAAAGCGATACTTGCCGAAATCCGCCCCGCCGACGTGCCCCTGGAGCAACTCAACCAGCGTGCCCGCCATGCATTGATGGGAAATCTGGGCATACAATACACTTACGCCTCCGAAGATAGGGTAGAGGCCACCATGCCCGTGGACGAACGTACGCGCCAACCTTTCGGCATCCTGCACGGAGGTGCCAGCCTGGCATTGGCCGAAACCGTGGCCGGACTGGGTTCCATGATACTTTGCAAGCCGGACGAAATAGTGGTCGGCATGCAGGTCAGCGGAAACCATATCTCCTCCGCCCATGAGGGGGATACGGTAAGGGCTGTTGCAACTATCGTGCATAAAGGCCGCTCCTCGCATGTGTGGAATGTGGATGTGTTTACTTCCACGGCCAAGCTGGTGTCTTCGGTGCGTGTAGTCAATAGCATACTGAAAAAGGGATGATCGAAAATGAATTGGACAACGGGCCACAAGAACTACCCGTTGAATCCGTTAAGAAGAACAATACCCGGACCCTCGTAAAAAGAACACTTGCGATTGCCGGTTTAGCCTTGGTTGTATATTTTTTGTACTCCATTGTTCACCTGTTTGTTTCGCCCGACCGCAACATTCAGCAAATCTACCTGGTGCCCGAAGACGCGGCATTTATCATCCAGTCCTCGGCGCCCATCGACGATTGGGCAAAGTTCAGCGGAAGCGCAACCTGGCAATGCCTGAAGCGGGCGAAAGCCTTCGAGGACGTCACCCGGAATGTGGAAACGCTCGACACTGTGGTCCGAAGCAATAAAATGTTGTTATCGCTTGTGGGCAAGCGGGATATGCTCATCTCGATCCATAAAGTCCGTGCCCGCGATTGGGATTTCCTGATTGTGCTGGACATGCAAAAGGCCTCCAAGATGGACTTGTTGAAGGATCAGCTTGAAACGGTGCTCACCATGGCGGGCAGTTCCGTAACCAACCGGATGCACAACGGGATTAACATCCTCGAAATGCGCGATCCGGATACACGCGATATTTTTTATTGCGCCTTCGTGGACAACCATTTTGTAGGTTCCTATACCTCCAAACTTGTAGAATCGGCCATCGACTCACGCAACAAGCCCAAAATCGGTCTCGATCATTCTTTTATCGAAGCCGAAAAACTGGTGTCCGGCAAAGGACTTGTCCGCGTTTTTATCAATTATGCACGCCTGCCCCAATTCCTGAATATTTATCTGGGAACCGGGAACGAGTACATCGATATGTTCAGCAATTCCATGGATTTTGCCGGACTCTATTTCAATACCGACCACAAACGGATGGAGGTGAAAGGATATACCTTGCGGAAAGACACCGTCGATCCGTACATCATGGCCTTGCTGAACTCGGGTAAGCACCGGATGAAAGCACACGAAATCCTGTCCAGCCGGACGGCACTCTATACCAACATCGGTTTCAGCAATCCGGTGACTTTTGTAAAGGAACTGGAGAATGCACTCGCGGTCCACGATCCGCAATGGTGCGAATCTTATAGGAGTTCCCGGAAGAAGATTGAAAGCCTGTTCGACATCTCTCTGGAAGAAAACTTCCTGAGCTGGATGTCGGGAGAATTTGCCATCACCCAATCCGAACCGGGGCTGTTGGGGCACGATCCGGAACTGATTCTGGCCATCGGCACCAAAAGCATCAAGGACGCCCGTAAGAATATGGAGTTTATAGAAAAAAAGCTCAGGCGGCGCACCCCGCTCCGGATAAAGACGGTTGATTATAAGGGATTTGAAATCAACTATGTGGAAATGAAAGGCTTCTTTCGTTTGTTCTTTGGAGGGCTGTTCGACAAGTTCGAAAAACCCTATTACACGTACGTGGACGATTATGTGGTGTTTAGCAACAAAGCCTCGTCTCTGCTCTCATTTATAGAAGATTACGATCAGAAGAACCTGTTGAAGGATAATCCGGGCTTTAAAAATGCCTTCTCGTACCTGAATTCGAGTTCTACCGTTTTCTTATATACGGATGTGCATAAGTTTTATTACCAGTTGAAGCCTATGATGAATGCCGTTACGTGGGGAGAGATACAATCGGACAAGGACATTGTCTACTCATTTCCCTATTGGACCATGCAGATTACGGGAGACGGTCAGTCCGCCTCGTTGCAATGCGTGATGGACTATAAACTTTATCAACCGGAAGAAGCGGCCGTAGCGGTGGTAGTGGATGATGAAGCCGACGAAGTAATGAACGAAGATGCCGAAACGGAGAAGGAGCAAATGAGTGAGTTGCAACGTTTCTATGTTGAGAAATTTGAGGGCAACGTCTTGCGGGAGTTTTATCCCGAAGGAGCGCTGAAGAGTGAAGCGGAAGTGAAGGATGGAAAGCGCCACGGACGCTATCGCGAATATTATGAGAACGGCAAACTGAAACTCCGCGGAAAATACGGAGATAACATACCCAAGGGCACATGGAAGTACTATACGGAGGAGGGAGAGTTTGAACGGAAAGAGAAGTATTAAAAAAGAGAAAAACAATGCTTGCATATACCTATATTGAACACGGAAAATTTGAACTTATAGAAAAACCGAAACCCGGGTTGAAAGCCCCCCGAGACGCCATTGTCCGCGTGACGCTCGGTAGCATCTGCACCAGCGATTTGCACATCAAGCACGGTAGCGTGCCGTGTGCCTTGCCCGGAACCACGGTGGGGCACGAAATGGTAGGCATCGTGGAGCAAGTGGGCGCGGACGTCACTTCCATCAGGCCCGGCGACAGGGTTACGGTGAACGTAGAAACCTTTTGTGGAGAATGCTTCTTTTGCCGACACGGATATGTGAACAATTGCACCGATGCCAATGGCGGTTGGGCACTGGGTTGCCGCATCGACGGAGGTCAGGCCGAGTACGTCCGCGTGCCTTATGCCGACCAGGGACTGAACCGTATTCCGGATGCGGTGAGCGACGAACAAGCGCTCTTTGTGGGCGACGTGCTTGCCACGGGCTTTTGGGCGGCTCGCATATCGGAGATTACCGAAAAGGATACGGTGCTCATCATCGGCGCCGGCCCTACCGGAATCTGCACCCTGCTTTGCGTGATGCTCAAGCACCCCCGCCGCATCATTGTTTGCGAGAAATCTCCTGAAAGAATACGCCTTGTGCGTAAACATTATCCGGACGTACAGGTGGTGGAACCGGAGGATTGCCGGGAGATTGTGTTGCGGAGTAGCGATCATGGCGGAGCCGACGTCGTGCTCGAAGTGGCAGGAACCAACGACTCCTTCCGTCTGGCGTGGGAGTGTGCACGCCCCAATGCCATCGTCACCGTGGTGGCCCTCTACGATCATCCCCAGGTGCTTCCCTTGCCCGATATGTACGGAAAAAACCTGACCTTCAAGACCGGTGGCGTGGACGGGTGCGATTGCGCCGAGATACTTCGCCTGATCGAAGAAGGCAAGATAGACACCACGCCGCTTATCACACACCGCTTCCCGTTGAATGAGATTGAGGAGGCTTACCGGATTTTTGAAAATAAACTGGACGGGGTGATGAAAGTTGCGGTGTCTGAAAGAGAAAGAAAGGAATAAGAGAGTGATAGGGTGGTAAAAGTGGTAAAGGTGATAGGGCGATAAAGTAGCTGCGCTATATATCACAGAGCGTTATCCCACTATCACCTTACCACTTTTACCACGCTTTGTTCATAACCATATTAAAAAGAATACAACCTTATGCCCATTATTGAAATATCCTCCTTGTCGCACCCCGGAATCGAGGTGTTCTCCACCCTCACCGAGGCCCAGTTGCGCAACCGCATCGAGCCCGATAAAGGCCTGTTCATAGCCGAAAGCCCGAAAGTGATCCGTGTAGCATTGGATGCCGGATATGAACCTCTGGCCCTCTTGTGCGAGCAAAAACATATCACCGGTGATGCCGCCGACATCATCAGTCGTTGCGGCGACGTGCCCGTCTATACGGGCGGGCGGGAGTTGCTCGCTACGCTGACGGGCTATGTCCTGACGCGCGGAGTGTTGTGTGCCATGCGTCGCCCCGCGCCCCGCACGGTGGAAGACACATGTCGGGATGCCCGGCGCATCGTCGTCATCGACGGTGTGGTGGACACTACGAACATTGGTGCCATTTTTCGTTCGGCGGCTGCTCTCGGGATGGATGCCGTGTTGCTGACGCGTAACTCTTGCGATCCGTTGAACCGTCGTGCGGTCAGGGTGTCCATGGGTTCGGTTTTTTTGGTTCCCTGGACGTGGCTGGACGGCACTCTCAGTGATCTGGCCTGCCACGGCTTCCGCACCGCCGCCATGGCACTTACGGACGATTCTATCTCCATTGCCGATCCTGTCTTGACGTCCGAACCCCGGCTAGCCATTGTGATGGGAACGGAGGGAGAGGGGCTTCCACCCGATACGATTGCCGCGGCGGACTATGTAGTCCGTATCCCGATGGCGCATGGGGTCGATTCGCTCAATGTGGCGGTGGCGGCGGCCGTGGCGTTTTGGCAACTTAGGATTATGGATTAAAACTATTCTTGTTTTAATTTCGATATGGATAATCTTCAGATGTATAAAGAATTACTTGTGGATAAATATTTCTAAGGAAGGAATTCCATGTGGCTGTTGGATGTGTAGAGAGGAAGAGTATGACCGTAAGGAATATAAAAGAGAAACTTGGTGCATTATCAAAGAATGAGCCAATAGATTAAAATACCATTCCTCGCTCTTTCTATAAGCGTGAAATGGTATTTTGTTATTCAGTGCGTAATGTTGAGAATTCTTGTTTTTTAATTGATAATTTATTACAGATTACTTACCGACGCAGCATATTTACATCACTGATTATCAGTGACAATTCATTTTAATCGGTACAACCTCTGTTTTGACAAATACACAGAATGTAGGGACAAATGCAAATCGTTGTATTTCATCGTTTTGCATATACGTGTTGTACCGCCTCTTTTCAGCCCTTTTGTGGAATGTCCGCTATCAGATACAAGGTATTGAGTGATAGGGTATTTCCGCAGGTATGTTACAGAACGCTTGTTGAATACAAAGGTAGTGGTTTTCTTGGGATTTCTGTGTCTTGTAGGATGTTTTTTATTCCTTGAAGGGTGTTGATGGGGTAGAAAATTGGTCATAAGACTAGCAATCTTTTGTGGGATATTTATGATTCGCTTGAAAAAGTGTAGAATAGTTGGTGATATTCGTTGGAAAAAGTGTAATGAATCAGATTTATTCGCTTGAAAAAATGTAATTGCTTCCGTTTGCCTACTATGAAATATGTTTGTGTGCCCTAACAAGAATACTTGTATTCAGGCAGTATTTATTATAACCTATCGGGTATAATTTTGTTTATCACACCAATATTATACCCGAAATGGTATAAATCAATATATTTGACTGAACTCCATAATGTCAAGCATCTGATATAGTATTCCATCAATAGCAGAATGCTAACTTTGATGAAAATGACCATAGTACCAATGGTTTATCGGGGGTGTCGGTTTTAAGATGATGCAGAAGCATATCCATCGTTTTTCGTTCAAATTGTATATCCTCAATCAATGAAGGATCGTTCTCTGTCCATTGGTTAATATTGTTTTTGAGAATAGTTCACAAAGTGAAGGTACAGTATGTGTGATAACCGTATTAATCAGGAAGCTAACACGGATGGCATTCATTTTATCTGGTTCGTAAATAGGAGCTTCGTTCTGACAATATAAATTGCGAGAAATATCATTTTCTTGCGACTCATTTGAATGAACACGGTATTTGCGTTTATCCCATTTGTTTATGCGATAGATACGGTTGAGATAGCTCCACCAACACAAAGGATAGTATGATTATAGGCTTGTAGAATGGCATAATCGGGAACGGCAATGAAGCGTTTGAAGTTGAACATTACTTCATTTATGTGTGCTGTATTCTTGAATCTTTATGTTTTTAGTATATCTTTTGTTTTAATTGTTGTAAATCAGTTGTCTATTCTATTGTTCCATATTTTTTTTTGAGTGATATATTTGGTTTGTTTTCTCTGAATAGGATGCGATAATACCTTTCTCAATAAGGATATTCATGAATACACTATTTAATGTATTTCTTTCTATCTTTGGCGATTTCTTAGGATTGGCTATTTCATCATAAGGGTTGCCTAACGATATTAAGAATGTTTTTGTTATATCGTTATCAATGCCATTGTGTATTTGTATGAATAGCTTTATTCTATCAGCAACAGGAAGCCCTATTTTATTGATTAACTGAATTTGTAAAGATTCGCTTAAAGAATATTTATCTGAGTCTCGCAATACATTTTCTAATACAAATTTTGAAGTATAGGCACTTTTGGTAATTACATCTTCATGCACAGCATTTACGAAACAAAATTTCATGTCATTGTTAAGTTTAGAAGATTTAGCGATATTTTCCATATCAGCGGAATCAATTTCTAACTGATCTAATATTCCGATGAATTTGTCTGGAGCTTTTTCTACTAACAGAATATTCAGCCCTTTGTAATTTTGGCGTAAAAAATCATAACTTGCAACAACTTTATTGACTTTATTACCCTCAATTAAGATTCTCATCCTTTCAGGAGATATTGAACTAGGCTTAAAACTATTGTAGCACCATGGAATGGATTGTGTAAATAATTTATATGATACATCATTAATATTTTTCTCGTGAATTAGTGCTTCACATAATTTGCTATATATACTAACTCCGTCTTCATTAGCTACAGTTTCCATTCTGCTTTTTGATAATATAATAGCATTATTTTCTTGATTTAAAAAGTTAATAACAGACGTTGATAATAAATCGCTATCATTTGCAAACATCGCTTGAACATTCTTCCATGTGGGTCTTACTTTTGAATACTTGAATAGTAAATGAGCTTCATCCAAGCCAGTAATAGTAGATATATCATCCACTATAGTTTCTACCTGTTGAATAAGTTTTTCCTTTAGATTAATGTCTAATTTGGGGTTGTTTAGTAGAATGCTATATTCTTCCAATTCCTCTTTGTTGTTGCCTCTCAATTCAAGCAATATGTTTTTCACATAGGTGTTAATTTCTCCTTCAATATATTTTACAATGCCATTCAGCCCAGAGTTTTTGAGATAGGAGTAGTTTTTATTATTGAAACTTTCTTGCTCAAATTTGTCTTTGGGAATAACAATTTTGAGCATTTCTATATTAATCTCATAATAAGTATTTTTCATTATGAATTCTATGTCTTGTACAGGAGAATTTGAACTAATTGTTTTGAAAACAATTCCCAAGTATTCCACTAAATTTTGTCTCTTTTTGTTGTTAGAAGATGTAATAAAGAAATCACGATAATTAGCTATGTAAGTATCGTTTTTGTCAAAAATATTGCAAAGATCACTGATGTCTGCATACTCCAATACTAATAAGAAATACTGCTCTTTCCTTTCGTCGGTATAATTGGACTCATGCAATATATATCTCCAAATATTATTCCAATATGAACACAATTTATTAATAAACACCTCTTGGTATTTGCTTCTGTCAATATATTCATTTATGAATTTGACTGTTATGTCGTGCTCATTTGAGAGCTGTTTGAATAATATGTCTATTTTATCTACATATCCACTTGTAATCAGTGTATCAATAAGATTGAAATTTAAAACACATCTTTTTTCAAACATATATATATTTATGCGTTTGAGCAGTTCTTCCTTTTTATTCAAAATATAGTCGAATTGAGGTTCTAATTCTCTCTTTATGTTTATTAAGAATTGATAATCTGATTTTGAAAGAGTGCCCTCATGAAAAACAGAAATGTAGTCAAGGTAATTCTCATTAATATAACCATTTCTTAATAAAATATCTATTAATTCTTTCTTTTTGTCGTCGTTGCAATATATTTTTATATTATTTTCTGATAATAAATCTCTTAACTTGCTCTTCTTGATTTTCCCTATTTGTTCTTGTAGGCTTGTAATATTCATTCTGAGACTATTATTCTTATCTGCCTGTTTATCTAAGACTATTTTTTCTCGTTGATCATAAGTATAATTGGGATTGACTTGTTTCTCGATTTCATTGAATTTAAATGTATAAGAGCCAGACCGTCGAGTATTATAATAATCTAAATAGTCGTAATCAAGATTACCTCCTTTTATTTTGCAAAATGTGTCATCATCCGTAAAGTATTCCATACTTACCGATTTATTGTTATCTTTTAATCCGCTTATGCCTTTTCCGAGACTAATGATTTTTTCACAGACTTTTGATACATAAAGAGTACGTAAATCCTTTATTTCTGATATAAAAGATTCATCAGATAGTCGTAATCTCTCTTTTATTGATTCAATCTGTTTATTTATTTCAGCAACTGCATTTTCGATATATTTGTTCTTGCTGCTGATCGTTTCAAAAAGTTCACCTCTGTTTTCACTCAAATCAGTGAAGTCTTTGGGAAATAGATTCTTATATACAATTATAGCAAGCAGCTTGTTCATATCAAGTTGCTGATTGATTTTTGTGGCATATACATGGAACTCATTCATTATATTATACAATAGTCGCATATCGTCCACAAATAGTGACAAGTCATCTATCAGATCATTATCTATTTTGATTGATTCTCCTTTCAACATTTTTTTTAGCTTATCTCCAGAGTTTGAAAAGTTGACAATAGGGATGACAGGAAGCATATAATCAAAAAATTTGGATCTATCCTTATTCAGAAACATATCGTCTTTTATAGCATATATAAAGACAACGTCTTGCTTGACTTTCTTTGAATTATTGATAAGAAGATTGATTTCACGAAGTTTTGTAAACACTTCTGATTTGCCAAAACGATCCAAGTCCTCAATGATAACGACATTGTAGTCTGTAGCTTCAAAGAAGTAAATAATCTCATCAATATGATTATTTAGAATGGATTTGCTGATATTTTTATCTATTTCTATCTCCGTTCCTTTTAGATTTAACTTTTTAATAGAAAGACCGATTATCGAGCGTGATGACTTATAGATGAAAGCAAAAAGTATTATAATACCAACTGTTAATGCAATATATTTGGCAATATTGCTTGCAAATATGGTATTCTCCAAATTCAAATATGAATCAAGCTCATTCGGTAGAACAAGAACTACAAGAGAAAAGGCAAAAACTATAGTTATTATTGTTTGGAGAAACAATTTCCATGATTTTAGGCTTTGTATCTTCTTTAATCTTGAATCAGGCGTTTTTGAATTAGTTTCACGATAAAACAGTTGTTGTAGTAGACTTAATTCTATTAGTCGCTGAATGTCATTATCGCAAGTGTAGTGATTATCATTTTCTTGGTCATTACTTTTCTTTGGTGCCTCGAAAGTAGCTAATGAGATATTAAGAAAATGGTTTTTGTTCAGAATCCATTTCCTTTGTTTTTCTCGCTTTATGAATGTTTGGAGAATACTACTTTTACCAGAACCATAAGGACCAGATATTGCAATATTTTTTATCTGTTTCTTATTAGACAAGGCCCACGAAAGCGCATTTAAGTAAACATCACAATCTTCTGCACTATCTGTAGGAGATAATGGGATATAAGGTAACCGCGTGTCTTCTTGTTTCTTTTTAGATAACTGTGTTTCTATAATCAGTTTCCACTTTTCTATTATTTGTTTTATCATATTCTGGACACTCATTATCTATTGTAAATCAATTAGTTATTCTATTACAATCAATTTATTACTATGATTAAAATCGTGCTTATAGATAGAATTAATCCTTACCATACCCCCCCCTCTCTTTCCAAACCTTGACTTCTTTATCAAAATCCGAAAGAAACTCCTTGTCTTGAATCAAGCGGAATTTATCATATTCGGCGTATGCCTTTTCTTTCGCTTGCTCAGCGGAAATAGTATCAGCCTCATTATATTTGTCATACTCATATAGAGTCAGGAAATCATCCAATTGCTTTTTCCAATCTGCCATTGTGGTGATGATTTGCCGCTCGGCACGAAGTTCGGCCAAATCAAGGAAAGCGGTTGATAGACGATTGAAAGCAGAGACCTCTTTGTCTGATAGGTAATTCTGGGCGATAATTGTATCCGACTTTTGAACTCTGCCGTCAGGAGCGTTTTTCCACGTGGTAAGCCCCATGTGGGGCTTTTGGGCATCTGCTCTTGAATAGATGATTTCGGCTGCCGTTTGATGGGAAGTAGCCCAATGCATCATATCTTGCACCTTCTTGAAAAATTGTAGGGTGGTCTCAGCCTTAGGATCATAATCGGCACTACATTCGGCATAGACATCGGTGATTTTCTGATAATACCTACGTTCTGAAGTTCGTATTTCTCGGATACGTTCTAATAGGTCGTCAAAATAATCTTTGCCAAAAAGTTTGCCCTGTTTCAAGCGTTCATCATCCAATACAAATCCTTTTATGATCATTTCTTTTAGAACTGATGTAGCCCACATCCGAAATTGGCTCGCCTGATAACTACCCACACGAAACCCAACGGCAATAACCGCATCCAAATTGTAGAACAATGTATCATCGTTCTTGCCATCAAGTTCAGTTGTTCGAATTTTTCGAATAACTGAACTCTCCTCCAATTCTCCGCTTTTGAATATCTCTTTCAGATGGTTGTTGATCGTATTCGTTTCAACACCAAACAAATCGGCCATTCGCTTTTGCGACATCCAAAATGTTTCATTATTGAAGATGACCTCTATACGACTTTCTCCTTGTTTCGTCTTATATAGCAATATATTGGATGATAAGCTATTGTCGATTAATTCAGGAGTTGATATTTCTTGTTTGAAAAAATCTCTAGCCATTTGCACTTGCGGCTTCTTCCCATCGGCATTTTCCGCAATCATCAAACAGGCAATTCGTGATAGATGTATATTCTCCACCTTACGGAAAGAGCCGGAACTTAGTTTGACCATCTCAAACGTAGGATTAAAATGCTCGGTAGTGTTACAACCTTTCTTATTGGCTATAGCGATAGCTTTGTTTAGAGTACGATTGAATTTTTGGTATGTGCTATAGCCTAATACGGTGCACAACTCACGAGAAGTCCAATACTCCGAACCGTTTTCGTCTTGCTTTTTAATCCGTTCAAAGTCGGATTGAATAGAGGATATGTTGTTCTCGTTCATTGCCTTGATATATCTTATAATGATAAGAATTACTTGTATAGTCCCGGTCTTAATTCCTTATTATGCTTCATGATTCTTTCTTCCATAAGAGAACCTTGAGGGACTATTTCGTAGGAATAGGCTTTCTCAAAGGCTTGGCGTCCGGCATCTGTCATAAGTCCTCGGTCTTCAAGATTGATACAACGTTCTTTGTTTAACTCTGTACAATGACTCCCTTTGCGACGAGGTGAAAGCCGCTGGGCAAGGCGTCCGTCAGGCAATTTCTTTAAAGTTGAATCAATCCACCCGAAACACAATGCTTCTTCAACAACCTCAATGTATGGAATACATTCGTATGAGGGTCGTTTAGAACGTGAAGTTACAACCCAACACGATTTCGCTTGGTTATGATTGACCTCTAACCAATTTCTCAGTTCAATGCGGTCTGTGAAGTCCAGTAGATTGAGAATTTCCATATCTGCCTCCAATTGATATGTTATTAATCCAACTGTTTTCTATAAGTTGAATCCAATGTGTTTCCATCTTTGTCTTTCCATACCAACCAGCCATTATTACTGCTACCAATACAGAAATCTGCGGCAGTACTGGGGCTTGAAAAAGTTTTATCCGATGTCAATACCAATATCCCATTCTCGCTGGAAGTGTAATCTTGAAGCATCTTTTCTCGTTTTTCTTTCCAGTTGAAAGACGGAACCATTGTTTTAGCTACAATACTTCCTTTTAGGACTGTAAAACCATCGGAACTGTAGAAGCCCTTTGCATTGCACCCTCTACCTTTGGTGTAGAATAGATGTTCTTCTTTGGGTTGTGATACTTCAAAGATATTGCAACCGATGAATGATGCCAGAAACTTCACATCTTCGAAAAATTCATCCATTGAGTCTTGTTGATGCTCTGGTAGATTCGGTGCTTTAGGGATTTGTTTATTATCGCTTAAAACAAAGGCGTTTGCTTTCTTGGCTTCAGCTATCGCTTTATGTTCTAGGTATTGCACATCAACTTTAGTCATATCGGCATCTTTCGATACGAATATAAGTGCTTTTTGCCAAAACGATTTTTTGCTATCATGGTCTTTTACACGTTCTTTAAAGTTCTCCGTTTCACCTATATATGCCTGCGGCTTGGTTGATTCATCTTCACCCAGTAATATGTAAAACGCAGGTTTTTGCAACTTTTCTTGTGTATTCAAATAAGAGAGGTTAGAACGTGGCACGACAAACATTTGGCAAATCTTGTTGCTAATGAATGCATATTGAGTTCCTTTCGGGTCTCCGTCAATTAAATATGTTGTTACTGTCTTTCCCATTGTTATTCATTGCGTATTGTTACGTTTGCAGTTGTATTTGTAATCGGATTTTTTGCATAAAAATACCTAATTTCAATTGCTATAAGGCATAACTCATTTGATAGCTGCCTCTTCTTAATGCAAATATACGCTATTATCGAATATAATTCACTATATTTGCACTATAAAATCGTATCAAAGAATGAAACTGAATAGAATAAAGGCAGTCCTTTCGGAAAAAGGCATTTCTCAAACGTGGTTAGCCAAACAGTTAGATAAGAGTTTTAGCATGGTCAATGCTTATGCTTGTAATCGGATTCAGCCTAATTTGGAGACCTTGCAAGAGATAGCGGAGATACTACAAGTGGATTTGAAGGATTTGATAACCGATAAAAAGGATAGGTGACATGAAGCAATTCTCGGAGGCAACACGGGTACAGATGCCTGCAATGGTTCATCTTACCCGAATAGGATATACTTACTTCGGTAAGTTGAGCGAAGATAAGAATGGCACAGTCTATGACGGTGACACAAATATTTTGTTACCAATTTTTGAGCAACAGTTCAAAAGACTGAACCCTGAGCATGAGGGGGAGTATCTTCAAGTCTTGAAAGATATTCGTAAGGAACTGAATGATGATGACCTCGGTCGTGGGTTTTATAATCGTCTGAAAGCCGTATCTCCGGTGAAATTGATTGACTTCGACAATATCGGAAACAATTCATTCCATTTTACTGCCGAGTTTACTTGTAAGAACGGACAAGATGAGTTTCGACCTGACATTACTTTGTTTGTGAATGGCTTGCCTCTTTGCTTTGTAGAAGTGAAGAAGCCTAACAATCATGGTGGAATGTTGGCGGAGAGCGTGCGAATGAATAAAGAACGTTTTCCAAATAAGAAGTTCCGTCGTTTCATCAATATCACGCAGTTAATGATATTCAGCAACAATATGGAATATGATGCACTTGGTGGCATTGTTCCCATACAAGGGGCTTTCTATTGTACTGGAGCACGCTCATATTCTCCCTTTAACTGTTTTCGTGAAGAAAATCTGTCTGCACAAAAGATTGCACCTTTCCATCGTGATTATCCGTATAAGGACATTGACAAGGCTGTGGAAAAGCTGATATTATCAGATTATAATTGCCAAGTCATTCATACAAGCCCGGAATATCAAACCAATCTTGATTTCAATACGCCTACTAATAGGATACTGACTTCCATGTGTTCACCAGAACGTTTGCTGTATATTATTAAATATGGTATAGCATACGTTAGAATGGAAAGAGAGGTAGATGGAAAGATTGAATCTACCGACCAAAAACATATTATGCGTTACCAACAATTGTTTGCATCATTGGCTATTCGCAAGAAACTGGCCGAGGGGGTGAAATCTGGTGTGGTATGGCATACTCAAGGTAGTGGAAAAACGGCCCTATCTTATTACTTGACCTATATTCTCAACGATTTCTATTCTAAACAGAACAAGGTGGCTAAATTCTATTTCATAGTTGACCGTCTTGATTTGTTGGAACAAGCTACACAAGAGTTTGAAGCTCGTGGATTGGTAGTATCGACTGCTAATTCAAGGGCTGAATTGATGGCGCAATTCCGTAGTAATCAAGCACAGCAAGGGGTAAGTGGTCAGGCTGAAATAACGGTAGTAAATATACAACGCTTTGCGGAGGATAAAGAAAAAGTACGTATCAACGACTATGCTACCAACCTTCAACGTATCTTTATTCTTGACGAAGCACATCGTGGTTATAAACCCGGTGGCTGCTTCCTTGCCAATCTGTTTGATGCGGATACTGATGCAATAAAAATTGCGCTTACAGGTACTCCGCTATTGAAAGAAGAACGTGCCAGTTGTAGAGTGTTCGGAAACTATCTGCATACTTATTATTACGATAAATCCATTACAGATGGTTATACGCTGAAAATCATTCGTGAAGATATTGAAACATCCTATAAGGAACGTCTTTCGGATGTGTATGACAAATTAGAGACATTAGTACAGAAGAAAGACATCCGCAAATCGGAAATCATAGAGCATCCGAGCTATGTAAACGAGTTGGCTCGTTATATCATGACGGATTTGAAAGAATTTCGAAAGATACAAGGGGATGATACTTTAGGAGGTATGGTTATCTGTGAAACCAGCGAGCAGGCACGGCGACTTTATGATGTGTTCCAAGAGGAATGGCAAAAATATCAACCGAAGCCTATCAAGATTAAACTTCCTGATGGGGCGTATGTTGTAGGTGAACCAGAGGTGGATTACAAATCGAAGTATAGACCACTGAAAGCTGGAATTATTCTTCATGATACGGATGACAAAGAAACGAGAACACAAATAGTCAAGGATTTTAAGAAGAATATGACGGTGGATATTCTCATTGTTTTCAATATGCTTTTGACTGGTTTTGATGCACCTCGCTTGAAGCGTTTATACTTTGGTCGTAAATTGAAAGACCACAATTTGCTTCAAGCTATAACCCGTGTAAACCGTCCTTATCTGGGAATGCGTTACGGCTTTGTCATTGATTTTGCTGATATAAAACGTAATTTTCAGGAGACGAATGAAGCGTATTTGCAAGAGTTGAATCGGTTTAACGATGTGGATGAGACAGGTGAAGAAGCTGTTACTGATACATTTACTCAAGTCATAGAGGATAAAGAAGAGATTTTGAAACAAATGAAACAGGTGCGTCAGACTCTTTTTGATTATTCCTATGACAATGCAGAAGAGTTTTCCTCTGAAATTTCAACGGAAGAAGATAAGGCTGTGCTTCTTGACTTAAAACAAGCGTTAGAGGCTGCCAAGAACATGGCTAATATCGTGCGTACTTTTGGCGATGAGGAAATGAAAGAGCAATTTGCCAAACTTGAAATTACCAAGTTGCCACAATTGCTATCTGAAGTGCAAAGGCGCATTGGTATTATCAATCAAAAGGAAGCGTTTAGCGTAGGAGAAGAAACAAAAACGCTAATCAATGAAGCAATGATGGATATTGAGTTTACTTTTTCCAAAATAGGGCAAGAAGAGATGCACCTTATATCAGGAGGAATAGAACTTAAAGAGAAATGGCAGTGTACCATTACTTCATTCACGCAGAATTTCGACCAAGACGATCCAGAATTCATTTCGTTGCGCGATGCTTTTATGGAGCGGTTTAAAGAACATGGATTTGTGATTGATTCCATTGCTAAGTTTAATGAGGAAACCCAAGCATTGGATGAAATTATCGTTCGTCTGCAAGACCTACAAAAACGGAATAATGCGTTAATGAAAAAGTATAAGGGCGATGAAAAATTTGCCCGTGTACACAAGCGCATACGAGAAGTAAATAAACAGAGAGAGGAGAACGGACAAAAGCCGATGTTTTCTTTTCTGGACGAAGAGATTGCAGCTATTCTCAATATTATAAAAGAGGATGTGGATGCCAAAGTCTACGATCGTAACGACATTCTAAAAAAGGATGCTTATTTCAATCGTACGGTGATGGCTCTTATCAATGGATGCTTGTATCATTTCCCACAGATTAAGCCGGAGATGGATGATTATAAGTTTATCCAAACACGTATTTCACAACAGTATATCAATCAATATAACGCCACTTACGGCATTGCATAAAAATTATGTCAGACATTAAAGAAAAAACATTAAAGCTTATCGATGGTCTTAAAGCCACCTGCCAGTCATACGGTATGGGTAACGATGGCAACGAATATAAAATTATCACTCAGGTATTTCTCTATAAATTTCTGAATGATAAGTTTGGTTATGAACTAAAAAATGCGAAGAGTGAGATTGCCAAGAAATTGACGGGAGATGTAAAATGGGAGACAGCATACGAGAATCTTTCAGATGATGAACGTATGCTTATTCAGAGTGCCATCTCTCCAGATGTTCCGATGCTTGAGCCTTATCACCTGATAGCCAATCTTTGGAATCAACAGGGGAAAGGGGATTTTGATACTATCTTCGATTCTACTATGACAGACATAGCGGAACAAAATGCGGATATATTTTCCACACAGACTACAGCCAACACAAAAATTCCTTTGTTCGAGGCTTTGACTCCATTTGTGACCGATACGGCACAACGTGCCCCATTCGCCCGTGCATTGGTGGATAAATTGGTAAACTTCTCTTTTGAAGAGGCGTTTGCGCAAAACTACGATTTCTTCTCCAGTATCTTTGAGTATTTGATTAAGGACTACAATACCGCCGGAGGAGGGAAATATGCGGAGTATTATACGCCTCATGCCATAGCAACGATTATGGCTCGTCTGTTAGTGGGGGATAATGCCGATTTGCATAGTATGGAATGTTATGACCCATCGGCAGGAACTGGTACGCTTCTGATGGCACTCAGTCATCAAATAGGTGAAGACCATTGTACCATCTTCTCGCAAGATATTTCTCAGCGAAGTAACAAAATGTTGAAACTTAATTTATTGCTTAACGGACTTGTATCTTCGCTCGATAATGCCATTCAGGGTGATACTCTTGTAAGCCCCTATCATAAGAGCGATGACGGACAACAGTTGCGCCAATTTGATTTTGTGGTAAGTAATCCGCCTTTCAAAATGGATTTTTCCGATACTAGAGAGAAGATAGCTGCTATGCCTGCTCGCTTTTGGGCTGGAGTTCCTAATGTACCGGCTAAAAAGAAAGAGTCCATGGCAATATATACCTGTTTTATCCAGCACGTTATCAATTCGTTGAAAAAGACAGGAAAGGGAGCGATTGTTATCCCGACAGGTTTTATTACGGCTAAAAGTGGTATTGAGAACAAAATTCTTCATAAGATAGTAGATGACAAAGTTGTATTCGGTTGTGTCTCCATGCCAAGCAATGTATTTGCCAATACAGGCACAAATGTCAGTGTGTTGTTTTTTGATAAATCAGCCACTGCCGAAAAGGTGATTTTGATTGATGCCAGCAAATTGGGCGAAGAATACAAGGATGCCAACGGATTAAAAAAGGTACGACTGAATGATGATGAAATAGAGAAGATTGTCGGCACATTCCAACGCAAGGAAGCTGTAGAAGATTTTTCCGTGGCTGTTTCTTACGATGAGATAAAGGAGAAAGGATACTCTCTTTCTGCCGGACAGTATTTCGACATCAAAATTGATTATGTAGATATAACCGAAGAAGAGTTCAATTCCCGAATGGCGAACTACAAGCAAACCCTTTCCGAGCAATTTGCAGAGAGCCATCGTTTGGAAGAGGAAATTATGAAACAGTTGGATGCTTTGCATTTCAACGTAAATGTAGGTGACAATGAGTAAGAATTTGACCATTATAGATAAGGACTATATCCACTGGGTAGAAGAACTTAGTGTGCGCTATCGCCAAAGTCAAATTAAGGCAGCCGTAAGGGTAAACCGTGAGTTGCTCAAATACTATTGGGAACTCGGTCGGGATATAGAAGAAATGCACGTTGAAGAACGCTGGGGACAGAGTGTCATTAAAAATCTCTCTGTGGATTTGCAGCTCAAAAATCCAAACTCAACAGGGCTTTCACGTACTAATATTTACTATGCGAAGAAATTTTATTTGCTTTATTCTCAATACCTAAAAATTGTTCCACAAGTTGTGGGACAATTAGAGGACGGAAATGCGTCACAATCTGTGGAAGATTCTCCTGGAGTTGTCCCACAATCTGTGGGACAATTAGAAGAGATGCTTTTTTCCATACCTTGGGGGCATCATCGTTATTTGATTGACAAATATGGAACTGAACCTGAAAAGGCTTTCTTTTATGTAAAAAAGACAATGAAAGAAGGCTGGAGTCGTGATGTACTTCTCAACTTCATGGACGCAGGTTTGTATGAACGAGAGGGGAAGGCTCTAACAAACTTCACACGAACCTTGCCGGATGAGACAAGCGACCTTGCGCAAGAGCTGACGAAAGACCCTTATAATTTTGCCTTCGCAGGGATAACTCAGCCTTATAATGAGCAAATTCTCAAAGATGCACTGCTTGCTAATATATCGCAATTTCTGCTGGAATTAGGTACGGGATTCGCATACGTTGGTAAAGAGTATCGTCTTCAAATTGGGAAAAAGGAGAAGTTTATTGATTTGCTTTTTTACAATCTGAATCTGTCTTGCTATGTGGTTATTGAGGTTAAAATTGGAGAATTTGATTTTCAGGATTTAGGACAACTAAGTGGTTATGTAGTTGCTTGTAATCATATTCTTAAAAAAGAGGGAAGGGACAACCCTACAATCGGTTTGCTTATTTGCCGTCAAAAGGATTCATTACTCGCTCAATACGCATTAGAGGGTAGCAATCTTCCGTTGGGTATATCTGAATATGAACTGTCTAAACTCTATCCTGAAAAGGTGGAAGGAACAATACCTACGATTGAGGAGATTGAAGCAAGATTGGGAAATGAAGATAAAAAATGAAAGAATATGATAGATTACGATAAAATAACTCAATATATGGCCACTATGGGATTGAATGTAAATGGTGGTTTTCAGTTGTCTGCACTTGCGATAAATGAAATGTTAGGCAATCATTATTCTACTATATCAGAAAAAGATTTGCACGATGGCATAGAATGGCTAAAAGCAAAGATGAAAAAAGATGTTGAAGAAAATCCATATTGGACTACTGAGCATAAAGAAGATATAAAAAAAGGACGAGAATACTTTTTGAATTGTTTTGAGCATGAAGCTAAAACATATCTAAAAAAGCAAAATAGATTATTATGAGTTTGACGAGATATAAGTTGGGAGAAATTCTTGATGTTACAAGAGGTGCAAGTCTCAGTGGCGAATTCTATGCCACAGAGGGAGAATACATTCGTTTGACTTGTGGTAATTTCGACTATCAGAACAACTGTTTTAAGGAAAACAAGTCCAAAGATAATCTGTATTACATCGGTGAATTCAAACCGGAGTTCTTAATGGAGAAGGGTGATATTATTACTCCTTTGACCGAACAGGCAATAGGTTTGCTTGGTTCTACTGCTATGATTCCTGAAAGCGGTAAATATATTCAAAGTCAAGATGTGGCTAAGATTGTCTGCAAAGAAGGCTTGTTGGACAAAGACTTTGCTTTCTATCTCATATCTTCCGCTTTGGTTAAACAGCAATTAAGTGCAGCCGCACAACAAACAAAGATTCGTCATACTTCACCCGACAAAATCAAAGATTGCACTGTATGGATTCCAGATTTAGTAGAACAGAAGCACATTGGTAAGTTGCTCCGTAGCCTTGACCGTAAAATAGAACTTAATCGTGCGATAAATCAGAATTTACCGATACTTGACCGTTCATATAATTACAGGTCGTAATCTAAAAGCATTTTCATCTACTTCCATTTGGTACAACCTAATTTGCGGATTTAGTTCCTTGCGAACATATTGGATTATTTTTTCTTTCTCAGTTTGTTCTATATTGACACCAAAATAGATAGACTCAAAGCATTCGCCTTTCAGTGGCATATAGTGGCGTATCTCACGCCAATCCCATATTTCCTTTGTCAGCTTTGCTTGTTGAGGAGTAAATGCTGCATATATTGGACTTGGTTTTGGTATGACTAATCTAACCTCCTGCTCATATTCCCATTCCTTTGCTTTTGTCCGCCATTGATAACTGAATAAATCTTTTGTGGTATGATATGCGTTAGGACGTTCTATTATATCCTGATATTGAACATCAAGAACAAGCGGTTCAAGATATATTGTACCAAACATTGGTGGAACAGATTCCAACACTTTGTCTATGTCAAGTCCTATACAAATACCTTTATGGTTATAACAATAATGGCTCCACATGAGTAATGAATCATTGATTTTTGATAAACTACATAGCCATGTATCATTACGCAAATTGAGAGCATCGTTTTCTTCTTTCTCTATCCACCATTCCTTAGGTATCCATCCTTGAAGTTTAGTATTAGGTACATTTGAGTAGTCAATTAGTTTTTGATGACAATCGAAAGGATCGTTCAGTTGAGATGCATTAGTGAATTGGAGATTCTGGTTTCCAATCATGCACTTTGCGCCTACTATATCTAAATATTTGTAGAGTATGCGAGGCATTTTTATTCTATTGTTATTTGTCCATTCATTAAAAGTGGTAAAAGTTCGTCACGCTGCTTGATAAGATTTGATATTTCCTCTTGCAACTTCACTATCTGTTTAAAGATTGGTGATATAAGTTCCTCAAATTTTTCTGCAATATCTTTATTATCAGGTATGGCGATTGTGCTTTGTTGTAAATGGTCTTGCGTAATATGTCCCATCGTTGTTTTCCTTGCTTCTGCCATTTTCTTGAATACATCGACATAATCCAAAAGTTGAAAATAGTAGAATGACTTCGGGAAATCATTTGCAGATGTAACCTTAAAGATGTGCTGATTAAGTCCTCCAAGCCCATAAGCCCAGAGCATAACTTCCAGTGATGCCGACCATGAAAATAGCACATCACCATTATACACCTTTACTGATTCTGGTATATTTGACGTTACCTCTTCAGTGTCAACAGAAATACCATCGTGCATTTCTCGTATCTTGATGACAGGTAATGGCACTTCATCATCCTTTGGTCTGAATTTCTGACAAGCCAAACCATTTGTAAAAACAGCAATTTCAAAAAGGTTCCCACAATGCCAGCCAATAGGAATGTTGCGTTTCAGCTTATCATTCCAAAGCATTTCACCCCCACTTGATTTATACGGCTTGCCCTCCTTGTTGGGGAAATCAAACTGCACAAACCAGTAGTCATATAGCTGTTTTGCCATCGCCTCTAAATTCTGATTTATCGCATGATTAAGTTCAATCTTTTTATCTAATGCAGAGAATATTTCACCAATTCGTTTTTGTTCTTGCAGTGGAATTACTGGGACAGGAAAAGAATTGAGTGCTTCTGCGGATAACGCATAGCGTTGTCCGCTTCCAGAAGCATTGCAAGCGAAATATTTCTTTGCATAGTCTGTGTGTAGAAGGGCATTCAGATAACGTCCATCTAAAACATTTTTGTTTGGAGTAATCAGAGCACAATGATAACCCAATATGACATCATCAAAATCATTGGCAATATAAGTTGGAATGCCAATGTCGTCACGAGTTTCACTGTCTTTAGTTAATGCTACTTGACCTTTCTTCAATTGGAACTTGGAAATTTCATTAGGACGGGCGGTAGCAAGCATAAAACTATCATACTGAGCTGTGGTAATAGCCCAGTTGTAATAAACATCAACAAAGTTACAGAGATGAATTTCTTTCTCTCCGTCTTTCATTTTCTTGTCTACTCCACTGATTTCAACAGTGGCGATGTTTCCCAATTTATATTTTTCCATTTGCATCCAGTTTTAGATGCAAAGTTACGCATTTTTAGGCAGAATTCTGTAAGATTACTTATCCCAAGTACTTCTTATGAGCCAATTTTACATTGTTTTGGTTCACAATGGCATAATGCAGTGTAGTATCAATGCGCACGTGTCCAAGTAGGCGTTGTACTTGTTCGATGGGCATACCTTTGTCGATAGCCATCGTTGCAAGGGTGCGACGGAATTTGTGAGGATGAACTTTGGGCATAGAAAGTGCTTGTCCCAATTTTCGGATTCTCACTTCTACACCGCTAATAGTGAGTCGTGTATGAGGTGAATTTATGGAAACAAATAAAGCTGGATTTTCATCTGTACGTCCATTAAGGTATTGTTGTAGATGTAATTTTGTTCGAGCATTGAAATAAACAATACGTTCTTTATTTCCTTTTCCAAATACTACACACTGACGTTCGTGGAAGTCTATATCTGCTCGGTTCAGTTTTACCAATTCTCCTACACGAATGCCAGTAGATGAAAGAAAGTCTATAATGGCAAGGTCTCGTTTGTTGGTACAACTATCTCGGAGCTGTTCCAACTGTTCGTCAGAAAGTACCTCTTTTACAAGTGAATCCGTCTTAACCTTGTGGATGCGCCTGACTGGGCTTTTTGCGATGTAGTCTTCATCCTCTAACCATGCAAAGAAACTGGAAAAGATACGTCGGATATTGTCAATAGTCACTTTGCTGGATTGATGTTCTTCTTGATAATCGGATAGATAAGTGCGAATGTCTGTTGTGGTGATGTGACAAATGGCCAATGAGAGCGTAACCAACAATTTTTCAATGGTATTACGGTAGTAAACCAGTGTCTTATCCGAACATCCCTCAATCTTCTTTGCCGATATAAAAGAGTTTAGAAGGTGTTCATTTTCTTGTGTTTGCTGTGTAACACAGTCTTTCTTTTCAGTGATTTCGACATTATGTAATTCTGATGCAAGCACTGCTTTAAGCTGTGCCATCTGTCGGCAGTCTAAGTCACGCTGCATCTTCGCAACTATTGCCTGAATGATGTTCTCTTTCATAATTCTATAAAATAATAATGATGTTATAATATAGAATATATGCAAAAGAGGCAATTAAACCTCTCTTGCACATTTCATAATTAATTATTGTTCCATGTTTCTTCGCATTCAGAACAAAAATTAATACCAGCTTCTGCGTAGAAGTTGCGTCCGCAACATCCACAAACGATTTTAACTAATCTCGTTCTAATAAAATTGTATTTCATCATTGTAATAGTTTTGATTTTATGGGAATATGCCCATGTATATACTCTAATAGTATATTGGCGGAACAAAAGTTGTAAAAAAGTCGTTAAATCAGAATTTAGAGGCGATGGCAAAGCAACTCTATGACTATTGGTTCGTGCAATTTGATTTCCCGGATGAAGAGGGTAAACCTTATAAATCCAGTGGGGGTGCTATGGTATGGAATGAAAAACTGAAACGAAATATACCAATAGGATGGAATAATGGAACACTTATAGACATCGCCAATATAACAATGGGGCAATCACCAGACGGTACCAGTTACAACGAAATAGGAGAAGGGGTGTTCTTTTATCAAGGAAGTACAGATTTTGGGATGAGATTTCCATCAGTCAGACAATATACAACGGCACCATCTCGATTTGCAAAGAAAGGTGACATACTAATGAGTGTGCGAGCACCTGTTGGTGCCGTTAATATAGCAAACAATGACTGTTGCATTGGACGAGGTTTATCAGCACTTAATTCAAAAATAGGTTCTACAACGCACTTGTATTATATACTCAATGATTTGAGAATTGCATTTGATCAAAGGAATGCAGCTGGTACAACATTTGGCTCTATTACTAAAGAAGATCTATACAGCCTACCAATTGTTATTCCCGCAAAAGAGGTTATAAGTGCTTTTGACAAGATTTGCTCACCTATGTTTGATAGACAAATGCTTTTAGGTGAAGAGATTGATACTTTGATTAAGCAGCGAGACGAACTCTTACCACTCCTGATGAACGATCAAGTGTCGGTAAATTCTGATTTATCGGTATATAAGAGAAGGAGAGGAAAATTCCCCTCCTTAACTCTAAAACCATGTATCAGACATTCAAATCCTTCAGTGCTAGTGCATAATTGGGACAAAAACCGTCCATTATACACTTTAAACCAAGTGTCTGATAGTACTTGTGGTCATCATCTTCGGTGCAGAGGTATTTGTAACCGTAGCGTGGCATGTACTCCTTGAAGAAGCGAGCCAAGTCTTTCAGGCTTTCTTCTTGGCTCTTCTTGAAGTTGCTGCGCACAATGATGATAGACCAGTCGGGGAAGTTGCCTCTTCCACAGCTATATTCCCAGAAGCGGATATAGCAGTCTAAATCACGTTCACGGATGTCCACACAAAAGCCGTTGGCATGTGACATCACGCTACAACTTTCTCTGTAGCCAAACTTCTCGCACAAGTAGAGATTGAAATCAAGAATTAAATCTTTTTGAACCATAAATAATTGAACTTAAAATGTTAATAAAAATTGATTATAAATGAAAGCCTCGCTTGCGCTTAGCCTTTTTCTTTTTCATCAGGCGATTGAACTCTGCTTCTTCTGCGGCAGTGGCATCGTAGGATGAGTTTCCGTTTAGTAAACCGAGATTGAAGCCGAAGCTATCATCGGAATGAGAAACGTTTTGCTGCACCTCTTCTTTCTGCTGTTTGGGCTCTTGCGTGGCTGACTCCAACAAGGATGCACAAGCATTCTCTTCCAGTCGGTTGTCGATATTCAGGTAACTGAATTCTCGGCTGACCTTTGAGCCGGAAAAAGAAAAGCCGTTATATTCAAACTTGACTCCCTGTATTTCTCGTGTAGTCCGGCAGACCTTGAATTTCATATCAATGTCACGGTCGGCAAGCGCATCTTTCAAATCTTCCCAACTATGAGCTTTGGGCAGTTCTTCTTTCAATGCCTTGTATATCTCATGCTTTGCCTTGTCGTAGGGGCGCAAGCGTTCCTCTTTGATATGGTCTTTACCATTGGCAAAGTGCAAGCGATATTTGGCGGTTAGCATTTTGCAGACTCTTTCATTCCTGCGGAAATCATTCTTGTCGCTAATCGTCTTGCCGTCATTGTCCACTCGGTTGAAAACGATATGGCAATGTGGATGCTCACGGTCGATATGCCGAGCAATGATGTATTGCGTATTCTCAATACCCATCAGTTTCATATAGTCGTGCGCTATGTTCAGCATCAGAGCATCATCGGACTTTAATCTTGCACTGTCTTCCGGTGAGAAGTTGAGTGAAGTGTGTCCGATAATATTTTTTACCTTGTCGTTGAGTAATGCCTGCAACTCAAATTGCTCTGCCATCTGTTCGGGTGTCCCCTCTACTCCGACTGCTTCCAATAGTTTAGATTTTTCCTCTTTGAGGACATAGCGGACACAACCACCGAACGAAGTTCCTTTAGTCTGCTTACCTATCATCTTTCAGTTGTTTTATAAGTTGATTAATGCGCTGAGCCATTTCCTCACATCTGTTCGCAACGGCAAAGAAACCGTAGGTATTTGCCTGTCTTGCCAACTGGTTAAGATTGGTACTTTCACCAATCAGTTGCCGGATGATGTGGATATGCTCTTGCGTAATTCGTTCACGTACCGAACCGTTCTCGATGAGCGAACGGATGACTTCGCTTTGAGTCTGCTTACTCCGTCTGCAAAGCGCACCAAGCCATGCGTATTGCTGATATGACAGACGGAGTGTTACTGTATATTTCTTTTCCATTTGAATCTGTTTTTAAGTAAATAAATTGTGACCATCGGGAGCCGCCTCCTCAGACTTTTTGAGGAGCAAGTGGTCGGGAAATGTAATACACCGACATTAACTTGCTACAGTAAAAAAGTCTCGATTTCTCTCCCTGTTTTCAAAGTCTGAATCCTCGTTTCTTGGGTGGTGAAACCTTCGGTCGTGGAGTGCCTTGTTGTACGCTGACGAGCTTCAAATCGAATGTCTCTATCAGTGTTTTTAAGACAGGATTTCTCTTAATCATCTGCTGAAGGATGGCTTCGTCAGGCTTCACTTTGAGCAGATAATCGGCTATGTCGTACCCCTCTTTTCGCTCGTTTTCGGTAGCGTTGGCTTCCAGATAATCAAACATCTGCACCTCTATTCCGTAGCTTTTCATCAGACCTATTTTGCTTTGCCAATAGTCGGTTGCTCCCAAATCGGGAAATAATACAACGCTTCTTCCAGCCAGAACGGATAGGCTGTTGGCATTGAAGCAACCGTTCTTTCCACCCGATGCTATCCATAGGAATTGCGGTAGATAGTAGGAGGCAACGAGTGCCGTTTTCTCGCTTTCGACCAGTGCAACAGGACAGCTTTTGTCTTCAGAAAGCAGATGCTCACCGAAGAAGCATTGCCTCAAATTGTAATCGCCTTTGTGCAGTACGGAGTGTACCCATGTGACATGATTGTATGGCTCTTTTATCCGTTTGCCTGTTTCGGGATTGTAAAGCATTATTTTACCAGTACGGACTTTGTTCTGATTGTCCGTTTGCCAGAATACAGTTGCACCGTCCCAATACTTGGATGTGCCAACCTTGTATCTCTTCATTAGCTTCAATGTTTCTGTTTCTCCGAACTGAGCCGATAGAAATTGAAACAACTTGTTCGTAGGATAGCCACGCAATGATTGGTTGACTATATCCAAATCAATGTAGGACGTGACTATTGGTTGTACCTTTTTTATAGGAACATAGCTTCTGAAACTATTCTCTTTCTCCGCAAACTTGTCTTTCTCAGACGGGTTCTGCTCAAAGTAATCACGGGGCGTGAAGTGATAACCGCATTTCTGCTCATGGTCACAACGTCCCACGTATTTTGGGAACTGGATTTGCTTCTCAGTATCGATGTACTTTGAAAAGCATCTTGGGCGGTGACAGTTCGGGCAAGTATGCCGAGTGCTGACACCTTTGTAGGGTTCTAATATGAATCTATGTGTACTCATTGTATGTTTCTTTTTGGTGTGTCACTTTTGTCGTTATTGTCGTTTTCGCTTGGAAAGTGTCAAAACCGATAAAAATGTCACGGGTTAATCTTTGAATATTCTCCATGTTTCTCTTTGCGGAACAATGTCCCGATATTGTCATTGAGAAAGCGTTGAAATGTGCGTTCCTTCATTCCGTTCTGCTCGGCTATCTGTATAGCTTGGGCAGTTGTAAAGGCTGGAGGAAGCAGATTGACTATCGCCTGTTGTTGGCTGTTGAGCGCATTTTCATTGAGTATGTTTTGAACGCTCAATGCGGATTCCTTGAAATACTCCGTCAGTTTGATGGCTCGTTCTACAGTCAACGTGTCGATATAGGTTTTATCACACTCTCCACAAGTCCATCGGGCTAATTGGATAATCAGGCAGAAGCGGATGATGTATATCTCCAACTTACAATAGATACTCACAATGGTGTCGTTTGTCTCTCGGTCACACAACTCTGAGAAGTGGTGCTGCCATTCGTAAAGCCGTCTCTTGGCATCCTCCGTGAAGAGAAGAATATGCGGTTCTATCTCTCCAAATTCATTGAGTACATACTCCTGTTGTATCAGCTTATTAATAATGGCATTCCACTCTTGTTCGATGTTCTCCGGCAGTTCCTTGTCATTCCAACGTGCCTTCTGTTGCAGATTTGGCATTACGAACAGAATGCGGTCGATGAATCCGTTACTGGAACGTTCGCCTTTAGCCAGTTCGCTGAGTATCTTCTTTTGGATAGTGCCGATAACTGATATATACGGTCGCTTGATGAAGATGGAACTCTTGGCGTTCTTGCGATCGGATATAGTGGTCTTGGCACTGAATACCGATAACCAAAACTGTTCTTCCGAACCGTTGTTGTAACGGTTGAAGTTCTTGAACCAAGCGGATAATTCATCAGCCCACAAGCATAAACCACGTTTGTTCTGTGCATGAATCAGACTTAATCCCTCAGGCGTTACATCCGAGATCAAGAAGCGTTTACGGACTGGTTCCTGTGGGAATTGCTCCTCACCGCTTTCTGTGCGTTCTTTGCGGCTCATACTCATCAACTCATCATATTTGGCAAGTGCCTTTTCAAATACCTGATTCTGTTGATAGTCGTAATCAAGAAACGGTTTCATCGCAAAGCTAAGCGGATGACTTTTGTTTGCTCCCGGTCTTCCTATTAATGCCATATACAGGATAGGACTTTCTATCCAGCCTTGCTTGATTTGGACAAGATGCGTGTTGCCGATACCGACTGCAATCGCTGTAAGGATTGCTGCGGCGATGTAGTCGGTAGGGTAGTTATGGCATTCGTGAACCTCGCTGATAATGCGTTGGATTTTTGTCGGGAATATGCTGATCGGAAAATCAGTACCCGTCAGTCGCATACTTAAATCAACCGCTTCGTCAATGATGGATGCCGGATTAATAGAATATGTATCCATAGCCACAACTATTAAAGTTTTATTGACGATTTAGGCTTATGACGGACACCGCTTTGCATATTGGCAAGCATCTCCTCGTATGTTTGCTCGGAAGTCTTTCTTCGACCGTTTTCAATCCAAGCAAGAAGTTCGTCCTCGTAGAAATAGAGTTTCTTACCTTTCTTATAGGCTGGAAGTAGCCCTTTGCGAACCAATGTATAAATGGTAGGTTTGGCTTTTCTGATGATACGGCAAGCATCTTCAATTTCAACCAACACATGTTTGTCTGATGCTGGTGGTTGAAATTCCGATATCATTCTTTTTAACTCGATGACCTGTTCGGTCAGATAACCTACCGCTTCGGGCAGCTTATCAAATGTTACTGTTTCTTTTTGCATACGTCGCTCGTTTTTAATTGTTCGACGGCAAAGGAAACAGGTGTTTCAATGGTGGAATCATTCACCAAAATATAACTAATGAATAACCTTGAATAGTAACAATTTTCTGATAGTTAAATGTTGACCGTATCTTTAAATACTATAAATGCTTTGATAGGTATTGATATGAACTAGAGCTTTGTTCGCTGTAAATATGAAATGTGTGATAATAAAATATCGAGGAATAGATACTTATATATTTCGGCTTTTTACTAACTTTGTATTACTTTAATTCAACTTATTATGGAATGTGTTAGACGCTTTTCATAATAAGATAGTTATAACAACCTAATGATAAAATTATTTTTGTATGTTGTATTTTGATGAGTCTGGATATACTGGACCTGATTTGACAAATAGTAAACAACCATATTTTTCATTAGCTTCTATTAGGATGACAGATGAAGAAATTGCTCAAATAAAAAAAGAGGTGGGTTATTGTGAATGGGGGAGGGAACTTCATTTCAAAAGTATGTATAAAAGTTATCATGGTCAGAAAATACTGGATAAGATATTTAATCACCCTCTGTTGGACAATTATCACGTACTTCCATCGTTTGCGCATAAACGATACTGTATCTATGCTAATATTGTGAATATTCTAGTAGAAACAATGTACCACTTCAATGGTATAAATCTATATGAAGGAGCAAAGAATCTGCTTCTGGCTAATGGCTTGTATTGTTTTGCTATATTGCATTCTAATAAAGACTTAGTGGCAGAATTTGAGAATAATTTTGTTGGGATGGTTAGGAAACCGTCAATAGAATCTGTTGCGAACTTTTATAGAACTACAGACAAGTTGAGATATGATGTTGATACAAGAGAAGGGCTTTTCGATATGCTGTCAGAGATACCTCCTACAATACAATATATTAAAGAAGCCTTAACCCATAAGAAATTCTATATTGATTTAACAATACCATTGTTTTCCGTATCGATTCAAGAATGGTATAAAAGAACTAAGGTAAAAGAGAATGTTCTTTTTGATTCCTCGGAACCATTCTTTGCAAACATAGAGTTTATGGAAAGCCTAAGGGATATGGAAGTGCCAGAAACTGTTGTTGGGTATGGTAAAGGAAAGCATGTCTATCCTCTGCCTGTTGGCAATATGGAAATTGCAAAGTCTCATGAAGAGTTCGGAATACAGTTAGCAGATGTGTTTGCAAGTGCATTATGCTTTGCTCTTACACCGCGAAATGATAAGTTCGTGAAGTATCAAGATAAGATAAAGTCGCTGCCAATATTCCAGAATATTAAGCTTAATATAGCACCTTCTACAAATGATTTTATTGAAGAAAGAATGAAGGAAACTGCAGAGATTGATCCTTTGGATTTTCTATGCGAACATAGTGATCGTATAAATATAAACAAAAGCTCAAGTATTTAATCATGGATTATACAGAAGTTAGTAATAGCATCAGAATGATGATGAAAGCTCAAGGCATAGATGAGATGTATATTGATAAAGAGGAAACTTTATACTACGATGAATCAGGTAACGTAAAACACTTGATTGTTAAAGATGGCAAACTCAATGCAGATTCAGATACTGTATTTGTGTTAGGTGGTGTTCAGGCAGATGATATTATTTCTTTGGAAGAGTTGAAAACGGCATTAGGCAAAAACTTAGAAAAAGAAATAAAATCAACAAAGGATTTAAAAGGAACTTTTATTGAAATATTGCGTAAGGATAATTTTAGAAAAATACTCCAAATAATTCAAGACAAAGGATGGCATATTCATTTTTGCATTGTACAGGTTTTGTATTATGGATTTGTGGATATTATTGATTCAATATGTGGACTAGAATTTAATCCATTTGCATTCAAAGCCGAACTATACAAAGTCTTGAAAAGAAATCCAAATACAACAATCTCAATATTCAAAAAATATAAGTATCCAAATGTTGGACAAAGCACATTAAGGATTTCTTGTCAGAACTTATAATCCTTATTGATGGTGTCATTGCCGAAGATGCGAAAAAATACCGTTTAAATCCGTTGCTAGTCTTTCTCAAAAGTTGTCTTGAGAAAGCTAAAAAACAGAAAGAATTGATTTTTATTCAGAATGAAACTACTCATGAATGGGTCGGCAATTTTGTGCAATTTTATAGGCAACAGATTCTTAGCTTCCCAAAGAAAACCTTGGTGTTTGATGAAGAAAAACAGGTTATGAGCCAGATTGCAGAAGAAGATATTATTATTGATGGTAAAGCTCCTGATAATTACAGTTTTAAGGAGTCTGGATCAGATGCAATGATACAAGTCAGTGATTATGTGGTTTCTATTTTACGTAAATATATGATTTTCCTTGATAGATTGGAACCAGAGGTTGATGCTGATATTCAAAATTTTGATGAAAATCAAATGAATAATTACAAACTCTTAAATAGAATACTTGCTGACTCTATGAACTATAATCCATTGTTTGTGTATTTTGTTGCTTGTCAGCATACGGTTGCCAAATATCATAAGTATATACAAGAGTATGGCGCTTCTAGAGCGAATGAGTGACTTTGTGATATGTTATTTTTATATTATGCGTCACTTGGAGTTTTTAGTGTTTAGATAATCATAAGTAATTGATTATTAGTCGATATAGAACTATAACAACAATTATTAGTAAGAGTTGATGTTGGAAAGTTTAATTTGATTGGTGCAGAGAATACTTAGGGATTGATATAGTGTAAAAAGTTTAGCCACTATCTTAAGAATGAGGTTAAATCTCGTAATAAAATGTGGATAATAAATAAAATCTACGCTATTTTACTATCCAGTTTAATCTTGCATTCTGATTCCGTGTGTGACATTTTGCGCTCAATGGTGGATATTTCCGAGTCACGTAGAGTATGAGCAAATACTCTCTTTATAAATGTGGCAGTCTGTAGGCGTGGTTTGCCGAATGCTTTGCCGATATTCCAACCAAAGTGCATGATGTCAATGGTTTTTAATTGAGCATCAACCTTTATCTGTTCAACTTTGGGCAGAGTATCCGACAAGTAATATTCTGTGATATATTCGCATAAGCGATTGAGGTCTGTTTCGCTAAGGTAGAGAACCAAGTTTTGTTTCGTATATGAGAGAACCCTATCTAACTTTTCTTGTGATGCCCGTTCTTTCTCAGCCATAGCGTTGGCACGAAATATCTCGTATTTTGTTGGCTGATTGGATTCTTCAATGGGCATATTATTGATGGTAGAAGGTGTGGCTTCTTCCTTTGGAAGTTCTGCCACTTCTTCGTTAAGTTCAGGATATGAAGGAATAGAAACTTTTTCTGTTATGTCAGATGTAGTTTCGATTTCAGTTTCAGAAATGATGGATTCTGAAATAATGGTATTTTCGACAAGTTCATGGTGCGTTATTGGAGCTTCTACCACCACAGCCTTATTGCGGTAACATTCAAATCTCATAAAGTACTTCTCTATTGTTGGTGAAAGGAGTTGACCAAATACCATTTGCAGATTGAGGTAGATAGCTCCTATGACAATGGAGCATACTACGAAAATAAGATTGCTACTGAACTCATCCCAGCCATAGTGTAGTACGGTTTGACGGGCTAAAACACCTATGATGACGATTGTCCCGAAAACAATCAGATTCAAAGTTATATGCTCTATCTTTTTCTGCTCCATAATGATATAAGTTAATCGTTTGTGTGCAAATATATATCATTTGCAAGATGTGTAGATACATTTTCCGGGAAGTGGCAGCTTTTGGCACCGGTAGGTAGCATTTTTCTATACCACTTGTGCCACAATAGCAAAGGAAAGTCCGACATGGAACTAGCCTACATCGGACTTGTAAGTTGTGGGTATCAGCAATTGTAAATGTTAGCTGACCTTATTGGAATAAATAGTGATATGCTCTTCTGCTTGGAAGCTACTTTATTGATAACCCATTTCCTGAATGCAGCGGAATGTCCAGTGTCTATTTGATAGGATAGGGCTATAATCATGTCGAGATTATACACATCGGCATAATTCCCATTCTCTAATCTTATACATTGGTAGACTTCATATTCCTTTAAGATGTTGGCTTTCAATATCGCTTTTATGCGGGAGTTGATTGTTCCAGCCGTTGTATAAAACAAGTCGGCAATCTCCCAAGTGGTCATCCATACTTCGCCATCAGAAATATGGATGCCTTGTCCGTTGTTTGTTATGATTCCTCGTTTCATAGCTACAATTTATTTCAGTGAAATCTTATTGGCAGTCTCTCGTTTTTTCACATTTACCAAATCTGCGTAGATTTGAGTGGTGGAAACGTTCTTGTGTGTTAACATCTTTGAGACTGTGTAAATGTCTGTACCTAAAGAGATTTGTATGACCGCATAGGAGTGCCTGAAGCCGTGAAAGGTTATCGGTTTTGTTATTCCTGCCTTTTTGAGCCAGTTTTTCAGCGGATAGTTAATCATACTCCGCTTCAATCCTTTGAATACTTTACCTGTATCGGGCGTACCACACAGTTCGTAGGCTTCGTAACTGATGGGGAGTGTCGCTTCCGTTTGGGTTTTCTGTGTTCTGATACGCAAGCAATAGCCTTGGTCGGGAGCGATGGCAAAGTCTTCCCATTGAAGATTGAGAATATCACTGATGCGTAGTCCTGTCAGACAAGCAAACAAGGAAGCTGCTTTCAGAACGGGCATATCACAAGGAGTGGCGGCAAGTTGCTTCACTTCGTCCAGTGTCAGATACTCTTTCTTCACGTCTTGTGGCTCAATCTTATCAAGATAGTCATTGATATTCTCCCGAAACCATTTATCTCGGTAGGCAATTTTCAACAATCCTCTGAAAGTGGAGTAATAGCCGGATGCCGAATTGAGGGATATGGGACGGTTGCTATGTTTGAGTTGCTTGGCATTCAATAGGTACTCACGAAATTTCTTGCACAAGTCCACATTCACCTCACCGAAGGTACATTGCCCTTTGACAAAGTTGTAGAAATGCTGATAGACGAATGTCCATTTTTGGTCTTTGCTTCGGCACATCTTCTTGAAGTAAGCAAGGAAGTCGGCTTTCTGTTTGGTCTTGTCTAAGAAGCCAAACTCTTCATTGATGAGTGACTGCACTCTGATACAACGGATAGCTTCTGCCTTGTTCAACATATCGTTGTTGAATTCCCGTTCCATTTCGTTTTTCGGGTGGGCATAGATGTAGATGCCAAGATATTCTCGACGACTCATCTGCATTGTCTCAGGGTTTCGGACTGCTGGATAATAATCCAGATACAAGGAGATGCGATTATTCCGAATCGCTCTCTGACGAACTGTTACTTTTGTACACGTGTGTGTCATACTGTTTAATATTTAGAGTTTTACATTTGTTTGGTGCAAAGGAATATGGTGATTCAATGGTGGCAACATTCACCGATAAATAACTTATTCAATCTTTGGGGCTTCAAGCAATTTATCCAGTTCGGGTTTAGAGATAAGCGTGTATTTGCCCTTCTTGACCTTTGGGATATTATGATACTTCGCATAATGATAGAGCTGGTCACGGGTGAGATTGAATTTCTCCATCGCTTCGACTACTGTATAATACTGCGGTTCTTCGGGTGCTGCCACGCCTTTGGCTATATCCACATGTTTTTTGGAATAGTACACCATGATGCCTTCTTTCTTTTTCGGGATGGCATTCTTGGAAACGAAGGTGTAAATAGCAGATAAGGTCATGCCGAATTTCTCCTGCATTTCCTGTGTGCTGTACCATTCGGTAATATCGGGATTCGGGGCTTTCTTGGCAAAGTAAGCATCCATGTGTTTTTTGCTCCAGTAGGTTTTGCCACGATTGAAAGTCCGAGGGATGTTGTTCTTCTTGGCTACCACAAATATCCATGATTCATTTACATGGTATTTCTCTTTGACTTCGGCTGTAGTGTAAAAGTCGGTGATGGGGGCTTTTTCTATGGGTACTCGTTTTTTATACTCCGCAGCATTTTCAAACAAAAGCTCAATGTCTTTCCTTCTGACTAATGTTTTTCCTTTGAACTGAACCGCTTTAATCACGTTGTCTGCCATGTAGCGGTAAATACTGGCTCGACTAATCCCTAAGAGTTTTGCGGCTTCGGGTGGTGTATAGAATTCCTTGTTCTCGATAGATGGTTCTTCTGTATTTATAGAAAACTCTTTCTGATAAGTCGCTATGCGCTCCTGTCGGATTCGTTCTTTATAGGCTGCATTGTTGCACCTATGAGAACAATAGTTTGTAGTCGTTTTGTGGGCTATGAAAATTTGTCCACACCACTTACATTTCTTCTTGATTTCAATGTTACTGCTCATTCTTTTCTCCGTTTATTTCTCCATTTTTGTTTCAGTGCGTCTCACCACGTCTCACTGTGTCTCAATTCTCCACTACCTTGTTGGTGAGAAACAAGGCTTCAGCAAGCGAGCAACAAATACGGTACAAAAATGAGCTGAAAAAGCCCTATAAACGATAATCATCGCTTATAAGGCTAAAAAGAAAGGCGCTCAAAATGAACGCCTTAATAATCATTGATGATATATGCTAATCGTTGGTAATCATCCCTTACTTGCCGACGCAAAAATGTTGAAATATATTTTGTAGCACCATATCATTCGTCACCTCCCCCGCGATGTCGCTCAAATGGAAGATGCATTCCCTGATGTCCTGGGCCACGAAGTCCCCTGAAAGATTGTTTGCCAATCCCTGTTGTACGCGTCTGATGGCTTCTAAAGCATGCGTGAGGGCTTCGTAATGGCGGGCATTGGTCACTATCACGTCGTTCTGGGTTATCGTAGGCAGATTGGCGGCGGCTATAAGTTTCTTCTGAAGCACATCCGTATTTTGCCTTTGCTTGGCGGAAATAAAAATACATTCGGCGTCAGGAATGATGGAAGAGGCCGCAGAAAGCACCTCATCAGAATGAGCCGTGCCCGACAAATCCGATTTGTTGAATACCAATATCAAATGCTTTCTTTCCAGACGCGGAAGTATCTGCCCCGATAGCTGATTCATTTGCGACGTTGCGTCCGTTGCATCAATCATCCAAAGCACGATCTCCGCTTGTTCCAGTTTTTGGAACGTGCGCTCTATGCCCAGACTCTCAATCGTATCATTGGTTTCGCGGATACCTGCCGTGTCAATGAAACGGAAAGTAATACCGCCGATATTGGTCGTGTCTTCAATCACGTCGCGCGTAGTGCCGTGAATGTCGCTCACGATAGCCTTGTCCTCGTTCAGCAATACATTGAGAAGCGTTGATTTCCCAGCATTCGTTTCGCCGATGATGGCTACCGGTACGCCGTTTTTGATTACATTTCCTACGCTGAACGAATGTACCAATCGGGAAATGACTCCTTCGATGTGATCCGCCAATCGGCAAAGCTCCGTTCTGTCCGCAAACTCCAACTCTTCATGGTCGCTGAAATCCAGTTCCAGTTCAATCAGTGAAGTGAAGTGTAGCAACTGGTTGCGTAGCTCCGTAAGCTCCTTACTGAATCCGCCACGCATCTGGCTCATGGCAAGGCGGTGGGTGGCGGCAGATGAAGAAGCAATCAGGTCCGCCACGGCTTCGGCCTGGCTCAAATCCATCTTGCCATTGAGAAAGGCGCGTTGCGTGTATTCTCCCGGTCCCGCCAGGCGGCAACCGTGCTTGATGAGCAATTGCAAAACCTGTTGCAAGATATAACTCGAACCGTGGCAGGTGATCTCCGTACTATCTTCGCCCGTGTAAGAGTGCGGGGCGCGAAACAGGCTGACAAGAACCTCGTCGATAATTTCTTCTCCATCGTGTATCTTCCCGAAAGTCAGTGTATAAGGTTTGCAATCCGCCAGCGCTTTACCGGATTTTGCCGGGGTGAAAATGTGGCTGGTGATACGAATGGCGTCCGCTCCTGAGACGCGAATGCTTCCGATTGCTCCTCCTTGGGCCGTGGCAATGGCACAGATGGTATCCTGATTCATCATAAAAATTGTTATTTGAGTTGCAAAGATAGCCTTTTGGGGCAAAAAAAAGAACGCGATTGTATATTACTTACTCTTTTTTATTACATTTGCTCAATTTTCGTAGCCTTTACATGATACACTTTGTTATTATGGCGCAAGACAAAATAAAAATGCATGATTCCGCTTCTCATACTACCGAGAAAGACGAGAACACGGAACTACTGAAAGAGAAATTATTGAAGGTCAACTCCGTTCTGGCTGCCCATCAAATTGCTCTCTGGGAGATAAATATCAATACCCTGGAGTGCACTTTCACTCAGGAATATTTCGAAAGTTTAGGCTTGGATAAAGTCGGCATCTGTTATCAGAATTTGGAAGAGTTCTGTAGCTTTGTGCATCCCGATGATAAGCATTTGGTGTCGTTGGATGGCTTTCAAAAGAAATTGGATGGCTTTGAAGAGTCCAAAGTCTTACGCGTGCGTTGCGTAGGTGCGCATGGCGAAATAGTCTGGTTGGAGGACCACCTCTTATCTGTAGAGAAAGATAGAAGTGGAAATCCGAAAAGCCTCTTATGCTATACCGTGAATGTCACCGGGCAGTGCGAACGCGAAACGCGCATATCGCGCATGGAAGAGCGAAACCGGAAGATAATACAGGCATTGCCTGAATTCATCTTCATCTTTGATGAAAATTTCTTCCTCACCGACGTGTTAATGTCTTCTGACACCATTTTGCTCCATCCCGTTGAACAGCTACGGGGAGCGGACGGGCGCACCATCTATTCTCCCGAAGTCAGCGACCTGTTTCTACGGAACATACGTCAATGTCTCGAAGACGGGAAGTTGAAGGAGATAGAGTATCCCCTGGATGTGGATGATTGCGAAAGGCATTATTTCCAGGCACGCATCGCTCCGTTCGAAGATAATAAAGTGATGGCATTGATACACGATATCGGTGACAGGGTGCAACGCTCCAATGAACTCATCGAGGCGAAGCAGCGGGCAGAAGAGGCCGACCGCATGAAATCGGTGTTCTTGGCCAATATGAGCCACGAGATCCGTACTCCTTTGAATGCTATCGTGGGATTCTCTGAAATCATAGCTTTGACGGAAGATGAAGTGGAGAAAGCCGAATACCTGAACATCATCCAGAAGAATAGCAACCTGTTGTTGCAACTCATAAATGACATTCTGGACCTTTCCCGTATCGAGTCGGGAAAATCGGAAATGAACTTCCAGTTGGTCGAAATGACCGGACTGATTGACGAAGTGGAGAAAGTGCATCGCCTGAAAATGAAAACGGGCATCCGACTGAATGTGATATGTCCCGATGAGGAAATCTGGATTATGGTGGACCGGAACAGGATTACGCAAGTGCTGTTCAACTTTCTCTCTAATGCCATTAAGAATACCCATGAAGGGACCATCACCTTGGGGTTGGAGGTCTGCGGAGAATGGTTGAAGGTGTATGTAACGGATACCGGTTGCGGCATTGCGAAGGAGAAATTGCCCTTGATTTTCAACCGTTTCGAAAAGCTGAACGATTTTGTTCAGGGCACGGGTCTGGGGCTCCCCATCTGCCAGAGCATCGTGGAGAGATTGGGAGGAAAGATTTCCGTAGAGTCCGAAGTAGGAGTGGGGAGCACTTTCGTGATGACCCTTCCTTACCGCCAGTTTGTGTTGGGAGCGGATGGTGAACCTGTTGAAATCAATGCCCACGTAGAGCGAAGATCAGACGGCAGGAAGAAAATTCTGATAGCTGAAGATACGGAGTCTAACTTTATGCAGATAAACATTTTGCTGAAGAAGGACTACACCATTTCGTGGGTTACCAATGGCGAAGAGGCCGTAAATAGTTTCTTGCGTGAGCGTCCCGACCTGATATTGATGGACATCCGCATGCCGGTGATGAACGGTATTCAGGCTACGGAAAAGATACGTACCATCGACATCGATTTGCCTATCGTTGCGGTGACGGCCAATGCTTTCCTGATAGAGCAACAACAAGCATTAGCCGCCGGGTGCAATGATATTATTGCCAAACCATATACTTACGAAAGATTGAAGGAAACAATCATCAAGTATATTTGAGTGGGTGTTTCTTAAATTCTGTCCAGTACGGTTTTTATCAAAGTGTCAATCGTATTCTTGTAGCCCGTATTGGCTTCTTTAATCAACCGGTTGGCTATGACCATGCATACCGTGGTCGCCTTATGTCCCATCAGGCGGCTCAAACCGGCCAGTGCGGAGCTTTCCATCTCGAAGTTCGTAATGCGATAGCCATTGTATTCAAAGTTCTCGATCTTTTCATTTTGCTTCGGGTCGGCCAGCGGAATACGTAGTTCGCGTCCTTGCGGGCCAAAGAAACCACTGGCGGCAATCGTTACACCGCGTACCATATTGTCTCCGGCAATGCGCTCTATCAGTTCGGCATTGGCGTCGATCACGTACGGAGCAGGTGCGCACATATTCCCCGACCATCCCATGTGGTTCAGGAATGCACGCTCAAATGGCAGGTCGCACACTTCATTGCGCCCTGAATAGAAGTTCAGCAGGCCATCGAAACCAATGGACTTTTGCGAGCAGATAAATGTACCTACGGGCGTATTCGGTTGCAAACCGCCACAAGTACCGATGCGCACCAGTTCTAACTGGCGAAGTTGGGGCTTTTCTTCACGTGTGTTGAAGTCGATGTTGGCCAAGGCGTCCAGTTCGTTCATCACAATGTCGATGTTGTCGCAACCAATACCCGTAGAAACCACCGTGATGCGTTTGCCCTTGTAGGTACCTGTAATGGTTTTGAACTCGCGGCTTTCCACTTCACATTCTTTATTCTCAAGGTGTGAGCCTACCAGTGCCACTCTGCCCGGGTCGCCCACTAGGATTACTTTGTCTGCCAGCCACTCGGGCTTTACGTGCAGATGAAAAACTGAACCGTCATCATTGATAATAAGTTCGGAAGATGCAAAATACTTTTTCATATTCTGGATTTTTTGGTTGATACGTTTATAAATAGAAAACGCCGGAACGGGATTACTGTTCACCGGTTCCGACGTTTTTCTGGGGCTATAATTCTACCGGTTATTTACTCAACGGCTGATTTGAGTTGTTTCCCGATGGTTTGGCTATGGTTTCGCGCATGGAAGTATCAGCTTCGATGTTCTTCATCCGATAATAATCCATGATGCCCAGGTTGCCGTTACGGAATGCTTCTGCCATGGCCTTAGGTACTTCGGCTTCTGCCTCGATCACCTTGGCGCGTGCTTCCTGAGCTTTCGCCTTCATTTCCTGTTCGCTGGCCACGGCCATTGCACGGCGTTCCTCAGCTTTGGCCTGGGCGATATTCTTATCGGCATTTGCCTGGTCTATCTGCAAAGCCGCACCGATGTTCTTACCTATATCGATATCAGCGATATCAATGGACAGGATTTCGAAAGCCGTCCCGGCATCCAGACCTTTGCGGAGCACAAGTTTGGAGATTGAATCCGGGTTTTCCAATACTGACTTGTGGTTTTCGGACGAACCGATGGAAGATACGATACCTTCGCCTACACGGGCCAGGATAGTGTCTTCACCGGCACCACCCACCAACTGGCGGATATTGGCGCGTACCGTTACACGGGCTTTGGCTATCAACTGGATACCATCTTTTGCTACGGCGGTCACCGGAGGAGTATCGATCACCTTCGGGTTTACCGACATCTGAACGGCTTCGAACACATCACGTCCGGCAAGGTCGATTGCGGTAGCCATCTGGAAGGATAATTCAATATTAGCTTTAGAGGCGGATACCAAGGCGTGCACCACTCTTTCTACATGTCCACCAGCCAAGTAGTGAGCTTCCAGCTCGTCGCGGGTAATGTTGCTCAATCCGGCTTTGTGTGCTTCAATCATACCCGGTACAATGATGTAGGGAGGTACGTTACGGATACGCATTAAAAACAATTGCACCAATGAAATCCTGACTCCCGAAACTTTGGCGGACAACCATAGGAAGAAAGGAACATAGTGGAAGAACAGTACGATGAAGATAATGCCTCCTATCACAAGAAAGGCAGTAAGGTACATAGTGTCTACGTTCATGATTTATAAGATATTAAGTGTGAATATTAGTCTTTTTTCTTTTCTACCATGATAACGCCGTCCGTAATACGGTTTACAATGATAGGGGTTTTTTCATTCAGGAATCCGTCCATGGATTTCACTTCCACGATGTTGCCGTCTATTTCGGCATTGCCGATCAGTGCCAGGCGTGTAATGGCCACACCCGTATCGCCTACTTTTACTTGATCCGCAGCCGTACGGTCCACCTTCGATGTGATATTCTTCTTCAACGCCACTTTATCCAAGGTCTTGGAGCGCATGAAGAGTATCAATGAGCCTATGCAGGCTATTGCCGATACACCGAGCGTGATGAAACCAGCCGTTGTACCCAGATAGGCAAAGGCATAGTAGTTGGCATAGATCATGCAAGCTCCGGCCAGAATTCCGGCTATGCTGATGCCCGGGATGACGAACAGTTCTACCAAGAACAGGATAACTGCCGCAACAATGAGTACAATGATGATAAGTATGTCCATAGTTTTCTATTTAAAGGATTGTTTTTCTGTATTACGCACTTCAATGGCGGCCTTCTCCAATTCACCTGATAATTGTTGTATCTGCTTTTCCAGGTCGAGTATGGCGGGAGCCAGTTTGGCTTTATCGCTTTCCTTGGCACGGGAGTACAAGGAACGTTGCTCTTCCAATTTGTTTTGCTGCTCTTTGAAAGCCTTTTCTAATTGGAGGTATTTGCCGAACAGTTTTTTGACCTGAGGAGATTTGAAATCACTTTGTTGATAATAAGTATTCTGGTCATCGATTACAAACTCAAACTCATGACTTTTCGTGGTTTGTGGCTTTTCATCGAATGCGGCTTGTAGTCGATGTTTGGCATCGGCTACGGCATCCTGATCCGTCCACGTATCTTTCAGAGAATGAATCCGGGCAAGCCCGATTGCTTTTTTCGGGTCCATTGCTTCATAATTATATACCCTTTTGGAAGAATTTGGAATGAATACATAAATGCAAACTTTTCCTTCCGGCTGGTAACGGTCGGAGGCAAACCATCCGAGATTATTATATTCGTCGATAACGAACATATAGTCATTATAGGGAGAGTTGAACGGCATACCCACATTTTCCGGAGTGAGGTAGGTGTTCGTGTTGGTATTGTAACGGGTGACGAATATGTCGTAACCACCTATCGAATTTTCACCATCCGCGGCATAATAGATGGTGATGCCATCTGTCAATACATACGGATAGTTGGCATTGATGGAATCATTTATACTACTGGGTAGCAAGCTACCTTTGCCCCATTCGCCCTGCATTTTGTTACGCGAGAGGATGCTGAGTTTACCGTCCGGTTGGCGCTCACCATAATAAATCTTATTGCCGAGTTCCGTTTCATATACGGTAGCCTCAACTTCTGCCTCATTCTGGAAGAAATCATTGTACATGAATAGTTTACCGGACTCAGGACTAATTTTATAAGCTTCCAGAAAACGACCTTTGTCTATTACGATGCTATCGATAATGCAAACTTCTTCAACCCCTTTCAACATGCGGAAATTGGCTTTACTTTTCTCCAATAGCTTTTCGGCTTCTGCGGTCGGCCTTTTCCGTTTGGCCAGGTCGCTGATGTAGTCTTCGTAGCATTTGATGGCATCTTCAAAGCGATACAGGTCATTGTAATTTCGCGCCAGATACAGTTGTCCACTGGGCACCCGTCTTTTTACGGCGGTTTCCAGATATTTCAAAGCTACTTCTGGTTCTCCTGTTTCCAGGCAACATACGCCGTACCATAAGTTATAATTTCCATTTGCCGGTTGTGTCTTTACGAGTTTCTGGAAAATCGGTTTGGCTTTCTCGTATTGCCCTTGATTGTAGAAAGCTCTCGCTTCCTCCAACGTCTGTGCCGATACACCGACTAATGTGAGACAAAATAGAAGGAGTAAAATATATCTCTTTTTCATGCTAGTTATCCAACTTACAAATTCGAATGTTCAAAAATACAAATTAATCGGGAATAATGCTGATTTCCGTTATTCTATTATGTTAATTCTTCTTTAAATCATTCTTTTCTCTTACTTTTGCAACCGCAAATCTTATGTAGTGTTATGGCTCAATTCACCAAAGAAGAGAAAACCGTCCGCCGCATTGAAAAGCGGTTTAGTAAAGGACTGGTAGAATATGGTCTGATAGAGGATGGGGATAAGATCCTTATCGGGCTTTCGGGTGGCAAAGATTCTTTGGCATTAGTGGAGCTATTGGCAAGACGCGCCCGAATTTTTAAGCCCAGATTTGCGGTGGTTGCCGTCCATGTAGTGATGAAGAATATTCCGTATCAGAGTGACCTGACATATCTTCGTGATTATGTAGAGTCATGGGGAATCCCTTTTGTATTGTATGAAACGGAATTTGATGCAAGTACAGATACACGCAAATCACCTTGTTTCCTTTGTTCATGGAATAGGCGCAAGGCCTTGTTCACGGTGGCTAAGGAGCAGGGATGCAACAAGATAGCATTGGGACATCATATGGATGATATTCTGGAAACGCTATTGATGAATATCACTTTTCAGGGGGCATTCAGTTCCATGCCGCCCTGCTTGGTAATGAAGAAATTTGATATGACGATTATTCGGCCGATGTGTTTGGTACATGAGGTTGATTTGCTGGAACTGGCCCAAATAAGAGGGTATCGTAAGCAGGTGAAGAATTGTCCTTATGAGGCGCAATCTCATCGTAGTAATATGAAAGATATTCTACATCAGTTGGAAGCTATGAACCCGGAAGCTCGCTATAGTCTTTGGGGAAGTATGGCAAATGTTCAGGAGGAACTTCTTCCTCAGAAAATTGATAATTTAGATTAATCACCCCTTAAATATTCATCACTGAAATGAAAGGTCTTTATACGATTCTGCTTTTAATAGTGTCTAATGTCTTTATGACTTTTGCATGGTATGGTCATCTGAAGTTGCAAGATATGAAAGTGATTACTAATTGGCCGCTTTACGCCATAATCTTATTTTCATGGAGTATCGCTCTTGCGGAATATTTTTGTTTGGTTCCAGCCAATCGTATCGGGTTTATTGGTAATGGTGGTCCTTTCTCGCTGATACAATTAAAGATTATTCAGGAAGTGATTACACTCATCATTTTCACAGTATTTACTACGGTTCTTTTCAAGGGCGAAAGTTTGCATTGGAATCATTTTGCGGCATTCATTTGTCTGGTACTTGCGGTGTATTTTGTATTCTATAAATAGGTAATTTATCGAAGCGTAGTTTCGTAGTGATTAGTGTTTAGTGATAAGTGATTAGCACCATGCGGAATGTAGCGCAACCCGCTAATCACTTATCACTAAACACTAATCACTTGTTATAAACCTTTTCATCCCTTTCGTATAGTATGTTTGAAGTTCTCCCTTATCGTCCGTGTAGATAAAGCAGGCATCAATATCCGGGTGGGCATCGGCAAACCGTTCGGCTTCTTCCAATCCCATCACCATGAAAGCGGTAGCATAAGCATCAGCACTCATACAATCTTTGGCTATTACCGTGGCGGATAAGATGTTGTGTTGTACCGGATATCCCGTTCTTGGGTCTATGGTATGCGCATATTTCTTTCCATCCTTATAATAGAAATTACGGTAATTACCTGAAGTAGCAATACCCACACCCGTTACATTCAGTACCGTTTGTAATTCCTGATTGATAGATAGCGAATCATCTACCGGTTTATTGATACCGATGCGCCACAAATCTTTCTTTGGATTTTCTCCCTGGGCTACAATTTCTCCACCTATATCTACCATGAAATTCTTAATGCCTTTCTTTGCGAGAAATTGTGCTATTACATCTACGGCATACCCTTTAGCAACGGCACTACATGATAGCATCATGCGTTCATCCTGCTTCACGACCTTTCCCTCATTGGATAGGGTTACTTTGGTATATCCCGTAATGTCCAGTAGACTATCTATCATGGCCGAATCAGGAAATGCGCCTTTCTTGAAACCAAATCCCCAGGCATTGGCCAATGGGGCAACCGTAATGTCGAATGCACCATCCGTTTCTTTGGAAATTTCCATACTACGACGGAATACATTCGTGAAAAAAGTGTCCGGTACAATATCCTCGTTGCGGTTGATTCGCGTAATTGTGGCCGTATCATTAAAGGGGGACAGAGAGCCGTCAAATCTCTTCAATTCTTCGTCAATTTCAACTTTCAAGTCACCATCATACTGATAGGTTATATTATAAACCGTGCCGAATATCAATCCGTTTATTGTATAATAAGGTTGCGTACGGTTGTGACGTGCAAGTATCCAGATTGTTCCCAATACAAGCAGGGCAATCCATAAGAAATTTCTCTGTGCCTTCTTTTCCATAAGTGAAGTTTAACTAAAGAACAAGTGTTCTATTAATATTTTGGTTCCGATGATAATCAGGATAATACCTCCCCAGAGTTCTGCCCGTAGTCTTCGTGCAATGCCGCATCCAAAGCGGATACCGAATAGTAATCCTATAAGAGACATGGCGAAAGATACAAAACCGATGATAGAAATAGGAGGGAGTATTTCTGAGAAATCACGCATACCCAGAAATGCAAATGAGACTCCAATGGCCAATGCATCAATACTGGTTGCAACGGCTAATGCGAGCACAACTTTCAAGCTTTTCGGGTCGTATTCTTTTTTGCAATCTTCGTCCTTGAAAGACTCTCTGACCATGCGTCCGCCCAGAAAAGCAAGAATGGCGAAAGCGATCCAATGATCCAGACTCTCTATCAGATGGCTGAATGTGCTGGCGCCTATCCACCCGAGGAGTGGCATGATGGCTTGAAATAATCCAAAGAAAAAAGCCATGGTCAGCATAGGCCGCCATAGCGTACGTTTCAGAAGAATGCCACTGGCTATGGAGACGGCGAAACAATCCATCGCGAGTCCCACAGCAAGAAGCCAAATCTCTAATCCGGTCATAGTTTTAGAATGGTAGTTTATAAGTGATTGTATAAGTTACGCCCATTGTGTTGGAGCCATATTTGCCGAATCCGGGTACATACCAGGGATCTCCGTATTCTCCTGTAGATGAACTTGTGCGGAATTTGAAGCGCAATCCCCAGCCCATATAGAGTTCTTTCCATATATGTGCACGAATGCCGACACAAAATTCAAACCATTGCATGGATCCTTTCATTCCTTTGTGGTTGAAGGGTAAGCTTCCACCCCAGATGTCATCTACCTGGTTCGGATTACCAATGCCTCCGCCATAGATAGGATCATCTACCGATAGGGTTGCTATATCATACTTGAAACTACTCATGGCGTAACGTAGTCCCACAAACAGGTAATTCTTGAATTTCTTTTTGAAAAGAGCGTTGTAATTCATCCCGATACGGAAATAAGGCGCATTGCTCTTGTAGTGGGTACCATTATCATTCCATGCATCGGTGCCGCCATATCCAAGTTCTACTATCGGGAAGAAACGGTTTTTGAGATTAACATCCACCGCTACTTCCGAACTTAAAAAATCACTTCCGAAAGCTTTGCTTCCGATACCCCATAAATCAACACTGACGGTCACGCCATTGTATAGCGGGAAAGCTTCCTCATCCACTTCTTTCTTTTGCTCTTTCGGCGGATTAGAGGCAGGAGGACGGTTGCTGTTTTGTGCTTGTACCGGAAATCCGGTCAACAAACAAAGCACCAGATTAATTACGATAAAAGAGCTTAAGATTTTCCGTTCCATAAATGCTTACTTCTGCTGTTTGAATATATATGGAGTCAAGTAGATGACGGCTATATGATCTGCCTGTGATGCTTTGTTTCATCTGATAGCCGCAATCCATTGAAAGGAAATAAGGCGTATTCTTCTGGCGGATGACAATCGTATCTTTTTTAATCTTAACGTCTTTGCTATAATGGAATACCAGTACGGTGGAGTCTGCCGTATAGCGTAGTGGTAATGATAATCCGTGTACTCTCTTCTGGTTATTGAGGATGATAGAATCTGTACCGAATGCGGTGATGGTGAGCGAGTCAAGAGTATCATTCACAACTCTTTCTGTCTCTCCGTCTATTTTATAAAGATAGCATTGCATCATCGGACGTGCATTCATTGAGCAGTCTTCTTCTTCCGAACAGGAAGAAACGATACTGATAATAGGATAAGCAATCAGACAAAGCAATATCAGTTTTACTAATTTTCTCATAGTCTTATATTGTTTTTTCTATTTGATATTTATTTCGTTCAGGGGCATTGCGTGAAATCAGTTCGCCAAGGAAGCCGGCAAGGAACAATTGTGTTCCGATAATCATGGCGGTCAGCGATAAGTAGAAGTAGGGGGAGTCGGTAACCAAACGGTAAGGCATCCCGCTATGCATATGGTATAGTTTTGTAACGCCTACAATGACTACTGCAATAAAGCCGAAGATGAACATAAGTGAACCGAGAAGTCCGAAGAAGTGCATCGGTTTTACTCCGAAGGCTGACAGGAACCAAAGTGAGATCAGGTCCAGGTATCCATTAAAGAAACGATTCAAACCGCCGAACTTCGTCTTGCCGAATTTGCGTGCCTGGTGTTGAACAATCTTTTCTCCGATCTTTTTGAAACCGGCATTCTTGGCAAGGTAGGGGATATAACGATGCATTTCGCCATACACTTCAATGTTCTTCACCACATCTCTCTTGTAAGCTTTCAGGCCGCAATTAAAATCGTGCAGGTTCTTGATACCGGATACTTTGCGTGCCGTTGCATTGAATATTTTTGTAGGAATGGTTTTTGAAAGCGGATCGTAACGTTTCCTTTTCCAGCCGGATACCAAGTCGTAATCATCCTCTGTTATCATCCGGTATAGTTCGGGTATTTCGTCCGGGCTATCCTGTAAATCTGCATCCATTGTAATGACAACATCTCCTTGTGCCTTTTCAAAGCCACAATATAATGCCGGAGATTTGCCATAATTACGGCGGAACTTAATGCCATGTACTGCATCTGATTCTCGACTCAGTTCTTCGATAATTTGCCAGGAGCGGTCGGTACTTCCGTCATTCACGAAAATTACTTCGTATGAAAAGCCGTGGGCTTTCATCACCCGTTCAATCCATGCGTACAGTTCCGGAAGTGATTCTTCTTCATTATACAAAGGAACGACAACTGAAATATCCATCTTTCTATATTACGATTAAACTGTTTTCTATATACACTATTTCTTTATCCTTATATTTTATCTTCCTCCGATATAATCTGCCGGTGGGCGCTTCATAACGAACAAAGCGGTGGGAATGGCAAGTAATGATCCCACAAAAACATTCATCGACATCATTTGCATCGTGATTTCTATCGGAGTCAGTGAACGCACCTGGCTTAAGCCTTCCCTTAATTGTTCAATATATGCATCAATGCCGGGCACTGCTTTATATGTAATTTCCCAAGAGTTCAACATCGTTTCATAGGAATTCAATATAAACCCTTGGTCAATAAAGCGGATATATATATAATGTGCCACGGCTGTAAGCAATGCGGCAAACATATACATAAATACGGTGAAAATCCATGCATGAAGAAAACTTATTGTCCCGCCACATACCATGTTCCGGTACATGCGCACGTAATAATACGCCATAAAGGGCACACATAAAGTTAGTCCTATAAAAATGGAAAAGAGAAATGGTACGCTAATACCCAGAGGGAACAGTATGAATTTCAAAATCCAAAAACCGCCCAAATAAGTGCCGAACAACATGGCATATCGTTGCAAGTAACCTTTGTTTTCTGTCATCTTTCATTAGGAATAATGGCGCAAAGGTATAAATAATATTGTTTGTAGCCCGTGTATTCTTGTTAAAGTTGAAAAAAGTTTGGGCAAAGTATTGCATGTTTCATAAAAATGCCTACCTTTGCACCCGCAAACAAGAAAAACGGGTAAGTCCTATACGGCCAGCTCCCTTCGAATCCTCCAGGGCTTGATCGCAGCAAAGGTAGTTGGTTGTAGCGGCGCGATATAGTAAGCTTACCCACCCCCGCCTCTTTAGCTCAGTTGGCCAGAGCACGTGATTTGTAATCTCGGGGTCGTTGGTTCGAATCCGACAAGAGGCTCAAAAGAAAAGAGATACATTCTACAAAGAATGTATCTCTTTTTTTTATTTGTTTTTTGTAAAAAAAGTGATAGCTTTGCTTTGTAAAACCTAATATTATGATGCGAATATCCTCTTATTTCCTATATGTAACTCTATTTTTTCTTCTTTTACTCCCTTTGGGTAAGGCAGTTGCCGGTTGGAATAGCTTCATTGTTAATTTCGATAAAAGCCTTTATGGTAAAGGTGCTCAGACTTGGAAAATAGCTCCTTATGATGATCATTGGGTGTATTTTGCAAATAAGAACGGTATGGTGCAGTTTGATGGAAACGTCTGGACGGTATTTCCGATGAATAACTTTTCTGATGTACGTTCTGTACTGGCATCGACTACCCAAAAGCGTATCTATGCAGGTGGTATTAATGAGTTCGGGTATTATGAACCGTCGGAAGATGGAGAGTTGGTCTATCATTGTATGTCCGATACGCTGGAAAGAGATTGCCGTTTTGTTGGTAATGTCTGGGGAATCCACGAAGCTGATAATATTCTTTATATACAAGGTGATGATCGTGTAGTGAAATATCTGAATGGTAAATACACCGCTATTGAAATGAATGCTAAAATAGATTGTTCCAATATGGTAAATGGCATTCTTTATATAGGTACTGATCATGGCGTGTGGGTATTGGTTGGAAATACTTTCTTCCCTTTACAGGGGGCTGATATTCTGGCTTCCAATCGTATCCGTGGAATTATTCCTCATAAAGGTGGTGGTGTTATTGTGGTTACTGCTTACAATGGCTTGTTTTATTGCAACGGGCGTACCACAGTACCTTTTGTCACTGGTGCCGAAGATTTTATGTGTGAAAATGAAGTTTTCTGTGTGGCTGCTCAGGATGATAAAATTGCTCTGGGAACTATTCATAAAGGTCTGTTATTGATAGATTGCTCCACGATGGACGTAAAATACTTCAATGAGAATAACGGATTACGTAATAATACAGTGCTTTCTGTAGCCTTTGATAGCCGGGGTAACTTGTGGGCAGGGCTGGATAGCGGTGTGGACTATGTTTCTTTAAGTTCCTCTTTCACCAATCTATATTCGTATCCTTATTCTTATGGTACAGGTTATACGGCTGCTATGGAAGACGGCTATTTGTATCTGGGAACTAATCGTGGTCTTTATTATACCTCTTATCCGGTGCGGTTGAACGGTAATTTGCCGGATATCCATCCCATCCCCCAATCCAGTGGTCAGGTCTGGAATCTTTGTAAGATTGGAGATGATCTCTTTTGCCTGCACGACCGGGGCATTTTTCAAATAAAAGGTACGAACATGTACCGAATCACAGATATCACGGGCGCCTGGTATTGCCAGGAAGTAATGGGATATCCTGATCGTATGTATGTCGGTGTCTATAACGGCCTTTATCTTTTGGAGAAGCAATCGGGAGAGTGGCGTGTACTTTGCAAGATAGATGGCTTTCAGGACTCGTGCCGTCTGTTTGAACAAGAATCAGCAAAAGTATTGTGGATATATAATTCCGGTAGCATTACCCGTGTTGAATTAAGTGAAGACCTAACCCGCCAAATCAGCGTGAAATCTTATGGTGTGGAAGAAGGGTTTCCGGTGGAACGCCAGATTTACGTTGCTAAAATAGAAGGGCGTGTTTATTTTACTACTCCTCACGGCATCTATAAATATAATGTCCACAAGGATATGATGGAACCATGTAGTGACCTGAATAATTTGTTAAATGGTGCTGTCCCTTATACCCGATTGCTGGAATATCACGAACGTCTTATCAGTCTGAGTCCCCATGAGATCTGTATAGCTAATCTGGGAACTTATAAAAGAGGAGCCAATACCAGTATCAACCCTATCCGCCAGTCTTTTCTTGAACTGGGACAGGATTATGAGGCAATCATTCCTTTGTCCGATTCGCTCATGGTAATTCCCAATGAAGAAGGTTTTGCTTTGTTTACGGTTCCCGAAGTGAGGCATAGGCAAGATCTGACTCATTCTGTATATATAAGGAATATGTATCTTACTTATCCTAAGGATTCACTGGTGTATACAGCTAATTTTTTAGGAAAAAAGCCTTCCCTCCTGGTTGACTACACATCAAATTCCGTTCGTTTTGAATATGGACTTGCCTTTTTTGATTTGGATAGTGATGATATTCGTTTTCAGTATCGCTTAAATAAGGGAGTCTGGTCCGACTATACTACTGTGCGTATTAAAGAGTATAGCAATCTTTCTGAAGGTGACTATACTTTTGAGGTGAAGGTTATTTATCCGGATGGCACTACCTCGTCGGATGAACTCTCTTTTCGTATCCTTCCGCCGTGGTATCGTAGTGTAGCTGCTTATGTCTGTTATATTATTCTTGCATTCTTAGGTTTGTGGTATATTTACCGTTGGGATGATATTCGTGTGAAGCGTAAAAAAGAGCAGGCAGTTGTAGAAAAAGATAAGGAACTGCATGAAATGGAAAAGGAGTTTGAAGCTGATAAAGCTCGCCGTGAAAAGCAGATCGTACAGCTGGAAAAAGAAAAGTTGGAATATGACCTTCAGCACAAAAGCCAAGAGATGGCCAACCTGATGATAAACTTTGTTCGCAAAAATGAGATGCTGACCGAGATTAAATCGGAGATCATCAAAGTGGCTTCTTCGTTGAGAGGAGAGGGGGCTCGCGAAGGCAAGCAACTCCTTTTAGTCATCAATAGCAAGATAGATTCCAATATCCAGAGCGATGAAGTTTTGAAGCGTATCGAAGATCAATTCGATTTGATTCATAATAATTTCATGAAGCGGCTTCATGTCCGTCATCCCGATCTCTCTAATAATGAACGCATGATGTGTGCCTATTTGAAGATGAATCTCTCCACTAAGGAAATTGCTCCTTTGCTGAATATCTCCGTTCGTGGTGTCGAAACCATTCGCTACCGCCTGCGTAAGAAGTTTGGTTTGGAGCGTGAAGATAGCTTGACGGATTATTTGAGTAATCAACTGTAGAGTTTGAAAAACAAGTTCTATCTTTGTCAGTGCTTTTTGATGTGCGTTTTAGATGCATAGAGCTTTCTTTGAATAATGTTTTTATTATAATAGAATATGAAACCCGATTTTGACTACAGCGAGGTGCCTTACGCCTTCGCTCATTGCTTTAACACAAAATGTCCACGCGCCGCCAAATGTCTGCGTTACCTGGTAACCTCCTACATTCCTTTGCAGCTCACCGTTGTTTGTGTTGTGAATCCTGCTCTCACAGCTTCTCAGGAAGTTGAACCCTGTTCCTTTTTTATACCTGATCGTATGAAACGCTATGCCTCAGGTATCACTCATCTGCTGGATAAGATTCCGCATGCCGAAGCTCTTGTCATTAAACGTGAGATTTATAATTTCCTTGGCAGAAATATGTATTATCGCATCAAAAACCATGAACGTCTTGCTACTCCTGCCCAGCAGGAGCACATTCGTCAGATTTTCCTTAATCATGGAATCAAGGAAGAACCTGTGTATGACACGTATGTGGAGAAGTATGATTGGGAGTAAGATCCTTGCTACTATATTAGGCGGTAATAGCTCTGCTTTTTCTCAGCTATTCTCACCGTATTGAGAATATTTTCTCAATACGGTGAGAGTCTTTACTCAAAGAGATGAGTATTTCTTCTCAATGTGGTGAGAATATATTCTTTCTATAGCGAGAAAAAGCCGTTTAACTTAGATGGTAGTTGCTTAAAGCTTGCTCTGAATAAAGAAGAATTTCAATTAGATTAATTTTTTGGGAGTTGGCGAATTGTAATAATGAAAATATCCTTAACTTTGGCCGGGTATTTTTTATAAAACACGAAAATAGCACTTTTTTAAGATTCGCATTATGGTTGGAGATAACGACGAAAAACTAGTATGCCAAAGTTTTCATTTGACGGGAATTGATGGAAATCCGCTGGTGAGTGCATCAATTCATATTAGATACGTTGAAAGAAGACGTGAAGGGATTAATATAGCTACTGATATTATTACTGATAAAAAAGGAGTAGCGGAAGTTGCTTTACCTGTAAATGGAACTGGGAGCTTTATAATCTCTCATGGGCATTACCATTGTAGGGGCCTGATAAATTTGGATGAAACGGATGTTTCTACAAAAATCAGTTTTAAAGGGTTTAAACTCGTTACGGCATCAATAACCTGTCCTGATATTCCGAAAAATGTAAAGGTCAATTTCCGGGTTTCACCTCAGGTTGTTGCTTCTGCAGGGCAACTTAGCCATTTGCTGACTTATACTTCACCGCTTGTCAAGAATAAAATCGGTATTTGGAAAACCAGGATTTATGTTCCCAAAGGAGCTTCTTACTGGTGTTTTGGTGGAGATTCTGTGTACGCAATAGCTGATACTTTTGAGGTGAGAGAGAATGTAGAGGTAAAGGTTATATTACCTTCGTTCACTCGGATAACTTTGGGAATGAAGAATGCCCCCAGAAGGATAAAGTATAATATACAGCTTAATCAAAATGGATTGAAAATAGGTTCCTATGCACCTGGTTCTAAAGTATATTTGCCTGATGGTGACTATACTTGTACAATAGATTCTATGTACAAAGAAACTTCTTTTCAGAAATTTGATGTAAAGGGAGAACCTAAAACGGTTTATTTTGATTACGCTGTTCACTCTGAATGTGCACCGGTCAGGGTGACAGGCAAGGCGCCGGATATGAAGATGTGGATTCCTCTTCTGGATTTTATTCCATTGAATGCGGGTGGTTCCTGGGATAACCGTTACAGGTTGAGGATGCGTGCTTCAGGTATGCTACCGGTGGGCACTTACGAATATCGTTCAGTTGATTCTCATTATCAGGTCAGAGGTGTGTTTACTGTAGAGAAGGATAAAGAGAATCTGCTTGTTTGTGATGCGTCCAAACTTCAGCAAATCATATTTGAGAAAGAAAATAAGGAGGATGCCGGTGGGCAGGTAGAACTGATTGATGAGACGATGTCATTAGTCGCATATACCGCAGGTGTGTCCGGTTCTTTCTGGGCATCTCCCGGTACATATATTCTTCGCGGATTGAAAACAAAGACGGTGAAAGTGGTTTTAGGAAAGGATGCTCCGGCAAAAGTAGTGCTTGAACCCTGTAATGTCATAGGGAAAACGGCCCTCTGTACTATTAAACCACCCTGTGGAATTGCTTTAAGGGACGCTGTTGTAGAAATAGATGGAGAACCTTTTGTGTATTTAGGACCGGAATCTTATGCATTACATACATTTCCGGGTGAGCATACTTGCGTTGTCAGGAGGACTGGATTTAAAACTTTCATAGGAAAGGTGTTGCTGCCTGAATCGGCAGGTGCTTATAAAATTGAAATGGCTTTAATGCCTGATAGCAGGCCGAAATAAGTATTACTAAAAGGAGGAATATGAGATTTTTGAACATATCCCTCGCTATCATTTTTAGGATTTAAGATCTTTCACTGTTTTCTCTAACCTTTCGAGAGGCATTTCTCCTGATTGTCTCCAAAGTTGTTCACCTTTCCTTATTAATATAAATGTAGGAACTGTTTCGATAGTATACAAATCAGCAAGCGCACTTTCCTGGTCGATATCAATTTGCACCACTTCAAGGATTCCTTTCACTGATTTCTTAAATTCCTCTACAATGGGTTGCATTCGTTTGCAATGCGGACACCAGGTTGCATAAAATTCTGCCATAACCCAATCTGCATTAGCCAACTTCTCTTTATTTCTTTCTTCACGTACTTCTTTCTTTTCTTCCATAATAATATGTTTTGAATGATTGATTGTTAATTCAACAATATCGGAAGAAAAAAAGTTTGTGGCATAACAATTATTTATGCTATAAAAATTGCTACTTTTGTCAGCAGAAACACGAAAGGACAAATAATATGTCACATTTAGCTACTTTGATAAATGATTTAGCGTTGATACTGATTTGTGCAGGAGTCATGACGCTATTGTTCAAGAAACTGAAACAACCATTGGTCTTGGGGTATGTAGTGGCAGGTTTCCTGGCGAGTCCTCATATGCCATATACCCCTTCTGTAATGGATACGGCGAATATTCAGACCTGGGCAGATATTGGTGTAATCTTTCTTTTATTTGCATTGGGACTGGAGTTTAGCTTCAAGAAAATTGTGAAAGTGGGCGGCGCAGCTATCATTGCTGCCTGTACCATTATATTTTGTATGATCCTTTTGGGGATTACTGTAGGTACAGGCTTTGGTTGGCAACGTATGGATAGCATCTTCCTGGGGGGTATGATTGCGATGTCTTCTACAACTATTATTTATAAGGCATTTGATGATCTGGGAATGCGCAAGAAACAATTCACGGGGTTAGTGCTCAGTGTGCTGATACTGGAAGATATTCTTGCTATTGTGCTGATGGTAATGCTGTCTACCATGGCAGTGAGGCATAATTTCGAAGGATCGGAAATGCTGGAAAGTATTGGAAAACTTCTCTTTTTTCTGATACTTTGGTTTGTGGTAGGCATCTATCTGATACCGGAATTACTGAAACGTTGTCGCAAATTGATGAGTGAGGAAACATTGCTTATCGTTTCGCTGGGCCTCTGTTTCGGAATGGTGGTTATGGCTGCCCGTACAGGGTTTTCCGCAGCTTTCGGTGCCTTTATTATGGGTTCTATTTTGGCCGAAACGGTAGAAGCGGAGAGTATTGAACGACTGGTAAAGCCGGTGAAGGATCTTTTTGGAGCTGTATTCTTTGTGTCGGTAGGTATGATGGTTGATCCTGCCATGATTGTGGAGTATGCGCTTCCGATTATAGTGATCACCTTGGCAGTAATTTTTGGGCAATCCTTATTCGGTACATTGGGAGTTCTGCTGGCAGGGCAACCTTTGAAAACGGCTATGCAGTGTGGTTTCAGTCTGACTCAGATTGGTGAGTTTGCTTTTATTATAGCATCTTTGGGTGTATCCCTCCATGTGACGAGTGATTTTCTATATCCCATTGTAGTAGCGGTTTCGGTTATTACTACTTTCCTCACCCCTTATATGATTCGTTTTGCCGAACCGGCTTCTAATTTCGTTGATACGCATTTGCCAGTCAAATGGAAAAACTTTTTGTTGCATTATTCTTCCGGTTCTCAGACCATGAATCATGAGAGTTTATGGAAGAAACTTATTCTGGCTTTGACGAGAATTACGATTGTTTATTCCATAGTCAGCATTGCAGTAGTTGCTTTGGCTTTCCGCTTTCTTGTTCCGTTGTTTCTGGAACATATACCCGGCATTTGGGGAAGATTGCTTGCAGCAGTGGTGATCATTTTGTTTATTTCACCTTTCTTGCGGGCTATTATGATTAAAAAGAATCATTCTGCTGAGTTTGTTACTTTATGGAATGATAGCCGGGGAAATCGTGCACCGCTGGTGGCAACTATTGTTATCCGTATATTGATAGCTGTTTCATTTGTAATGTTTGTGATATCCGGTTTGTTTAAAGTTTCTGTCGGCCTGTTGCTGGGGGTAGCGGTTTTGCTGGTTATAATGATGATATTATCCCGTCAACTGAAGAAGCAGTCTATCATGATAGAACGGAAGTTTTTTCAGAATCTTCGTTATCGTGATATGCGTGCTGAATATATGGGCGAGAAAAAGCCGGAGTATGCCGGGCGTCTGCTATCCCGTGATCTGCACCTGACGGATTTTGAAGTACCTGGTGAGTCGGCATGGGCAGGGAAAACACTTGCAGAACTCAATTTCGGAAAGAAATATGGCATACATGTAGTCTCTATTCTCCGTGGAAGGAAGAGAATTAATATACCGGGAGCTTCCGTGCGCCTTTTCCCGGAAGATAAAATACAGGTTATAGGTACGGATGAAGAGCTGAACCAGTTTAGTTCGGAGATGGAGAAAGCAGCGATCTTAGAAACAGATGTAGTTGAAAAGAGTGAGATGATTTTGCGTCAGTTCCGTGTAGATGCCCACTCCATATTTTTAGGTAAGACGATGCGTGAATCCGGTATTCGTGAGCAGTATCATTGTCTTATTGTAGGTGTGGAGAGGGGAGAGGAAACTTTGCACGCGCCCGACCCGCATGAACCATTTATGGAAGATGACGTGGTCTGGATAGTAGGAGAAAATGCAGATGTGTATAAATTAGTGGGACAAAAGAATGAGAATGTCGACATGGAATAAGGATAGAAAGTTTATCTTTGCTCCGTAAACATAAATAATAAATCAAGAATATCATGAAAAGTGATCCGAAAGAATGTTTGTATTGTCAGAATAATGAGACTCTGCACAATCTGATGATTGAGTTTGCTGAATTGAGTGTATCCCGCGTATTTTTGTTCAAAGAACAAACCTATAGAGGACGTTGTCTTGTATCTTATAAAGACCACGTCAATGATTTGAACGAATTGAGTGATGAAGACCGTAATGCTTTTATGGAAGATGTTACTCGTGTAACCCGTGCTATGCAGAAAGCTTTTAATCCTGAAAAGATCAATTACGGTGCATATTCCGATAAATTATCACACTTGCATTTCCATCTTGCACCGAAGTATGTAGATGGCCCTGATTATGGTGCTACATTTCAGATGAATCCGGGAAAGGTATACTTGACGGATGCTGAATATAATGAGTTGATTGAGGCGGTGAAGAAGGAGCTTTGATAGTGATTAGGGGTGAGTGATTAGTGATTAGTAGCTACGCTATAACCGCATGGTGTTAATCACTAATCACTCACCCCTAATCACTAATTAAAGTTTATTAAGTATCTTGTCCATCACCCAGTTTGTAAGCGTTGCGCTTGCTCCATCGCAGGTACAAATAGACTTACCTAAAAGATGATCGACAACGGCTTGGATGAGTGGCTGTTGTACATGCTCCGGGTTTTCAACCGGAATTTCTTCTCTTCCTTTTTCCGTATGCAGGGCGATGGGATCGTAAGTAAATACAGAGAAACAAATCATTCCCTTGTCTCCGATAACTTCAATGCGGTCTTCGCGTGCAGAGTCGTGTGCTACAAAACACCAGGAACCACTGCCTACTAATCCACTGTCGAATTGGAAACATGCACTTAAAGTATCTTCGGCCGGATAGAGTCCGCCACGATTACTTTTGTATCCATTAGCTTCCAGGATGCAGCCGAACATATCTTGTAATAAGTCGATCTGGTGGGGAGCTAAATCATAAAAATAGCCACCTCCGGCAATGTCCGGTTGTACTCGCCACGGAAGATTTTCTTTGTTATAATCCAGGTCCCGGGGAGGTTGGGCAAAGCGGATTTGTATATTGATAATATTACCTATTGTGTCATTATCTACTAATTCCTTTACTTTCAAAAAATAGGGAAGATAACGGCGGTAATAAGCTACAAAGCAAGGAACCCCAGTTTCGTTTGAGATACGGTTGATACGGCAGCATTCCTCGTATGTTACCGCCATAGGCTTTTCTATATAAACAGGTTTACCTGCTTTCATTGCCATGATGGCATAGGTGGCGTGTGAAGAAGGTGGAGTGGCGATATAGATGGCATTCACATCCTCGTCATCAATCAGTTCTTGAGCATCATTATACCACTTTGGAATACCTCTTTCCTGAGCATAAGCTTTGGCTTTAGCTCCATCGCGACTCATTACGGCAATCACTTCTGAACCTTCTACCTTTTGAAAGGCGGGACCACTTTTATGTTTGGTTACTTCCCCGCAACCAATAAATCCCCATTTTATCTTCTTTTCGCTCATAATATATAATGTGTTCTCTTTTACTCTTCTTCAAAATCAAAGTCAAAGTCAAAATCATCCATAAATTCGGGAGTAGTGAATTCCTCCATACTCCGTCGATCTTTCTTTGTAGGACGGCCGGCGCCTTTAGCACGGTCTACGAAGCCACTGACGCGGCTCATTTCCAATAATTCATACTGGTCGGGAGTCGTTACATTCTCCATCATCTCTGCAACGAGCTTTGCTCCGACGCGTTTCTCTATGGCTTGCAGTACTTTGAAAGAGTAGGTAACAGGTGGTTTACGTACTTGTATTATATCGCCTGGTTTTACCGTACGAGCAGCCTTTGCCAATGCTCCATTGATGCTGATGCGGCTTTTCTTACACGCCTCGGCAGCAATGGTGCGTGTCTTGAAAATGCGCACAGCCCACATCCATTTATCTATTCTTGCTTCACTCATAATTTTTTTGGAGAAAGTTAGTTATTAACTGCCAACTACTTTTTATTAAATTGATTCATTGTAATATCAATTCCTGCCAGGCAGAAACTCTTGATGATCTCTCCTGCTGTTTTCAGGCGTTCATCCATCGTTTTCTGATCTTCTTCGGTAAAATGTCCCAGCACATAGTCCACCTGGCCGCCTCGTGGAAATTCGTTACCGATACCGAAACGAAGTCGGGCATAATTCTGTGTACCCAGAATAGCAGCAATATGTTTTAGCCCGTTGTGTCCGGCATCACTGCCTTTTCCTTTTAGACGCAAAGTCCCGAAAGATAGGGCAAGGTCATCTACTATTATTAACACATTTTCCAATGGAATGTTTTCTTTCTGCATCCAGTAGCGCACAGCATTTCCGCTGAGGTTCATAAATGTAGAAGGTTTTAGTAATAACAGTTGGCGTCCTTTGACGGATAGGGTAGTGGTAAAGCCGTAACGTCCGTCGTTGAAAGTGGCACCTGCTTCTTTTGCCAATGCATCTACTACCATAAAACCTATGTTATGGCGGGTTTCGTGATATTCGGGACCTATATTTCCTAATCCAACAATTAAATATTTCATGTTTCTGAATAGTGTTTTTAGAAAACTATAAGCTATAAATAACTATGCTATGAGAATAATAGTAAACGAGGAACGCGGATTATCGCAGCGTTCGCGGATTAATGTAATCTGCGTCTTCTGCGTTAACCCGCGTTCCGGAATATGTCTTCTTACGAAAGAACTGATTAGTTGCCTGCAGCAGCAGCGGCACCTCTTGCAGCACGAGTCAGCTTAACAGCGCATACAACAGCTTCTTTTGCATTCATCAATTCCAGACCTTCGAAGCTCAACTCACCAACTTTAACAGTCTTACCCAGACCCAAGTGAGCAACATTTATAGTCAGTTTCTCAGGAATAACGTTATATAAAGCTTTCACTTTCAGTTTACGCATCTGCAATACCAGCTTACCACCGGCCTTAACACCTTCTGCCAAACCTTCCATCTGTACCGGAACTTCCATAACGATGGGTTTAGATTCGTCAATCTGATAGAAGTCAACGTGCAGGATAGTATCTTTTACCGGGTGGAATTGAATATCCTTCATAATAGCGTTTATTTTCTTGCCATCGATTACGAGGTCAACTACGTAGATGTGCGGAGTATAAACTAAGTTGCGCAGACCATCAGCGGGTACAGTGAAGTGAATGTTTTCACCTGCTCCGTAGAGTACGCAGGGTACACCGTTGTCTTTACGAATAGCTTTCAAAGCTCTTGCTTGTTCCGAAGAACGTTCTGCAATAGTTCTTGCAGTACCTTTTACTTCAATTGATTTCATTTCTTTAATTTTTTGTGTTACTCTAAATTAAGTTGTTTTGTTGCTTAATTCACCATCGCACGATGTGGGGTTACCACACAATGTTGCAAAAAAGCGGTGCAAAAGTACAGCTTCTTTTTGAATTATCAAAGAGTTGGCTCTTCAAAATCTATATCAATCTTGATTTCTCCGTCCAATTCCATACCTTTTTCATTCATTTCCAATGCTGCTTCTATATTTGCATCGGCATCTGCATCTATAACATTCTTTGCATCTGCTTTTGCATTCATATCGCCTATAACTTCCAGCATTTCTTTCTGATTAATGAAATTAATAGCTTCATTCAGACCGTTCATGAACTTTTCAAAATCTTCCCTATATAAGAAAATCTTATGTTTCTCAAAACTTACCTGCGCATCTTCGCCTTCACCGGTCACCACTTTCTTGCTTTCAGTGATTGCGAGAAACATTTCATCTTTTCTGTTCTTTTTTACATCCAGATAGTAGATTCGTTTACCTGCTTTAATGGATTTGGAGAATACAATCTCCTTATCGTTCATGTCCGCTCCTTTTTTCTTTAAGTCTTCCATATTTTAGGTTTCTTGTTGTAATTGGCTTCAAAAATGACGATTTTTTTTAAACTGTCAAAAGAAAAAGCCCGGATAATGAATATCTGCATTAAAAAATGTGATTTATTTGCGTAAACTCATTAAAAATGTCTACTTTTGCAACTCGTTAACAACAGTATTGATTAATAGATTTATGATTAACAGAGTTCTTATTCGTCTTAAGATTATACAGATTGTATATGCTTATTATCAGAATGGCAGTAAAAATTTAGACTCAGCGGAGAAAGAATTATTCTTTAGTCTTTCGAAAGCGTATGACCTTTATAATTATTTGCTGATGCTGATGGTGGCTCTGACGACTTACGCACAAAAACGCATTGATGCGGCAAAAGCCAAGTTAGCTCCGACCGCGGAGGAGTTGTATCCCAACATGAAATTCGTAGAAAACAAGTTCGTTTCTCAACTGGAAGTGAATAAGCAGTTGCTTGACTTTGTTGCCAACCAAAAACGGTCGTGGACAAATGACGAAGACTTTATCAAGGGGTTGTATGAGAAGATTATAGCTTCTGATATATATAAGGAATATATGGCTTCGCCTGATAAGTCTTATGAAACAGACCGTGAATTATGGAGAAAGCTCTATAAAGCATTTATTTTTAATAACGAAGCATTGGATACTTTGTTGGAAGACCAGAGCCTTTATTGGAATGATGACAAAGAAATCGTAGATACTTTTGTTCTAAAGACAATCAAACGTTTTGAGGAAAAGAATGGTGCCAATCAGACTTTGTTGCCTGAGTTCAAAGATGAGGAGGACCAGGAGTTTGCTCGTCGTTTGTTCCGTCGTGCCATCTTGAATTGTGATTACTATCGTCATCTGATCAGTGAGAATACTCGTAATTGGGATTTGGATCGTGTAGCCTTTATGGACGTGATAATAATGCAATGTGCATTAGCGGAAATTCTAAGTTTTCCGAACATTCCTGTGAGTGTTTCGTTAAATGAGTATGTAGAGATTGCTAAAGTCTATAGTACGATAAAGAGCGGAAGTTTCGTAAATGGTACATTAGACGGAATAGTTAATCAATTAAAAAAAGAAGGTAAGTTGGCTAAAAACTGATATCTTTGTTGAGTATTAAAAACTAAAAACGAATAATTTATGAATTTAATGACCGTATTCTTGCAAGCTCCTGCCGCAGCTCCTGGTGGTGGTAGCATGATGTGGATTCTTCTGATTGCCATGTTTGCTATCATGTATTTTTTCATGATTCGTCCACAAAACAAAAAGCAAAAAGAAATTGCAAACTTCCGCAAATCGCTTCAGGTAAACCAAAAGGTGATTACTGCCGGTGGTATTCATGGTGTTATCAAAGAGATTAATGATAATGATATAGTACTTGAAATCGCTTCTAATGTTAGGATTAGAATTGATAAGAATTCTATATTTGCAGCAGCTGCAGATGCTAACAGCAATCAGGCTGCTAAATAAATTTGAATAGTGAGCCTATGATTGATCGTAGGAACATAAAACGCATATATTTAAAAACAGCGAGAAAAATTAAGGACTTTCTGCTCAGTGATAAGAGCAGAGAGTTCTTAATTTTTTTATTTTTCTTCTTCATTGCCAGTGGTTTCTGGCTGCTTCAGACATTAAATAATGATTATGAAACGGAATTCTCCATTCCGGTACGTTTGAAAGGAGTTCCTAATAATATTGTTATAACTTCTGAACCTCCTTCCGAACTGCATATTCGGGTGAAAGATAAAGGTACGGTGTTACTCAACTATATGCTTGGAAAGAGCTTTTTCCCTATTACTTTGGATTTTTCTGACTATAAAGGGAAGGATAACCATGTACGTATTTATTCTTCGCAGTTTGAGAAAAGATTGCTCAACCAGTTGAACGTATCTACAAAATTGCTTTCCGTGAAACCCGATACGTTAGAGTATATCTATTCTACCGGAGACTCCAAATTAGTTCCGGTGAAGTTACAGGGAACAGTGAGTGCCGGACGCCAGTATTATATTTCCGATACAATTTGTACGCCTGATTCTGTATTAGCCTACGCACCTGCAGGTGTACTGGATACAATAACCATTGCCTATACACAGAAGGTGAAATTTGAAGATGTCTCTGATACACTGAAGAGGCAAATTCCTTTGCTTGCCCAGAAGGGGGTTAAGTTTGTGCCGGCTTCTGTGGAGATGATTTTTCCTGTGGATATTTATACGGAGAAAACTGTGGAAGTTCCTTTGCGGGGTGTTAATTTTCCTGCAGGTAAAGTGTTGCGTGCGTTTCCATCAAAAGTGAATGTTACTTTCCAGGTTGGTTTGAGTCATTTCCGCCAAATAACAGCAAGTGATTTTCATATCAATGTTTCTTATGAAGAACTTCTGAAATTAGGTTCGGATAAGTATACGGTGAAATTAAGATCAGTGCCGAAAGGCGTAAACCAGATACGTATCAGTCCGGAACAGGTAGATTTCCTAATTGAGCAAGTATCTCCTGATTATGGCAATTAAGATAGGTATAACTGGTGGAATCGGTAGTGGAAAAAGTGTAGTTTCCCGACTATTGGAAGTGATGGGTGTCCCTGTTTATATCTCGGATATTGAATCCAAGCGCCTGACTGTTTCGGACTCTTTGATTCGCCGGGAACTGATATCTTTACTGGGAGAAGATATTTATACCGATGGAGAGTTGAATAAAACCTTGCTTGCTTCCTATATATTTGGTAACCCCGAACATATCCGTACTGTAAACGGTATTATTCATCCACGGGTGCGGGATGATTTTCATCAATGGGTAAAGCGATACGATGCATATCCGATAGTAGGGATGGAGTCTGCAATTCTGATTGAAGCCGGATTTGCAGGTGAAGTAGATGCCGTAATTATGGTATATGCACCCGAGGAAATCCGTATAACCCGTGCCATGCAGCGTAATACTGCTCCGCGGGAATTGGTGGAACGTCGTGTTCGTAGCCAGATGAGTGATGAAGATAAGCGTATCCAGGCTGATTTTGTAATTGTAAACGACGGTGAAACTCCGTTAATTCCGCAGGTTTTAGAACTAATAACTTCTCTATCTAAAAATATTGCTTACCTTTGCCCACCGAAAAAATAAAATATTACTAATAAAAAATAGAACATACTATGTTGAAGACTATTTTGTCTATCTCCGGTAAACCGGGATTGTATAAGCTCATTTCACAAGGTAGAAATATGTTGATTGTAGAATCACTTACAGACAAGAAACGTTTCCCTGCTTATGGTAACGAGAAAATAATATCTTTGGGCGATATTGCCATGTATACGGATACGGACGATGTGCCTTTGAAAGATGTATTACTAGCCATGAAAAAGAAAGAAAACGGTGCAGCTGTAGTGATGGATCTGAAAAAAGCCACTGCTGATGACCTTCGCGCTTATTTGGGAGAGGTTCTGCCTACTTTCGATCGCGACCGTGTATATGTGACGGATATCAAAAAACTTATTTCCTGGTACAACCTGTTAGTTGCTTGCGGAATGACTGATTTCGAAGAGGCTGCAGAAGTTGAAGCTACTGAAGAAAAAACAGAAGAATAAATTTAAAAATAAGCTATTCTTTTCATAGAAAAGCGAATTATGCGGGACATCCCGGATAATTCGCTTTTTTTTATGCTGTAGTTTTAATTTTGATTACTTTTTTTATACCTTTGTTGCCATCCTGAAATGCAGGGTAGGTAGTGGCCTCCCTTTACAATAATTGAAGGATAATTATAGATAAAAGCGTTTAATATTATCTTGTACTTGAAATCTGGACAATTTCACGCTATTCAAGGATAATAGACAACAAACGTTCATGCTCTGTTGTATATGCACATGTATATATAGTTCGGAGCGTGGGTTGTTGTATATTATTTGAATAGTGGCAGTCCAGAGCCCCAGGTACAATAATAACAACAGTTCCCACGCTTTTTTATTATGAATTTACTGCCTTGAGGGGGAACTTGAGGTTGGCAATGATAAGATGGAAGAGCATAAGAGCGTAACAGTACAGGTAGATAAAACTGCTGGTAAGATATATGTAGGTGGAGTGTTGCCTAACGCTACGCTTTGTTTATACCATATCCGGGGAAAGGTGATTGATGTAAAGCAGGCGAAAGAGGAACAAATTTCTTTTGATTTGCCATGCGCAGGAGATTATGTGTTGGTTGTGACGCATCCCCTATCCACACCGGTTGTTAAGCAGCTCGCTATAAAATAAGAAAAGGCTGTCTTGTTAGTTCTGAAGTACATTTCATCCAGAAACAAGACAGCCTTTTTTATCTTCGTTTTTTTAGGTTTAATTTCTAAATGCCAATCTTTCACCGCTGGCATCTACTGTAATCGGTTTGCTACGGTCTACTTCCTGAGATAACAGTTTCTTCGACAAGTCATTCAGCAAGTAATGTTGGATAGCCCGTTTTACGGGACGAGCACCAAACTCCGGATCATATCCTACCTTCGTCAGGAATTCTATGGCTCCTTCCGTCAATATCAATTCCACGCCATTTTGGGCAAGCATCTTTTGTACACTTTTTATCTGGAGTACCACAATCTGCTTGATTTCGCTTTCAGTCAGCGGCAGGAACATGATTGTTTCATCGATACGGTTCAGGAATTCCGGGCGAATAGTTTTCTTCAACATATTCATCACTTCCTTCTTTGTTTCCTCAATTACCTGCTCCTTGTTGGTACCATTCAGCTTTTCCATCTGACTTTGGATATAAGCGCTACCCATGTTAGATGTCATGATAATGATGGTATTTTTGAAGTTTACCACACGTCCTTTATTATCCGTCAGGCGTCCGTCGTCCAATACCTGAAGTAAGATATTGAATACATCCGGATGTGCTTTCTCTATTTCGTCGAACAGTACGACTGAATAGGGTTTACGGCGGATAGCTTCGGTCAACTGGCCACCTTCATCGTAACCTACATATCCCGGAGGCGCTCCGACCAGACGAGATACGCTATGCTTTTCCTGATATTCACTCATGTCAATACGCGTCATCATAGACTCGTCATCGAAGAGGAACTCGGCAAGAGCCTTGGCAAGTTCTGTCTTACCAACACCGGTAGTACCGAGGAAGATAAACGAACCAATCGGGCGTTTCGGATCTTGCAGACCGGCACGGCTACGGCGTACAGCATCAGCGACAGCTTCGATAGCTTCGTCCTGCCCAATCACACGCTGGTGGAGTTCATCTTCCAGATGCAACAATTTGTCTTTTTCACTTTGCAACATCTTGCTGACCGGAATACCTGTCCAACGGGATACAACATCTGCAATATCCTCAGCGTCTACTTCTTCCTTAATCATGGCTTTATCGCCTTGCATCATGTGAAGTTCTTTTTGAGTATCTTCGATTTCCTTGTTCAAAGCTTGTAGCTTACCGTAACGGATTTCGGCTACTTTGCCGTAGTCACCTTCACGTTCCGCCTTATCAGCTTCAAATTTAAGGTTTTCGATTTCAACCTTATTCTGTTGTATCTTGTTGACCAATGTCTTTTCACTTTGCCATTTTGCTTTGTGCGATTTTTCCTGTTCTTTCAGTTCGGCAAGTTCCTTGCCGATTTGTTCCAGTTTCGGTTTATCGTTTTCACGTTTAATGGCTTCGCGCTCAATCTCCAACTGTTTGATCTTGCGGGAAATTTCATCCAACTCTTCCGGTACGGAATCTACTTCCATACGCAGCTTTGCAGCGGCTTCATCCATCAGGTCGATAGCCTTATCCGGTAAGAAGCGGTCTGTGATATAACGGTTACTCAACTCCACGGCGGCAATGATGGCGTCGTCTTTAATCCGTACATGGTGGTGGTTTTCATAACGCTCCTTCAGACCACGCAGGATGGAGATGGTACTCAGCGTATCCGGTTCATTGACATACACGATCTGGAAGCGGCGTTCCAATGCTTTGTCCTTTTCAAAGTACTTCTGATACTCGTCGAGGGTCGTTGCGCCGATACTTCTCAGTTCGCCACGAGCCAGTGCGGGTTTCAGGATGTTGGCGGCATCCATAGCGCCTTCACCTTTTCCGGCACCAACCAAAGTGTGGATTTCATCAATAAAGAGAATTATGTCTCCTTCTGATTTCTTCACCTCATTAATAACAGCTTTCAAGCGTTCCTCGAACTCACCTTTATATTTAGCACCGGCAACCAATGCTCCCATATCCAGTGAATAAACTTGTTTATTCTTCAGGTTTTCAGGTACATCACCGCGCAGAATACGATGGGCAAGACCTTCTACAATGGCAGTCTTACCGGTACCCGGTTCACCTATTAATATAGGGTTGTTTTTGGTACGACGGCTCAGAATCTGCAATACACGCCGGATTTCTTCGTCACGACCGATAACAGGGTCGAGCTTACCGCTTCGGGCGGCTTCGTTCAGGTTGATAGCATACTTTTCAAGTGACTGATAGGTGTCTTCACTGGATTGTGAAGTCACTTTTTCTCCTTTACGCAACTCGGTGATGGCATTACGAAGTTCACGTTCCGTCATTCCTGCATCTTTCAGGATGGTAGAAACAGTACTTTTTACAGTGAGCAATGCCAGCAGCAGATGCTCCAATGAAACAAACTCGTCACCCATTTCTTTGGAATATTGGGTCGCTTTCTGGAATACCTCATTTGTCTCGCGACTCAAGTAAGGTTCTCCACCCGAAACTTTGGGCAAAGAGTCAGTTTGTTTGTCAAGTACAAGTGCAATCTGTTGACCATTCATGCCCAGCTTCTGGAAGATGAAGTTAGTGACGTTTTCGCCTACCTTCATTACTCCCTGCATCACATGAACCGGTTCGATGGCTTGCTGTCCACGGCTTTTGGCCAGGTTCAGTGCTTCTTGCACAGCCTCTTGCGATTTAATGGTAAAATTGTTAAAGTTCATATCTTATATCTCCTTTCTATTTTTCATTTTCAATAACACCTAAACGGGCGCAAAAGATTTGCCAATAGCCTATTTGTGACAAAATTACAGTTAATAAATGGGTGGTAATGACAAAATGTCTGTATAGTATTGCGGGATTTATATAACTTTTGCCGAAACTAAGATGAGATAGCGGTAAGGTTACTTCAAAAGTGCATAGTTAGTTATGAATTTAAAGATAAATTACTATTCCTTTCTGTTCGAAGATTTCGATTTTTTGGGAAAAAGTTAAAAATATCAATTTATAGCATGTTGTATATCAGGTGCTTAAAAAGAGGGCGCCTAACATAACGACTGAGGTACCCTCACATAACGACTGAGGCACCCTCACTTAACGACTGAGATACCCTTGCATAACGACTGAGGGTACCTCAAATAACGTCTTGAGTCGGATGTAAATATAAAAGAGTGAATTTCAACTTTTTATTTGGTTCATACCGGGAAAATTTTGAATAGTTTTCATGCTGGGTTAAAAGGATTATCGTATCTTTATCCCTCAAAAATAGAATAGAATATATTATGGCAGAAGATGTAAAGTTCGCAGAGAATGTGATACTGGTGGATGTAGCATATTTCAATGATGTGGTTAAGGACTTAAAGAGATACTTTGAATTACAGTTGGGACGCCCCTTGCAAAATATCTATGTGGAAGAATGGGCTTCTTATCTGGCACTCGATTCTGGTGTTCGCGATAAAGAAAACAATATCGGGGTACTTTTTGTACATGATGGGCAGACTGATAAATTGCTTCATTGTGATCCCGCAGATTTAAATAAAGACTTAAATGGGGTGGGATTTACGAATCAGTTAGGTGAGTTTTCATTCACTTCTGTATCTTCTGAGGGACTTGTTTCCCGAGCGAATCTCTATCTTGATCTGCTGAATATAGCACTCGATTCTGCTGATGTGAAGCGTCTCATGCTGGTTCCGTTTATAGATGATTATGGTGCTAAACTTATGGAGGTTCTTGAGGAGCATCTAAGGGAAGCTGATTCGGAAAAATCGAAAGAAGTATTCCTTTTCAATATGGATGAACCTGCTCATCCTCTTGGTTGTAAGTGGGATTTATTGGGTTATTCCATGATGCGTGCGTTAGGCGTTAAAGCCGAAGAATTGGAATAGTTCTGTTTTAATCATCTATTATTAATCCTTAATCACTAACTCCGTGTCTGATTTTCGATTAAAAGTATTTCAATCTGTGGCGAAGAATCTGAGTTTCACGAAAGCTTCGCAAGAGTTGTTTGTCAGTCAGCCTGCCATTACAAAGCATATACAAGAATTGGAGAGTACCTATCAGGCGCGTCTGTTTGATAGGCAAGGTAGTAAAATCAGTTTGACGGAAGCTGGTAAGTTGCTGCTGGAGCATTGTGGGCGTATTCTGGAAGATTATAAGCGACTGGAATATGAAATGCATCTGCTGCATAACGAATATACGGGAGAACTGCGTTTGGGGGCCAGTACTACAATTGCTCAATACGTCTTGCCGCCATTACTTGCCAGCTTCATTAAGAAATTCCCGCAAGTAAACCTTTCGCTGATGAATGGTAATTCACGCGAGATAGAAGCTGCTTTACAGGAACACCGCATAGACCTGGGATTGGTGGAGGGCGTTTTCCGCTTACCCAATTTGAAATACACCACTTTTCTTGAAGATGAGCTGGTGGCTGTGATACGCACGGGAAGTAAACTGCAGGTCGGTGAAGAAATTACTCCCGAAGAACTGCTTCATATTCCTTTGGTGCTTCGTGAAAGGGGATCGGGTACATTGGATGTTTTTGAGAGGGCATTATTGCAACATAATATAAAGTTATCGTCTCTTCAGGTTTTAATGTATCTGGGCAGTACGGAAAGCATTAAACTTTTTTTGGAACATACTGATTGTATGGGTATTGTTTCCATTCGTTCCATTACCCGTGAACTTTATGCCGGACAGTTGCGTGTTGTCGAAATAAAAGATATGGCTATGCTTCGTGAATTTAGTTTTGCACAACCCCAGGGGCAGGAGAGTGGACTCTCCCAAGTCTTTATGCAGTTTGCTACACACCATAACAACAAGTTATAGCACATAAATAGATACAATTGGTGTATATAGGTAAAGAAGCCTACCTTTGCACCCGGAAACAGAAATAATATAAATATTGATATACAAGAAAAATTATGGCTTCAATTCAAACTGCGAGTGTAAGCACTCTGGCATATCTTCAACGGAAGAACAAAATTACTTATGTGTCTTTAGTAGTGCTTTTATCGGTTTTCTTATTATTGGATTATATTCCCGGTTATTCTACTTGGGTGACACCTCCTGTCGCTTTGTTCCTGGGATTAATATTTGCTTTGTCGAGTGGGCAGGCACATCCAAAGTTCAATAAGAAAGTATCTAAATATCTTTTGCAATATTCAGTGGTAGGACTAGGTTTCGGAATGAATCTCCAGGCATCTCTGGCTTCCGGTAAAGAAGGAATGGAGTTCACAGTTATTTCAGTAGTGGGTACCATGCTTATCGGTTGGTTTATCGGTCGTAAATTTTTAAAGGTAGATCGTGACACTTCCTATCTTATCAGTTCCGGCACGGCTATCTGTGGCGGTAGTGCCATTGCAGCAGTAGGTCCTGTGCTGAGAGCGAAAGATACAGAGATGTCCGTAGCATTAGGAACTATCTTTATTCTGAATGCTATCGCATTGTTTATCTTTCCTGTTATAGGTCATGCCTTGGATATGAGCCAGCAGGAATTTGGAACATGGGCAGCAATTGCTATACATGATACGAGTTCTGTAGTGGGTGCCGGTGCTGCTTATGGCGAAGAAGCTCTTCAAATTGCTACTACTATTAAATTGACACGTGCTTTGTGGATTATTCCTCTGGCATTGATTACTTCTTTCGTCTTTAAAGGTAAGGGACAGAAAATCAGTATTCCTTGGTTTATTTTCTTCTTCATTCTGGCTATGGTATTCAATACGTATGTGCTGAGTTCCTCGGAAACCGGAATTATGATAGGAGAGGGAATTAATAGTTTAGCCAGAAAGACATTGACTATCACTCTGTTCTTTATTGGAGCTTCCCTTTCACGTGATGTATTAAAGACAGTGGGCATCAAACCGCTTATTCAGGGTGTGTTGCTATGGATTGCAATCAGCGTAAGTACTCTGGCATATATTTATTGGTTCTAAAGAAACCACTTATTAATAAGGTGTGCGGCAGAAGTTTTTTTCTTTTGCCGCATTTTTTTTATAAAATTCATTTCCTTTGTAACAAAGTTCCGTTCCTTTACGTCTAACAAATAGATACAAAAAATAACAGGATTGAGATACAGAAAAAGCCCATGGATGCTGAAAGTTTTAAAAATGAGTTTCTGCCTTACCACCGCAAGCTGTACTGTGTAGCCTATCGGCTACTGGAGAATGCGGCCGATGCGGAGGATCTGGTTCAAGAAGCCTATCTGAAGCTATGGGATAAGCGAGAAGGATTGACGGTTATCAGCAATCCGGAAGCGTTCAGTGTCACTTTGGTTAAGAATATGTGCTTTGATTTGCTTCGTTCAGGAAAATATGTCTTATCCAGGCAGACGGTAGAATTAACTGCTGCGCAGGATGTTTCTCAAAGTGATAACTTGGAAGTGCGCGACGAAGTACGGCAAGTAAAAGATATCATCGCCCACTTGCCCGAACAGCAGCAACGGATTGTGAACCTGCGTGACGTCAAAGGATGCTCTTACGAAGAGATAGAACAAGTGACCGGGTTGAATTCTACAAATGTTCGTGTACTGCTGTCCCGGGCAAGGAAAAGAATACGTGAGGAATTTAATAAATGGAATAACTATGAAAGTCGAGGAAATTGAAAGGCTGCTCGCCGAGTTTTACGAGGGGAACACTACCGAGAGCCAGGAAGAGGCGTTGAGAGATTATTTCAGAACAACGGAAGTACCTGAATATCTGCAGAAGGATAAAGAAATTTTTCTTAGCCTTTACCAAGACGCAGATAGAGATGTGGAAGTTCCTGAGGGGCTGGGGGATAAACTAAGCCTGCTGATTGATGAAAAGGCTGAGGAAGAGCAACGGTTCTTCAGTTCTAACAAGTCCAAACGCAACTGGCGTTGGATTGGAAGTGTTGCAGCTACCATATTGGTGATTATTGGCATAGGATATGGGGTCGAAAATCTCGGAAGAGGGGTGTGTCCGCCTACACCGCAAGATACATTCTCTGATCCGGAAGAAGCTTATCAGGTGCTGCAAGCTACTTTAATGGAAGTTTCCACCAATCTGAACCAAGGCATTGCTCAGGTGAAGGAGACGCAGGTTGATATGAAGAAAGTAAATCAGGAAATAAAAAAAGAAATACAAAGATAAATGATTATGAAACTCAACAAGATTTTATTGGCAGGTGTGTTGCTGATGTTACCCCTGCTCTGCCAGGCGCAGAAAAATATATTCAACACCTACAATGATATGAAGGGCGTCTCCTCCGTTTATATCTCAAAGGCGATGATTGAAATGAATCCTAACCTGTTCACGAAAGATATCTATATAGGAAAGGTATCCGGTAAATTGGATTGTGTGCAGATTCTTTCTACGATGGATAGCAATATCAAGAAAGACATGCGTAAGGATTTGCGTGCATTGGTGCAGTCCTCTAAGTATGAGTTGCTGATGAAGCAGAAAGGCACCGTATCCAGTTCCGAATTTTATATCAATAGGAAAGGGGATAAAGTAAAAGAGCTGATTATGATTATTGATGGTGCTGCCAACTTGAAGTTTGTTTATCTGGAAGGCGAAATGACTTTAAAGGATATTCAGAATATCATGATGTATCAGAATACAAGTATGAATGAGGGAGGGAATGTATATCGTATCGTAGATGGTACTCTTGATTTGGCCGATTTGGGCGTTTTGAATGGTCTGCAAGGATTAGAGGGTTTACAAGGCTTGGAAGGTTTAAAGAGTCTGGAAAACTTAAAAAGCCTGGAAAGCCTGAAAGGATTGAAGAGTTTGAAAGACTTAGGTAAGTTGAAAGATAGCGAATATTTAAAGAAACAGATGGATGCCGATACCTGGAAACGATTTGAGGAAAGCATGGAGATGCTGGAAAAGCGTTTGGAAGACTTGGAATGAGGCCATCTGCTGATAGGTGTAAATAGTTTGTTGAAAAGGGGGAGCCGATTCCGGTTCCCCCTTTATTGTGAGATTATTTGTCCTTTCTAAGTGCCTCAAAAATCAATCCTTCCAGTTCTTCTGCCAATTCCGGATTATCGGCAACCACTTGTTTGGCTGCATCACGTCCCTGTGCCAGTTTCGTTTCATTATAGCTGAACCAGGAACCGCTTTTCTTGATGATACCTAAATCTGCACCCAAATCAATGATTTCACCGGCGCGGGAAATACCTTCACCGAACATGATATCAAATTCTGCTCTACGGAAAGGAGGTGCCACTTTGTTCTTTACTACTTTTACTTTAGTCTGCTTGCCTAATACTTCGTCACCGTTCTTGATAGCCTGGCTTCCGCGAATATCCAGACGTACCGAAGCATAGAACTTCAAGGCATTACCACCAGTAGTTGTTTCAGGATTACCAAACATAACGCCAATCTTTTCACGCAGCTGATTGATGAAGATACATGTGGTACGTGTCTTGCTTACGGCTGCTGTCAGTTTACGCAATGCCTGAGACATCAAACGTGCCTGCAAACCAACCTTATTGTCACCCATGTCACCTTCGATTTCTGCTTTTGGAGTCAGGGCAGCTACAGAGTCCACAACGATAATATCGATTGCAGAAGAACGGATCAGCTGTTCTGCAATTTCCAGAGCTTGTTCCCCGTTGTCAGGTTGAGAAATCAATAGGTTGTCTACATCTACACCCAACTTGGCAGCATAGAAACGGTCGAATGCATGTTCTGCATCAATGAATGCTGCAATGCCCCCTGCTTTTTGTGCTTCGGCAATGGCATGGATAGCCAGAGTCGTTTTACCGGAAGATTCCGGACCATAAATTTCAATGATACGTCCGCGGGGATAGCCGCCAACGCCGAGTGCTACATTCAGTCCGATAGAGCCCGTGGGGATTACTTCTACTTGTTCGACGCTTTCGTCTCCCATTTTCATGATAGAACCCTTGCCGAAGCTCTTTTCTATCTTGTCCATAGCTGCCTGCAAAGCTTTCAGCTTTTCGCTTGGTGCTATTTTATTTTCGTTCTCAAAATTAAGTTCGTCTTTCTTTGCCATCTTTATGTTTACGATTTTATGAATTACGATTCAAATTAGTTTATTTACGATTTACAAATTTACGAATTACGATTTAAATTAGTCTATTTAGCAATTTGGAATTTCCGTTTACCTTACAAGAGTTACCTTTAATCGTAAATCGTAAATAGTCAAATCGTAAATTATAGGATTTGTGCGGCGTGGTCTTTGGTTTTTACTTCCTTCGGCGTGATAATCCGCTCTATCACCCCTTCTTCGTTTATAATGAAGGTGGTGCGGAAAGTACCCATATACTTACGTCCGTACATACTCTTTTCTCCCCATACTCCGAACTGTTCTACGAGTTTCTTGTCCGTATCTGCAATCAGTGGAAAAGGTAGATTATTTTTCTCTATAAATTTCTGGTGCGACTTTTCATTATCCACGCTTACGCCAATTACCTCGTAACCGGCTTTGCGTAGCTCAGAATAGTTATCACGCAGGTTGCAGGCCTGTGCCGTACATCCCGAAGTCATATCTTTAGGATAGAAATAAAGAACTGTCTTTTTTCCTTTATAGTCGCTGAGGCGGATTTCTTCGCCTTTTTCATTGATGCCCAGTACTTCGGGCGCTTTATCTCCGACTTGCATAATCTATAATTAAATTAAAAATGAAGAATGAAGAATTTCCTTTTGGTATGCTTTCACCGTGCAGCTGAATTCTTCATTTCTAGTTCTTCATTTAGTTTATACTTCCAAATCTTTATCAAACACCTCATGCCACGGCAATCCTTGTTTGTTTAGTTGTTCCATGAACGGGTCCGGATTAAACTCTTCCACGTTCCATACCCCCGGCTTCTTCCATAGTCCTTTGAGGAACATCATGGCACCTATCATGGCAGGAACACCTGTTGTATAGCTAACTCCTTGCATGCCGGTTTCCTTATAGGCTTCCTGATGGCTGCAATTATTGTAAACATAGTAAGTGCGTTCTTTACCATCTTTCAGACCACGGATACGGCAACCGATGGAGGTTTCTCCTTCGTAATTTTCGCCCAGGTCTTGCGGGTTGGGCAATACGGCTTTCAGGAATTGCAACGGAACAATCTTCACTCCGTTATAATCCACTTCGTCGATGCGCGCCATACCAATATTTTGGATTACTCGCAGATGAGTCAGATATTCCTGACCGAAAGTCATCCAGAAACGTGCACGTTTAATGGTTGGGAAGTTTTTCACCAAAGATTCCAGTTCTTCGTGATATAAAAGATAAGAGTCACGTGGCCCGATATTCGGGTATGTCAGATCTTTATGGATTTCCAGAGGTTGAGTAGTTACCCATTCTCCATTTTCGTAATAACGTCCGTTCTGTGTGATCTCACGGATGTTGATTTCCGGATTGAAATTCGTGGCAAATGCCTTGTGATGATTGCCCGCATTACAGTCTACAATATCCAGATACTGCATTTCATCAAAATAATGCTTGGCGGCGTAGGCAGTATAAATACCACTTACACCCGGGTCGAAACCGCAACCCAGGATAGCGGTCAGTCCGGCATCCTCAAAATGTTTCTTGTATGCCCATTGCCAACTGTATTCAAAGTGAGCCACATCTTTCGGTTCATAGTTGGCAGTGTCCAGGTAATTAACTCCACTTTTGAGGCAAGCTTCCATAATGGTAAGATCCTGATAAGGGAGTGCTACGTTTATGACAATTTCGGGTTTGAAGCTATTAAAGAGAGCTACCAGTTCATCCACATTGTCGGCATCCACCTGTGCGGTCCGGATGTTAGGGTTACCGATTGCTTTTACGATAGCGTCGCATTTGGACTTTGTGCGGCTGGCAATCATAATCTCAGTGAATACATCCGGATTTTGAGCCACCTTGTGCGCAACGACGGTACCTACACCGCCTGCACCGATAATAAGAACTTTACCCATTTCTTTTAACAACAAATTACGAGTTACAAATTATAAACTAAAGGACGGAATCTTTCCGTCTCCATTTCATGATAAAAAGTACGTTTCCCTCATCAGGGAACCTCTTTTTTTATGGTGAGCAAATATAGGATTTAATTCGCAGATAAACATTAAAATCCCACTAAATACTTTTCAAAAAAAGCTTCTATTTCTAAACAAACTGCTTGTATTTGGGTTATTTTGTATATATTTGCCCCGCAAAATTAACTTAAACAACGAATAACAATGAAGAAAGTTTTAGTTTCTCTCTGTATGGCAGGGGCTTTGGTAGCTCTGTCATCTTGTCGCTCGTCCAAGGATGCTGCGACATTATCTTCCATTAATGGTGAATGGAATATTATTGAAATAAATGGTGCTGCTGTAGTGCCTGCTCCTAATCAGGAATTCCCTTTTATCGGTTTTGATACAAATACCGGAAAAGTATTCGGTAACAGTGGTTGCAATCGTATGATGGGTTCGTTTGATGTGAATGCTAAACCCGGTACAATCGATCTCGGTGCCATGGCAAGCACACGCATGGCTTGTCCGGATATGACCCTGGAACAAAACGTTTTGTCTGCTTTAGGACAAGTGAAGAAATATAAAAAACTGGGCAAGGAGAATATAGCCTTGTGCGGTTCGTCCAATCGCCCTATTATTGTATTACAAAAGAAAACCCCTACAGTGAAATTATCAGATTTGAGTGGTAAGTGGATGATTTCTGAAGCCGGTGGCCAGGCCATTCCCGAAGGCATGGAGAAGCAACCGTTCATTGAATTTAATCTTTCGGAGAAGAGAATACACGGTAATGCCGGTTGTAATCTTATTAACGGTGGATTTGTTGCAGATAATGAGAATGCTATCTCTTTCCCGCAGCTTATCAGTACGATGATGGCTTGTCCGGATATGGAAGTGGAAGGCCGTGTGATGAAAGCATTGAATGAAGTAAAGTCTTTTGGTAAATTGGCAGGCGGTGGCATCGGACTTTATGATGCAGACAATACGCTGGTGATGGTGTTGGTTAAGAAGTAATCCGAGAAAACAGAATACAGAAAAACGGGATGTCAATTAGATATTGACATCCCGTTTTTTAGTTTTAATGAGAAACAACTTTTAAACCGATGATCGAACCGATCAACGTTACAATGAAAAGTAATCTCCATACGGTAGCAGGCTCTTTGAATATCAGTATGCCTGCTAATACAGTTCCCATTGCACCTATTCCCGTCCACACTGCATAAGCCGTACCAATGGGCAGGGCTTGTGTTGCTTTTATCAGTAAAAACATACTGATACTCATAGATACTAAGAAACCGGTGAACCACCAGTACATTTCACTGCCTGTTGTTTCTTTTACTTTGCCCATGCACGATGTAAATGCTACTTCGAACAACCCGGCTACAATCAAATATATCCAACTCATAACTTTTATTTTTTGTGTGCAAAGTTCATGAATTGTTTTGATTTGTTATTTAACAAATGATAAAAAGTGATTTACCTGAATTTGGCCCGGATACGGCTTAAACTGACTTGGGTGATGCCAAGATAAGAAGCTATATAGCCTAATTGTACTCTTTGCAACAGATCAGGAGTGTGATTCATCAGGTCCCTATAACGTTCCAGAGATGTTTTGAATTGTCTGCCGATAAATCTTTCCTCTGTTTTTAGCAGTTCCTGTTCTGCAAATTCTCTTCCCCAATTAGCAATGTGTATGTCTTTGCCGAATAGTTCATGCAAGGATTGTTTCTTCATTTCATATAGTTCACATTCTTCCAGAAGCTCTATATTTTCATAGCCTCTTTGGTTGGATACATAGCTTTTCATTGAAACTACTGTGTCGCCTTCACGTCCGAACCAGAATGTAATCTCGTTGTCAGCTAACTCTGTATAAGCGCGGACAATACCTTTCTTGATGAAATATACCTTGGTTTCCACTTTATCTGCTTTAAATAAAATGTGTCCTTTGGGATAAGTAACCTCAGAAATAATCTCTTTTAGCGTATTCTTTGACGCTTCCGGGAGTTTGCCTATATGATCAATAATCTGATTTATATCCATATGAGTACTGTTTTATATCTTTTTTTCATGGTGTCCGATTCATACCTGAAACATATCAAGTCCGTACCTTCTCCGTATAAAGGTACCTCTGAGTGGAGAATGTACGGAGCAGGTACGGACTTGATACGGTTCGGGTATGGAGTTGATAGGGTGAAGAAGTGGTTAAACCTATAATGGCCCTATGGGGTTATCTTCTTCTTTTTAATCCTGCCCGTATTCTGCTCAATGACTGTGGAGTAATGTATAGATACGATGCCAGGTGTTTCAATGGAACATATTGCAATAATTCCGGGTTCTCTTCCATCAAGGTTAGATAACGCTCTGTGGCACTTGGAGTACCATATGACAATGTGTAGCTGTCAATGAATAGAATTTCCTGTTCAAAGATTTTCCGACCGAAGTTGGATAACTCTATGGAACTATTGAAGAGCTCTTCTAAATCCGGTTTGGCAATACAGTAAGCAGTACTTTTATTCACAGATTCGATGTTTACCTGTGAAATTTCATTATTGACATATCCCTAGGATGAAAAGGCTATTTCACCTGTTCCGGCAAACCAGAGAGAACTTTCTGTTCCGTCTATCATATAATAAGCACGCCAAATACCTTTCTTAAGAATGTAGAAGTTGGTATTCCGTTCTCCCTCTTTCACTATTAACTCTCCTTTGCCGAAATGATATTCTGTCATGTGTGACAAAAGTTCATGCAGGCTTTTTTCCGGAAGTCTGTATCTTTGGCAAAATTTCTTTATCATCGTTTCCATGTGGCAAAGATACTATATTTTTTTTGCGCTCCCTTTTCGCTTTTATATAAATGATAAGAATGAAAAGGGTGGTTAGTAACTCTGCTAAGGGAGTTGCCAGCCAAATACTCGGATTACCAAAGAGCAGGGGAAGTCCAAAGAAGCAGGCCGTTAGTAGGACGAACCCGCGTAATAAGGTAATGATAGTGGCATAGCGTGCCCGTTCCACACTTTGGAAATATCCGATAGATACGATATTGATGGCAAAGAAAATGAAGCCGGTAGCATACAAAGGAAGCCCCTTACTGGCTATCTCATAGGCCGGATAACTGCGGTCGATGAACATGGAAACAATCTCTGAGCTGAACAGGGCGGTTATGAAGGCAAAAATAGTACCGCAACCGACAGCTGTTTTCAGCGCCAGCAAGTAGGCACGGCGGACGCGAGCTGTTTCATGTAGTCCGTGGTTATAGCTGATAATGGGCTGGGCAGATTGTGCAATGGCATTGTACACCATAAATATAATAGGAAAGAAGTAACATGCGATGCTGAACGCTGCTACACCTTCTTCCTGCAAATAATGGATAAATACGATGTTGCCGACGAACATCATACAGGCAATAGCTACTTCGCACAGGAATGCAGAAGACCCCAGACGGCACATGTATCCTATGTTACGGCGGGTCAGCTGCATACTTTTACGAGTGAGTTTTACAGGGTAAAAGCGTAAGGCACATTTGCGACGGGAAAGGTAGATGACTATTATCAATGCACCCACTGTAGTACCGATAGCGCTGGCTATGGCTGCACCGAACATACCCCATCCGAAAGGGAAGATAAAGAGGTAATCGAGAATGATATTCAGAATGGCAGCCACCACATTGCACATCATAGCAAAGTTGGGTGAACCGTCCAGACGCAGGAAAAACATTCCCGAATTAAGCAGGGCGGTAAATACCGAGAATGGAACAAACCACAGCATATACTCTATAGCCAGTGGAGCCAGGCGTTCGGAACCACCTAAAAGATGCACTACCTGTGGAGCAAATGAACAAAATAATGTAGAGGTGCCTATCAGCAATAGTGAAGATACAGCTATAGACTGTGTGATATTGATGCGGGCAGCTTTTACTTTTCCGTGTGATAGATGAATAGATGCCACAACAGATGCCCCTACACCAAACATTAATCCAACACCAGTGGAGAATAACCAGAGTGGAGCTACTATGTTTACTGCCGCCAGGGCATCACCGCCGATACCTTTTCCAACGAATATTCCGTCCGTAATGACAAATAATGCAGAAAATATCATTCCCAGTACGGTAGGGAGCAATAGTTTGCGGAACAGTGCCCCGATGTCTGTGTTTTTAAAATCAATGTTATCTCTTTCCATATTATATTAGTTACAAGCTACAGGCTACGAGCTACGAGTGGCTGCGCTATGATGCTGAAAGGCACTTGTAGCTCGTAGCTCGTAGCTCGTAACTTGTAGCTTTTAGTTTTTTCGTCGACAAAAGTAGTGCTTTTATCTGAAGGAGCGATTAACAAATGGTAATTTTCGACAGAAAAACGGGGGTGTATTCTGCCAAACTGACAGCCTTTCTGCCAACCTATAAAATTACAACCTCTCTGAACATTTTGGCACGACGTTTGTCTTTTTATTGGCGTCTGCTGCTGAGGCAGGCGACTGAAACTTGAATAATAACAAATAAAATATTAAAGATCATGGGAAAAATTATTGGTATTGACTTAGGAACTACAAACTCTTGCGTTTCTGTATTCGAAGGAAACGAACCTGTAGTAATTGCAAATAGTGAAGGAAAGCGTACTACTCCGTCTATCGTAGCATTCGTTGACGGTGGTGAGCGCAAAGTGGGTGACCCTGCAAAACGTCAGGCTATCACGAATCCGACAAGAACCGTATCCTCAATCAAACGTTTCATGGGTGAGACTTGGGATCAGGTTCAGAAAGAAATTGCCCGTATGCCCTATAAGGTTGTTAAGGGTGATAACAATATGCCGCGTGTAGATATTGACGGGCGTCTTTATACTCCGCAGGAAATTTCAGCTATGATTCTTCAGAAAATGAAGAAAACTGCTGAGGATTATTTGGGACAAGAAGTTACGGAAGCTGTAATTACAGTTCCGGCTTACTTCTCCGATTCTCAGCGTCAGGCAACAAAAGAAGCCGGTCAGATTGCCGGTCTGGAAGTGAAACGTATCGTGAACGAACCGACAGCTGCTGCTTTGGCTTACGGTATCGATAAAGCGAACAAAGATATGAAGGTTGCCGTATTCGACCTTGGTGGTGGTACATTTGATATCTCTATTCTTGAATTCGGTGGCGGTGTATTCGAAGTTTTGTCAACAAACGGTGATACTCACTTGGGTGGTGACGACTTTGACCAGGTAATTATCACTTGGTTGGTAGATGAATTCAAGAATGACGAAGGTGCCGATCTGACTCAAGATCCGATGGCTATGCAACGTCTGAAAGAAGCTGCAGAAAAAGCTAAGATTGAATTGTCTTCTTCTACAAGCACTGAAATTAACTTACCGTACATTATGCCGGTAGGTGGTGTACCTAAGCATTTGGTTAAGACTTTAACTCGTGCTAAGTTCGAAGCTTTGGCTCACACTTTGATTCAAGCTTGTCTGGAACCGTGTAAGAAGGCTATGTCTGATGCTGGTTTGAGCAACTCTGATATTGACGAAGTAATCCTTGTAGGTGGTTCTTCACGTATACCGGCTGTACAGAAGTTGGTTGAAGATTTCTTCGGTAAAGCTCCTTCTAAAGGTGTAAATCCGGATGAAGTAGTAGCCGTAGGTGCTGCTGTACAGGGTGCTGTGTTGACGGACGAAATCAAGGGTGTGGTATTGCTGGATGTTACTCCGCTGTCTATGGGTATCGAGACCCTGGGTGGTGTAATGACTAAGCTGATTGATGCTAACACTACTATTCCGTGCAAGAAGAGCGAAACGTTCTCTACTGCTGCTGATAACCAGAGCGAAGTAACGATCCATGTATTGCAAGGAGAGCGTCCGATGGCTGCTCAAAATAAGTCAATCGGTCAGTTTAACCTGTCAGGTATTGCTCCGGCTCGTCGTGGTGTTCCTCAGATTGAGGTAACGTTCGATATTGATGCTAACGGTATCTTGAAGGTATCTGCTAAGGATAAGGCTACAGGTAAGGAGCAAGCTATTCGTATCGAAGCTTCCAGCGGTTTGAGCAAAGAAGAAATTGAAAAGATGAAGGCTGAAGCTGAAGCTAATGCAGAAGCTGATAAGAAAGAACGTGAAAAGATTGATAAGCTGAATCAGGCTGACTCAATGATCTTCACTACTGAAAATCAGTTGAAGGAATTAGGTGACAAGTTGCCGGCTGACAAGAAAGCTCCGATTGAAGCTGCTTTACAGAAACTGAAAGATGCTCATAAGGCACAGGATCTAGCTGCTGTTGATACTGCTATGGCAGAACTGAATACTGCATTCCAGGCTGCAAGTGCTGAAATGTATGCACAGAGCGGTGCTCAAGGTGGTGCTCAGGCTGGTCCTGATATGAATGCCGGACAAGCTGGTGGTGCTCAAGATAACAGCAAGCATGGTGATAATGTGCAGGATGCTGACTTTGAGGAAGTCAAATGATTCTGATAAGGAAACAGACAATAAACAATAAGGAAAGGCGTGCAGCTCAATGAGTTGCACGCTTTTTGCGTTTATGGGGTTCATTGCTCGGTTTGAGGATTAATTACAATGCGTCAATAGCCACCATGGTCTGCTCCTTCACGAGACAAGATTCCCATAGACCGAAGCTTTGAAATATGTTTTTCTACGGCTCGGGAGCTTATTCCTATTTTATAGGCCATTGCTTCTGCAGACATTGATGGGTCGGAAATGACGAAATCAATAATCTTTTGTGCGGTTTTCCCAATGCTTTTAGATTTGTTTTTCGAATCTCCGAACTTTTTCTCCGAACCTTTCCACCGAACTTTCTTTGTTTACAGGGTACTTTTCGAGGGTACTATTTACCCTGTTGGCTACTTCTTCAACAGGTATTCTTCCGTTTTCGCCCCAATTTAGATTATAGAAGGTGGTGTAGAAAGAGATCGCTTCCGTTTGATATTGTGGTTCTTTGCCTTGCAGGAAATTAGGCAGCTTTTCCGTAAGTTCCCGCATTTTCCGTAAGCCTGAGCCACGTTTCTCCATATAGTCCAACTGTGTGAACACGTCCGCAATGACGGGATTGCGGCGCATGGAAGGCACTTTGAATATGTCACGGTCTTGAATCTGTGTACCGTCAAGCATGGCACCGGGTGATACCAGTTCTACACGGTCATCATAAATGTCGATATGTACTTCACCACCCATCACGGTATAATCTCTATGGATAAGGTGGTTTACCAGTCCTTCAAAGATGGCACGGTCGGAATAGTCGGGCAGATTTAGACGATAGTTCGGCATCTTCACCCATCCGTTCATGGTGTAGTTCTTGATGAAGTCCATGCCATATTTCAATAGCAATACAAGGTTCTCCCTATGCTCTACGGAACTGATGGCATTATCTTTATAGAGTCCTGTCCAGCGGGTACAAAAGATACGTGATTGGAATACGGTGCAGTTATCCACAAACAGCAATCCGGCATTGGTCAGTTTACCATCTGGTGTGACTAGTCCGAATGATTCCAAATACTTCTCGTTCCATTCCTGATGGGTTTGCTCACGGAATGTATTGGCCAGGATGATGAAAGAGTGCTTGCTGGCATCCACTTGGGTAGGCAGCGAATCCCAGGTCATGTGCGTGCCTTTCAATACCAATGAAAGAAGTTGCTGTGAATTACACTCTACGCTTTCATTGCCAACTCGTACATACGCGGTACGTGTTCCATCCTGATAGTAATAATAAGGTGTAAGTGTTCCGGCTTTTACTTTCACTTCAAGCAAGGAGTGTCCTTCGTGTTCTATCGGGATCAGTTGAATTTCCGGCACAGGGTCAAGTCTTGCTTTGATGGTTTCGCTGATAAAGTCGGCATCGGCTTGCGGATTCTCCAAACCAACAATTATTCCGTCATCGTTCACTCCATAGAACAAGCTGCCGCCATCCGTATTGGCAAATGCCGATACCGATTTAAGCCATGACTTCACTTTCTTACGTTCCAACATTTCTTTGAAATCGTAAACCGAGCATTCCGCTATCAATGTATTGTTTTGAATTTGCATCGTTTCCTTATAATTGTAGGGTACAATTCCCCAATATCATGTACAAAGGTAAGGATAAAAGTGGAGATTCTGTTAAATTCGTGTTATACTTTTGATTATTATGCGTTTATATCACGATATTTATTGGAAAATTTTATACTTTTGCAGTCAAGAGCTGTGGTTGCTTATGGATGCTTATTTTAGGGTTTGCACTATATTTGCAACACGTGTACGCAAGTTGCTCATACAGAGATACTGTTGATTTCGAGGAGGTCAAGTAAGTTGTAGATAAACGAATAATATATTATAAGAAAAGAGGTTGTGTCAATATGACACAACCTCTTTTTTCAAATAACCATATTCTCTTGCTGCATCAAAACAGGGACATTCTCTCAACCACGATTCCGGTTCTATCAGTGAATTATCATCCGGAATCTGAGGTAAGTCACGATGCCCACAAATATGGCACATGGGAAAGTCGGTGAGCAGCGCCCTTATCAGAACGATCATGGAGTGTTTTTGCCATTCCGTGCGTGTATCTTTGGGAACTCCACGTTGATTAAGTCCACCTTCGTAACATATAGCAATGCTGTCAAGATTGTGTCCTCGGGCGTGAGCACCGGGTTTTCGGACTGGACGTGTGCTTTTAATATTTCCATCCCTTCGGATGTAATAATGATAACCAATACCATTAAGTCCACGTTGCCGATGTGATTTCTCTAACTCTATTTCCGTAAAAGTTTCATTCTCCTTTGTTGCGGAACAATGAATAACTATCAGATGAACTGTTCTCATAGCTGTTAAATGTTTTGTAAGGTGAATAATTTACTTATTGATCGCATATGAACAATAGTAGAGGATCAAAGTTCATATTAGCAGTTACTTATTTCTTCTTTTTGTATTCTTTTATAATAAAACGGACTCGTGTGATACTGTCAGAAATATTTTGTACTGGAAATATTTTACTTACTTTTTTCTTTCAAAAACTGTAGGGTTTTTCTTTGCTGGACGATCTTATAAGTAGAAAACAAGAATTGTTCACCTTTAAAATCATACGAAGATGAAAAAGTTAGTTGGAATTACAGTTGGGTGGTTGATGGCATTTTTGCTATTGGGTATTTCACCTTTGTGGGCACAGGAAGAGGCCGGGAACTATTTCACTATCACGGGAGTGGTGAAAAATAAGGATAATAAGAGAAAACTGGAAAATGTGAATGTATCTGTTCCCGGTACGAACATCGGAACCGTTACGAATGCAGATGGGGTGTTCTCTTTGAAGATAAAGGATACGGAGACTATTCAGGGATTGGAAGTTTCACATATCGGATACTTGAATTCCCAGGTTTCCCTGAAAGATAACAAAGATATATCTGAGCTTACCATTTGGATGCTACCGGCTCCTAATCTGCTGAGTGAGATTGTAATCTTTGGTAATAATGCCCGTGCACTTGTGGAAGAAGCCATAAAGAAGATTCCGGTGAACTATTCGCCCGATAAGAGTTTACTGACCGCATTTTATCGGGAGACAGTGCAGAAAAGACGCCGTTACATTAGTGTATCGGAAGCTGTGATAGATGTTGCTAAAACAGCATATAGTGACCGTGAACCCTCCAATGACAAAGTACAGATACAGAAGGGACGTCGTTTGCTAAGTCAAAAAACAAGTGATACGCTGGCTGTCAAAGTTGTGGGCGGACCTACTCTCTCCGTATATCTGGATGTTGTGAAGAATGGAGATGCACTGCTGAGTCAGGAGAATCTAAATTACTATGATTTCCATATTGAGGAACCTGTGAATCTGGATAACCGTATGCAATATGTAGTTAGTTTCCGTCCCAGAGTCAGTTTAATGTATGCCTTGTTCTATGGGAAGCTCTATATCGATTTTGAGAAGCTGGCATTCACCCGTGCAGAGTTCTCTTTGGATATGCAGAACAGAGTGAAGGCGGTAGAAGCTATTCTCCATAAGAAACCCCTTGGGTTACGATTCAGACCACAGGAAGTCTCCTATCTGGTGACATATAAAGAGCAGAATGGAAAAACTTATCTGAATTATATACGGAATGAAATCCGCTTTAAGTGCGACTGGAAAAAGCGTTTATTCTCTTCCGGCTATACAGTATTCTCTGAAATGGTGGTGACAGATAGAAAGAATGATTTCGCAACTATTCCCAACAAGAAGGCTTTTAAAGAAAAACAGGTGTTCTATGATATGGTAGACGTATATTGGAACGAGGACTTCTGGAAGGCATACAATATTATTGAACCCACAGAGTCTCTGGAACATGCAGTGAGCAAATTGAAAAAACAATCCCGTTAGATTTCAGATAGTTTTTCTTATATTTGGAGATCAACAATAATTCCCGGATATGCTGAATGAACTCTTCATACTGACAAAAATAAAAGAGGGCGATATAAAGGCGTTCGAGGAGGTCTTCCGCCGTTACTATTCCTCTCTTTGCTGGTATGCCGCAGGCATTACGGGGGAGATGGAAGCTGCCGAGGAAATAGTGGAGGAACTGTTCTACGTGTTTTGGAAGGACCGAGAGCATTTACAAATTTTCCAGTCTGTAAAGAGCTATCTGTATACAGCTGTTCGCAATGAAGCTCTGCAATATTGCCAGCACAAGGAAGTTAAAGAGCGGTATCGCGAGTATGTATTGGCAGGAAATGTCCTGGAACAGAGTTCTGATCCTCACAGGCTATTGGAATATGAAGAGTTGCAGGGATTGATTCGCCATACTCTTGATAAATTGCCGGTACGCAGGCTGCAGATATTCCAAATGCATCGTATGGAAGGAAAGAAATATGCGGAGATTGCTTCTTCATTATCTCTGTCCATTAAGACAGTAGAGGCCGAAATGACGAAAGCGCTCCGTACCTTACGAAACGAAATAGATAATTATATTCTTACGAAATGACTGAAGTGAATAAAAATAGGGCAAAGACGGATGAGGCATGGGAACGGTTGTATGCCCGTTTGGATAAAGACCGCCTGCTCGTAGAGGCAGGGCAGGGACGGGCGGTGCGTCGCAAACTACTTCTGAAATGGGGGACACTGGCGGCTGCCGTAATTGCCGGTTTTGTTTATCTGGCATCTGCTTTATGGTTCGTGCCGGGAGGTGAGGTGGAAAATCTTAATCTGGTGACGCAGGAAAACCGTGAAGCATCCATGTTGGTTACTACGCTCGAAGATGGCTCTGTGGTATATCTGGCTCAAGAGAGTACTTTGCAGTATCCCGAACATTTTGCTACGGATAAGCGGGAAGTGAATTTGCAGGGAGAAGCATTCTTTGATGTAGCGAAGAATCACGAACAAACCTTTCTGATTGAGACAGGGAAGGTACGGATAGAGGTGCTGGGTACGGCTTTCAATGTACGCAGTCATGAGGATGATTTTTTCCGGCTATCCGTGCAGCGGGGCAGGGTGAAGGTCTCGTTGAAGCAAGGGGGACAGAGTGTGCTGGTAAGTGCCGGAGAAACCGTAACCTTACAGGCTCGACAATTGCAATTGAGTGAAACAGAAGATTCCGATGAGTTCAGACAGTATACAAAGAATATACGCTTCAAAGATGAATGTCTGGAAGATATTTTGCGGGTGGTGAATGCTGAAGCTCCTACTTTGCAGATACAGGTAGCATCGTCGGTCTTGAATAAACGGAAGCTGACTATTGAATTTGAAAACAACTCTCCCGAAACAGTGGCAGAACTCATTTGCTGGGCGTTGAGTCTGAAATATTCACGCGAAGGTGATAAACTGATTTTATCCGAATGATAACTTAATAATATAAATCATGAAACTTCATCGTTTCTTCATTCTCCTTTTAGGGCTACTCTTCATAACCTGTGGTATGAGAGCAGATGGGGGAGATGTGTTGGAACGTATGATCCGACTGCCCGGAATGAAAGGAACCGTATACTCCTTGTTAGGTAAAGTTTCGGAGCAATCCGGTTACCTTTTCGTTTACGACAGCAAGGTAGTGAATAATGATATTGAGGTAAAGACAAAAAGGAAAAGCTGCACGGTCCGGCAGGCTATTTATGAAATCATAGGTGATAGGTCATTAGAACTTAAGGTGATAGGACATCACATCTTAATTCTGCCTCCTGTGGAGAGGATTGTGGGGAAAAAAACTGCTTCGGAAGAACTACTTCCACTACCGGCTTATTTCACCATAACCGGAACTTTACGTGATAAAGAAACGGGAGACCCCGTTGTAAATGCATCGGTCATTCTTCAAGGCACTTCAATAGGTAATATTACAAATAAGAATGGGGAGTTCAGGCTACATCTGCCTGACTCCCTGAAAAGTGGCAATCTTTCTTTTTCCCATTTAGGGTATGTTGCACAAAATATTGAAGCAGCCACGCTGATTGGACGGGATAATGTACTGAGCCTGGAACCCAAAATAGTTCCTTTACAAGAAGTGCTGATCCGGTTGGTGGAACCCAGGAAGTTATTGCGGGAAATGGTGGAGCGACGCAAAGAAAACTATTCGTCAGCTCCCGTTTATCTGACTACCTTCTATCGGGAAGGCGTCCAGCTGAAGAACAAATTCCAAAGTCTGACAGAAGCTGTATTCAAAGTTTATAAATCTCCTCTGCAAGAGATTAATACATCCGATCAGGTAAAACTATTAAAGATGAGCCGGATTGATAATCGGGAGAGAACAGATAGCCTGGTAGCTAAGATTAGAGCCGGCATACAAGCTTGCCTGCAACTGGATTTTATTAAGGATCTGCCGGATTTCCTGTCGGTGGATGCAGAAGATAACCCATATGTATATACTTCGGGTGACATTACATTTATTGACGACCGATGCGTCAATGTGGTTTATTTTGAGCAGAAGCGGGAAATCAAGGCACCTCTTTATTGTGGAGCATTGTATATTGATTCGGAGAATGGAGCTTTGGTACAGGCTCGCATAGAGATGCAACCCAAGTACATCAAAGATGCTACGCGGATTTTTGTTGTCCGGCAGGCGCAGAAGGTGAACCTGACTACACAAAAGGTGGTATATACCATTTCGTATAAACCGTGGAATGGTACTTACTACATCCATCACATTCGTGGTGACTTATATTTCAAGATGAAGAGAAAACGTGTTTTCTTCAGTAATCCGACTTTGCATACTTGGTTTGAAATGGTGACTTGCCTGGTGGATAAAGAGAATGTGACCCGCTTTCCTCGTGCTGAGAGACTGCCTACACGTACTGTACTTGCAGATGAAGAATTCAGGTATGACGAACATTTCTGGGAAGATTTCAATATCATTCCACTGGAAGAAGAACTCAGTAAAATTATAGAGAAGGTTGCGTTAAAGATAGAAAAAACAGGTGCTGAGGAGGAATAGAATAAGCCGGATAATTGTAATTTTGCAGCCGGAATCAATAAGTATTAAAGATGGAATTACCTAAAGACCCGATGATGCTTTTCAGCTTCATCAATATGAAATTGCGTGACTGTTATTCTTCATTGGATGAACTTTGCGATGATATGAATGTAAATAAGGAGATGATTGTAGGAAAATTGCAGTCTGCCGGATTTGAATATAGTGCCGAGCATAATAAGTTCTGGTAAATTTATAGCCATTATTTCTTTTTCCGGTGTTCCTTTTTCAGATAGAAATTGAAGCCGGCATATATTTGCAACGTGCCGAATCCGTTGTTTAAGGAGAAGTTATCCCGATAATAGTCGTATGTCCTGCCTAGGAAAGAAGCACCTGCAAAGTATTTACTATTATTGTATACCACACCTGCCCGCAATATGAAATCAATATTGAAGTTCTTGTACCAGTCGTTACCTTCTTCCGCATCCTTTTCTATACGTGACGTTTTGTAGGCGATTGCCGGGCAGAGCGACAGGCAAGCCAGGCAGTTGCGCGCAAATACCCAGTTGTAGGCGTATCCAAAGTTGATACTGATATTGGTGTATTTGATGTGCCTGACTTTCATTCCAGGATTCATTGTTTCCTGAATAAGCTCAGGTAATTTAGTATAATCGAATTTTAGATTGTGGGTGGACACGGAAAGGCCGGCTATCAGTGAACCCGCATTTCGTCGTTGGTTGGTAGATTGACTGAAGGCTGCCGGATATGAGAAGTGTCGGTTGTTGAAGATATAATATAAGTTGAATCCCTTCATATTTACTTTCAGTCCATTGAAGTCTTCTGAATAGTTGGAAGGAATGCGGTCGGAAAAGCCCGTAACTTGGTGTATCTTGTAATCGTTACCCGTACGCCGATAGAAAAGATCCACTCCAAATTTCGAACTGTAGAGACTTAGGTCGAATTCTGTTCCCCTGTTTTTCCCACTTTTTTTTCCAAGGAGTCCATCTGTATCGACAGACCATCCTAAAAATATCCAGCGCCAACCGAAGTAAGCTCCTATTTTGTTGCGAGGGTTGGGGGTGAACCGGAGTCGTTGAGGTTCGGGAACAGCGGTACCTACGGAGTAATACTCGTAATTTGTGAAATGGTCGAGCATTAAGGCATAGTTGTAGCGATTAGGGCTTATATAAGTTGTATCGAAATCATTGAAGTTAAGGAACTTTTTCATTGCTTTAATAAAAGTTCCCTGATGCTTTCCGGTGGTAAGACTATCGTGTACAGTGAAATGAGCCTCTTCGTTTTGGGCAAACAAAAAGAACGGTAATAATATCCACAGACAGAAGATGAGCCTCTTCAACATCAATCCTGCTTTTTAAAATTAATAATCCAATTTTCTATGCTATAAACAAAGCAAAAGAAGGAAGTACACTAGTTCTATTTGCGAATTTAACAGTTTTTTGGCATATATCCAATAATTTGGCGGGATTGTTTTGTTCTTTCCCGTTATGAGGTAAATGATAATTCATTGCATATTTCATCGGTTAGTAATTATACTTACAAAAAGCGAGTAGATGTCTTCCTTTCCCGCAGTTCTTCCTCTCACTCGTTGAGTGAACCTGATTCATTCAGTGACTGAATGCCTTTCACTCAGTGACTGAATGCCTTTCAGTCACTGACTCATTGTACCCCATTCAGAAGGTATCAGGAAGGGGGTAGGGAAGGTGACAAGACAGGAAAGAAAAAAGATGAAAATGATACACAAAAAAACGTGTCTTGATTCATTTTTGACGGGATATGAACATAATTTCCCCTCCTGATTCGCATGAATAATATAAGTTTC